>Ga0210051_1000018_pt1 | contig 99348 bp, 93 predicted proteins | sample CryGey092014_all_FD_185464 | JGI IMG/M metagenome (GOLD analysis project Ga0210051, IMG submission 185464) | Groundwater microbial communities from aquifer - Crystal Geyser CG23_combo_of_CG06-09_8/20/14_all (SPAdes) (version 2) | ecosystem: Environmental > Aquatic > Deep subsurface > Groundwater...
TTTCTCCACCCTCATCGCCTCCCTTTTTAAATCGTTCATCAATATATATCTGAGCCTGAATAGTTATTGTTCCTGGTTTAGTTTGAGCAACAAATTTTCTTTGATCATACTCCTCTTTCATTTCCGGAGGGAATTTTGCATAAAAACTTTCGATAATCTCTTCGACTTGTGCTTCCATTTTATTCAGGAAACTAAAATCAATTCTAATTCCTAAAATTTCAGCAAAGACCTCAAGGACCGATTTTGAAGCCTTTGGATATGGGAAAGAGGCTCCAGAAAGCCAATCTGGTATTTCTCCCATTAGACAAATAGTTTCCAGCCCCCTTTTCTTAGCGAGCGCTAGCAAAAGACCATTCAAGCCAGTGATGGTCCCTTCACCTTCACCTCTCACTCCTATTTCACTCATCAATATTGTATTTGGATACTTCTTTACTTCCCTTATTAAATTCTCAGAACTTACGACTGCACAAACTCTTGGTTTCATCTGGTGATGAATCGGCGAAATACAAGCTCCAGAGGTGTAAATTCTCTGGCAGTCAAATTTTAAACTTACCTCTAATACAAGATTGGCCATCTGATAAGCCTTTTCTCCTCTGGCATACATTCCTCCTCCTTCAGTGGGCTGCTCTTCTCCAACGAAAAATATCAAATCTTTCTTCTCGAGCCTCTCATAATAGAATTTGTTACTCGGAAACTCTAAATCTTCCAACAAGCCATCTCTGATTGAAACCTTCCTCGGATAGAAGAAATCCCAACTTTCTATTTCTCCAAATTCCTCCGCTTTTAATATACCTTTTAAAGTATTCGCCGCAATTATCCCAATGTTTCCGATCCCTGGCCAGCTAACAAACATAATTGGTTTTTCAAGCTCAGGCTCTCTATAAAGCTTAATTCCCATTTCCTTACTTCCTTTCTCGTTTTTTAATTCAGTCCTTCAGAAATTATTCAGTTTAAAGGCGAATTCCACCTAGATTATCTCATTTCTAAATCTCAAAAGCTTTAGGATTAAGAAGCAAAAACTGATAGGCTTTCACCTTCAGTTTCAGGGAAATGGGTTTTTCAGATAGGTTTGGGCTCTAATCAAGTTTTTCTCTTTTCTTTATACCATCTAATTATCTTTAGCAATTCTTCAATGTCAACATCTCCACATTGAGCACAAAGATAAAAGAGATGGAATGTTCTTCTCCCAATTTGGAAATGGGGTCCTAAGTTCATCTCCAGACCATATCCCCATCCAATAGTTAGAGGTTAATAACGGATGGCTTCAGTTTCAATCGGAGTGTACCAAAATTGGTACAGGGTGTCAATGAGAATTGGAGAGCATTGGAGAGCATGGATAGGGTTTAACCTCTAATGGGTTTCCCTTCCCAATCCATAATAAGTATTGATAGGTTGTGGAATTAGTTGTGGAAATAGGTGCCCTTGGTCCTGAAGGGAGGCAGTATCGACCACTTTGCCTAAAAATTAGGCACATATAATGTATCGAATATATTTACAAAAGGAAGAGAAATGCAGTCCAGCCAAAAATTAGTCGCTGACTTCCATCTATAATTAGACCTTGCTACCTTTATCTTTTGATCCATTCTCCTAAATTTTTGGCAGTATGTTGGGAATGCGAAGGCCTCTTAACCCATGCAGCTTGAGGCAGTTTGAACCCTGCTCCTGCAAGCCGGCTGTTTCAGGAAGTGATTTACCGATATAGCATCTTGGGCAAAAAAGTATTATCTGTTATATTATATGACATCATGTAATTGGCTCTCTTATGGAAATGAGTGACCTCCTCCGTACCTACAATATCTCCCCTACCATGTCGGCTTCAATCATCCCCCTGAAAGAAGCTGAAAGCAGAGGGCTCCTTTTTGACCTTAAAGAACCTCCCGGGTTGGTATCGAAAATCTCAGGGTACGATGCCCTTTTTTCAACAGGATTGTCAAAGGACTATGTGGACAAGCGGGAGTTCAGTCTGTTTATATCCATGAGGGAATTACTCCAAAATGCCTTGGACGAAGAGGAGATGGTAAGGGGCCAACCTGATGTCCGGATCGTGCAAGACACTCATGGCACATGGATCGTCGATGGCGGGCGAGGGATTACGGTGGAAGCACTTCGGATAGGCGGAACCAACAAGGAATGCTGGATGCGGGGATATTACGGAGAGGGATTGAAGCTGGCGGCCTCACATCTGACTCTCAATCAAGTTCCGGTCTATCTTTTCACAGGACAGATGGTCTTCAGATTCATTGCTCTGCCACGAGAAGGACCAAATCCCGGGATCTTTATTCTGCTGGGAAGATCTAAAGAAGCGATCAATGGCACGAAAATTCTCCTATCTGGCTACAAGGCAGACCAGGATTTCATGGAGAAGATCGTGCGCTTCTGGAACAAAGGGCTTATGGCTAAACAAATCGCGGAAGAAAGATTTTCCTCTGAGGATTGCCCAAGGGAAATGCCGTCTGCTATTTTTGACTACCCGAACCAGCTCTACATAAGGAACATGTATGCAGGAGAAATGAGCGAAGTTTCTAGAAGAAAATCTCTCTTTAGCTATGATCTGTGGTGGTTCCGGTTCGATGTTTCGAGAAAGCTCATGACTCAAAAGATGCCGCAGCTCTTTTTGGAAATTGCAAAGTTGCTCGAGAGATCGGGAGTGGCACGAAGAAAGTTTGCCGAAAAGCTTATAGAAGCTGGGATGCTTAAGAAAAAAGCCGTGGGAGGAGGACTTGCGATTGAGTTCAACCCCTCATTCACGGTTGTTGAAGGACACCTTTTTGTATACGCCTTTCCCAAAGGAATGCTGGACGCATTTGCAGGGGTCTTAGGACTAGAGGCCGAGAGAGACCTCATTAGACGGGTTTCCACAAATGAAGAAGCCGAGTCGGCTGTTTCGAGGGGCTTCATTCCGATACTGCTTCCGTATGAACTCTCAGAGCAATTCAGCAGTATCCCTCCTTTGCAGAATTTTAGCCTCACTTGATTATTCTCGATTCAATGAAGTTCCATCTTTTTTTGCCTTTTCCAGTTATCTATTGCGGATTATCGGTTGGAATGTTGCATAGAAGGGTAAAAATTGGAAAACAAGATCTCAGGAAGAAGCAAACGAAATATCCCTTTACCAATTTTCAAAAATCAGCCGATGGGGAGAAATAACGTATAGCACCTACAAGTCATTACTCATAACCATATTCAGGAATCGAGGATTACGAATTGAAAGTGAGCATAACAGACACGATGTCCCTGCTATTTATTGTGTCGAAGGCTTCGGAAGAAGACCGAGATCGCGAAAAGCTCCGTAATAATCCTCCTCCCCCCTTTCGTCCGCGACCTTGTCGCCGACGATATGGTAGATTGAGATGCCCGTCCATTTCAGTCTCTTGCCAGTTGCGGGGATGCCTAGGGCACCTAGATGTGTGAAGGAAAAACTCCAACGTAATACTACTTTGTCGCCTTCAGCAATCTCCTCCTCAACCTTGATATCCCCATCACCAAAAAGCGAAGGGTATCTTCTAAAATACTCTTTTAATGCTGCAATTCCCTTGATGACTTTGGGCATCGCAGGAAAGTATACGGTAATTTCTGGTGATGCAAGCTCGTCTATTATACTCAAATCCCCCTTGCTCCAAATCTGATTGTAACGCCTCGCTATGGCTTTGTTCTTTTCTAGTTCCATATCCTCCCTCCTTTCGGTCATTAGATTAAATCCGTTGGAATGAGTGTCAATGGTACGGTTCAATTCTTAATAAAGAGGAATTTAAGAGACAAAATTAAGGAAGGCGCCTCCAAAGGGATTCAAGAATCCCCATGGAGGCTTCATTGGGGCATCTTCTGGAAATTTGACTTCATAATTTGCCTCACCCTCACTCTTTCCTCTCCCATCAAGGGGGAGGCGAAAAGGGCACGTGTTTGGTTTTATCGGAAACAACCTAATTAGAAAGTCGAGAATTTAATTCAGGTAACTATGTGAGGATTATGCTTAACGCCCCCATCCCCCTCAGATGAACCATCTTTTAGTATAAAGCTTTTCCCTTGTCAATATGATAATTTTCACATATTGGTACTTTAGATCATTCCTCCCTCATCAGATTAGGTATCACCTGGTTGTTTCTTAACAGACTGCTTAAAATCCAACAAGAACCCCTTCTCAGATAACAAGCTTCTACAATAAATTTTCTTAACTCAATCACAACCAACCATTCGATAATGTTGATGAAACCCAATTAAATACTGAAGCCCTATCAACTGGCATAAGGATTGCTCATAAGATTTAATCTCGTCTTTGAACTGGAGGTTAGCATCCATTGAACGGAGTTGTTCCGATAATACCTATTCGTGCGGTGGCCAAGAAAACCCAAGGTTTTCCTCCGGATAAACTCGTCATCTCTCTTGAAAGAAAACTCAAAGAATTTACCGTCCTCTATGAGATTAGCCAACTCATTGGCTCAAGCTTTGATTGCCAGGAATTTTTTTCAAATATCCTTTATACTTTCCATGCTCGCTTGGGGATGAATCGGGGAACGATTACACTCTTAAATCCCATGACCGGAGAGTTGGAGATCCGAGCCGCTCATGGAATGACTGAAGAGGAAATAGGAAGAGGAAAATACCTCGTTGGTGAAGGTATCACTGGAAAGGTCGTAGAAACAGGCGAGCCTATGGTGGTTCCTCAAATTGAAAAGGAACTGCTCTTTCTTAATCGGACCCAGTCGAGAGAAAATCTGACGAAGAGTGATATTTCTTTTATCTGTGTGCCCATCAAAAATGGTTCGAACGTTCTGGGTGCATTGAGTGTCGATCGCCTCTTTAGCGAAGAGATTGCTTTTGAAGAAGATGTTCGCCTTCTCTCCATCATTGCCTCCATGATTGCTCAAGGTCTCAAGATCCAGCAGATGGTCCAGGATGAAAAGAAACAACTTTTGAGTGAGAACATCACCCTTAAGGAAAAATTAAAAGAGAGATACAGTCTCTACAATATTGTGGGGACAAGCAATAAGATGACTGAAGTCTTTCAAATGATTGAGAGGATCGCGAACACGGATGTAACCGTTCTCATCCGAGGTGAAAGCGGTACCGGAAAAGAGTTAGTAGCAAATGCTATCCATTTCAATAGCTCTCGAGCCTTGAAGCCTTTCTTAAAACTGAACTGCGCAGTCCTTCCAGACACACTCATCGAGAGCGAACTTTTCGGACATGAGAAGGGAGCCTTTACAGGAGCAACTGAGCAGAGGATGGGGAGATTTGAAAGGGCCGATGGCGGAACTCTTTTTCTTGATGAAATTGGAACATTAAATCTTACTGCGCAGGCGAAGCTCCTGAGGGTTCTTCAAGAGAGGGAATTCGAAAGGATTGGAGGAACCCGAACGCTTCGGGTGGATGTGCGCATCATCGCGGCCACCAGTAAAGATCTGGAAAGATCGATTGAGGAAGGCACTTTCAGAGAGGATCTCTATTATCGTCTGAACGTATTCCCCATCTTCATGCCTCCTCTCCGAGAGAGGAAGACGGATATCCTCCTTTTGGCTGACTATTTTGTTGAAAAATTCAACCAAAAACATAAAAAAGATGTCCGAAGGATTTCCACGCCGGCCATTGACATGCTTATTCAATACCATTGGCCGGGCAACGTGAGAGAACTCGAAAATTCTATTGAGAGAGCTGTCCTTTTCTGCACTGATCGGGTTATCCATAGCTATCATCTTCCCCCTACCCTTCAAACCGGAGAGCGATCTGGCACAATTCCTTCACTCTCTTTTGAAGAAGCAATGCAAAGCTATGAGAAGGAACTAATTATCGATGCTCTTAAAAATTCCAGGGGAAATATGGCCGAAGCGGCCAGGCTTCTTAATACCACGGAGAGGATTGTTTCTTACAGCGTAAAAAAGCTTCAAATTAATCCTAAGTCCTATCGCCCATAATCCCACAAAATTGTGGGTATTCTTCTTTTTTCCGACATAATTGTTGTTTTTAACTTCCTCTCTAATTCCATCTCCATCCCTGTTTCAACCTTTCGCTTCAACCAAAAATTAGTATCATTTTGAAATCTTAGATTCCATCCGCAGCCGATAAAATTTCTTTGGCATCATTCTTGATAAGTCAGAAATAGAAATCTGAAAGTTGAGAAAAGAATCGTCATTCAAAAATTAAGCTTAAGGAGGAAGAAAATGTTAAGGGTCCATGGATCACCAAACTCAAAAGTGAATTCTATCCCCTCAGGTAAGCTTTTAAGGATACGAGAGGGTTTATATAAACAGTTACGTGAACGGGAGTGGATTTTTAATCGGATGGAGAACAATTTGATTTTTTTGATTCACAAAAATGGAGCTTATGGTGTGGTCGTGAAAATGGAGGATATCGATTGGAATGAATGTTGAGTGAAGTTACACAACTTTAAAGAAAGGGGAGGATAAGATGAAGAAATCGAGTCTTTTATTATTAACTTTTATAGGTTTACTTTTGTTGAATGGAGTTTCTTTTGCGACACCGTCCACAACCTATTGGACGCCTGCGACAACAGACATCCAGCCTTTTGGCGTTCTCCACATTGGTGTTGACAATTATTTTACGGTTTTCAAAAAGGCGAAAAATGGTGGTAGTTCTTTCGGAACGGATGGTGGGCTCACCATAGGTGTACTTCCTTTCGAGAAACTTCAGATGGAGGTAGGAGTAGATCTGATTGAACCAACCGACTATCCCATATCCTTCAATGCTAAACTGGGAACACCTGAAGATTCTCTCTTCAAGGGGTCCCCGGCCCTGAACATCGGGATTTTCAATGTAGGGACAAAGAAAAATGTAACGAACCAGAATATTGTCTTTGGACTGGTTGGGAAAACAATTCCTGTCCTCGGACGGCTTTTTGTAGGGCCTTATTTCGGGAATAGCAATGCATTGGTGGATAAACATGGAGACAAGGAAAACGTGGGCTTTATGATCGGGTTCGATCATGGGTTCTTCCCTGCCAAAGATAATGAAGGAAATGAGTACAAGAAGATTGTCCTTGCTGCGGATTATGCCTCTGGGAAGAACTCCTTAGGCGGTGGAGGCGTTGGCCTTAATTACTACTTCACGAAGGACATCAGCCTTCTCACGGGCCCAGTATGGTTCAACGAAAAGGAGATCAATGGAAAATGGAAGTGGACGATCCAGCTTGATATTAATGTCGACCCAGTAAAAGGTATCCAAAAACTATTTGGAGGACTGAAATGAAAAAGAAGGAGGCGATAAATATGTTAAAGAAAATCTGCTGGATGATCATCTTAGGGTGTATTTTGACCTTTCTCTCCATCCCAGTGATTGCCCAGACTCAGGAATCGGCAACCCCTCCGGCCACGGCAGCCACGCGCCAACCAGATCCATGCGGTATTAGCACAGGGAATTCTTCAGACGTCCCTGCAGCAAAAGTTGGGGAGCCTACGATGGCAGAGATGGTCAATGCCGTAGGCCATAACCGGGTGGCCATCAATATGATGTGGACACTCATTGCAGGCTTTCTTGTTATGTTCATGCAACCAGGGTTTGCTATGGTAGAGACGGGTTTCACTCGGGCCAAGAACGTTGCCCATACGATGGCCATGAATTTTATGATCTACCCATTGGGCATGCTCGGATTCTATATCTGTGGGTTCGCCTTCATGTTTGGAGGACTCGGCACCATCGCAACCCTGGGTGGGTATGGAGGCCTTGACCATGAGGTGACTCTGAACCTCTTCGGAAAGGAATTTGGGTTGTTTGGAGCCAAAGGCTTTTTCCTCTCTGGATCTGCTTATGACATAGCCGTTTTTGCATTGTTTCTTTTCCAGGTGGTGTTTATGGATACCACTGCTACGATTCCGACGGGTGCCATGGCAGAGCGGTGGAAATACTTGTCCTTCTTCATATACGGCTGGTTTGTTGGGACGGTGATCTACCCGATTTTTGGCAACTGGGTGTGGGGCGGAGGCTGGCTGGCCATGCTGGGCAAGAACCTCGGCCTGGGCCACGGTCATGTGGACTTTGCCGGTTCTTCCGTGGTGCACATGACGGGGGGTGTCATTGGCTTGGTCGGTGCATGGCTTTTAGGACCCCGTGATGGCAAATATAATAAGGACGGCAGTCCTAATCCCATTCTGGGACACAACATTCCCATGGCCATCGTTGGGACGTTCATCTTAGCTTTCGGTTGGTTTGGTTTTAATGCCGGTTCCACTCTATCTGGTGGAGATCTTCGAATAGGTGTTGTCGCCACAAATACTATGTTGGCTTCTGCCACGGGAGCTTTAGCTGCAACCTTATGGATGTGGATCGTGCGATTTAAGAAGCCGGATCCCAGTATGATGTGCAATGGGATGCTTGCTGGATTAGTGGCGATCACGGCCCCTTGCGCGTTTGTTAACTCTATTAGTGCCTCCGTCATTGGTCTTATTGCAGGGGTGCTCGTTGTGGAAGCAGCCCTCTTCATTGAAAGAAAACTCAGAGTGGATGATCCTGTCGGCGCTATTGCCGTTCATGGGGTCAATGGTGCATGGGGTTGCCTTGCTTTGGGACTCTTTGCTGATGGCACTTATGGCGAAGGCTGGAATGGCGTAACCGGAACTGTCAAGGGCCTTTTCTACGGTGATGCCTCGCAATTTCTTGCTCAGTCTATCGGGATAACGGCGAACTTTGTTTATGTGGGACTGATATCGCTAATCATCTTCAAGTTGATTGATCTCGTGGTGGGCAACCGGGTCGACAAGGAGACAGAGATGGAAGGCCTTGATGTTCCCGAGATGGGAGTGCCTGGTTATAGCGGGGTTCAACTGGACAAGGCTTCAGAAACACCCATCTCCAGGTAAAAAACAGACATAATCTTCAATACTTCTTAAACTGAAAGACAGGAGGTACACCGATGAAAAAGATCGAAGCGATTATCAAGCCATTTAAGTTGGATGAAGTGAAGAATGCATTGACCAAAATCGGTGTTCAGGGGATGACCGTGACTGAAGTCAAAGGGTTTGGAAGGCAAAAAGGTCACACTGAATCTTATCGTGGAACCGAATATGCGATTGATTTCTTGCCCAAGTCTAAGATTGAACTTATCGTTCCCGATGAATTGGTCACTCAAGTGATAGAGACGATCGGAAGGGCTGCCAAGACAGGAAAGATTGGGGATGGAAAGATATTTTTGTCTCCTGTAGAAGAGGTGATTCGAATTCGGACGGGTGAGCGCGGAAGGGATGCAATATAATGTAAACACCCTTCACCGGAAGCATACGAATGAACCCTCCTCTATCCCCTGACATCCACAGGACCATGCCTGCATGCGAGCCTTCTGTACTTTTTGACTCAACTCTGACCCTATCAAAGGGTGAGTGAAAGGAGAAGCCATGAAAAAGATTGAAGCGATTATTAACCCATCAAAGATGGAAGAAGTGAAGAATGCATTGACTAAAATCGGTGTTCAGCGGATGACGATAAGCAAGGTTGGTGGGTTCGAGAGCCAAGGAGGTCATAAAGAGATCTACCGGGCAGATGAATATACGATTGACGTTGTCAAAGAATTTAAGATCGAACTGATCGTTACTTCAGATGAGATGCTCAGCCAGGTCATTGAGACCATCAAAAAAACTATCAAAACAGAAAGCATTGGAGACGAAGAAATCTTTGTGTCTTCCGTGGAGAAGGTAAATCGAGTTCGAACAGGCGAACACGGAAGGGATGCAATCTGAATCGCGGATCTTCTAATTCCTCTTTTATTACCGAATCAGCGTTTCAAATCTCTTTAGGAAAATTGTTTGTTTTTTAGCAGCCTGCTTAAATTTCGGCAAGAAATTTCTTGAAAAACCAATACCTGGATATAAATATCCTGGAGGCTATTCCCACCAACTATTCAATAATTTTAATGAAACTCCATTAAGCCATAAACTTCTATCAACTGGCATAAGGATTGCTCTCATGATGTATTAACATGAGTGTATTAATCATTAAGCACGTTGAGACCGAAGGCCCGGGATTGATTGAATATTGTTTGGAGCAAGAAAAAATCTTTCATCAGATCCTCGAACTCAAACCCGGTATCCATCTCCCAAAACTCGACGATCTCACCCACATTGTCCTTCTGGGAGGACCAATGAATGTCTACGAGGAAGATCGCTATCCTTTTCTTAAAGACGAAGACCTTTTTATTAAAGAGGCCATTCAGAGAGGAAAACGAATTTTAGGAATCTGTCTTGGAGCCCAATTGATAGCAAAGGCGCTTGGAGCAAAGGTCTTCAAAGCGCCTGTTAAAGAAATTGGATGGTATGATGTTTCATTGACAAGAATCGGTTCCATTGACCCCCTCTTTTCTCAACTCCCAAAAACATTTTCAGTATTTCAATGGCACGAAGATACCTTTGAAATCCCCCATAATGCGATATTGATCGCCACCTCATCCCCTGTTCCTTATCAGGCTTTTCGATATGGAGATAACGCTTATGGCCTTCAGTTTCACCTCGAAGTAACCCGAGAGATGATTCGAGAATGGATGGAAACATATGAAGAGGAATTTGAGGGATCCCAACCCCCACTTTTATCAAAACTAAAACTTTTGGCTGAAACTCAACCCAAGATCGAAGCTTATAAGAAAAGAGGAATTGGCTTCCTTAGGAACTTTTTCAGGCAAGCCAACAAAAGGACTTAATAATGTGCGGCATCGCCGGAATAATTGATTTCGCCTCTTCAGAGCCAAAGGAACACCTTCTTTATCGTATGCTCGGCCTGATCCGTCATCGTGGCCCCGATGCATTCGGTACTTATATAGACAGGATTGCAGGATTAGCTTCTACTCGCTTAAGCATCATCGACTTAAGTGGCGGTGATCAACCCATTTATAACGAAGATCAGTCCATCTGGGTTGTTTATAATGGAGAGATCTTCAACTACCCAGAGATCCGGCAGGATCTAGAGTCTCGAGGTCATAGGTTTTACACTCGATCCGATACGGAGGTCTTGGTCCACTTGTATGAAGATGAGGGGCCAGAGCTTTTCAAAAACCTCAATGGTCAGTTTGCCTTCGCTCTATGGGATAAATCTAAGGAGCGCTTACTTCTTGGTCGCGATCGCCTGGGCATCCGGCCCCTCTTTTATTATCTGAACAATGACCGTTTGGTTTTTAGTTCAGAGGTGAAGGCTATCTTTGCAGACTCAAAAGTCCCAAGAGCCCTCGATTTGCAAACCATATCAGATGTATTTATCTGTTGGGCACCCTTGGGCCACCTCACGCCTTTTCAAAAAATCTATCAACTCCTCCCGGGACATTATGCTCTCTTCTCACGTCAGGGAATAACTACCCATCCTTACTGGCAACTTTCCTTCTCGGAATCAAACAATAATGGGGACCGTTCCTTGGATGAATGGACCGAAGAATTAAAAGCACTCATATATGACGCTACCAGAATTCGCCTTCGAGCAGATGTTCCTGTAGGAGCTTATCTTAGTGGCGGGCTAGATAGTACTTATATTACTTCTCTTGTAAAACGATTTTTTGATAATAAACTCTGTACCTTTTCGGTTAGCTTTACAGACAGTCGCTTTAACGAAGCTTCATGGCAGGAGAAGGCTGTGCAGTCCCTGCAGACCGACCATCAGACCATCCGATGTACAGAAAAAGATATTGGAGAAGTTTTTCCTCAGGTCGTTTGGCACGCAGAAGTGCCAATCCTTCGTACAGCACCGGCTCCATTGTTTATGCTGTCCAAATTGGTTCGTGAAAATAAGTTTAAAGTAGTTCTTACAGGAGAAGGGCCCGACGAAATCTTCGCTGGTTACGATATATTCAAGGAGGATCGAGTGCGGCGTTTCTGGGCTCGAAACCCACAATCCCGAATCCGTCCAATGCTTCTGCAAAGACTATATCCTGACATCTTTCACAAAGAGGATTCTAAAACACATGTATTTCTGGAAGGCTTCTTTCGGAAAGGCCTTTCTCATGTGGATTCCCCCGCTTACTCCCATATGATTCGCTGGGAAAACGCCAATTTTATAAAAACATTTTTCTCAAATGAATTTCAGGAAACAACTGGAAAAGTTGATGGGTTTGTGGATCGATTCATATCAACACTCCCAGAAGAATACATGAAGTGGGATCCTCTATCTCGAGCTCAATATACAGAGATTTCCATTTTCCTTTCCAACTACTTGCTCTCCTCTCAGGGGGACCGGGTAGCTATGGCACACTCCGTAGAGGGGCGGGTTCCTTTTCTTGATTATCGGGTAGTAGAGTTTGCGTGCAGGGTACCCCCGCGATTTCGTCTGAACGGTCTTAGAGACAAGTTTATCTTACGTAAAGCCGCTCATAATCTCATCCCACCAGAACTGGTCAAAAGACCAAAACAACCCTATCGTGCGCCCATCAGCCGATGCTTTTTAGGGGAATGCAATCATGATTATGTACAAGAGTTGCTCTCAGACGCTGCCCTTCGACAGGCTGGATATTTTCACTCAGGCAAGGTAGCAAAACTTGTCGAGAAGTGCTGTAAGCAACAAGGATACCTACTGAGCGAGCGTGAGAACATGGCCTTAGTTGGAATCATTTCCACCCAGCTATTAGACTATCTATTCATTCGAAATTTTCCACTTTATCCAATTCATGAACCCGAGGATATAAAAAAATTTGGTGCTGGAGAATAGAGGCGCTTTGCGCTCTGCGCTATGCGCTATGTGCTTAACCCTAAGTTATAAGGAGGAATGGGATGAAAAAAATTTTGTTTCTTTTGTTATTTTTTAGCCTATTAATTGTAGGGGTTGCGTTTGCCGAAGCACCAGCTCCACCCAAAGTGGATACAGGGGATACTTCCTGGATTCTCATTTCTTCTGCTTTGGTCATGCTGATGACACCTGGACTTGCCCTGTTTTACGGAGGCATGGTGAGATCAAAAAATGTCCTCGGGACGATCATGCAAAGCTTTATTGCCCTATGCGTGATCACCATCCAGTGGGTTCTTTATGGTTATAGTCTCGCGTTTGGACCCGATATTGGGGGCATCATTGGAAGTCTCGATTGGATTGGACTGCGAGGCGTGGGACTCGCTCCCTTCCCCGGTTATTCAGCCACAATCCCCCATCAGGCATTTATGATCTTTCAGATGATGTTTGCAGTGATCACGCCTGCACTGATCACTGGCGCATTTGCTGAAAGGTTTAAATTCAAAACTTATCTTGTCTTCCTCATCCTCTGGGCAACATTTGTCTATGATCCTCTTGCACACTGGGTCTGGGGAGTGGGTGGCTGGATCAGGAATCTCGGCGCCCTTGATTTTGCAGGGGGGCTTGTCGTCCATATCAGCTCTGGAATTGCTGCGCTGGCTGCCACTCTTGTAGTAGGAAAAAGAAAGGGTTACGGTGACGAACCCATGCCTCCTCACAACCTGACCATGACACTTCTGGGCGCAGCGCTTCTCTGGTTTGGATGGTTTGGTTTCAATGGTGGAAGCGCAGTGGCATCGGGTTCTCTCGCAACCAATGCTTTTGTAGTAACCCATATTTCAACGGCTGCTGCCGCCCTCTCCTGGATGATTGCTGAATGGGCTTATCGAGGCAACCCAACCGTTCTCGGTGTAGCATCGGGCGCCGTGGCTGGATTGGTTGCCATTACACCTGCATCAGGTTTTGTGGGACCCGTTTCGGCAATCATCATCGGACTCGTTGCTGGTGTGGCTTGTTATTATGCCATTAATCTCAAGACCAAACTCGGATATGACGATTCTCTCGACGTCGTAGGTGTTCATGGAGTCGGTGGCACATGGGGTGCATTGGCAACGGGATTATTTGCATGTAAAGCCATAAATTCAGCTGGAAATGACGGCCTTTTCTTTGGAAACTTCTCATTGATCGGCATTCAAGCATTGAGTGTTGTTTCTGTATGGATTTACTCCTTTGTAGTAACATTAATCATATTAAAGATCCTCGATTGGACCATGGGTCTGAGGGTAAGCGAAGAACATGAGATCAATGGTCTGGATTTAAGTCAGCATGGGGAAGCAGGATATAGTTTCTGAGAACTCGTAGGGAACGGTTTCAAACCGTTCCCTACTCCGATCTAATAACGGGAGGTAAGATGAAAAAGATTGAGGCGATTATCAAACCATTTAAACTGGATGAAGTGAAGAACGCATTAAACAAAATCGGTGTTCAGGGAATGACGGTCACCGAGGTTAAAGGATTCGGGAGACAAAAAGGCCATACCGAAGTCTACCGGGGAGCTGAATACAAGATCGATTTTCTCCCCAAGGTTAAGATTGAACTGATCACCACTGACGAGATAGTTCCTCAGGTGATCGAAACCATTGAACGGGCTGCCAAAACAGGAAAGATCGGAGATGGGAAAATCTTTCTCTCACCAATTGAAGAGGTAGTCCGGATACGAACTGGAGAACGAGGAAGAGATGCAATTTGATTTCGGGATCACCCCCAAAGGGCTCATCGATACCAAAAACCTTATGGCCCAGGCAGTATCTACTCACTCCTCCCCGAGGGAGTTCCTTCGCCAACATTCCGATATGGTGGACGGCCTTGTGAGAAAGGCTTTCCAGAAGGCACAATCCCAGATCTCCACTCCATCGGTCTGCCTCATCGCTGTGGGAGGATATGGTAGATCTGAATTAGCACTTTATTCGGATGTCGATCTACTCCTTCTCTACTCTTCCTCGCAAAAAGATAAACTCCCTCCGTTGATTGAAAAAGCCCTCTACCCTCTCTGGGATTTAGGATTGGAAGTCAATTGCAGTTCGAGGTCAATTAATGAATGTCTGAAAATGGCCGCATCGGATTTACACATAAAAACAAGCTTGATCGATGGGCGTTATCTTGATGGAGAATATGAATTCTTCCGGAATTTATATCGTCTCTTCATAAAAAAAGCGCTCCATCGAAAGGTCCGAAGATTTGCCGAGGCTTTAGCTAAAGATCTTCACCTCCGCCATCAGAAATATGAAGACCCTGTTTATGCCCTGGAGCCCAATCTCAAAGAAGGAGAAGGAGGGCTGAGAGATTTTCAGATTGGACGGTGGCTCATCAGGGCGAAATACAAAACCGATCGTTGGGACTCGATCCTCTTCCCGGATCATTCCCGAATGCTTGAAAAGAGCCTCCAATTCCTCTGGGCAGTTCGAAACCAACTCCATCTGCTTAGTGAAAGAAAACAGGATGATCTCACTTTTGAATGGCAGGAGAAGATAGGCCCAACCCTTGGTTTTCCCCATGGCACAGAAGGAGTGGAGCAGATGATGAGACAGTATCATCTTTCCACTCAAAGAATCTCAAACTTCGTTGAGGATATTCTCGATCGGGCTCTCCGCGAACCTTCGCCACTTAAAAAAACCTTCTTTTTCTTGGGGCGAAGAAAGATTGATGAGAACTTCGGAATCGCCTATGGTGAGCTCCACTTGCTCGACCCCATCACCTTCAAGAGAGACCCCACCCAAATGATGACCCTCTTTGAACATTGTCAGACCTATCAGGTCAAGATGGATTTTCGAATGGAGGAAGCAGCAATAGAAGCGCTCCCCTTCGTCGACCATTGCTTTAGAAACTCAAAAAAGGTTAATCAAACTTTCCTTTCAATCCTCAGGAAAGGGGAAAGGGTTGAAACTTTACTTAAGAAAATGCATGAACTTGGATTTCTTTCTCGGTATATCCCTGAATTTTCAGAGGTGGAAGGAAAGGTGCATTACGATCTTTACCATGTTCATCCTGTTGATAGCCATTCTATCTTGGCTGTTGAGGAGTTGGAAAGATTGAGAGAGGGATTCTATCAAAAGGAATATCCCTTGCTCACCTCCTTGATTAGAGAAATTGCAAAACCGGAAATTCTCTTTCTCACAACCCTCCTTCATGATATCGGTAAGGGAATGGAGGGAAACCACTCCCTTGTTGGCGCAGAAATATGTAGGCACATCGGAAACAGGATGGGGCTCTCCGCGGAAGAAAGGGAATTGATTGGATTCTTAGTCAGTCACCATCTCTTGATGGTGGAGACAGCTTTACGCAGAGACTTCCATGATGAACAGGTCATCTTGCGTTTTGCCAATGAGGTTAAAAATCTCAATCAATTGAAGATGCTCTATCTTTTGACTTTTGCTGACATCAAAGCGGTTGGTCCCGAAGCCTGGACCTCCTGGAAGAACACCCTCTTCATGGAGCTTTTCCTAAAAACCTCGCACTTCTTTGAAAAGGGAGTGGTTGCCGGGCCGTTTTTGAGAGGGGATGAGACCATTCAGAAGCTCCAGGAATTTCTATCTCCAGAAATTATTTCTGAATACGCAGATCATCTTCCAGACCGGTACCTCTCCTGTTACTCTGTGGAAGAGATCGCTCATCACATTGAAATGGCTCGTTCTATTGAGAAGCAATTTCTTCTTGTGGAATGGGGAACAGAAAAAGAGACCAGAGCAAAGGTCACCATATGCACAAAAGACCTTTATGGACTCTTTTCTAAAGTGACAGGCACGATGTTCTTGAACCGTCTCAACATTCTCGAAGCACAGATCCATACCTGGGGGAATGGCCTCGCTCTGGATACTTTCTGGGTCGAAGATGCCACAAAAGATATTGACCGGCGTCTCCGGCAATTTAAAAAAGATTTAGGAGAAATCTTAGCCAGAAAGGTTTCTTTAAAAGATTTCATTTTCAAAAGGAAAGAATCAAACGGGATCAAGCAAAAGGTCATCCCCAGGGTGTCAGGAGAGGTGAAGATCAATAACCAGGATTCTGATTTTTATACCATCGTCGAAGTCACTGGAGAGGATCGGCTGGGCATCCTTTATGAAATGACGGAAGCCTTGACTGACTATGGATGTGACATCCACTTTGCAAGGATTTCGACCTTAGGAAATCGCATTGTGGATATTTTCTATATCCAAGATGAATGGGGAGAAAAAATGGTAGAAAGACAAAAAATAGAACACCTGAAACAAGCTTTACTGCGCCGATTCCCCACAGGGGAGGGAATCATCTCTTAATTATTCTGATTTGGGGTCCCTATTTCCCAAATCCGGCCAGATACTCTTTGATCAGCATCTCATTTTTATTCTGAACCTTCTGCATCTCACCCAATTCCACATTTTCAAGAGGCAGTTTCATCCGTTTATTTCTCAATCGAGTCATCTCAGCATCCAAATACTGAATTGTGTTGGCGATCGCTTCTGCCATGGATGAGATGGACTCCTGGGCCTTTCCAAAGGTTTCTTTGTCCAAATAAGCACGGTTCAAAAGATGGAATCGCTCGAAGAATTTTTGGAACTTTTCCAATTCCTCCTTTTTCCCCTTCTTTTTAGAATCCAGCTTTTTCGTCAACTCCAAAAATTTTTCAGTATCCATATCATCTCCCCCAATCTATTTCCTATTTTGAAGAGGATAACGGTGAGTGTGGTTGGTGTAGGGTCATCAAATATTCAACTTGATGCTTTAAATTAATCTTGATTATTTACTCAGTTTAGAGCTGGCAAGCCGATTTAAGCTCACTCCGGATTCCGCTGCCTTGATCGCGAGATTTCTGTGCACCTCTGGTGGTACACGCACAACAAATTTCCCACTATATCGCTTGGAAGCAATGGGCTGGGGGATTGTTTCGCTTCTTTCCTGCATATCCTTTACAACCTCTGCTACCACTTTTCGAATACCTTTTAAGGCTGCCTCTGGTGTTTTAGCCAACCAGCTCAAGCTAGAAAATTCCGCACACAACCCTACATATTCATAATCTTCTTCGGACCAAGTCACTCGATAGGTATATCGGTCATTCTTCATTCTCAGGATCTACCTCCAACCTCTCAATAGCCAAAAGCACTTGCTTCACCTGGTATGCCTTAGCTTTTCCATGATCATTTTGGATATTCACCCTTGGATCACCCTGCCAAGGAGTTTTATATATTCGATGACTGCTGCCAACCTGCCGTGGTTTCCCGAAATAGAAATCGCATGCCTTGCACAAATCCCTGAATCGAACATCTTTGGGATTTTGGTTCATTTGTGCAAGGATCTCTTCCACACCCCCCATATTTTATATGATATCATTATTGATATCTTTGTCAAGATCTGGTCACAGCTAAAACTTTCTTGAGGCGTAAGAACTCTTTCTTGGATTGCCAGAAATAAAGTAGCACCACCCTCCCCTCTCTGCTTTTTTTTAAACAGCCTGATGAAAAACCATCATTTACTTCCAATCTCAACCCCTTTCTAAAATGATCATCCTTTTTCATGTAAAAATAATTATAAGTGATTTCAAGGAGTTATAGGTCTGAAACTTATTCGCCCAAATGGCTCCGAATGGCATGTAATTTGCTTTTTATTTCCACAAATACAAAGGGGTATTAAGTAGACGAGGGCGTCTCTACCTGTGATGGCAGGTTGAAAAAAAGACAAAGGCGTCTCCACCTGTCATTGACAGGTTAAAAGAGGCGCCTTTTTTAAATTCTATCGCCCCTCACCTCATCTCTCTCCCCATCGCCTGCCTGCCGGTAGGCAGGGGGAGAGGGGAGGGTGAGGGGGTAAAGGAGGAAGAAATGGATAAAGACAAAGAAAATATATTGAAGATGGCAAAGGAAAACGACGTCAAATTTATTCGGCTCTGGTTCACGGACATTCTGGGGATTTTAAAAGGGTTTGCCATCACCATCGATGAATTGGAGGGCGCTCTTGAAGAAGGAATGGGATTTGATGGCTCCTCCATTCAGGGCTATGCCCGCATCGATGAGAGCGATATGATCGCCAAACCTGATCCAAAAACCTTCCAGATCATTCCCTGGAGACCAAAAGAGAATGCTGTCGCTAGGATGTTTGCAGATATCTATGAACCCGATGGAACGCCATATAAAGGGGATCCCCGATGGGTGTTAAAACGCACTCTTAAAAAAGCTGAAGAGCAGGGCTACACCCTTTACGTCGGTCCTGAGCTGGAGTACTTCTATTTCAAAGGCAATGATGGAACAGAGATACTTGACAAAGGAGGCTATTTTGATCTTACTCCCCTTGACATGGCAACCGAGCTTCGACGGGAAACCATTTTAACTTTAGAAGCGATGGGAATTCATGTGGAATACAGCCATCACGAAGTGGCTCCCAGCCAGCATGAAATTGACCTTCGCTATGCTGAAGCCCTGGCCATGGCAGACAATGCGATGACCTATCGACTCGTTGTTAAGGAAATTGCATTGAAGCATGGTGTCTATGCGACCTTCATGCCCAAACCCATTTTCAGTCAGAACGGAAGCGGGATGCACACCCACCAATCTCTTTTCAAGGGTGATAAGAATTCCTTCTTCGATCCAAAAGATGAATTCCATCTTTCCAAGATTGCCAAGTCTTATATGGCCGGAATCTTGAAACACTCCAAGGAAATTACTTCCATCACCTCCCAATGGGTTAACTCTTATAAAAGGCTCGTCCCGGGCTACGAAGCGCCAGTCTATATTTCATGGGCTCGCAGGAATCGATCGGCGCTCGTTCGGGTTCCCATGTATAAGCCGGGAAAAGAGAAAGCCACACGGATGGAATTCCGGTCCCCTGACCCGGCCTGCAATCCCTATCTGGCATTTGCCGTAATGTTGGCGGCAGGCTTAAAGGGGATTGAAAAGGGTTATGAACTTCCTCCCCCTGTTGAAGAAGACATCTTTGAGATGTCCGAGGAGGCGAGGAAGAGACACGGGATCGACTCTCTTCCAGGAAATTTGTTGGAAGCGATCCAGCTCACAGAGAAAAGTGAGCTGGTAAAGGAAACATTGGGAGATCACATCTTCCAAAAATTTATTGAGAATAAGAAGATCGAATGGGATCAATATCGAACCCATGTCTCCCAATTCGAATTGGAAAAATATCTCCCTATTTTATAGACGGTTGCTCAGAAAATAAAAGTGTATAGTTCGTGAAGATAGCCTATGGGTTACGGTTACGAAGCCCGTTTCGTAAATCGTCAAATGGTTACGGTTAAAGATTTGGAAGACGAACAACGTAACCGAATGACGATACGGGCCCTGAACCTATCATGGTACAGGGCGGGCATCTTTACCGTCACCTGTGGACTATAACATTTGAGGTTGATTAAAGTGAACCAGAAGAAACCTAAATTAACGTGGGTTAAATCTCTCGAAGCATTCTTGCATCGGAATCCTGACCTCAGGAAAATAGACAACCCAGAGAAACTCGAATATTACCGCAATGACCTCAACGTGGATCTCCCGCCCTTGATCCGTGACTTGATGCTAAAGAGTCTTCCCGATCTCATTTTCCAACCTGCCGCGGAAGAACACCTCCTGGAGATCTTCGCCTTTGCCCGTGAGCATAAAATCCCATTGACCGTCCGGGGGGCTGGAACGTGGGGATATGGCGGGGCCGTTCCTACCCGTGGAGGAATACTGATCGATCTCGGGTTAATGGACACAATTGAGGTCAATCCTGAAGCCCTCCAGTTGACAGTGGGTCCAGGGGCCCGTTTTCTCGATATACACCGGCAACTTGAATGCTACGGCCTTACCCTCCTCAGCATGACTTCCGGTAAGGGAGGAACCCTTATAGGCTGGATGGCTACGGGGGGCATGGGATTTGGCACCTTTCATCATGGCCCCGTCCGGAAACAGTTGATCTCTATCCGGGTGATCACACCCGAAGGAAAAGTTAAAGATCTAAAAGCAGAAGATCCAGAGATCGGCAATTTTCTTTCCACGGAAGGCCAGATGGGAATTATCGTTAGCGCTACGCTCAAGGTTGGACAGCGTCCATTCCAATGGTTCCCATTTTTACTCCCCTTCGAAAAATCCTCCGCTGCCTATGCCTTTGCGAAGCAGCTTTCACGTCATCCCTCACCCAGGCCTCATGATCTGATCATCTACCATACCGAATTGACACGCATCCTCAAGGCCCAATCAAATGGAAGGATGTCCGTTGAGCCCAAAAATCTGGTCTTAGTCGCCTTTTCCGAGAAAGAGCAAGCCCATGGGTTCAAGGCTTATCTTGAGGAACACGGAATTCAAACGGCGGATGAAGAATCCGCCCACACCCTCTGGGAAGAGCGGTTCCTTCCCATGTCCATCAAACAAATCGGACCTTCTCTACTGGCCGCGGAAGTGGTTCTCCCCCTGGATCAGGTGGCTTCATACTTCGAAAAGATCAGCGAATGGGGCAAGCACTTAGGCGTAACGTTTTACCCTTCCTCTCATCTTATCAGCCAGGAGCAAGTGCTATTTCTTGCCATGATCACCTCTGATCATCGGAAGGCCATCTTTTACATAGACCTCATGCTCGTTCCCATGATGGTCAGGCTCGCTGTTCAGTTTTACCAAGGGAAACCCTATGGTTTGGGAATATGGAATACCCCCTTCCTGCGCGACCTCTATTCAAAGGAAGAACTAAAAGAACTGATCCGATATAAGAAAAAAGTGGACCCATCTGGAATCCTCAATCCAGGAAAGTTCTTTGGCGTTTCAGGAAGACTGGGGCCTCTCCAAAAAATACTGTTTCACTCAGACATCTTTAATCTTGAACTCTCCGCAACGCAGTGGCTCCTTTTCAAACTGTTTTCCATCATTCCGGAGAAGACACTTCGTCAGCGTATACCCATCATTCCCCAAGGGCTTGAAGGGGTCTCAAAGGATATCCTGTCCTGTGCCCAATGTGGAAATTGCGTGTCTCGATGCCCTGTCTATCGTGCGACCAGGGATGAAACCTTCACGGCCAGGGGAAAGCTGCTCACCATGAAGAGGGCGCTGGAAACAAAAAAACTGGAGCTGTCGAAGGTTTTGCCTCTCTACTTCTGCCTTCACTGTGGCCGTTGTGATGAAGGATGTCAGGTCAACATAAAACATCGCCAACTTTACAATGATCTTGAGAAATATTTATCGGCTACCATCGATTTCCCGATTCAGGAAGTGACGGACTTTATCCAGGAAGTGGAAAGGAGTCCCGAGTTTTACCGTTTCCTCGATGTGATCCGAACGGGTTTCGATCAAAAGATTCACGAACAACGTCAGACTTTCCCGAGATATCGCGTCCTCATTGACGAAGAGTATTGTCTTCATTGCGGGACCTGCGTGGATGCCTGCATGTATAGCGTACGGAAGCGTGATGAGTCAGATCCCCGCCGTGTTGTGATCGCTGACGAAACGCTTTGCCGCGGCTGCGGGGCCTGTTTGGAACGCTGCCCCCAGATTGCCGTTGGACTGCCAGCCACTTCGGTTGAACTCCATCCAGATTATCTCAGCATGGATGATCCATACTGGGGCAACGAGGTCATCGCACGGATCGACATGGAGGCAACAACAGGCAAAATTCCTGTTTCCGGGACAGGTCAAGGAGACCCACATCGCGGCTCCGGTAATGACGGCATTCGCTTCGGTCACTTTCACATTGTAGGGCCTGCTCAAAACCTTCTCTACGAAAGCTCTGCAGATGCCATCGCCATTCAACTGGGTCAACGATCCAAGTATCTGAAGTTCAATGGAAAGAGAATCGAGACTCCAGCCCCCCGCCTCATTGGATTAAAAACTCCCCTTACCCTCGATGTCCTGCCGATGGATGGAGGGGAAGATTTACTGGATGCCATGTTTGAAGCGGCCATCACGATGGGAACTCGTGTTACCCTCCGGTTGGAGGAAGTGGAAAGGTACAGATCGAAAATTGGGAATAGAATCAACTCCCTGATTCTTAGGCTGACGCCAGACGACTTAGAAAAGTGGCCTGAAGTGTCAAAGAATTATTCTCTCGATTTAATAGAAATCGAAGTGGATGAACCTGTTCTTGAGCAAGCCAATGAATTAAGAGGTCTCTTTCCCGAATCAACGGTTCTCTGCGCCGTGATAAAAATTAGGAAGGAGGACGTGAATTCCGAGCTTCGGCCCTCCCCTGCCTTTCGGAATATGCTGGAATCTCTGTTCCAATCACCTTTTGATGTCCTCTGTCTTACCTCGAATTACGATCCGGAAAAAGGATATTACCCCACCACGGATGCAGTGCCTGCCGTGCATCGCTTTCTGGTCGAGAAGAAAGTCCGGCACCGGTTTTCCATCCTGGCGGCCGGTGGGATTCGGTCCGCTGCGGATTCACAGAAAACTATCCAGCGAGGGGCCAACGGAATAAAGATCGATTGGCCTGTGCTGCTGACTTCCGATCCAATGGCGCGTCAAAAATTTCTGAGAGGGGAGCGGATCCAGTTCTCCTATGATCCGTCGGCATTGGCAAAACGGATTACTAATCTTATCCGGGTCTGGAATGTCCAGATCATCGAGGTGTTAGGGGCATCAGGTTTTAAAGATATCAAGAAGACGGTAGGGGAAGAAAACCGTCTTCTCATTTTCGACGACCTGGAGGAAAGGGTTTACGACCTCTCCAAAAACCGAGAGCGGTTGGAGCGAAACCGCCTGACTAACCTGTCGCGTATTCAACGGGAAGGAGCGGGCGATGGTTGGCGGTACAGTCAATTAAAAAATTTAATCAAACCAGCCCAGCCTCCCCATCGATTTTACAATTGTGATTTAAAGCCCTCCTGTTATCAAATCTTCGATCGCGATCATGTCTGGCCGGCCTCTCTCATTGCTTCCGTGGGTCGCATGGCAAGCGGGAATCCTGAAACGCTTCTTCTTGGCCATACCCAAGAACGCGGAAATTTGGGGGATGGTTTTGATTTTATCCAGGTCCTTTTCCAGCATAACCCTGACACCCTTCCGGAAGAAAATCTGGACCAAGTATCGACCGGGCTTCAGATGAACCCTAAATTAAGGCTGAAGGCGCCCTTTATTGGGGCGGGGATGTCAATTGGGTCCATCGGCCCCGGAACCTGGCGTGCCCGCGTACTGGCGACACGCGCCCTCGACACCCAAATGGACACTGGCGAAGGGGGATACCCGACCTTCTATATTCTCGACGCAAAATGGAATCCCATTGACCTGACCGAAACGCAGGTCCTCCTGCTCAGTCGAATAATGGAAGTTCGAAAGCTCATCCCCGTCGGGGAACTGATGAAAAAGGTCCAGGAGGAACTGGAGGAATCTCCTGAAATTGAGAAGATATTGGAGGCCCTCAAAAAATATCCTGCTTCCATGACCGTTCAGTTTGTCCCCATCGTTTTCCCCGAGGATGAACCTTATGTCGCCACCCAGCTCAAGACAGGGCTTTTCGGGGTAACCAAGGAGACGATCCGCAAGGCCCGTCGTGTGGTGATCGCTTACAGCCAGGGAGCAAAACAGGGTGTGGGCGGACATTTATTGGGGAGAAAAGTTTTTGGTCTTGTCTCGAGACTCCGTGGAGTGGCAGAAGGGGTCAGCCTTATCTCCCCTTTTCCATTTCATAATTGTTACTCCATCGAAGATGTCAAGGCATTCATCGATGCCGTGCGCATGATCAACCCACGGGCTTCCATCTGTATCAAGGTCTCACCATCACCGGATATCGAGTTTATCGTTTCCGGCCTTGCCCGGATCGCCAAGGATAACCAAATGGTCATTGAGGTCTGGCTGGACGGGCCTCGCGGAGGAACAGGCGCAGCCCCGGATATCATTAAAGGCCAGATGGGAATGCACATGGAGTATGCGATCCCCATCTGCCATGAAAAATTGCTGGATGATGGGTTGAGGGATTACGTCGTCTTCCTGGGAAGCGGCGGATTTCGCACCTGGGGAGATGTGATTAAAGGGATGGCCATGGGGCTCGATGGCGTTGTCTTCGGGACAGCGGATCTCGTGGCGATCGGCTGCGTTCGGGATCGTAACTGCGAATCAGGGTGCCGGAGTGGTATTTCCACGATTGAACCGAAGATGCAGTTGCTGCGTAATGTGGAATTAAATGCCCAGCAGATCATTAACTTTCGCGCCATTCTTCAAGCCCAGGCAGTCAGAGCCCTCGCCGCCCTGGGCATGAAAGACATTCGGGAACTCCGGGGGCGGTATGACTTTATTGAATGGCCCGTGCTCGAAGAAAGGGTCAGGGATCGTCGCCGTCGCAGGGGAGAAATTTCATTGACTGAACCTCTAAGAAAGCAAGAGCCTGGAGAACCTGCTCGGGTACAACTATCAACAATAGGACCTCATCCCGCCCCTTCGGATTGCGGGGTTGCGGCTATTGTATCCAACCATTTCATCCCGAGTCATGTAATGGATCTCATGCTGGATCGCATGGCTAACCGGGGTATGGATGGCGTGGGTATCTGGAAGGGAGGGTGCTATCCCCAACATATGGATCACTATGCCATTCATGTACTGGCCAAGGGTAAACTCCAATCGCAGGTCGAGCAGGAATACACGACCAGAGAACCAGATATTGACCCTGAAGAGATACGAAGAAGGGCCAGGCAGATGACCTTGGCCACGCGCCGCCGTATCATGGAAGAAATTCTGGAACAGTATTTCAAAGGTCTTCAACTAGATGGATTTGATGGCGACATGGAGGAATGCCGCACTCCTTATCGACGAGATCAAGTAGGAAACGAACAGGATTTTCGATGCTTTGGCGAGAAGGATCCAGGGGATGTCTTCCGATTCTTCGCACGGGTGAAACAGGAAGAGTTATATCGCTTTATAGAAAGCGAATTATTGAATGACCCTATCTGGCCGCCCCAGCAGATGCGTTATCAGAATCTGACCATTGAAAATTATAAAGAGAATACAGAATTTCTGCAGGAGGCTGAGGACGAGTACATCTATCGGCTGGCTCGCAGGATCACACGAGAGAACTACGTGGAACATCAACAGAAGAAAGTAGCCGTGCTTTCTTGTGGGAAGAATTCCGGCTGTTGGAAAAGCGATGGTCGGCATATCCCTTGGGAACTCCCCGAAGCGCCGGTGAACATTATCCATCGCCGGCTGGCCACCGGCTCTGTGGTAGATCAGATGAACGCCCATCCTTTTGCCGAGCTACATACCGCTTTGACCCATAATGGAGAAACAACGAATTATCGCACGATGCTCAACCGGGTGTCTCAATTCAACTTAACACCGCTGGCCCAAACTGACACAGCCGTCGCTTCTCTCAAGCTTCACCTGCTCAGCCAGTACCTCCATTATCCCTTCGATGCCCTGGTTGAATCCTTCTCCCCCACCACAGGATGGAACCTCGCCCAGTTGCCACCTGAAATCAGAGAACGTTTCGAACGCGTCCAGGAGGTGGAAATGGAAAGCGCTCCAGATGGTCCCTATCAGTATCTCTGCGGCCGCATTGACCCTTATCACAGAGTGATTGAACGGTTGGATATTATCGATCCATCTTTGCTCCGACCTAATGTGGCCATGCTTTATGACGATGGAGAAAATTTCGTAAGCATCATCTGTTCTGAGAAGCAAGGAAGCGATGCGGGGTTGGAGGAACTTTATCGCTTGGGATTGATGAAAAGCACGGTTTCTCCATTGACCTTCACGGTCAACCCGGGCATGGTGAGCAGGGTGTTCTACGATGAGAAGGGAAAGATTACAGGTCACGAGGTCTTGGACAAATTCGGTCGAAAAATAAATATCCCCCACGGAACGTTTCCTTCTTCAGAAGGCCGGAGCCTTTCGCCTGTTTTATTTGAAGAGGTAAATTCTAAAAGCAATCCTTCATCAAGTATACGAAATCAACAGACCATGGAAATTGGTAATCCCCTCTCACCCCCCTTTAGTCTCCGACCCGGAGCGGTCTCTGACCCGGAGGGCAACGGGGGGTTGGGGGGATTTGTACGTGATCACCTCCCCGAATTAACTTTTGGTCAATTCAAGGCTGTACTGGAAGCAGTGACGAAAACTTTTCCGCCTTTGCAGGCGGTTGAGAAGCTGACCCAAATTCATGACCATTTAGCCGGCTGGAATACCGGAGGAAAAGACAGAGGAGCTTTAATTCATATCGTACGCGAGCACATCAATTCGTTGCTGGATCGCATGAATGGTGGAAGCGGGATGCTCCGCGTTACGTTGGAGGACGCTGGAAAATTGAAACCACCGGAAGATACGAACCAGGCGCTAATAGTGGATGCCCGAGGATTTCAGCCTGAAGGAGTGGACCCTCTACGGGTGCTGAGCTGTTTCCTCGATCACGCACATCGGATGGGGTGGCGAAGATTCATCGTCTACAGAGTGGAAGGCCAACGTGGCATAGGGATGGGTATGGGCTCTGGGGACACCTCAGACACGAGCCTGGACGTTTATGGAAGCCCGGGTGAATATTGCGGCGCCTTCAATATGGGCGCCCTGGTGCGGATACACGGCCAGGCACAGAATTTTACCGGAATGGTCATGCATTCTGGCACACTGGAGATTCATGGTGATGTAGGCAAAGTGACGGGATACTCTGCAAAAGGAGGGACTTTCAATATTCTTGGCAATGTAGTAGACCGCGGGTGGGTCTGTGCGGTGAGCGATCCGAGAGGTCCTGGATTGCAGGTAAACATCGTAGGCACTGCCTATGAACACCTCTGCCAGGCCTTCATGGGAGGGTCAGTGATCATGTTAGGGCTTTCCTGGGGGAATGATGGAATCCTCCATCGAATGGATTCCCCTTACCGTGGTGGAAAGATCTTGGCCGGCGCTTCCGCCGGGGAGATCCTCTTCTACGACCCCAAGGGTAGACTGGAAGAGGCCCAGTACAAAAGTTGTGCAGCACACCCGATCGACGACAAAAAGTGGGAAGAAATCATGGAACGTCTTATGAACCTGGAGAAAATCTTCGGTCTCGGTATCTCCAGGGAGAACGGCCATCTCACAGCGATGATCGATGGACATCTGCAAACTCTCACCCCCAAGAGTTTTCGATGGATATTACCGAAGGGAGAACTGGAGGGCTACCACTAAAGCATCATTGTAAAATGAACAATGACCAATTGCCAATTAGCATTAAAAGTCTAAATATCATTGCTAATTTTGAAATGTTAATTCTTCAATTTGCACTGATTTTTGAAAAGGAATTGGGCAGGGGGGCAAAACCTGGCATCGGCGGTCACCTCCCCGGGGAAAAGTTGCAGAGGACATCTCGAAGACGAGAATGATCCCCAAGGGCACGGACGCCCTCTCCCCTGCCTTTTAATTTATTTAATAATACACCATAAGGTAACCTCTCAGTTTCTGAACATAAACCTTTCGGTCAATGGTGTAACTCAGGGCTTCAGCCCTGATTCATCCCTCCGGGCCAGAGGCCCTCATGGACTGGCGGCAGCCCTGAAGGGCTGAGTTACATGTTGCGGCAGCAATCGGATCCCGTAACTGGGGAATTATACCATAAAATAAATTTTACTTGAAATCTCCGAAGAGACTTGGTATGATCCTAAAAAGACGGGGAGGTGGAGAACATGGCAGTGAGGATCATCATCGATCGAAAGGTGAAGAAGGGAAAAGAATCGGATTTTGCAAAAATGCTCAGGGAATTGAGATCCAAGGCAATTCCCTCGAAGGGTTATATCTCAGGGGAAACGCTTCGGGCACAGGATGACCCTCATAACTATATTGTGATCACCACATGGCAAAGCGTTGAGGATTGGAAGCTGTGGGAAAAGAATCCAGAGAGGAAAAAAATCCAGGCCAAAATTGAAAAACTAATGGCCAGGCCCACCAAGACAAAGATATACTTGTATGCCTAAGAGGTGATCGAACATCTTGACCCATTCGAGGGCGCCAAACCTCCACCGTTTGGGGGAGCGGTTAAATGCCTTCTCAGGGTCAACTCTAAGCCTTCGGCCCGAGACTCCGGCAAACTCAATTGAGCCGCTCAGGCCGAGGGCAAGTTGTCGAAGGGTTGACAATTAGCAATGGGTGTGGTAAAAAGTTAAAAACGGGGTAAAGAAATTTTATATGATCAAACGAGTGAAACAACTTAAAGACCCTCGACCCTGTTCATTCGGGATCGGGGGTCTTTTTTTATGGGGAGATCGCGCCGAAGTATGAAATTTCAATTTACTCCCCTCCCGCCGAGGGAGGGGAGATTTTTGGCAGTGATGCGATGAAATCAAAACAAAAGGCCATATTGGCCTTAGAGGATGGGGCTGTATTCGAAGGATGGTCTTTCGGGTTTTTGGGAGAAAAGACAGGAGAAGTTGTTTTTAATACCAGCATGACCGGCTACCAGGAGATCCTCACCGATCCTTCCTACAAAGGTCAGATCGTCACCATGACCTATCCCCTTATTGGAAACTATGGAATCAATGAAGAGGATATCGAATCCAAAGGACCGAAGGTAGAAGGGTTCATCGTCAAAGAGAACAGCTCCATTTTCAGCAATTGGCGGGGAGATAAATCCCTCTCTGACTATTTGATCAATCACCGCATGATGGGGGTGGAGGGCATGGATACCCGGGCGATCACCAAGCATATCCGCTTGGCGGGCGCCATGAAAGCTGTCCTCTCCGCGGAAGATCTCAACCGAGATCGCCTGATTGAAAAGGCCAAGACCTCCCCGGGTCTGATCGGCCGGGACTTGGTCAAAGAAGTGACCTGTGAGAAACCTTTCCCATGGACGAGTGGCAACGATTCTCAATTTTCCTATTCCAATCCTCAGTCCTTGACCTCCAAATCTCGTTTTAAGGTGGTCGCTCTGGACTATGGGGTCAAATATAATATCCTTCGTTCCCTTTGCGATTGGAACTGTGAGGTCACTGTTCTTCCCGCTTCCTCCGGAGCAGAATCCATTCTCTCCTATCACCCGGACGGAATTCTTTTATCCAATGGTCCAGGTGACCCCGAGGGAGTTCCCTATGCCATTGAAACGGTCCGCCAACTGATTGGGAAAAAACCGATCTTTGGAATCTGCCTGGGACACCAGCTTCTTGGATTAGCCCTTGGAGGAAGAACGTTTAAGTTGAAATTTGGCCATCGGGGAGCCAATCAACCTGTCAAAGATTTAAAAACGGGTAAGGTGATGATCACTTCCCAAAACCATGGGTTCTGTGTTGACCCTAATTCTTTGGATCCGGAAGAAGTCGAACTCACCCAGATTAATCTCAACGATCAAACCCTGGAGGGGATGAGGCACAAGCGATTTCCAATCTTTTCCGTTCAGTATCACCCCGAAGCTTCTCCAGGGCCCCATGATACGCAGAATCTCTTCGGCGAGTTTATTAGGATGATGGAATTGAATTCAACATAATGGGCAAAAGAGTCTTTTGGGTTAAGGTTAGGAAGCCCGTTTCGTTTTACGTCAAAGGGTTACGTCAAGTCCTTAAAACCAACGACCTAACCGAATAACTATACGGGCATCGTTGCCGTTCCCGTTTTGACGAAATTTTTGTCTTATTGGAATAAGGTAATGCCTAAGCGGACAGACATCAAAAGGATCCTGATCATCGGCTCCGGACCCATTGTGATCAGTCAAGCCTGTGAATTTGACTACTCCGGCACTCAGGCCTGCAAAGCTTTGAAGGAAGAAGGATTTGAAATCGTGTTGGTGAATTCCAACCCCGCTACGATCATGACCGACCCTGAGATGTCTGATCGGACTTACATCGAACCCATCACTCCAGAAATATTAGAAAAGATTATTGAAAGGGAAAGACCGGACGCCCTTCTCCCCACTTTAGGCGGTCAGACCGGCCTCAATGTTTCCGTCGCCCTTTATGAATCCGGAGTTCTTCAGAAATATGACGTTCAAATGATCGGGGCTAAATATGAAGCCATCAAGAAAGGAGAAGATCGAAATCTCTTCAAGAAATCGATGAAGAAGATCGGCCTCGATCTTCCCAGAAGCGGATTGGCCTATTCTCTCTCTGAAGCATCGGGGGTGGCGAAGGAGATTGGTTTTCCTCTGATCATCCGGCCCAGTTTCACTCTGGGAGGGACAGGGGGTGGAGTGGCCTTCAATATTGAAGAATTCGAAGAGATAGCGGCTCGTGGACTGGAGTGGAGCATGACGGGTGAGATTCTGATTGAAGAGTCTGTTCTCGGTTGGAAGGAATTTGAACTGGAGGTGATGAGGGACCTCCATGACAATGTCGTCATCATCTGTTCCATTGAAAATTTTGATCCCATGGGCATCCATACGGGTGATAGCATCACCGTTGCCCCTGCTCAAACTTTGACCGACAAAGAATATCAGAGGATGAGAGACGGAGCGATTCGAGCCATTCGAGAAATTGGGGTGGAGACCGGAGGGTCTAACATCCAATTCGCGATCCGTCCTGAAGATGGACGAATGGTCATTATTGAGATGAACCCCAGGGTTTCGCGCTCTTCGGCCCTCGCCTCCAAAGCCACTGGATTCCCAATCGCCAAGATGGCAGCAAAGTTGGCGGTGGGATATACTCTCGACGAAATCCCCAACGACATTACGAAAAAAACGCCTGCCTGTTTTGAACCTACCATCGACTATTGTGTGGTGAAGATTCCAAGATTCACTTTCGAAAAATTTCCTGGAGCAGATCCTACGCTGACCGTTTCGATGAAGTCAGTGGGTGAAACCATGGCGATTGGCCGGACTTTCAAGGAAGCCCTTCAAAAAGGACTTCGCTCTTTGGAGATCGGAAGACACGGCCTGGGAGCGGATGGAAAGGATAAATTCCCCTTCCCCACGGAGATATTGAATGAAGCCATGCGGTCCAACCTCCTTGAAGAGGTAAGGCAAAAGCTCTCGACACCGAATGCGGAAAGGATCTTTTATCTTCGACATGCTTTCCTCTTGGGGATGAAGGTGAAGGAGATCCACGAGCTGACGAAGATCGATCCCTGGTTTCTTACCAATATTCAAGAAATCACAGACCTTGAAAAGGAGATTCGCTCTTATGGAACGAAGGTGATGGACCTAGAACTCTGGAAAAAGACCTTGATTCCCGATCAACTTCAATTCCCAGAATCTCTTTTGAGAAAAGCAAAGGAGTTTGGTTTTTCTGACTGCCAACTGGGTTACCTGCTCGGTTTTGATGAAACCGCTCTCCGAAACATGCGAAAGGAGAAAGGAATTCTCCCCACTTACAAACTGGTGGATACCTGTGGGGCGGAATTTGAAGCCTATACCCCTTATTACTATTCGACTTATGAAACAGAAGATGAATCCGAGGTTTCTTCGAGAAAAAAGATTATGATTTTAGGGGGAGGTCCCAATCGAATTGGCCAGGGGATCGAATTCGACTACTGCTGCGTCCATGCCTCCTTCGCCTTAAAAGAATTGGGTTATGAAACGATCATGGTAAACTCCAATCCGGAAACAGTTTCGACGGATTATGACACCTCTGATAAACTCTATTTCGAACCCCTTACCTTTGAAGATGTTTTCCATATCATCAATGTCGAAAAACCCGATGGAGTCATCGTCCAATTTGGAGGCCAAACCCCTCTCAATCTGGCTATTCCCTTGGAGAGGGGTGGAGTGAAAATTATTGGAACGACTCCTGACAATATCGATCGGGCTGAAGATCGAAAACGCTTTAAAACCCTTCTCAAGAAATTGGGTCTCATCCAACCATCAAATGGCACTGCCAATTCGGTGGAGGAGGCGAGAAGGGTTGCGGAAGAGATTGGCTATCCGGTCGTCGTGAGGCCCTCTTACGTATTAGGGGGAAGGGCCATGGAGATCGTTTACGATGAGGAAGCCTTAAAGGGTTTTGCTCGCCGCGCGGTGGAGGCTTCTTCCGAACATCCCATTCTCATCGACAAATTTTTAGAGGATGCCATTGAAATTGATGTCGATGCTATTGCTGATGGAGAAGCTTGCGTCATCGCTGGAATCATGGAGCATATTGAAGAGGCCGGGATCCATTCTGGGGACAGCGCTTGTGTCACCCCTCCCTATTCCCTGACCGATGATTTGATCGAAGGGTTGAAACGAAACACCTATGCCTTAGCTAAGGAACTCCAGGTTGTTGGTTTGATGAATATTCAATATGCGATCAAAAATGATAGCATCTATATTCTGGAAGTCAACCCAAGAGCCTCCAGAACTATTCCTTTCATCAGCAAAGCGACAGGAATTCCCTGGGCAAAAATGGCTGCCAAGGTGATGGCGGGGAAAAAGCTTCATGAATTGGGGATCCGGGGAGAGGTCGAAATCCACCATATCGCCGTAAAGGAATCGGTCTTTCCATTTAATCGTTTTTATGGGGTGGATACTGTGTTGGGTCCGGAAATGAAATCCACTGGAGAGGTGATGGGGATTGATACCGATTTCGGGATGGCCTTTGCAAAATCTCAAATTGGCGCCGGGCTCAACATCCCTCTTAAAGGAAAGGTCTTCATCAGCGTCATGAACAAATACAAACGGTCTATCGTCTTTCCCGCTAAGAAATTGGTTGATCTCGGATTTGAGATCGTGGCCACCAAAGGAACCGCTAAGGTCTTGGCCAACAATGGAATTCCTGTCAAAACTGTATTCAAGGTCGGTGAAGGCAGGCCGGATATTGTCGATCAAATTAAAAATGGAAAGATCAATCTGGTGATCAATACCCCAAGTGGAAAGAAACCCAAGGCAGATGAAGTAGCCATACGAAGCCAATCCGTAGCCCATAACATTCCCTGTATCACCACTCTCTCTGGCGCAGAGGCTGTCGTCAATGGCATTGAATCCTTGAAGAGAGGGATGTCTGTGAAGTCGATTCAGGAATATCATCGGGGGATTTCATCTTCTTCAACATCAACTGAAGCTATTTGCTTGGAAAGTGGAGCTTCCCGGATATGAAATATCTCTTATTTCCTTTCCTCCTCTGATGGAGAATACTGTAAATATCCCCTCCCACCAAGGGAGGGGAGGAGTTTGGTTGTAAACCCCGTTAGAAATTCCAGCAGGGCATTAAACCCCGCCGGAATTATTCTAAAATCTAACCCCGCTCCAGAGCAGCGGGGCATTATTTCTAACGGGGTAAATGGAGGATCATTTTATGGGAGTCCTGACAAGAGAACAAATTTTGAGGGAGATCAAGCAGGGAACCATCGAGATTGAACCTTTTCAGGAAGACCAGGTGGGTCCAGGTTCCATTGACCTCCATTTGGGAAACGAGTTCAGGGTTTTTAAGAAACTGAGAAATGCCTGTATCGTTGAAGATAGCATTTCGGTTGAAGAACTCACTGAACGTCTCGAGGCGGAAGAATCTTTCACCCTGATGCCAGGTGAGACGGTCTTGGGGATTACCCGGGAAAGGGTCAAACTGCCCTCCAATATTTGCGGTTGGCTTGAAGGAAGGAGCCGCTTTGCTCGAATGGGCCTGGTCATTCATATGACCGCGGGATTCGTTCAACCCGGGATTAACAATCGCCAGGTGCTGGAGATCGGAAACCTGGTGCCGTTTCCTCTGGTTCTTAAACCAGGTGTCCGAATCTGTCAGATCATCCTCGAGCGCACTGAAGGAAAAGCCTTTTATCAAGGCAGGTTTATGAGTCAGGACCGTCTTTAAAATCAGTTCCGAGTTGCAAGTTTGAAGTTTCAAGTTATAAACCTCAAACTCGAAACCCGAAACCCGGAACAGGTCATTCCAAATTTAAAAGATGAATCGTTATTCCATTGGTTCCATCCTTGGTATCTTATTGTTATGGGAACTTTTGGTCAGATGGCTGGAGATACCTAAATATCTTCTTCCCACACCGACTACAATCATCGCTTATATCATCGCTAAATTTCAACTCCTCGCCAACCACACACTCATGACTCTCCTGGAGGCAGGGGTCGGCTTCATCGTCGGGTCTTTTTCTGCTATTGCGACAGCCATTCTTTTTCTCTGGTACCGGCCTTTGAAAGAAATGTTCTATCCCTATGCAGTGATTCTGAACAGTACGCCAATCGTTGCCATCGCCGCACCCATTGTGATCATCTTTGGGAGTGGTATGGGGTCCAAGGTGGTGACCGCCATCATCTGTGTTTTCTTCCCAGTCTTGGGACCAACCTTTAAGGCCCTTGCTTCCGTGGGCGCATCAGAGATGAAATGGATGGATTCTTATCATTCATCCAGATGGCAAAAATTTTGGTATCTTCAATTCCCCTTTGCCCTCCCACAGATATTTGCTAGTTTTAAAGTCGCCTGGACGTTGGCCGTGATCGGTGCGGTCGTGGGGGAGGTATTTGGAGCTTATCGGGGATTGGGATTTCTCATCGTGGACGCCATCTACATCATGGATACCCCCAGGGTTTTCGCCAGCATTATTGCCTGTTCTTTATTGGGACTTTCCTTTGTCGGGGCAATCACCCTCATTGAAAAACATACTATTGATTGGCATATCTCTGAAGAGAGGAGGTGATTCGTAGTTCGGAATCAAAACGCCATGCGCTATGCTCTATGCGCTCTGCGTTCTAAAAGAAAGGAGGAGGGAAAAACATGAAAAGATTCTTATCATACTTTATATTGTTGACGGTGGTCAGTCTGCCCTGTTATGCCATCGGTCAAGAAAAGGAGGCCATCGTCCATGAAGCCTGGTTTGTTCATATGGAATCAGCAGGCGGCTGGGTGGCGGTGGATAAAGGTTTTTATGGAAAGGTGAAAGTGAAAGAGGTCCAGGGAGGACCTGGAATCTCTCCAATTCAAAAGGTCGTTGCTGCGGTGAGAGCTGGGAACATTGCCTTTGGGAATGACTACCCAGAAAATATCATCCGGGCGCGAGAAAAGGAAGGAATCGATCTGGTTGTCCTAAGCGTTGATTTTCAAACCAGCGCCATGAGGATCATCAGCTGGAAGCCAATCAAATCAGCCAAAGATATCAAAGGAGACTTCGGCATCTGGATTGGATATGATGCCAAGGCAAAATGTGCCGTCGGCAAGGGTTGGGAGAAGCAGTTTACCATCCAAAACCAGGGTGGGGATATCAAGCCATGGCTGGCTGGAACTTGGCCAATCGCCTCTGCGATGACCTATAACGAATTGATCACGGCCCAGCGTGAGACGAAAAAAATGGGAAAAACATTCTATACGACCGACTATAAAGATCTGGGGATTGACTGGATGGATAACGTCCTTTTCACCACAGAAGAAATCATCAAAAAATATCCGGATGCCGTCCAAGCCGCAGTGACGGGAAGATATAAGGGATTCCAATGGGCTCTTGAAAATCCCAAAGAGACCTTTGAAATTTTGAAAAAGATTAACGAAGGTCTTGACTTTGCCCACGAGATGGATGCCGTGGCTACGATGAAGGCTTTAATGATTACGCCTGATACAAAAAAGAATGGCTTGGGTTACATTCTCCCGAAGAAATGGGAAAATATAGCCAAGGATATGTTCAAGGCCGGTCTCTTAGAGAAGATGCCGGATGTGAAAAAGTTTTATACAGAGAAATTTTCAAGCGGGGTAATGCCTAAATAATTCAAACAAAGATGGTTACCAGGACATCGGGTTACCAGGTAAAGTGGATATCAGGATAACAGGATGTCAGATTAAGTCCTTTAGACGAATTTCCCTGATCTCCTGATATTCTGGTATCCTGCACCCTGATTGTCTGATTTCCTGATAAACTTCAGTATTCGAAGGAGGCTTTGCATGACATCTCGTACCTTTTTGGAAAATGTGGGAAACCTTTACAGCGTCAATGCTATTGGAAGCGCCAAGGCATGGGAGGTACGCCATCTCCGAAATGACCCGACCATCCCGCCTTTGATTTATGTCATCGAAAGCGATGTCGGTCAACAATTTCTCCTTGGAAGGGGGATTAGCGGTCGGCCAAAATTCAATATGATTCGCTACATTGCCAAATCTTTCAACGAGTTGTTCTTTGAACAACTCAGCGGCGAAGAATTATCTCAATACATTATTCTCAGGGGCGCCTACCCTTTCGATCTCCAATGCGCATTCGGGAACGCCCCACCCTACGACCGTCTGCTCCTCCCAACCGGTTTTATCAAACTTCAAAGGGTCCTCAACCAAGAAAACACGGACTGGGAGATTCATGCGCAAAACTTCATCGGAGAATATCAGGGAAATACCTGGCTGATCCCAGATACAGCCATTGCTTCGGGTTCAACGATCGCCTACTTTTTAAGAAACGGATTTGCCCATCACCTGCCAAAGCAGGTCTATGTCATTACGGCATGCGGTAGCCTGGAGGGTATCCAGAGAATTTATCAAGAATGCCTGAAGAAGAATGTAGAATTGATACCTGTTTTTTCTCAATGCATCTTTGAGGTCTCAAAAGTTGGAAACCTACCAGGGCTTCCGCTCACCGACCTTTCCATCATCAGCCCCGGTTCTATTACAACGAAGAAACTTTATGAAAAAGCGCTTCACCGGTACCAGGGGGCCCGAATGTGCTGTATCGGTGACATCGGAGAGAGTTTGGAAAACCCCGTACAATATTCAATCCATACCCTCTGGGAAATGCAGATTCTGAGGATGGATCCGAAAAAGGAAGATTGGAGCGCCTGGACAGTTGATGTTCAAACAAAAAGTTTTCAGAAAAAAGTCTCAGATTTCAACTCCGCTCTGTCTGATTACTTTCTAGAGATTTGGAAGGAAGAACGTTGATGCATTCAGAATCTATTCCTCCTGTCGCCATCCGTCTGATCAATGTGAAGAAACATTTTAAAGACCGTGATGTGGAAGCTCTGGGGGGAGTCAACCTGGAGGTCGCCCAGGGCGAGTTTATCTCTCTGATTGGCCCGTCTGGATCAGGAAAGAGTACGCTTCTTGAACTTTTGGGAGATATCGGCGATGAGGGCGGCCCTTCTGAAGGAGAGATCCTTATCGAAGAGAAGACGCCTCAAGAACTGAGGCAAGCAAGGGGATATGGAATTGTCTTTCAAGATTCCACCCTTTTTCCCTGGTATCGTGCCTTTGAAAATTGCCTTTTGCCCTTTCGGATTGCAAAAAGTGGACTTCCAAAAGGAGAGCAGATCAAAAGGATTGAATTGTTATTGGAGATGGTAGGCCTGGACAGGAAATTCTGGCCTTATTATCCTAAAGAACTCTCTGGAGGAATGCAACAGAGAGTGGCAATTGTCAGGGCCCTTGCTTTGGACCCTCCTCTTCTCTTGATGGATGAGCCCTTTGGCGCCCTGGATGATTTGACTCGAAAATCGATGCAGATGCTCTTACTCGATATCTGGGCAAAAACAAGGAAAACCATCCTGATGGTGACCCATTCCATTTCTGAAGCCTGTTTCATGTCTGACCGGGTAGTTGTCCTTTCTCACCGCCCAGGCCGTATCATTCGAATTATTTCCATTCCTCTGGACAGGCCGCGTGAACGGTCCATGGCAGAGACCAAGGCATTTGCCAGAATCTGCAGAATGGTGAGGGAGGCATTAGGCTCTGGAGGAGAATTGGGAGAAGATACTTCGATCAAGAACTAGTCTATTGCGGAATCGCTGCTTCTAAATTTTATCCTTGCAAGATTCCTACCCATCGATTATAATCAAACCAAGGAGAAAATAGTATGACTACTACGAAATCAGTAAGACTAAGCAAGAAAGGGCAATTCGTGATCCCGAAAGAGATGCGCGAGGCATTAGGGGTAAAGGAGGGCGAGGAACTTCTCGTTACATTCGAGGGAGGAAGGGTAGTGCTGACACGCCCACAAGAGTATGCCCGCGCAACTCGAGGCTCACTGAAGGGGACATGGGGCAAGAGTCAGCGGGCAGTGGTGCGCTATCTGGAAAAGGAACGTCAGTCGTGGGAATAAGGCAGACGAAGTTTTTATCAGAATTAAAAAGGCTTACAAAAATAGGATTAGATAGCTCTATCCTTATCTATCACCTCGAAAATGTTGAACCTTATGCCGATCTGACTGAGGCCGCCATTGCAAGTATTGCAAGAGGTTTACTCAAAGCGGTAGTATCCACGATCTCTGTAACAGAACTTTTAATCCAGCCCTTCGCCGAAGGGCGAGAGGATCAAGTCATGGCCTTTGAGCGCTTTCTTTTCTCTCTTCCTAATACCTCTCTAATACCCCCGAACTATTTTATCGCAAAGGAAGCAGCTCGCCTGCGAGCCAGGTATATGATCCGCACCCCCGATGCACTCCTTATCGCCACAGCTCTAAGTGAAAAAGCAGAGGGTTTCCTCACGAACGACGCCCGACTGGCTCGCCTAAAACCGGAGGGCATATGCATTTTAGCACTTGATGACTACTTATAGATGGCCTCCCTTGTCTCGGTATTTGCAGCCATGCGGCTGACAAATGTACCGTCACACCTCCATACGTTATGCGCTTGCGCGCCGGAGCGCTTCAGCCCACAGGTGCGCTATGCCCTACCTGGCCTCCGTAGTCCCGCAAGACGGGACGAAAGATGGGTGCACCATGCTATTTTCTGCAAAATGGGGTACGGACACGAAACACGGACACGTGTTTTCTGAGAAATGTCTACCGGATCGCTTTTGAGAAAGAAAAAGAACTCACGGATACGGCGTTGAAGTTGGCCGAGGTTGGGAAACCGAAATCGAATTGGGAGTTCCAGGGGCTTTTAGGATTCGCCGCCTTCGCCTTTGGATTTCTGGCCGGAAGATAATTCCTTTAGTTTATCCATTGTCTTAAAGCAGCTCTTACAATTTCCAATTCCTTTTTTGAATTCTTTATCTTGATCGGCAGGGACCTTGGATTTTGAGGATTTCTTCTTCATCTAAGCCTTTGTCATTAATACTAAAAAGGTTGAAGGGTCCAGGATCCTGATTCCCTGAAAGATTTTCAGATCTTTGAGATGATGATCTCCGGAAACAATAAAGTCTGCTTTTCCTTCGATAGCGGCAGACAGGTATTTGTTGTCCGCTGGATCATCTTTGATCTCCTGGATCTTTGTTGTGCCCGGGACAATGAAACTAACCCGGGTCGCTCTTTTAATAAATTCGTCAATCTCTCTTGGCGTGCGGCGGTGGAGTTTCCGGAGTTTGGCATACAAGAGCACGGTCTTGACTTCCGAGAGGATGTCCTTTGATGAAATCAGAGTTACTTTACCCTCTTTTGCCAGTTGAAAAACTTTAGCCGGGTTGGAATGGGATTTCAGTACCGTGCTGACAAAGATGTTGGCGTCCAAAACAACTCTGATCATCGTTTTTTGGCTTTTGGTTTTCTATAAGCACGTACCGCTTCATCAACGAGCCTGTTTACGACTTCATAGTCTTCCTCTTTAATGTTAGCGCTCATTGCGCTTACGCTTTCAAAGAATTCATCCCATTCCTGCTGAAGGGACTGATATTTTTCTATAGGAATCACTGCCACAAGAGGTTTCCCGGCCCGCTCAATGATATACTCGTCTCCTTTGAGCGCCACCTCATTCATCACCTGGCCAAGATTTTGCCTGGCTTTGAGAGCCGAAATTGTCTTGTACATTTTAGTCCCTCCTTATATCAATTGTTATAACTGATATAATTATAGCAAGTTCTAAAACGCTGTCAAGAGGTGGGGCATCTTCAGACCTCTGAGCGTGTCGGGCGTATCATTCCGCATTTCCAGTGGAGGAGGGCCAATTCTCTGTTGATGTCGTACGTCCACGTCAAAATTGCCCACCATTATGATGCAGCCATCGGTGGTTAAGAAGTTTAAATAACTTAAGTACGTCCCCGAAGCCCTATAAGCATTTTAGTACTTGATGACTACTTATAGATGGCCTCCCTTGTCTCGGTATTTGCAGCCATGCGGCTGACAAATGTACCGTCAAACCTCCATACGTTATGCGCTTGCGCGCCGGAGCGCTTCAGCGCACAGGTGCGCTATGCCCTACCTGCCCTCCGTAGTCCCGCAAGGCGGGACGAAGGATGGATGCGCCATGCGCTGTGCGGTATTCTGTTTGGGGAGCCAACTTTTTTATGGATGACACCTGCTCTCTATACTAAATGCATGTTTGCCAGCCTGACCCCGAAGACGTTTACAGTGTTAGAGGTTTTCATTAATTTCCTTATCCGAAAAGCCCATTGCCTTCAGCCTTTTTCTTAGGAATTTGTTTTCTTCTTCTTTGGCCCTTCGGGCTCGCCCCATTTCTGCTATTGTTTCTAACTAATTTTTCATGACGGATTCGTCACCCTCGAACCATGAAAATTGATAATTCCCCCGCACCCCCCTTTAGAAAAGGGGGGCAAGGGGGGATTTGAAAGTTATTTTCTAAGTAAGTAACGAAGCAACAACAAGGCCCACCAAAAATGTTTCAAGAACAGGTGACTTCATTTCTGCCTCCCCCCTATTCTTGTTAGGTTCCCGATGATACACGGAGTCTGTATTTGGATGATATTGCTCTTTCACCAGGAATAAAAGTGATTTCTATTTGCGCACCCAAAGCACCCGCAAGGCGTGCAAGTACTCCCACGCTTGGAAGGTAGGGTGTATTGAGGTTCTCAATGCGCGAAATAACTGTCTGGGTTGTTCTGGCCCGTTTAGACAAAGCAGCTTGGCTTAAACCCTGGCTTTCCCTGGCCTTACGAATCATCTCCCCAAGCGCTTTCTTAATTCGCTTGGTCCGTGCTTCCGAAAACGCCATTCGGAAGGCAGGATCCTTCATTTCCTGGGCCACCAACTCTTCAATACCTGATCCCATCCATTTCTTCTTAGGATTCATGTAACACCTCCTTCATTCTCCGTATGGCAGTCTCGATCTCTTGAACTGGAGCCTTTTGGCTTTTTTTCTTATAAGCATGGAGAAGAACCATCATTGGGCCGGTTACGGTGACATAAAAGATACAATATGAGGCCCCAGCTTCAACATAAAATTCCCAAAGTTTTTCTCGGATCTGCTTGAATCGGACTCCAGGAGCTTGCAGCCCATGTTCCCGAATTGCGTCTAAAACATCGGCCGCAGCCGCTCGGTCGCGAAGCGGAAGTCCTGATAAGTACTCACGGAGCATAAGGGGTCAGGTCTATTTTGTTAGCATTTCGTCTTTTGCCCTTAAAATTCTGCTGACAGAAGTAAAATGTATCCTTAAATGGTCGGCAACCTCCCTCTGAGTGTATCCATGTTCAAAGACTGCCTCGCCTATGCTCTTGTCTCTTTTCCGTTTATCTCGAAGCACCTCCGATCTAAAAATGTCTCTCAAAGGAGGGCTGTTCATGAATCGCTGGCTCTTCGCTATCTCCGGAATCTGTTTTCTTCCTCTCACATAGTCACGTAGGCTTTCTATGAAATCACCCTCCCCAAAAATACTCTGCGCCCTCACACTATTCCACATCGATTCAGCCCCAATTCCTTCCCTGACAAATCTCCTATAGCCAGCCTCTGCTACCTTCCTTTTGGAACCAAACTGGCTTAATACCCAATCTGTCTCAAGACATGGGCGCGGTTTCGTGCGTCCGCCTGTCCCCCCATAACTACTCCAGATCCAATCTTCAGGTCTCTGCACCTTTTTCGCACGGACCGGATTGAGTACCACATATCGGCACGCCTCCAGAAGATGACTATCCTTCTGCACCAGAACTGCCTTAAACCTTCCTTGAAAGAGATGCCCTACCCTGCCATGCCGCTTATTGAATCTTTGGGTATAGATACCGTTCAACTGCCGCATGCCTATCGAAAGATTTCCGTCGGGTGTATCAATGAGCAGATGGTAATGATTGCCCATCAGGCAGTAGGCGTGGCAGAGCCAATTGTATCGAAGGCTAACATCCTTAAGGGTATCCAAGAACATCTTTCGGTCCTGATCGTCTCTGAAAATTGCCTTTCTTTCGTTTCCTCTGCTCGTGATGTGATAGACAGCACCTGGAAATTCTATACGCAACGGACGTGCCATGGGTATCCTATACCGCAATAATAATGATTATGTCAACAAAATAGACCTGACCCCAATTTTATGTCAACAAAATAGACCTGACCCCAATTTTGACCCCAATTTGGGATTGGGGCAAGGACCACAGGTTAAGATCCGGGAGAAGTTGACCGAAGATCACCGGGAAGGCCATCAAAGGGGATTAAATGAAAGGCTCAATCGGGATGTCTTTCGGTAACTTTCTGTTTATGGGCCTTGGTCTTCCCAAACGGAACCGATGTTGGCTCAACAAAGCGCTTCCTCAGACTTTCCCAAAGGGGATCCTTTTCGAGAAGCTTCCGGGTTTTTTCATGTTTCTCTTCCCAGGAAAGTCCCTGGTCCTCCTTGTCAATTTCTTCCCGTCGCTTTCGCATCCAAGCTACCGCATCAAACGTCTTTTCCACCGGATAACACCTCCTTCGGAGTACGAATTTCGATCAAACCATAACCCTGTTCTAAATTTACAGCATTGAACAATCGAATTCTACCAAGATTGACAATATGCCTGAAATTCCAACTGACGAGAACATCAACACGGCCAATTGTTGCCAATGCCACATGAAGAGCATCTGATCGACTGCCCGGGCCTACAATACCGTGGGATAGATACGCCTCTGCAAGCGTATCCGCTTCAGCCGTATCCGAAAGGATGATCTGATGGGCCTCAGGTATTTCAAGGAGGCGATTCCGGACGCTTTGAGGCGCCCCTTGAAGCTCCCGCAACGTATGCTCCGAGAGAACCATTATGTAGACTCCCCGGATGAACAGTTGCCACAAAGCAAGGGTCGCTTCAGCAAATTCGCTATCTTCGCAACCACCAATGACAGAGGCATCAATATAAACGTAAAATCTCTTCATTCGGATCTCTCCTTATTACTTTTTCCCCGTTCTCCCAGACGAGGCCAACCAATTTTTAAACTCAATCATTTCAGTTTTTGTTCCTTCCCCATCGCAAAAAAGCTGGCTTCTGTGAGGTTCGTTTTTGACTCCGATCTTAAATTCTTTCACCCCCTGTTTCAACCGCCCCCGAAAGTTGACCTATTTATACCAAAAATTTAATTTTATAGCAATTTCCAACCGTCGGGCTTGTTTATTGACACTTCGACCAGTCTCCTGTTTTGATTTTGCGGCGGGAAGCCTAAAAATAAAGTTTAAAGGGGGCTCTCACTATTTAGGAATCAGAAGCAGGAAACCTTGAGGGGAACGAAGAAGATACCTCGATCAAGGATTAAAAACGCAAAGCGCAGAGCGCAGAGAGCATAGCGTTAAAAAAAATTTGCATTAGATCGCCACTTTGGATTTTGAACGTTGAAAATTGGATTTCTTATTATCAGGATATTTTCCGTATTCAATGACCACCTGATCGATGCCTGCCAATTCCTTCAGTTCCACATTGACAGAATCCTGCCTGGATATCTCTAAGGTCTTCCCGACATAATCAGCACAAATGGGCAATTCTCTGTGGCCCCGATCAATTAATACGGCTAATTCTATCCGGCGAGGCCTACCCAAGTCTAACAGAGCATCGAGGGCAGCCCGGATCGTTCTCCCTGTGAAGAGGACATCGTCGATTAAAAGGACACTCTTGTCTTCAATCGGAAAATGAATCTCAGTCTTCTTAACCTCTGGTGTTTGACTCAGCCTGGTCCAATCATCACGATAGAGGGTGATATCAATAATTCCGGTGGGAAGGTCGATCCCTCTTTTTTGAAGAACCTTTTGTCTTAACCGCTCTGCCAGAAAGACCCCTCCGGTCCGGATCCCAACCAAGACCATTTCATTCAATTGAGGGTGCCTGCTGAGCAATTGTTCGCATATTTGATTTAGAGCAATCTCAATATCCTTTTCTCCTTGCACAATCTGTTTTGAAACCATCTGAGTAGTCCGTAAAGCGTAAGGTGTGAGGGGTCATTCTTTGTTTTGCGGTATTGCGGTGTTGCAGTGCTGCGGTTTTGAAGTTAACGGCCACACGGCAAAACAGCATAACTGCAGCACAGCAATAAACCCGCTTACGACTTACGCCTCACGCCCTCACGGGATATAGTCTTCGAACTTAGAGTCTTTTTGTCGGTGGCCGGCGAAACCACCAAAATCCTAAGACAATAATGATAGCAAGCCCACAACCGATTCCGACAAGGATTGGCCAGGGAGGAATTAAGCTCTTCTCCACATTCAAAGATGCAAGGAGATTGACTTCTTTTGTTAACTTGCCCTCGTTTTGGATAAGAGCTTTGGCTACCACCTGACCTTTCTGAATCGGAGCAACGATAAACTGTGGCAATTGTGGAACGGTGGAAACTAAATTCTCTTTGCCCTTTGCCACAGTTACCCTCCCATCCTCTGCAGCGGTAAGGATCACCTCTTTCAACTTCCCTCTCTTCACCTTCACAGGGCCAAAGGTTGCCCCCTTCTTAACAGCTTCTACTGTAGAAAAATTCTTAAAACCATATTCTAATAATTTCTGCGCCTCGGGAGCCCTTTTCCTCACTTTGTCGCAACCCATCACCACAGCAATCATCCTCTGTCCATCTCTCTTTGCTGTAGTAGCCAGATGATAACCTGACTCCTCAACATGGCCTGTCTTCAATCCATCCACTCCAATATTCTTCTGGAGAAGGGTATTTCGATTTCCCTGCCGAATCCCATTGTATTCAAATTCGACCGTGGAATGGAGGACGAGCGCTTCCGGATGGTCTTCGATATAACGTTTCGACAATACGGCCATATCCATGGCTGTGGTATATTGATCCTCAGCAGGCATCCCATGGGAATTTTTAAATTGAGAATCCTTCAATCCCAGGAGTTTTGCCTTCTCATTCATCTTCGAAACAAAGGTTTCCTCGGATCCCGACAAATGCTCTGCCAAGGCGATGCAGGCATCATTTCCTGAAGCGATGGCAACTCCCTTCATCAGGTCTTCCACCTTCACCCTCTCTCCAACCTTGATGAACATTTTCGAGCCTTGCATCCTCCAGGCTTTCTCACTGACTGTCACCATATCATCCGTCTTAAGTTGTCCGGCGCGAATGGCATCATAGACCACATAGAGAGTCATAACCTTGACGAAACTGGCAGGGGAAATTCTCAAACCTGGATTTTGTTCGTAAAGAACCTGGCCCGTGAGACCATCCATTAAAACAGCAGATTGAGCGTCACACTGAAGGCTTCCTGAAGTGGTCGGGGTAGCCTGGGACGTCTCGGTCTTCTGGGTAGTCTTCGCCTTTTGGGAGGCTTTGGGTGTCTTGGAAGTCTTAATCGTCTTGGAAAAGATTTGATTTGGAAAAGCCGCTAAAAAAAGTATTAAAAACAGAATGACCATCCAACCATTTTTACGAAAACGAATCATCATTTTCCTCCCCCGGATTTATTTACAAATTAGGATGAAGAGTTTTATTTCTAACAGATTCGATTTTATTTTTCAATCTGAATATTGAAATAAACATTCATCTGGGTTAGATTATTTTCCTAAGTCATATTTCATCAAAGGCTCGACGTCCATCAACAATGAAATTTTTTGTTGTCATTCCTGCCCCGGTTTTCACCGGGATAAACTCCAGCAGGAATCCATATCTCTTTGTAAGACAAATACCTGGATTCCCGTTTGCACGCCTGCGCGCTGAAGCGCTTCGGCGCGCAAGCACGGGAATGACAGAATTGGGATCCAAGGAATTTAGACTATTTACAAATTAAGCAACATGGGTGATATTTTCTGTCCTCCTAATGGATAAAGAAACTTCTCTTTTGAAAGTACTAAAAGAATTCACAACGGTCACTTCCACAGGATACCGGGGAATAGTTCCCTTTCTCCCCAAGGACCGGGCGCCAATTGGTTTTTTCTGTCCTTATGTTCCGGAAGAACTCATCCATGCGGCTGGGGCTCTTCCCTTCCGTCTTATGGGCACACCCATTAAGATGTCCCGTGTCCAGGCCCATCTTCCCCCTCACTGCTGCCATTTAGTAAAATCTTCCCTTGAAAGTTTACTCCAGGGGGAGCTCGATTTCTTGAAGGGAATTATTTTCAGCCATACCTGTGACTCCATGCAAGGGCTTGCAGATATCTGGGCTCTTCAGAGACGCACTCCTCTTCAATTCAATTTAATGATGCCCTCACATTTAGATTCCGAACTTTCCCGTACTTTCTTAAAAGCAGAGATAGAGCGATTTAAGACCTTTCTGGAATCCAATGTGGGAAAGATTACTCCCCAATGTCTCAAGGCCTCCATCCAGCTTTTTAATCGTATAAGGGAAAAACTTCAAGAGATTTACATCCACAGAATAAAATGGCATGCCCAAATCTCTGGGAGTGATTTTGCCCGGATCATTCGAGCAGGATGCCTGATAGATCGTGAGCGATACATCGAACTTTTGAACGATTTATTGAATGCATTACCTGAAAAAACAGAAGAGAGCGAAAATGTAGTTCCTATTTTTCTTGCGGGGAATATGACCCATTCTGACTTCTATTTCTCTTTAATCGAAGAGACGGGCGCCATCGTGGTCCAGGATGATCTCTGCAGTGGAGCGCGATTTCTCCGCCTCATAGTACAGGAAGATATCGATCCAATCGAGGGCCTCGCCAATCGTTACTTTACATCCTTTTTGTGTCCAACCAAATATAAAGGGGCTCATGCCCATATAGAGACTCTTCTAAAAGAGGTTCAAAAATCTGGGGCGAAGGGGGTCATCTTCCTTCTTTACAAATATTGTGAAACCCATTTTTTCGACTATCCGGATTTGAAACAGGCTCTCGAATCGAAAGGGATCCCAACGCTTCTTCTTGAAGTGGAAGACCCGTCCTACTCTATTGGACAACTGAAGATTCGGGTTCAGGCTTTTGTGGAGATGCTCAGTCCGATTTGAGAAGATTTCTGTTTCGAGTTGGGAGTTTATAGTCTCGTGTTAAAAAAACCAAAACTCGAAACCCGAAACACGAAACGATTGGCTACTTGGAATAGTAGACCAAGGACAAATATGGAAGAGTATAAATCCAAAGAAAATCCTTAACGAAAAATAAACTCGACTTCTGCGTATCGTCGCCTGATGATGGCTTATTACTTTATGGTAAAGCATCCAAACTGGTTTGGCAAAAAAGTGGCATGGATTACAAGTGGTGGCCCAGTAGAACCTCTCTACGCAATGGGGGGCCTCCCATTTTATCCAGAAAATTATGGAGCGATGTGTGGAGCATCTCGGATGTCAGTCTCCCTCTGTGAAGCCGCTGAACACAAAGGATACTCCCATGATCTCTGCTCTTATGCGCTCACGGATATTGGATCTTCCTTAACTGGGAAAGGGCCTCTTGGAAAACTCCCTGAACCGGATTTTCTGGTATGTGGCAACAACATCTGTGGAACAGTCATCAAATGGTATGAGCTTCAAGCCCGTGCCTTTAATGTACCTGTCTTTTTCTTTGACACTCCCTTTATACACAATGAGATAGAAGAACATACCCTGAATTATGTTCAGAATCAGATGAAAGAATATATCATGTTTCTCGAGAAGCAGCTTAAACATCCGTTTTCAGAGAAACGTTTTCAAAAGGTCTGTTCCCGTTCTTTTGAAACGATCACTTTGTGGAAAGAGATTCTTGACATGCCCCGCCATCATCCAGCCCCCTTAGCTGCCTTCGATGCTTTTATCCACATGGCTCCTATTGTCACCTTAAGAGGAACACGCTGGGCAGTCCGTTATTACAGAAAGCTCAAGAGAGAAATGGAAGAAAGAGTGAAAAAGGGTGTGGGAGCTTTCACCCGTGAGGAAATACGGCTCATCTGGGATAACATTCCAATCTGGTACGATATTCGAAACCTTTCTAAAATGCTTTCCTCCCAGGGAGCTGTTCTGGTCGCCGATACCTATACTTCGGCCTGGGCCCTGGATCAGATTGATTTGACTCAACCTTTGAATGGATTGGCCAAGGCCTATGCCACCATTCATCTCAATCGCGGCTTAGAGTATAAGATACAGAAAATGGCCAATCTGATCGAAAAGTATAAAGCCCATGGATTTATCATGCATTCCAATCGGAGCTGCAAACCCTACTCCCTGGGTCAGTTAGATCTCAAACGGGAAATAACCAGGCTAACCGGAAAACCTGGGCTGATGATTGAGGCTGACCATACTGACTCACGAAGCTACGCCCCCAAACAGGTTGAAAAACAGATTCAAATCTTTTTGGATATTATTAAAACGAAGGATAAAGTTACCTGAGTTGCTTCAAAGCATCCCAGGCAGGCCGAGGGTTGCCTTCGGTCACGTTCGCAAACTCCTGTCAGGATTAGTAAACAAATTCTAATACCTGATCCACAGGCTTTCTACCCTTCTGAGGCGATTCATCAGGATACCCCACAGCGATCAGGCAGATGAGATCCATATCCGGTGGAACTTTTAAGATGGCTTCAATTTCTTTTTTGGCTTGAATGGGCGATACCAGCCAGACAGCCCCCAACCCCATGTGATGAAACACAAGAAGCATCGTTGCCACGGCAGCGGCTGCACTCTGAATCGCTGTAGGCGCTGATCTTCGAAATCCCAGGATCTCCTTCGCTTCACGGTCAAAGGATTCCCGGGCAACCAATACCTTATCCATAGGACTTTGATAGACACCGCTAAAAACTCCGATGCAAGCCGGGGCATTTCTGAAAAAGGAGGCATTCTTCTGATAACGATTAACATCTTCCTGCCACGACATCGCTTCCGGCCAAGAAGCAATTTTATCTGCAACAGACTGGACGGCACTTGCCATTTTCTCAATCATTTCTTTTTTCTTCACAATGATGAAACGCCATCCTTGATAATTACCTCCATTGGGAGCCCATGTCGCCAACTCCACCGCCTTCCTTAAGAGCTCGTCCGGAACTTCCTGTTTTTTCCACTGCCTGATCGAACGCCTTTCCTTGATTAGCTTTTCTAAATCCTGGATATTCATTTTTTCTCCCTCCTTAAACAACACCAAGGACTGTTAAACGAAGACAAATTGAAAAAGGATAAATACAAAAATTGTTTTAAAACCTTAAAGCATAGCGGTGGGCGAGGTTGAAATATTTTTGGGCCCTTTTCAGGGCTTCTTTTTTTTCTTCTTCCGGGATATGGAAATCATCTAACCGAAAACTCTCCACCTTCCCGCGGACATAGGCTCGGTAACATTTGTAGAAATCCAGCACTTCCATTAATTCATGGTCGCCCGACTCCCCGATAAAGGCCCGTATGAGATGTCCGCTGAGATCCTGCCTGCCGTGGTAATCGAGATCCATCGCTAAAAAGCCGATGTCCGCTGCAATATCCGTGTAGCGGAATCGCTCATTAAATTCAATGCAATCGAAAATAGAGAGCTCCTCCCCCCAGAAGATATGTTCCAGTCGAAGGTCTCCATGGCAGTCTCGAATTCGATCGGTCGCGATCCTCTCCTGAAAAATATTCTCCCTCGTTCTAAAATATTCGTTTGTCCTATTCTTCACCTCTTCATAAACTTCCCGGGGAATGGTCACATCAATATATTTCTCTGTCTGTTCGAAGTTCTCATCAGTATCTTGTTTCACGCGCTCTGGTTTAGCAAAGCTTTTGATGAGATCATTGGTCTCTGCGGTGAAATAGAATTTTACCAATTTTTCTGAGACGGCCTCAATCATTCTGGAAGTCACTTGTTTTTTTTCAAGCAACTTGTCCATCAGAAATTCTTCGGGAATCTGTTTCATCTTAACGGCATACTCCACTAACTCCCCTCTTCCATCCAAAAAAATCTTATTGCCTTCTTTTGTAATCCTCACGACACCCAGATAAATATCCGGAGAGAGCCGCCGATTCAACTTAACCTCTTGCTCACAAAAATATTTCCTTTTTTCAAGAGAGGTGAAATCCAGGAATCCAAAATCTACAGGCTTTTTCAACTTGTAAACATGATTTCCTGTTAAGAAAAGGAGGGAGATATGGGTCTCAATAAATTTTATGGTTCGGGGATGGTCGGGATAGATCTCCGGATTGAGAAGCGCTTTTTGTAGGAATGGGATGTTTAGAGTCATCTTTTTTCGATTTTTTTAATTTTCCAATCAGGGGGCGTGTCATATTCCGTATCGATCGTGAGGTAGATGATCGGAAGCGTCTTAAACCGTTTTTTAAAATCTGCCGTATCAATGGGTTGAAACAAGGTTTTATTATTTAAGTAAGCCTCTTTGGTTAATGCATTCGACTCATAATTTTCTTTTGTCCTTTTCGAAATCCGCTCAATGGACCTCTCTTCTGTGCAAACACATTCTGCAATGACAAAACTCCGATTGGCCTTTTCAGCCAACTCAGCAGCCTTTGATCTCAAATCCTGTGTGAAAAAAGTGGCGTCCAAGATCAACCCATCCTGGGTCGTCTTCAATGTATTCTCCGCCCGTCTGAACATCTCTTCATAAACCCTTTTTCTCCTATTCGGGTCAGAAGCCACTTTATTGTCAAAGATATCCTCACCCTTTAGAACTTCCAGCCGGATTATATCGGATCGAAGAATCTGAAACCCCTTCAATCTTGCAATCTCCTCCGTCACCGGACTTTTCCAACTTCCCGGCAGGCCCACCGAGATCAGGACACACTCCTTGGGGATTTCAGACTGGATGACCTCTGAAAAAGCTCTTTCCATTTTAAATCTCCCTTTACTCAATCTTAACTTTGCTTGAAGATTGCTTAATGAAATCCTTAAACGCTTCAATCTAAGAGTATTTTTCTTATATTTTGAAAGCCTATATGGTCATGCTGAACTTGGTTCAGCATCTCGTTTTGTTCATGCGGTGAGATCCTGAAATGAATTCAGGATAACAGCCCAATGAATTTCAAATACCCTTAATCAGGAATGACTTGAAATTTGGTTGTTGGAATTTCTTGGTGTATTTTATCATATTTCCAATGCCTTTAGAACCACATCGTGTAAAATACCATTAGTCACCACTACACCGTGATTCTTTTTCATTTTTATCCCACATGAAAAATCTAATGGATGCCCTAAAACATCTGTCACCTTTCCCCCAGCCTCTTCAGCAATGATCGATCCTGCAGCATGGTCCCAAATGTTTTCCTTGTACCCTGGCTCTGAAGGGGATGGGACTCGAAGATAAAGGGTGACTTCCCCTCTTGCTAAAATCCCATATTTTGCCTGGCTATCCATTCTGAGGGAAGGCTTTGAAATATTCAATTTTTGTGCAAGCCGTTGATGAGTAAGATGATCTGCATGGTCGGGCTCAACGCTTTCCGTGATGATCGCTTCGGGGGGGCTCTTCACTTTGGAAACGGAGATGGCCTGTTGGTTCATACTATTACTATCCATCTGCACTGACCCTTTTCCCTTCAACGCAACAAAAAGGCACCCTTTCTCCTCAAAAGGCTGGTGGATATCCACATAGAGGTTAGGACAGGCTAAGAGACCTAATTTCACCACGCCATTTTCAATGAGCGCTAAGGCAATCGCATATTGATCTCCTCTGAGAAACCCTTTTGTTCCATCAATGGGGTCTAAAGCCCAAAAACGATCGTTGATAGAATTGGAACTGAAATCAATCCAAGAACACACTTCCTCCGAAGAGGAAGCCGGAACGAAAACATTAACAAAGTTTGTGACCTGCTCAAGGATTTTTGAACGATCCGGTCTCCTTAATTCTTTTGAATCCTCCTCTGCGACAATCGTGTCATTAGGGAATCTTTCTCTGATCAATTTACAAATGATGGCCTGAGACCCATAATCTGCAATCGTCACAGGGCTCTTATCGCTTTTCAGGATGGACTCCCCGCCCACAAGGTCCACCCTTATTTTTTGGCAGAGTGTTGATGCTTTAATGGTCGCCTGAATGGCGGTGACCACTTCAGGAGAATTTTCGTCCATGGTTGAAACCATTACGAACAGAACGAATAACAGCGAATATCAACTAATAAATTCAATTTCATCCGTTCAATTCGTTATCATTAGCATAATTCGTTTCTTATTAAAAATAACAAAAGGAGGGGTATTCTCACCTCTCCTCCTGTGGTTCATCTAATGGTGCCGAAGGGGGGATTTGAACCCCCACGGGGATTACCCACCACCCCCTCAAGATGGCGTGTCTACCAATTCCACCACTTCGGCAATCGATCCGCTATCAAAAAAAGTCAGTTCAGTGCTGCGGTTATGCAGTATTGCGGTGTTGCAGTTCAAACGGCAGCACAGCAGCACTGCCATACGGCAACACTTCCCTATTTCTTCTGCTCAGGTGCTGGCGCCTGAGGTTGAACCGGCATCTCTGAAGGCACTGAAGGAGCCGTCGGAGCCGGCCTTTCTTTCATGACCGTGGAAGCCCTTCTCGTTGAGGAGAAAGTTAGAAGAAGCGAGGTAATCATAAAGACAATGGCAGCGACGGTGGTCAACTTGGAAAGAAATCCCATCGTCCCAGCGCTCCCGAAAATCGTCTGACTCGCTCCTCCAAATGCGGCCCCCATCTCCGCCCCTTTTCCTGCTTGAAGAAGAACGATCAAAATGAGCGCAACGCATACTAAAACATGGATAACAACGATAATGCTCATAAACCCAATCCTTTCTTAATTTTTGAATCTATATCACAATTCTTTAAATCTGACAATCTTTGAAAAGGACTCTGCCTTCAGACTTGCCCCTCCCATCAATGCGCCATCGATATTCGGCTGGTTCATCAGTCCTTTGATGTTTTCCGGGGTCACGCTCCCACCATATTGGATCCGGATTTCCTCTGAGACTCCTCGTGAATAAAGTTTTTCTATTTTTCCCCTGATGAACCGATGCACCTCTTCAGCCTGTTCTGGAGTGGCTGTTTTCCCCGTTCCGATGGCCCAAACGGGTTCGTAGGCGATCACCATATTTCCCATTTCCCTGTCGTCCAATCCTTTCAATCCGCCCTCCATCTGTCTCTCGATCACTGAAAAGGTCTTCCCCCCTTCCCTTTCCTTTAACGTCTCACCAATACAGAAGATCACCTTCAAACCCTGGGCCAGCGCTGCCTTGATCCTTCGATTCACTGTCTCATCTGTCTCTCCAAAAAACTGCCGCCTCTCAGAGTGACCGATGATCACATAGTGACAGCCTACTTCCTTGAGCATGAGCGGAGAGATCTCGCCGGTGAAGGCGCCCTTTTCCTCCCAATAAAGATTCTGAGCAGCGAGAAAAATAGAAGAACCTTCAATCTCTTTACGGACAGCATAGAGCGCCGTAAAAGGAGGAGCAACAGCCACTTCCACTTCCCCTTCAACTCCTATGACTCCTGAAATGGCCGCTTTCAATCCCTTGACGAGATCGAGGGCTTCCCCCACCGTTTTATTCATCTTCCAATTTCCCGCAAAAAAGGGTAATCTCCCCATTATTCCCTCCTCAGAGCCTCAATGCCGGGCAACTTTTTCCCCTCGAGAAATTCGAGGGAGGCTCCGCCTCCCGTAGAAATATGACTGATCCTATCCGCCACCCCTGCCTGGTTCACCGCTGCAACAGAATCTCCTCCTCCCACAACACTGAAGGCTGAGGAGTTAGCGATCGCCTTAGCAATGGCAAAAGTCCCCTCACTGAATGGCTCCATTTCAAAGACACCCATGGGCCCATTCCATACAATGGTTCTGGCAGATTTGATTTCCTCTGAAAATGTCTTGACTGTCTCTGGACCAATATCCAGGCAGACCCAGTCCGGAGGAATCTTATCATTCTTCACAACCTCACTCTTTGCTTGGGCATCCATTCTCTCTGCAGCGATGTGATCAGAAGGGAGAAGGAACTTAATCTTTCCCTTCGCTTTTTCAAGGAGATTGAGCGAGAATTCAATCTGATCCTCTTCAACAAGTGATTTTCCCACCTGAAATCCCTCAGCTTTAAGGAAAGTATAGGCCATCCCTCCCCCGATGAGGAGAGTGGTCACCTTATCCAGAAGATTTTGAATCACACCTATCTTATCAAAAACCTTTGCGCCGCCAAGAATCGCCACATAAGGTTTTTGCGGGTTCACGAGAGCCTTCTCCAGACTCTCAACTTCTTTCATCATTAAAAAACCCGCCGCCACAATCTTTACAAATTGGGTCATTCCTTCTGTAGAGGCATGAGCCCGGTGGGCAGCGCCGAACGCATCATTGACATACACATCACAGAGGGAGGCCAAAGCCTTTGAAAAAGCCTCTTCATTCTTCTCCTCCTCAGGATGGAACCTGAGGTTTTCCAGGAGAAGGATTTCCCCTTCTTTCATCCCTCCAATCTGTTTCTGAACCTCTTCTCCAATGCAATCCATAGCGAAGGCCACTTTTTTCCCCAATCGTTGGGATAACCTTTCAGCAACTGGGGCCAGACTAAATTTAGGGTCCTTCCTTCCCTTGGGTCTTCCCAGATGAGAGGCAAGGATCACCTTTCCACCGGCTTCACTGACAAACCGGATGGTTGGAAGGGAAAGGAGAATTCGAGTATCATCGGTGATGTTATTCTTCTCGTCCTGAGGAACATTAAAATCGACTCGAATAAATACCCGTTTACCTCTTAATTCAAGTTGGTCAACTTTCCGAATGGTCATCCTTTCACTCCTTGCCATGCTGTAATCGTTGTCCACACTTGCCTACAAACTGGCTTGAACGAAAAACCGGTTACGGTTACGAGGCCCGTTTGGTTTAAGGGTAAAGGGTTACGTTAACTTCTTAAGACGAAGAACGTAACCGGATGACGATACGGGCATCGTTACCTTGACCGTTTGACGAGGCGCTTATTTTCTAAGCAAGTTACTTCTTACCAAAAAGATACAAGAACAACTCTCCCATTCGATTGGAAAACCCCCATTCGTTATCGTACCAAGAAATAATCTTTACCAATTTTCCACCGATCACTTTTGTTGACGGACCATCCACAATAGAGGAATGGGGATTACCATTGAAGTCAATGGAGACGAGAGGTTCCTCACAAAAACTCAAGATCCCTTTTAATTTCCCTTCTGCATAAGATTTTAAAACTTTATTCATCTCCTTTGCGGTGGTCTCTTTTTTCAACATCGCTACCAGATCGACCACAGAGACATTGGGTGTGGGCACCCGGATGGCCATCCCGTCCATCTTTCCCTTCAATTCCGGAATGACGAGAGCGAGGGCAGTCGCTGCCCCGGTAGTAGTCGGAATCATTGACATTCCAGCTGCCCTGGCTCGGCGAAGATCCTTGTGCGGGAAATCGAGAATCACCTGATCATTGGTATAGGCATGGATGGTGGTCATCAAACCATATTCCACCCCGAACTCATCCACCAATATCTTGGCAATGGGAGCCAGACAGTTCGTCGTACAGGATCCCATCGAGAGGATATGATGTTTTGCAGGATCGTAAACCTTCTCATTGACTCCCAAGACCAAAGAAACATCTGGGTCTTTCGACGGAGCAGAGATGACCACCTTCTTGGCGCCGGCTTCCAAATGTTTCGCCCCTCCTGCTCGATCCGTAAACCTCCCCGTGCTCTCCAGCACCACATCCACTCCCAAATCCTTCCAGGGAAGCTGACCCGGGTCTTTCAGGGCGAAGACCTTCACCTCTTTCCCATCAATCGAGATGGCATCCTCTTTCGCTTCTACCCGTGGCCCAAATTTCCCATGGACAGAATCGTATTTCAAGAGATGGGCCAATGTCTGTGCATCCGTGAGATCATTGACCGCCACAAATTCCAGCCCCTTCTTATTCAGACCTGCCCGCAGGACATTTCTACCAATCCTTCCAAATCCATTAATTCCAACCCTGACCGCCATAAGAATCTCCTCCTTTCAAAAATTAGAATTATTATATAACTTTTTTTCACCTGTGGCGTCAATATTTTTCAGGAAATTTAGGGGCTTCACAAAGAGGGGATGACCTGGTATATTGGACACAACCAGTGGAGGTGAAATGGAAAAGAAATCCCAAGTGACACGCGATAGATATATATTAGAAATCGTACGGGGACTTCTCCTCTCGGAGGTCGCTTTCCAGGAGATCTTTAAAAAATACAAAGAGGGTCGCCTTCACTTCTCAGATATTGGCATTTGGATCGATGACAAAGGTCATAGCCTCCTTTACAACTTAAAGGAACAGTGCCACTCCCTCTTTCGATATAAAGGGAAAAAGCTAACCCACAAAAATGAGTGGCTTCTCGACTTAGTGATCGGATCGATCTTCCACGAAGCAATGAAATTGAGAGAGAATATTTATCAAATGGAAGTCTATCAGCCCAAGTATCTCCAATACAAATCGAAGGTCGGGAGATCCGACTATGAAAAGGACTACCTCCAACAATTTGAACGGATTATCCTGAAAACCAAACTGGGAGTGACTGAAGGAATGGAGGAGACTCGATCTCTCTTTCAAGATGCCATGGTGCAATTAATCGATCTTTTTAAAGAGGGCGCTAAAAATACATTTTTAGTCCGTTTCCTCTTGGAAAATTTAACTCTCCTCCAAAAGGTTTATGGTTCCAAAAAGGCCAAAGAGATTTTCGATTTGATGTTCAAAAAAGGATTTTTAGACGCCTACCAGGTGGTCGGCCAAAGCTATCTGCAGAGTGAACATTACGACCTCTCCTCAAACTATTTTTTAAAAGCTCTAAAAATGGATCCCTATAACCACGACCTCCAGTTCCTTCTGAATTTCAGCCTCGGGATGAATGAGTATTTTAGAAATGCTTATTCAAAGTCATTGTCCTATTTTGCCAAGTTGACCCCCCTCAAATTAAATAGAAAATTGAAAAAGGAGTATTTGAGGAAAGTGGAAGAGGTTTGCAATAAGATCTTTTCCGAGTTGAAAGAAGAAAAAGGTCTTAAGGGCGCCAGAAAAGCAGGCTCTCTTGTCGATCGAATAAGAAAATGTTACGATGAATTGAAAAGGAGTTCGTGAGATGCCTATTTACGAGTATCAGTGTGATCAATGCCAAAACGAATTCGAAAAACTGGTATTTAATACCTCCGAAAAGATCGCCTGCCCTAAATGCAAAAGCAAAAAAGTTCATCGGATGATGTCTGCCTTTGCCTTTTCCAGCGGTGGAAAGTTTAAGAGCGCCGCCAGTTCCTCCTGCGGAGGCTGCTCAGCCACCAGTTGCTCCACCTGCGGCACGAAATAATGGAATATTGGAATATTGGATAATTGGAATAATGGGTTCAAAAATAAGAAGGCCTAGAGTGGTTTCTTTCCCTTTAAACACATTATTCCATTATTCCATCATTCCAGTTAAAGATTCGTAAGGTGTCTTCTCATCTCCATCTCTTCCCTCAATAAGTCATTTTCTTTGAGCCCTCTTAAAGCCTCATCAATCATCTGAATCATTTTTTCTTTATCTTCGGGGAGTTTTCCATGGAGGGGAAGAAGATTAGAGATATGATCACTTAAAAATTGAGAGGTCACTTGAAGTTTTTCCAAAAGCAGTTTTGTTTCCTTTAATATCGTTTCTGGCGAACCCGGTTGGAAACGCCCCTCTTCCATGGCCTCATAGAGTGGAGAGTTGGGTTGGGGGATAAATGTCCGAACACGGATGAAATGGGGATCGACTTGATTTAATACCTCTGCTGTCCCTTGGGCATGTTGTTCCCATTTTTCTTCACCGCCAATCCCTAACAAAACATATAAAGAATATTCAAACCCGGCTTCCTTAGCTTTTCTCCCCGCTTCGATCATCTCCTCTGGAGTCGCCCCTTTCTCAATCTCCTTGAGGAGCTCTCGATCGCCGGTCTCAAGACCCACATGGAGCCTGGCTAAACCTGCTTGATATATTTTTATCAAATCCTCTAAAGGCTTTTTGGCAATGGTCTTGGCTCGCGCATAACTGGTCACTCTTTCGATATGGGGAAAGGAGGAAAATAAAACATTTAAAATTTTGACCAACATTTCGGTCTTCGCCACAAGACTATTGGAATCTCCAATAAAAACTGTCCTGATCCTATCCCCATAAAGATCCCTGGCTAATTGGATATCTCCCAGAATCTCTTCAAGATCCCTGATCTCGAACTTCATCCCTTTATACATCGAGCAGAAGGTGCATCGGTTCCAGGGGCATCCTCGGGTAACTCTTAGAAGAAGGCTGTTTGCCTCACTGGGCGGTCTGAAGGGTGGAAAATCGTAATCTCCTCTTCTCAATCCAAATCTGCCGATCGTCATGGCTTACTCCTTAAGCGTGAAGTATCAGTGCTGCGGTATTGCAGTGCTGCGGTATTGCAGTGCTGCGGTATTGCAGTGCTGCGGTATTGCAGTTAACGGCAGCACGCCAGCACAGCATAACACTAACACCGTTTTTAGTCATTTTAGCCCACTATAGGCGCCTTAGTCACTTCTTTAAAATATCATCGATACAGGAATTCCCTTTTTCTCAAAACGCTCCTTCAACTCCGCTCCAACTACATGAAAATAATCCTCTTCCAAATACTTCTCCAACTTGGCTTTGCGATAAATTGCCTTCACCTTATTCGGATAATTCATTCGATCGATAAGCGCCTCGTCAATCAACCCATCGAGCATCGCCACCAGTGGCTTCGGATCTAAAGGAAGCATCGGACCAACAAACGCATAGGTCTCAATCTTTTCTTGACGAAGGATTCTCAGCGCTTTCACTCGAGAGTGGATAGAGGGAGAATAGGGTTCAAAAATCTTCTTGATCCCCTCATCATGAGTTGTAATAGAGAGGCCTACTTCAATTCTTTTAAACTGTTTAAATAGATCGATATCTCTCAGACAGAGAGGTGAACGGGTCAATATATTTACTGAAAGTTGGGTTTCCAAAAGAGCTTCCAAACATTTCCGAGTCAGGTGATACTTCATCTCGATAGGCTGATAGGGGTCGGTCACTGTGCTGAGGGCAACGATCCCTTGCTTTGCCCTCTTTAACTGCTTTCTCAACAAGTAAGGAGCATTCACTTTCACGTCGATGAACTCCCCCCACGGTTCCAGATGACCGGTAAAACGCTTCATGAAACTGGCATAGCAGTACCGGCAACCATGCCCACATCCTACATACGGATTGATACAGTAATCAAAACCAGAGATAGCTGTCTTGGTCAAAATGGTCTTGGCAAAGATCTCTTTGACTTCCATTAATAATATTATAACGAAGGGGAAAGAAAATGGAAAGTTCCTTAAATTAAAAAGGTCTTTGGGTTCAAGGATTTCAGGATTCAGGGGTACAAGTGAAGTGACTAAAAACAACAAGGAATCAAAAAGGCTGTTGGAGAGAATAATAGCAAAGATGAGGATTTTGAACAGTTTTGAAAAGTCTAGCAAATATTAGAAAGATTTTTCTGACTCTAGAACCCTTAACCCTAGAATCCTTGAACCCTTTTATGGTTTATTGGGCAGGTAGGTCAAATAAAGGTGAATGAGAATTCGCAGCCCCTTTTAATGGAAAGGTCCCACCCGAATGAGAATAGACCTTCTCGAAGAACCCAAAGATGTCAATCTCTCCTCCTTTTGCTTTCTGGCAGAGCTCATAAAGGTGATGAGTAGTGATGAAACTCATATTGTGCCGGATTAAGAAACTTCCCAGTTCTTTGGAGATCTGACTCACCTGGCTCCTTTCAGAAAGCGGAAGGTGGATATGGGTGCTTGCAATAATCAAGGATTTTTCATTCTCCCTTTTTTCTTTCTCAAACTGTAAGGCTCGGTTGATCTTGGGATGGTTTCCCTCCACCTCTCCTTCACTCATCAGAATCTGTATTCCAAAAACCATCTGGGTTTCTGGAATTTTAACAATGCGATCTACGAACTGGTAGTTGATCCCGCCGGCAATCTTGAATCCCAAATCTTTGAAGATGGAATGAACGGCATCAATTAACAACAATTCACTTTTTGGCCAGAGCAGTGATTCGACGAGGAAAAAATTCTGATCTTTGATTGCCATGGATTCCTTCTTTGACGCTTTGTCAATTTCTGAATGTAAAAAACTCATCCGCGCTGTTTTTTTCTCAGATTTTCCTTTTTCGACCCGACTGACGACGAGCATTGCAATAAGACAAGCTAAAGGCACGACAAGCTTCAGCCCTTCAGGAAATTTAAGGACGCTATAGATTGCAAAAACAGCAAATAAAAGTTGGATCAAACCGAGCATCATGTTCAAATCTCTTTAAAAATTAAATGAAAACAACAGGTTAAACTATGATTATTTGAGCAATTTTTGTACCAACATTGCAATTTTTGAAAAAGGTCATGATTTCAATTGATTAGCTTATTATTGCTTCGGGATGAAGGAGTCCAAATATGCAAATATTTCACGATTTGAACGGAAAGTGTCATCTTTTGACACAAATGCATAACCCATCAGTTACGGGTAAAAAATCCTTAAAAGAAAGTGTAACTTAGGGCTTTAGCCCTGATTCTTCCCTCCGGGCCAGGCTCCGCCCCGGAAGGGCTCATTCCCCGGAGGGAGGCCCTCATGGGCCGGCGGCAGCCCTAAAGGGCTGAGTTACAGGCTAAGGTAAACTTCAGCCGACCATAACTGAGGCCTTACCAAATGTATACCAATTTTGGCGGAATTAATAGAGGGTTATTTTCAGGTCTACATGTTAACGAGGTGAGGGTGTAAAAAGATATTCAATCGTTCGATTCAACATCTTTGCTCCCTTAACCTCTGTCTCAAATAAAGGAACAATCGCCCTCACCCTGTCTCCAAATATCTTCCAAATCTCTTCCATATGCTCATCTTGCATCTTAACTCGGTTGAGGACGAACTCCACAGCATCTTTTCCGACCTGATCCTTTTGAATCACTCCATTGACGACCACACCGCCAACGGGAATTCCAAATTCATGGAACCAGTTGATGAACCGGGTGATCACGGCGATAGGAAGACTTTCAGGCAAGGTGACAAAAAAGAAGGCGGTGAGAGCCTCATCGGTCAAAAGATTTTTGGCATTACCCATCCTGTCCTTAAAACCTAAGAGGTAATCTAAGAGAGGATCTTTCTTTTGCTTCTTGGAGAAAGAAAGTATTTCCTTCAGGGATTTTGCCTCTTCCCTGCTCTTCAGCATCTTCTCTACCCACAGGGAATAAACCTTCGACATCCCCAGGAGACGCCTGGCGTTTGCTGTCGGTGCGGTATCAAAAACGTAAAACTCATATTCATCCTTGAACATGAGATCCACCATATTCTCAAACATAGCCGACTCTTCGAAGGCAGGATTCATGGTGGCTGATTCGATGAAATCCTCTGCCTTTGTCGTAATGTCTGCAAATTTTAGAAACCAGTTGATCTTCTCGCGGATTTCTCGCTTGGACCGTTCAATCGTATCCTTTGTATCGATCTCAAAGGCATAGCATTTCTCTTCATCGCAAACGACGGCTGCCTTTCCAAAGACATCCTTTTCTAAGAGGTTAGAAAGGCTATGGACAGGATTGGTCGAGGCGAGCAACGTCTTCTTTCCTTGTTTGGCTGACCAGAGCGCTGCGGCCCCAGCCATGACGGTCTTTCCCACTCCTCCCTTTCCCCCAAAAAAAATGTATTTCAAGCGGGGGTGATCCTTTAAAAATTTTTTCATATCAATTGTGATTTGGTCCACCATTTAACTCCTTCCCCTCATAGGATACCAGGTTACCAGACTATCAGGGAATCAGGTAAAACCTGTTATCCTGATATCCTGATGTTCTGATACCCTCATCTCTCCTGGGGTTAAAAATTCCCAAACATCGCCTTGGCCATCTTCTCAATCATAGCAAGGCCGGTTACATCTCGCTCCATTTCAGGGACGGATGCTAAAATCTGTTTACCAAAAGTGGTGTCAATCACCTTCAGGTAATGTTCCTCCATCACGAGACGATTTTTTAAATATTCGGGAATATTTTGGTCCTTCAATCCAAGAGGCAGAACCCGATTGATAATATATCCACTCAAAGGAACGTCAAACTTAGCAAAAAGTTCTGCTGCCTTTAAGGTGTCCTTAATGATCATCTCCTCAGCGGTTATGACGAAAAAGAAGGCTGTTTTCTTTTTATCGGTCAGGATGCTCGATGATTTGTTGATCCGGTCTTTGATAAAAAGAAGTTCATTCAGAATGGCATCTTCATCCAATTCCTTTTCACGCCGGATCACAGCAGCCACCTGGTCATATTCCCTCATCTGTTCTCGGAGGCCGGTGATCTTATCGATCCAGGCATCATAGACGGATGCCATGCTCAAATAGTAAAGGGCATGGCCTAAAGGGACTAAATCGTAGATATAGTAGTCATATCCACCCTTGACGACAATATCGACTACCTCATCAAAAATGGCGCTTTCTTCCATGGCAGGTTCTGCTGCTGCAGCCTGGATGTAGCTCTCTATCTCATCCGGAATCTTATCCATACCATACATATCAAAGATCTTCTGCCGGATCTCCTGCTGATATTCCTTTACACGATGGTCGGCATCGATCTCTTGTGCATAGAGGTTGGGAATGATCTCTGTTGGCCCCTTGCCAAAGATATCTCTCTCGAAGATATCGGTTAAAGAGGCCTGAGGATCGACAGAAAAGACCAAGACCTTTTTCCCTTTTTTAGCTAAATAATAGGCCGTGGCTGCTGAAAAAGTGGTTTTCCCCAACCCCCCTTTTCCACCAAACATGATGTATCGCCGATCCGGAAACTTTTCAAATATATCTGCTAATGGAATGTGAATCACCCCCTCTGGGTTATCGGGTTACTTGGGTTGCTTGAGTTCTTTGGGTTAACACAATAAACTCAATGAACCCAACAAACTCAATAAACCATATTAGGCAAGCGCATCTGTTAAATCTTTTTCTCTCAACATTCTCCGTTTCCAGGTGGAAATCTGGGGAACGACATAGGGCAATAACCTTAAAGAATAGTATGGAGGTAGAATCGGAACTCCCAGCATATCTCCCATGGTAATGAGAATGAAGAGGTGCTCCATGCTCGCCCTTGTCTTCATAGCAAAACGGGCTGAGTCATGAGCCGCCATACCATAAACAAATTCTTGAACCGCCTTAAAAAATCCGCCCTTCTTTTTTTTCTTCTCTTCTGTCATAAATCTTTCTCCCTTGAAAAAATTTAATCCCTCCTTACCCCCCTTTAGAAAAGGGGGGATGGGGGGATTTGAATGCTGTTTTCACCGCCACCCCTGCCTACCAAAAGCAGGCAATAAATGAGGGCACTACACATCTGCTCAGCGACTTTTGTAGCCGCAACCTTCAGGTTGCGTCATATTCCGCTAACGCAGGCTAAAGCGTTCGACCGAGCTCACGCCGAAGTCCTGCGACTACATGTTTGAAAAATTTCAGGGGCTTGATCTACCCAACCCTTTTTAACAAAAGTATTCAAGTAAATCAAGCCCCCAGACTCTTTTTCACCCCCACCCCCTGAACCATTTGAGGTTCAGGGCTTTGCCCTGCACCCAACGTGGTGCAGGGCTTACCCTCCCCCATCAAGGGGAGGGTATTATCCTGAATGGGTAGAGGATTTCTCATTAGGCTTAACGCCTTCCGCCTTACACCTTACGGAATAATTATGCCTTCGCAGGTGCAGGTTGAGCTTTCACCGCACGGTAACGATTAAAAGCCTTCACTCCTTCCACTGCCAGAATGATGGCAGCAATAACGAGGAAGAACCCAATCAATCCCATGAGTGTATTTCCTATCAAGGCCTCTGTACCCTTCACAGCCCCTGTAAAGACTCTGCTAAGCAGCCCATAGGAGGTATACAGAAGAGCAGCTACAGTCGTGACGAACATGAAGATCATTGGATAAAAGGCGTAAGCAGCCGGCTTTCCTTCTGACATCAAATAGGCTGTTACCAACATTAATGCTAAGGAAGCCATCAATTGGTTCGCTCCTCCGAACAACACCCACAAGTATTGAAACCATCCTGTCAATACCAGAATAATACTAAGGATGCTGGCGATGATCGTCCCAATGTGGGCATTTTTAAAGATCGGGCTGATATCGCCCAACAATTCTGAGGTTGCCACTCTCATAAATCGGATGACCAGTTGCAAAATGGTGACGGCCAGGACGATCATCATGACGCTTCCATAAGATGCACCTATATTCGCTGGGAGTCCTAATGTCCCCAGGAATTTCGAAACCCCAACTGAAAAAACAAATCCGGCTCCCTTACCCAATGCTGCCCCATATTCGGCTGGAGAAGCATAAATTGCTCCTGCAATGACCAAGGCGAATAAAGCAAGCATCATCTCCACAAACATCACGCCGCCTCCAACCGGACGAGCATCGGTTTCGTACTCTAACTGTCTGGCGGTCCCTGAACTCGACACAATGCTATGCCACCCAGAAATAGCCCCGCATGCAATGGTCACAAACATGATTGGCCAAATGGGTCCTATTTTTATTGAAAAACTGGTATAAGCAGGGAGGGTAAAATCAGGATGGAGAACAAACACCCCAATGATTCCAAAAAATAGTCCCAGGAAAACGATGTAAGAGCCCACATAGTTAATGGGAAGTGCAAACCTCCAGATGGGTAATACTGCAGCAAAATAACAGAAGACAAATGCAGCGATAGCCCATAAGAATCGACTATTGGCAAGTGAATCTCCGATAATTTTATTCGAGGGTGCAGCTGTCCCAAGCCATATCCCAATCAAGACTATGACGACTGTGACCACAGTGGTCAGAATAATATCCTTCTTCCAGCGATAGATCATCTGCCCAGCCAGTACTCCGCCGATCGTCAGGAAAAGCCAAGCCATGGGAGCGGCTTTAAGGCCTATGGCTGTGCCGACAACGACATTACCAAAAGCGCCAGCAATGAGAAGTAGGTAAAAATAGATAAAAGAAAGAAGGATGATTCGAGCCCTTGGTGAAATCAGTTTGTGGCTCAAACCTCCAAAGGAAGCTCCTTCGTGTCGCATAGCTATCATGGCGCTTGAATAATCCTGCACCCATCCGATGAAGAAGGTACCTGCCAAAATCCATATGAGTGCAGGAAGCCATCCCCATTGAATGGCAATGATTGGTCCGATTATTGGCGCTGCCCCTGCAATCGATTTGAATTGGTAACCAAAAAGGATGTTTTTACTGGTGGGCATAAATTCCACTCCATCCATATACATCTTGGCTGGAGTGGCCTTCTTGGGGTCAGCCTTCATAATTTTCGTATCGACGTACTTTGAATAGAAACGGTAACCAATGAAAGCAACAACAAAACCTAAAATCAGGACAACAACTGAATTCATAATTTTACCTCCTTTTGGTGATCAAACCACCTATGAGATATCAATGAATTCCCCCACCCTATTCTTTTTTTGACGCCCTCTCACCTCCTTCAAAATCCCCCCAGCACCCTTTTTCCCTCCGGGTCAGCTTCCGGCTCGTAGAGGTCTCCAGCTCGGAGAGAGACCGCTCTGGGTCGGAGACTAAAGGGGGGGAAGGGGGGATTAATGGCTTTATTATATTCAAATGTTTTTTTTTGTCAACCCCTCGGCACGCTCGGGGTTGACCCTGAGCCCTGTCGAACGGGTCAAACCAGAATTTATTCAAAACACCCCAACTGGCACTGGCTGATTTTGATCTTTATCTCATTCAGGACTTTCGTCAACTCCTTTTTCGGTATTCCAAAATCATCGGCGATCTTAAAACAAACCGCACAGGGAAGCTTTCCATCCTTGGCTTTTTTTTTAATTACTTCCTCTAACTTCTTGCGATCCATAAAAACCTCCATTCCATTTCAAAATGCAAAATTCAATGAATTCGTAAAAAGTTGTCATTCCCGTGAAACTTGTCCTCGACAGCGATCGGGGAACGGGAATCCAGGGTAATTCTAAATAGCTAAAAAGACTGGATTCCTGCTGGAGTTTACCCCGTACTTGATACGGGGCAGGAATGACAGAAAATAGCCTTTAAACTTTTTACAATTCCATCAAAGCTTAAGCTTTTATTTTGCAATTTTCAATTTGCAATGTTTTTTTACTCTTCTACTTTCTTTTCTCTTGAAATATAAATCCCATATTCGAATCCATCCACCAACGCCAGAAAGGAGGCCCTGCATATATTTTCAGAAAATGCCTTCACTCTCCATGCGTCTTTCCCATTGCTGAACAAAATCTCCACCTCCACCCCTGCGGCCGTTCCGGCTCCCGGGTCGAAGATTCTTGAACTGAAATCGATCAATTTCACCTGATCAATCTCAGGAAAGATCGATTTGAGCGATTTCTTCAAAACCTTTGCCAGGGCGTCCACTGGTCCCACCCCTGTATCCGCTTCATGCATCTCCTTGCCATTGGCTTGGAGCATAATGGTGGCCTCTGGTCGAACGCCATCATCAATCAGACGATAATTTCCAATGATCTCAAAATGGGGTTTATAGCCGGACATCGATCTTAAAAGATTTAAAATCTTCGTCGCATCCTTGATTTTTTCCTCGACCACTGCTTTCTCCCATTAGAAATTTCCTCTCATTACAATAGGATTAGTGATAATTGTCAAGAAAAATTATAACATATGGGTCAGTAAAACGTTATTTGACGGAACATAGAGTCTCATGTTATTTTTTAAGGGTCCAAGGGGTCCATGATTCAATGCCTGCGGCAGGCAGGAAGTGTCAAGTGAAAATCTTAAACTATTTATTACTCGAACCCTTGAACCATAGAATCCTGGAACCCTAATATTTTATGAAAGGAAATCGCTTATGAAACTCAACGGTGTTTTGCCACCCATCACTACCCCTTTTCAAGATGGGAAATTGGCTTCGGATAAACTCAAAAAGAATTTTCAAAAATGGAATAAGACAGGTCTTTCCGGCTATCTCGTCTTGGGATCAAATGGAGAGGCTGTCTATTTAAATGAGAAGGAAAAAATAAAAGTCGTCGAGGTCTCAAGGGAATCTATTCCCACCTCAAAGATTATGCTTGTTGGAACAGGAATGGAATCGACTCAGGAGACTATTCGATTTACCAATCAGGTAGCTAAAATGGGGGCGGATTATGCTCTGGTTGTCACCCCTTCCTATTTTAAAGGGTCTATGAGGCCACAGATTCTATACGATCATTTTATTGCTGTCGCAGAATCTTCCAAAATTGGAATCCTCATCTATAACGTTCCACAATTTACTGGAATTAATTTAGAGCCGGAATGGGTGGCCAAGCTCTCTGAGTATCCCAATATCGTGGGAATCAAAGACAGTTCAGGGAATATCGGTCAATTGAGTGAAATTATCCATCTGTCTAAAAAAGGATTTGCTGTTTTTGTAGGCTCGGCGCCTGTATTCTTTCCTGCCCTTTGTGTAGGAGCAGTGGGTGGAATCCTGGCTGTGGCAAATGTGGCTCCTCAAGAGTGCGTCCAGATTCAGAACCTCTTTAACAAAGGGAAAACGAATGAGGCAAGGGCATCACAAGGTCGATTAATCCCCTTGGCCAAAGCAGTGACAATAAAATATGGCATCGGCGGCTTGAAGGTAGCGATGGACCTCGCAGGATATTTTGGCGGAAATCCAAGACTTCCTTTAAAAAAGCCAAGCAAAGAAGTTAAGGAAGAATTGAAACGGTTATTGCTCCAACTAAAAAATTCCCGGGCGTAAAGAGCCGGGATTTTTTTACCTATCGGGTTGAAAAATTCATCCCTCTTCATTTCTTCTTCGACAATGAATTAAGACCCCATGGCCTCCAGAACGACTTCTGTGATATCCATCACTTTAAGATCAATTTCTTTCTTCCTGGCATAACCCGAAATAGTTCGGATACATTGTTGACAGGACGTGACCACGACTTCAGCCCCTGTATCCTGAATCTCCTGAATCTTCCTCTCCGCAATGGCGGCAGAGAGTTCCGGATCGATCATCTCAAGGTCTCCTCCACCCCCACAGCAGTTACACAACTGCCGGTTGTTTGCCATTTCCACCAGCTTAAGTCCAGGAATTGCGTTCAGGATATTCCTCGGTGGATCGAAGACCTTGCTGTTTCTCCCCAGATCGCAGGGATCATGATAAGTTACCGTCTTGTTGAAACCGTTGTTAAAGACAATTTTTTTCTCATTAATTAATCTCTCCATATACTGGGTTGAATGGAGCAGTTCTGCATTGGTATTATACTTTTCTTTCCAAGTATGGAAGCAAGAGGGACAGGCAAAAACAACTGTTTTCGCACTCACTTGTTTGACTTTTTCCTGATTATGCTCCACCAATTTTTGCATCTTCTCTTCCATCCCCATCTGAATGAGGGGAAAGCCACAACACCACTCCTCCCCTCCGAGGATGGTAAAGTCCACTTTGCTTTTATCTAAAACCTGAACGAAGGCCTGCGGAATCTTCTGGACCAAGGGAAAGAAAGCCGCCACACATCCCACAAAATAGACCACCTCGGCTTTCTCCTTCTGGTACATGTGCTCTGGAACGTTCTTTAAGAAATCCATCCACAGGGTACGATCTTCGTTAGGTTCATCGGAGATATTGAAATTATTCTCCAGCGCTTCCACCACTCGATCCACTATTTTTGGGTACTGGTGCATATCTGCTAAACATGCCCTTCCTGCGAGAACCCCTTGGTTGGTTTCTACAGCAGGAAAACAGGTTTGCGTACAAAGCCTACAGCCTGTGCATCGGAAAAGTGTATCTTCTATTTCTGGTGTCCAGCCGATTTTCCCCTCGATGATAGCTCTGACAAGGGCATTTTTCCCCCGTGGTGTAGCCCATTCTCTTCCCATTATTGTATATATTGGACAGTGTGCCAGACAGAAACCGCATCGATTACATTTGGCGATTTCGTCATATAATAAGGTTTTGAGCTCTTCTTGTTTCATCATTCACTCCTTGTCCTCAAAAAATCATTGCAAAATTAACAATAATCAATTAGCAATTATCAATGATCCCCACTAAATCCGCATATCCGTGCCTTAACTTTACATTGCTAATTGATAATTTCTCATTGATCATTTTGCATTGATCATTCCGCTTAAATTCCTCCCACAAACCGGCCTATATTTAGAATACCACCTGGGTCTATTTGTTCTTTCAATCGGCGCACGACCAGATAATCACTTCGGGATTGTCCCCATACATCCACCTTCTTTTTAATCGAAAGGGGAGACGATTCCACCACAAGGTTGCCTTCGTTTTTCATCGCTTCGAAGGTCAGTTTTCCGATAAGCTCAACAAGGGATTCAATCTTTGATCGAAAATTCTTCGCTGGCAAGATATAGGAATATAGAATTCCATTCCCCGCATGAGAGATGAAGGCTCCATCTATTCCCAGACCTTGGGTAATTTTTTCATAACTCTCCAGCATCTCCCCGGATTTAGAGATTAAGAAGTTTGATTTCAGGGAGATGAGGTTTGGGCATTTCTCGGTTAATCCCTTGGAGAAGTCACGGATAGCGATCCAGAAAGCCTGATGCTTCTCCGAATATAGAGTCACTGCTTCAAGAATCCCATGTTTCTTTCCTATCTCACTCATCTCAAAAATCTGCCTATCAATGCTTTCAGCGACCCCTTCCAATCCAATGGCAACGAGATAATTTCCATTAGGAGGCATGGATATGGCGTATTTCATCTTCTGCACAGCTATTGCATTGAGAGTTTCAATGGATGAAGGGATTAACTGGGAGCCTCTCATTTCACGAACGAAGTTATCTGCCTCCTCTAATTTGGCAAAAGAGAGCAATAAGGTTGCCTCCTTTTCAGGGAGAGGAAGAAGTTTAAAAGTCATTTCACAGAGTATACCCAATGTTCCATAAGAACCGATCAAGAGTTTACACATGTCATACCCGGAAACGTTTTTAACTGTCTTTCCACCAGAAACCACAATATCCCCGTTTGGGAAAACAGTCTTAGCGCCAATGATCAAATCCCTGACCGTGCCGTAGAGGAGCCTCTTGGGCCCGCTGGAGTTAGTCGCTATAATACCACCCAAAGTAGCTTTTTCTGTGAAAGGTGGATCAAGAGGAAGAAAATATCCTTTTCCCACTTTCGCCAAACTTTTTTGAACTTCATCCAGAGTCATTCCACTTTCAGCGGAGAGGGTCAGATTTTCGCAGTCGCTATCTGTGATACGGTTGAGCTGGCTGGTGGAAAGAATAATATCAATCTTTTTTGGAATTCCACCCATTCCCATTTTGGTTCCGTTCCCTCTCGGGGTGATGAAGAGATGCTGCTGATTGGCATGGGCAACGACCTTTGAAACCTCATCAATTGTCCCTGGAGAGACGATTACCTTCGGTTTCTTTCCATCTATGGCATAGGCCTTGAGCTTATCCGGATCTTGGATGACATTGGCTTCTCCAATGATCTCTCTCAATTTGGAAAAAAGTTTATCAGTCTTGGGCATAACAGATTCTCCTCCCCTATCCACCCTCACCCTCCCCCTCAGAGACTGTGTCACAATGTCATTCTGAGGCGTTAGCCGAAGAATCTCTGTTTTCTAACTTATTGACTCCATGAGATTCTTCACTTCGTTCAGAATGACAAACATGCCATTTCCCTCATTGTGAAACAGCCTCTCAAGGGGGGAGGGAGAGGGAGGGGGTGAGGGGGTGTTGTACAATTTATTCTTGAATTTCCGGTAAAACCTTTCCCGGATTGTAAATGTCTTCCGGATCGAAGGCCATTTTCACCTTTTTCATGGCGCCAATATCTTGAGGAGTAAAGACGAAGAGCATCTCCTTCTTTTTCTCCGTGCCAATGCCATGCTCGCCGCTGATCGTTCCACCCGCCTCCGCGCATAATTTCATGATTTCAGAGCCTGCCAAATGAACCTTTCTCAATTCCTCCTCATTTCGCTCGTCGAAAAGGATCAGAGGATGGAGGTTTCCATCTCCCGCATGGAAGACGTTTGCAATCGAAAGATCATATTTTCTCCCCACCTCCATGACCTTTGTCAAAACTTCCGGAAGCTTTGTTCTTGGAACAGTGCCGTCGCAGACCAGATAATTAGGCCGAAGCCTGGCAATGGCGCCAAAGGCTCCCTTTCGACCTGCCCAGAGCTGCATCCTTTCTGCCTCGGTTTTTGCCGCCTTGACTTCCCGGACATTATTCTTTTTGCAGATCTCCATGATCCTTTCGGCCAGCCTCTCCATCCCATCCTTGAGTCCATCCAGTTCGATTATCAGAACAGCCTCAGCATCCAATGGAAAACCTGCATGAATAGATTCCTCGACCGCTTTGATGGTCAGTCTATCTAACATCTCAAGAGTCGCAGGAACGATGCCATCGCCGATAATGGCTGAGACTGTTTTTCCAGCATCCTCTAAAGTATTGTAAATGGCCAGCATGGTCTTGACCGCTTCTGGTTTTGGCATGATTCGCAGAATCAACTTCGTGGCAATTCCAAGGGTGCCTTCTGAACCCACGAGAACCCCTGTCAAATCATACCCTGGATTGTCTAACGTCTTGCCGCCCACATGGACAACATCCCCGTTATAGAGGACTACTTCGGCTCCCAAGATGTGATTGGTTGTCACTCCATATTTGAGGCAGTGTGGTCCTCCTGAATTTTCTCCAAAATTTCCGCCGAAAGTGGAGACCTTTTCACTGGCAGGGTCTGGTTGATAAACATATCCGTAGCGTGCCAATGCGTTTTTCAAAGCGAGTGTAAAGACCCCTGGCTCTACCACAGCCCTCTGATTTTCGATATCAATCTCTAAGATTCTATTCATCCTGGAAAAATGGACGACGATTCCGCCTTGTGTTGGAATAGTGCCACCGCTCAGGTTTGTCCCTGACCCTCTGCCCACAACGTGAACCCCTGCTTCATGGGCAAATTTTACTATTTTGGAAACTTCTTCCGTTGAACCAGGAAGAACAATACAATCAGGTTTTCCCCGAAAAAGAGAGGCATCGTAACCGTAGAGGTATAAATCTGTCTCTGAGGATAAGACATTTTCTTTCCCCACAAGCTTGACAAGTTCTTCAACCATTTTTTCCCGGTCCATAACATCTCCTTCTATATCAAGGCTAAAGCCTTGAGTTACAGATATCTTAGGTTTGTAACTCAACCCTTTAGGGTTGATTTCTCCTTCGTCAAGGCTAAAGCCTTGAGTTACGGGTCTCATAATCCTGTAATTCAACCCTTCAGGGTTGATTCATCCGCCGAACCGATCTCCAATTTTCACATCCACTAATTTCGCAAATTCAACTGGCCCTATCTTCTCCCCTTTGTCCACTCTAAGTTTGCCAACTCGTATGACTCCACTTTTTACAGCGATTTGAAGATTCCCCTCTTCGATCGAGACGATTTCACCAGGTTGTTTCTCAATTGCCGAAGGGTACATTTTAGCATCATAAAGCCTTACCCTTTTCCCTTTAAAAGTCGTATAAGCGCCTGGTTGAGGATCACATCCCCTAATTAAATTGTAAATGTCCTTAATCGGTTTTTCAAACTTCACGGATGCGACTCGATCATCACAAGGAGGTTCGTAAGTTGCTTTGGATTCATCCTGCGGGATCCTTGGCGCTTTTCCTTTTTTGATCAATTCAACAGCCTCCACCATGGCATTCACTCCCATTGCAAAGAGGGTATTGAAATAAAGAGATCCCGTGGTCTCATCAGGGCTAATCTCTACTTCTTTTTGGAGCAAGATGGGACCAGTATCAATGCCTTTATCAACCCAAAGAATGGTCAAACCCGTTCGGGTATCTCCTTGAATGATGGCCCAATTAATAGCGCTGGCGCCGCGATGTCTCGGTAAAATAGAAGGATGATAACAGATGGTTCCCAGGGAAGGGACAGTGAGTAACTTTTCAGGGATAATATCAGTTACAAATGCCAATATGGCAAGATCTGGTTGCAATTTCAAATAAGCATCATAAATCTGAGGATTCTTCATTAAATTTGGACGAAAGAAGGGGATTCCCGATTTCTCAGCCAAGGTCTTCATCGCCTCGCCCCTTTTATCTGGAGGAGAGAAGGACCCGACTACCTTCTCTCCTTTTTGAATCAAGGCTTGCAGTACCTTCTCTCCAAAGGGGCCCTGGCCGACAAGGATAATCTTCATAATTCAAATTTTATTACATCCCCCTCACCCTCCCCTGACTGCGGAGACTGTGTCGCAATCGCCTTTTTGTCACTCTGAACTTGGTTCAGGGTCTCGTAACTCATTGAATTTTTAGATGCTGAAACAAGTTCAGCATGACATTTTTACCATTTTCCCCATTACGACACAGTCTCCGACTGCGGGGGAGAGGATAAAGGTGAGGGGGCCCGAGGACCTCATTTCTTCCGTTTTGAATCAAAAGCTGCAATCTCTGCTACAATGGCAAGGATCGTCCGGGCATTCTCATAGACCGGGGTGTCCACCATTTTCCCCATATAGGAAACAGCCGCAGCGCCCTTCGCAATTCCCTCTTCCTCAAAAACCTTTACAACACCTTTTGCCCAATCCACATCTTCTGGAGATGGGGTGTAGATTTTATGTGCGGGTTCGATCTGGCTTGGATGAATAAGCATTCTTCCTTCATAGCCTAACTGACGGCCGAAGCGCGTATTCTTCTCAAAGGCTTCTGTGTCTTTAAAAGCTACAAATGGACAATCAATGGCAATGCAACCCGCAGCCCTGGCAGCCACAGCGTTATGAGCTCTCGCATATAATTGTTCATCTCCTTCGATGGTGAGTTTCACCCTCATATCTTTTGTATAATCGACAGCGCCGAAGATAAGAGAATTGACTCGTTTGCTGGCGATGGCTGAAGGATAAGCATGAATCACCCCTTTGGCTGTCTCGATAAGAAGCTGAATGGCGATGCTCCCTACTTTGAGCCCTCTCCTTCGCTCTAACTCTTCCAGTTTCCAGTCAAGACGTTGAACATGATCCGCACCGCCACACTTGGCGAGGCAAACACCCGAAAGCCCTTCATGAACAATGGCCTCAAGATCATCATTGGTCATCAATGTCTCCCAGTTGTTGATTCGAACATAAATAGTAGATCCACCCGATCCTGCAAATTTCAAGTTCTCCCGCGTCATTTCACGAGCTTTTGGTTTCTCGGCAGGGGGGACGGAATCCTCCAAATCTAAAGTGATGATGTCAGCTGGAGTTTCGGGAGCCTTGGAAATCATCTTATCATTATTACCCGGAATATAAAAAACGGATCTCATCACAGTCATGTTAGCACCTCCTATTTTATTTTTATGATAAATCGTGAGGCGTAAAGCGTTAGGGGTAAGGCGAAAACCCCTCACACCTAACGCCTTCCGGCTCACGTCATGTTAGGCTTTTAATAGCCGTTTAATAGTTGGAGCGATTTCATCGGGCCGGTCCACTACATGAACTCCTGCTTCTTTAAGAGAAGCGATCTTACTCTTCGCTGATCCCTTCCCTCTTTCGATAATACTGCTCGCATGGGAAAACCGCATTCCTTCCGGAGCCCATGCCCCGGCCACATAAACAACAAGGGGTTTCGTAAATTTTTTTGTTCTCACTGCATCGGCTGCCTCTTCTTCATAAGGACCGCCAATTTCACCAAAGATCGCAACACCCTTTGTATCCTTATCCGCTTCGAAAAGAGGCAGGATGTCGCCGAAGGACTGACCCACAACCGGCTCTGTCCCGATATGCAAGACCGTGGTCACACCAAGGCCTGCCTGTTGAATAGCCCATGGCACCGTACCAGACTGCCCACCACTTCTTGAGATGACACCCACAGGCCCTGGCACAAAAACTCTTTTTGCAAACTCCGGAGTGCCTCCGAGCCAGCCCGCGGCCGCAATGCCAGGACTGATAATGCCAATTGATCCTGGGCCCAAAAGGCGGGCGCCTTTCTGTTTCCCATAAGCCATCATTTCAAGGATGTCGTACAAAGGAACCCTCTCCACAGGCATGACGATGAATTTAATCCCAGCATCCAATGCCTCAAGCACCGCATCCTTCAGGCCTGGGCCGGGAACAAATGTCACGCTTGCATCAATGGGACCTTTCATCCTCACAGCCTCTTCGACGGTGTTAAAGACAGGAATTCCTGAGACTTCTTCTCCGCCCCTTCCAGGTGTTACCCCGGCCACTACCTTGGTGCCGTAACCTTTCATAAATGCGGCTCGAGCCGAACCTTCTCTTCCTGTAATTCCTTGGACTAAAATCGTTGTATTCTTTTCAAGTAGAATAGCCATCTCTCTCAGCCTCCGTCTGTCAAAGATTGCACAAAGTGTTATGCTGAACTCTGAAAGTGTCATGCCGAACCAGGTCCTGAACTTGATTCAGGATCTAACGATTTCGGCATCTCTTCAGGGCAGGCTTGTTTCAGCATCTCATGAACCAGACCCTGAACCAACCCGTGAAACAAGTTCAGGGCATAGTTCAGGGTGACAAGAAGAGAGTTTCAACATCATAAATTTGTAATCTGAAATTAAACGACGCCATGTTTTCTTTTATACTCTTCTAGTCCGGGGATCGGGGCTTCAATGGTGATTGCCTTGTTTCCTCTGAACCAGCATTCGTACTCGCATGCGAGACACTCTGTCCCCACGCGTTTAGCAAATTCCGCATCCCCTGCAAGGGCCGGTTTTCCATCCATGATGACCAGAATGCCTCGATCAAAGAGTTTGCATCCCGCAGCGCAGGCATGGGTTTTACAATCAAGACATTTGCTATCATCGATGATGACCTTGATTGTCCTCTCTTCAAATTGCATAAACCTTCCTCCTTAACGATCTAAGAGCTGTCATTCCCGCCCCGTATCAAGTACGGGATAAACTCCAGCGGGAATCCAGACGTCGTCTCTGCGGAAGCAGGGATCTATAATAAAGAAACTGGGTTCCTGTTTGCACAGGAAACCCTGGATTCCGGATCAAGTCCGGAATGACAAGATGTGTAAAGTCATTTCTGAGACAGTACACTAGGCCTTGATGCCTCTTTTCTTTCGATATTCATCAATGAGGGCCCTCATGCGTTTTGCCAGAAACTCGGTCTCATACACTTTATCGCTTCCATAGATTTCGATCGGATTCTGCAAATCCGCTGTTCCCTCCTTTAGAATTTCCATCGATTCCTTTTCCTTATTTCCGCAAAGCAAGAGCACACAGGGGAACCCGGGTCTCTTGGGAAGCTCTTCTCTCAGGGCCTTTACCACTCCGTGGGCATGGTGCCACTGCTCCTGATTGGCCACAATGAACCCGCCGAGCATGTAACCTTCAATATCCGGTTGAGAGATAATGACCTTAGCAGCCCGGTAGACTTTTGCGGCGGTCGGGTTACCGCTCGTATCGGCATAGTTGGCAATCTTGAGACCCTGGCGATTCAGTGCGTCCACGCCAAGGATAGCGCCGCCTCCTCCGATTCCATGGTAGCCGACGTAACCCAGTCCTTTCTTATCTGGAGCCATTTGAGCAATATAACAGGTCCCCCGGAGATCGCCCTCCTCGATCCACCATGCAATCTTGTCAAACTCGGTGGGAGGAGTCGGGGCCTCCCGGGCTACATCGATGCCCAATTCGGGATGGCGGAATACTGACGAGTCGTCGATGGCCATACGGCAATCCCCAGCGATAATTTTTCCTTCTTTAGTTTGGATCAGAGGATTAATCTCTGCTGTCCGGCAATTATATCCCTTGAACGTCTGATACAAACCCATGATCGCCTGGGCAATGGAGGGGAGAACCTTGGTAGGAACCTTTAGCTTCACACAAAGGTTGAGAGCATCATAGAGGCGGAAGCCTCGAAGGACATCCACATTTATTTGTGCGATTTTTTCCGCAGGCACCGATTCGATATCCATCCCGCCTTCCGTGCTAAACATGACGACTGGAGCCCTCACCTCTCTCGAAGCATCGATGATGACTCCGACATAATATTCCTTGTCGACGTTGAGTTTCTCTTCAACGAGCGCCTTTTCAACTTTTAGATTCTTGATCTCCATTCCGAAGAGATCTTTAGCAACCTTCTCCGCATCATCAGGGTTATTCGCAAATTTAATCCCCCCTGCTTTTCCACGACCACCAGCCCAGACTTGTGATTTGATGGCCACGGGCTTGCCGATCTTTTCGGCTATCTTCCGGACCTCCTGTGGAGTCGTGACTACCTCACCCTGAGGGATTGGCACCTTCGCTCCCTTAAGCAACTGTTTTCCCTGATATTCATATAATCGAGCCATAACTACCTCCTAAAAGGCCACTAATTTGAAAAATTAATTGGGTTAACATTTTGCAATTTTATAACAAATGAGGCGAATCTTGTCAACAAAAAAGATTCAATGTGAAAATGGTCAGACCATAAAACAAAATTTGATTTTTACCTTTAGATTTCGAATAATTAAATGATTTTTTATTTTAATATTGACAAAATATTGAGATTTTTTTAAAATGGTTTGACCATTAAAACATCGCAAATTAAATGAAACTCTGAAACCCACCCTCTTGGTAGGGGGTCTTTTATGTTCAAATCCATCAAACACACCAAAATTTCTGATGAGATTGTGAATCAGATAAAAAGTCAAATCAGCGAGGGGATGTTAAAGCCTGGAGATCGCCTTCCCCCTGAAAGAGAACTTGTCAATCAATTTGGTGTGAGCCGTCCGTCCCTTAGAGAAGGCCTGAATTTCTTGGTTGCCATGGGCTTTTTGGAAGTAAGAGGAAAAAGGACCTACATCAAATCGGTGGCGTCAGAGAGTATGCAAAATCCTCTCTCTTTGCTCATCAAGGCAGATACCCAGAAGATCTTCGACCTGATCGAGGTAAGAAAAGCTATAGAGGTTTGGGGCGCTTTTCTTGCTGCCCAGAGGGCTACAGAAGAGGATATTAAACAATTGGAGAATATCATCGAGGAGATGAGGAAATCCTTTGAGGAGGGACGTTCCTGGGAAAAGCAGGATGCCGACTTTCATCTCGGCATTGCTCAGGCAACCCATAACACCATCCAAACCCATATAATGTCCACAATCTATGACCTTCTCAGGGAATCTATGGCAAAGGTTTTTAAAGACCGAACAAAAGTGAAGAAATTGATCGATCAGCATTATCGAATATTCAGTGCGATTAAAAACCACTCTCCCGATAAAGCCCGAGAAAGAACCCTCGAGCATCTGAATTATGTCGAGTCAGAGGTGAAGGCATCGACCGTTCGCAAGGAATAGATGCAGGGCGTGATGGTTGAGGATGGAATGACCCAGGGGTTATAATTGTTATAGGGAGTCTAAGGTATGTTTGCAATACAAAAACTGATTGAAATCGTCGGAGTAGAAAATTTCACCGATCAGTTGGAAGAATTGGTTCCTTATAGTTATGACGCTTCGATGAATGTTCATCGACCCGATGCGGCGGTCTGGCCTGAATCAATCGAGCAGGTCTCTAAAATCGTCAAGCTTGCTAATGAATTTAAGATCCCTGTTGTCCCCCGAGGAGCAGGAACAAGTTTGAGTGGTGGAGTTATTCCCATCCGTGGTGGAATCATTATTGACCTATCCCGGATGAATCGAATTCTTGAAGTCAGCATTGAGAACCGTTATGCTCGAGTTCAGGCCGGCGTGGTCTGTGATGATCTCAACAGAGAATTAGCAAAACGTGGTTTTACTTTTCCTCCTGACCCTGCAAGCAGTACGGTTGCCACACTCGGAGGAAACGTTGCGACCAACGCTGGCGGAATTAAAGGGGCTAAATATGGCACCACCCGGGACTATGTCCTTGGCCTCCAGGTAGTTCTGCCAACTGGAGAGATAATGCACACAGGCTCTTATACGATGAAATGCGTCTCTGGTTACGATTTGGCTAAGCTTTTCATCGGGGCGGAAGGAACGTTGGGAGTGATCACTGAGGTTACATTAAAAATCAATCCCCTTCCCCGTCATGCCATGACTGCCGTGGCCACTTACGCCAAATTGGAGGATGCAGGGAAAGCCATCTTTCAGACCATGACCAGTGGAGTGATTCCCAGTGTCATGGAGATTCTGGACAAGGTCACGCTCAAATCGATTAAAGAGAACACGGACATCGATCTTCCTGAAGCAGAGGCAATGATCTTGACGGAAACAGACGGATAAACCTGGGAAGAGGTGGAGGCCCAGATGGAGGTGGTCCTTCGTATTCTCAAGCAGAATAACCCCACAGAGATCAAGACAGCGAAAGATGAAAAGGATCGGCTCAATCTCTGGAAAGCTCGTAAATCCGCTTATGCTACCCTCGCCCGGGTAAGCGCCAGTTTTGTCCTGGACGATGTCACGGTTCCTATTTCCAGAATACCCGAGTTACTGGTTGGAATTCAGGAGATCTCCCAAAGATACGGGATCGTGGTCGCCACCTTTGGTCATGCCGGCGATGGAAACCTCCACCCACAGATCCTCTACGATGAATACGATCCAGAACAAGTGGAAGGGATGGAAAAGGTCGAAGAGGAGATTTTTCGCCTCGCCATTTCACTCAACGGAACCCTCTCGGGTGAACACGGTATCGGCCTCTCCAAAGCAAACTATATGACATTGGAACATGATCCCGTAGAAATGGCCTTGATGAAACAGATTAAGAGAACCTTGGATCCCAACAACATTATGAATCCTGGGAAAAGGGCATTGGATTAAGAAAGGGTTCGAGGGTTCAAGGTTCCAAGGGTTCAAGGGTTCAAGTGAAGATATTAAAGAGGAATTGTTTTTAATTTATTAAACCCTGTAACCCATGACCCCTTGACTCCTTGAACCCTATTTTTAATTAGGAGGACTGATGACCAATCAACTGCAGTTCGATGAAAAACAGCGGAAGGCCATTACCCAGTGTTCCCGCTGCGGCTTTTGCCGGGCGGTCTGCCCTATCTTTGACCTTACCAAAAGACCCATTACCAATGCTCGTGGGAAGATGATTCTCATGAAAGAGGTGATGGAGGGAAAGCTTCCCGTAAGCGAGGGAGTGGCCCAGGCTCTTCTCCGCTGCACCACTTGCATGAATTGCACGGTTAACTGTCCTTCAGGTGTGGATCCTCAGGAAGTGATTAAGGCTGCACGGAAGGATGTGGTCGCAGCGGGATACGACAACCTGTTTAAGAAAATGGGCGAGGTAGTTGAAAAATACGGAAATATCTATGGAGAGGAAGAGCGGCATGACTGGGGACACAAAAAGGGAAGCGCTCCTTACGTCCTTTTTGTGGGCTGCGTGGGAACTTACCGGGAAGAAGAAAGTGTGGAAGAGACCCTCCGGCTATTAGATCTTCTAAAAGTTGATTTCACCATGATCAATGAGGTCTGCTGCAGTGGTGTGATGGAGGATGTGGGTTACAAGATCAAGGAGGAGTTGGCCCAGCATAATGTTCAAGAGCTACAGAAAACTTCCGCCAAAACACTGATCACGACTTGCCCTTACTGTTACCGGGTGTTCAAAGAACATCCTTCCTACAAAGATTTAGGAATGGAGGTCAAACACATCACTCAATTCCTCATAGACTTTGACTTTGGAGTGAAAACCAATAAAAAAGTGACTTACCACGATCCCTGCGATCTGGGCAGACACGCCGGCATCTATGATGAGCCAAGGGAGATCATCCGAAAGATTGCATCCAATTTTGTGGAGCCAAGGCGGACAAGAGAGAATGCCATGTGTTGCGGCTCAGGAGGCGGACTCAGGGGGTCGTTTCCTGAGGACTCCATCGAAATTGCAAGAAATCGCCTGAGCCAAATTATCGAAGAGACAGGAGCTGAAGTTCTGCTCACGGAATGTCCTTCCTGTCTGCACAATTTCAGAAATGCCAAGCTTAGAAAACAGAAGATTGAAATCTATAACATCACAGAGTTTATCGCCCTGCTGTTACAAGAGGCGCATAAAAAAGAAGCGGCATAAAAATCCCCCCTCGCCCCCCTTTACTAAAGGGGGGTTGGGGGGATTATACGAGTCACGAGACACGGACACGGTCACGTTATTTTCTATTTGAGGGGGTGCGAAGATGAATATCGAAGGATACGAATTTCCAGAAGGACTTTATTACGACAAGAATCATTTTTGGGCTCGAGTAGAAGGGGATCTGGTGGTCATGGGAATGAATGATTACGCCCAGAAGATGGCTGGTAGCGTTGTTTATGTGGGTCTTCCCCCCGAAGGGAAAAAACTTGTCCAGGGGAAAAACTTTACTAAGATTGAGTCAGGGAAGTGGCTTGGAAAGGTCTTTTCAGTCGTGAGCGGTGAGTTGGCGGCGGTGAATGAAGAGTTAGAAAAGAAAGCCAAATTGATCAACGAGGACTGCTATGGCAAAGGATGGATGTTTAAGATTAAACCCGACAACATGGATGAGCTCAAGAATCTCATGACCGATCCTGCTGTCATCCAAGAATGGCTTAAAGTAGAGATTGCCGAACACGGCCAGAAGTGAAGATGATGGAGGTTGAAGGAGCGGCCCTTCAGGCCTTGAGGATAGAGGGTAAATCATTTGCCTCAAACACTTGCCTGCAGTAGGCAGGAAGTGCTCCTCAAGCGTAGCGCTCCTCAAACCTAAAACAAATATGAAGTTATCCGCCCTTTCTCCCAAACAACTCATTGAGATTGATGCCTGCACTCGCTGCGGCGAATGTTTGAAGGTTTGTCCTGTCTATACTCAGAAAGGTGAGGAGGAGATTGACCCTCGAGGAAAAATTCAAACCTTCAAGTCCTTTATCCGCAGCCAGTACGGACTATGGGCAAAGATTTTCGGCCCGAAGAAGCTGGATGAAGAGAAACTCAAAAAATTCTCAGAAATGGTCTATCGCTGCACCCTCTGTGGGGAGTGCAGCGTAAGCTGTCCTGTCTCCATTGATGCCAAACATCTCTGGACTGCATTGCGCGAGACTTTGGTAGAGATGGGTCATTTTCCAGAAGCAGCCAAGCGAATGAAAGCGAACGTCCTTAAGGCCCATAATGTCTCCGGAGATGAAAACGAAGAAAGAACAGAGTGGCTGGAGTTTTTGGATGAGCTTCCTAATCATCAATATCAGAAAGAAAAAGCCGAGGTTGCCTTTTTTGTAGGGTGTGTGGCTTCTTTTTTCCCCCTCGTTCAGAAGATTCCCTTAGCCTTCGTTGAAATCCTGAACAAAGCAGAAGTGGACTTTACACTCCTGGGTGGAGAGGAGTGGTGCTGTGGTTTTCCACTCATCGGCGCTGGGATGAAAAAAGAAGCCGAGGTTTTAATCCAGCACAACTTGGAAATTGTGAAAGAAAAAGGCGTGAAAAGAGTGGTCTTCGCTTGTCCTTCTTGCTACCATACATGGATGGAGGAGTATAAGACGGATGTCGAGATCTTTCACTCCACACAATTTATCAAAAAACTGATTGATGAGAGAAAGATCACCTTCAAGGAGAAAACAATAAAGGTGACCTACCATGACCCCTGCGATTTAGGGAGGGCAAGCGGAGTTTATGAAGCCCCAAGGGAAATCCTCTATGCCATCCCCGGCGTTGAATTGATAGAGATGGAAAACAACAGGGAGCAGTGTAAATGTTGCGGGGGGGGCGGAAACTTAGAGATGGTGGATCCGGATCTCTCGGCAGCTCTTGCTCAAGAGAAGATCAACCAGATCCAGGGGACAGGAGCCGATACGGTCATTACGGCCTGTCAGCAGTGCGTCCGCACCATCTTAACCACAGCCCGAAGAAAAGAGATTCCCATCAATGCGATGGACATTACGGAGTTTGTGCTCAAGAACATGGCATAGCGCATGGAGCATAGAGCATAGCGTTTTAAATCTGAATCCATTTTACGCTTTGTGCTAAGCGCTCTGCGCTTTGCGTTTTTTTTAAACAAATGGACAAACACCTCATCTTCTATGTTATGTTTTTCCCCACGTTGATCTTCTTCTTTTGGGGGATGGGCCTCCATGTCAGTATATGGCTGGAGGGAACCCTCGAAGGAGCAGAGAAGGCCGCCAAATGGGAAAAATTCAAGATTTACATCAGGAGAGGTTGGGGAGGATTCTGGGCAAGACCAGGTTGGTATATTAAAATCCTCATCATTGAAGTGATTTTCCATCGAAAACTTTTTGGCAAGTCTTTCTATCGCTGGCTCGCTCATACTCTATTGGTATTTGGTTTTGTGGCCACCTTTGTTGTGGACATGATAAAGGGTTTTACCACAGGTTATCTTGTAGAATTCAGCCATAGCATTCCATTCTTCTCTTTTGCCCGCGTGTTTGAGACGGGTGCGATCCGTCCTTTTCTCGATTTCTTCCTCGAATTCTTCAGCTTCCTTATATTGGCGGGTTGTATTATGGCTATTGTTCGCCGCTTTGTGATTCGCCCTGATCAACTCCGAACAGAAGAAGAGGACATCACCACCCTACTCTTCATCCTCTTCCTTGAGCTTTCTGGCTTTTTTATCGAAGGGTATCGTATTGCTCATCATGAAGTCGTTGAGACACATGTCTACCTGGCTAACTTCACACCCGCCAGCGCCAACAACTGGATTTCATTTGGAGGTTACTTTCTCTCTCAACTCCTGCAAGATATAAAAATCAATGTAGACTTCCTCTGGTATTTCCATGTCGTTCCCAGCCTCATCTTTTTTATCTATATCCCTCATAGCAAATTGCTCCACATTTTCTCCTCTTCAATGACCGTTATTTCCGACCGCCAAAAGGAACTGTTAAAAAGGTAGTTTGAAAAATTCTTTTTGGCATGTTACTAAAAAATACGCGACCGTGTCCCTGCCTACCGAAGGCAGGCGTGTCACGTCACCGTAATAGGAAGAAGGAGATGTATCTATTCGATCTTGGGAAACTCCCTGGTCAGCAATCCATGCTCATCTTCCATGCCCTTGCCCAATTGGGAATTGAGGCTCTTGTCATTGTCTCACCTAAAATTCCTCTTGTAAGCATTGGATATTTCCAGGACGCCGCAGAGGAAGTAGATCTTCAATATTGCAGGGAATCCGGAATTCCTTTCATGAGACGAGAGGTGGGTGGAGGAGCTACTTATTTAGATGAGAATCAGATTTTCTATCAACTTATTTGGAAAAAATACAATCCAAAATTTCCCAAAGCGATTGATGAGATTTACCCGTGGTTCTCACAAGCGCCGGTGGACACTTACAGAACGTTCGGGATCGAGGCAGAATTTCGAACCGTGAATGACATTATCACAAGTACAGGAAGAAAGATTGCCGGGGAGGGTGGAGGAAACATCGGAGACTGTATGGTTTTCGTGGGCGGAATCCTCCTCGATTTTGACTATCAAGCGATGAGTAGAATTCTGAAAGTGCCTGATGAGAAATTCAGGGATAAAGTTTATAAAACAATGGGAGAAAACCTGACTACGATGAAGAGAGAATTAGGGATGATTCCATCGCGGGAAGAAGTCATCTCCGTTCTCAAAGAGAAATTTAAAAAAATAGTGGGGAAGTTGAAGCCAGCTTCATTGAACCCAGAAATTCTTGAGAACATGAGGCAAATAGAAGCTTGGATGACCTCAGAAGAATTTCTCTTAAAAAAGACTCCCAGAATTCCAGGAGGAGTTAAGATCAAGGAAGGCGTAGAGGTTCTCTATGGTCTCCATAAGGCCAGGGGAGGTCTGATTCGAACTACTGAGGAAATTTCAGAAGGAAAAATTGAAGGCATAAACATTTCTGGAGATTTTACATTTTATCCAAAAGAACGCCTCGATGGATTAGAGGGATCTTTAGAAAAGGTCTCTTTGAAAGAAGAGAAAATCATCGAAAGGGTAGAAACTTACTATGAAAAAGAAGGGGTTGAATCACCCGGGGTGGAATCGAAAGACTTTGCAACGACGATTTTAAATCCTGTTAAGGATGCCGAAGTGGATTGAATTAATAGTATTCTTATTAGACGTTAGAACCCGAATCTTTACCTCTTTGGTTTATCTCGTTTCTTTATTCTATTTTGTTTCTTTGGTTAACCAAACAAACCCGAGAAACGAAAATAACCAAATCAACCAGACTTCGCACTTCCAAAAATCCCCAAAAAGGTGTATATTCCAACCGTAAATTGACAATAGAGACATACTCCAAGCTCACCGGAGGGATGCCAATACGAACCGAAGGAATACGAATTCTGATTCGAACAAGTCACTCCAGCGGATGGCTTAGAGCCACCGCTCAACTCCGCCGTTATGCGGGATGAAATTGATTTTTCCTCGGTTTTTTGATATTCTTTCAAATATAGGAGGCGCTGCCATGTCAAGTCTAATGGAGAAAGAACAAGCCCACAAACTGGTTGACCGGATGCCTGAAAACGCCACTTGGGATGACCTCATATATGAAATCTACGTGCGTGAAGTTATCGAACGGGGTTTAGCGGACAGCAGGGCCAACAGAACAAAAGACGTGAAAGAGGTTCGGGCGAAGTACGGCTTGCCGGAATGAAAGTTTACTGGACAGATACAGCAGAGGGACATCTTGACGCCATCTACGCTTACATTGCCCAAGACTCTCCCCAGTATGCCAAGCGAATGGTGGATCGGCTTACCCGGCGATCGCAGCAGATCGCTGATTTTCCTCTCTCCGGACGCAAAGTGCCGGAATACAAAATGGACCAGATTCGAGAGGTGATCGAGGGGCTATACCGGATCATCTATCACATCAAATCGGACCAAATCGATGTTTTGGCCGTCATTCATGGCTCCCAGGATATTCTTCGCCAAGATAAAAAAGAAGACTGACCTTGAGGACAATAGGACAGCCACCATTTAGTTTTTTTGAAAGTAAAATTAAAATAAACCCTAACGAATCACTCCAGCGGATGGCTGATAGCCACCGCTGATTTTTATCGTATACCTCTTAAAATAGGGAACGGGAGGCTGTCCCTGGGCTATTTTGAAACACAAAAAGATTTTTTGAGACATGCATAGGCTTATTTTTTAGGAAACCATGGCAACAATATAGAAAAAAGTTTGGGAGTTCAAAGGAGAAGATTGGCAGTGGAAGGGAATGAAGCAACCCTCGACACCGTAAATGTCTATTTGAAGCAATTGCAAGAAACGGTAGAGCGCATTAGAGAACAGTTTTTGGAGCCAGTCCTGAGGCAACGAGAGGCATTTCAGCAATGGATGCAGCCAATAATCGAAGCTCAGAACGCATTACAAGAAACACTTGAACCGATTTTGGCGGAGCAAAAACGGTGGAAGAACGTGGTTGAATCAATACAAATTTCAAAATATACACTCCCTGATATCTCTCAGATAGTGCAGCCTTCTTTAGAGTTTCAGAAATCTATTCAGGGTCTTATAACCCCAGCTTTCGAACAACTGCAAGAGAGCTTTCGGAGACTACCTCCTCGTACACAGGAAGCTGTTCTATTACTTGGTGAGCACGGTTGGTACCTCGATCTAGAGATGCCAATCCCTGGTCTATGGGAGCTCAAAAAAGCTTTATCTGAAGGAAACGTAGAAGAAGCCGAGGAAGCACTAGCTGAATATTTCACTGGCAGATTAGACGAGATTGAAGCCTCGATCATTGAAAGATTTCCAAACAGACAAAAGATGATAAGAGCTGCGTTTAATGCACACCGGAGACAGGAGTATGAGCTTTCAATACCCGTTTTCCTGGCTCAAACGGACGGAATCTGTAAAGAAGTAATAAAGCAATACTTGTTCATTAAACAAAATAGAAAACCAAGAACTGCAATTTACGTAGAACAAATAGCATCGAACACCTTTAGGGCAGCACTATTGCAGCCGCTCGCTCACCCTCTTCCCATCGCTGCTTCAGAGCGAGAGAGAGCAAAAGGCTTTAATGAATTAAATAGGCATATGGTGCTTCACGGTGAATCTTTGGATTATGGAACTCAGATAAATAGCTTAAAGGCGATATCGCTAATCAATTATGTGGCGCGTGTACTTACATTGGACGATAAGAATCCCTAACATGCCATGCAATTAACCACCTTTCCGCCGGTGCACTTCGCTACGCGGCTCCAAGGCGGCAATTGATAGCCAGGGTTATATCCCAATGCATATTTCGATTGATTGTAGGCCGTTTATTGGATAGACAATGATAGACACATATATCAAAAAGATCGCATCGATAACAAAGCGAGGAGATGCTCGTGAGGAATCCTACTATCCTGCCCTTGCGGCACTTCTCGAAGAGTTCTCCGAAACGGAGAGAAAAAAGAAGGCCCACGTCACCGTGCTGCCAAAGAAGACCGAAGCAGGCAATCCAGACTTTCGAGTCTGGGACGGCAAGCATTCTCAAGTCGGCTACGTTGAAGCGAAGCAGCCCAGAGCTAATCTCGATGAAATTGAGACTTCCGACCAATTGAAGCGTTACATTTCCACATTTCCTAATCTCATCCTGACAAACTTCTATGAGTTCCGGCTCTACCGTAACGGCCAGCGTGTTGACAATGTCCTGCTTGCGCGCCCGTATATTCCGACAAAACTAAAAACCATTCCTCCTGCTGAGCATACCGTTGAGTTCCTGGCCTTACTGGAGAGGTTCTTTCAATTCTCCCTACCGACGAAGTTTACCGCTGAGAGTCTTGCAAAAGAACTCGCCACACGCACGCGCTTCCTCAGAGATCAAGTGATCAAAGAGGAACTCCGCGAGGCATCCGACGCAGGCGCGAAAAAGATTCTTGGATTCTATGAGGCGTTCCAGAAACATCTCATTTTCAACCTTAAGCCGGATGACTTTGCCGACCTGTATGCCCAAACCATAACCTATGGTCTCTTTGCCGCGAGAACCCGAGCCAATGGAGTATTCAATCGAATCCTGGCTTACGATCTGATTCCCAAGACTATCGGTATCTTGCGCGAAATCTTCCACTTCGTTTCATTCGACCCACCAGAGCAGCTCCAGGCGACCGTTGATGACATTGCGGAAGTCCTCGCCGTCGCGGATGTTAGGAACATTCTTCAGCAGTATTTCAAAGAGGGCAAAGGAAGCGATCCGATTTTTCATTTCTATGAGACCTTTCTTGCCGAGTACAACCCTCAAGAGCGTGAGCGACGAGGCGTTTATTATACGCCTGAACCCGTTGTCTCATACATTGTCCGTTCTCTTAACACCATCCTCAAGGAGAAATTCGCACGGCAGGACGGGTTTGCCACGCAATCCGTTACCGTACTCGATCCTGCTGGCGGAACGCTCACCTTCCTCGCCGAAGCGGCAAGGCTTGCCGTGAAGGAATTTGTCAGCAAGTACGGTGAAGGCTCAAAGGGAAAATTCATTGAGGATCACATTCTCAAGCACTTCTTCGCCTTCGAGTTGATGATGGCTCCATACGCAGCAGGCCACTTGAAGATGGGTTACCTCTTAGAAGAGTTGGGCCACAAGCTCTCAGGCGATGAACGGTTCCAGTTCTATCTGACGAATACGCTTGAAATGGAGGAGCTTGCCCAAACATCTCTTCCGGGAATGGCTTCCCTTTCGGAAGAATCCCACCTTGCCGGCAAAGTAAAGAGAGAGAGGCCCATTCTTGTTATTCTCGGCAATCCGCCGTACTCCGGACACTCAGCAAACAAAGGCGATTGGATTAGGGATCAAATCGAGACCTATAAGAGGATTGATGGGAAACCCCTTGGCGAGAAAAATCCCAAGTGGCTTCAGGATGACTACGTCAAGTTCATCCGATTCGCCCAGTGGAAGATTGACCAGATCGGCGAAGGTGTTCTCGGGTTTATCACGAATCACAGCTATCTCGATAACCCTACCTTCCGAGGGATGCGGCAATCGCTCATGAACTCATTTGACGAAATATACATCCTCGATCTTCACGGCAATTCACTCAAAAAAGAAAAAGCTCCTGATGGCTCTAAAGACGAAAACGTGTTTGACATACAGCAAGGCGTCGCTATTGCCCTTTTTGTGAAAAAGAAGCAGAGTACCGCCCCCAAAATCTTGAAGCATAGTGAGATTTGGGGTGTGCGAGAACGTAAATACGAATGGCTGATAAAGCATGAGTTGAAAAAAACAGATTGGAGCGAGCTTAAACCCGTTTCACCCTTCTACCTGTTCGTTCCAAGAGATGAAAGATTGAACGTGCGGTTCCAATCGTATCCGAGCATTCCAGCGATTTTCCCTGTGAACAGCGTAGGAATTGTGACGGCCAGAGATCATTTTGTTATCGACTTTCAGAAAGCTCCGCTTCAACGTCGCATTGAGCAGTTTGCCAACTCTTCTTTTGACGATAGTTTCATCGCTCAAGCATTTAATCTGAAAGACTCTGGTGCCTGGGAGTTAAAGGCCGCACGAAAGAAGGTTATTGATGACAAAGAAAGAGGCAAACACTACACCCAAATTCTTTATCGTCCGTTTGATATCCGGCACTTGTTCTATCATGATGCTGTCATTGAACGTGGACGTCGAGAAGTCATGCTGCATATGTTGCAACCTAATCTCGCCATTATCTCGCCTCGTCGCGTTGAAACCGCTATTCCCTGGTCACACGTTTTCTTGTCGAACCAACTGGTCGAGCACGTTGCTGTCTCTTTGAAAACGATTGACTACTGTTTTCCGCTGTATCTATATGTAGAATCTGGCTCGGGCGGTTCTGGTCGTGCGGGCCGATTCTCTCATTATCAAGCTGCGTTCATATTTGAACCGGCAGCAGCGTACTCGGTCCGCCGCCCAAACCTCAGTTCTAAGCTGCTAATTTCGCTGGCGAATTCTTACAAACGACAACCAACGCCCGAAAAAATCTTCCATTACATCTATGGTCTTCTCTTTTCGAATGCTTACCGGAAAAAATATGCGGAGTTCTTGAAGACCGATTTTCCCCGCGTCCCCTTCACAAAAGATTACAAGCTTTTTAACAAACTTGCCGAAAAGGGCGAGGAGCTTGTTGATCTCCACCTGCTCAAATCCAAGAAGCTTTTCAAACCTATCGCAAAGTGTGAAGGCTCTGGCAACCTCCGTGTGGACAAAGTAAGTTACGATCAAAACAAGGCTCATGTTCACATTAACCCTGAGAAATGGTTTACCGATATTCCTCTTGAGGTCTGGGAATATCACACCGGCGGCTATCAGGTCTCGGAGAAATGGCTCAAGGACCGGAAGGGCAGGGAGCTTTCATCCGAAGAAGTAGCTCACTACACAAGGGTGGTAACAGCCATCGCAGAGACAATCAGAATACAAGAAAGTTTAGATGAATTGTTCAAAGAAGTCGAAACAAACCTGCTCGAAGTGAGGCTGTGAGCAGAACCAAACAAGCAACAAAAATTGGCAATACCATGTATCTTAATTCAGCGAACGGCTAAAAGCCTCCGCTGATTTCAGTCGTTGAGTCTATAGGAAAAGGCCAAATGACTGATCAAAGTGGACATTGGAGATGGAATGTGAATCCCACATGGGAGCATTTTTCATCTCTTTGCCAAGAGTCTAATGAGGCAATCTTAGCCCCAAATGATTTCTTCAAATATCATCATATCAAGGCGTGTTTATATTTCGGAATCGGGTCTATAGAATCCTTTCTCAACGAGTCAATGAGAAAAAAATTGCATTCGGAGGGCATTGAAGAAGAGAAAATTTATAAAAAACTTCGTTATGAAGGTTTTCGTGAAAAGGTAAAAAAATGGCCATCTGTGTTGGCCGAGCAAAGCATTAGCATTCCAGAAGAAGTGGTAGAATTAATTAACGATTATGGAGATCTTCGTGGTGAGGTTACCCATCCCAAAGCCAGAAATCATTCAATTTATAAGCTCCTCGACAATGTCCACGTCTCTAATATGCCCATTATTGTTGCGGAATTTATAGTTAGGGTATTGGAAGCATGTCGACAAACGTTCCCATATTGGTTACTCGGATGGAATTATATTGGAATGAATGGAGATGAGAATTGGCCGGCGCTTATCAATAACCAACAATTTATGTTTTCTTTGTACTCATTCGGATTTAAAGTGCCGATACCATTGGCTGATGAAATGTCGAAGTGGGAAGCTCAACATATGTCAACCCTCCGCGGTTTCCAGTCTCTATCAGTCAACTTAGCCCAACTTAGTCGCTGCGAACTTAAGGATAAACGTTTTCCAAAGAAACCGCGCTTATGTAAGGAATGGTGGGATAAGGACCATAAAAAATCCTGTGGTGTAGTATTCTAACTTCCGCCTGCAGCGGACGGCTACCTTGGCTCTCGCTAAGTCTCTGCGGCTGAACGAACGGTTGGAATGAACTAAACACTTAGAAACGGGGTCAAAGCTAAACTATACGTCTTAGAGAGTGGGGTCAACGACAGCTACCATTTAGCAGGTGAGACAATGGAACTTCATAAGTTCCCCCAGCGGACTGTTGATAGCCGCTGCTCATTTTGGGCATTGGGCTGAGAGATCGATGGCCAGAATGCGGAAAACAATATCGGCGCTTAAACAAAAGCAGTTGCTTCAGGAAGAGCAGGAAATTTGAGGGTCAGACTTGAGTATTGAATTAATAAGAAGTATCACCTAACTGAGACGGCTGGTAGCTACCGTTGAGTTTTCGCGTTGACTAGATGAAACGAAATTTATTTTGAAGTATAATGGGTGTAAAGATGCCGGAGATATGTCGATTCTATGGTATAATTATAGGGATGTTTTTTGATGATCATAACCCACCCCATTTTCATGCCCGGTATGGAAAGGAAAAGGTAGCAGTCGAGATAAACTCTCTGCGTGTATTGGAGGGGCGAATTCCTCCTCGAGCTTTAGGGCTTGTAATGGAATGGGCGTCTCAACACCAGAGCGAGTTGCTGCAAAATTGGGAGCTGGCGAAAAATAACCAACCCCCAGAGAAAATTGCGTCTTTGGCGTAGATGGAGGTCTATGATGATCCACGATGTTGTTTCTGCATCTTATAAGGGTGAATACAAGATTGAAGTGACATTCGATGATGGGAAGGAAGGGGTCGTAGATTTCTCAAAATATCTTGACAAAGGGGGCGTCTTTAGCCGTTTCAAGGATATTAATTTTTTCAGGAACTTTAAAATAAACCAAGAGCTCGGGGTTCTCACCTGGCAGGATGGGATAGACGTCGCGCCAGAGACACTTTATGCGGAAGCCACTGGGACATCGCTTCCGAATTGGATGGAAAAGAAGCGAAAATCTTCAGCGAACAAGACACTACGGACGGCTAATAATCGCCGCTGATTTCAGTCGTTTGTAGTGAATATATGAATTTGAAGAAAGTCAATTCAAGCATGGTATATGCAATAGGGTACGACTCCAAGTCGAAAACCTTGGAAGTGGTTTTTAGGAGCGGAAAGGCATGGGGATACGAGGAGGTTCCGAAAAAGGTATACCAAGAATTATTAAAATCAGAATCGATTGGATCATACATGCGCGAGAATATCATCGATTGCTATCCATCCTATCCCATTAGACGATAAGATTCCCAAAACAATGACAAAGAAAAGAACAAGAATGAAAGACTACATTGGGACCTGGAGAATCACGGAAATGGATCAATGGGACATGGATTACATTGACATGGAATCGCCCGGCCGCATTGTCATAGACAAGAATGGACAAGGCAAGATTCACTTTGGGGCTGTCGACGTTGAGATAGACTGCAGGTTAGAGTCACATGGAGGGGGTGCTCGCCTTGGATTCTCATTTGAAGGAAATGACGAATGTGATCCTGTGAGTGGGCGAGGATGGGCCTTGATAGATGGAGAAGAAATGGCAGGACATATCTTCTTTCATTTGGGTGACGACTCAGAATTCAAGGCGAAGAGGCAGAATAAAAAGCCACTAAGAAGCGCTGAATGAATCACTGTAGAAGGGGCCATCTGCTACCATAAAGCCCCTTACAAAAGATTACTCACCACCTTAAGCCTTTGTGATGATAATATGTCTCTTAGACCGATAACATATAAAAACAGAAGATCTCAAACCTTTTATCTCCATCAAGGCAAAACAAAAATAGGTCGTCCAAACTATTTCTTTTCGTTAAAGAGCTCTGGCCCTTTGGCTGATACTATGCCTGAAGGGTATGAAATGTATGAAAATCCAAGAGGCCAAGTCTTCCTATGTAAAAAGCAACCTAAATTGATTAGTGACTCTGAAATCAGAGTTGTGGATGAAGGCATGAGGAAATATTCCGGCATAGAGTATTACAGGCTCGATATCAAGAAGAATACCATCATCGTTTATTTGGTAGATCAGGATATGGAAACGATAGGAGAGCTACTTCCTGAAAGGTATATTCTCAAGTACGGCGGTACGGAGAAGGCCCTGGATTCCATATTGGAATATTCACCCATGATGAGGTTTGTTCTGACGGATGATGAGAAAAGGAGGTTTGTAGTGGAAAGATATTGTTTTCTTGGGTCAATAGACGATTGGATAAACATAGGTGGACCTGATAAGTTGGAGAATCTGACAAAAAGGTATTTAAAGCATTTAGGGAAAGAGTCATTCTTCGAGCTATTCTAATCTATCCTAACAAACTGTGGGGCATGCGGATAACCCGTGCCACTTGGTCAGAATGTTGGGATGAAATAAAGGGAAAAGCGACATGAAAGACCCAGTACAACCACTGGCAGAAGTTTTTGGGCATTTGATAACAGATCACTCCGAAAAGGCCTATCGATACCGGTCTCGTCGTCTTTGTCCATTTAACAACAAGGTACCGAATTGCACAAAAGACAAAGCGAAAGACCCACTTGGAGTTTGTAGCATTTATCACGAAAATCAACCTGTGATCACCTGCCCCATTCGCTTTCGTGAGGACTGGATAATTACAGACGATGCTGCATCTTTTTTCTTTCGCGAAGGAACGAATTGGAGCTCTCTCACAGAAGTCCGATTGAATGACTCAAAGGGTAAATCCGCTGGAAACATTGATGTTGTGCTCGTTGCTTACGATGCCAAAAGTAAGGTATATGATTTTGGAGCACTGGAAATCCAGGCAGTTTACATTTCCGGAAACGTGCGTGATCCTTTTGAGTACTTCATGAAATATCCGAAAGCACGAGCATCAATGGATTGGGCAAAGGAGCCGAATTATCCAAGACCTGATTATCTTTCATCTTCCCGGAAAAGACTTGCTCCCCAACTTCTCTTCAAAGGCGGCATCCTTCACGGTTGGAGAAAGAAGATCGCCGTGGCTCTAAATAAAACTTTCTTTGATACGCTACCGAAATTGAAGCATGTTTCAAGGTCCAAAGCAGATATAGCATGGTTCATCTACGATTTAGAACTGATTGAAGATAGAAAACATGGGCCAGGAAGATACACTCTGAAGAAGGTTGACGAAGTATTCACAGAGTTCCAATCTTTCACTCAGAACTCTATGGTCTTCGATCTTCATTAATGGCCAGACTTTATGAAGTCGCCCCCGCCCAACAATTTGCAATTTGCAATCTACAATTTGAAATCTTTTTACGATAGGATTTCCTTCAATGCTCCCGTCAGACAATGGATATATCGGAGCTTGCAGGTCTCTCCCATGAGGCCGACTCTCCATATTTTTCCCTTCAGTCGGCCTAAACCTCCTCCTACTTCGATGTTATACTCGTTCAGAAGCCTCGACCGTATCTTGGCATCGTCGGCCCAATCAGGGATAGTCACAGAGGTCAACATAGGCAAACGATACCCATCTTGCGCGAAAGGTTTGAACCCAAACCCTTCCAGTTCCATCTTTAAACGGTCGCCCAAAACCTCATGGCGCCGAAATCTTGCCCCGAGTCCTTCTTCAAAGACAATCCTCAGCCCTTCCCTTAATGCATAAAACATCGATACAGGAGCGGTGTGATGATAAACCCTTTCTTCTCCCCAATATTTTTCAAGCAATAATAAATCAAGATAAAAACTCTGAACCTTTGTCTTGCGGGACCTGAGGACATCCATCGCTTTGGGGCTCACGGTGATTGGAGAAAGCCCTGGTGGAACGCTAAGACACTTTTGGGAACTACCGTAGCAGACGTCAACTCCCCATTCGTCAACCTTCACATCATATCCTCCCAAAGTGGTCACAGCATCCACCACCAGAAGGGTGCTCCCTTTTTTGCAGTTAGCCCCAATCTCTTCAAGCGGCTGCCTCACTCCGGTGGAAGTCTCCCCATGAACGACGCCACAGATCTTGGCCTCGGGATGTTCCTTTAAGGCCTTGACCATTTTTTCCGGCTCAATCATCTTTCCCCAATCCTGATCGACCCGAATGACCTGAGCGCCACAGCGGGAAGCCACCTGAGTCATCCTTTCTGCAAAGAAGCCGTTTACTCCAATGACAACAACATCTCCAGGCTCAACGAAATTGACAAACGAAGCCTCCATCCCTGAACTCCCGGTAGCAGAGATAGCCAGAGTGACCTGGTTTTTTGTCTGGAAAATGCCTCTTAACATCTCACTGATCTCGTCCATACAGGCCAGAATTTGGGGATCAAGATAACCGATGACCGGGTTAGACATGGCTTGATAAACCCGGTAATGGACATTGCTCGGCCCGGGGCCCATAAGAATCCGATAGCTCGGATGCATATCTCCTCCCATCCATTTTTCCATCATCAAACCTCCTCTAAATCAATTTTCATTCCATCGCTGGCAGCAATTACTTTCAATCCCAATTCTTTCTCTAATTCAGCAGCCACGACCCAGGGTTTAGCTTTGATCATCGTCATCCCAAAATGGGTCAGGATGGTCAATCTCGGCTTTGCTTTCTTGAGAATACTTTTCACATCTTCGATCGAGAGGTGATCGATTGGATCATCCCCAATCGGTTTAAGCCGAACGACATGAATGACCAGGATCTCTCCTCGATAAAGGTTCAGGAGCTCCGGAAAAAATTTTGTATCAGTGATAAACGAAATTGTACGGGGCGATATTTTAAAATTGAGCCCATAGGTCTCTACTCGGTGTTGATGCCTTTGGGCAGTCGAGAACCGGATGTCCCCGATCAGATATTCCGAATCCTCCTTCAACACCTCCACTTTTTTAACATAACCCATCGCATATTTTAAAACAACTGGATCTTCCTCCAGAGCATCCCTGGGCGCAAACAGAACCCCCTTTTTTTTGAATCCTCCATCTGTCATGGCCTCAATCATAATGTTGACATCACCGGAATGGTCTAAGTGTTTATGGGTGAGGAGAATACCGTCCAATGTGGATGGTTCTAATCTGGGTTTGCTGCTGAGACACCGAACCAGAGCGCCAGGTCCCGGATCGATATAGAGATTCGTTTTCCCCACTGAGAGCCAGACGCCACCCGAGGCTCGGAGTTGTTTCATCACCACAAATCGGGCGCCTGCCGTGCCTAAAAATTTGATGAAAGACATATATATAAATGATAAGGTTAAGGCTGAGGTTGAGGAAATTTACCTATCGGCAAACATCAAATGTTCAGTCACTAACCTCAATCACTTCCGACTTAACATCCATTCTAAATCCAAATCTTAACCTTAACCTAAACCTGAACCTAAAAAAGTTTTGTTATCCTTATTCGTTTTCCAGTTCCCTTAACCTCTCATCATCCAGTCCGAAGTAGTGCCCGACCTCGTGGATCACCACCTCTCTGACTTTCTCTTCAATCTCTTTCTTCGTTTTACACATCGATTCGATGGGGATTTGAAAAAGTGTGATTTTATCCGGAAGGACATTCCCGTAATAAAACCCCCTTCGATCTAACGGAACGCCTTGATAAAGTCCCAATAATTCGAAGGGGGATCGTAAACCCATCTCTAAAAGAAGCTCTCGCGAGGCATGGTCTTCCACCACCACATCCACATTCTTCATTTTCTTTTTAAAAAATTTAGGAAGCCTCTCCAGCGCTAAAATCACTAACTCCTCAAACTCTTTTCGAGTCAGTTTCATGAATAGGGTTCAAGGATTCAAGGGTTCCAGGGTTCAAGGTTTTATTTTTAAGGTCTTCACTAGACCCCTTGACCCCTTGACCCCTCGAACCCTTTTTCTATTTTTGGAGTTCCGGGACGATCTTTTCAAAATAATCCAGAACCTCTGGGTTCATCAAGGCATCCCTGTTGAGAACCGGTCTCCCGTGAATGATATTGGTGACAGCGCTCTCCACCTTCTTCATATTCATGGTATAGGGGGCATCAGGCATCTCCATGATGATCGCCGGAACATGGCGAGGAGAAGCCTTTTCCCGTAGCGTCTTTTTAATCTTATCCATCAATTCTTTTGTCAAACTGCCCCCCGGAGCAAGTTTCACAAAGAGGATAATACGCTGTTCACCCTCCCAATTTTGTCCGATGGCAAGGCTGTCTGCAACTCCCTCTATCCTCTCCACGACATTATAAATTTCAGCTGTGCCGATCCGGACTCCGGATGGCTTCAAAACAGCGTCGGAACGGCCATAAAAAGTGATCCCCTTCGTGTCACTGTGAAAGACAACATAGTCGCCATGCCGCCATATGTTGGGATAGCGCTCAAAGTAGGCGCTTTTATACTTTTCCCCATTGGGATCGTTCCAGAAATAGAGAGGCATGCATGGAGCAGGAGCTTCGCATACCAACTCTCCCTCCTTATCCCAGACGGGTTTCCCGTTTTCATCATAGGCCTTCACCTTCATGCCGAGACCTGCGCCCTGTAGCTCCCCGGCAAAGACGCTTTGAATCGGGCTGCCAATGGCAAAACAGCCGTTGATGTCCGTGCCGCCGGCGATGGAGTTAAAATGGAGGTCCTTCTTGACCTCCCGGTAGACCCACTCGAACCCTTCCGCTGAAAGCACAGACCCTGTTTGGGAAATCTCTCTGAGGGAGGAAAGATCATACTTCTTTCCGGGCTGGATCCCCTCGCTTCGAAGATAGTTAATATAGCTGGCACTGAGGCCAAAAAAGGTTATCTTTTCGTCCTGCACCATTTTCCACATCGCGTAGGCATCGGGATAGTTCGGGTTGCCATCATATAGGACAATGGTGGCGCCCACGCCCAGTGTGCTGATCAGCCAGTTCCACATCATCCAGCTACAGGTGGTGATGTAAAAAACTTTGTCCTCACGCTTAAGATCGGAATGGAGCATAAGTTCTTTCAAATGGTGAAGTAAAATGCCACCTGCCCCCTGCACCATGCATTTAGGCTTGCCGGTCGTCCCTGAGGAGAACATGATGAAGATGGGATGGTCAAAGGGTAATTGTTCAAACTTAAGAGCTGGCTCTTTTCCCGTGGCCAAGAAGTCTTCGTAATGGACGGCATTGGGAATATTCCCGATATCGGGCTTATTTCCCGTATAGGAAACAATGACGACTTTCTTGAGGGAAGGGATGGCTTTGACCAACTCTGCTGCATTCCCCAAGGTATTGAAGGGCTTTGCCTTGTAGAAATAACCGTCCACTGAAAACAAGACCTTAGGCTCTATTTGACCGAGTCGATCCAGAGCAGCCTGCGGCCCGATGTCCGTGGCGCAAGAAGACCAGACAGCTCCGATACTGGCCGCAGCCAGCATGCCAATAGCGGTCTCCATCATGTTTGGCATATAGCCTGCGACCCGATCTCCTGGCTGAATTCCTATATCTCGCAGGGATGCTGCGAGGCGTGCGATGGTTGAGTAGAGTTCGGCATAGGTCATCTTGGCAGTTTTTTGTGTTTCTCCCTTGAAAACGAAAGCGAATCGGTCGTCTTGATACCGCAGAAGATTCTCTGCAAAATTGAGCCTTGCTCCAGGGAACCATCTTGCCCCTGGGAATTTTTTCAGATCATCTACTACCTTATCATACTTTTTTGAGGCTTTGATCTCGCAAAAGTCCCACACGGCTGCCCAAAAATCAGGAATGGAATCAACGGACCATTGATATAAATTATCATACGTTTTAAATTTTCTCCCATACTTTCGGTTGACAAATTCTATGAATCGCGTGATGTTGGCATTCTTGATCTGACCCTCCGATGGTTTCCATAATGGCTGTTTCATAAAAATCCCCCCTTCTAAATTTATTTCTAAGTCCATCGATTCATAAATTCGGTAACGTATTTATTTACTCAGGACTTAGTGCTGAGTGAGCAATTATTTCAATTCGCAGCATGAGGATACGTGATCGTATTTGCGAATCGAAGCACTAAGTTTTTTCCTCCTGCCGTTCACTAAATAGAGATCTCTGAAAAACTACCATACGCTCTCTCTCATTAAAGAGTTCTGGATTTTCAGGAATCTTAAATATCACTCTTAACATTTTCCGTCAAGAAGTATTTGTCCACCCAAAACCTCGCAAAGCGCTAAGAGCATAGCGCATAGCGTTGAGATGATTGACA
>Ga0210051_1000019_pt1 | contig 97612 bp, 96 predicted proteins | sample CryGey092014_all_FD_185464 | JGI IMG/M metagenome (GOLD analysis project Ga0210051, IMG submission 185464) | Groundwater microbial communities from aquifer - Crystal Geyser CG23_combo_of_CG06-09_8/20/14_all (SPAdes) (version 2) | ecosystem: Environmental > Aquatic > Deep subsurface > Groundwater...
ACATATTTTTTACCTCTGCTTTAATAGCCATATATCTTTTCGTATCTGTCTTCCGTCCACTCCCATATCGAGACATCGTGCTTGCCTGATTTGTTTATGCCCCCAGGTTCATAGCCACAGTCAGAGGCAATTTCTTCGAAAACTCTCGTAGCTTCCTCAAGTGAACCAAAATGATTTACTTCGACTGCTACTCCTTGTTTGACCCACACAACTACATATTCTGCTATACATGGCTCCGGCATCATATAACAAATAACGCCATCTTCATTGATAAATACATCATCCATTCCTTTCCTTTTCCTCCGCTGCAACGCAATATGACTGTTTTGGAAAATCAACTACAACCAAGTAATACGACCAGAGAATTCGGAAACCGTTCTCCAGTCATCCATCATGTCATCCTCCTTTGGTTAGGGATTTGAGTGGACAAACATCGTAACCGAAGAGGCGACAGACCGCCAATACTTAACCCCAGAACTTGGAGGGAAGATCCTAACTCTTACAATTTAAAAATCGCCCTATCTCTTCTTGGTTCTTTTTTTCATAGCAACGTTTTCTGCCTTTTTCGTAGTCAGGTCACTACCCACCAATTCATCACAGATGTCAAACAGATGATAAACATCCCAGCTTGTCGCCTCAAATCTAATTCGTGCTCTTGATACGTACTTTTTACCGTTCATTTGTAGAAACCCTCAGGAAACCCCGTGGGTTTCTGCCCTTCGGGTCCCACTAAGGATAATTCCGGAAGCTGCGCGCCAAACAGCATGACGGCTTCATGCCACGTCCGTCTTGATCGGCTTGTTGGGGGCTGCTTCACTGCTTTTTCGCGTTAACTGAAATAAATCGAGATTCTCTTGTTTGCCCTTCATAAGAGCAAGCGTGAGCGCTCTCTTTGCTAAATCAACAGATGAGGGACAAACATCAACTCCAATAAATCGACGATTCTCACGAATCGCGGCGGTTGCCGATGTCCCGCTCCCTACGAAGCAATCCAGAACCAAGTCGCCAGGATCAGTGAGCAACCGTATTACCCGTCGCGGCAATTCAAGCGGAAACTTGGCTTCATGATCATCGTTTGCGCGCACTGAAGGTATATACCATACCCCACGCGAACCCCATGTCGTCCATTCATCGTCTGTTAAGCGATCCTTATCGACCTTTGTATGCCCCGGTTTCCAAAATATGTATATGTACTCGAACTCGTCAACTGCTCTGTAACTCATGGTGTGCCAGCGAGAATTTTCCCACGCGGCATCTTTGACCCAGGCTCTACGGTCATATAGATAGAGTCCACAGTCTAAGGCGTACTGTTCGATCATGCCGCCGACGAGCTTGACTCGGGTCTGTGTTTCATACTTCCCACCTCGGATGTTGTTACCCTTCATTCTCCGGTCGACCGTTTGCTCGCTGCAGCCAAGTATTGCGGCAATTTGCTTACGATTGAAACCCGGATGCCTGGACCATACCTCAAGCACCTTCTCACGTGTTATATCGTTCCGTTTTCTGCGCGATATATTTTCAGCCATTATTCTCGGCATATCCGGATCTTTAAAACAAAGTATATCCGCGATATTGATAGCGAGAAACGCTCCCGGTTTCAGAATAATTGAATGAGCTTCAATCGTGCGACGTAATAGGTTTTTCCAATCAAAAAAGGACATATCACGTTCGTAAGCTTTTCCAACATGATAGGGGGGCGACCATACACTGAGTGCTACTGTATTAGCATCAATATGTTCAGCAAGATTTCTAGCATCCCCCTCATAAATGTTATCGGGTTCATATTTCATACACACCTCACCCATCCCATTTGGAGTTAATGGTACGATCTTCTGAATTATACTCAACTGTCTGGACACGCCAGACAGCCTTCAGTTTAAGGCGATGGAAGCTGAGTCGAACGCGGAACTCTTCTCCACGCGAAGGAGCGTTGCGTCCCGCGATCCATATTGTATCATGGGCATTTGGATTATAGCGGTCTTGGAGAATGCCACTCGGGATTGCCGCAAGTGTTAGTTGCTTAAGCCTGTAGTTTTCATGCTCGTCTTCATAATGATAATGGGCCAGTAACGTCGTTGTAATGAATGCTTGCCCACCATGTACGGATACGACCGGCAAATCGCCTCTTTGCTCCACCTCTCGGCCACTTCTTACTTGGCGAATGGCTAACGCCAACTGTGACATCTGCATGGTCGCACTACTACTATTTTTCTCGGCCTTGCTATCAACGAAAAGAGCCTGTCGAGCCGAGAACTCCGGCAAGATAATGTATCTCGCTTTGCGGTAATCAACATTGCCAAGAATCCTTTGCTGAACTTGATAGCCGCCAAGCCGATCCAACATTTCCCTTGTAATATCTTCCGCAATATCTTTTGGATCATCCGAACTTTGCTTGAAAATGTCGAAAGCGTCATAACCGAAATCAAAGGCGGCAGCATAGAGAGACCTGAGACTCTGTTTCTCGATTGCCTCTATCTCATCCGGTGTTAAATTGTTTGGGTCTCGTAGATGTTTCATTATGAATAAATCTCTTCCCACTCATCCTTCAATTCTTTATATACCTCTCATGTCATCATCTGCTCGCATTCGGGGCAGAAGCCGTCACAGCCGTCGTCGATGTAAGTGAAGCCGAGCTCGCTATATATTTTGTTAAACTGTTCGGGGTCGGCGGCATATTGCTCAAATTTTCCGACTCTCTCATTGAATTTTGTTCGTAATGCATCTTTGTCGCAATCTTTTCCCATCTGTCACTCCTTTCTGTCCCCACTCATCCTCATCTGCAAAGTGAGAGAGTTCTTTATCTCTATTCAATGGATTCAATTGAAGCATAAACATGGGAGGTTGTCAACAAGAATTTTACGAAACCCATAAGAAAATAACTTGAAAAGAAAAACATCGGGTAGGAAGAGGCTCTTAAAAATTCTGAAAGGAATAGACTATACCTCCGGCAGCATGATGTTGATCTGGGCGCCAGGGAAAGGGGCAAGATTGCGTTCGCGCTCTTTGCCCCAGACCCATTCGGGAATGATGGAGAGCTTTGCTGTTCCCGAACGGATGGAGAGTTTGCCGTTCCACTCCTTCACAAACCGCCGCACGCCCGCCAGCCCCTGGCCTCGTCCTTGGTCTGCGTACCTTGAGGCCTCGTGAATCAGTGCCTTTTCGATGGCATCGAAATCATCCTTTAATGAAAACCTTCCGGATAACGATTTCCGGAAGCCGATACCCGTATCCATGACTGCAATCTTGACTACATTTTTGTTTAAATTATTGAAATGATATTTCTGAATCCCCACGTATCCGGTTGTCTCGCTGTGTTCGATGATGTTCTGACAAACTTCTGAAAGGGCGACAATGAATCCGCTGATCGTCCGCTCATTGTAATGCAGATGCCTGGCAAGAATGTTGTGCGAGCGTTCCCTGACCTTTCCCACAATAAAATGGATATCATCCGATTTTGTAATCGGTGTAATTTCGAGCAGGACATCCGAGTCCGGGTTTCTACGATATTTTTCAGATAGCAGAGGTGCGGGTGAATCAAGTTTAAAATATTTCCCGGCATACTTGAAAAAATCCATGCGTTCAAGATATTTAATGACTTCTTCAGATATGGGAAGACGCAGGGTTTTTCGTTCCCCCTGTGATTTAAGAACCTCGCCTATCTCCAGGATACCCACCATGCCGATGGGGTCTATGAATGGAACATCTTGAAGGTCAAACTCTGTTGACTTCTCTAAATTAGTTAAAATCTGTTCAAAGGTCTCTTCGGTTATCTGATTCATGATCCACCGAGAAAAGGTATAAAGCAGATCACTGCTGATTCTTCAAAAGACTCGCTGCGGCCTCATCCACAAACCAGAAAAGCCTTCCGCTTCGGGGCCGTACTGCACTCGCAGGGATTCGGTCCGGTTCGGTTCTTTCGTCCAATACCTGAGCCAGGATCCGGGCCTTTTCTCTGCCTGCAACCAAAAAGAGAATGTCGGCGGCATGATTCATGACCGGCAGGGTGAGGGTCAGACGTTGATGCAAGATGTTTTGAACCGACACGGGAACGACCAGACGGCTTGATTCTTTCAGTGCAGATGAGAAAGGGAACAACGAAGCCGTATGTCCGTCTTCTCCCAGACCAAGCAGGATCAAATCAAAGGCAGGAAAGTCTGAACCAAGGAAAAATTTACGGAGTTCTTTCTCGTAGAGATCCGAGCCCTGCTTAGGCTTCGTCTCTCCGGCCATGCGGTGGATGTTTTCGGCAGGGATCGGAACCTTGGAGAGCAAAAACTCTCTAACCATTCTGTAATTGCTGTCCGGATGCTCCGGCGGCACGCATCGTTCATCTCCCCAGAAGAGGTGGACAGAGAACCACGGGACCCGTTCCCTGAAGTCCGAAGAGGCCAGAATCTGATAGAGTGTTCGCGGAGTGGAGCCGCCGGAAAGGGCGACTGAGAAGGATCCCTTCTCCTGCACGGACCGGGAAGAGAGGGTCACAACGAGTTCAGCGGCCTCACGGCTGAGCGCGTCACAATTGGGGAAGACCTTGATCAGAGCTTTCTCCACTTGTCGTCATCTCTTTCAAGCAGGTCATCCGCCTCTGCGGGTCCCGGGGTCCCGGACGGATAATTCGGAAATGAGGTCTTGATCCTTCCCTGCTCCATGGCATCCAGCACCGGGGTGAGCAGCGCCCAGGTAAGGTCCACGCCTTCCTCCCGGACAAAAAGCATGTGGTCTCCGAGCATGCCGTCCAGAAGCACGCGCTCGTAGGAATCGAGGGCAAGGGCGCCCCCGTCGAATCGATAGGAGAAATCCATGACCACCTGTCTGAGGCACGACTTGAAACCGGGCATCTTGGTCTGGAAGGAGAGCATGATCTTCTCCTCGGGCTGAATGCTGAGGATCAGGACATTGGGGGCAATGGATTTATCTTCCACGGCCTTAAGCATCAGATGCGGAATCCTTTTAAACTGGATCGCAATCTCGCTCACCTTCCGGGGCATCCTCTTTCCGGAACGGATGTAAAAGGGGACCCCCTGCCAGCGCCAGTTGTCCACAAAGAATGTGGCCGCGGCAAAGGTGGGGGTATGAGATTCCGGGTCCACGCCGGGTTCCTCCCTGTACGCCGGGACCTTCTCACCGTTGATCTCTCCGGGACCGTATTGGCCGAGCACAAGGGATTGTTCGAGACGGTCCATGGGAAAAGGCCTCAGAGAACGGAGCACCTTGATCTTTTCTTCCTGAACATCCACGGCATTAAAACGTGAAGGGGGTTCCATCGCGGTCAGGGCCAGAAGCTGGAGCATATGGTTCTGAAACATGTCCCGGATCACGCCGGCGGTTTCATAGTAGCCTGCCCGGTTCTCCACGCCAAGCGTCTCGGCCGCCGTGATCTGAACATGATCAATATAACGGCGGTCCCAGACCGGCTCGAAGATGGCGTTCATGAACCGGAAGATCAAAATGTTCTGGACCGTCTCCTTGCCGAGGTAGTGATCGATCCGGAAGATCTGATCCTCTTTGAAATATCGGTGCACATGTTTGTTGAGTTCCATGGCGCTTTGCAAATCCCTTCCGAAAGGCTTTTCGATAATGATCCGTGTATAACCTCCTTCCTGAACTGAGAGTACGGACTCCCCGATATTCCGGGAGATCTCGGCATACAGGAACGGTGGGACGGCCAGATAAAAGATCCGGTTTTTCAGGGTTTTGTGTTCCTGTTCCAGTCCGGACAGGACCGAGGCTAAAGATTGAAAGGAGTTAAGATCCTTGTACTCCATGGGATGATAAAAAATCTTGTTTGAAAAAACTTTCCATGAACCGTCGTCGAACAAACCCGGACGGCCTTCTCGTACGCCTGACTTCAGGGATTCCCGGAATTCGTCATGGCTCATCCCGGTCCGGGCGGTCCCGATGATGATGAAGTGGTCAGGAAGGAGATGGTTCTTGTGCAGGTAATAAAGCGAGGGGATCAGTTTCCTGTGCGTCAGATCCCCGGAGGCTCCGAAGATAATCAGGGCGCAGGGATCCGGTATCTGCTCAACCGGGCAGACCTCCCCTTCCTCCGTGGGCTTTTCAAGCCGGATCTTTGTGCGGACATCCATTTCTGACTTTAAGGGAACGGAGTCAGCATCCATTATTTTTTCTCCGGAGTCGCCGGCTTAATCTCTCCTGCCCCTGCTGAAACCGAACGCGCCTTGCCGCCGGTGCGGCGGACGGCATGACCTCCGAATTCTTTACGCAGCGCCGCGATGACCCGGTCCCCGAACGAGTCCTCCTGCCGCGACCGGAATCTTCTGAAGAGTGAAAGCGCAATCACCGGCGCCTGCACGCCCGACTCCACGGCCTGCTGTACGGTCCATCTCCCTTCACCCGAGTCTTCCACATATCCTGTAATGTCCGAAAGCTCCGGATCTTTTGAGAATGCATCAGCGATAAGTTCAAGGAGCCAGGAACGCACCACGCTTCCGTGATTCCAGAGATCCGAGATCTTGCCGAAGTCGAGATGTTCACCGTAGTGGGATGCCTTGAGAATCTCGAACCCCTCCCCGTAGGCAGCCATCATGCCGTACTCAATCCCGTTGTGGACCATCTTCACGAAATGCCCGGCGCCCGCGGGGCCGCAGTACAGATAGCCGCTCTCCGGGGCCAGTGTCTTAAACACGGGTTCAAGATGTTCAAAGATCTTCTTCTCCCCGCCGAGCATCGTGCAGTACCCCTTCTCAAGTCCCCAGATCCCGCCGCTCACACCGGCGTCCAGATAATGGATATTTTTTGCACCGAGTTGCTCGGCATGCCGGAGGTCATCCTTGTAAAAACTGTTCCCGCCGTCAATCACGATGTCCCCTTTGGAGAGCAGATCCGCAAGGGATGTGATCATCTCATCCACGGGTTTGCCGGCCGGAACCATGATCCAGACCGCTCTCGGCTTAACAAGGGCCTTCACCAGATCAGGAAGGGTATACGCTCCTTTGATGCCGTAGGTCCCGGCTTCCTCCACCGGTTCACGGGAGCGATTGTAACCCACCACTTCATGCCCGTTCTGCACGAGCCGTCTCGCCATGTTCATGCCCATGCGCCCGAGACCCACCATTCCGATCTGCATGGAATCACCTCCTTATCTTTTAGGTTCTTCTCCCATCGAGTGGGTAAAAAGGGTTCGAGGATTCCAGGGTTCAAGGGGTCAAGTGTTTGTTTTCCAGTGATTTGATCAGTGCCTTGAGCATCCGCTCAACCTCCTCGATATCACTCTTAAGTCTTTTTGTTATTTTGTAAATCTCCAAGCATAATTGATAAGACTGGGGCCATTCCTTTAACTCCTTGTAGTGTTTGAGCACTTCACTTGACCCCTGGAATCCTTGACCCCTTGAACCCTTATGTTTTCACCCACTCTTTTGGAGATGATCCTTATTTAATTATCCCCTGCGCAGGAGTTTCCTGGCCCGGGTCACAATATTCTCCGATGTAAACCCAAGCTTCTCCATAACGACCTTGCCGGGGGCCGAAGCGCCGAAGCGTTCAATACCGATGACTTCTCCCTGCCTCCCGACATACCGATGCCAACCCATGGGAGAGGCCGCCTCCACGGCAAGCCTCGCCCGCACACCGGAGGGGAGCACCTCTTCCTTATACGCAGCCGGCTGCTTCTCGAAGAGCTCCCAGCTCGGCATGGAGACCAGCCTTACGGCCAACCCTTCTGCGGTCAGCTTTTCATAGGACTCAAGGGCGATTGAGACCTCGGAGCCTGTGGCGAGTATCAGCAGGTCGGGTTTTCCTTTCTTTGCGTCGGCCAGCACATAGGCGCCCCGCGTGAGCCCATCTGCCGGGGCGTAACGGCCGCGGTCCATGACCGGAAGGTTCTGACGTGTGAGGATCAGGGCCACAGGCCCTTGTCTGTGCGAAAGAGCAACCCTCCAGGCCCAGGCGGTTTCATTGGCGTCCGCAGGCCGGATCACCGTGAGATTGGGGATGGCCCTGAGCGCGGGGAGATGCTCCACAGGCTGATGCGTGGGACCGTCCTCACCCAGACCGATGGAGTCGTGCGTAAACACATAGATTACACGCTGCCCCATCAGGGCCGCGAGACGTATCGCCCCCCGCATGTAATCTGAAAAGACCAGGAAGGTCCCGCCGTAGGGTATCAGCCCGGAGAGGGCCATGCCGTTGAGTATGGCGCCCATGGCATGTTCCCGGACACCAAAGTGAAGATTCCTCTCACGGGATTCCCTGCCGTAATTCCCGAAACCTTTCAGATGGGTGTTGTTGGATGGCGAGAGGTCCGCGGACCCTCCGATAAGCATGGGGAGCATCGCGGCCACGGCGTTCAGCACCTTGCCCGATGCGCTGCGGGTGGCCATGGGCCCGTCCTTGGGTTCAAAGACCGGGACGGCCTCTTCCCACGAAGGCGGGAGCTCTCCCTTCTGCAGGCGCTCCCATTCCTCAGATAGTTCAGGATACTTTCCGGCATAAGACGCATGGATTTCCGCCCATTGATTTTCCGCCTTTTTCCCTTTGGCAAGGGCCTCTCTGAAAAGATCGAGCGCCTTCTCAGGGACATAAAAAGCCGGTTCCAGCGGCCAGCCGAGTTTCTCCTTGGTCAGCTTGACCTCGAGAGCCCCCAGTGGAGAGCCGTGGGCATCGGCCGTGTCCTGTTTATTCGGACTCCCGAACCCGATATGCGTGCGGGAGATGATGAGCGAAGGCCGACCTGTCTCCTGCTGTGCTGATCGGATGGCGCTCCCGATCTGCTCCAGATCGTTCCCGTCCACGTGCTGGACATGCCAGTGGTAGGCCTCAAACCGCTTCCCCACGTCCTCAGTGAAGGCGAGATCCGTGGACCCTTCAATGGAGATCTTGTTGTCCGAATAGAGATAGATGATCTTACCCAGGCCCAGGTGCCCTGCCAGAGACGCCGCCTCCGAGGAGATCCCTTCCATCATATCCCCGTCGCTCACGATGGCATAGATATAATAGTCGACCAGATTGAAACCCGGTCGGTTGAAATACTGCGCCAGGTAGGCCTCGGCCATGGCCATGCCCACGCCGGTTCCGAACCCCTGCCCGAGCGGGCCCGTGGTGGTCTCGATCCCATGATCAGGGCTGTATTCCGGATGGCCGGCCGTGGGGCTCTCCCACTGTCTGAACTGTTTGAGATCCTCGATGGAGAGGGGATATCCGGTAAGAAAGAGCAGGGAATAAAGGAGCATGGATCCGTGCCCGGCGGAGAGGACGAAGCGGTCCCGGTTGCCCCATCGGGGATTTTTCGGGTTGTGCTTCAGGAACCGCGTCCAGAGCACATAGGCCATGGGCGCATCCCCCATGGGCATGCCCGGATGTCCTGACTTGGCCTTTTCCACGCCGTCCACGGCCAGCATGCGGATGGTGTTGATACACAATGGGTCCAGATTCTCCTTTTCCATCTCTTCGTCTTCCTCCTCTTCTCAAGTCTATTTTGGTCGCTCCGGCCTTTCGGCGGATAAAAAAACTATAGCCTACCTCTTATGAATTTACAAGCGAATATCCTGCGAGTCATGCTGCATGGCATAACCGCAGCAATGTTTTGCATTCCAGGTCAGCATTTTATGATTAGGCCCGGCGCCGTTTGGATACACATGTTGATCATCATCCGACCACCTGGCGAAAGCGTTTTGAGTAACCTGAACCCAAAGCATCAAACCGGTGACGAACATGATGCCTATGGTTGCTTTGCTTTGGCTTCTTGTTTCCAGGTTTTCCATACCGGGCAACGATCCTCGATACCCTGTTCCTGATGGCGTTTCAGCCATTTCCAAAGCCAAAACCGACTTCGCTGCACCCGTTTAAGAATTTCATTGAAGCCAATCCCTTGATTGTAGATCTCAATCGCTTTGCAGCGTTTCTCAATTTCATTATTATTCTTCATCGCCTTTTACTCCTTCCAAATGAATTTGGAAGGATTGTAGGCGATATGAAATTAAGTTATCGATGTTATGATATAAACCCACTAACCAAGACAGGCATTCACGAAATCCCAATTGATGAGCTTGTCTAAGAAGGCGCTCAGATAATCGGGCCTCCGGTTCTGGTAGTCCAGGTAATAGGCATGTTCCCAGACATCCGCTGTCAGAAGGGGTTTGATGCCCTGGGCGATCGGGGTGTCGGCATTGGCTGTCTTCATGACCTGTAACTTATTCTCTTTGAGAACCAGCCAGGCCCAGCCGCTTCCGAACTGCGTAGCGCCCGCGCTCTTGAATTCCTCGACGAATTTTTCATAGCTCCCGAAAGCGGCGTCAATCTTCTTGGCAATGGAACCGGTGGGTTTACCGCCGCCTCCAGGCTTCATACACTTCCAGTAAAATGAATGGTTCCAGACCTGGGCCGCGTTATTGAAGATACCGGTCTTGGATGCGTCTCCTGCGGTCTTCTTGACGATGGTTTCAAGATCCTTGTTCTCAAGATCCGTACCCTGAATCAGTTTGTTGGTGTTGACCACGTAGGCATTGTGGTGTTTCCCATAATGGAACTCCAGGGTTTTCGCGCTGATGTAAGGTTCAAGGGCATTTTTATCATAAGGCAGACCGGGTAATGTGATAGGCATATCTTCTCCTTTTCTCTGGATTATTATTTTAAATAGGCTATACTTGTTTTTAAAAATACCAGCAGGATTGAAAGGTGTCAAGCCGACCTAAGCGGAATTTATAGATTTTCTGTGCGGCGCGGCCGGCGTCTCTGCGCCCGGTATGGCGCTTCAACAAAGGAACAGGTTCTAAAGGTCATGGCTAAAACAGCGGTCAGGCCGGAAAAGCAGGATGCCCTGAAGCAGCGGATGGAGCAATTGGGCATTTTTGAAAAAGACATTCTGGAAAAATTCGTCCGCTCTCAGGGAAAGGGCGGGCAGAATGTCAATAAGACATCCACGTGCGTCTATCTGAAGCATCTCCCCACAGGGATTGAGGTCAAATGCCAGAAGGAGAGGTCACAGTCCATGAACCGGTTTTTTGCGCGCCGTGTTCTAACGGACAAGTTTGAAGAGAGGATCCTGAAGAAGAAAAGCGAGCGGGTACAGGAGATCGAGAAGATCCGCCGGCAGAAAAGGAAGAGGTCCAAGAGGGCAAAAGAGAAGGTCCTGGAGCAAAAGAAGATTCAAGCCGATAAAAAGAGGCAGAGAAAGGCCGTTCAAGGATCTCGAACAGAATAAAAAATTGCGCATCATTTGACAGATAGTCGTTCTTGTTTTATATTTACGTTTAAAAATGCGGATCATCTCCAAAAGAGTGGGTGAAAACATAAGGGTTCAAGGGGTCAAGGATTCCAGGGGTCAAGTGAAGTGCTAAAAACATAAGGGACCGAGGGTCATAGGGGTCAAGGGTTACGCTTAGCGTGTCCCGCTTTTCTATATCTTTGTCGTTAGATCCCGGCATCTCCTTGAATCTATTCTTGCCGGGCCGGGACCGTCTGCGACGGCTACTACATTAAGGCATCTTGGGGTCCAGTGTTTTTCTCTGGAGATTTCGTTTGCGTTCTTGTACTCGGTTTACCGGCATCAGTATTTCACTTGAACCCTTGAACCCTGGAATCCTCGAACCCTTTTTACCCACTAAATGGGAGAAGAACCAAAAATATGAAATCAATCCCCCTCACCACACCCTCTCCCCGCTGGGGAGAGGATTAAGGTGAGGGGCATTTTCAGGTGAAACTAATCACAGAGGTTGTGAACTGACTCTGAACAAGTAGAAAGGAGCATTGAAGATGAAATTCAAAGGATCAAGGACAGAAAAAAATTTACTGACGGCTTTTGCAGGGGAATCACAGGCCAGGAACCGGTATACATACTTCGCAGGCCAGGCCGGAAAGGAAGGTTTCGTTCAGATTGCGGACATCTTCGAGGAGACGGCCGATCAGGAACGGGAACATGCCAAGAGGTATTTCAAGTTCCTTGAGGGAGGTGAGGCCGAGGTAAAGTGGTCATTCCCAGCAGGGAAGATCGGCACGACCGCGGAGAATCTCAAGGCTGCGGCAGCCGGGGAACATGGCGAATGGACTGAGATGTACCCTGGGTTTGCCAAGATCGCCCGTGAGGAGGGTTTCGAGGCTGCAGCCAAGGCTTTTGAGGCGATCTCGGTGGCCGAAAAACAGCATGAGAAACGCTACAACGACCTCCTTGCCAATGTCCAGTCAGGCCAGGTCTTTAAGAAGAACAAAAAGGTGATCTGGCGTTGCCGTAATTGCGGCTACCTCCATGAGGGGGCCGAAGCCCCGGAGACCTGTCCGGCGTGCTCGCATCCGCAGGCGCACTTTGAGGTCCTTGGTGAAAACTGGTAGGGTTACTGGGCTTTTTTCCGAAAAGGCCATGAGTTAGTTACATAAACATCAAAAAAAGTTGCAAGGAGGATATGAAGATGTCGACCAAAGAACTGCAGGAAAAGATTCTCAAGACCTTGAAGAACTGGCAGAAGGTGGAAGACTCATCGGTGGAGTCTACCGGAAATGTGATGAAAAAGAGCACGAATCCGATAGTTCATATCGTCATGGAGATCATTCAAAACGACTCCAGGACGCACCATCGGGTTCAACAGATGATCGTTGACAGCATGGAAAAGAAGGCGCTCTCGCTGACCCCTGAGGAGATGGGCGGGGTCTGGGACATGATAGAGAAGCATCTCCAGATCGAGAAAAAGATGGTCGAACACGTGGAAGAGGCCCTCAGCGCGCTCAAAGGAAAGAAGATGATCGTTCAGGAATATCTTCTGAACTACCTGCTCACAGACGAGAGGAAACACGACAAGCTCCTTTCCGATTTCAATAGCATCAAGAAAGGGATGTATCCCTACGCGTAAGACGTCTCAGGCACTGAATATCCTCATCGGCGGTGAAGCGGGACAAGGTCTCGTGACCATTGGGGAACTGCTCTCCAGAAGTCTTGTCCGAAGCGGTTATTCCATTGTTGTGACCCAGGACTATCAGTCCAGGATTCGAGGCGGTCACAACACCTTTGCCGTCCGGGTGAGCGCCGGGGAGATCTATGCCCCGCAGGAGTCCGTGGATCTCCTGATCGCCCTGAACCAGGAGACGGTCCGTCTGCACCGGGATGAAGTTTCTCCTCAAGGTCTCATGGCGGCGGATCAGGAATTTGATGTTCCAGAAAATCGCTGTCTCGCTGTCCCCTACAAAGACCTTTCCCTGCCTCGGTATTCGAATGTTGCGGCCCTGGGGATTGCAGGATTCCTCTTGGGGCTTGAGGAAGATCTGATCGCCCGTTTACTGGACGATCTCTTCGGGAAGAAGGACCCCAATCTGGCCGAGCAGAACCGGAAGGTTTTGAGTTCCGCATTTCGGTGGTCTGCAGGACAGAAGACTTCATTCCAAAAGCTCCCGAAGGTGTCGAATCCGCCAAAACGGCTGATGCTCAACGCTAACGATGCCATTGCATTAGGCGCCCTTTCAGCCGGTGTCCGGTTTTGCGCTTTTTATCCCATGACTCCCTCGACCTCGATCTCGCTCAGTCTCGCGGCCAGCGCCGAGAAGATGGGTCTGATTGTGGAACAGGCCGAGGATGAAATCGCCGCCGTCAACATGGCCATTGGCGCCTCCTTTGCCGGAGCGCCGAGCATGACCGCCACATCGGGCGGCGGGTTCGCCCTGATGGTGGAGGGGGTCAGTCTTGCTGCCATGACCGAAACCCCTGTTGTGATCGTGGTCGGGCAGCGTCCTGGCCCGGCCACCGGACTCCCCACACGGACCGAGCAGGCCGACCTGGAGTTTGTGCTCCATGCCGGACACGGGGAATTTCCGAAGGCCATCTTTGCTCCGGCCAACGTGGAGGATGGATTCTATCTTACACGTAAGGCCTTTGAACTGGCGGAACGGTATCAGGGGCCGGTCTTTATCCTCACGGACCAGTTTCTCTCGGATTCCTACAGGGCCGTCGCTCCTTTTGACATCGGGAACTTGCCGCAGGTCCATGCGGGGGCAGACCCTGTATCCGTGAATGAGCCTTACAAACGATATGCATTGACCGAAACCGGCATCTCCCCCAGACTCCTTCCCGGAAGGAGCAGGCATCTCGTGATGGTGGACAGCGATGAGCATACCGAAGAGGGGCATATTACCGAGGATCTTTCCATACGTACACGCATGGTTCAGAAGCGGCAGAATAAACTGAACGGACTCCGAGGTGAGGTCACCCCGCCTGTCTGCGAAGGAGACGACAGACCGGATCTTCTGCTTGTCTCCTGGGGTTCGACCATGGGGTCGGTCCTGGAGGCGGCATCCAAACTGCGGGAGGAGATGAGGCGTGTTGCAACGCTGCATTTTTCGCAGGTCTGGCCCATGGCGCCGGATCAGTTCATCGGGTATTTACAGGAGGCTCGAGAGGTGGTCTGTGTAGAGGGGAACGCCACGGGTCAGCTTGCCAGGCTGATCCGACGGGAGACCGGATTCGAGATTAAAAGGAAGATACTCCGGTATGACGGACTCCCCATCACGCCGGAGTGGATTCTAAGGGAATTAAACAGAGCGTCATAAGTCAACCACATCATGTCATTCCCCGACTCGATCGGGGAATCCAGACAATAAAACCGGATTGTCCGGTCAAGCCGGACAATGACAGACACTTCTGTCAGAAGGGTAAATCCCTATGGTGACACAGCACGATTATGGAGATTATGAAACAGCCTGGTGCCCGGGATGCGGGAACTTCTCAATCCTCAAGGCAGTCAAACAGGCCCTGGCCGCAAGCGGGATCGAACCTCACCAAGTTCTTTTTGTTGCAGGCATCGGACAGGCTGCCAAGGCGCCCCATTACCTGAACGCCAATCTCTTCAACGGCCTGCACGGGAGGCATCTTCCCGCAGCCACAGGCGCCAAGCTCGCCAACCCGGGGCTGACCGTGATCGCGGAAAGCGGGGACGGATGCACCTATGGGGAAGGGGGGAACCATTTCCTGTCGGCGATCCGGCGCAACGTGGACCTGACGGTTCTGGTGCACGACAATCAGGTCTACGGACTGACCAAGGGGCAGGCCAGCCCCACGTCGGATCCAGGTTTTGTGACCAAGGCCCAGCCTGAAGGGGTGAAGTCTGAACCGTTCAATCCCGTGGCTTTGGCCGTGGCCATGCATGCCGGTTTTGTGGCCAGGGGTTTTTCAGGAATGGCCGGCCATCTCACGGACATGATTCAGAAGGGGATCGCACACCGGGGTCTGTCATTGATTGATGTTCTGCAGCCCTGCGTCTCGTTCAATAAGGTCAATACCTTTGCCTGGTACAAGAAGAGATGCTATGAATTGCCGAAGGGATACGATCCTGAAAACTGGGACAAGGCCATGGCAACGTCCATGGAATGGGGCGAGAAGATCCCTGTAGGCATTATCTACCGAAACAGCAGGCCGCCCTATGAATCAAAATTTCCGGTTTTGGATCAAGGCCCCTTGGTCGGCCGGGAGGTGGACAGGCTCAGGTTGAAGACGATTATGGAAGAGTATGGATAATTGGAATCAAGCCGCTCGATTTTGTGAAGATCCTCTTTTTATTAAGGTTCTCATAATAGAAACGACGTCATGAATCATGTTATTCTATTTCGAGACTATTAATAAATGTGCTGCTTGACAGGAAGACCAAGGGATTGGTATAAGAGAGGCGTCTGGAGATTGAATGAGAACGTCCTTGGTGGTGATGATCCTGGTCCTTCTTGGCTTCGCAGCGGCTGCCGCTCTTTTCGGCATTTATCTGATCCCATTGAGCACAGGGGACCCGTCCCCGGTCCAGCCCATTGCCTTCAGCCACAAGGTTCATGCCGGGGAAAATGAGATCCATTGCCTTTACTGCCACCGGTACGCGAAGGTCTCAAGGTCTGCCGGGGTGCCGGACCTGGAGACCTGCAGAAACTGCCATATCATCATCGCTCGTGACAATCCCGAGGTCAAGAAACTCATGGAGTACTGGAAGAACAAGGAGCCTGTCCCCTGGGTCAAGGCGCATGATCTTCCGGACCATGTCTATTTTCCTCACAAGATGCACGTCAATGCAGGAACGGCCTGTACCTTCTGCCATGGGGACGTGGCCTCCATGGACCGGATCCGGAGAGTCTCCAGCCTCAAGATGGGATGGTGCCTGGGCTGCCACCGCAAGAACAAGGTGAGTATTGATTGCTGGACGTGTCATGTATAAAGAGATTTCAAATTTGAAATTTGAGATTTGAAATTGAAAGAGACTATGGGAATCAAACGGAGAAAGTTTCTGCAATTGACCGGGTTGACCGCCGCGGGGACCATGCTGTCATCATGCGGTAAAGGGGCCGAGAAGCTGATCCCGTTCCTCATCCCGCCGGATGACGGATCCATTCCCGGCGTGGTGAACTATTTCGCAAGCGCCTGCAGGCAATGCCCTGCAGGGTGCGGGACCCTGGTTCAGGTCGCCGAAGGGCGTGCCAAGAAAATCGAAGGGAACCCCCTTCATCCGGTCAATCAGGGCAGGCTCTGTGCAAGGGGCCAGGCGGCTCTGCAGGATCTCTACCATCCGGACCGGATCCGTCAGCCCATGAAGCGGACTGGGGCCAAAAGGTCCGGCGCCTTTGCTCCCATCTCCTGGGCAGAGGGGATGAAGATTCTGGTGGAGCAGTTGAAGGGACTGAAGGATCAGGGCCGGGCCGATCAACTCCTCCTGGTGACCCCCAGGCTGCAAGGGTCTCTACATGAATTATTCCGGACCTTCATGACTGCGTATGGATCTCCCCGGCGCCTCTCTTACGAGTTCCTGTCGACCGAATGTGATGAACAGGCCGGCCTTGCCGTGTACGGCAGGTCCGACCTTCCGGACTATGACATCGAGCATACGCAATATCTCCTGAGTTTCGGGGCGGATTTCCTGGAAACTTACCTTTCACCTGTCCGGTACGGGAATGCCTTCGGAAAGATGCGCCAGGCCCGCCCGACCATCCGGGGACGGTTCACCTACGCGGGGCCTCGGCTTTCCATGACCGCGGCCTCCGCGGACCGATGGCTCCCGGTGAAGACGGGGCAGGAGGGTATCCTGGCGCTCGGTATGGCCAAACTGATTCTCGACGAGGGGCTTTATAACCGCCAGGCGGTTCAGGCCATGGGAGGAGACCCCGAAGAATGGAAGGCAAGGCTTTCCGGATATGACCTTCAGCAGGTGGCCGAGGCTACAGGTCTCAAGCCGAAAGAGATTGCATCGACCGCGCGTGAGTTTGCCACGATCCGGCCTTCTCTTGCCATGGCCGGGGACGCGGCGGCCTTCCAGACCAACGGCAGGGATGCAGTTGAGGCCATCCATTTTCTAAACCTTCTGGCCGGGAATGTCGGGAAGCCGGGCGGGGTTCTGTTTCGGCCTGAATCATCCGCCCCGGAGGAACAAAGCGGTTTTGCGGACCTTGTCTCGGCGATTGATGCCATGCAGTCACAGAAGATCGGTCTGGCTCTGGTCTATCTATGCAACCCGGTTTACAGTATCCCGAAATCCACACGGTTTCAGGAAGCCTTCCTCAAGGTCCCCTTCGTAGTCAGCTTTTCATCCATCATGGATGATACATCCAGGTACGCGGACCTCATCCTTCCGGACCATTCGGATCTGGAGAGCTGGGGCGATGTGATCCCCCGTGCCGGTATCCGTTCCTCTGTGACGGGGGTGATGCAGCCGGTGGTGAGGCCGATTTATGATACCCGGCCGGTCCCGGACCTGATCCTAACCGCGTCCCAGGCCCTCGGCGGGAAGATGCGGGAGGCTCTCCCGTATAAGAATTACCTCGAGATGCTCAAAGAGTCTGTGCAAAAAAAATTGAACGCCCCTTCCGGACCCGCTTTCGAAAGGATCTGGGTCGGAATCTTGCAGAAAGGGGGGATATTCGGGCCGGAACAGGTCGCGGCCCCCCGGAAGATCAGCGGGACATTCAGCCCGGCGCCGGTGCGGCCGCCCCGTTTCCAGGGGGATGAAGAGACTTATCCCTTATACCTTGCGGTCTTTCCTTCTCCCTCTCTATATGACGGACGTGAGGCTCATCTCCCATGGCTCCAGGAACTCCCTGACCCCATGACCACGGCCGTATGGGGCTCCTGGGTGGAGATCCACCCCAAGACCGCAGCATCCCTCGGCATTCAACAGGGGGATCTGGTCCAGGTAGAGTCGCCCCAGGGGGCGATTCGCGTGCCGGCCGTGATCTTTCCGGCGATCCGTCCGGACCTGGTGGCCGTGCCCATGGGGCAGGGGCATCAGGGAATGGGGCGCTACGCTTCGAATATCGGCGCCAATCCGCTCGCCCTCCTTGCGCCGATCATGGATGAGGAGAACAGGCTGCCGGCCTGGGGTGCGACCCGGGTGCGTCTGACACGGATTTCCGACCAAGGGAATCTTACGGTCATGGGGCATCCGGAGGGGAGCTACCGCGGAGAACTGATGGAGATCTAAACCGTGTCAACGTCCATTCTATTACGAGAACCTTAACATGAGTATGAAAGACACAGACAACAAAGGGCATACAGTGAAATACAAATGGGGCATGATCATTGACTTGGACCGATGCACCGGGTGCGGCGCCTGCGTCGTGGCCTGCCATGCGGAAAATAACGTCCCCTTCGTGGGGAAGAAAAAGAGCGGTTACGGCCGCGCCATGCACTGGATCCGGATTGAACGCTACTGGGAGGGGGAGTATCCGAATGTCCGGGCGAGGTTCATCCCGCTCCTTTGCCAGCAGTGCAACAACGCCCCGTGCGAGCCGGTCTGCCCGGTCTATGCCAGTTACCATAATGCCGAGGGGCTGAACGCACAGGTTTATAACCGGTGCGTGGGGACGCGGTATTGCGCAAACAACTGCCCCTATTCGGTTCGGGTCTTCAATTTTTTTGAGCCGTCATTCCCAGATCCGCTGAATCAGCAGCTCAATCCGGATGTGACCGTCCGGAGCAAGGGGGTCATGGAGAAGTGCACCTTCTGTATCCAGAGGATACGGCGGGACAAGGAGGCGGCAAAACAAGAGAGGAGGGTCATCCGTGACGGCGAGATTCAGCCGGCCTGCGCCCAGACCTGCCCGCCGGAGGCCATGGTCTTCGGCAATATGGCCGATCCTGAAAGCCGCGTCTTCCGGCTGTCCCGAAGCACCAGGAGGTTCCGGCTGATCGAGGATCTGGGGACCGATCCCTCGGTGATCTACCTCAAGGGAGGAGGACATGAGCATGTCCGATGACAGGGACCTGGTTTCAAAGGATACAAAGACCATACAGCAGGAGCTGACCTCATCCATGAACCCGCCCACCTGGAAGTGGTTTCTGCTTGTAGGATTTTTGGGGCTCATCGTGATCTGGGGAGGGATTGCCTGGGGTTATCAGATCAAAGTCGGAATGGGTGCGGCCGGGATCAACCTTCCGGTGATGTGGGGGTTCTATATCGTCAGCTTTGTCTTCTGGGTTGGGCTCTCGCACTCCGGGACCATGGTCTCCGCGATTCTCCGCCTTGCCAAGGCCAACTGGCGAAGGCCGATCCTGCGGGGGGCCGAGGCCTTGACCGTTTTTACGATCCTGGTGGCCGGGACCTTCCCCATGATCCATCTGGGCCGTCCCTGGAAGCTCCTCTACTTTCTCCCCATCCCCAATCAGCGGGGCCTCTGGCCCAACTTCCGCTCGCCCCTGCTCTGGGATATCATAGCCATTACCACCTATATCATCGGGAGTTCGCTCTTTCTCTACCTTGGGATGCTCCCTGATCTTGCTATCGTACGGGACCGGTCTTCGGGCTGGAGGAAGCAGCTCTATTCGGTCCTTGCCATGGGATGGCGAGGATCGGCACACGAGTGGCGCGTCTTCGCCAAGGCATCCACACTCATGGCGGTCCTGATCATCCCGGTGGCCGTCTCGGTCCATTCCATCGTCTCCTGGGACTTCGCCATGACCCTGGTGCCGGGTTGGCACAGCACCATCTTCGCTCCGTATTTCGTGATCGGGGCTATCTTCTCGGGCGTGGCCGCCGTGATCACGGTCATGGTGGTGATCCGCAAGGCCTTTCATCTGGAGGCGTATCTGCGTCCGATCCATTTCGACAATATGGGGAAGATCCTCCTCGTCGTCTCCCTCTTATGGACCTATTTCTATTTTTCCGAGGTTCTGACGACCTGGTACGGGCACAAGCCCATCGAGTGGGAGGTCTTTACCTTCATCGCAGAGCGGTACTGGTATCTTCTCGGCCTCATGGTGCTCGGGAACTCCTGCATCACGATTCCTGCGCTCTGCTTCAAAAAGGTGCGAAGATCCATTCCGGCCATACTGATCATCTCTCTTTTTGTGAACGTGGGGATGTTCATCGAGCGGTTCCTGATTGTGGTCCCGACCCTCTCTCACAGGAACGTCCCTTTCATCTGGGGGGTCTACCACCCCACATGGGTGGAGATCTCGATCATGGCTGCTGCATTTGCAGGATTCGCCCTCCTGTACACACTCTTTTCCAAGTTCTTTCCCATTGTCTCCATCAACGATGTGATGGAGGGCGAAATCTTGCGGTCAAAGACTCAGCTTGGCCGGACGACCTTGAATACACATATTACGGAGGAACAGCAGGATGGAAACCCTGGGACTTTTTAAAGACCCGCAGACCGCAGCCGGGGCCGTGGAGGCCCTGATCCAGAGCGGCATGGATGAAAAGGCCATGACCTCGCTCTCTTCCGCCCCGTATCCGAACGGTGTGATCGTCAAGGAGGAGAGGCGCTCCTATTTCCGCTGGATCTCCCTAACCGGCGGAGCGGTGGGAATAATTCTTGGTTTCTCCCTGTCGGTCCTTACGGCCTGGCTCTATCCCCTTTATACTGGGGACAAGCCCATCATATCGCTTTTCCCCGTAGGGATCATTACCTATGAATTCATGATGCTCTTCGCCATTCTTGGAACCATCGGCGGCATGTTTCTGGAGATGGGGCTCCCTAAATTCAAAAAACGCCTGTATGATCCGGAGATATCACGGGGACTGATCGGGATCTTGGTTGACTGCAGGGACCGGAACCAGCAGGACAAGGCCAGGGAGATCATGCAGAAGGCCGGGGCCGTGAGGGTCCGGCTTGCCGAAGGCACGTATGGGGAGGACGAGAAATGAGGCGCTTCATTTTCTCTATCCGGTTTCTGCTCATAACGGAATTCCTGTTCGGCATTGTGGGATGCCATGACATGGAAGATCAGCCGTCCTTCAAGGCCCAGGAGGGGCCGAGGCTCTCATCACCGGATGAATCCATGCCCATTCAAGGGAAGGAAGTCTTGATCCCCGGAGAGACGCTGATCAATCCTGTACCGGTGAATGATGCATCGGTTCAGCGGGGGGAGACCCTCTTCGAGATCAACTGCGCCATGTGCCACGGGAAGCAGGGGTTTGGAGACGGTCCTGTAGGAAAAAAGTTTCTGCCTCAGCCGGCCAATCTCCATGAGCAAAGAATACAGCAGATGAAGGATGCGGACATCTTTATCCGGATCACCTTCGGCTTCGGGACCATGCCCTCCTTTCAGAAAAGGATTTCCCCTCAGGAGCGATGGAACCTGGTTAATTATCTGCGGGTTTTCAGAGAAAGGCCTTCTGGGTCTTGATCCGGACAAGAGGGGAATCCCTCCCTAACAAACCCTGTCATTCCCCGACAGCCAGTCCCGTCATTCCCCACAGCCAACCCCGTCATTCCCCGACAGCCAACCCCGTCATTCCCCACAGCCAACCCCGTCATTCCCCGACTTGATCGGGGAATCCAGATATTCACTCCTCATATATTAAGGTTCTCATAATAGAAACGACATCATGTAGAGAATCCCTCCCCTCTACGAGCCATCGGCCGATCAACCCATTCGAGGGCAGGATCTAACCTCCCTTTGCCCCTTCGACTGCGCTCAGGGCAGGCGACGGGAGGAATTTCATTTCCCCCTCCTTTGTAAGGAGGGGAATGGGGAGGTAGCCCCCCCCTGGATCTACCCCACCTATCCTCCCCTTACAAAGGGGAGGCGAATAGGGTGGATCAGCTTTTTAATGCGCCTGCCTGTGCTGTGTGGTAGCACGCAGACAGGCGCGCGGGGCCACCTGTCTACCGACACAGCAGGCAGGCAAGGGGAGATTTTTTGAACCATCTCTATTCTTTCCTGCCCGACTAATAAAAATATACCGCTCTTATCCCCTCTGGTGTCTTCATCGAAAGAATCACTTTACTCCCGGCTTTGCCGGGGGTAAAGTGATTACTGAAGAAGAATTCAGGGGGCTTTCGGACTGGCTAATGGATCATGAGCATCTGAAGACATGTTGGCCGTATAGTGTTTTTTTTATTGGAATCAACCCACACTCTTACGCGAAGAGCCCAATTTCCTTCACCGGAATTACGAATAGTATCTCTCCGTAACCTCTTTCCATTTGTTCTGGGCTTGGAGGATGATCTCGATGAATTCACGTACGGCGCCGCGGCCGCCCGGATGCGAGAGAATAAGATCGGCCTGTCCCCTGGTCTCCAGGTCGGCATCGGCCACCGCGGCGGAAAGACCGGCACGCCGAAAAATCGGAAGATCGATGAGATCATCCCCGATATAGGCAGCCTCCTCATCTGTCAGATCCCATTTTCCGATAATTTCGTCATAGGCCTCGATTTTTCTCTTTGCCCCCTGGCGGACCTCTTCGATCCCCAGTTCCCTGGCCCTCAGATTCACAACCGGGGACTCCCTTCCGGTGATGATCGCAAAACGGAGGCCTGCCCGTTGGGCAAGCTTGATCCCATGGCCGTCACGGACATGAAAAGTTTTGGTCTCCAGCCCATGTGCGTCATAGGTGATGCCGCCGTCGGTCATGACCCCGTCCACGTCGAGTATGATCCAACGGATCTTCAAGGCTTTTTCCCGGATAGCGTCGTCCATCAATCGATCCCCTTGAAATCGCCCTCTCGAATTCCCGTATGCCCGAATCCGCCTGAAGCCCTTCCGGTCTCCGGAAGGACCTGCACCTGGACCCACTCGGCCCTGAACACCGGAACGATCACCATCTGTGCGATCCGGTCTCCCCTGCGTACGGTGAATGGTTCCGGGCCGTGATTGATCATCAGTACCCCGATTTCTCCACGGTAATCCGAATCTATGGTGCCTGGTGAGTTGAGGAGGGTGATCCCATGCTTCAAGGCCAGACCGCTCCTGGGCCTGATCTGAGCCTCAACGCCTTCCGGCAGCGCAATAAAAATTCCTGTAGGAATCCGCTTGCACTCACCGGGCTCTATGATCTCTTGTTCCTGTATGGCTGCGAGAAGATCCATTCCTGAGGCATGTTCGGACATATACGCGGGCATCTGAAGGTCGCGGCAGTTTTCTCTCTTACATATCTGGACCTGAATGATCTTCATGAGGTCAGTTCTAAGACGTCTTGCGCCGTTTTTAAAGGCATGATTCTTACGACAACAAGAGTGGGTATCCCCCCCTCTTGTTGTCGCAAGGATGTTTTTATTTTTTCTTTTCCTTCTCGGGCATGGCTTCCTTGCGGCTCAGCCGTATCTTTCCCTGCCGGTCGATTTCCAGAACCTTGACCAGGGTCTGATCGCCTTCCTTGAGCACGTCTTCCACCCGGTTGACCCGGAAATCAGCCAGCTGCGAGATGTGCACCAGGCCGTCTGTGCCCGGAAAGATCTCCACAAAGGCCCCGAAATCCATGATCTTCCTGACCGTCCCAAGATAGATCTTCCCTACCTGGGCCTCCTGGGTCAGGTCCCGGATGATCTTGATGGCATTCTCGCATGCCTCAGAATCCGCAGAGGCGATCTTGACGGTTCCATCGTCCTCGATGTCGATTTTAGCGCCGGTCTGCTCCACAATGCTCCGGATCATCTTGCCTCCGGGGCCGATCACCTCCCGGATCTTGTCCGGATGAATCTTGATGGTCACGATTCTCGGAGCGAGAACCGAAATATTTTCCCTGGGTACAGGGAGGGCCTCAAGCATCTTCTTCAGGATAAAGATCCGTCCTTCCCTGGCCTGTGCCAGGGCCCTGGACATGATTTCCCTGTCCACTCCGGATATCTTGATATCCATCTGTAGGGCCGTCACGCCTTTTTCCGTCCCTGTCACCTTGAAGTCCATATCTCCGAAATGGTCCTCAGCGCCGAGGATGTCCGAGAGGATGATGACGTCGTCACCCTCCTTGATCAACCCCATGGCGATACCTGAAACCGGTGAGGCGATCGGGACCCCTGCATCCATGAGGGATAATGTGCCGCCGCAGACCGTGGCCATGGAGGACGACCCGTTGGATTCGGTGATCTCCGAGACGATCCGTATGGTATATGGAAATTTTTCTTCATCAGGGATGACCGGGGTCAATGCCCGTTCGGCCAGGGCGCCGTGTCCGACTTCCCGCCTGCCGGGTCCGCGAAGCATCTTGGCCTCTCCCACGCTATAGGGCGGGAAATTGTAATGAAGCATGAAGCGTTTGGTCGATTCGCCCTCCAGGGCGTCGATGCGCTGTTCATCCGAGGAGGTTCCCAGGGTCGTGACCACGATGGACTGCGTCTCCCCTCGAGTGAACAGGGCGGATCCGTGTGTCCTGGGAAGAAAACCAACCCGGCAGCTAATGGGACGCACCTCATTGAATGAGCGTCCGTCCACCCGCTTCTTCTCTTGTATGATCAGCCTTCTTAAGTCTTCCCTCTCTATTTCGGAACAGACTCCGCTGATGAAGGCCTTCTTCGACCCGGTTTCATCATCGAACCTTTTGATCATTTCCTGAAGGACGTCGTCGAGCTCCTTCTGACGGGCATGTTTCCCCGGTGTGGCATTCACAGACCGGATCATCTCCGCGGCAGCGGAGCGAATCTCCGCTTCAAGTTGTTTCCCGGCTTCATCAGGGACGGGTGTTTCAAGGACCCTTTTCACCGGATTGACACGGCGCTGAAGTTCCTCCTGAATCTCCACAATCCGGATGATTTCTCTATGGCCGAACTCGATGGCTTCGGCCATGACCTCTTCGGGAAGTTCCCTGGCGCCGGCCTCGACCATGGTCACGGCCTCGCGTGTCCCGGCCACAATCAGGTTGAGTTCGCTGTCTGCCATCCGGCTGTATGTGGGGTTGATCACGAATTCACCATTGATCCTGCCCACGCGCACCCCTCCCACCGGTCCTTTGAAAGGAACGTCGGATATCGCAAGGGCAGCCGAAGCCCCGATCAGGGCAATCGTATCCGGATAATTCTGCTGATCCGCAGAGAGGACGGTGGCAATCACCTGGGTTTCAAAGAAATAGTTTTTAGGAAAAAGGGGACGGAGGGGCCGGTCGATCAGTCTTGAGGATAAGGTTTCGAACTCAGTGGGTCTTCCCTCTCTCTTGAAAAAACCGCCGGGAATCTTTCCTGCGGCATAAAACTTTTCCTGGTATTGAATGGTGAGCGGGAGGAAATCCACACCCTGCCGTTCGTTATGATCGGAGACCGCGGTCACCAGGACCATGGTGTCTCCGTAGCGCGCCATCACGGCGCCTGATGCCTGTTTGGCCACGTTTCCCGTCTCTATGGAAAGGAGGCGCCCCCCCACCATGGTTTCAAGTTTATGTATCATCGTTATATCTGCGCTCCTATGCGATGACCCGCGCAGGGTATCGCTTTGGGGCCTGCAATACGGACCACAGATAAACGCAGTTAAGGAACGAACAATTTAAACTCGATGATTCTGCCGTTCCTTATCTGTGTCCATCTGTGGCTAAAAGCTGCAGGCCTGTTGTTGAGTTACTTACGGATCCCTAATTTGTCAATCAATTGGCGGTATCTGTTAATGTCTTTCTTTATCAAATAGTCCAGGAGCTTACGCCTTTGACCGACCATTTTCAGCAAACCCCTGCGTGAATGGTGGTCCTTTTTATGGACCTTGAAGTGTTCCGTAAGATAATTGATTCTCTCCGAGATGATGGCGACTTGGACCTCAGGAGATCCGGTATCGCCCTCATGCTTTTTATATGAATCAATAATCTTTTGTTTCTGCTCCTTGACCATAGTCATATGTCTGCTCACCTCCTCTTGGATTAGACCTCTTCACATGAATAAAAAAATCCTTCTCTTTATTCTTTCTGCCTGTTACTTTTTAACATATCGGACGAATCAAGTAAAGCTATTTTTTCATCCTGGCAGAAGACCTTCTTCGGATGGACGTTGGGAACTCCGGACGGAGAACGATCCAGCCTGCCGATGGACAAGAAATCACCGTCCTCTCCATAGAGGCGGCATAGCCGGCCTGTCTGCCAGGAGTCCGGCATCCCGGCAAGGTCTTCCTGGTCCAAAGGCTGCCCGTATCGGATCTTTTGTATTCGGTCGGAACGAACCACTACGGGTATAAAGTGAGACAACGGAACGTCCATGGGGACCAGAAGGGCCGTCACGTCATCCGGGTTCATGGCCGTGATCTCGGACAGGGGGTGCGCATCCTTCTCGGTAAATGAGGCGCTCTCAGTGCGGCGGAGCCGGCTCATATGGGCGCTCATGCCCATGACCCTGCCGATATCCCGGCAAAGCGAACGCATATAGGTTCCCCGTGAACATCGCACCCAAAAGGATATCTCAGGAAGGCGGCATTCCACTTCACGGATTTCGTAAATCGTCACGGCACGGGGCTCTCGACAGACATCCTCTCCCTTTCTGGCATATTCGTAGAGCCTGCGCCCGTGTTTCCTGACGGCCGAAAACAGTGGAGGAACCTGCTGGATTTCGCCTGAAAAAAGGTTCAACGCCGACCGGACCTGTTCCTCGGTGATTCCGCTGATCTCCGTCTTCCGGATGACCCGGCCGGAGGCATCGTCCGTATCGGTCTCTTCTCCGAATTTCAGCCGGACTCGGTACGCCTTGGGGATGTCCATCAGGTATTCCGTAATCCGTGCGGCCTGCCCCACGCAGAGAGGGAGAAGCCCGGTCGCATCGGGATCGAGAGTCCCTGCATGCCCGATCTTCCGAACACCAAGATGCCTGCGCAATTTTGCTACAATGTCATGGGATGTCCATCCGGCGGGTTTGTCCACGATCAGAAGGCCGCTGGTTCTGCGGCAGGACCGAAGTTTCTTCTCTTCTTCTCTTATCACCTCAACCATGAACTTCAACGCCTTCTTCCTCAGGCACTTCATCCTGCAAGGATTCGGCCACCATACGGAGAACTTTCTTCATGACATCCTTCAGGGATCCTTTCATGATGCACCCGGCTGCATTGTGGTGCCCGCCTCCTTCAAACTTCTCTGCGATGGCCGCCACGTTCACCTCGCCCTTGGACCGCATGCTGATCTTGATCTGCTCCGAATTCATCTCGCGGAAAAAAACCGCCACTTCCACTCCCTTGATGGATCTCGGATAGTTCACTAAACCTTCGGTATGTTCCTCCCGTGTCCCGGTCTTTTTAAAATCCTCTTTGACAATGGATCCCCAGGCGAAACGTCCCTTGCGGCTGATTTCAAGGGTCCGCAGAAAACGGCCGGTCAGTTTCAATAAGGCGTAGGGCTTGGACTCGTAGACCTGTTCCGCGACGGTCCAGGAATTGATCCCGTATGCGACGAGTTTTGAGGCGATCTCCAATGCCTTCGGCGTGGTATTGGAATACCTGAATGAACCGGTATCGGTGAAGATGGAGGTATAGAGACATAAGGCAATGGGATAGTCCATCTTGGCCGGAGAGTCCTTTTCCATTTCCTTGATCAGTTGATAGACCAGTTCTCCCGTGGCCGAGGCCTCATGATCAAGCAGATTGATCTCGCCGTTCTGGTCGTGGGTCAGATGATGATCGATGACGATCACCTTGGGAGTAAATTCCCCTGGGATCTTCAATCCGGTCCGCTCCAGGCCTCCGCAATCCGTCACGATGATGAGATCCGGATCAAACGTCGGCTGCCCGGAGACATGGATCTCATCAACGCCGGGAAGAAAAGCGAACATCTCCGGCAAGGGGTCCTTGTTGATGACCACGACATGCTTTCCAAGCTTTTTCAGGTACAGGCAAAGGGCCGCTTCGGAACTGATGCCGTCCCCGTCAGGGTTGACATGGGTGGTAATCAGGATATTCCGGCTTTTCAAAAGCGCCTCTTTGACCCGGCTAAGGTTCCCCTTTTTCATCCTCTTTTTTTCCTTCCTGTATGGTATTGAGAAGTTTCTGTATATGGGCCCCGTACTCTATTGAGGGATCGATTTTGAAGGATAGACTGGGAATGGTCCGGATATCCAGGGCGTGGAACAGTTCCTTGTGTATAAAACCGGCCGCATGGTTCAAACCGGATAGAACATCTTCTTTGTCCAGTTTGTCATCAAAAACACTAAAAAAGACCGTTGCCGACTTCAGGTCTTTGCTGATCTCGACATCCGTGACCGTGACATATCTGACCCGTGGATCCTTGACTTTCCTCAGCAGGATTCTCGAAATCTCGGCGATCATCACGTCCGATACCCTCTCCAGCCTTTTCGATCGCATGCTTGTCCTCCGGATCAGATCATCTCGATTTGATGGTGGATCAGGTCAGCGACATGCATCCCCTCTATGTAATCCACGATCTTGTCCAGTTCGCTGTTCAGCTTTCTTGAATCATTCCCAACCATGGCGATCCCAAGCGAGGCGCGCTGGCGCAGATCCAGCGAATCGATCTCAGCCACGGATACATTAAACCGGTTTTTCACCCGTTCCTTGACGGATTGGACCACACTCCGCTTCCCCTTCAAAGATGTGATCCCCGGAAGATGGAGTTCTACGACACAGATACCGATCCGCATTTAAAGTTTTGTCGCCACCTTGTCGAATGTATAGATCTCAATAATATCCTTGAGCTTGATATCGTTGTAATTCTCGATTCCGATCCCGCACTCGAATCCCGCCGCAACTTCCTTGACGTCATCCTTGAAACGTCTCAATGAGGAAATTTTACCTTCATAGACCACCACGTTGTCTCGGATCAACCGGACATGGGCGTCACGCTGCACCTTCCCATCCATGACGTAACATCCGGCGACGTTTCCCACTTTAGGCACGGGAATCACATCCCGGATTTCGGCTCGTCCAAGGCTGCGCTCCTTGAGGGTCGGCTCCAGAAGCCCTTCCATGGCCTTTCTCACATCATTGGATGCATCATAGATGACATTATAGAGCCTGATATCCACCGCCTCGGCCTCTGCAAGGAGCGCAGCCTTGGGTTCAGGCCGGACATTAAAACCGATGATAATGGCATTAGATGCGGCAGCCAGGTTGACATCGGTTTCGGTGATTCCTCCAACGGAGCCGTGAATCACTTTCAACTCCACCGCCTGGGTGCTCAGTCTTTCAAGAGTGTCGGACAGGGCCTCTACGGAGCCCTGAACGTCCCCTTTGATGATAATGGGGAGTTCCTTGACCTCTCCTTTCTGTATCCTCTGGAAGAGGTCGTCCAGTGTCACTCGATGCCCTTTTGCCAGGGCGGCCTCCCGCATGCGGATGGACCTGGCCATCCCGATCTGGCGCGCCTTGCGCTCATCGGAAACCACGACGAAGGTCTCGCCGGCCATGGGCACGCCGGAAAGGCCTGTAATTTCCACGGGCATGGACGGCCCTGCGGACGAGATCTTTTTCCCCAGGTCGTTGAGCATGGCCCGGACCTTGCCGTGATAGACGCCGCTGACAAAAGGATCCCCCACCTTCACCGTACCGGTCTGGACAAGCACCGTGGCAACGGGCCCCTTGCTCTTGTCCAGTCTCGCCTCAATAATGGTTCCCCTGGCCGGACGATCCGGGTCCGCTCTGAGTTCCATAATCTCCGATTGCAAGAGGATCATCTCCAGGAGACGATCAATATGGATCTTCTTTTTCGCGGAGACCTCGACGAAGATGGTCTTCCCTCCCCATTCTTCAGAGATCAGGTTGTGTTCCGACAGTTCCTGTTTGACTTTTTCCGGCTTCGCGTCCGGTTTATCAATCTTGTTGATCGCGACGACGACGGGCACTTTGGCTGCGGCCGCATGGTTGATCGCCTCGACGGTCTGCGGCATGACACCGTCATCTGCGGCCACAACAAGAATGACGATATCCGTGACCTTGGCTCCTCTTGCGCGCATCGAGGTAAAGGCCTCATGGCCCGGCGTGTCAAGGAAGGTGATGCTCCGATCATTCAGATGCACCGTGTAAGCCCCTATATGCTGGGTGATTCCGCCCGCCTCGCCTTCCACCACCTTGCTCTGACGGATCACGTCGAGCAGGGAGGTTTTGCCATGGTCCACATGCCCCATGATGGTTACGACCGGCGGCCTGATGACCAGGTGTTCCGGATTGTCCTTGATCTCCTCCAAGAGGGTCTCGGCCGTTTCCAACGATACCTGGTCAACCTCATATCCATAATCATGGGCTATGACAGTCAGTTCTTCAGGATCCACAAGTTTGTTCACCGTAACCATAACCCCCATTTCCATGAATTTAAGGATCAGATTGTTTACTGGGATATTGAGTCTTTCAGCCACGTCCTTAACGGTTGTGGTCTCATCCCACCGGATGACGTTCTTTCTCGCCTCTGCAGGAGCCGTCTCCTGAACGATTTTTTCTCTCTCCTGCCTGGGGGGTTTTTTCTTGGCCTTGGTCCTCAGCTTTTTAGGGGTTCTGCGGACCTGGAGTTCCAGGAGCTGGACTGGAAGGATCTTCTTGGATTTCCTGATCGGACGTTCAATCTTATCCGCCCGGATAGTGATTTTGCCCTTCTTCCCCTTCCCCTTGTCTTTAAACTCATGGCCGACGACCTCGACTTTCTCTTCGACTTCGGCCTTTTTCCCTTTTTTCTTTTCTTTTTTCTTCAGCTTTGGTTTTGCCTCACCTTCTTTTGCGGCGGGAATCGGCTCGGTCGTCATGGGGACCTTGGCAACCGGCAGCACGGCGGAAGGAGCTTCTTGAACTCCTGAGGGTTTTTCTGCCGAAACCGGTTCCGGCGCCGCTGTTTCTTGGGATGGCGTTTCTTCCGTGACCGGCCCAGGCAAAACTTCTGCGGGTTCTTTTCCGGTTTTTGCAGCCGGTTTTTCTTTTTTGGTCTCGGCTTCAGAGACTTCCGGCACCTCTGCCTTGGTCTCCTCCGGCGGGGGTTCAACTCTTTTCTTCCGGACCTTGAATTCTGCCTTGGGCCGAGGTTTCTTTTTTTCCTTGGCCTTGGGTGAGACCGCTTTTCCGGAAAATTTTGCACGCACATCATCAGCGATGTCATCCGGCACCACGGATAGATTGCTCTTGATCTTGGGATCGATCTTCTCAAAATATTTTAAAAGCTCTTTGGTGCTGATCCCTATTTCCTTGGCCAGGTTATGTACTCTGAGTTTCACCATAAATCTTTTCACCCCTACCCTGCTCAAGCCTGTTTTTTATATCGATCCGTTCCTCAAGAAGATTCCGGATTTTCTGCCCGGGCAGTTTTAACTCGGAAGGCTTTGCATTCCTCTCAAGGGCTCATGCCGTCACTTTATGCCGGGTCGCTCTCTTGATGCATTTCACTGCCGTCCGGGTTCCCGGTCTCATGGTTTTCCTCAGATTCAGCGGATTCCTGCAAGGCATCGGCCTCGGCTTGTTTTTCCGCCGCCTCTTTCAAGAGTTCTGCAGCGCTTTGTAGGATCTTCTCCGCCGTCTTGACTCCAACTCCGGGTATGGCCGAAAGGGCATCGGAAGTCGCAGATGCCAGATCGGCAATCGAGCGATACCCGGCATTCAGGATCGCACTGGCCGTCTTCTCCCCAACGCCGCGAATCTTTGAAATCTCCTCCAGACTTTTGCTGTAGCTCTCTTTCTCGGTTTCGGCCTCTTCCTGCTGTTCTTTCAGCGTCCTCTGGTACTCCTCTTCACTCATGATATTGATCTGATACCCGGTGAGCTCGGACCCCAGGCGGACATTCTGCCCTTTCTTCCCGATGGCCAGGGAAAGCTGGCTCTCTTCCACCACAACCCAGGCGGACTTTTCTTCTTCATTCACTGCAATCCTGGAGATGGCCGCCGGAGAAAGCGCCTTCTCAATATAATCCCGGACCACGTCCGTATGCGATATGATGTCGATCTTCTCTCCCCGGAGTTCCTGCACCACGGCCTGAACACGGATCCCTTTGATCCCCACGCAAGCCCCCACAGGATCCACATTGGAATCCCTGGATACCACGGCGAGCTTGGACCTCTGGCCGGGTTCCCGGACAACCTTGATGATCTTGACCACGCCTTCATAAATCTCGGGGACTTCGGTCTCAAAGAGTTTGGCGACAAACAGCGGGTCCGTCCTCGATAAAATCACCTGAGGCATCTTGGAGGAATCCACAACGTTCTTGATGAGAGCCCGGACCCGTTCACCCCGGTTATAACGCTCGCCTGGGATCTTCTGACGCTGGGGAAGAACCCCTTCGGCCTTTCCCAGATCCACGATGAGATCCCCTCTTTCCATGCGCATCACGATGCCGTTGATCGTCTCTCCGATCCTCCCTCCGAATTCCTTTAGAATAATAGCCCGTTCGGCCTCGCGTACCCGTTGAACGATGACTTGTTTCGCTGTCTGAGCGGCGATTCGCCCCAGTTCGGCGACATCCAGCCGGATGGCAAACTCATCGCCCAGCTCAATGGTCTCGTCATATTCGAGCGCCTCTTTCAGCAAGATCTGCCGGCTTGCATCTTCAACGTTTTCCACCACCTCACGATAGAGATAGGCCTCTATCTCCCCGGTCTGCATGTTGATCTCCACCTCAATATTTTCCTCGGTTCCGTACTTCTTTCTCGAGGCGGTCAAAATGGCGGCCTGTATAGCCTCGACGATCGTCTCTTTCGGGATATTCTTCTCTTTCCCGAGAGCATTGATCACCTGGATTAAATTGGGTTCCATGTTTTTCTCCTTCAGGATTTTTCCTGATTCAGGTTGCCTCCCGAATCACAGCCGTCGGAAATCCGCTTCCAAGTTGGCTTTAACAATTTGTTTCATCGGGATAAGCATTTCCTTGCCCGGCTCGATCTCGAGTCTTAAGCTTTCGGCATCCACCCCCCTGTCTATTCCGATGAATATTTTTTGATCCGATATCTTCGTCAAGAGTTTAACCTTGATTTGACTTCCCGCGTATTTCTGAAACTCATATTCGCTGCGTATCGGCCGGTTGATTCCAGGAGAGGAGACCTCCAGAACATAACTGCCGGGGACGACATCCTTGACGTCGAGCAGGACCTCGATCTCCCGGCTTGCCCTCTGACAATCATCGAGCGTCACTCCTCCTTCTTTCTTGTCTATGAATATACGAAGAATCCGCCGGTTCCCTCCCTTCTGAAGCTCTATATCGAAAAGTTCAAGATCAAAAGAATCGAGAATCGGGATCGCCAGATCTCTTACTTTCTCGGTGATGGACATGAACCTCCTGTAAAAAAAAAGGGCTCTTTTGAGCCCACTTTTTATTAGTGAACTTTAAATTTTTTACAACTTACCACATCAAAAAAGCAAAATCAAGTAAAAATTAACCCTAACAACCTATCGCACGGCACAAAAAAAAACCCCGTTCACGTCAAGTGAACGGGGCCCTTGTTGAGGGTGGCTGCCGGTCAGAGAACCCTTTCCCTGGACCGGAACCTCTTATGCATCAAATAGGTGGAAATCCTGAGCGCCAAAAGAACACCAAGGGGGAATAAAAGAATCATCAGATCCGTCACCCCCTGTTGGAACCGGCCGTCACCGGAGGAAAGCGAACACCCTCCGCCGCCGCCGCCTCCTCCACTGTCTCCTGCAGCGGCGGGTGTTGGTGTGGTCGCAGCTCCGTTTTGATCGCTGACCACGGGTAGGCCGATGTAACCTGGATCAACGATCGTGCCATCGGCAAGCCGGTCATCATCCCCGAGCGCGCCGTCGGTGAGTGTGAACTGAAGCGTTTCCCCGCCGACCACGGCAGGATATTGGTAATATCCACGATCGTTTTCATACTTCCAGAACTCCGCATCCGCAGGAAGAGCAACAGGCATATGGATGGATAGGACGATGCTCCCTCCAGTATCCAGACCGGTCACCTTATATTGCACCCCTCCGTATTTGAAGTCGAGTTTAGGCCTGGAGTCTTCGGATAAGGGCTGGGCCAGAAAGACCACCCCTTCAAACGCTCCTTGCCCTCCCTGAAGAACAAGCGATAATTTCCCGTAATCCGTTGACACGATGGATATACTGTTGTCCAACCGGTCCGGCACGCCTTCGCTGTTTGTGTCCGAAGTTCCCTCACTTTGATCTGGTGATCCGTCGTTGTCCGAGTCCAGGTCCAGGGCATCAATCACCCCGTCTTTATCCGTGTCGAGCGGTGTGGTCCCCGATCCGAACTCCGTCGGATCATCGATCCCGTCCCCGTCGCTGTCTGCAAGATTGGCATTCATACCATAGAGCGCTTCGACCTGGTTGATCAGACCATCCCCATCGGTATCTCCCAGAGGGCCGTCATCGTCATCGGCGTCCCGGTAATTCGGGATGCCGTCTCCATCACGGTCTCCGGCCCCTTCGACCGCATCGGTTTTGCCGTCATTGTCCGAATCCAGATCCAGGGCATCAATGATCCCATCGCCGTCCGAATCCCTCGGAGCCGGGCTCGGACCGAATTCCGTGAGATCCCCGATGCCGTCTCCATCGCTGTCCGGCAGATTCGGATAAAGCATGAAGGTTGCCTCAACGGAGTTGGCAATCCCATCTCCGTCCTGATCCGCATTCGGGCCGTCTGCATCATTCATGTCCACATAGTTCGGGATGCCATCCCCGTCATCGTCTCCTATACCCTCAATCGCATCGGGTTTGCCGTCATTGTCCGAATCGAGGTCCAGGGCGTCAATCACCCCATCCCCATCCGAATCAGCCGGCGCTGCCCGATTCCCGAACTCGGTAAAATCGTCCATGCCGTCACCGTCCGAATCCGCCAAGTCTATTCTCGTTCCTGTTTGATACTCCACGAGGTTGGAAAGACCGTCGTCGTCCAGGTCTGAAGAGGCATCTGAGGCGGACTTTGGATTCAAAAGGTAAGTGACCTCAAAGCCGTCCGAAATTCCGTCTCCGTCCGTGTCGGGACTCGTAGGATCAGTTCCATGCTGGTACTCCTGGAGATTGGTAAGCCCATCGCCATCCGGGTCTGCATCGGTATCCTCGGGGTCGTTGGGATTCAATCCATATTGATTCTCAAAGCTGTCCGGCATGCCGTCTCCGTCCGTGTCGCCGACGCTCAGGCTGCTGATGAGATTATTCAGATTAAGCCTGCCGCCTGAGACGGTCTTTGCGGCAAGATCAGCGATCGGATCTACGGCATTCAGAATCCTGGCCTTGAGTTCCGAATAGGAAAGACCGGGCGTCACGGAGAGGGCCAAGGCGGCCGCACCGGTGACAAAGGGTGTGGATGCCGAAGTCCCGCTGAAAGAGGCATATCCTCCGCCCGGAATGGTTGTATAGATGGAGGAACCCGGCGCCGCCAGGTCCACGCTGGTCTGTCCGTAATTGGAAAAATAACTCAGATTGTCGTTCTTGTCCGTGGCCGCCACGGACAGGATATTAGATAAGTCATAATTTGAGGGATAATGGGCATTGGTATCCGTATCCTTGCCGCTGTTCCCTGCAGACGTAACCACCAGGATCCCGGCATTCAGGACAGACTGAAAGGCGCTCTCCAGGGCCGCTGAATACGAGGTCCCTCCCCAACTGCAGTTGATGACCTTGGCGCCTTGACTCACTGCATAGTTGAGGGCCAGAATGGCATTCGCCACGGTTCCGCTTCCGGAGGCAATAAATTTTACCGGCATGATGCGCACATGCCAGCATATCCCGGCCGTTCCTACGCTGTTGTTCCCCTCGGCGCCTATGATGCCTGCCACCTCGGTCCCGTGCCGGTCTTCTCCGGCGCTGTCATATACCGTTGCATCCCCATGCTTGAAATCCCAACCATTCACATCATCGATGAATCCGTTCCCGTCGTCGTCAACGCCGTTTCCGGGGATTTCATTGGGATTGACCCATATATTGCCGGCAAGATCCGGATGAGCAAGGTCGATCCCTTCATCCACGAGGGCCACAATCACCGATGAAGACCCGGTTGCTTGATCCCAGGCCTCCGGGGCGTCGATATCCGCGTCCACGGTCCCTCCGTTATCCCCTGTGTTCTGGAGGCCCCACTGGCTCGAAAAGGAAGCATCATTCGGAACGGCTGTGGTATGAACGATGAAGTTGGGTTCGCTGAACTTCACTTCAGGAATCCCTTTTAACATCTTTACCGCATCTTCCACCTTGAGGGTATCAGGAATCTTGACCCGGCAGAGATTTGCCGCATTCAGAACCTCCGCCACATACATACCGGATCCGTTCAGAAGACCCGCGATCTTGTCTCTCCCTATCTGCTGAGAAAACTGGACCAGGATTTCATGATCCACATACGGTTTATCTTTGGATGGATCTGTCAGCCCGTTCTGGCCCCGTGCCGTGACCCGCTTCCCATCCTCTGCAGACGAATAGGATACGTCCCTGGCCGCCTCTGAATCCATGGCTTGGCCGGGGAGAGGGGGTCCCGCAATCATCGGTCCCTTGATCACCGGTTCATATTTTTGCTTTAACGGCTCACCGAGTACGGTAACAAAAACAAGCAACGCGATTAAAACTAAGAGAAACAATCTAGTATTTTTAATTTTTTTATCCATAAACCCCTCAACAATAAAAAAAGCCGAACCTCTAAAGGCAAAGAAGGTTCGGCTTTCTTAAAAAAATAGCTTTTAAAAACCTAACTTCGGCAGCCCCTCCACCCCGCACTTACGGGGCAGGCAGCTTTGCGCCTCACCCTCGCGGATGATTTGCCTTTTTCGGTTAGTTTCTTTAACTAATTGTTATTTATATCTTTTCTCTTGCTATGACCTCCTGTTATAAGATTCCGGCCAAAATTTCATCTCCGGATTATTTATCGTCATATTTTAAGTAATCATTAATTGAAATATGGAATATTCTTTCGGTACAGTTACATTATATGATCTATGGTCTTGTACGTCAATAAAATTTTTCTATTTTTTTGTCAAATCAGCCGTTTTAAGGCTTCCTCGATACGATTCAGCCCTTTCTGGATCATCTCCATGGATGTGGCATAGGAGAGCCGGATATACGCATCGGCTCCAAACGCACTGCCTGGGACTGCGGCCGCCTGAGCGATATTCAGAAGATAGTCGCAGAGATCCACCGAAGATCGGATGGTCTGCCCCTCATGCCTCCTACCGTAAAAGGCGCTCACCTTGGGGAATACATAAAAAGCTCCCTCCGGATTCAAACAGGAAATCCCTTCCATGGCATTGAGGCGATCCACAATATATTGCCTCCTTTGGTCAAACTCTTTGACCATTTTTTCCACGGTATCCTGCGGACCATTGAGCGCCTCTTCGGCGGCTTTCTGGGCAATAGAGTTGGGGTTGGACGTGCTCTGGCTCTGGATGTCGGACATGGACTTGATCACATCGGAAGGTCCGACCGCCCATCCGATCCTCCATCCGGTCATGGCATGGGACTTGGATACGCCGTTGATAATGATCGTTCTCTTTCTTACCTCCTCACCCAGTTCGGCAATGGAATGGAACTCGAAACCTCCATAGACCAGCTTTTCATATATCTCGTCCGAAATGACGTAGATATCGTGCTCTACAATCACCTCGGCCAGTTCCTTCAGATTCTCCAGGGTGTACCCGCACCCGGTAGGGTTTGAAGGACTGTTGAGGATTAAGGCCTTGGTCTTTTGAGAAAGGCTTCTTCGCAGCAACTCACCGGTCAACCGGAACTTCTCTGCTTCCCGTGTCTCCACGATTCTGGGAACGGCGCCTTGCAGCAGGACCTGATCCGGATAGGAGACCCAGTACGGCGCCGGAATGATCACCTCGTCTCCCGGTTCATACAAGGCCTGGGCTGTATTGTACAGGGCGTGTTTGGCCCCGCAGGAAATCAGGACCTGCGAAGGTTTGTAGTCCAGTCCATTGTCCCTTTTCATTTTCTCACAAACCGCTTTCTTGAGATCCAACGTCCCTGATGCAGGGGTGTATTTGGTAAACCCCGCGTTCAGCGCGCGTACGGCCGCCTCTTTGATGTTATTGGGTGTATCAAAATCCGGTTCTCCGGCTCCGAAACCCACGATATCCACTCCCTGTGCGCGCAGCTCCTTGGCCTTTGCATCGATGGCCAGGGTCACCGAAGGTTTTATGACGCTCACGCGGCTTGCTTTCGACTTCACAGATCCTCCTCCTTATGGATGAAACATGCGGAATGGCTGCTCCCTCTACTGATTTATTTTCTCCTTGAGTTTATTTTCGACCACGACCGGGACCATGTCCTTAAGGCTGCCGCCTAATTTTGCGACTTCTTTGATGATGCTGGAACTCAGATAGGTGTACCTTTCGCTCGGCATTAAAAAAACGGTCTCAAAGTTGGGGTCCATTTTCCGGTTCATCAGGGCCAGTTGAAATTCATACTCGAAATCAGAAACTGCACGCAATCCCCGGATGACCGCCACAGCCTTGTTCTTCCTGACATACTCCACGAGGAGACCCTCGATCACATCGATTTCTATCCTGGAATTCCGCCCAATCACCTCCCGGATCAGATCCACCCGTTCTTCGAGAGTGAAGAAGGGGGATTTATTCAGGCTCGGCGCAACAGCAATGATGATCCGATCAAAGATACGCAAACCCCGTTCGATCAGATCCACATGTCCGTTTGTAATGGGATCAAAAGTCCCCGGATAGACGGCAATCTTATTTTTCAATTTCCTCTCCATAGAATGAAAAGACCGTATCTTTGACCCGCTTGGCTCTCAACAGACGGAGTTTTCCGAAGCACTCGGGAAGGGGCCGCCGCCGGTCGTGCTCCGCAATCACCAGGCCATCCTTTCTCAGCATTCCCTGCTCTCCGATCACCTCAATCAGCGCATAGGCCGAGTGATCACGATAGGGCGGATCTAAAAAGATCAGGTCAAAGGTCTCTTGATCCATGGATGAACGGCGTAACCAAGCTTTGCAGTCCTTTCCATGAACCGACACCTTATTCCCGAAACCGCACAGCGCCGTATTCTCCTTCAGAATTTTCAGGGCATCCGATCCGGATTCGATCATGATGACCTCTCCGGCGCCCCTGCTGGCCGCCTCAAGCCCTATGCTCCCTGTCCCGGAAAAAAGATCCAGGAATCTGCACCCGGGGACCCGGTCGCGAAGCATATCAAAAAGGGTTTGCTTGGCCCGGTCCGAGGTCGGCCTGACCGTATTCCCCTTCAGGGCGCTAAGCTTCCTCCCCTTACAGTATCCGGAGATAATCCTGACCACCTGCCCCCCGGTATGAATCCTATGGCTGGCGCCTTCCACCTGCGCCAAGATACCCAAAAGATTCCTGAATATCAATGAAAAATTTTATTGTCTTCAAAGAGAGGGATCCATAAATTCGTGTCTTCTGATTCATACTGTAAATGCCTTCGCTTCGTATCAAAAGAGCGGATGATGACACTGTATCCTGGAACCGTTTCGACAATATCACCACAAATATAAAAATAATTTCATTTTAATCACATATTGTTATAAGTTTTACTTAATGTTATACATTATATAATCTAAAAACCAAACCCCATAAAGATGAAAACCTGATATAAAGAGGTTGTCTTCCGGAGGCAAGACCGCTATAATATTCCTGCAAATAAAATAAAACGGATGACAAGGAATCAGCCATGGGAAACGAAAAAAGAATCAAGATCATCTGCCCCGAATGTCAGAGTGAGATCATCGTGGATTCACTCTCCTTTAAAATTCTTTATCACGAACCCAAAAATGACGATGAAGGCTCCCCAAAGAAAAAATCCATTCAGGAGCTTTTAAAGGAGATGGCGGAACAGCGGGAAAAAACCGCCGCCCGTTTTGAGGAAGAAAAAGAGGCCTTGAAACACCGGAGCGAATACCTTGAAAATAAATTTGAAGAGATCAAGAAACATGTGGATACCAACGATAAAACACCGCCTCCCCACCCTTTTGATTACGATTGATTCATCTTTCAGATCCATACACGCATGATGACCGGAAATGAAAAAATCGATCTCATAGGAATCGGCCGCGAAGAACTATGCCGCATGCTTTCCGATTTCGGGATGAAACCCTTTCGCGGGAAACAGCTTTTTCAATGGATCCATAAGAACGGCGAGACCTCCTTTGACAGGATGACCGATTTCTCCAAGGGGGACCGGGGAATCCTTAATCAAAGGACCCGGATCCTCCTCCCTGCGCTCACCGAACAGCTGCATGCATCTGACGGCACGGAAAAATTTCTTTACCGGCTAGCAGACGGACACACCATAGAGGGCGTGTTGATCCCGGACAGAAAGAGATTGACGTTGTGCGTCTCCACTCAGGCGGGGTGCGCCATGGGATGCGCTTTCTGTCTCACCGGGCAGGGAGGCCTGGTTCGTCATCTGACCGCCTCCGAAATTGTTGGACAGGTCCTTCTGGTAAGAAAAATACTCCAGGAAAAACAGCGCTTGACCCATATTGTGCTCATGGGCATGGGTGAGCCGCTGGCCAATTACGAAAATACCATACAGGCCGTGAGGATCCTGCTTGACCCCATGGGCGCTGATTTTTCAAAGAGAAAGATCACCCTTTCAACCTGCGGGTTGATTCCGGGCATCAAGCGTCTCGCAGCAGAAAAGCTGGGGATCCATCTGGCCGTGTCTCTCAATGCATCCGACTCTTTGAGCAGAGGCCGGATCATGCCGGTCAACCGGACCTATCCCATGGAAGAGCTGCTCGACGTTCTCCGGAACTACCCCCTTCCTGTCCGAAACAGGATCACCTTTGAGTATGTCCTGATTCACGGAATCAATGATTCCCTGGACGATGCAACAAGGCTGACGCGGATTCTTCGCGGCATCCGATGCAAGATCAACCTTATTCCCTACAACCCGGTTCAGGGTTTGGATTTTGCTTCCCCGCCAAAAAGACGGATAGAGGCCTTTCAGGATATCCTGCAGCAGAACCGATATACGGCCGTAATCAGAGAGAGCAGAGGACGGGAGATCTCAGCCGCCTGCGGGCAGCTCAGGGAAAGGGAAAGAGCAGGCCTCTGAATACGATGAAGGCCATCAACTTGATTTTAAAAAAAAGACCTCCCGTATGATAGATCCATACGGGAGGTCTTTGCAAGACTTGATCCTGCTTACCTTGCCGGAACGAACATGCCTGTTTATGACCTCTTCTTTTTCAACTCCTCGTCAATCATTGCCTTGAAACCCTCCAGGGAACGATTGGTCAGAATTCGTCCGTTGATGAAGATGGTCGGCGTCCCTCTGACCCCGGCCCGGCCGGCATCGGATACATCTTTATCGATGGCGTTTTTATGTTTTGGATCTTTAAGACTCTTTTGGAAGGAGTCCATATTCAAACCGAGTTCCCCTGCCATGTCGAGGAGCTTCTGATCCGACAGGGCGCTATAATTATTAAAGATCTTTTCTTCATACTCCCAATATTTTCCTTGCTCATTCGCGGCCAAGGCAGCGACAGCCGCCTGCCGGGAGAATGCATGCGTGGGGATGGGATAGATCTTGCTCACCAGCTTGACTTGTTTGGGATATTGCCCCAGCACCTGCCGGAGTAGCGGCAAAAGCCGCGCACAGTAGGGTCACTGGAAGTCTTCGAAGACGGCGATCACCACCGGCGCATCGGCCGGACCTTTAAAGGGAGACCCTTTGACATCGATCGGCTGGATGAAACTGACATTGATGACGGAAAGGGTCTTGGCCTTTTCATTGGTTACAAAGAGCTGGTCACCCCGTGGAGACACGGCGATTCGGCCGATGTCCTTGTCCACGGGGATCCGGCCCTCTATCTTTTTCGTCGCCTGGGATTGAACCAGCACTTCTCCGGATGTCAGGATGAAAACCCATTGGCCGTCCGGCGTGGAGGCAATGTCGATCGGGTTTTGATCCAGATTCAACGTGGATATTTTGCTCCATTCCACTTCCGCCTGAACGGAAAGGGGCAGAAAGCAAACCAAGACAAAAAACAGCATGGAAAGTAGAACTAAACCCCTTTTTCTTTTTCCCATAGTCCGCCTCCCGTGTAAGAAATTTTTTATAACCTATCTTAGTACAGTCATTTGAGTCAAGGAAATAATTTCTGCAACACCGCACACATCATCTTATCGGACCCTCTCGAAGTATCCGCCGAAGGCGCAGGGGCGGCAAAGGATTTTGCCGTGGACCTGGACATCCCGCATGTCCTGAACCCAGTCGCCGCATTGATCACAGCGCACGCGTCTGACCGGACGGCCCGGCCTGTCCTGAACGGGAATATGGACCCGCACTTCTCGTATTTCAAAAAGTTCATCCTCGGGCATGACCTTATACGCCTCCCTCTGCTGGTCGTATTTCTCCTGGATACCGGGCGCGTATTTCCGCGCAAGCTCCCGTGATGATTCCCTGGCGCGGACCCTGACCGCCCTTCCGGTCTCCAGGTTGACGAAGGTGGCGGCCATGATCCCGTAATCCATGATCTTCACTGTCCGTTTCCCCACGCGGCATCCGGTAACCGACATAATGGCATCCGAGGCGCATCGGTCCATTTCCACGTAGACGATGATCTTCTTACGTTCCGCTTTGGATTTCGGATCCTCGATCCCGATCTCACGGCAGCCGGTGACGGCCATCCTGGTCCCGATGACCTGTCCAGGGCACTCCTCGCCGTGAAAAGCCACCGATTCCTTCAAACATTCTTCCAGGGTTTTCATTCCGATCCATTCTCCTTGATCCCTTTTCGTGTTCACGATCCTATTGACCAAAAGGACAGACTGGAAAGCGGCAGGTCTCGCAGTTCAGACAGAGCCCGCCGTGGCCCAGGGCTGCAAGGGCCTCCCGTCCGATCCGTTCTCCGGCCAAAACCCGGGGGAGTATCAGGTCAAAGAGGGTGATATCGTGGAACATCCCGCACGCCGGCACACCGATCACAGGAATATCGCCCATATATGCGACCATGAGCATGGCCCCTGGAAGGACCGAAGAGCCATAAGTGATCTCCTCTGCGCCGGCATCAGCCACAGCAAGACGCGTCACATCGTCCGGATCAACGGACATCCCTCCTGTGGTCACGATGAGATCCGCCCCTTTTCCTATCAGATCCCGTATATGCCCGGCGATGACTTTCCTTTCATCCGGGGCGTAACGAACATCTACGATACTGGATCCGATCTCCTCCACCTTTTTTTGTATCACGGGTCTGAACCGGTCCTTGATCCTCCCGTGGTAGACCTCGTTTCCCGTGATCACCACTCCAACGCCGGCTTTCCGAAGCGGGAGGAGATGGAGGACACCCCCTGCTTCTTTGCAGACGGCAACGGCCTTTTCGATAATCTTCTTATGAATCACCAGCGGAATGGCCCGCGTCCCGGCCAGGATCTCTCCTTTCTTGACATACGTGTTGGTATGACGCGTGGCGCACATCACCTCGCCTATAAGATTGAATCGATAGAGAGCCTGAACATTGACCTTAAGCAGACCCTCATACGCGGCCGTAAGCTCCAGTTTCCCCTCTTTGGGTTCTTTGGAAACCATAATACCCCGGCCGGCCAGCGCCGAGGCCAGCATCACCGCCGCATCATTTTCATGGAGGTCCTCACCGCCGATCTCCAGGACATAAAGATGCTCTTTCCCCAGGTTTTTTAGATGTTCGATATCCGATTCGGTAATGATGTGCCCTTTTTTGAAGGCCCTTCCCTTGAACTGACCCGGGATGATTTCCGTAATGTCATGGGCCAGCACGGTTCCAACGGCATCGTGTACCGGCAATGTCTTCACCATTTCACCCTCCTGCTTGATTCATGGGTTCCCGATCCGTGTTGTGCATGTTTTACATAATGTTTTATCAAGAAACCCTTTAAAATTCAAGGTAAATAATCCCTCCGCCATTCTCCTAAAACAAACCCTTCTTCTGCCTGGAACCCAAACATTGAGGGCAGGTTTCTCCGAGCAGCCCCAGAAAAGGCTCTCCGCAAATCCGGCAGCTCTTAGCAGATACACACATGAGCTCTCTCTCTTTTCCCTGGAGCAGTTCCTGAAGAACCACTTCCTCTTTAAACGAAACGGCCTTTGGAAGGCAGGCCTCCCCGCAAATCCGGCATCCGGTGCATTTTGAGGCATTGAAAAAAATGCGTATTTTTTTCCCCTCTTCATCCGGCTCTCTCCGGATGGCCCCGGTAGGACAGAGGGTCTCACAGACATTACAGCCGATGCAAGCCCCGGAAATCTCAAGGTCGACAACCGGGAAAACCTTAAAAGAGAGCTTCTCTTTTAGGGGTCCTCCCAGCAAAGGGAGCAATTCAAAGAGAAAGGACCGCATGGGATTCTCCCGGTGAGACCACCGGTTGATACCGGGGTCCTCCCCGGAATCAGGAATCAAATCCCTGGCGGCATCCAGGGTTCGCTTACGGAAGAAACTGAAGAGTTCCCTGCGTCCCAATCCTTCTCCGGAAGGTCTACTTTTATCCGAATGATCTTCCTTTAAAAGATCAAAATCCTCCACTTCTTTGATCCGTTCCCCGGAAATCCCAAAACAAGAAAGCAGTTTACGTGTCCTCACGAGAAGCTGTTCATAGTGTTTCATGGATCCGAAAAAGGGACAGGTTTCACACCCGGTTCTTTTGATTAAAACCTCTTTCGCTCCCCAGGCAAAGGGGGCGATCAGATAGGCTTCCGACAGCCCGGCAAGACAGGGAAGGACCATGACCTCCGCACGATTTTTTCTCTCGTGCATGATACAGGTCCATCGCGCAATGGAATCCGATTCCAGTTCTTTCTTGAGCCGTTCACGCCGTTCCATCTCCTTGCGGCCGCTCAACGTGAATACCCCGTTGGGACAAGACGGGATGCATATCTCGCACCCGGAACAGCTCTCTCCGAGGACTACGGATTGACCCAGTATATTCACCGCATCGCAAGGACACGCATTGAGGCATATTTTACAGCCTGAACGTGGATAACGGATCCTCGAACAAAGATGGGATCGAATCCTGATGTCCGATTCCCTGGCCAACTGTCCCAGCATGCGGTTCAAAATCCCGCTCTGAAATACCATGAGTATCCTTCTTTAAAAAGATCCGGACATACGGTGTGATTGTATAACAATTTTTCTTGTGTTGGCAACCGGAAGATTTCCGAAGATTTATTTTTCTTCTTGATTCATCGAACGTTTTTCAGGCTTCCTGAAGAGACTGAGGCGGTTTTTCCCTGAAGCCTTGGCGCGATATAGGGCTTTATCCGCAGCGTCTATCAAGCTCTTGATGTTCCTGGCATCTTCCGGATAGGTAGCCAGACCCGCACTGATGGTAAAATTTCCGATCGGCTGGTCTTCTTCGTAAGGAAAATAAAATTTTTCCACCTCTTTCAGGAGTCTTTCACCAATGACCACGGCCTCGCGTTTGGATGTCTGCGGGAGGACAACCGTAAACTCTTCACCTCCGTATCTTGCTACAAAATCAATATTACGGACCGTCTCCCGTATCACGGCTGCAACACTACGAAGCGCCTCATCGCCGGCCAGATGTCCATGATGATCATTGTACCATTTAAAATCATCCACATCGATCATCATCAGAGAGAGGGGATAACTATGCCGCTGTGCCCTGGCGATCTCCTCCGTGGTCCTCTCAAAGAAATAGCGCCTGTTCAGCAGGTTGGTCAGATGATCCGTAATCAAGACCTGCTCCATCTCCTTGGACCTCTGATAAAGCTGAGTACGCTCCAGGGCTATGGCCACCTGGGAGGCGAATATCCTGACGATTTTGAGATCATCCTCATTGAAAATTTCCCCGGTGATCTTATCCGAGATGTTCAAAACACCGATGGGGCGGTCATTCATGATCAAGGGGATACTGATGAAGGATTTGGTCTTGTATTTCATTTTCTTTTTCCGCTTTACCCTCAAATCCTTTTCAATATCCTCCACCAGGAGCGGTTCCCCTTTCTCGACGACCCTGCCTGCTATGCCCTCTCCCACTTTGATGTGCAGGTTGCGGATGACGTTCTCCGGCATCCCTTTGCAGGCCTTGATGGTCAGTTCCCTGGATGCCTCATCCAGTATCATCAGCGATGCCTGTTCCGCCTTGACGATTTCCGTGGACTTGTTCAGAATCAGATGGAAGAGCTCGTTTAATTCGCGTGTCTCACCCACCTCCGTCGTCAGCATCCCTAGGTTCGTGATATCCAGAATCCGGTTTTTAAGCCTGATTCTGAGCTCCACATTCTGGATGGCCATGGCCGCTTGATCACAAAAGGCATGGATCATCCGGACGTTATTCTCAGAAAGTCCGGTATTCACGATGCAGATCAATCCTCTGACCTTCTGGCCCAGATAGATGGGGAAGAGATAAACCGAATGGACCTTTTCGTTAAATACCGATTTCTCGATCTGAATTCTTTCGCTGGTATACACGGGTTTGTGTTCCTTGAGGATTTGACTGACAAGGCCGTTTTGGATGCCGGGGTTGAAGGATTGGAGTCCCAATTCTTCTGCCCCGCAATAAGACTGGGTGATGAAATGCTTTCCCGATGGATCGAGAAGAACCAGAGAACACCCCGTCAGATCAAAGAGAATAGAGAGTGAATTGAGGATCAGCCCGAAGAGTTCATGACTGTCCATGACCAGGTTGAGATCGTTTCCCAGGTGAAAGAGGCTGAAAAGTTTTGAGAAGTTCCGGCCGAAGTTCTGCGTCTGTCTGTAGGAGTCCGTCAGGGTCTGCCCCACAGAGGTTAAATAAGTTACGGCATTCTGAACCTCCCTAAACTTCCCTATCCTGAGTTCTCCGATCGCCTTGAAGAGTTGATCATGATTCAACCCGCATTCCGCCGCCAAGGCCATATACTTTGAAGAAACCGGCGCATCTGTGCATATCTTCCCACCGAAGATGGCGCCGATCACCTGTTGATCGGCCTTTAAAGGAATCGTGAAACAGAGAAGTCCGGCATAACAGATGAAGGTTACGGGCTCCCCGTCCCGAAGTGAACGGGCAATCCGCAGCCCGCATTGCGATCTGCACCTTTGAAGCCCCTTTCCCGTGCCCCGGATCAGCCGGCACAGGTAACGTTCCTCATATGACCTGCCAAGTACCGCCCCATCGGACCCCACACATTTGATCGTCAAACCTGACAAGCGGGCGAAACCAGCCATAGACCTCTGCCATGAATCCGAAATCAGCAGTTTCCTGAAGTCTTTTTGTTCAGAAGGTTTCATGATATAACCATCCTGTCTTGACAAAACCTAACTCCCCGATTGTTTTATATGCAAAATTCATGCTAAATACCCTATATTACAAAAAAATAGATTATTTTATGAAGACCTTATAACTGATTGTTTTTTCAAAAAATTAACAAAAACTGAAAGTCATTTGTTTCATAACATAAAACTGATTTTATGCTGTTTTATGAAAAGTGGAAAAAATTTACATAAAATAGGCAATCTTTTTCCAAAAATGGAAAACTTTTTCCACTTTTCCTTTTTTTTGCTGATTTCAAAGATAATCGGCCATTTGAACACGTTGACCCATCCAAAAAAAAACCTCACCAATGTGCCCCATCGATGAGGTTACACCCCCGCTTCCGTACATGGAGAAAGATCGCATCGCAGGACCAATCTTCTCACGCGGGTTTATTTCTTTTTATACCGGTCGATAATATACTGCATGTGATCCTTGGCAATCAGCTTCTGTTTTTGCAATTTTTTTCTTTCCAGATCCTCCTCTGAACTCATGAATTTCAACCTTTTCAAGTCCGAAAGCCTGCTTTCAATCTCATGATGCAATCTCGCCCATTTCTTAAAATCTTCATTTTCCGACTTCAACCGATCATATAGACCCTTCTCATTGACCATACTGTTCCTCCATGACCGCAGATGCAAATCAATCAGGTCAGCATGAATCATTCATACCATAATTTTTTGAATAACTCAAGAAAAGCTCATTCGGATTTCAGAGAGAATTTCATGACCAAGGCGTCTTCTTTGGTGTCGGCGTAGTATTTTTTTCTGACGCCGATTAATTGAAAGTTCGATTTTTTATAAAGGGTGATGGCTGCATGATTTCTCTCCCTGACTTCAAGAAAAATATGCCTCCCTTTCATTTTCTCAACCCTTTGGATAAGAACTTTCAATAATGCAGCGCCCACTCCCCGCCGGCGATGTGAAGGCGCCACACAGAGGTTAGTGATAAAGGCCTCGTCCAAGATGACAAAAGACGTGAGATATCCGACTAAATCCCCTTCATATCTGCAGACGAGGTTGATCCCACGGCTGTCTCGAACGGCGCTCACGAAAGATTCTCTGCTCCACGGAGTGAGAAAGGCAGACCTTTCCATTCCGAGGATCCACTCGATATCCTTCTCGCACATATCGTGAATACGGCCGTACCCTTCAGAGATAGGCGGCTCCATCATGCGCGATTCCGGTAAAAAATTTCCGCCTCGGGTCTCCTGATATAGTTCGGGACCAGCGATTCATGGCTGACCGTCTGTCCGAGCTTATATTTTTGAACGGCAACCTCGCCGACAGCCGCTGCGGAAAGGAGGTTCGATGATGGAGGGACAAAAGACGCAAAAGAGCGGAGATGTTCTTTGATGATGGATTGGTATTTTACAGCCCCTTCCCCGACAAAGAGCGTGGGCTCCTTGATGCATTCACAAAAGCGGGCCGGAGCAATGACCACCTCAGGAGAAATAAGGTTCATTTCCCCATTGATGGACCTAAATAGTCCCGCATAAACCTCTTTTTTACGCGCATCCAGCATGGCGCATATCGGAAGCCCCACCCCGCCGAAACCATAGGCCAGGCCTAAAAGCGACGAAACCGGGATCAGGGGTTTGTTATCGGCAAAAGCCAACCCTTTCGCCGTGCTGACCGAGACACGAACGCCGGTAAAGGACCCGGGGCCCACCGAAACAGCCACGGCATCGACCTGTTTCATGCTGAAGTCCTGATCAGAGAGGATCCTTTGTATTGCGGGAAGGAGTTTCCGGCTGTGCTTCACCTTGGAGCAGAGACTGTATTCCGAGATGAGCCCCGACTCTCCCATGAGGGCGACACTGCTGACCTCAGTGGATGCTTCAATGGAGAGAATAACCACGGGACCCTTTCTGTGATCTTACGGGGCTCTTTTTTATAAGCCCGGATGCCTGATGATGTTTCATCTTTTCCATTTATGTTTCCTGGAAAAGAGCCTGTATATCGATTGATAAAGGCGCCCTGAACGTTCCATGAAATTACGTTTGAGAAGATTCTGTTTGTCCTCATCGTCCGGATTCCCGTGAACGAAACGGTTTCTTATCTTGGAAAGGGCCTTCAAGTCAATTTCGGAAAACTGTTTGTACAGCCAGTTTCCTAAGGGATTCCAGGTGCCGCCCAGGATCATGGAGGCGCCGAAATCAACCAGATAGGGCCGGTATCCTTTTGAGACCAGGATGTTTTTTTTGTGCTTCAGATCCGAATGGACGACCCCATGGTCATGCATACGCCGTATCAGATCGTCAAGCGCATCAAAAAAAACCCGAGGGATGGGGGCATCCTTGGAAAACTTGGACAGAGGCACGCCATCGATAAATTCGAAGATGAATCCGTCTTTGTCTATGACTTTGTACAATTTCGGGATACCGGAGAGACCGAGAAGCTGCTGGTAGACTTTGCACTCTCGGGAGAGGAGCCACCTTCCGAAAAAAAAACGGTAAAAAAGGTTTCTTTTTGCGATATCCTTCAGAGCGGCGATGCGCCCATCCACGGAGATTTTATAGATATCCCCCTGATTCCCTTCTCCGATCACACTCACCTTGTAGGTTTCAAGGTTCCGGCGGTCTACCTGATCAAATACATCCATGCTGGCTCGACTCCATGGACGAAGTCAACTTTTACCTGAACCTGTTCCAGAATAATCCCCTCTTTTTCTTTTCATGATCTTTCAGCACAAGCGGTTCTTCCGTTCCCGCCGGGTATTCCGCTTTCTCAGTTTTTTGGGATTCAAGTTTGACGTTGATCTGCTCAAGAAGTTTCTGAATCATTTCATCCTTGAATAAAAGCGTATGCAGCTGTTCTTCTATATTCTTGATCTGCTTTTGAATCTCGTGCACGGTTCCTGCAAGGCGATCACCGCCGATTTCCGAGATCTCCTTGTCTTTGAAGGATGGCGTTGATGCCGCCTGCAAATCCCCGGCGGTCTGTTTCTCTGCCGGGTCCGCACGCGGATCATGCTCGGAAATCACCGGCGCCTCGTCTGCCGAGGAAGGTTTTTCCACTTCAGATTCCGATTCCTGAAACTCTTGAATGTCATGTTTCTTTCGGAGGTTCAACATAAGTTCTTTCGTGATCATCTTGAATGTCGGGAGGACCCCCTCTCCCGTCACTGCAACCGAGGCATAAAAGGGGACATGCCGGTGGTTGAGCCTCCGGTTCAGTTCCTCAAGGTCCATGAGATTAGGCAAATCCTGTTTGTTGTACTGCAAAACGAGAGGCATGGTCTCAGGATCCATTCCATTGATGACCAGGTTCTCCTTCATGTTCTCAAGACTCTCCAGGTTTTTCTCCATCATCTCAACCTGCGAGTCGGCCACAAAAACCACGGCATCTGCGCCTTTGAGAACCAGTTTTCTGGTTGCATTGTAATAGACCTGTCCCGGAACCGTATAGAGCTGGAATCGTACCGTAAACCCGCGGATTTTGCCGAGATTGACAGGGAGAAAATCAAAAAAAAGCGTGCGGTCCGTGTCGGTCGCCAGAGAGAGAAGCTTTCCTCTGGTATCGGCGTTCATCTTGCTGTGGATGTACTGAAGATTCGTGGTCTTTCCGCCAAGCCCCGGACCGTAATAGACGATCTTTGCCGTGATCTCCTTATTCCCATAATTAAACAGGACCATTTTCTCCTCCTTCACAACCCATGGAGCTTGCCGTCGGCCGTCTACGGATTTGGTTGATAGATCCTTTCCATGAGAGAATGAGTCTCATGGCATTCCCTGACCCGGTATGCGGCTTCCTTCCTTGATCAGGCTCATGGCTTTTTCATTCTCACCGATCCAACGATAGACTGTGACAAGATGCGACCGGACGGCATTTTCACCGGGTTTCAGATCCAGGGCCTTCCGCAGATATTCCGTTGACTGATCGAAGATCCCCCTTTTGAAATAAACCCAGCCGAGGGTATCCAGCACGATGCCGTTCTGCGGTTCTGCCTTCAGAGCGTCCTTGCATAATTTCAACGCCTCATTCAAGAAGTCATTGGATTCTGCATAGGCGTAGGCCAGGTTGTTGTAGAAGAGGGGATTCGGTCCCTGAATATCTATGGCCTTTCGAAAATGTTGAATCGCCTTTTGAATATTCCCTCGCCTCAGTTCGCAGATACCCAGTCCATTCTGAAGTTCGGCATTTTCAGGATACGGCTTCAGACCTTCCTGCAGCATCTGCAAGGCATCCTCAGTCTTTCCCTGTTTTAATAATATCACAGCCAGATTCACTCTGGCAATGAGATAACCTGAATTGAGTTCCAGCGCCTTCCGATACTGCATCCCGGCCTTGTCGATTTCCCCTTTTTTAAAATAGAGGTTTCCTAAATTGTTATAAGATCTTGGATTCCTCGGCATGCTTCGTATGATCCAAAGAAATTTTTCCTCGGCCCGGCGAAGATCTCCTTCTGAAACCAATCGGTTCGCTTCTGTAAAGACACGGTCCGCCGTTTCGTTTCCTATACCGAGTGAACCGCACCCTGAGTATAAAAAACAGAGCAGAAAAACCCTGATCATCTTCTTGGCGCAGGAAGACATAACCGAAAGACTCTATGGATTCTGGACGGTTTTTTTAACGATCTTTCTGTTCCCGACTCTGTCAACCGCCACGATGGTGATCTCCGTGTCCGAAGAAATTTGGGAAAGAACATACTTAAAACGTCCGGTTTTGTCGGGTAAGACAGGAACATCATTGATCGTGACTGCAGCATCCGGTTCCGTCTGGCCGCTGATCTGGGCATTCACTTTGCCGGAAACCTTGAGCAGGAGGAGATCATCCAGAACAATATCCGGAGGCGTCTGGTCAATGGTGATCTTGAATACGCTGTAATCACTGAAATCCCCTTCATTCCCCTCGGATGTAATCGAACTCACACGCCAATAATAGATCCCGCTTTTTAATCCCTGGACCACCACTCCCTTCTCAGACAAGCCCGTACGGACAATGACGAGGTCCGTAAAATAGGGATCCAGCGCCACCTGTATCCGGTAGGTGACTCCCGACAGGGAATCATCCCACTTCAACACCATCTTCATCTCACTCAGATTCTTGAAAAAGAATTCGGCCAGATTTTCAGGACTCCCCAATTTGGGAGGCGCCGGAAGATCCTTAATCTCACGGATCTTCTTCTCCTTGGAAATATCAACCGACTGGTTTCGCACAACCTCCATGGACTCCCCTCCAACCTTTACGTCTACTGCGCCGCTGAAAACCTTCAATTTGCTCTCCTGTTCCTTAGAGACCTGAACGGCCACCTTGGCCTCGGATATCTTCGCCAGAGCCGTGGGGGTCACGATCACAAACTCCGAGCCTTCGATCTTGGGGCGGCGTACAACCGCTTCCACGTCGCTTTGCAGAAGATTGATGGATGACTTTCTGATCTTGGTCAGACGGTTCTCCTTCATATCATGGATCACGACCAGTGAGTCCGGCTTGATGGTCAGCTTGTTTCCTTCATCGAAGAGAACCTCGGCATAACCGCCTGAATAGGTCCGGATAGTGTCCCCTTCTCTCAGGATCTGGTCCTTTTCCGCCTTCTGGAACTTCAACTCCTTCTGGCTCTTGACGTTCACGTCCCCTTTGACATAGACGAGCCTGGCAAAGTAGACATCCATGACATTGCTGTCGGGTTCATCCTGCTTTTTCTCAGGACTTGCCTGGAGCCCGAAAAAGGATCCTATCTTGACAAGAAAAGGAAACCGTCCTCCCTCCTTTTTCAGAAAGATGGGAAAGGATACGGCAAGGACCAGGATCAAAATGAAGATGACAAAGACCCTCACGAGGACGCGGGGAATCCGAATCATCTTCCAGTCGAGGAGTGGTTTCCTCTCTTTTCTCATCTCTTTTCTTGTCATGACTCTATCTCTTTTCGTCCATGTCCGCGTCATTCCGCCGGTCAAGCGATGTCGGGACGGACCGATGCAGGATGATGATATGGCTTTTCCTCGAGCATTTTTCTCTTGATGCCTTTGATCCGGTTGTTACGGAATGCCTGGATGAAGGCCTCGCAGACCTTGGGATCGAACCTCGTACCGGCCCAGGATTTGATCAGTTCCATCACCTCTTCCTCGTCGGTCGCCACCTGGTAAGGTCTGTCGGATGTCATGGCATCAAAAGTGTCCGCCACGGCGATAATCCGGGCCGGCAACGGGATCTCCTCACCGCGGATCCCATCGGGATAACCCTCCCCATCGTATCGTTCGTGATGGTGGCGCATGGATGGAATGATCTTTTGGAGCTGTTTGATGGGCGCCATGATATTGGCCCCCTTGCCGGGATGCTGTTTGATCAGATTATACTCGGCCTTGCTCAGGCCGCTCGGCTTTCTCAGAATGCTGTCGTCGATCCCGATCTTGCCGATATCATGGAGCAGGGCGGCAATATGGAGGATTTCTCTCGTCTTTAAATCCAGCTTCATTTCATCCGCTATGACCAGACTGTATTCCGTGACCCTCTCCGAGTGGCCGCGCGTGTAAGGATCCCTTTCGTCGATGGCTGCGGCAAGCGATGAAATCGCGCTCATGAACAGCCGCCTCATGTTCTTGTCATACAAGTCCAGCTGCTTAACCATGTAATTGAAGGTTTCGGCCAGCTGCCCGATCTCATTTTTTGCGCGTACGGTAATCTTTTCCTTGAAGTTTCCCTGGGCAATGACTAATGCGCTCTTTGTAAAATTGATGATGGGGACACTGATCTTCCTGGCAAAAAAGATACCGATCCCGCAGACCAGGATGCCGGTGATGCCCCCCCAGACCAGGATCTGCCGCTTCATCTCGGCCACCATGGTATAGGCATCCACACGGGGTTCCTGCACGACCACGCCCCATCCTTCAAAATCCAACGGCGCATAAGCTCCAAGCATTTCTTTCCCATTTTTGTCCGCAAAGGGGATGGCCCCTCCGGTTTTTCCCAAGGAAAGATACTTCCCGACGATCTCCACGTCCTTCATGTTTTCCTGCCGGAGAACCCCGGGACGATCCTTGCCGGCGATCAGACGGCCCAGACGGTCTATCAGATAGGCTTCACCGGACTGCCGGAAGGAGACCTTGTCCACGATCTCCCATATCTTATCCATGGACATGTCGGCAAGGAGGATCCCGGTCATGTTGTTTTCCTGAAAGACGGGAAGACCGATGGTGACGATGGCGGTTTTCTTCTCAGAAATACTCAGGGGATCGGCCACGAAGACATTCCCCTGCATGGATTGATCAAAGACCTGGTCCCGTATTTTTTTGCGTTCTTCCAAATAAAGCCCGCTCATATCCGGCCGTACGACCTCGGCAATGGAGTTTCTCTGTGTGTCCAGCAGGGTGATGCTGATCAGATCCTTATATTCATCGAGGAAGAAGAACAGGAGCTGATATTTCTGGATATCCGAAAAGGATTGGGTCAGGGGGAGGAGCCGGGCGATGATCTCCAGTTTCTCGATGGTGTGCCTGAGGTGGCCGGAAACCTCGTCGGCGGTCTGCCTGGCCCGCTGGGCATGGGAATCCAAGAGGTCGTTTTCCAGGTATTCCTCATTGATCTTGACAAGATTTCTGTCGGATATGATCAGAGGCGCCAGGGAGATCATCAGCATCACGATGATTAACTGGAGCATCAATCGTCTTTTAGGCCTTATTTTTTGCACCTATCCCTCCGGAATTTCCATGGACAGGGAATTCTTCTGCCTTCCGATCATAAAGACCGCGTTCCTTGTCCCTTCCTTGACCCGATACATGGACTGATCCGCCAGTTGGATCAGTTCGTTCTTATCCTTCACGTGGTTTGGGTAGGAGGCGATGCCGAAACTGGCCGTGAGGTGAAACGCCTCGCCTGTATCCGAATAAAACGTATACTCCTCCATGGTCTTCCTGAGGCGTTCAGAAGTGCCGAAGGCTGCTTCAGGCCCCGTCTCCGGCAGGACGGCGATGAACTCATCACCGCCATACCTGCAGATGACGTCCATGGGCCGGAGATGATTCTTCAATATGGTCCCGATCTCCACCAGGAGCTGGCTCCCGACCAGATGTCCGAAACGATCGTTGACGCGCTTGAAATAATCAAGATCCAGGAAGATCAGTGAAACCTGGGTATGGTACCGGTTTGCCCTTGAAATTTCGATATCAAGAGACTGATGCAGATATCTGAAGTTATAAAGCTGCGTCAATCCGTCGGTAATGGCCAGCTCCGTCGCCTTCTTATAGAGGAGAGAGTTTTCAATCGCGATGGAAGCCTGGTCGACAAGGGTCAAAACAAGATCCAGGTCTTTCCGGTCAAAAGGCTTTCCATCAATCTTGTTGATGACCTCCAGAACGCCCAGGATCTTCCCCTTGCTGCGCAGCGGCACGCAGAGAATGGAACGCGTCTTAAAATCCAGGGAATCATCAATCTTATGGCAGAACCGTTTGTCCGTGGCGACGTCCTCCACAATGATGGGCTCACCATGAAGGGCCACCCATCCGGCGATCCCCTCCCCTACCTTAAGCCGGAACCTCTTGATATCGTGTTTTTTCTCTCCCTCGGCCAATTCAAAGTAGAGTTCGTTCTTTTCCTCATCCAGCAGCAGCACGGAGCCGGCCTCGGCCTTGACCAGTTCATTGGTCTTTTCCATGATGATGTCGAGAATGCTTCCTGTGTCCAGTGTGGAAGTCAGGGCCTTGCCGACCTTGATGAAGTAGGAGAGTTCCCTGGTGGTTTGATCCCGTTCAGAGGTGGTGCGGATCAGATCTTCAAACTGCGCCTTGCGGTCCTCGGCCTTTCCAAGAGCAAAAATAAGCCTCTTGGCATGGATGGATAAAATGAGATAGTCGTCTATCTGTGTGATCTTCTGCTGAAAAATCGTTTCGAGATCGTCTTCGAACACCGCCAGGATCACCTGGGTCGCGGGATTCCCTTTCTTCAGGTCTTTGATCCGGTCCGTATCCCATGACGATTTCCCCACAATCAGAATGGAACCTGGTTCAGGTTGAGGGCCTTGGTTGCGGCATACCAGCGGATCGAATCTGGACCCCTGCATGAAACCCAGCAAGGCATCCTCTTCCTGACGGTTAAGACCGTGCAGATAGACCCGAACGTTTTTATTCATGGTACCGTCTTTCCTAAAGAATGATCCCGATCCCGGCTGACCTGTCTGCCGTCGCACAGGCAGGCCGGTCAGTGACTCCCTGCATGACTGTCTCCCGATTCCGTGGAGAGTCCCCGTATAGGCTTCAACAGCGCCCGAACGGCCCCGCCCGGATGGGACGATCCGGAAACGAATGAAAGAACGGCCGCGCCGGCCGCACGGGCCTTGAAGACTTCCCTGATATTCATCGGGGTGATCCCTCCGATGCCGATCACCGGAACGCCGACCTTTCGGACCGCTTCTTCGAGCGCCTCGACGCCCGACACAGGGACCCCCTTCTTGGACCGGGTGGCAAAAACCGACCCGAAACCGATGTAGTCAGCCCCGTCTTTTTCTGCCTGCCGCGCCTCATAGAGCGAATGGGCTGTGGCGCCGATCATTCTGCCGGGATCGAGGAATCTTCGCGCCGCAGGAACAGGAAGATCCTCCGCTCCCAGATGGAGACCATCCGCATCGGAAAGCATCGCGATGTCCAAACGGTCGTTGATCACCAGATCGGCACCATATTGCCGGGTTAAAACCCGAAGTTCCGCGGCTTCCCTGAGCTGTACCCTTCCGGGTTTTCCTTTCCCGCGATATTGAATCACCCCGGCCCCTTCCTTAAGGACGGCCTCCGCAGTCTGATGGGGGTCGGCCTCTCCGCCGACAATCACGCAGAGTTTCCACTTCGTGCCGTTCCTTGGCATCCTCTCCTTCATCAGATCTGCACCTTCTCCAAAAACGTCGTATAGACCTCACCGGCGAGAAATTCCGGCGCCCTCATCACTTTTTTATGAAAAGGGATCGTGGTCTTGATCCCCTGTACCACAAATTCATCCAAGGCCCTCTTCATGACGGCGATGGCTTCTGAACGGTCCTTGCCTTTCACGATCACCTTGGCGAGCAGGGAGTCGTAATTCGAGGGCACCCGGTACCCGGAATAGACCGCCGTATCCACCCGGACGTTCGGACCTCCAGGCTGAATGAACATCTCGATCAGGCCGGGGCACGGAGTAAAGGTTTCGGAATCCTCGGCGTTGATCCGGCATTCGATACTGTGACCCAGGATATGGACCTGATCCTGCATGAAGGATAGAGGTTCGCCGGACGCAATCCTGATCTGTTCCTTGATCAGGTCAATCCCCGTGACCATTTCCGTAACCGGGTGTTCAACCTGAATTCTTGTATTCATCTCCATAAAATAGAATTCGCCCTGGTCATCGAGAATGAATTCCACGGTCCCCGCATTGGTGTAACCTACAGCCTTCGCCGCACAAAGGGCTGCATCACCGATCCGTTTTCGCAGGTCTTCATCCAAGGCAGGAGACGGAGATTCCTCAATCAGTTTCTGATGCCTGCGTTGAATGGAACAATCCCTCTCACCGAGCTCAACCATGTTCCCCATTTCGTCGGCTAAGATCTGGATCTCGATATGACGGGGCTTTTCTATGTACCGCTCGATATAGACGGACGCATCATTGAACACGGCCGCCGCCTCGGCCTTGGCCATGGCAAAAAGATGCGGCAGAGAGGCCTCGGAATGGACCACCCGCATCCCCTTGCCTCCGCCGCCTGCTGAGGCCTTGATGATGACCGGAAGACCGATTTTTCTTGCAATCTCAAGGGCTTCACGTTCGGTCTCTACGACACCTTCACTACCGGGGATCACCGGCACCCCTGCTTGTTTCATGGTATTCCTGGCTTGGGCCTTGTTTCCCATCAATCGAATATGATCGGCGCTCGGACCGATAAACTTGATACCCGACGAGGCACAGATATCCGCGAATTCAGCATTCTCCGATAGAAACCCGTAACCGGGATGTACGGCCTCTACGTCCGTCATCTCACAGGCGCTCAGGATGTTGGGCACATTCAGATAACTCTGCCCGATGGGAGGAGGTCCCACGCAGATACTCTCGTCCGCATGTTGGACATGCAGGGAATGGGCGTCCAGATCCGAATGAATCGCCACGGTTTGAATCTCCATTTCCTTGCAGGCTCGGATGATCCGTACCGCGATCTCTCCCCGGTTTGCAATCAGGATCTTCTGAAACACATCAGTCTCCAATGATGGGGGTGAATGCTCTTTGTTCTACGGCAAGGGTTCCAGGATGAAAAGAGGTTCGCCGTATTCCACAGGAGACTTGTCCTCCTTCAGGATCCGGAGCACACTCCCTTTCACATCGGCTTCGATCTCATTCATCAGTTTCATGGCCTCGATGATACAAAGAGGCTGTCCTTTTTCCACGGCGCTCCCCACTTCTACAAAGGGAGGCGAATCCGGGGCAGGACACCGATAAAAGGTCCCGACCATAGGGGACTTCACCACGATTTGACCGGGGACCATCTCGGGAACGGAGGTCTCGGCGGATGCAGGGGGCTTCTCAGCATCTTCCTCTCCGGTCCGGGGAGAAGACTTGGAAGGCGCCGGTTCTTTGACGGAATGTACGCGGTGTGCCTCGCCCAGGATGATCCGGACTCTGAATCCTTCACGTTCCAATTCGATTTCTGAGATCCCGGTTCCCTGAACCATCTCGATCAATTCTTTGATCTCTTTAAGGTTCATTTCTCTCCCCTTTGAACCACGCTATGGCTTCTCGGTTTCCCTGGCACGTTCTATGAATTCACCTGTCCTCGTATCGATCTTCGCCGACTCCCCTTCATTCAAATAAAGAGGCACCTTGACCACAAAACCGGTTTCCATGACCGCAGACTTGCTCCCGCCTGATGCCGTATCTCCCTTGACGCCGGGTTTGGTCTCCACGACCTTAAGCACGACAAAATTGGGGAGTTCCAATCCGATCGGGCGCCCGTTATGAAAAAGGATCTTTGCCTGGATATTTTCCTTGAGAAAGTTTTTATTATCACCCAGCTGCTCCTCGGTCAGATAGAGCTGCTCAAAGTTCGATGTGTCCATGAAGCAGTACTGTCCCTCGGACCTGTAAAGATATTGCATCTCCCGCTCATCCAGATCGGGTTTCTCCACTTTCTCGCCTGATCGGAATGTCCTGTCGATGACCGCGCCGGTCTTGAGCCGCTTCAACCGGGTCCGGACAAATGCCCCGCCCTTGCCGGGTTTGACATGCTGAAACTCCACGATGATATAGGGCTCTCCATCCAACTCAATCTTCAATCCATTTCTGAAATCCGCCGTCGAATACACTGATTCCTCCTTGAGATCCTATCCCGTCAAACTATTTTATAATGAAATATCAGAAAAATCCAACACTAAACTTCTCCTTCCACGGCCTTCCATCCCTTGGAAAGGGTAGTCAAGACACGGCACCCGTCCACGGTGACCTGAACCATGTCTTCAATCCTGACCCCGCCCAAACCCGGGATGTAAATCCCAGGCTCCACGGTGAAGACCATCCCTTCACGGATGCGCATCCGGTTCTTCGGAGCCACATGAGGCAGTTCGTGGACCTCCAAACCGATACCGTGTCCGGTTCCATGACCGAAATATTTACCAAAGCCCGCTTTTTGAATCATTTTTCTTGCTGTTGCATCAATTTCTGCCAGATATTTACCTGGTTTAATCGCACGAATCGCTTCATTTTGCGCATCGAGGACCGTCTCGAAGATCTTCCGTTTCTTGCCGGCGAACCGTTTCCCGATAAACAAGGTTCGAGTCATGTCGGAAAAATAACCGCCGCATTCCGCCCCGAAATCCACAACCACAAGATCCCCTTGCATCAACCTCTTTTCCGATGCCGTGCCGTGCGGCATGGCCGACCGCTCGCCTGATGAAACGATCAGGTCAAATGCAGCACGGGCTGCCCCCGCCCTGCGTATCAATCCCTCCATGGAAAGTGCGATCTCCCTTTCGGAGATGCCGGCACGAATCTTTTTTCTTACCGTTTTGAATGCCTCTTCCGCCCGGCGTACGGCCTTAAGGATCTTCCGGACCTCTGCTTCGGATTTGATCATCCTGATGGATTCCAGACCCGCTGTCACCGGAATGAGACGAATCGGGGAGATTTTTTTCCTTAATTCCTGGAAGGACTGAAACCTCAGATCTTCAGGTTCAAAACCGAGCCGGCCGATCCTTGTTTTTTTCAGCAGACGGAGGATCCGTTCCGGAACTTTCTCGTTCTTTTTAAGAACCTGGATATGGAAACCGGCGATTTCCTGCTCCGATTGGACGGCATATCGTGAATCGGTGATGAAATAATCATGAGAGGATGCGATCAGGATGACCCCGGCCGAACCTGTAAATCCTGAAAGGTATCGGACATTCTCCCTCTTGCTCACCAGAAAGGCATCCACCCGGTTTTTTTGAAGGAGTTCATGGACAGCATCCATTGACCTCTTCATGGATGACGTCCCCGGCTTTCAGAAACCAGGGTTACGGCTGCTCTCAACCCGAGAACATAACTTTCCCTGCCGAACCCCGAAATTTGTCCTTTTGCCACCGGCGCGATAAAAGAATGCCGGCGGAAGGGTTCCCTGGCATGGATATTGGAAAGATGAACCTCTACCGTAGGAATTTCCACGGCTGCGACGGCATCCCGGATAGCGATACTGGTGTGCGTGAATGCCGCCGGATTGATGACGATGGCCTGAAATGAACCGGGCGCCTGCTGGATCCAGTCAATGATCCTGGCCTCTTCATTGGATTGCCGGGTGGTCACCTGCACACCGAGAGATTTTGCGGTCTTCTTGAGATCCCGATCAATCTCCCGAAGGGTCAGCGTGCCGTAGATTTCCGCCTCGCGGGTCCCCAGAAGATTCAGATTGGGACCATGTATCACAAGAACCTTCATAAAAGCGTGTCCATTTTACTCGAATTCCGATGCCATGCGGGGCACCAGGATGCGTAATTTAAAACGGCCTTTACCGAGATTTCCGGTCCCGTTCAGAATCAAAGCCACAAAATATTCTTCGTTGATCTTGCGTGCAATGGCGGTCTTTTCCCTGTTGACCATCATCATTTCACCCATGGGCCCCGTGTCCATGGATAGGGCGGCACGATTCATTTCTTTGACAACGCCGGATAACTCGATGCCGATCAACTGAAGGTCCAGATTCTCGTCCCCGAGGTATTCTTCGACCGAAATGCCGTCCATCCCCATGATGACGGCCCCCAATGCGCCATCCACGGAACAGACGACCTCCTTCAGCAGTTCTTTGAACATCGCTTCTCCTTTTCGTCACGGATCCGTTCGAGCCAGTTTTCAAGATGGTGAATCACGGACGTCCTGGATACAGGCCATACTTCGGCCGGAGGATATTCTTCCTCCTTTTCCTCTGCGGTTTCACGCATAGGAGCCTGCATCATCGTTTTCTTCAGTTCATCCAATCTCTGCTGATAGGTCTGATTCCAAGGCTCATCTTGAAGTAAATTCTCATAAATTTCCACGGCTTTTTCATAGTGACCCTGCCGTGCATAAAGCTCTCCGAGAGTCGGGGTATGGATCTCCCCTCGATCCGTCTGATCATCGGATTTCCGACCGGAAGGCAAACCGGCGTCTTCATCACAGGGCTGCTCCATCACTCCAGGATCACGCCCCGGTTCTTCCACGGCCCTTTCTTGACTGATCATCTCGCCAAGGTAGCGGTCATCTTCCTGCAGGTCGTCAGTTTCTTCCGGCCGTTCGGAAAACCCTCCGCTCATGGAAACCGTTTCCGAGCCGTCATCCGGATGGGCAGCAGAAGATGCAGGCAGGACCGCCGGCCCTTCTTCGTCTTTGACCTCCTGAATGATGTCGACTTCCTCAAGGAAGGCATCATCCAGGTCCATGCCGGAGAAGTTCGAATCGGAATCCACAATCTCTATCTCAACATGGAGAGAAGAGATATCGATCTCTTCAGAACTCAGTCCGGATACCGGTTCTCCTTTTACAGAGGGTTCCTTCTGATCCGCTTTGCTTAAAAAAATATCCTTTTCTATTTTATTCTGGACCTCATCAAAAAAATCCGGGCCGTTTTGTTCCTGATTCTCTTTCACCATAAGGGTTCTTTCTTTGATAAAGCAAGGAGTTTTCACAAGAAAATTCATCTAACTAATTAAATAATAACAAAAAACTCTTAAAAGTCAAGGTTAAAATTTTTCTTGATTTTCATAAAAAGGAATGCTAAATTGTCATAATATTGTTGTTCAGAATACATCAGAATCCACGGAGAGAATCATGGAGCAAAGAAAAATTCTTATTGCAGATGACGACCACATCGAAAAAGAATCGTTGGCCACGATCCTCCATCGCGAGGGTTATGAAACCATCACGGCAGGGGACGGCAAGGAGGCATGGGAAAAGATACAGCAGTCTCCTCCGGACCTAGTGCTGACCGACCTGAAAATGCCTTATCTGAACGGGTTGGAACTCTTATCCGAAATCAAGGCCCATTATCCGGAAATCGAAGTCGTCATTATCACGGGTTATGCCACGGTGGAGTCGGCCATCAACGCCATGAAGGTGGGCGCCATAGATTACATCTCCAAGCCTTTTAATGTGGAAGAGGTAAAAATCATCATCAAAAAGACCTTGGAAAAAAAGGAACTCCAGGAAGAGAACATACAACTCCGCAAACAGTTGAAGGAGTATTATCAGTTCAAGAATATCATCGGGAGCAGTCACGCCATACAAGAGGTCGTGAGGATCCTGAAAAAGATCGTCAACGGCATGAGCCCTGTATTGATCACGGGCGAGGAAGGCAACGGCAAGGAACTTCTGGCTAAGAGCCTTCATTACAACAGTCCGAGAAAAGACCGGCCCTTTATCACCGTCAACTGCGGCGCTTTTCAGCAGGATCAGATGGAGCGGGAGATCTTCGGAGGCCCGAACGGAAAGGGGGTGCTCGAACAGGCCAACCATGGAACCCTTTTTATAGACGAAATAGAAAGCCTCCCCATTCCTCTCCAGGTCAGACTCCTGGAAAGTTTGAAGGATAACATGATCCGGGTCACGGAAAAGAATCAGCGGATCCCTCTCAACATCCGTTATATCACCGCAAGCACGGTAGACTTGGGGCGGGAGACCGAACTGGGAAATTTCCGGGAGGATCTCTACTACCGGCTTTCCGTCATACCCATATATATCCCCCCCCTGCGGGACCGTAAAGAAGACATCCCTCTGCTTTTAAATCATTTCTTAAAGCAGTTGAACAAGGAGCATAACAAGAAAATCAGGTTCATCGATTCTGAGGCCATGGATGATCTCATGACCCACACCTGGCAGGGAAACGTCACCGAACTTTATAATGTGATTCAACGAGCCGTGATCCTGACCGAGGGCGAGGTGATTAACACGGATGTCTTCCCTGACCGCCTGAACGAGGTTCGGGAAGAAGAAGTCCTGGTCATTCCCAAAATCCCCAAACACGGGATCAACCTGAAAGAAGAAGTGGAAAAATTCGAGACCCAGTTGATCAATCATGCGCTCAAACGAACCAACGGCGCCATCACTTTGGCGTCTGAGATGTTGAAATTGAAGCGAACGACTCTTGTGGAAAAGACCAAACGGTTGAAGGATATCGCAGAGTATTAAAGAGCGGGAAAGCCTTTAATGAAAGGAAAGATAGATGAATGAACGCTGCCGACTGTCCGAGATCATAGGCGAAACACGGGGGATCAAACTCTCCCGGCGGTTGATCACCCAGGCCTATAAGACCGATACACCGGTTCTTCTGCAGGGAGAACCGGGTACAGGCAAAGATCTGATCAGCAAGATCATCCATGATAACAGCAGCCGGGCCGGCAAGCCCCTGATCACCATGAACTGTGCCGCCCTGGATGAGGCGGCCTTGCAAAGGAATCTTTTTCATGAAGAGGAAGGTTTCAAGAATGTTTTCCAGCAGGCCCAAGGCGGGACCCTTTTTCTGAAAGAGATCGATGCGCTCCCTCTGAATCTGCAGATTAAGTTCCTGAACAAAATCAAAAAGGATCTTTTCAAATCGACCAGCGCCCTCAATCACGTTGTGCCGCAAGCCCGGATCATGACCTCGACCGAAGACGAGTTGGAAAGACTCATCCGCAAGAAACGATTTCGGGAGGATCTATATTACCAGCTCAATGTCATTCACATCTACCTGCCCCCGCTTCGGAAAAGAATCAAGGACTTTCCTTTGCTGGCCGAATATTTTGTCCGGATGTTCAGTTCGAAACTGGATAGACATCCGCCCGAAATCTCAAAAGAGATCTATCCGATCCTTCGGTCTTATGAATGGATGGGGAACATCCAGGAGTTTGCCAACGCCATGGAATACGCTGTAAACATGGCCGGGGAAGGGAAGCTGATCTCGGCCGAAGAACTTCCACAGCATATCCTGGAATCCAAAGGGTACGACATAGCAAACGAAATCCTCTTCCCGCAAAAAGGCATTGATCTGAAGAACGCCGTCAAGAAATTTGAACGGAACCTGATCCTTCAGGCGCTGGAACAAACCGACGGAATCATCAGCAACGCCGCGGAGATCCTGCGTGTCAAGAGAACCACCCTCGTGGAAAAAATCAAGCGGGAAAAGATCAATTCGGAACGGTTCAAAAAACGTCGGCGCCTGCACAAGAGTCTGGAGAAAAAGAAGATCGTCAACTGATCAGGGTTTCTCTTGAAGAAAATCCCTGCATAAACGATTGAGGATTTTTCGAGCTATTTCGCTTTTCGGCAGGATATCGGTTTCTTCCACATGCCCTTTGCGGTCCAGGATGATCACCCGGTTCTGGTCGGAACCGAATCCGGTCCCATGGCCGCTGATATCATTGGCCACGAGCAGGTCAACCCCTTTCTCGTTCATCTTCCTTAGAGCCTCATCCATAGGATGACCGGTCTCTGCGGCAAAACCGACCAGGATCTGCCTGGTTCGCTGTTTTGAAAGCTCCTTGATAATATCCGGATTGGGCGCCAGCGCCAGGTTGAACGGCTCGGTCCCTCTCTTGATCTTTTCAGGATGGACGGATGCAGTCCTGAAATCTCCAACCGCTGCGGCCATCATCAAGATATCCGTATCCTGGAAATATCCCATAACCTGCTCCCGCATCTCCAGGGCCGTCTGAACCTGGACATAGTTCACCCCGGCAGGAGGGACAAGCATGGTCGGCCCGCTGACCAGTGTGACGGAAGCTCCCATGCGCCTGGCTTCCCGGGCAAGCGCATATCCCATCTTCCCCGATGAACGATTGCTGATGTAACGGACCGGATCGATCGGTTCTACGGTCGGACCTGCGGTAATCAGAACTTTTTTCCCTAAAAGAGGACCGGAGGAGACCAGAATCGTTTTAACCGTCCGGATGATCTCCTCTACCTCGGCCATTCTGCCGATCCCTTCTTCTCCGCAAGCCAGTTCCCCGACTCCCGGCTCCAGGATATGCGTGCCATACCCACGAAGAATCTCCATGTTCCTGACCACGGACGGGTTTTTGTACATTCTAACGTTCATAGCCGGAACGATCAGGATAGGGGCGTCCACGGCAAGAACCATGGTGGAGAGGAGATCATCAGCGATCCCACCGGCCATCTTTCCGATAAAATCGGCCGTGGCCGGTGCGATCAGCATCATCTGGATATCTGAAGCCAACTCGATGTGGGATAGGGGAGACCCTTCTCCGGTTTTGTACATCTCCGTCAATACAGGAGCCCCGGTAAGGGTTTGGAGGGTGAGAGGCGCAACAAAATGAGCGGCGTTTCGGGTCATGACCACCCGAACACTCATCCCCTGCTTGATCAGCCCCCGGACGAGGTACGGGGTCTTGTACGCTGCAATCCCTCCGGTGATCCCTACCAATATTCGCATGCCGCTCAACATCGGTTGAGACTCCTCATGAATCTTAGCGGCCCTATTCGTAAATACGGCGGCATTCGAGTGCCGTAGGGCGGGCTCATCGGCGTTCCGCTCCTTGCGGCGCACCAGAGGGGTACGCCTCAGTCGCGCGCGGGGATGAGACCGCCCTACGACCCTCTCGGTACGTTACCCTATTTACGAACAGGACCACTTAGTCCGGTTCTTTTGAGGTCTTGGCCCGGGCGGTTTCTTTTTCCTTTTCCTGTATCACCTTCACCTCGGCTTCCTCTTTTTCCCTTATCCGTTTCTCCAGGTCATCCCGGATTTTCGCGGTCTCTTCCGGACCGTAGTAGGAAACCTTGCCCGCTTTGATCTCTTCCAAAGCGATGCTGATGGGTTTTTTATAAGATGTCTCAATCAGAGGTTTTGCCCCCCGGATCAGCATCTTGGCCCTTTGTGCCGCAACCTGAGCCAGCCGGAATCTGCTGGTCTCGATCTTCTTCTCCAGAATCTCCAAAGGAGACAAAATTGCCATGCTTCCCTCCTCCTTGAAAAAAGTCCGCACTTCATCTATCCGGCCTTAGCCTCCTAAAAATTCCTTTTTGATCCAATGACGATCGACTCGATTCACAGAACGGCGTGAGGCCGTCAGGATGGCCCCGAGATCTTCAAGGGTCCGGTCGAAATCATCGTTGACCAGCAGATAGTCATATTTCTCGAACTGAGCGATTTCCTCCCGCGCCTTTTCCAGCCGTTTCTGAATCTCTTCCTCCGGATCGGAACGCCTGTTCCTAAGCCTTGCTTCGAGCTCGGAAAACGTGGGGGTGACCACAAACACAAAGACGGCATTGAGTTCCTTCAGGGACATCAATTTCCGCGCACCCTGCGCATCAATATCGAGAATGGCATCCGAGCCTTGTTGATGAATTTCGTCAAGCATGCTTTTGGACGTGCCGTACAGATGCCCATGGACGCGTGCCCACTCGATGAACTCCCCTTCACGCTTCATGCCTTCGAAGGTCTCTTCATCCACAAAGAAATAGTCACGGCCATGGATCTCTCCAGCCCGCGGGGGACGGGTTGTGTAGGAAACCGAATGCATAAGACGCGGGAACTTTTTAACCGCAGCCTGACAAAGGGAGGTCTTTCCAGCTCCGGAAGGCGCGGAAAGAACCAGCAAGATCCCCTTCCAGTTCACTCACATCTCCTTTTACCATCTCTGTTCGTGAAGACGATCCTGATTGAATGCCAAAGCATAAGAAGTATGAAGAGAGGCGAAGACTGCGATCCATTCGCACGCCCGGCATGGGGGCGTTCTGAACGGCTTTATTCTCCGCCTTTATCGACTTCAAACATCTCTTTTTCAGCCTTGGTGAAAAACCTCTGGCTGATGGTTTCAGCCTGGACGGCGGAAAGGATGACATGGTCACTATCCGTAACCAAGATGGCTCGGGTTCTCCGCCCCTGCGTGGCATCGATCAGTTTTCCTGATCCTTTCGCAACCTCTTTGAGCCTCTTCATAGGAGCAGAACTCGGGGTCACCACAGCGACAATCCGGTCTGCAACAACCACGTTACCATAACCGATGTTGATGAGATCTTTTGCCATAGGCGCATCTCCCTCTTTAGTTACGATCCGATATAGCCGGCTGTTTATTTATACCTTCCAGGCCGCCATTGCAAAACCTGGGTTATCATAAACAAAAAAAATCAATGTTGCAAGTTTATTCTACTTTTATTCCATTATTCCACATTTTGAATCTGTTCGCGTATTTGCTCCAATTCGCATTTGCATTCCACCACCCACTGACTCATCATAAGATCATTTCCTTTGGAACCGATGGTATTGACCTCCCGGTTCATTTCCTGCAGAAGAAATTCCAGCCGCCTTCCATGGGGCCCATCTCCATCCATGGCCGCATGAAACTGCTGGATGTGGCTCATCAGCCGGGTCAACTCCTCTTCGATATCGCTTCGATCCGCGAAGACCAGGACCTCCTGCAACAAACGCCCCTGGTCTATCGTGTCCTCAGGAAGGAACTCGTTCAGCCGTTTTAAAAGCCTCTCCCTGTACATCTCCACAACCTGAGGAGAGCGCTCCATAAACTTCCGGCACGTCCCCCCGATCACCCGCAGGGATTCTTTGATCCCCTCGGTGAGGTTCCCCCCTTCAAGAAGACGCATCCGATCCAGAGAGTCAAGCGCCGCGTCCAAGGATGGATGGACCGCCTCCCAGATTCCTTCGATATCCTGACTTTCCTCTTGAGACCTGAAGATCTCCCGGAATGCCGCAAGGTCCTTCAAGTCCGGATCCTGCCGTAACCCGTACCGATCCTTAAGACGATTGAGAAGCTGATAGACCTGATCCGACAGGGCTTCATCCAAAGAGAAAGTGAATGCCTCGCTCTTGCGGGGGTTTTCCGGGCTGCAACTGAGATCCAGCCGGCCTCGTTTAATTCTTTTTTTTATCTCTTCCCTGAATCGGCTCTCTAAGGATGCGAGATTTCGAGGTATTCTAAAAGAAACCTCTCCAAAACGGTGATTAACCGAGCGTAACTCAGTCACCCAGCCTTCAGACTCCCCCCTGCCGAACCCGGTCATGCTTTTAATCATCCGTTAACCTTTTCCCTTTGAATTTTTTGATTATAGACAGCATAGTGAAATTTGTCAAATTATATTTTGTTTTTTCAATAAAAACCCGCTTTTAATATGGATTTTATCCATTTCATCCCCAATGAAGGTCCTTCAATAGATTGGATCAGGACTCCCCTGCCGGACTTAGTGGTCCTATTCGTAAATACGGTCGCATTCGAGTGCCGTAGGGCGGCCTCATCTGCGTTCCGCTCCTTGCGGCGTACCACAGTGGGTACACCTCAGTCGCGCGCGGAGATGAGACCGCCCTACGACCCTCTCGGTACGTTACCATATTTACGAACAGGACCACTTAGGAGATTAATGTCTTTAAAGAGGATCGGCATCTGTGATATATTTTTTTTATGAATTCCATGGAACAATTCCAGCATTCCGTCAACCGCCACCACCGGTGGAACCTATCCATCGGCTGGCTGGACGGCATCTTCTTCGCCCTGGGCGGGAGCATGATCTCCCATATCACCGTGCTCCCCGTCTTTTTGAGGATGTTCACGGAGAGCAAACTGACCATCTCCGTGGTGCACTCGCTGACCATGATCGGCATCTTTGTCCCCCAGATTTTCTCCGCTCATTACATCGAATCCATGCCCATGAAGAAAGGGATGGTGATCCTTCTGGGGGGCATCATGCGCCTCCCCTGGCTGATCCTCGCCCTGATTCTTCCGATGATCGTGCAGCTTCCGTCCCCTTATCCTCTGGTCATCTTTTTTTCCCTATACCTGATATTCACCACAGGATGGGGGCTGATCATCCCCCCTTGGCTGGACATGATGGGAAGGATCATTCTTCCCAATAAACGCGGGATCTTCCTTGGAATCCGTTTCACCCTGGGGAGGGTCTTGTCTATTCCAGGCGCCATCCTCACCTTCTTTATCATTAAGGGATTCCCATTCCCATACAACTTCGCCCTCTGTTTCGCAACGGCCTTTATCATTCTGAATCTCTCCCTGTTTTTCTTTTCCCTGACACGAGAGATCCCCTACCCGGTCGTCAAGAAGAAGATCGCATTGTTCCCTTTTCTGAAGTCTCTGCCAGGCATCCTGCGGAGAGACACCAACTTCCTCTATTACAACATATCCTACACCTTGATCGCTTTTACGAATCTCTCCCTCTCGCTTTATTCAGTTTATGCCGTTGAACATTTTCATCTTCCCAGCAGCTATGCCGGCATTTTCACGGCACTGTTCTTGGGATCACAAGCACTGACCGGACTGCTCTGGGGCGCCATCGGCGACCGATACGGGCACAAACTCAGCATGGTCATATCAGCACTAATGAGCATCCTGGCCGCCCTCACGGCCCTGACCGCCCGCTCCCAAACCCTTTTTTATGCCGTCTTCCTCTTCGCCGGCGGCTATATCAGCGCCACCCTCATCTCCAACATGAACATCGTCCTGGAGTTCTGCCCCCCCGAAGAAAGGCCCCTTTATATCGGACTTTCCAACAGCTTTGCCGCTCCGGTCTTCGCGCTCTCCCCGATCATCGGGGGGATGATCGTGGATCACTTTTCCTATCAGACGGTCTTCATGGCCGCCGCATTGCTCACCGGGATCGGCCTCCTCGTTCTTGTTTTTCTGGTCAGGGATCCCCGTTTTTCGGCGCCCCAAGGGCCGGAGGGAGCGAACTCGTTCAGCGCACAAAAGCAATAACTTCAAGGAAAGGATCTGGACCTTCTGACATGCATCATCACGGCTGCCGACAGCTATGATGCCATGACCTCCGTAAGGATTTACAGGCAAGGTCTTATTCGATCCGGGTACGCTCCTGGTAATCGTCAATCAGCTTCCCGAGTCTGATCGTCTCGCTGTAAATGATGCGCAGAAATTCATCCCGGGTCGACTCGGATTCATCCTTATACTTCATGAGCAGTTCGGCATAGGAACGGATGGAGGTGAGAGGCGTTCTGAGATTGTGGGCTGCCCTGTTCAGGTCATCCGCCTTCTTCTTGTTCAGATCAACCAAGCGCCGGTTGGCTTGATCGAGTTCCTGGGTTCTCTCCTTGACTCTCTCCTCAAGCGACTGATTGAAGCTGTTCAATTCCTGGTTTCTCATCTCCAGCGCCCGGTAGGCGTTTTCGAGTTCCAGGAGTTTGTACTCGAGTTTGCTGACCAGCCTCTCGTTGTATTCCCGGTAATATTTGACTTCATCACCCAGGAGGGCATCATGATCGACGCCAGGCATCTCCCCTCCGCGCTCTTTTCTCTCCCTGAACACTTCCTTGATGATCTCCAGGAGACGTTTTGCGGGGATGGGACGGATGATATACCGTTCTGCTCCCAGATCCAGTCCGAACCGGATATCTTTGTTGTCCGCGTAGGTGGAGGTATAAAAGACAAAGGGAATATTCATCAGGGCGCCTGAAGTCTTGACCATGCGGCAGAATTGATAGCCGTCCATGCCCGGCATGAGAATGTCGGAAAGGATGATATCCACTGGATTGTCGGTTTCGAGAATCGTCATGGCATCTTTCCCGTCCACGGCCATCATCACATTCATGCCGGCGTGGGTCAGAACCTTGGCGCCCAGCCGGAGGTGCATGGGGTTGTCATCCACCAGCAGGACCTTCCTGCCTGCAAGCTCTTCATCCTTCATCAGAGTTTGATCTTCGTCGTAAGAAGTAAAACTGATTTCAGGATTGAGTATTCGTTCCACCTCCTCGATCAGCATGAGCCGTTGTATCGGTTTGGATAGGTATCCATGATATCCGGATTTGATAATCCGTTCCCTGTCTCTCTCCATCCCGCTTGCCGTTATCGCTATGGCAGGGACTTCGGTGAGTTCCGGAACCTCGTGGATCCGGTTCAAGGCATCGAAGCCGTCCATAACCGGCATGAGAAGATCCATGAGGATCAAGTCAGGCCTTTCAGAGGATGCCTTTTGAACGGCTTCCAATCCGTTTACCGCCTCGCTGACCACAAACCCCTCGGACTCCAGGATCTTCCGCACAAGGATCCTGCTCTTTTCGTCGTCATCCGCATAGAGGATCTTGTTCCGGACATTTCCCTGTTCCAATATCTCCGCTCCTATTCAGAAGACTCGACAAAGGCATCCCGGATCAGCTCTATTTCCCGGGTGCGGCCGGCGGCCCCGATCAGAACCGCCACCACATCAAAACGGCAGGTCATCCCCTGATCACCCCGGTCATTGAGAAAGGCATGAGCCATTCTGATCAGACGATGCTGCTTGCGCCGGTCCACGGCTTCCTGAGGAAGCCCGTAACCGTCGTTCGACCGGGTCTTGACCTCGATGAAGACCAGCGTATTCTCTTCTCTGGCGATAATATCGATCTCCCCTAAGGGGGTCCGGTAATTCGTAGTGAGAATCACATAGCCGTGTTTGCGAAGGTATCGTATCGCTTTTCTTTCACCGATTTTGCCGAGGATCAGATTGTGCATAGGAATTTTCATCATCTTCTAAAATCCGTGCAATACTCTCTGACCCTCCGGAACGTCTTCCTGTGGATCGGACTCGGACCGAATATCCGAATCTTCATGAGGTGCTCGGGAGTTCCGTATCCCTTGTGCCTCCTGAAATTGTATACCGGATAAGTCTCGTGATATTCATCCATGATCCGGTCGCGTGTGACCTTGGCGATCACTGAAGCAGCAGAAATGGATTGGGATCTTACGTCTCCTTTAACAATCCCGAGTTGAGGAATCGTGGATCTGATCTTAACCGCGTCAATCAGGAGGTAATCGGGTCCGGGGTTGAGATGAAAAACGGCGTCTTCCATGGCTCTTCGCGTGGCCTCCAGGATGTTGATGCGGTCAATGACGGTGGAATCAGAGATGCCTACGGCCAGACAAACCGCTTGTCTTTGGATTTCTTTGAAAAGAACTTCGCGTTCGGAAGGGGTTAATTGTTTGGAGTCGGTAAGATTCCGGATCCGGCATCCCTCGGGCAGCACCACAGCAGCGGCCACCACGGGCCCGGCCAGGGGGCCCCGGCCCGCTTCATCAATCCCGGCTACCAGACGGTATCCGGATCGGCGGGCCTCATTCTCGAAAAACAGGACGTCGGCTTCATGCTCCCGGATGAAGAGTCCGCCCCTGCCGGCAATCGGTTTCCCTTGCATGAGATGCCGTCTCCTTGGGTTGAAGCTCCCTGCAACAAGGCGCAGGAAATCTTTCAGATCTCAGGATCACACAGCATGAAAACGGGATCGCAAGGCCGGACCTCTATCTGGAAAAAACAAGGGAAGGCATGCCTCACTCTGAGGATTTCTCTTTGGGTTTTCCCTTTTCCTGTTTTTCCCTGGAGATTTCATGAAGCCTGGCAGCCTTGCCGGAAAGATCCCGGAGATAATGGAGTTTCGCCCTTCTCACTTTTCCCCTCTGCACCATCTCGATCCGATCAATGATGGGAGAATTGAGGGGGAAGACCCTCTCCACCCCGACCCCGTTGGAAATTTTCCGCACGGTCATGCACCTTCGTGCGCGGTTTCCTTTGAGCCCGACAACAACCCCTTCGAAGACCTGGATCCTTTCCTTTTTCCCTTCAATCACACGGACGTGTACCCTGACCGTGCTTCCTGGTTGAATGACAGGGAGATCCTCCTTCACGTCCCGTTTTTCCAGCATTTCCAAGATATTCACTCTAAGCTCTCCTTTTCAAACGTGTTCTTTCCTGTGCTTTTTATGGGATCTGACCGATCCCCGGCCAACCGATCGATCACGATGGAGACCGCGCTCCTCACTGAAAGATGGTTATACCCGTTTTGACCTCGAATAGGCTCCAAAACCTCATCCGCCTCGTCCAGGATATCATCCGTCAGCCCCCAGCCTGTGCCGAAGAGAAGCAGATAGGGCTCTTCTCCATCACGGATCTTGGTCCTGAGATCCGCAAACCCGATCGTCGGCTGAAAACGTCCGGCAGCCGTGATCACCACTCTCGGTGATCTTCCGCCGTTTTCTTCGCGCACCCGGTCAACCGCCTCCTTTAGGGTCCCGCAAAGCGCCATCAGACCGAAGGCCTCTTTGCGTGTGGCATTGTAGCCTGCGCCGAAACCCTCCTTCCAATGATGAACGATTCTCCGAACCAACGCCGCCTGGGAAGGGACCGGCTGGACCACAAAGAACCGGCTGACATGATAGGTCCTCGCCACCCTGGCGATATCATGCAGGTCAAGATTGGTGATGCAGGTCGTCACCACGTGACCTTGTTTATCATAAACCGGATAATGGAGCAGCGCAATATATAAGTTCATGGCCGGAATCTTCCACCCACTGCCCGCTTCTTTATGTCCCTATACAGGCTCGGCTCCCCCGTCATCCCCTCTTCGGATTCTCTCCAGCATCTCCAGATCCTCCCCGGTCAGCCCGGCTCGCTCCAGGAGATCCGGCCGGTTTCGGAATGTCTTCTCCAGGGCCTTGAACCTTTGGAACCGGCGGATCCTTTCATGGTGCCCCGAGAGGATCACCTCCGGAACCTGCATCCCCCGGTAGGATTCAGGCCTGGTGTACTGGGGATGTTTCAGGATGCCTTGAGAGAAGGAATCCGTGTTCACCGATCTTTCATCTCCCACCACCCCGGGAAGGCAGCGGGAAACCGCGTCCAGGACCACCAATGCCGCCAGTTCCCCCCCGGAAATCACATAATCTCCGATGGAGATCTCATCGTCCACCAGGTGTTCCGTCACCCGAGCGTCCACCCCTTCATACCGGCCGCAGATCAGCGTCACCGCTCTCGATCCTTGGGATAACGATCTGGCCGCCTCCTGGTCAAAGGGTCTTCCCTGAGGCGACATCAGGATCAGCCGGGTCTCCGGGCTCAAGTCCCGTATCCGGTCAACCGCCAGGAAAAGCGGCTCAGGCTTCATGACCATCCCGGCGCCTCCGCCGTAAGGGTAATCATCTACGGTACGGCGCTTGTCCTCCGTATAGTCCCGGAGCTGATGGATCCGGACGGTGATCTTTCCATCCTCCAGCGCCCTCCCCAGGATTCCTGAATGGATATAAACCGAAATGATCTCCGGAAAGAGCGTGAGCACGTCCCAGACAAAATTACTCAAGGAGTCCCTCCACCTCGTGGACGATCAGCCTTTGGTTTTCAAGGTCTATCTTCCGGATCACCTCCCGAATGGCGGGAATCAGGACTTCCCTTGCCTCTCCCCTGACCACATAGACATCGTTGCTTCCGGTCTCCAGGATATCCTCCACCCGGCCAAGATATTCCTCCCGGTCGGTATAGACGGAAAGACCGATGACGTCCGAATAATAATACCTCCCCTCCGGCAGGCGCACGGCCTCTGCCCGATGGATGAGGATCCGGGACCGCATGAAAGGCGCCACATGTTCCGGCGTGTCCTTCCCTTCAAAATGAAGGATCACCCGGTCCTGCTGGAATCGGACCCGGTCAATCCGGACGGGGTGTCTCTCCCCTGCTGAATCCTCGATGACCACATCATGCAGGTCTAAAAACCGCTTCGGGGAATCGGTCAGGGGAAAGACCTTGACCTCTCCCTGGATACCGTGCTTGCGAAAAATGATCCCGACTTCGATCCACTCGACCATGATATCATGACAACAGCATGGCGCCTCTACTCGATGATTTCGAGGACGCAGCGCTTGCCCAACTTGGTTCCGGCGGCATTCAGGATGGTCCTGAGCGACCTCGCCGTCCTCCCCTGTTTGCCGATCACCTTTCCCAAATCCTCCTGGGCAACCTTCAGTTCAATGACCGTTGTCTTCTCTCCTTGAAGTTCTTGTACTGCCACGGATTCAGGATGATCCACCAGCGCCTTCACCACATATAGGATGAGATCTCTCATATTCCGTTACCCCCACACTTGAGCCGTACTGAAACCGGGCGTTTAAGCCTTCATGCAGTCTTTAAGTATTTCCGCCAGACCCCTGATTTCTTCAGGAATTTTTTCACCGTTTCCGTAGGTTGTGCGCCGGACTCCAGCCACTTAAGAACGGCTTCTTCCTTGAGTTTGATCACGGAAGGATTTTTGCCGGGATCATAGGTCCCGACCTGTTCAATGAACTGACCATCTCTTGCCTTGCGTGAGTCCATCACCACAATCCTGTAATAGGGGAATTTTTTTGCGCCGAAACGACTCAGTCGTATGGAAACAGCCATGTCTTCACCTCCCTTTCATGAAACCCATCAACGTTTGATCTTCCGCTTCTTTTTTAACTTGTTCCTAAACCGTCCGCCGCCCATCATGTCCAACGGATTCCCCTGGCCCATTCCCGGATACCCTGACGGCATGGCCGGAGTCCCACCATTCCCGAAGAGACGGAACATCTTCTGCATCTTTGCAAACTGCTGCAGGAGGCGGTTGATTTCCTGCACCGTGGTCCCGCTCCCACGGGCGATCCGTTTGCGGCGGCTTCCGTTGATCATCTGATAGGATCCCCGTTCATCGGGTGTCATGGAACCGATGATCGCCTCGATACGAGTCAGTTCCTTCTCATCGGGTTTCGCCGAATTCAGTTCCTTGATTCTCCCGAATCCCGGAATCAGCTTGATGAGCTGTTCCAGAGATCCCATCTTCCTGATTTTTTTTAACTGATCCAGAAAATCGTTCAGGGTAAACTGTTGTTTCCGGATCTTTTGCTCCAGCTTACCGGCCTGTTCCTCGTCGTAGGATTCCTGGGCCTTCTCGACAAGGGTCAATAGGTCCCCCATTCCGAGAATCCTGGAAACCATCCGTTCCGGGTGGAAAACCTCAATTTGTTCCAGCTTCTCTCCGGTCCCCACAAACTTGATCGGTTTCCGGGTCACATAGTTGATGGAAAGGGCCGCACCGCCTCTCGCATCCCCGTCCAGCTTGGTCAGGATCACCCCGGTGATATCGAGACGCTCATTAAAGCGCTGTGAAGTATGGACGGCATCCTGGCCGGTCATGGCATCAGCCACGAAAAGGATTTCATCAGGGGCCGTCTCTTGCTTGATCCGGTCCAACTCTTCCATCAAGGCTTCATCGATATGGAGCCGTCCGGCCGTATCTAAAAAGAGGATATCGAACCCCTGGGATTCGGCCCTTTTTTTGGCCTCTTTGCAGATGGCCACCGGGTCCTGACTCTCGGAACTGTGGACCGGGATCCCCAACTGTTCTCCGAGAACCTGGAGTTGCAGAATGGCTGCAGGCCGCTGGACATCCGCTGCGGCCATCAGCGGACGATGCCCCTTGTTCTTGTACATCCTGGCCAGTTTGCCTATGGTCGTGGTCTTTCCGGACCCTTGAAGGCCCGCGACCATCACCACTGTGGGAGGCCTTGAAGAAAGCTTCATCCCGCTTTCTTTGGATCCCATCATAGCCGTCAGTTCCTGCTGGACGATCTGGATAAACTGCTGGCCGGGATTCAGACGCTGGTGAACCTCGATATTCAAAGAGCGTTCCTGAATACGCTCAAGAAGGTCCCGGACCACCTTGTAGTTGACGTCCGCTTCCAGCAGGGCCATCTTCACGTCATTGAGCGCCTGCTGGATATTCTCCGCAGAGAGTCTCCCTTTCCCCGTGATGTTCCTGAAGATCGAGTTCAGTTTATCAGTCAGCGTATCAAACACGGAACATACTCCTACACCAACCCGTAAATCCTGTTTTTTTCGGTTAATTTCAATAAACCATACAGGATTCCGATAGGAATTAAAGATACTAATATTATTTTTTTTTCTTTTGTCTGTCAAGATAATAATGGGATAATAATGGGGATAATAGCAATGTCCCAAATCCACCATCAAGCAGTATAAAGTTCCAATCTTTAATAAGCATTTTATCCAATCTTCCACCGCCTTATTAACTTCTCAATCTCCACGGCAAAGAATACCCCGGATGACAATGCAATCGTAAATATCAGTTCATTCAGGGTCAACGGTTCTGTCTTAAATATCGGGTTTAAAAAAGGTGCGTACAACGTGACCATCTGAAGGGCAAAGGTCAATGCGACTGCGCCAAGGAGGTATCGGTTAGATAACAACCCTATCTTAAACAGAGACTCTTTTTCCGATCGTATGGCAAGAACATGCCCGAGCTGGGTCAGACAGAGCACGGTAAATACCATGGTCTGCCAGTGAGCATGCTCTGTATTGATGGACCAGGCCTGAACAAAAAGGACGATGCCGGCCATCAAGAGGCCTACCCATATCGCATGGGCGCCGAGACCGTGGCTAAAGATGCTCTCTTTGGGATGCCGCGGCGGTCTGCTCATGACATCGCCCTCGGCAGGCTCCGCGGACAGGGCGAGGGCGGGAAGCCCGTCTGTCACCAGATTGATCCAGAGTAAATGGATCGGAAGAAGCGGGATCGGAAGGCCGGCCAGCGGCGCAAGGAAGAGGGTCCATATCTCTCCCGAATTCGTTGTGAGGAGATACTTGATGAATTTTCTGATATTATCATAGATCTTTCTCCCCTCCCTCACCGCCTTTACGATGGTGGAAAAATTGTCGTCCAGGAGGATCATGTGGGCGGCTTCTTTTGATACGTCCGTTCCGGTGATGCCCATGGCAACGCCGATGTCCGCCCTCTTTAATGCCGGCGCGTCGTTTACCCCGTCCCCGGTCATGGCGACAAACTGGCCTTTGTCCTGGAGAGCTTTTACTATTTTCAGTTTTTGCTCGGGGGCGACCCGCGCGTACACCCGGATATGCTCGACCCGTTCCTCGAATTCCTCTAATGATAACTTCTCCAGCTCTTGTCCGGTCATGAGCGCTTTTGAATCATCGTCTACGATGCCCAGACGCTGGGCTATTACCCGCGCGGTGATGGGATGGTCGCCGGTTATCATGACAGGCTTTATCCCCGCTGCCTTGCACAGGGCAACCGCTTCCCCGGCTTCTTCCCGGGGCGGGTCCAGCATGCCGGTAAGGCCGATGATCGTCAGGCCGGTCTCAACATTCCCTGAGGACATATCATCAGGCAGGGCGTCCCACGTTCTCATTGCAATACAGAGGACCCTCAGGCCGTCCGCCGCCATCCGTTCATTAATCCTGCTTATCTCTTCACTATCAACGGCCCTTAATCCTCCCGATGTTAATATATTGTCCGACTGGTCTATCAGAACATCTATTGCCCCCTTGGTAAAGGAGATGAATCCCCCCTCGCCCCCCTTTGAGAAAGGGTGGGTGTGGGGGATTTTATGGAACGTCGTCATACATTTTCTTGCAGAATCGAACGGTATTTCCGTTACTCTCGGGAAGTCGTTTTCCAGTTCTTTTTTCTCAAAACCCTGTTTCTTTGCCATGTCATAGAGTGCAATTTCCGTAGGGTCTCCTATGACAGAGCCATCAGCGCCCGTCTGCGCGTCATTACTTAAGGCAAGGGCATTCAATAGATGGTGGAGGGGTGAATGGCCGGCCTGACGTTTCGCTTTAACAAATTCCATCTCGGCACTCCGAAGTATTTTACCATCAAGATAGATCTCTTCAACGGTCATCTTATTCAGCGTGAGCGTTCCTGTTTTATCAGAACAGATATACGTCACAGAACCGAGGGTCTCTACAGCAGGCAGTTTTTTTATTAGGGCATGTTGCATGATCAGCTTCTTTGCCCCCAGCGCAAGGGATATGGTTATGACCGCGGGAAGCGCTTCAGGGATCGCGGCCACTGCCAGAGAGATCGCTGTGAGGAGCATGAGCATGGGCGGCTCTCCCCTCAGAATGCCGATGACGAGAACAATGGCGCATATAGCAAGCACGGCAAGCGCGAGTTTCCGGCCGAACACGGCAAGCCTTTTTTGAAGGGGCGTCTTTACCTCCTCCTCTTCCTGAAGCATTGCGGCAATCCTGCCAAGTTCCGTATCCATGCCGGTCCCCGTGATAACGCCGACACCGCGGCCGGAGGTCACAAACGTGCCTTTGTACGCCATGTTTTTTCTGTCGCCCAGGGGCAGGTGTTCGTCGTGTAGTTCCTTTGTTGTTTTTTCAACCGGCACGGATTCGCCCGTTAGGGCGGCCTCTTCGACCTTAAAAAGAGCTGCTTCGATCATGCGCATATCAGCGGGGACGATCTTCCCCGCCTCAAGCAGAACGACATCGCCCGGCACAAGCCGGGACGCTGAGATGGTTTCCGGCATACCGTTCCTCATCACCGTTGCGGATGGCGCTGCCATCTTCTTAAGGGCCGTCATGGCCTTTTCCGCCCTGTATTCCTGGATAAACCCGACAGCCGCGTTCAGGACAACAATGACAATGATGGCAATGGTGTCCGACACCTCGCCGATAAACCCTGAAATAAAAGCGGCGGCAATGAGGACAAGGATCATGAAGTCCTTGAACTGGTCAAGGAACATCATGAAAGGGGTCTTTTTCTTTTTCTCTGTTAATTCGTTCGGGCCGTGCTCCAGGAGCAGTTTTTGTGCATGTGCCGCGGAAATGCCCTGGAGAGACGACCCGAGTTCCGCCATGACGTCTTCGATGTTCTTTTGATGCCAGCGCATAGTTATCCTGATCCTTTCCTCTCCACGAGTACTCGATTAAAAAGTTTACCGCATGCTATACAGCAGCACAAAATTGACCATAAACACGAACACTATCATGACGGAATCCCACGCCAAAAGCATAGGTTTTTTCTCCGCGCGATAGGTCAGTCCGATCACTGCGATGGCCGTCATCATGACGGCGGAGAGGGCAGAGATGGTGTGATTTTGATTGACAAAGGAAAGCAGGGGGCCGTTGACATAGAGAATATCGTCAATGCCGAGGATGAGAATGTTAAAGATGTTGCTTCCGAACAGATTGCCGATCGCAAGGTCCACGGCCCCCATTTTCACCGCTGCCGATGAGACCACCACCTCGGGAAGGGATGTGGACATCGCAATGAAGATATTGCCTACGAAACTCTGCCCCAGGCCGGTCGATTCCGCTATCCCTTCGCCGATCTTCGGCAGGAACATAGCGGCAACGATGACGATAGCGGCATTGACCGCGTAATTGATAACAGCGGTTCTCGTCGGGATGTTTCCATATTGAAGTACAGCCACGTTATTGATATACAGGATGATCTGTTTTTTTTCGTAGAAATAGACCATTCTCATGGCGAAAAAATAGATGCCGATGAACACCAGACTGTAAACGCCGATCCAGCCCAGCGAAAACGCGTGGTTTGCGAAGAAAAGACTCAACGCAACAGCACCCAGGAGAAGTATCCCAAACGCGGCGGCGAGGGCATGGCCCTGGTGCGCTTTTGCGGATATCGGCATCGGCCTATACACCGCGTCCAGGACAGCAAGGATCAGCATATTAAAGACGCAGCTTCCCAGCACATCACCGACCGCAATATCCGGGACCCCTGCGTAGGTGACCGAGCTTATCCCGGTCACCAGCTCCGGCAGCGAGGTGACGGTTGCCATAAGCACAACGCCGATCCAGGTCCTCCCCATCCCGGTCTTTTCAGCGATGATGTCGCCGTACCGGGAAAGCCTTGTGCCTGCATAGACAATTGCCGCTGTGCAGAGGATAAACGCAATCCAGAGAAGCATGATTATCTTCCTTTAAATACCGTGGTTCATTCCGACTGGACCACCCCGCAGCAAACTGAGCGGTATCTGATCATTAACGTCTCTCCTCCTTAGGATCGGAGGGGATTAAGGGGAGGGTGAAGCATCCGGCATTTTTCATTTTACCCCCACCCCTGACTAAATCATTCAAGAGCAGGCTAAGCGGTAATCCCGCTATTTATTTTTTAAACACGTTGAAAAGCTTATTAAGTCCGGTCTTGTCCATCTTCGCCACCTGTTCCATCTCTCCGGCATCGAGCCAGACGCCGGCACACTCGGAACATTTGTCGATCTTTATTTCCTTGTAGTCGATTTCGATCAGTTCCATCCCGCACTTCGGACACATCATATAGTGCAGTTCTTTCCGTTTTTTCTTTTCTTCCGCCGCAAGCCGCTTGTGTTTTTCCTCCTCGATCTTCTTCTTGCCCTCAAATTCCATTCTCGCAAAATACTCTGCTTCTTTTTCACTTGGTCTCATTTGAATTACCCCCTTCTTTTGTTTTTTGGAATTTACTTTTATTGGAATGTTAAACAGTTACGACCGACTTTAACATGATTCTGCTGCTAATAATGAAGTTCTTCAGGAAAGCGCTTCTCTGAAAAGGCGGATCGTTTCCTTGTAATTTTTCGTCTCGAAGATGGCCGAACCGGCCACCAGGATATCGGCTCCGGCCTGAGCGATTTTTCCGGCATTTTCGATCTTGACCCCTCCGTCCACTTCGATGGCCGTATTCCGTCCGTGAGCCTTGATCATCTCTTTGAGACGGGAGATCTTGGGGAGGACCGCCTCAATAAAACTCTGCCCGCCGAAACCTGGGTTGACCGACATGATCAGGACCTGATCCAGATCCTTTAAAACATACTCTAATACATGGATCGGCTGATGAGGATTCAAGGCCGCTCCCGCCTGTATCTTGAGATCCTTGATCTGCTGGATGGTCCGGTGCAGATGGATGCAGGCCTCGGCGTGGACGGTCAGGATATCCGCACCGGCCTTGACAAATTCCAGGATGTATTTCGAGGGGTCTGAGATCATCAGGTGGACGTCCAGGGGGAGGCGCGTCACCGCACGGATCGCCTTGACCACCGGAGGACCGATGGTGATATTCGGGACGAAGTGCCCGTCCATGACATCCACATGAATAAAGTCCGCCCCGGCTTCTTCCACGGCCCGGATCTCTTCCCCGAGCCTCACGAAATCCGCTGAAAGAATCGAGGGCGCTATTTTGACCATGGTCGGCGCCTATTCAATAGTGGGTTGAAAAACTTGAGTTCGAGACAATGTAACGAATATCACTCTGCATGTCAAGCTGGTTTGACGATGGGTCCGTTTCGAAAACCTCAATAAACTCCATATCATCTTTTGTCCCCGAAACCCTATGCCGGACAGCCCTTCAGAGATTCATATCCTGATAAGCCATGAGCCGGCTGAAATCAAAGAGCGCGCCCATGGCCAGATTCTCCGTATGAATGCCTGACTCCTCGACCGCTGCCAGTGGATTGAGGCCGCCGGCCACAATGATGCCGGCCCGTCCTTCCACCACCGGGATATCGAGCAGCGGCTGGTTGGGCTTTCCTGCCATCAGGACGGCGCCCAATCCGATACCTTCGAGCTGCCTGACAAGCCTTCGGATCTCAGGGAGGGCCACGGCCGGAATCTCCCTGAAGCTCGCCCCGATCAGGCCGCGTCCCGTGCGGACGGCATCAAGAACGCTGGTCATATGCCCTTTGATAAAGATCTCCAAAGGATCCAGCGAGGAACCGTCATAATGAATAATCTGTGTAAATCTGTGCGGCTCGCCTTGATAGATATCGAGGAGCCCTCCGAACTTTGAAACCACGGGAATGCCCGCATGGATGAAGATGCCGTTCAAGGTCACACTGCAGATCGTGCCGATAGCGGTTTTCCCTTCAGGAACGAAAAAATCACCCATCGGCGTCCCAGGGCCGGAAATGGTGATGTATTGCCCCATCCCCAGTCTCTTTTCAAAAACCGGGGTCATGATTTTTAACGCATCTTTTATGAACCGGGTATCGATCAGGGAAATATTCAACAAGACCGGACCGGATTTCTTTTTGATAGAAAAATTCATCCTGTAAGAAAGAGCGTCTATTTTAGAGGAAATCAACCCCACCTTATCAACCACCAGAGCATTTTGCAACTCCTCTTCACCCTTAGCCGTGATCTTCCGTCCCAGTCTTTCGGATCTCTTGCATGTCAGGCCCAACTGATCGGTCAGCGCCAGGTAATGACGTACCGTCCTGTGGCTGAGATTGATCCCGAAAGACTGAAGGGTCTCCGCAAGATGGGTGCTCCCCAGCGGTCGTCTTGCGTTATTAAGGGCCTTAAGGATGGCCACGATTTTTCGTTCTTTATTGATATCCATCTCGCGTAAAACCCTGAATGGTCTGTCATCCATTCACTTCCCAGCCTGACCCAAGAGCGGTAAAATATAGGATCAGTGCTTGAAAATGAACTTCTTATAAACGCCGGCATCATCAACAGGCCGAGATTAGGAAATCTTACCATAAGAACCCGCGTAGATCAAGATTTTAACGGCAATATTGCCTATATTTTTAAAACGTCTGTTTTAGGGTACATTGTAGAATCAGGCGCATTTTTTGTTTCATACAATTATTAAATCTGGTTCTTCTCCCATATAGCGGGTAAAAAGGGTTCGAGGGTTGAAGATCCATAGGGTTCCAGGGGTCGAGGGGTCAAGGGTTCAAGTGAAGTGCTAAAAACATAAAGAGCCGAGGGCCATAGGGTTATACTTCGCGTGTCCTGCTTTTTATATAATTGCCCTCTGCTAAGGCTAATACACTAAGGCATCTTGGGTTCAAGGGTTCCAGTGTTTTTCTCTGGAGATTTTGCTTGCGTTTAAGTATTTCACTTGAATCCTTGACCCCTGGAATCCTTGACCCCTTATTACCCACTAAATGGGAGGAGAACCAAGTTTATTAAAGTTTTTTGTTGACAGACCTTTTCCTCATGATTATAATATTAAAAATTAATCGGTCATGATATGCCGGTAAATAAAAGGGCGCTGACTGGGCTATAATCATAAAATAACTTCCTCGTCAGGGGCATAACCTCCCATAAGCAATCACCATTGACCTCCGAATTATAGATGACGCGCTGATGGATGCAGGTTGATCGGGGGATTTTATCCAGCCAGAAGCCTCGTTACCATCTGTATGATGATCAGAAGAAAAAGGGCGGAGAGATGTGCCGTTTAAGCGCAATGACATGCCGAGATTATTTCTCCCCCATGGAGAATATCCTGGCCCTGGAAACCATGAAGGAAGGCCACGACGGGTCCGGCCTGGGACTGTTGCTCAAAGACCTGGGCGGGGCTTTCAAGGACATGAAGGGATACCCTATTCTCTCCGGAATCTGTTCCAATCATGGGCTGGAGATCTTGGACCAGTATATGAAGGCACGGGGGTTCAATGAACTCATGGCCTGGGAGCCTGAAATCCGCAGGGTTCCCGGTTCAGAGATCCAAAGACGGGACCACTATTTTGCCAAGGTCTATGACTATCCTCTGGATGTGCGGGAGGCCCCCATGCCGGGAAAAGAGGATCTGCTCATGAAGACCCGCATCGCCCTGCGGAGCAGAGGAGAAAGAGATGAATCGATTTTTGTCTTCTCTTTCTATCCGGATATCATCACGATCAAAGAAGTTGGAGACCCTTTGCATCTGGGAGAGTTTTTCAGTCTGGACCGAGACGAGCTTAAAGCCAAAATCATCTTTGCGCAGGGCCGGCAGAATACGAATTATGCGATCTACCTCTATGCCTGCCATCCCTTTTTCATCCAGGGATACGGCACCATGACCAACGGGGAGAACACGGCCTTTGTCCCCATCCGTGAATTCCTGACAAGCCGGGGCTTCCCGGGTTATATGGGTTACAACAGCGACAGTGAGGTTTTAACCCACATCCTTCACTACTGCCACAGACAGTTGAAATATCCGCTGATCTATTACAAGGATGTGATCACACCGCTCAAAAATGCTGAGATCAACGGCCGCCCGGACGGCAAGGCCCTCCGTCTCATCAGGAATTCGCTTCGCCCGCTCTGCATCGACGGGCCGAACTGTGTGATCGGATTCACTCCTGACGGCACGGTCTTCATGACCCAGGATTCCAAGAAACTCAGGCCGGGCGTGGTCGGAGGCGCACCGGGAAAGTTTGCGCTCATGTCTGAAGAATGCGGACTGGACAAGGCCATCCCGGACCGGGACAAGAGCGTGGATTTCGCCCCCATGAAATATGACATGGCCATGGTCACGCCCGATGCCAAGGAGTTAAAAAAATGGAACCAGCTGAACGTTTAGATCAAAATCACCAACTCTCTCTCAAAGAGTTTCCCTATATCATCCGGTGGCGGGAAGACCGCTGCACCCGCTGCGGCCGCTGTACGGCCGTCTGCCCCGTCAATGCCATTGAACCTTCGGTCTTTTCCCAGCGGCTGGTGCAGTCAGAGGGAAGCACCCCCTTCCCCGCCGTGGTTCGAAGGATCACGCACGGAATCCGGCAGGTCACGGATATGGAAAGGCACTGCACCGGATGCAGCGCCTGCGCCCTGGTCTGTCCGAACGTCGCGATCGAACCGGAATACAACCCGCATCACAAGTTCCTTTTTTACAAGAACAAGGGGGGCGTTCCCTACAAGAGGGGCGGCCGGAGAAACGATCCAAGCCCATCCACCGTGGACCAATTGAAATTCACCCGGATCTCCATGCTCACGGACCCGGCGCTGGATGCCGGACGCCACGAATTCCACATCCGAACCCTCCTCGGAAGGAACCTTCCACCGGAAAAGCTCCCTCTGGAGGTCGAAGACGGTCTTCTTGCGGTCAAGAAGGATTCCGGATTCATCCCGCCGGTCAGGGAGATCTATCCGATTCGTATTGCAAGCATGTCCGTAGGCGCCCTCTCCCCGCACATGTGGGAAGGGCTGGCCATGGGGGTTGCTTACCTCAATGAAGTGGAAGGGCTTCCTGTGGTCATGTGCACCGGCGAAGGAGGCATACCGCCCAGGCTCCTGACCTCTCGTTTTGTGAAATATTTTATCATTCAGATCGCATCGGGTTATTTCGGCTGGGACGAGATCATCCATGCCATTCCGAAGATGGTGGAAGATCCCGCGGCTATCGAGATCAAATACGGCCAGGGCGCAAAACCCGGAGACGGCGGCCTGCTCATGGCCTACAAGGTTCTCAAACTCATCGCAAAGATCCGGGGCGTGCCTGAATACGTGGATCTCGCGTCTCCGCCCACCCACCAGACCCAGTATTCCATCGAGGAGGCCGTGGCCAAGATGATCCAATCCATGTCCATGGCCTGGGGGTTCCGTGTCCCGGTCTATCCCAAGATCTCCGGGACCAAGACGGCCAGGGCGGTCCTCAACAATCTGGCAAGAAATCCCTATGCGGCGGCCCTCTGCATCGACGGCGAAGACGGGGGGACCGGCGCGGCCTACAATATCTCCATGGACAAGATGGGTCACCCGATCGCATCCAACATCCGGGACTGCTACCTCGACCTGGTTAAACAGGGGAAACAGAACGAACTCCCCCTGATCGCCGCAGGCGGCATGGGAAAGACCGGCAGCCTCGCGGCCAATGCCGCGGCCATGATCATGCTGGGAGCCTCGGCCGTGGACATCGGGAAATATATCATGCAGGCCGCGGCCGGCTGCCTTGGGAATGAATACAACCGCTGCAACCTCTGCAATACGGGACGGTGTCCCAGGGGGATCACCACGCAGGATCCCAAACTCTACAGGCGGCTCGACCCGGATAAGGTTGCGGAACGGGTGGTGGAGGTCTTCAAGTCCGCGGACGTGGAACTCAAGAAGATCTTTGCACCCATGGGGCGCAGCACTCAGCTCCCCATCGGCATGTCAGACGGCCTGGGTGTTGCGGACAAGGAGATCGCCGAACGGCTGAATATCAGCTACGTCTGTTGAGAAAAAAGTGGATTATCTCCAAAAGAGTGGGTGAAAACATCAGGGGTCCAGGGGTCAAGGATTCCAGGGGTCAAGTGAAGTGTTAAAATCATAAGGGGCCGAGGATTATAGGGTCCAAGGGTTCCAGTGTTTTTCTCTGAAGATTTTGCTTGCGTTTCAGTATCTCACTTGAACCCTTGATCCCTCGACCCCTGGAACCCTATGGATCTTCAACCCTTGACCCCTTTTTACCCACTAGATGGGAGAAGAACCAAAAAAGCAGACGGAATACAGCAGACAGCCTACAGGGAAAAAAATGATCGTTCGCTTTGGGTCTGCGACAAATTTATGGGTAACCATTTCTCTAAGAGCGTCATTCCCCGACTTGATCGGGGAATCCAGACAATTAAGGAACTGGATTGTCCGGTCAAGCCTGTCCTACGACTTGATCGGGGGACCGGACAATGACAACCATATGTAATCCTGATGTGTACCCACAAATTTGTCGCACACTCGTTCGCTTTTCTGATTGCTGACCGCTGAAAGCTTTTTTGTGAGAAGACAATGATCATTCATGGAAACATAAAAGGCAAGAGAGTCTCTTCCCGTGAACTCGAGGAACAAATCCAGAAAGCGGTCCGGGACGGACAAAGGGCGCTCTCCATCCGGGCGGACGGGCAGCACGGCATCGGCGGCCGCATCTGGCCCACCGGGCAGAAGGTCCGAATCACGGTGGAAGGTCCCGTGGGACAGCGTCTCGGAGGCATGGGCATGGACGGCGCCGAGATCATCGTAAAGGGAAGCGCCTCCGATGACGTGGGCTGGATCAACTGCGGGGCCAGGATTACGGTTCTTGGGGATGTGACCAACGGCGCCCACAATGCCGGCGCCCAGGGACTCCTCTATGTCCAGGGAGGAGGCGGCGCCCGTTGCGATACCATGACCAAGGCCAACCCTCGGTTTGAACCGTTGCAATCCTGGTACTTCCGGGATGTAGGGGACTCTTTCGCAGAGTTCAAAGCAGGGGGCATCGCGGTGGTCTGCGGTGTGCATCCCAAAAATCCCGATAACATTCTCGGTTACCGTCCCTGTGTCGGGATGGTCGGAGGAAGCATCTACTTCCGGGGCCCCATTCAGGGATACAGTGAATCAGACGTCAAGTGCGTTGATCTCACCCCCCAGGACTGGGACTGGCTGTGCAAGAACATCAAGCCGTACCTCAAGGCCATCGACCGGATGCCCTACCTTGGAGAATTGACCCGATCTCCCAAGGACTGGAAGAAACTCATCGCCTATACCCCGGCGGAAAAGGCCGAGCGCAAAGGAATGAAGATATCCACCACGGCGTTTAGGGCCCAAACCTGGGAGCCCACCGTGGGTAAAGGGGGCATCTTCGGCGAATATCTGGATCACGATCAGACCCTTCTCCCCTATATTACAACCGGTGAGAATCGGCGGTTCCGCCCTGTCTGGAACCATCAGAAATATCTGCCCCCCTGCGCCTATGCCTGTCCTTCACGGATCCCCTCCCACAGGCGGGCCTCCCTGATCCGTCAGAACAAGCTGCAGGAGGCCCTTGAACTGGCGCTTCAGTACAGTCCCTTCCCTGCCAGTGTCTGCGGCCAGATCTGCCCGAACCTTTGTATGGATGCCTGCACCCGGGGAAGGCTGGACAAACCCCTGGATATCAAAAACCTCGGAGCATTGAGCCTGGATCTCCCCGCGCCCAAGAAGGCCCGGTCCACAGGGAAGAAGGTCGCGGTGATCGGGGCCGGTCCAGGCGGGCTTTCCGCGGCCTGGCAGCTGGCGCTCAAGGGACACAACGTGAGTCTTTATGAGACATCAGAAAGACTCGGCGGGAAAATGGAGTGGTGCGTCCCTCGTAACCGCCTGCCGCAGAAGATCCTGAAAAAGGAGATCTCCCGTTTTGAAGAGCTGGGGGTCGGAATCCATCTGAAAACCAAAGTGACCGGGAAACTGTTCAAGGAGATTTACAGAAAACACAACATCGTGGTCGTGGCCTGCGGCGCGCAGGAGGCCAGAACTATGCCCTTCCAGGGATCGGAACACGTGGTTCCCGGCATTGAATTCTTAAAACAGGTCAACTACGGCGAACCCATGGACCTCGCAAGGAAAAAGGTGGTGGTCATCGGCGCCGGGAACGCCGGCATGGATATCGCCTGCCAGTCTTATAACTTGGGGGCCGAGTCCGTGACGGCCGTGGATATCCAGCCGCCCGCAAGTTTCAGCAAGGAACAGGAACTGGCAAAGGCCATGGGCACCCTGATCCTCTACCCCAAGATCGCGGAGAAATACGATCCAAAGAAAAAAAAGATCTATTTCCGGGACGGCGCCTCTTTAAATGCCGACGTGGTGATCATCTCCATCGGCGAGACCCCGGTCCTCGGCTTCCTGCCTCCGAGCGTGCACACGGAACGGGGGTTCATCACCGCCGATGAACACGGCCGGACATCGGATATAAAAGTATTCGCCGTGGGAGACGCCGCCCGGCCGGGACTCGTCACCCACGCCATCGGTCAGGGCCGTCTCACCGCAGAAGCGATACACGCCCAGATGATGAACTTTGATCTGATCCCGGAAATCAAGCAGGTCATTCCTTACGATAGGATCAGGACCGTCTATTACGAAAGATCCCTGCTCGATGAATTTGTGCCGCAAAAAGAAGCGGACCGCTGTATGTCCTGCGGATCATGCAGGGACTGCCGCATGTGCGAGACCGCCTGTTATTACGGGGCCATCACGCGCAAGGAAACCGAAGACGGCGGATTTGAATATGTGGCGGACCCCAAACTCTGCATCGGCTGCGGTTTCTGCACAGGCATCTGTCCCAGCGGGGTTTGGGAGATGGTTCAAAACATCTGATCCATCAACTGATCCTGTCTGAAAATAGTCTATAACCTTATTCCCTGTTGAGGAGCGCCATGAGAACAATAAAACCCCTGATGCGTTGTCTGATCCTGATCATCCTGTTTATGCTCCCCGGGTGCATCACAGTCCAGGTGGGGATGCGGTCGCCCCAGGACAGACTCAGAGAGACCGTGGTCCAGGACAAGGGATGGAACAAGATCCTGATCCTGGACATCAACGGATTCCTGAGTGATGTGGGTCCCTGGAAGCCCTATTCCCCCCCGGTGACCGTGCTCAATGACGTGAAAGAGAAACTCCGCAAAGCCGAAAAGGACAGCCGGATCAAGGGGGTGATCCTCCGGATCAACAGCCCCGGCGGAACCGTGACCGCTTCGGACAGCATCTACGACGAAATCAAACAATTCAAGGAGAAAAAGCGCGTCCCCGTAGCGGCCCAGATGATGGACACCGCGGCATCAGGAGGCTATTACGTGGCCTTGGCCGCGGACCGGATCGTGGCCCAGCCGACCAGCATCACCGGAAGCATCGGGGTCATGGTTCAGAAATTCGACGTGCATGAACTGCTCGCCAAGATCGGCGTCATGAACACCCCGGTAAAATCCGGCGAGCACAAGGATATCGGTTCCCCGTTCAGGCCCCAGACCGAAGAGGAACAAAAACTGCTTCAGAAGACCATTGATGAACTCTACGGCCGTTTTGTGCAGACCGTGGCTGATAACCGGAAGGGACTCACGCGGGATGAAGTCCTGGCCCTGGCCGACGGGAGGATCTATACCTCTGAACAGGCCCTGAAGAACAGGCTCATTGACCGGATCGGTTATTTAAACGATGCCATTGATGAAGTAAAAAACATGGCCGGTCTGGAAACGGCCCGGGTGATCATCTACCACGTCCCATCCGCCTATACGGAGAACATCTATTCGTCCGTTCCCCTTCCCCCGGTCAGTGAGATTCATCTCCTCAATCTGAACCGGGACCTTGCAGGATTGGGGAGTCCGTTCCTCTATCTGTGGGAGCCAGGGTTTCAGGGCTGGTGATGCCCCGTGCAGCCGCACCCGAGGAAAGCGGAAGAGAGACCAGGGAGAAGGGATCCACCCTGGCGCCGTTGAGTTTCACGCCCCAGTGCAGGTGGGGTCCGGTCACGCGTCCCGTGGCGCCCACGTGCCCGATGACCTCCTCTCTACTGACAGAAGACCCCTTCCCGACCGTCATGTCATTCAGATGCGCATACAGGGTATAGAGCCCGAATCCGTGGTCCAGAATCACGGTATGGCCGCTGAAGAAGAGATCGCCGGCAAAAACCACCCGACCGGCATTGGAGGCATGGACCTCTGTCCCGGAGGCGGCCTTAAGGTCGGCGCCTGAATGCGGGTTCCTGGGTTCCCCGTTGATGATCCTCCGGAGCCCGAACCGGCTTCCGCTTTGCACATCAAGCGGCACGGCAAAACCCTGATCGAAGATCCGATCAGGATTCTGTATACTGAAAATGGCGTCCTGCAGTTTCTGTTCCTCTTTATACCGTTTCAGGTCCTTGCCGGACAGGTGGACGTACTTCTCGTCCACGGTGATCCGTTCCACGGGAAATTCTTTTTTCTGAATTTTCAGGATCATGGTTCCCGATGACTCGATGCCGTCAGGGAACTCCGCCCGATAAGTGAGGGTCTGCTCTCCGGGCGGGATATCCAGGTCGATCCCGGCCAGCCCCATCCAGACCTTTTTGTCCTCGGCCGGGAAGAACAGGATCTTCTGTTTGCCGAGGGAGGCGCTCACCCTGGCAATCTCCCGAGGGGATCCGACCCGGATTAGGACCGCCTCCCCGGGAAAGAGTTCCTTGGGTAATGTTTCGAACTGCAGATCTCTCTTCGGGACTTCCTTCGAAACCATGGAAGACGGGTCACGCTCAGGGAGGTCCGGTGCGCCGTGACCGATGACGGTCATCCCCAAGGCGGCGAGCATGGCCCCCATAAAAAACAGAAGGGTAAAACCGGGACGCGGCATTCTATTCTTCACTCCTTCCGGAAAGGCCGCAGCGGATATACTCAATCTTGATGCACCGGTCCATGACCACCTCGATCCCGGCCGCTTCCAGTCTCCTCGCGGCCTCAACAACCACGGCCTCCCCGTCTTTGACTTTCCGGATCTTCTTTTCACACGTGAAATTCCGCCGCCCTTTGGGGGGGCGGAATTTCACTGCATGAAGAACTTCAGATCCCCAGACCCTTCCCGCATGATCTCGATCTTGTTGTCCACGAGGGAGATGACGCTGGAAGGAAGGACGGGCAGGATGCCGCAATTCAGGATCAGATCCACTTGCCCACCGAATTGTTCAAGAAGTTCTTCCGGGTCCGAGATGACTTCCTCTGTGCTCCGGTTGGTGCTGGTGCTGATGATGGGGTTCCCCAGTTCCTTCACGAGCAAAAGAGGGACGGGATGTTCCGGGATCCGGATCCCGACGGTCTTGCTCCTGCTCCGGAGCAGCCTCGGAGTCTCTCTGCTGGCCGGAAGAATGAAGGTGTAAGGCCCCGGCAGAAACCGCTTCAGAATGCGGTACGCAAAATTGGAGACCATGGCATACCGGCTGATATGGGTCAGATCCGAGCAGACAAAAGACATGGGTTTCTTGGGATCTCTCCCTTTGATACGGATGATGCGGTTGACCGCATGAATGTTGGTAATGTCGCACCCCAGACCGTAAACGGTATCGGTGGGATAGATGATGACGCCGCCGGAACGCATGACTTCAACCGCCCGCTGAATGTGTCGTCCCTGGGGATTCTTAACATGGATATGGAGGACCGGAGCGGCCATAAATGCTTTATCCTTTGGGAAAGGATTATACCCAAACCATGGAATCTTGTACAGTCAAAAAGGCGGGCCGGGCCGGGCCGGTTATGCTCCGGAATCCTGTATATCAAGGGGATGAAGGCGGCGCTCAATCAAGAAAAATCAGGGCCGTTAAGAAACAGATCGGGGACTTGCAACTAGGGTCCGCCCGTCCGGGTCGACCGCATCACAGATGAGGTCGGAAAAATCGTCTGCCAGTTTTTCTTCCTCATCATGATCCATGGCGATCCCGGAGGCATCTCTTAAAAAATGAAAATATTCATGCACCAGGGTCTTGATATCATAATCCCTGGTGATATAAATGGTCTTACTCTCGGAATCATAAAGGCCGTCTACAGGGAGAAGCAGCCCGTACCGGCCGATCACCCTGCTGTTCATGGTCTGGTCCGAGATGATCTGGATCTCCAGTTCTCTCCGACCGCTTTTGAACTGATCATCCTTGAGACGCAGACCGACCCGCTTCTCAATGAAGCTTGGATAGACTTTGAACGAGACCTCCAGATACTTGTTGATCTCGTCATACTTGTTATACTCATGGTAGATCTGGGTCCTGCAGAACTCATTCTCCAGGGCCATGAACTTGACCAGTTCCACCCCCCCGTTGCTGTAACGGGCTCCGAGCATGTCGTTTTGGAGAAGGATCAGCACAAAGGATATCAAAAAAACTGTGCGTTTCATCAAACAACTTCCTGCTTCATTCTCTGCCTATGGCAGGGGCTCTTAAATGCATTTCCTGTCTTATTTTTCGGCATTTTATAAAAATACTTTAATATTTTTTAAACTCATTCCCCCTCTTTTTCCAAAATGGACAGTTTAGTCAGACGATAAAGGAAATTGCAGACCTCGAAATCCACCAGGGTGGACCGGGCGCAGATCTCACTGATGGTCCTTTTGCCGTTGATCAATGAGAGGATCAGCTGCTGGTCATTATTCAGTTCGGTCCCGTTGAGTTTCTCTTTGCCCCCCTTGGCAAAGGCAAAGACGATGTCCATGGAAGGGATGGCATGGCGCATCTTTTCCCATTCATCCTCCCTGCGCGCCCCTTCCATGAGAAGATTCATGACATCCAGTGAAAGATCTTCGGCCGGATCAATGTTCGGTTCCTTGTTGATGAACTCAAAGCGCCCTTCCGGGAAGAGGAAAAGGGAATAAACGATCTCCGTGGCCTGGACCTTGAGGGCCGCTCGAAGGTCCTCTTTGCGGACGGCGCCGATTCCGATCAAGGCCTTGCCGAGCCGTTTCGTGGGATCCTCTGCGCACAGGGTCAGCGCCCGCTCCCTCTCCTTTTCCGTGATCATCCCAAGCTTGATCAGCAGATAACCGAGTTTGTTCTTGTTGTCCTTGTCCATACAGGAGGCTGAAGAGATCTTCCCCTCACGAAAATAGAGACATTTCTCATCATGCCTGCTCTGGATCACCAGGGTCCCTGTGTTCCTGCAAGAGGCCATGAGCTGAAGGAGGTCAGGCACCCGGATGGTCTTCAACTCACCTCTCAGTTCCACCAGGGCGGAAGGCGCATTTTCGGAATCAGGGGCCGGCGCCGGAGGCTTCTCATCTTCCCCCTGCTTCAGCCCGGCGCTCAGAGGCTCACCCTCGCCGCCGGATCCGGGCGCGTCATGTTCCCGCTCCTTGGTCTCCTTCAAAGACGGTTTTGCTTCCGGGAGATCGGTTTCCTGCGCTCCTTTCCGCCTTAGGATCAAAAACAGGATGATCAGGAACAATACAAGAAGCAAGACCGCAGCGCCCAGTGACAGGATACCGTAATAGGCCTTCCGGGGCGCGCCTTGAACAGGACCCGTCGCTTCGATCTTTGAGAGATCGGCCTTCACCTCCTCCGCTTTCCCGGTCTTGTCCGCATCGGCTCCTTTCCCTCTCTCCCCCTGTCCCTTGCTCTCAGGCTCTTCATGCACGATCTTTTCAGGAGGCGCTTGCTGAGGGAGAGTCGAACTCCGGGCCTGGGCCTCTTCGTTCTTCTTGACGGGAGGCTTCGGCTCATCCGGCTTGGCTGTTGTCCCGATCTGAGCAGGGCCTGGGACAGGCGCCTTCAGGTCTGCCGCGACTTTCTCTTTTCCCGCAGGGGCCTGTACCGTCTCTTTGGCAACGGTGATGCCGGTCTCCTCCTTCACCGGCTTCTGATGCTGATCCCAACGTACCGGCGCCGGGTAAAAGGAGATATGGCTGACCGGCTGCACAAACCGAGAGATCTTCAATCCCAGAAGGATCTGCTGGCCGTCCGAATCCGAACCCATGCCGAGCAGCAGATTCTTGACCTTAACGATCAGGTCCGGCTGAAGCCCCTTTCTCGACACAACCGGGTCGGACGCAAATGACCTGGAGGTTTTGAGCACCACCACGTTCTGCATCACCCCGGTATCAAAATGCTTCACTGCGTCCAACAACCCGCTCTCCACACAGGCCGCATCGTAAGTCCCGTTGATCACCCCGGAGATATTGTCGGCGAAATGGGATGAGACACTTATTTTTTGAAATATTTTTTCCGGATCGTCCTCAAGGGCCTCCATCAGAAAGGACCATCTCGACCGGCTCTTCTCATCCATCACCAGACGCCGATTCCCCCTTTTCAGATCAGAGATCGAATGCACGGACCCGTTCCTGGCCGAGATCAGCAGGAGATTGTGAGTCTCTTCCTCAGACCGGGTAAAGTTCGAAATGAGCTGCAGGGCCCCGTCATGTTCATAATAAAAGACATTACTGACAACAGCCAGATCAGCCTCTTTGCTATCGAGGGCTCGGAACAGAGCATTCTCAGTCTGAAACGGGCGAACCGCGATTTTCTCATCCATACGGTCCTGGAGATAGCCGCAGAGAAGATTTGCCTCTTCTTCGGACCGGACCAGGGAGTTGTTATTCGGCACAAAACCGAAAGTCAACTGGGCCTGCGCCGATCCCGCCATCACCCATGTCATTATGAATCCGATCAAGAACGCTCGTTTCATAACGGTCTGTTCCTCAATTTTCTATCGGGGTCGGAACGGATTGCAGCGGGTTTATCTGAAGGGATAAACCTCCTGCCCTACCACCTGATTCAACCTGGCGATCGCTTTCACATAATCGAGTTTCTTGAAGAGCCAATGGGCATCGGACCAGCGTTTCTGAACCTGGGAGTCGTTCACATCCTTCACGGTCGTCATCCCGTACGGGTACCCCTGCCGCACAACCTTGACCTGCCGGATGGCCTTTTCCCTGGCTTCTTCCCGGATCTTGAGCTGCTCGTAGAATTCATTGACCTCCGTCAGAGCCTGCTGTACCTGAAGGGCGATCTGTTTTTGCAGATACTCATACTGATTCTCAAGCTCCACCATGTGGTGCGAGGCTTCCTTGTATTCCCCGTAACCTTTGAAGCCGTCAAACAGATTCATACGAGCGCCGATTCCGACCGTGCTCACAGAGTCCTGGTTGGCGTCGAAGTCGTCGCTGGTCCAGGTCTTCTTGGCGAACGCCGCGATCATGGGAAGGTTCGAAACGGCCGCCACCTTCCTTTGAAGCTTGGCGCTTTGAACCGCGTCCTTCAGCATCCGGATTTCCGGGCGGTTCTTCATGGCCGTATCCACCATGGCCTGCAAATCCTGGCGGAAGTCCGGATAATTCAGTTTGTCCCCCACGATGTTGATGGTCGCCGAGACATCCACGCCCATGGTGATTTTCAGGGCCTCCAGACTTAACGTCTCCCACTTGTTCAGCTCCGGGAGCCAGGTCCGCATATCGTCCAGGTCATACTGGACCTGAATCACATCCTTCTCCGGCGCGTTTCTCGCCCCCTTCTTGAAATCCGCATCCGCCGTCTTATAAAAGAGCTCCATCTCCGAGATCGTCTCCAAGAGGATCTTCCTCGCCTCACGGGCCAGCACCGCCTGCTGGTAAGAGGTCACCACGGTGAGCAGGAGCTGATTGCGGACGTCTTCTCGTTTGCTCTCGGCTACATTCACACCGAGTTTGGCCAGGCGGTTCATGTTGGTGATCCGGCCCCAGGTAAAAAGCGGGAGTTCAACCCCGGCCTCGGTCACGATCATCTTGTCATCGGTTAAATCGAAACGCTCCACCGTCATAGGCGAGGCATAGCCCACGACAGGCAGAGAAAAGTTTTGCAGATTGATGGGTTCGTCCAATTTGATGGAACTCGAACTCACCATGACCTGAGGGTAATACGCCGACCGGGCCTGCATGAGCACGGCCTTGGCCTTTTTCACCGCCGCTTCAGAGGCGATCAGCCCCTGGTCCTTTTCCATCGCGGCCTGAATGCAAGCGGCCAGATCCAGACTCTGGAGATCCACAGCGTATCCCGTCCCAGCCGTCATAATAAAAATAATTAAACCGATGATTCCCTTTCTCCACGTTTCACATTCTCCCATAACGCCTCCTCTCTTAAAATCCACATAGACTACAGACTATCAATAGGTCCGCTGCCGTTAAACCGAGTACAAGTCAGAGAACCCCAATATGCTCTCCCACAGAGGTAATTAACGCATGGCTTTTAGTGCCGTTCGTAAAAGAGGCTCAAAACTCGGCAAGCATTTGAAACCAAAGCTCTAATCTGCTATTTAAGTATCTCCCGGTGTGCTTTTTCTGTCAATGGGAATTTGACATATATACTGCTTTTCAATCCGTCCCGGATGGGAGCGCTTAGTGGCCCTATTCGTAAATACGGTCGCATTCGAGTGCCGTAGGGCGGCCTCATCTGCGTTCCGCTCCTTGCGGCGTACCACAGTGGGTACACCTCAGTAGCTCGCCTTGATGAGACTGCCCTACGACCCTCTCGGTACGTTACCATATTTACGAACAGGACCACTGAGAAGATCGATCGTGGGGAAAATAAGGAAAAATTAAAAGAACCGCTGGAAG
>Ga0210051_1000022_pt1 | contig 94983 bp, 83 predicted proteins | sample CryGey092014_all_FD_185464 | JGI IMG/M metagenome (GOLD analysis project Ga0210051, IMG submission 185464) | Groundwater microbial communities from aquifer - Crystal Geyser CG23_combo_of_CG06-09_8/20/14_all (SPAdes) (version 2) | ecosystem: Environmental > Aquatic > Deep subsurface > Groundwater...
TGGGTACCGCCCTCACCGAGCAGGAGGCCGTGGACATGGCGATCCAGCTGGGCGGTGAGCCGGTGATCGACGACACCAACGACCACTACCAGTACAAGGGGATGGGCGGCGAGGTGGTCCCCGGCGTCCCCTACGGGGTGGTTACCGACGGCAGCGATTTCTGGGCGTCCGCGGGTGAGCCGCACTGCGCCGACTGCCACAGCTACCCGTTCGTCGAGTCCCAGGGCGGCATCAACGCGCCGTGGGCGGAGCCGGGCAAGTACGCCCTGATGCGCCACTCCAAGGGTCACCATCGGCTCGCTTGCCAGTCGTGCCACGAGTCGATCCACGGCCTCTACCCGGTGTCGCCGTTGAACGACCCGACGACGCGTTCCGCGGCGCTCCAGTACAACGCCAATGGTTCGCATGGGCCGGTCACCTGCGCTGCATGCCATGTGACCAACAACGGCGGTGTGCCGACGATCGCCGAGAACAAGCAGGTCGACGGGGTGCTGATCGGCACCAACTACGACCGGGCGGTGGTCTACATGCACACCAGTCGTGCCGGGACCAAGACCCTGCCGACGGTGGGTCGTAACGCCTTCGACAATGGCTTGGGGCTGCCGCTCGGCTACGGCCGCACGATGAACCCCGCGGGTCCGTCGTACAACGACTGCCCGACCACCAACGTGGGGCAGGGTGATGGTGCGCCCCACTACAGCCCGGGTCCGGCGAACGACGCCAAGTAGGCGTGTGACCTGACCGCGAAGGAAGCGGCCGGCCCCTCTTCTCTACTTCTGGGGGGGGGCCGGCCGCCATCGCAGCGGCGGCCCCGGGGGGGCGTGGCTTTCCTCCCCCCGGGACCGTTCGCTGCACCCGCGCGGCCGGCCGCCCCCCAGAAGAGTAAGGGGGCCGGCCGCGCGGGTGCAGCGGAGAGGGTCTCTGACCACCCCAACTCAACCTCGAATCCCAACCGGAGGCCCATTCCCATGGATCGCCAACGCATGAAAGCAACCAAAGCAACCGTGGTCGTCGCCCTCTTCGCGGCCGCCACCGCCACCGCCGCCCCGGTCGCCTGGACCGACGGCATCTACCACTTCGACATCGTCCCGGGCCACGTGAACGGGATCGCCAGTGACCCGTTCGACACGGGAGATTCGGGGAGCCGCTACAAACATCAGACCTGGTTTGAGGGGGCGATCCCCGGCGGCACCCTGGACCTGGTGGTGAGCGGCAACGGCACGCTCATCGACATCCCCGCGGAGGGGTTTCACCCCGATCCGATTTCGGGCACCCCCATTGGCTCGGTGCAGTTTGGGGATCACGTGGCGGAGAGCGGCAAGGCCAACCAGTACACCATCCCGTTTGCCGGTCCGTTCTCGCCCGGCGGCACGGTTACCGGTGACGGCCACATGCATGTGAATGCGCCCAACGCCTACTTCAATCCGTCTAGTTACGGGTATGAGATGACCATCCCCCTGCGCCTGTGGACCGCGCCGTGGGATAGCCCCACGAACCACGGTTATAACTACGGCTATAAGGTAGACGGGAGCCGCTTCGACGGCCAGAATTTGCGTCTCGTGTCGACCGGCACGGTCGCCGACGGACCGTTTGCGACGCAGAAGTACCAGATGGTCCTCGAGCTCTCCCTCGCCCCGCAGGTCCCCGAGCCCACCTCGGTGGGGCTGGTGGGGGGCGTGGTCGCGGGGCTGCTCGCCTGGGTTCGCCGCCGGCGCGCGGCCTGAGTGGAGCGGAGTCGGGCCACCTCACCGGCGGTGAACGGTGGCCGAAGAGGGGTGGCGCGGTGGCGGCTGCGCCACCCCTTTTTGTCCTTGACCCTGCTTGTTAGGCTCCCGCCCCGGTTGTTGCCCCGTCGCCTCGTCCACCCCGTCGCTTCCTCCCGCCGCCTCCCTTGGGGTGCGCGGGCTCTCTCTCTCGGAGGTCGTTCGTGAATCAGCTTCCTGTCGTGGTGCGTGGCGCGATCGCCATCGTTGCCTGCCTCGCCCTCTCGCCCCTCACCCCCGGTACGGCCCGGGGAGCCGGCGCGCCCCCGCAAGCCGGCGCCCCCCCCACGGCCGGCGCGCCCGCGCAAGCCGGTGCGCCCGCCAAAGATGAGGGGGTGGTGGCGACGGTGGCCGACCTGCCGATCCACGACTGGGAGGTGATGCAGGCGATCAACTCCACCCCCTTGCAGGCGTATGCCGACCAGCTCGACGCCTCGGATCAGGGGCGTCGGGTCAAGCAGGGGTTTCTTGAAAGCCTGGTGAACCAGCGCCTCCTCTACCTGGAGGCGAAGGGCCAGGGGTTAGAGAAGAGTGACGACTATCTCACCCAGGCCGCGGCGTGGGAGACCCAGGCCCTCGCCGATCTCTACACCCGGGATTTTTACAACCGGCGCGGGGAGATCACCGACGCGGAGGTGGAGGCGGCGTGGGCGAAGGAGAAGAACACCAAGCGCGGCGCCAATGAGCTCGACGCGGAGATGCGCCAGGTGGTGCGCAACAAGCTCGCCGCGCGCCGCTTCAGCGAGGTGCGCAAGGAGATCGCTGACAGCCTGGGGGCAGAGGCCAAGGTGGAGGCGAAGGACGCGGACATCGCGATGGACGGCGACGAGAGCCGCAAGCCGGAGCAGGTAGTTGCCACGGTGGCTGGAGAGGAGGTGACCTGGGGCTTGGCGCGGCCGCGCCTGTGGAACAAGAAGAGCGCCGGCGAGCGGCGCGCCGAGCTGGCGGCCATGGGGGTCGAGCTCCTCAAGGCGCGTAAGGCGCGCTCCCTCGGTCTTGATCAGGACCCCGCCTTTCGCCACCGCCACGACGACTTCCTGCGCGACCTGGTCACCGTCCAGCTCGTGAAGCAGCTCCGCGCCAAGTACATCCCCACGGACGAGCAGTTTGCCGCCTACTACAAAGACCACCCGCAGGACTTCACCATCCCCGAGCGGCGGCGGTTGCAACAGATCGTGGTGAAGACCAAGGAGGAGGCGAAGAAGCTACGCAAGCAGATCGCCAAGGAGACCACTGCCGAGAACGACCCGTTCTACAAGCTTGCCCAGGAGAAGTCCCTCGACCCCGCCGCCGGGCGGACCTCCGGGGTCCTCGGCTGGGTGACCCAAGGCGATGGGAAGGTCATGGCGGAGCTGGAGAAGGTCGCCTTCGCCCTGAAGGTGAAGGAGGTGAGCCAGCCGGTGGAGTCGCCGCGCGGCTGGCACCTCATTCGCACCCTGGAGGTGGTGGCGCCGGAGCAGCTCACCCTGGAGAAGATCAACGACAGCGACAAGCGTGAGCGCTACAACGAGTTCTTCTTCAAAGAGAAGATGACCCCGTACCTGGCGGAGCTGCGCAAGCAGCACAAGGTGGTGGTTGACCCCGAGTGGTTCGGACGGGTCACCCTTCCGAGTGGCCCACCCGAGGCACCGTCCGCGGTGAAACCCTCCCTCGGTGCGCGGACCCTCGCCGCGCCGCCGGCCGCGCCGGCGCCAGCCGCGCCCCAGCAGCCGGCAAAGCCGGGGGAGGGGCGGTGAGTCCCAGCCCACGCCTGGCCGGGGTGCTCCTCATCGCGGGGGTGATGGCGCTCGCCCCCGCGGCGGGGGGCGCGGAGCCGGTGGTGCGCCGGCCGCTCCACCCCTACGCGGTGCTCGTCCACTCCGAGCTGGGGATGCACATCACCAGCTTCGACTTCAAGTACACCGCCGCCCTGCCCCCCTTCAACAGTGTGCAGGTGCAGGTGGTCCGCACCGAGGGCGACGATGGCACGCCGGCGAAGCTGCTCACCCCGGCGGACGGGGTGCAGCCACAGTTTGGCTTCCAGTCCAACTCCTACTCTGCCGGTAACAAGCTCGCCTACTGGGGGATCAAGTTCGACGTCGACCGCAACGGCCGCCGTCTCGATCCCCTTGACCAGCCGCCGGTGGAGTTCGTCCGCCCCTACTACACCTACGGCACGACCGATGGGGTGCGCCCGCCGAAGGCGACGGCGGGGGAGCGCGTCTATCTGTGGAACACCCGCGCGCCGGACAACGACCACGGCCCCACCGGCCAGCGCATCGCCGGCTGGCCGCCGATCCTCGCCCGCGACCGCGCCCTGCCGTATACCGGCGCGCGCGGCGTGCGTCTCTTTGTGGATGGGGAGAACGGCTCCACCGACCTGCCGATCACCCTCGCCCCGCCCAACCTGTGGAGTGCGGTGGGGTTGCCGCTCACGCCGTATCTCGACTACTCGCGCGGCAACAAGAGCCTGCGTTCGGGCCAGGAGGTGGAGTACCAGCCGTACCAGCGGGTGATCATTACCCTGAACGATGCGGCCGGGAAGCCGGTCGCCGACCGCGACTCCACCGCGCTGACCGCCTTGGGGGTGATCGCGGTGGACGCGCCCGCCTGCGATCGGTGTCACGGCAGCGCGCGGGCGAACGGCGAGCGGGCGAAAAAGTGGCGTGACGAGGCCGCCTATTGGCTGAAGACCTACGGCGACGCCACCGAGCACTTCGCCGCCACGGAGGCGGCGGCGATCTCCATTCTCGAGCTCCACGACCTAAACGAGCACACCCACTTCACCTGGGACTACGACACCCGGTCGGCCGTCAACCGCCTCGGCCGGCAGACGGTCCTCTGCCCGTCGTGCCACGCGGACAACGCCATCGGCCGATTCCAGATGAACGACGCGCCGGCGACCAACGAGGCGGACACGAAGGTGCGGGCGAAGCTGTCGCTCACCGAGGCGCTCCACCGCAAACACGCCCGCGCCATGCCCGCCCCCGACGCCAAGGGGCGGCCAGGCAACTGCCAGATGTGCCACCCGGCCCACTCGGACCGCGGCCTCTTCGACCGCTTCCCCGCCACCCGCGACGGCGCCAACCGCTACGCCGAGGGCGACAACCGCGATGGCCTGGGCTCCTACACCGGACGCGACCTCCACTCCAACCCGTACCGGGCGACCGAGCTGCACGCGGGAAGCCACCTGAACGCCATTGGCCAGTGGTACCGCGACACGGTGTGGAGCGAGGACGGCAAGGACCGCGGCCTCTACTGCACCCACTGCCACAACCCGCTGAGCAACGCCCTCTACCAGGCGGATCGCCTCACCGATGCGGCCACCGGTGGCGGTGCGGGGCTGCGCAGCAAGACCATCCCGGAGCTTGCCGCCGCCCTCACCGGCGGCAACGTGCAGCAACTCATCGACCGCTACCTCGACCCGAAGGTGGTAGACGGCACCGACCACAACGCGGCGACCTGGGACCACGGCAACGGTCCGCCCCTGGGGTACCAGCGCGGTGACGGGACCGTCGTCGCCAAGGCCGAGCCCGGGGCCACCCCGATCGCCTACGGCGACCTCTCCGGCTCCAAGGACTTCTGGTTTTCGCCAGGCCTCCCGCACTGCGCCGATTGCCACGCGCCGCCCTTCGTCGAGTCCATGGGGGGCGAGTTCTTCCCGATGGACCAGCCGGCGAAGTACAGCCTCATGCGCTTCTCGCACGGCCACGCCCAGATCACCTGCCAGGGGTGCCACCAGTCCGCCCACGGCCTCTTCCCGGTGAACCCCCTGGGGAACGACGCAGCGTCGCCGCAGCAGGCGGCGCAGTACAACGCCGACGGCTCCACCGGACCGGTGGGATGCGGCGCCTGCCACCGCACCACCGCCGCCGGCGTCCCGCTGGTGGCCCGCAACCTCATCTATGGCGGCTCGCCCATTGGTGATGACTACGATCGCGCCGTCGCCTGGGCCCACGCCGACCGCTGAGCCCTTATCCGATGCCCTTGACCCGGAGATCCCCCATGGCCGCTTGCCGCGCCCGTTGCCTCGCCTCCCTCATAGCCCTGTCGCTTGGCCTCGCGTGCGCCGGGGGTCCCGCCCGCCAGGCCTCGCCGCCGGTCGAGATCCCGGGGATGGTCTACATCCCCGCCGGCCCCTTTCAGATGGGCGCGGACGACTCCTTCGATGACGAGCAGCCCGCCCACCAGGTGGAGCTGCCCGGCTACTACATCGACGTCTACGAGGTGACCGTCGGCGAGTACCGCAAGTTCGCCGCGGCCACCGGTCGCACCCTGCCGGTGGAGCTGGACAACCCGGTGATGGGCAAGGACGAGCTGCCAGTCATGGACGTGACCTATGAGGACGCCGCCGCGTACGCCGCCTGGGCGGGCAAGCGGTTGCCCACCGAGGCCGAGTGGGAAAAGGCGGCGCGCGGCACGGATGGCCGACGCTACCCGTGGGGCAACGAGCCGGTCTACCACGGCGGCCGCCAGTGGGCGTGCTACTCCGCCACCCTCTTCGCCAACCCCATCTACACCCGCACCGTCCCCGGCGACTTCTACGCCACCGACAGCTCGCCCTTTGGCGTCCGCAACCTGGCGGGCAACGTTGCCGAGTGGACCGCGGACACCTACGTCCCCTATCCGGGCAACGACCGGCCGAACCGTCTCTACGGCACAGGTGTCCACGTGATCCGCGGCGGAGGCTGGGATTCCTCCCCGGACCTCCTGCGCACCACTCGCCGCCAGGCGATTGCGATCGCCGGCTACCACCACAACGGCGTCGGCTTCCGCTGCGCCAAAGACGCCCGGTAGGGTGGGCCCGGCATGGCGCGTTGAGATAGGCGCCGACACCGCCGGCGAACCCGGCCCGTGGCCCTCTTGCCGGTGGCCACCTGGTGGCGTGCGGAGGGGTTTGGCGGGGGGCGGCGCGCGGGCGTGGGCAGCGCACCTTCCGTTCGGTGGTCGCCGAGACCGCCGGTCTTGTGAAGGGGCCGCCCCGCCTCCGGCCGCGCCAGCTCCGGCGGGTGGCCGCGGGGCGTGCGCATGCTCGCGGTAACGGCCGGCCATCTGCTGCACCAAAGAGGCCCGGGGAGATCCGCCCGGCAAGGCCCCGCCCCGAGGTCGGCGCCGGCGCGTTGGAGGCGACCCGGGTCTTTGCCGGCCCGGTTGGGGGCTCTCGTGGCGGCGCACCGCTCGCCGGAGGCGCACCACGCGGGGGGTTGCCCCTATCGGGAGCAGGGGTGGAACGCCTCCACCCGGGGCGCCATCTGCCCGACGCTCCGGGTAAAGCGGCGGACCTTGGCGAGCGTAGGGCGAGGGGGGCGCCCGCTTCGGGTCCCGCTCCGCTTCGTCACCCCGTTGCGCTTGGTTGCGCGTTTCGCTCGGCGCGGTCGATCGGGCCAAGGTCCCACAGAGCCCTGGGGTCACACCCGGTGGTCGGCGCGCGGTTCGTTCCCCAGCGGGCCGCGGGTCTCCTCGCTTGCCAAGGCGACCCAGCCGTCCGCCGCGGTGTGGCGTACCACCCGTTGACCGGCGGCGGCCAGCGCCGTGGCCACCTCGGTTTCGCGCTCGGCGAGGATGCCGGCGAGGATCAGCAGGCCGCCCGGGGAGAGGCTCGCCAATAGGGTGGGGAGGAGGGCGAGGATCACCGAGGCGGTGAGGTTGGCGACCACCGTGGGCACCTTCCCCAGGGGGGTGGTGGCGAGGTCGCCGTCGACCACCGCGATGGCCGCGGCGTGGTTGGCCGCGGCGTTGGCCCGCGCGGTGGCGCAGGCGATCGGGTCGTTGTCGATCGCCACCACCGGGGCGAAGCCGAGGTGGTGGGCGGCGATGGCGAGGAGCCCCGAGCCGCAGCCAGCGTCGATCAGCCCCCCGGGCGCGGGGCCGAGGTTGTCGCGTCGCTCCACCAGCCACGCCAGGCAGGCGCGGGTGGTGGGGTGGTGGCCGGTGCCGAAGGCCATCTGCGGGTCGATGCGCAGGCAGATCGCCCCGGGCCACAAAGGTGGCTCCCACCAGGTGGGTGCCACCACCAGCCGGTCGCCGATCGCCAGGGGGGTGAACTCCTGGCGAAAGGCGGCCTGCCAGTCGCGCTCGGGGTAGGGCTCGGTGCGCAGGGAAAAGGGGGCGTCGATCCCTGCCGCGGCGAGAAAGTCGGCCAGCCCCGCGGCCAGCCCCGCGGCCACCGCCTCCGCCAGGGGCACGGTGAGCTCGCTCTCCCCGTGATTCTCGACCACCGCCACCACCCCCGGCTCCAGCGACCAGAGGAACTCCTCCACCGCCCCGGCCGCCTCGCTGGGGAGAACCAGGCGGATCTGCACGACCGGGTCCATGGCGCGAGTCTGGCGAACTCGGCCGCCGGGGGCGAGGGGTGCGGCTACGACGGGTCGGCGGGGCGCGGGCGAGCGCGCCTCCGTGATCGCCGATGGGCGAAGTTGCCACTTTGCAGGACTGACCCCGGGGCTTCCAGGGTCAGTCCTGCAAAGTGGCAAGTTGTCGCAACCCCCGGGGCTCACGCTGGGGGCTGCGGCCGGGTACTGTGGCGCCAGGAGGTGGGGAGGCGTTCAAACCTTTTTTTGTGGAGGCGGCCGTGGCCGAGCGCTACCTGTTGATCATCACCCACGCGAAGGACGACGAGGACCGGGCGAACGCCGCCCTCGCCTTTGCCGCGGCCCTGGCGGCGGACGGCCACGAGGTGGCGATCTTCTTCCTCTTCGAGGGGGCGAACCTCGCCCGGCGCGGGGTGGCCGAGACGATCGCCGGGCGCAACTACGCCCCGGTGCGCGACCTCCTGCCGCTCCTGCGCGATGCCAAGGTCGAGCTGATGGTGTGCGGCGCCTGCGCCAAGACCTACGCGATCGGCGCGGCGGAGCTGATCGAGGGGTGCAAGATCGTCCAGATCCCCACGGTCACCGCCCTGATGGCGGGGCGGCAGACCCTCACCTTCTGAGATGGGCGTGGAAGCCGTCCTCCGCCTGACCAGCGCCGTCGCCCTGTTCGCGGCGATGGCGCTGTGGGAGATCAAGCGGCCGCGCCTGAGTCTGGCGCAACCCCGCTCCCAACGGTGGCCGGTGAACCTGGCGCTCACCCTCCTCGACGTGGCCCTGGTGCGGTTCACCGTGGGGGCGGCGACGGTGGTCACCGCGCAGGCGGCCGCCGCCCACGACTGGGGGCTCTTCCATGGGCTGGCCCTGCCCGGATGGGTGGCCTTCGTCGCCGCCTGGGCGCTCCTCGATTTTGCCGTCTACCTCCAGCACTGCCTCTTTCACGCGGTCCCCGTGCTGTGGCGGCTGCACAGGGTCCACCACGCCGACCTCGGCTTCGACGTCACCACCGGCCTGCGCTTCCACCCGCTGGAGATCTTCCTCTCCCTGGCGATCAAGGTGGCGTTGGTGGCGGCCCTCGGTCCGCCGGTGGGGGCGGTGATCCTGTTTGAGCTTCTCCTCAACGGCGGCTCGCTCTTCAACCACGGCAACGTCGCGATCCCGGAACGGGTCGACCGGTGGCTGCGCTGCTTCTTGGTCACCCCGGACATGCACCGCGTCCACCACTCCGTGGTGGTGGCGGAGACCAACTCCAACTTCGGCTTCTTGGTGCCGTGGTGGGATCGTCTGTGCGGCACCTATCGCGCCCAGCCGGCGGCGGGCCATGGGGAGATGGAGATCGGCATCGCGACCGAGCGTGACCCCGCCCGCCTCACCCTCCTCGGCTCTCTCCTCCTGCCGGTCACCGGTGACCCCGGCCGGTACAGCCTCCGGCGGGAGCGGCCGGAAGGGGAGCGCCGGTCGTAGACCGGGCGGTTCGCCAGCCTAGGAGCCTCATGGACTGGGTTCCGAGCGACTGCGCAGCAGCAACACGAGGCGATGGCGCGGCTTGGCGCGCGGATCGATCCGGACTCGCGCCCGCGGCGCTGCGCGACGATCGACCCCGTCCGACAGACTCGTAAGTGTTGATCGCGGGGCCATGTCCTCCCATCGCCGCCTCGTCTGGTTCACCCTCGGCCTCCTCGCCGCCTTCTTCGCCTGGCGCATGGTCCGGCCGCTGCACATCTTCGCGGTGGCGGACCGCTTTGCCCTCCCCGTCGCGGTGGCCGCCCTGCCCGCGCCCCTGGCAAGCCTCTCCGCCGAGGGGTGCGTGGGCTGCCACCCGGCGATCGCCGACGAGTGGCGCACCTCCGTCCATCGCCAGGCGTGGGACGACCCGTACTACCAGGTGGACCGCCGCTTCGACGGCGACCCACAGGTCTGCCTCAACTGCCACACCCCGTTCGCCGCCCAGCAGCGCGAGCGCGTCTTAGGCTTCCGCGATCGCGCTCGGTGGCAGCCGCTCCTCGCCCCCAACCCGGACTTCGACGCCGCCCTCCAACACGAGGGGGTCACCTGCCTCGCCTGCCATCTCGACGTCGCCAGCGGCGCGCTCCTCGGCCCGCACGGCGATTCGGGTGCGCCGCATCCGACGCGCCGCATGGCCGACCCCAACCAGGTCTGCTTTCGCTGCCACGTGGTGGACAACCGCGGCTGGGACACCCACTTTCGCATCCCGCCATGCGGCACCGTGGCGGAGATCGAGCAGGCCGGCGCGCTCCCCGACTGTGTCGCCTGCCACATGGAGTCCGTGGCCAGGCCGGCGGCGCAGGGCTCCCCGGTACGCACCGGCCACCGCCACCTCTGGCGCGGCGGCCACGACCCGGCGACGGTGGCGGCGGCGGTGCGGGTGGAGGTGGCGGAGCGGCCGCCGCCGGCGCCGGGCGAGCGGAGCTTTGCCCTCACCCTCACCAACACCGGTGCCGCCCACGCCCTGCCCACCGGCACCCCGGACCGCCACCTCACCGCCACCTTCCGCCTCCTCGACCGCGCCGGGCGGGAGGTGGCCGAGCAGACCCACCGGCTGCGGAGGGCCATCCTCTGGCGCCCGTTCATCGTCGATCTGTGGGATACGCGCCTGGTGCGCGATCGCCCGCGCACCTTCGTCTTCCGCGTCCCGGCGACGAGCAGCAACCCCCCCGCCACCCTGGAGGTGGTGGTGCGCTACCACCTCCTCGACGAGCGCCGGCGGCTGCGGATTGGCTACGCGAACCGCGCGCCCATCGCCTACGACCTCTTCCGCCGGCGGATCGACCTGGGCGCCGGCCCACCCGCGGGGTAGCTACAAGCCCGCGGCCTAGGAGTCGGTCGGACTTGGGCGGCGGGGAGGGGGGGCCAGGCGGGCGGAGGGCGGGCGGTCCTGCTGGGGAAGCCCAGTGGAAAAGGTTTTTAGATCGAGCCGCGAATGGGCGCGAATCGTGGAGGGGGGGTGCAGGCCACCCCAGCCGGTCGCGTTGGCGCCGCCTGCAAGCCCCCCCCACCGGCGGGGCGAGGGAGGAGCGAGGTTCGATTTTTCATGCGGTCCTTCGTGACCTCCGTCTCCTGTGCGGGGAACCACCCTGGGTGTTCATGGGCGGCCTGTCTTTTCCGGGAGCCGCAAGCCGATTTTGGCGCCCGCGCCGGTGCCTCCGCCGATCGACCCACTCCGAGGCTCCCCGGGGTGGCGACCCAACCCCACGCTTTTTGCCGCGACCCGCGGCCGCCCCGGGGGGGGTAGAAAATGGATGCGATGGGGAGCTAGGGTGTCATGTATCTATCCAACCCCCAGAAGGAGGAGGTACCCATGAAGCTTCAGGGTCGCAGTCTCCGTTCCATCCCCGCCACCGTCGTTGCCCTTGCCATCGTGGCGCTCCCCGCCCTCGCCGCCGCGGCGGACAAGGCAGGAATCTTCCAGAAGGTCCTCGAGTCCCCGCGTGGCTTTGCCGAGACCACCGCCGCCTTGGAGCAGGCGCTCGCCGACTCGCCCCTGGAGCTCATCGGCAAGAGCGACATCGCGGTGCCCGACAACGCCCAGAAGGCGCGCGTCTACGTGGTGGTCTCCCCCACCCAGAGCGCCGCCGCCCTCGCCTCGATGGCCCCTGACGAGGTCTCCGCCCTGATCCAGCGCATCGGGGTGTACGAGGCGTACGGGCGGGTGCACATCAACATCGCCAACCCCGAGGCGGTGGCGAACGTCTACTTTGCGGACGAGAAACAGCGTGACGCCCTGATCGCGGCGGCCACGGCGGCCAAGCAGGAGCTAATCCAGGTGATCCGCGCGGTCCCCGGGATCCCGAAGGACGAGCAGCAGGAGCCGGCGCGCGGTCTGAAGAACTACCGCGGCTATAACGGCGACGGGCCGGCGAAGATGATGGCGAAGTTCCGCGACTTCCGGGAGAGCCTGATCACCGTCAAGGAGGTGGATGGCGCCATCCCGGCCGCGCAGCTCATCGAGCAGATCAAGGCGAGCGCGGCGAAGAGCGCGGCCGCGGACCCGGAGAAGGGGTGGCAGGTGGTTGCGGAGAAGGTGTTCTCCAATGACCTCGCCTGGGTCGGCATCCAAAACCGCTACACCTCCCTCAAGTGCATCAACATCAACTCCGACTTCCGCTTCGGGGACAAGAAGGACAACACCAAGTACCCGGGAGTCGACCACGCCCCGGCGATGCCCATGGAGCTGGTCCTCTACAAGAAGGGCGGCAAGTGGCAGATCGCCCAGTACGGCGAGATGTGGCGGATGCAGCTCTACTTCTGGGATTCGGGCTACGCCGCCTTCGCCAAGAACACCCTCATCCCGTCGATCATCTACGGCGACATCGAGAAGCTGGTGAAGGGGGAGTAGCGGCGTCGTGACTCCTCCCCCCTTGCCCGGTGCAGGGGGGAGGAGAGGGACTGGAGGAGGATCGGCGCTGGCGGGCCGATCCTCCTCGCCGGCCGAAGGCCCGCCCAACTTTCTTCGACCCGCTCCACGTCGGGGATCTGGCGGAGCGGGCTCGAGCCCGGATGCGCGACCGTTCGTAGCGCGACGCGGGGCGGGCCCCGACCCCCGGCGGCGCCCCAACCCCCGGTGGCGCCCCGACCCCCGGTGGCGCCCCGACCCCCGGTGGCATTTGATTCCGCGCGCTGCTGCTGGGCGACCCGCTGCTGGGCGACCCATAGAGCCGCTCGCTCCGCGGTGGCCCGGTGGCGTTTCATTCCGCTTGCTGCACTCGCTCTGCCCAACGTTCGGCTGACTCCTAGGGGACCGCCCCGCCTTCGTGCCGCACCGCGGGCGGTGGTCAGGTGCGGTCGATCGGCGCGTCGCTGGCCGCGACCTCTAGCCCCGCCTCGCCCCAGGCGCGCATCCCGCCGCGCACCAGGATCGGGGTGGCGAAGCCGGCGGCGCGCAGCCGTTGCACCGCCACCGCGGAGCGCTTGTCCGTGCGGCAGACCACCGCGACCGGCAGGCGGCGCCAGCCGTTGAGCTCCGCCAGGCGGTGGTCGAGCTCTGGCAGCGGTAGGCTGAGGGCGCCGGGGATGTGGCCGGCGCGGTAGTCCGCGGCGTCGCGCACGTCCACCACCACCGCCACCGCCCCGCTCGCCAGCCGGTCGTGGAGGGTGGTGGCGGTGAGGGGGGGGGGTAGTTGGCGTTGGCCGCGCCAGCGGCGGATGAGGTGCAAGAGGAGGAGGGCGATCGCGAAGAGGGCGAGGGTGAGGGGGACCGCGGAGCTCGCCCGCGCCCTGGCCGCCAAGTCGAGAGAGCCGCGCAAGGACGCGGCGGCGGGGGTGGCCAGCGCGAGGGCGACCGCCACCGCCGGCCCGAGGAGTCTGCGGAACCCTGTCGATTGTGGTAGCTGCAAGCGGGCTTGAGCCGGCCTTTGCGCCGTCGATCGGGAGGTGGTTCCCCGCCACAGTCGAGGCGCTCCTTGCCGGGCTTGACCCTGTCTTTGCGCCGACGATCGGGAGCCAGTCCGACCGGCTCCGGGGCGGAGGGTTACCCGCCTGCGGCTCACGCCTTGCCGCTCCGGCTGGGGCCGTTGCCCGCGTCGCCGCACCCCCCGAGCCACTGGCGCAGCTCCTCGACAATGGCAAGGAGGGTGGGGTCGTGGAGGCAGTAGAAGACGAAGGGGGGGCGGGGCTCCGCCCGCACCACCCCCGCCTCGCGCAGGAGGCGCAGGTGGAAGGAGCAGTTGGTTTGCGACAGGCCGGTGGCAGCGACGATGGCGGCGACCGGGCGGCAGTCCACCCCGAGGCTGAGGAGGATGCGCAACCGATTCGGCTCCGCCAGGAGCTTGAAGAGGCGGCCGAGGGCGGCCACCTCGGCCTGTTGATATGCGAGCGTACTCATATGTGAGTATGCTCACGTTTACTGGTGGTCGCCCTCCCCGTCAACCGCGCGGCTGCGCGGCGGGGGAGCGGCCACCCCACCCCCGCCACTGGAGCGAGCCATGACCCACCCGGCCAAGAAGCAGGTTTCGGTGATGATCTTCCACGACGAGTTGTGCCAGGTCTTCAACGGCCTGATGACCGCCCTGAGCCTCTTGCGCGCCGGCGCTGCGGTGACCGTCTTCTTCGGCTCGCGCGGGATCAACGCGGTCCACAAGGACAAGGTGGGCACCCTCCGCTGCCTGCCGGACCAGCCCGAGGCGGTGCAACAGGAGATGGCGGCGCGGATGGAGGAGATGAACCTGCCGACCCCCGAGGACATGCTGGTCATGCTCCACATGGAAGGCGCCCTCCTCCTCGCCTGCCCCCTGAACAAGCAGCTTTTCAAGATGGCCGACGCCGACTTCGTGGACGGCGTGGTGGTGGCGGACCCGGAGAGCTACTACACGGACATCGTCATCCCGGCAGACATGAACCTGGTCTTTTAGGCGCAAGCCGAAGCGAGGAGTCTGTTGGATTGGAATCGACGGGAGCGCGCCCGGCGGTTCGACCGCGGGCGCTCCCTCTGGGTCAAGCCAGTGGCGATGGTTTTTCGGTCTCGTCGCCGATGAACGTGCAGGGCCGCGAATCCTCCACCCCGAACCCCTCACCCCTTCTCCGTGGCGCCCCCTTGGAGGGTCCATGGGGACAATCGAAATCGGGATCGCGAGGAGAGGGGACGGGGAGAGGCGGAGCTGGACGTCGGCCGCGGCCTAGGGGGGTGGGTCGAGAACGATTTCGATCTTGGTCTCGATCGCGGGCCGCCTTTGCCGGCCGCAGCGCCCGCCGCTGCGCGCACGCCCTGGGGTTGGCGCCCGCTTGCGCAGGTCCGCCCGGCGCCTAGGCCGATGTTTACCGGCGACCCACGCCCGCCTCACCCCGGGGGCCAGCCGAACGTGCGGCCGGCGAGGAGGTGGAGGTGGATGTGGAAGACGGTCTGGCCGGCGTCGGCGTTGCAGTTGAGGACCAGGCGGTAGCCGTTGGGGCCATGGCCGAGTCGCTTCGCCACCGTCACCCCGGCCTCCACCAGGCCGCCGGCGAGGGCGCGGTCGTCCGGCGTCAGGTCATTCAGCGTCGCGATGTGGCGGCGCGGGATCACCACGATGTGGGTGGGCGCCTTCGGGTTGATGTCCTCGAAGGCGACGTAGTCCGTGTCCTCGTAGACGTGCTCTGCCGGAATCTGCCCCGCGGCAATCTTGCAAAAGAGACACTCCCCCATGGCGCACCTCCAGTCGTTTGGATGGTTGGAGAGTAGGGGAGGGCGGCGAGGGTGACAAACGGGGAGGGCGTCCAGCGACCCGCCTCGCGCCGTGCGTGGCGTGTGGACAAAGGAGGGGTGGCCGCCGAGCCAGGCGCGGCGGGCCATCGGCCCGGACGGTGAGGGGGTGCGCGGGCCGGTGGAGCGCGCGCCGCTCCATGCGCGACGATCCGGCGCCACGGCCGTTGGCACCGACCCTTGACCGCCGCGCCCCGCGGTCCCGCAATGGCGCCATGGGGGCCTTGGTGATCGATTGCCACGTCCATCTGGCGGGGATGGGGGGCGGCGGCTCGGGCTGTCGCATCGCGCCGCGCCTGGCTCGGCGGCTACCCGTGCGCTACCTCCTGTGGCGCCACGGGATCTCGCCGGGCGGCCGGGTGGACCTTCCCGACGACCGCTTCGTCGCGCGCCTGGCGGCGACGGTGGCGGCGGCGCAACGGGTGGACCGGGTGGTCGCCCTCGCCTTCGACGCCCTCTACGACGAGGGGGGCCACCGGCGCGACGGCGAGACCCTCTTTTATGTCCCCAACGACTACCTGCTTACCGTTTGCGACCGCCACCCGGAGCTCCTCCCCGGCGTCTCTATCCACCCGTATCGCACCGACGCCCTCGCCGAGCTGGCGCGCTGTGTGGCGCGCGGGGCGGTGGCGGTGAAGTGGCTCCCCTCGGTGCAGGGGATGGATCCGGCCAATCGGCGCTGCATCCCGTTCTACGAGCGGCTGGCGGAGCTGCGCCTGCCGTTGATTTGCCACACCGGCCGCGAGCACGTCTTCCCGCCCCGCTTCCTCCCCCTCGAGGACCCGCGCCGGTTGCTCCTGCCCCTGGAGGTGGGGGTGACGGTGATCGCCGCCCACGCCGGCTCGCTCGGCGCGCTCACCGGCCGCGAGGGGTTCGGTGACCGTGTCGCTTTGTCGGCGGCGTGGCCGAACCTCTACGCCGACCTCGCGGGGATGGCGATCCCCGGCCGCGGCCGCCACCTGGCGCTGCTGGCCCGTTGTCGCCACCTCCACCCGCGCCTGGTACACGGCAGCGACTACCCGGTGGAGGCGATGGTCCTCCCCTTCGCCGCGGAGCTCGGCCGAAAACGGCTGGCCGCCCTGCGCCAGATCCGCAATCCCCTCGACCGCGACCTCTGCCTGAAGGAGGGTCTCGGTTTTCCCCGCGCCCTCTTCGAGCGCGCCTACCACCTCCTCGCCCGCGTCGACGGCCCGGGCGGGGCGGCGCTGCGTCACGGCTAGGGGCTGGTCGCTTGGGCGATGGTCACGGGGAGAGGCGGTCTTGAGCCCGGATTGCGACGGTTCGAGGCGCTACGTGGGGCAGGTGTTACGAAGAACGGGGCGGATCCGGGCCGAGATCCGCGGCTCCGCAGTCGCTCGGGACCCGATCCGGCCGGCGCCTGGGCGCGAGCGGGCGCGCGCCGCGGGGGCGGGTCACACGCGCGCGGCGGGAAGAGCCGCGCCCCCAGCAGCCGGCGGCGGCCGGCGCCACCCCGCCGGCCGTCGCCACCTTTGCACGCGCCCGCCTTTGCGCTAGAACAAGGGCGCGGTTCATCCTCTCCGCACCGGCCCCGTGCCGCGGCCCGCCTCGCTCGATTTCCCTCCCAAGGAGTTTTTTATGTCCCGGTCCACCCGCCTCTTTCTCCCCCTGCTCGTCGCTGCCACCGTCGCCCTGGGGGGGTGCCAGACCCTCCCCGGGCAGAAGATCGACCACGCCCTCTATGGCGAGCCAGTCAGCGGATCCTTCACCTCCGCGGGGCTTGCGGACGTGGAGCTGCCGCGCGGCATGACCTACGAGGCGGAGAAGTCGAAGGTGGTCCATGCCGGGGATCTCGCCCTCGGTGAGTTCCATTACAAGGGGCGATTCCAGAGCGAGGCCCTCGCCGACTTCATCGATGACCACATGCGGCGGACCGGCTGGCGGGCGCTAAGCCGGATCCATCTCAAGAACCACATCCTCCTGTTCGAGAAGCGCGATCGGGTGGTCGTGGCGACGGTGGAGGATGGGGCGTTCACCACCCACCTCACCCTGTTGGTGGTTCCCCAGGGCCAGCCCGGCGCGGGGGCGCGGCGGCCCACCACGCCGGCCGAGCCGCCCGCGGAGGGAATCGACCAGGTGCCGCTCTTCCCTGAGGAGTAGAGTCGAGGGCCATGGCCTTCGCCCTGCGCCGGCTCCTCCTCGCCCTCCCCGTCCTCCTCGGGGTGGTGACTGCGGTCTTTCTGCTGCTGCACCTGGTCCCGGGCGACCCGGTGGAGGTGATGCTCGGCGACGGCGCCGCGCCGGCGGATCGCCTCGCCCTGCGCGCCGCGCTCCACCTCGAGGACCCCCTGGCGGTGCAGTACGGCCGCTACCTCGGCAACGTTCTGCGCGGCGATCTCGGGGAGTCGATCCGCCTCCACCGGCCGGTGGCGGGGGTGATCGGCGATCACCTCCCGGCGACCTGCGAGCTCCTCGCCGGGGGGCTGGGGGTCGCCCTGCTCATCGCCCTGCCGAGTGGGATCGTCGCTGCCCTGCGCGCCGGCCGGCGGGCGGACACGGTGCTGCGTTGGTTGGCGGTGGCCGGTGTGGCGATGCCCAACTTCTGGCTCGGGCCGCTGTTGGTGCTCGGCTTTGCCATTGGCCTCGGCTGGCTGCCGGTCTCCGGCCGCGGCGGGATCGACCACCTGATCTTGCCGTCCATCACCCTGGGGAGCGGCATGGCGGGGATCCTCATGCGCATGACCCGCGCCGGCTGGCTGGAGGCGCTCACCGCCGATTGGGTGCGCACCGCCCGCGCCAAGGGGGTGGGGGAGGCGGCGGTGATCCTCAAACACACGGGCCGCAACGCCGCCCTGCCCCTGATCACCGTGGTCGGGCTGCAGACCGGCGCGCTCCTTGGCGGTGCGGTGATCACCGAGACGATCTTCGCCTGGCCCGGCGTCGGCCGTCTCACCCTTACCGCCATCGAGGCGCGTGACTACCCGCTGGTGCAGGGGGCGGTCCTGTTCATGGCGGTGGCGTACGTGGCGGTGAACCTGGCGGTGGACCTCCTCTACGGGGTGCTCGATCCGCGCACGCGCGGGGGTGGGCGGTAGAGGGCTGGCGCGTGGCCCCGCCTTCCAGGGCAGTCCGGCGCGATCGGCCGCCGAGCGACGTCCCCCTTCCACCGTCGCGCTGGACCGTGGAGGGGGCCGGCGACGCGACCGCCGCCCACCCCGCCCGCTGCGTGGCGGGGTGGGCGCGCCCCGTGGTGTACCGCGGATCGGCGGCGACGGTTACGCCGCGCGGCTACCTTGCCGCAATCGCCGCATCCCGATCCCGGCGACACCCATCAGCAACAAGAGGGCGCCGGTGGGCTCGGGCACGGCGATGAAGCCGATGTCGGTGAACGAGGCGAGGGTCGTCTGGCTGACGAAGATGTTGCTGTTGAGCCAGCCGGTCATCAGCTCGTCGCGCATGTCGTTACCGAGACCGTCGGTGATTCCGGTGAGGCCGCCGCCCCCGTTGACTTCGTCCCAGTGGCCATTGGCGGTGCCGGCGCCGCCGCCGAGCTCCACCGGCACGAAGGTGACGAGGGGCTGGTTGAACTCGCCTTGATAGGCGGCGAGACCGTTGGCGCCGGTGTAGTGGCCGGTGCCGTCGGTGTAGACGTTGTTGTCCGTCCACAGGGTCCCGAACCCCATGACGTGGGCCAGCTCGTGGAGGACGACGTCGTAGAGCGAGCCGTTGCCCTCTAGGTTCGCGAGGTCGGCGGTGTCGAACTCCATGACCCCGGTGGTGGAGAGCCAGTAGCCCGCCTGGTGGGTCGCCGCGGTCGGGCCTGCCTGACCGAGGACGCCGCCAACGCCGTCAATCGCGGTGCCGCTGGCGTCGAGGGTGATCCCGCCGAGGACGATCCCCGGCTGGTAGCCGGTGATCTGGCCCTCCCAGAAGGTGGCGGCGTCCCCGAAGACCGTCTGCTGAGAGGGGGAGATGCCGCCGGTGAAGTTGAGGGTGAGGTTGAACGCCGCCTGCGCCGTGGTGGTGGCGAACGCGATGGCGATGGATAGAGCACCGCCCAGGCGGTGGAGCCGCTTCGTCTGACCCATGGTGATCCCCCTTGGAGTGGTGGCCGGTGACGCCGGCCGTGGTTGCTGCGATTCCCCTCCGGTTCCAAGCAAGTGTGATGCCCATGGCTTGGATTTTCCCCATAAAGGTCATGAAACGCTTATGCGGAGTGGATTTGTGCCACCCGCAGGGTGGGTTGGCCAAGCGCCCGGGTGGTGAAAAACCACCGGGGGGTGAGACACCCAGCGGGCGGCCCTGTCGCAAACTGAGACGGGTGCGGGCGGCGGGTGGGGATGGGCGCCGGCGGCGGTGGGCACAAAGCGGCGATGGCCACGGGGCGGTGGCGGGCGGCGCGCAGGGTCACCGCGAGGGCGATCGGATCGCGTCTCGTTAGGGGCCTGGCGGAGCGGCTCGATCGGGTGGAACCGCGCGCCGGCGCCCAGATGGGGTTGCGGGCCCCCAAAAAGCCGGCCGCCAAGCCGGCCCCTCCCCGCGCCTGGACGCAAAGGGTGGTTCACCGCAGCGACCGGAGGTTACGAAGGTCAACGACCACCGCCTAAGAAATCGAACCTCGGGTTCCCCCGCCGCCTCGGGGGTGTTCGCCGCCTTGCAGGCGGAGCCAGCGCGTCCGGCTGGGGTGGCCCGCACCTCCGGCTCCACGATTCGCACCCATTCGCGTCCATTCGCGGCTCGATCTAAAAGCCCTTTTCCAGTGGGGTTCCCCAGCGGGACCGCCCGCCCTCCGCCCGCCTGCTCCGCTCTCCGGTGACCCTGGCCGCCCGCCGCCTCCCTGGGCGGCGGTGGCGGTGGCTGGCAAGATCGCCCCCATGGACGGCGCCGCCCCCTTTTACCAGCCGCCGCGGGTGCGCCTCCTGCGCAGCTTCGACCGCCCCTTTGCCTCGGTGGTGGAGGCGGCGCGCACCTGCTACGCCCCAGACGGGGTGGTCGACGGGGTGGAGGTGGGCGAGCGTGGCCACGCCCTGGCGCAAGACCTCTACCGTGCCGGCCACCACACCACCTTCGAGCACGCCTACTTCCAGTTCGCCATCGAGGGGGTGTCGCGCCAGGCGATCTGGTCGCTCCTCCACGCCCATCCGTACTACAACTCGGAGCAGGTCTCCCAGCGGTACGTGGCGGTCGCCCCCGCGGCGTGCCTCATCCCGTGCCTCGGCGGGCGCGCGGAGCAGCGCTTCCGCGATGGTCTGGCGCAGCAGATGGCCGCGTATCGCGCCCTCACCGACCTCCTCATCCCGGGGGCGGCGGCCGCCTACTTCGATCGCTTCCCGGGACGGGCCAAGGTTGCGGATCGGTACGCCACCGCCCTCTCCCGGCGCGCCCAGGAGGTGGCGCGCTACTGTTTGCCGCTGGCTACCACCGCCCACCTTGTTCACACCATCTCGGGGCTGACCCTCCTGCGCTACCAGCGCGCCTGTCTGGAGCCGGACGCGCCCGCGGAGCAGCGGCTGGTGGTGGGCCAGATGGTGGCGGCGGTGGTCGCGCTCGACCCCGCCTACACGTCGGTGTTGGAGTCGCCGCGGGAGTGGCGGGCGCCTGCGGCCGGCGGGGCGGAGGTCGACCGGGGCCGTGCGCGCGCCTTCGCTGCCGAGTTCGACGCCCGCCTCGGTAGCCGCTCGGTGCGCCTCCTCTGCGCGCCGGCGGAGAACGTGGCGCTGACCGCGCAGGCGGTGCGCGAGGTCTTCGGTCTGTCCGCCCAAGCCCTGCCCGACGCGCAGGCGATCGCGCTGCTCCTCGCCCCAGAGCACAACCCGCTGATGGGCGAGGGGCTGAATCTCCACACCCTCGACAAGCTCGGTCGCTGCCTCGCCCACGCCCACTTCACCTTTGCCAAGCGCCTCTCCCACACCGCCGACTCCCAAGACCAGCGCCACCGCACCACCCCGGCATCGCGCCCCATCCTCGCCCGCCACTACACCGGCGAGCCCGACTACGTGACCCCGGCGCTGATCGCCACCTCCCCGGCGGCGGCGACCCTCTACCACGCCACCCTGGCGGCGACCTGGGAGGCGATCGAGGCGCTGCTCGCCGAGGGTGTGGCGCCGGAGTTTGCCCTCTACCTCCTGCCCAACGCGGTGCACCTCCGCTTCACCGAGTCCGCTGACCTCGGGGCGCTGCACCACAAGCACCGGATGCGCCTCTGCTACAACGCCCAGGAGGAGATCTGGCGTGCGTCGCTAGAGGAGGCGGTGCAGATCTGCGACCGCCAGCCGGAGCTTGGCCACCACCTCCTGCCGCCCTGCACCCACCGCCTCCACGCCGGGGTCCAACCGATCTGCCCGGAGGGGGAGCGCTACTGCGGGGTGCGTGTCTGGCGGTTGGCGCTGAACGACTACGCGCGGGTGATCTAGGAGGCGGTCGGACTGGGTCGACCGGCTGGGGTGGCCCGCACCCCCCTCGACGATTCGCGCCCATTGGCGATGATTCGCGTCCATTCGCGGCGCGCTCTAAAAAACCTTTTCCATTGGGGTTCCCCAGCGGGACCGCCCGCCATCCGACCGCCTGCTCCCCATCTCCGCCGACCCAGTCCGCCCGCCGCCTCGGGAATGCCATCCACCTTGCAGGCGGAGCCAGCGCGAATGGATTGTCTTGGCCGCATCCTCCCCGGTCCACGATTCGCGCCCATTGGCGATGATTCGCGTCCATTCGCGGCGCGTTCTAAAAAACCTTTTCCAATCTCCTAGCCGCGACCCGCCCATGGTAAACCCGCTCCGTGACCTCCCGGCGATCGACGAGCTGCTGCGTTGGCCGGAGCTCGCCGCGGTGTTGGCGCGCGTGCCCCACCGCCAGGCGGTGGTGGTGGCGCGGCGGGAGGTGGCGGCGGTGCGCGCGGCGGTGCGGGTGGGCTCTGCCCTGCCCACCCGGGCCGTCTGGGTGGCGCGGCTCACCCAAGCGCTGACCGGCGCGCTCCGGCCGACCCTGAGGCGCGTGGTGAATGGCACCGGGGTGGTGTTGCACACCAACCTCGGCCGCGCCCCCCTGGATCCGGCGACCCTGGCGGCGGTGGTGGCGGTGGCGGCGGGCTACTCGACCCTCGAGTACGACGTCGTGACCGGTCACCGCGGCAGCCGCCAGGAGGCGGTGGCGGAGCGGTTGGTGGAGGTGACCGGGGCGGAGGCTGCGTACGTGGTGAACAACAACGCCGCTGCGGTCTTGCTCATGGTGGACGCCCTGGCCCGCGGCGCCGAGGTGGTGGTGTCGCGCGGTGAGCTGGTGGAGATCGGCGGCAGCTTTCGCATCCCCGAGGTGATGGCGAAGGGGGGTGCGGTGCTGGTCGAGGCGGGGGCGACGAACCGCACCCGCCTGGCTGACTACCAGGTGGCGACGAGCGAGCGGACGGTGGCGTGGTTGAAGGTCCACCAGTCGAACTTCCGCCAGGTCGGTTTCACCGGCCAGGTCCCGGTGGCGGAGCTCGTGGCCGGGGCCCACGCCCGCGGCCTGTGGTGTCTGGAAGATCTGGGGAGCGGCTGCCTCGTCCCGCCGGCCACCCTGGGCCTCGCCCCCGAGCCGACCGTGCAAGAGGTGGTTGCCGCGGGGGTCGATTTGGTCTGCTTCAGCGGCGACAAGCTCCTCGGCGGGCCGCAGGCGGGGATTCTCGCCGGCCGGCGGGAGCTGATCGAGCGCCTTGCCAAAGACCCGCTGGCGCGTGCCCTGCGCTGCGACAAGATGACCCTTGCCGCCCTCGACCACTGCCTGCGCGCCTACCTGGAGGGGGATGGCTGGCACCGGCTCCCCCCCCTCGCCATGCTCGCCACGCCGCTGGCCACCCTCGCGGGCCGCGCGCGGCGGCTGGCCGCGCGGCTCCGCAAGGCGGCACCGGGGCTTACGGTGCGCTGCCTGCGGGTGGACTCCCGGGTGGGGGGCGGCGCCCAGGCAGAGGTCGCCTTGGCGAGCTGGGCGGTGGGGCTGCGCGACCCGGAACGGTCGGCGGCGGCGCTCTCTGCGTGGTTGCGCGGCGGGGAGGTGCCGGTCATTGGCCGGATCGAATCCGACGAGCTCCTCCTCGATTGCCGCTGCCTCCTGGGGGGCGATGCGCGGGTGATCAGTGACCGGTTGGCGGCGTGGTGAGGCGCCTCCCCTTGTCGCCGGCGCCGTCGATCGTCGATCCTGACTCCCGCGCGGTGGCTCCGGCGGCCGCGCCGCTTGCGCGTTGCGTCGCCACCGTTCGAACCGTGTTCGCCATGTCCTCCTCCGCTCCCCTCGGCCGCCCGCCCGTCGCCGCCCTGCGCTTGGGTGGGTCGCTCTTGCTTGGGTTGATGCTGGCACCGGTCGGCGAGGCGGCGTGGCGGGCGGAGCTGACCCCCGGGGTGCGGGTCGCTACCGAGTACAGCGACAACGTTACCTACGCGGACAAGGCGCGCGATCCGGTCAGCGACCTCTCCCTCACCACCGAGCCCAGTTTCGACTGGTCGCTGGATCGCGGTGACCTGCGCTTGGTGGGTCGTTCGCGGGAGCGGTTCGAGCGGTTTCTTGACCACGACGAGCTCGACGGCAACGACCCGGGCCATCGGGTCACCCTCACCTGGCAGCCGGTCGAGCGGTGGACGGTGGAGGTGAGCGAGGACTTCGAGCGCATCCGCGACCTCACCGAGGCGGTGGCCGCGGGCGAGATCGTGGTGGAGCGCGAGCGGCGCACCACCAATGACGCGGAGGCAACCCTCACCTACCGTCCCACGGAGCGGCTGAGCGTGGCGGGGGCGTACACCAACTACAACTCCCAGTCCTCCAACCCCGCGAATACCGATTACCTCCTCCACGCGGCCCAGCTCACCACCAGCCTCCAGCTCACCGAGCAGTTCGGCTTTAGCCTCGGGGCGAATCTCCAGGACTACGACTTCAACCCCTTCCCCGGGAGTCGCACCCGTTTCTTCACCCGCAACTACGGTCTCTTTTTGGGCGCCGGGTACCAGGTGAACGAGCGGCTCCAGCTCTCCGCCCAACTCGGCGAGCGGCTCACGGAGCAGACCGCCCGCTTCCCGGTGCTGGACGCGACCCCCTTTCCCCCCCGCTTCGTGGAGCAGCAGGACACGACCTCGGACCTGGCGAACACCTTCTCCACCTTGGCCTCCTACCAGCTCGAACGGGGCTCGATCACCCTGAGCGCGAGTCAGGACCTCACCGCCACCTCCGGCGCCGAGGGGACGGTGGAGCGGCGCCGCCTTAGCCTGAGTGGCAACCGGTGGCTTACGGAGGCGTGGCAGGTGGGCGGCTCGATCGCCTCCACCACGAACCAGAGCAACACCGACCAGGCGGGGTTTGTCTCCCGCAATACCCGTTCATTGAGCGGCAACGCCGACCTCACCTACCGATTCGACGAGGTGTGGTCGGCGGGGTTTTCCGTGCGCCATGTTCAGTACCGCGACACCGACCTCCAGACGGAGGTGGAGCGCAACGCGGCGTTGGTGAGCCTCTCCGCCCGCTGGCCCTACCTCTTGTGATGGTGAGGGCGGAGGTGGGCGGGGCGGGTCTCGCTTTGGTGACCGGCGGCTCGGGGGGGGTTGGCGGCGCGGTCTGCACCGCCCTCGCGGGGGTCGGCTACGCGGTGGCGGTTCACTACCACGCGCACGCGGAGCGGGCGGCGGCGGGGGCGGAGGCGATCCGCGCGGCAGGGGGTTCAGCGTGGCCTCTCGGTGCGGACCTCGCGGCGAGCGGTGCGGCGGAGGCGCTCTTCGCGGAGGTTGATCGCCTCGGGCCGCCGCTGACGGTGGTGGTCCACTGCGCCGGGACGATCGCCGACCGGCGCGTGGAGATCCTCAGCGAGCCGGAGTGGGACGGGGTGATCGCCAGCAACCTCACCTCCGCGTTCCAGGTGGTCCGCCTCGCCGGCCGCCGCATGGCCCGCCGGCGCGACGGCCACATCCTGTTGGTCTCCTCCATCGGCGGCGTGCAGGGCCGCTTCGGCCAGGCGAACTATGCGAGCGCCAAGGCGGGCGAGATCGGCCTGGCGAAGGCGGCGGCGCGCGAGCTTGGGCCGCGCAACGTGCGGGTGAACGTGGTGATCCCCGGCTTCTTGGAGACCCCGATGACCGCGGCGGTACCCGAGCACGCGAAACAGGCGGCGCGGGCGCAAAACTGCCTCGGCCGTTTCTCCACGGTGGCGGAGGTGGGACGCGCGATCGCGTTGCTTGCCACCCTGCGCGACTGCTCCGGTCAGCTCTTCAACCTCGACAGCCGGATCCTCTGATCCCCCGCCGGTCAAGTGCCGGCGGGGGTGGGGGTGGGTCGAAGTCGGCTGGTAAGCCGGATTCTGTCCCCGCCCCGGGGTTACCCCGGTGGGGCGGGGGGTGGTCATTCCTCTAGGCCCGCGGTCGCCCGCGGGCTCCAGCAACCAACCCGACGGCTCGGGCGGGCCACCCTCGAACGCCGTCCTATTTGGTCTTGCTGCGGATGGGGTTTACCGAGCTGCCGGAGTTACCCCCGGCACTGGTGCGCTCTTGCCGCACCCTTTCACCCTTGGTCCCCCAACGGGGGGGCCGGTCTTCTCTCTGTGGCACTTTCCCTGGGGTCACCCCCGGCTGCCGTTAGCAGCCATCCTGCCCTGCGCAGTCCGGACTTTCCTCCCGTTCCGTGATGGAACCGGCGACCACCTCGCCGGCTTCGACCCGGTGCCATTGTAGCGGTCGAGGGCGAGAGGGGAATGGCCGGCGCGCCGTCGCAGGGTGAGACAACCATCCCGCGCCGCCGTCTCACGGTGGCACGCCGCCTTTGTGGGCCGTGTGGCTCATGGGCGCACCACCGCGGCGGCGCGAGGGTCGGGGGGTGGAGCGCAAGTGGGGTTGGGACCAAGGGGGGGCGGCGCGGTGCACGGCTCCGGGAGGGAGGTGTGGCTCAAACTGGCGCCGCCCGGGGGGGGGTGGGCAGGGCGCGGCACGGCGGTTGCTGGTTCGGGGTGAATCCGGAATCCCCTGAAACCGTGTGCCTACCCCCTGGCTCCTACTCCGTCCACTGACCCTCCGCCCACGATCCCTATGGAGTTTCTCATGGTTACCCCCCTCTACCGCTGCATCGTCGCGTTTGTCCTCTTCATGGTGGGCGGCGTGCTGCCCGCATCGGCGGCGCTGATGGTGGCGCCGCTCCCCCTGGCGCCGGCGGGCGACCCGGGGGCTTCTGTGGACCACGACCTCACCGGCCTCGCCATCCACCTCACCCTCGACGCTACCCAGCCCACGCCGGCGACCACCCACCTCGCCTACGACGTCGCCCTGGCGGATGACGCCACCGCCACCGCCTGGGCCCTGGTGGGGTTCACGGTGATCCGGGCGTGGAACGAGGGGGCGGCGGTGGGTGGCCCGGAGTCGCCCACGGCATGGAGCGGCGCGGTCGATGCCCACTTTGCCGATTGGGCGACGGCGGGCGCCGGGCTTGTCGAGGGCGATCATTTGGGCGGCTTCGCCTACACGATCGCAACCACCGCGGTGCCCAGCCAGCTCTTTGTCTACTGGGTAACCAAGAATGGTGCCGACCCATTCCCGGTCCTCTCCAACGACCTGCCCCTCGTCGTCCCGGCCGTCGTCCCGGTCCCCGAGCCGGCAAGCTGGACCCTGATCGCCGCCGCCATCGCCCTCCTGGGGGCGGCGCGCCGGCGCGTCTGAGACGCGACCCGCGCGCGGCGAACCGCCGGCGCGATCGGCGTCGTCGAGTGGTCGCGGGGAGCGGGAAGGGGGGCGCGGTACACGCCGGGCGAGCGAACGAAAAAGGGCGGAGCGGCCACCGGCCACCCCGCCCTTGCTCTCCCCGGGGCCGCCTCCCCTACTCCACCAGCTTGGTGCCGGTGAGGGTACCGCTGAGCGCCGAGCAGTCGTTGGCGCCGGTGAGCAGGCCGTCACCGTCCGCATCGACCGTACCGGTGAAGCTCCCCTGGAGGGTGCCGTCGCCGTTGATCACCCAGGTGATGGCAAGGTTGGCGAGGTAGCCGTCGCCGGCGATGGTGCCGACCGCGGCGAAGTGGAGCTCGCTGCCCGTGTCGGTGGTCGTCCCGATGAGCCCCACCTGCGCCGTGGTGGCGGTGGGGGCGAAGGTCATGATCATGTCCACCCCGCCGCCGGTGTGCGGTTTCAGGAGGATGGCGGCGTCGCTGGTGTACGGGGTAGCGCCGGTGCCCTGGCAGGTGCTGGTGGACACGGTGGAGGTGAGGTCGCTGGTGACCGACGCGACGCTGTCCAACTCGGCGATCTGCGCCGCGGTGCAGATCAGGGCGTTGCCGGCGAGGCTGACTATGAAGTTGCCCGTCGTCCCCGCATCGCTTTCGAAGCTGCCGGTGAGGTCGCGCCCGTTCACCACCCCGGTGAGGGTGTGGCTGTCGCCGCCTCGGGTGAGGGTCGCTGCAAAGGCGCCGGTGGTGGCGTTCCAGGTGTTGACCGTGCCCTCGATTGACTCGGCCGCACCACCGCTCGGGGTGAGGGTGGCGGTGAGGTTGCCAACGCAGTCGATGGTCGCCGCGAAGGTGGCGGCCACCCCCGCCTCGGTCCACGTCCCGCTCCAGCTTCCGGCCACCCCGGCGGTCTCCGCGGCGGTGAGGGCGGTCGGCTTGGAGCTACTGCCGCCACCGCCGCATCCCACCAGGGGGATTGCCGCGGTGGTGATCGCCACCGCCATGAGTGCCGTGCTCCACTGCTGCATCGTTGCCATCGCATCCTCCTTGGTCTGTGTTTGTGGCCGTGGTCGCCGCCCCGGGAGGGCGCTTCGCCACCGCCGAACCCTGCATTATCGCACGACGCGAAGAATGACCGCACCATCTCCGGGTACCCCCGCACACCACGCGGCCGGGGGGGAGGCCGGTCGCAGCGGGGGTCAGGCCGGCGGCAGGGCGAGGATTGTGTGCTCCAGGCTGTCGATCTCCTGGTGGCAGGCGTTCACCCGGCGGAGGAGTCGGGTGATTGTCTCGTCCTGGAGGATGTTGGCGGGCTCCCCCTGGCTGGCGAGGAAGTGGACGCGGCTGCCGAGCTCGCACAGGGTGAGGTCCATCTCCTTGCGCACCGAGTGGATTGCCAGGCGCATGCGGCCGACCCGGGTCGCGCGGTTGGCCTTCGCCTTCAGGCGCTCGACGCCGTTGAAGAGGGCCTCGACCCAGCTTGTCTGTGGTCCGTTGTCCATCGTCTCTCTCCAGCCCCTCTCCCCCCCAGCGCGAGTGGGCGATTTCATCGGTCCCGGGGGGTGGTGTCAACCGGACCCGGGGCGGCGGGCAGGGCGGTTGGGGCTCGTCCCCGGTGCCGATCACCCCCCCTCCACCAGGCCGAGGCGGTCGCCCCACAGCTTGATTGCGCGGGCGATCTCGTCGCCGGTGATCCCCTCGGCGAGGCGCCGCGCCGCGGCGCGGCGGGCGGCGAGAAAGGTGTCGCGGTCGCGTACCGGGTCGGTGAAGCGCAGGCCGGTGTCGCCCCACTGGTGGAGGCCGGCGATCTCGCCGGGGCCGCGCTGGGCGAAGTCCGCCTCGGCGAGGGCGAAGCCGTCGCTGGTGCGCTCGAGCAGTGCCAGCCGCGTGAGCGCCGCCTCGCCCTCCTCGCCGTCGCCCACCAGCAAGACGCAGTAGCCGGGCGCCGTGCCGCGCCCCACCCGGCCGCGGAGCTGGTGGAGCTGGGCGAGGCCGAATCGCTCAGCGTGCTCCACCACCATCACCGTGGCGTTGGCCACGTCGACCCCTACCTCGATCACCGTGGTGGCGACGAGGATGTCGATCGCGCCGGCGGCGAAGCGCGCCATGGTTGCCTCCCGCTCCTCCGTTGCCAGCCGGCCGTGGACCAGGCCGACGCGGCAGCCGGCAAAGGGGCCGTTGGCAAGTTCGGCCGCCATGCGGCTTGCGGAGCGGGCGGTCTCGGCGGTCTCGCGCTCCACCGTCGGGTAGACAAAGTAGGCCTGGTGGCCCTCCGCCACCTGCCTCCGGACGCCATCGTAGAGGCGGGCGCGTGTGGCCTCGGAGCGGACCACCGTCTGCACCGGCTGGCGGCCCGGGGGGAGCTCGTCGAGGGTGGTGAGGTCGAGGTCGCCGTAGAGGGTGAGGGCGAGGGTGCGGGGGATCGGGGTGGCGGTCATCGCCAGGAGGTGGGCGTGCTCGCCCTTCTCCACCATCGACAGTCGCTGGGCGACGCCGAAGCGGTGCTGCTCGTCCACCACCACCAGGCCGAGGCGGCGGAAGCGGACCCCCTCGGAGAAGAGGGCGTGGGTCCCCACCGTAATCGCCGCCGCCCCGGAGGCGAGGTCCGCCTTCACCGCGCGCCGCTGGCGGGCGGCGAGGGTGGAGACGAGGAGCTCCACCCGCAGCCCCAGGGGCTCGGCCAGGGCGCGCACCGTGGCGAGGTGTTGGCGGGCGAGGAGCTCGGTGGGCACCAGCAGGGCCGCCTGCTCGCCGTTCTCTACCGCCCGCAAACAGGCCAGCAGCGCCACCAGGGTCTTGCCCGAGCCGACGTCACCCTGGAGCAGCCGCCCCATGGGGGTAGCGCGGCGCAGGTCATCCTCGATCTCCGCCACCGCCCGCTGCTGGGCGCCGGTGAGGGCGAAGGGGAGGGCGGCGATTAGGCGCGGTCCGAGGGCAGGCGGGGTGCGGTAGGCAGGCCGCCCCTCGGTGGTCCGCTGCTGGCGGGCCCACAGCAGCGCGAGCTGGAGGAAGTAGAGCTCCTCGAAGATCAGGCGGTGGTGGTACGGGGAGCGGAAGGTGTTGAGACCGTCGAGGTCGGCGTCCGGCGGCGGGCGGTGGAGGCCGAGGAGGGCGTCGGCGCGGCTGACCAGCCCCTCGGCCACGCACACCGCCGCGGGCAGCGGGTCGGGGGCCTGGCCGGCGTGGTGGCCGGCGAGGTGGAAGAGGAGCTCGCGCAAGGTCCGCTGGGCGATGCCACGGGTGAGGGGGTAGATCGGGCAAATGCGCCCCAGGTGGGCGCCGGCGATGCCGTCGCCGAGCTCATGCTCCGGGTTGACCATCATCACTCGGGCCGGCCGGCCCCCTACGAAGTCGACGCGGCCGTGGACCACGACCGGGGTTCCGTCGGCGAGTTGCCGGCCCAGATAGGTCTGGTTGTACCAGCGCACCGAGAGGGAGCCGCTCGTGTCCACCACCTGGCACTCGAAGTATCCCTTGACCCGCCCGCGCCGCTCGGTCACCCGCCCCTCGGCGACGACCCCGGCCACCGTCGCCACCATGGCCGGGCGGGCCTGGCGCGCTGGGGTGAGGGTGCGCCGGTCCTCGTAGCGCAGGGGGAGGTGGGTCAGGGCGTCGCCGACGGTCGCGATGGCGAGGCTCAAAAGCGGCGCGACCATGCGCGCGCTGACCCCCGGGACCTCCGCGATGGCGGTGGTGAAGGGATCGACGGGTGACCTCTCCCGCCGTTCTTGTCGCCCTCGAGGGGTCGTGCTAGGCTCGCCGCCCTTTTCAATCCGGTTCAGGACGACGTCACCGGGAGATGGAGCCATGGCACGTACTTGTGAGATCTGCGGCAAGGGATATCAGGTGGGGATGAAGGTATCCCACGCCCACAATCGCAGCAAGAAATGGTGGCACCCGAACCTCCAGCGCGTTCATGTGCTGGTGGGCGCGACTCGGAAGCACGTGCGCATCTGTACCCAGTGCCTGAAGCGCAACTGGGTGCAGAAGGCGGGCTAGCCGGGGAGAGCCGCGCCGCCGGCCCATGCGGGCCGGTATCGCCGATGGGAATCGGCTCTTACCGGGGGGCCAGGACGCCGCCGCGATATTCCTCTGGCGCCGGGTGTCCCCCACCCCTGCGGCGCCGCCGCCCGCTGGGGCCGGCCTTCGCGGGCGGTGCAGGACTGGTGGCGGAGGCGAATGGAGGGGGCTTGGGGTGGCTCGGGGCAGCGCACCCATCCACCTCTTGACGGTGGGGAGAGGAGGCGTTCCGGTTCGTTAGAGGAAGGCCTATTGATGTGCTTATTGGACAAACTAGACGTTTCTCAGTGCGTTGTTCTTCATGTAAATACTTCAGTTAAATCTTTGTTATAGTGGGTTGCGCACCCACTCGCCGGTGGGATGGAGGCGCGGGTTGGGAGGAGGAGCTCCAGGCCGCGAGGCGGCCGTCCCGCGTGTCGCACCCCGCCGGCGACCTTGAATCGATGGCGTACCGGTGCGAGTGGTGACGGACGGCGCAGCCTGTCACGCCCCCGGTAACGCCCCCCGCGGGGGCCCTCCCCCCCGCGGGGACGATTCCGGGCGCGCCAGCCCTTCCCTCTTGTCGCCGTGGCCGTGGTGGGGCGACGGAGGGGGGTGCAAGTCTCGATCGTCCGGCCCGCGGCGGCGCATCGCGCGCCGGGCGCCCTACCGACGGGGGTGCGGGGGCGAGGGGTGTGTTCCCGTGGTCGCGCCCAGGGCCTCCAGCAGGGCGGCGGCCTTGTGGAGGGTCTCGCGGTACTCCCGCGCCGGGTTGGAGTCGGCGACGATGCCGCCGCCGGCGTGGAAGAGACAGCGGCCGCCGGTGACCACCGCGGTGCGAATCAGGATGTTCAGGTCCATCGCGCCGGCGTCGCTGAAGTAGCCGATCGAGCCGGTGTAGGGGCCGCGGGCGAAGGGCTCCAGCTCGTCGAGGATCTCCATGCAGCGCACCTTCGGCACCCCGGTGATCGTGCCGCCCGGGAAGCAGGCGCGCACCACATCGACCCGGTCGCGCTTCGGGTGCAGGCGGCCGCGGACGTTGGAGACCAGGTGGACCACGTGCGAGTACCGCTCGTTGGCCAGCAGCTCGTCCACCTCCACCGTGCCGTAGAGGCAGACGCGGCCGAGGTCGTTGCGGATTAGGTCCACCAGCATCAGATGCTCGGCCCGCTCCTTCGGGTCGCGGGTGAGGGCGGCGGTGGTTGCCGCGAGGGGGGCGGCGCCGGTGGGGCGGGGAAAGGTCCCGGCGATCGGGCGGCTCTCCACCCCGCGGCCGTCGACGCGCACCAGCCGCTCGGGTGACGCGGAGACCACCGCGAAGCCCGCGCCGCGCAGGAAGGTGGCGAAGGGTGCCGGGTTGATCGCGCGCAGCCGCCGGTAGAGGGACCACGCCTCACCGCTGGCCACCGGCGCGGCGAAGCGGTGGGCGAGGTTCGCCTGGAAGATGTCGCCGGCGCGGATGTAGGCCAGCACCTGGCCGACCCGCTCTTCGTACTCGTCTTGGCGCCAGTGGGAGCGGGGTAGATCGGCGAGGGTGAAGGGCGGTGCGGCCACGGTGGGCGGCGGGGCGCCGGCGAGGCGGGCGGCGGTCTCGCCCACCCACCCCGCTTCCCCCTCGCCCCGGGCCATCACCCAGATCACCGCGTCGCGGTGGTCCACGACCACGCACCGATCGGCGACCAGGAGGTAGAGGTCGGGGAGGCCCGTGTCGTCCACGGTGGTGGCGGGCAGCCGCTCCCAGTGGCGCACCAGCTCGTAGGACAGCAGCCCCACCACGCCGCACTGAAAGGGCGGAAGCCCCGCCACTCCGGGCCGCACCCGTTCGCGCAACAGGCGGCGCAGGAGGTGGAGGGGGTCGCCGGCGAGCGGCCGAGCCACCTCGACCCCCGGCTCCGCGAAGGTGATCGATCCCCCCTTGCCCACCACCATCGCGTTGGCGGTGGGGCAGACGATGGAGTAGCGGCCGGTGCGCGGTGGCTGGACCGCGCTCTCCAAAAGGCAGGCGGGGCCGGTGGAGGCGAGGGACTCAAACAGGGTGGCCGCGTCCCACCTTCCCTGCCCCACGCGGGCCCAGTGGAGGTCGCCGTAGGTCGAGGTGGCGAGGGCGGCGGACATGGGAAAGGGGGCCACGCGCGGCTACTCCCCCGCGCCCGCGCCGCGCCGCGGCCACAGGGCGTCCGCCACCCCCACCACCCAGGCGGCGGCCAACAACAGGGTCCCGCCGCGCAGGGGTGGGCCCGCTGCCGCGGTGATTTGGGCAACCGCCCCGCGGAGCTGTTCGGGGGTGAATGGCGGGGTGAGGGTGAGGTGGGAGAGGGCGGTGGCCGCGCCGGCCACGGTGAGGAGCAGGGCCGCGGTGGTGGCGACGATCAAGGCCGCGCCGAGGCGCGGGCGGCCGAGGTAGAGCTGCCCCACGCCGGGGAGGACGGCGGCCGAGAGGAGGGCCGCGATCAGGGGGTTGCGTGGTGCCATGGGGGAACAAAAAAGGGGCCGGCGGTGGCCGGCCCCTGGGATCGTTTGGTGGAGGATAGCGGGATCGAACCGCTGACCTCGGCATTGCGAACGCCGCGCTCTCCCAGCTGAGCTAATCCCCCACGAAGGAGGCCGGAGAATCGCGCCCAGTGGCGGGAGCCGTCAAGATCGGCGGCGGGCGGGGCGTGTGGAGCGGGCGGCTGGACCAGCCAGCCTCTCCCCTCCGTCCCCCACCGGTCGGACTTCGGCGATCGGCTGCGCAGCCGCGGACCCTGCGGCCCGTGGGTCTGGCTCGTGGGCCCAAATCGTGGGCCCGGCCCGTCGGTCTGGGCCGTGGGTCTGGGCCGTGGGCCCGGTTCGGCTCCTGTTCTTCGTGACCTAGCCCCACGTTCTTCGGCGCAGATGGCGCGCGTGGCTGTTGCGCCTCGGCTCCCATCCTTCGACCGAACCCCACGTCGCTCTCCGAACGCCTTCGATCCGGACTCGCGCTCGCCGCGGCTTGCCGCGATCACCCAAGTCCGACCGGCTTCGTGGGCGGTGGCGATCGCCGGTCAGCTCCGGGGGGCGCGGACCCGGACCGCTCCCGCGCGGGTCGCCCCCCACCCGACCCGGTACGGGGTCATGGCGCAGGGGATGGGGAGGGGGGGCGGTTGCGGGGGGAGGGGGCGCCTGGGTCGGCAAGGGTGGTGGCCCCGCTCCCCTCCTTTCAGGTAAAGAGGCGGACCCCGCCGGGTGGGTGATGCCACGGCCGCGGGACGACGCCATGATCCCCTGGGAGTTGCTCGACGCCGCGCCGGTGCCTGGAGAGGGCGGTGAGCTCGGTCTGTACCGGCGGGGAGCGGAGTTCTCCATCCGGGCGGAGGGGTGGGAGCTGATGGACAGTCGGGTGCACGGCTCGGAGGAGGCGCTCGCCGAGCTGGCGTGTGCACGGATCACCCACGCGCCTCACCCCCGGGTCTTGGTCGGTGGCCTGGGCATGGGGTTCACCCTGGCGGCGCTTTTGCGCCAGCTCGGGGGCGCGGCGCGGGTGGTGGTGGCCGAGCTGGTGGGGGCGGTGGTGACCTGGAACCAGGGGCCCCTCGGTGCGCTGGCCGGCGAGCCGTTGCGCGACCCGCGGGTCGAGGTGCGGGTGGTCGACGTCGGCGCGCTCTTGCGGGCGGACCCCCAAGGGTACGACGCCATCTTGCTGGACGTGGACAACGGTCCCGCGGGGCTGACTCGGCGGCGCAACGACTGGCTCTACGGCCTGGCCGGTCTGGCGGCCGCGGCCGCGGCCCTGCGCCCCGGGGGGGTGCTGGCGGTGTGGTCGGCGGGCCCCGATTCAGCCTTCGCCGCCCGCCTCCGCCGCACCGAGTTCAAGGTGGAGGAGATCCGGGTGCGGGCGCGCCCCCCGGGCCGAGGGTGGTACACGATCTGGATCGCCCGCCGGTAGCCCAACCCGGGCAATCTGGCGGCTCTGGCCGCGATTCGCCCATGGCCAGGTGGGGTCGGCCGGGGGGCGGGTGTGGCCTGGGCGCGCCCCAACAGGCGACTCGCCTGTTGGGGCGCGGGGTGGCGACCTACAGGGCGCAGAACTCGGTCGCCGCCGGTTCGGCGAAGTGGACCGGTGTACCGCCGGCGGGGGTGACGTCAAGGCTACCGTCGGCGTTGAAGGTGACCTGGTGGGGGGTCCCCTCGGCGGTGACGGTCATGTGGCCGCCCACCGTGTTGCCGTCCGCATCGTAGGTGAGGCCGTTGGTGTCCGTAGCCAGGATCATCGGGAAGGCCTGGCCGTTGCAGTGCACGGTCAGGGTGCCGTTGAGATCGCCGGTGGAGGTGGCGTCATCGAAGTGGACGACAAGGTGGTCCATCCCCATGTCGAGGGTTCCGAAGCCGCTCCCGGCCATCTCCATCCGGCCGTTCAGGGTCAAGGTCGCCGCAGTGATGTCGAGATTTGCCGGGTCGCCGGCAAAGGCCATCCCGCTCATCCCCAGGGTGAAGTCGCCGGAGAGGGTGCCGTCGGGGACGGTCACCGTGACCCCGGAGAAGTCCATGGTGATGGCGGTGGGGTTGCAGGAGGAGCCGCCGACGGTCATTCCGAGGGTCCCGTCCAGGGGCTCCGCCGCGGCGTCGGCGCACTGGGCGAAGTCGAGGGTGGCCACGAGTCCGTCGACGCAGGAGGTGGTTTCATTGAGGTCGGTCCACTGGGCGTGCATCGCCATCGTTCCGCTCGTGCCGCAGTCCGTGGTGGGGAGGTCGAAGGTGCCCGGTCCCATGGCCATGGCGGCGCCGTGGACGGAGGCAGAGGCGACGCTGGAGGTGGTGACACTGCCGGTGGAGGTGGCGGCGGCTCCAGTCGCCGAGGTGATCGCCGCGCTCGCCACCAGCACCGCCTGGGCGACCTGGGTGGAGGAGGCGGCAACAACGGCCTCATCCCCGCCGCCGCCACCCCCGCCGCAGGCGACGGAGAGGGTCAGGAAGGGGAGCGTGGCGAGGAGGGGGGTAGCGATGTGGAGAATTCGTTTCATGGCGTGCTCCTAGGAGTGGGGGTGAATGCGCTCACCCGGGCGGGGTCAGTCGGTGGGTTTCTACTGTTTACTTTTTCCTTCGCCAGCAATGCCTCGGCTGGTTGGCGAAGCGGTAGAGGGTAGGAAGTAGAAAGTAAAAAGGGGGTGGGAGGCTCCGTACCCACGGTGATGTTGCCACCCCCCTTTCTACTTTCTACTTTCTACTTTCTACTGCCGTTGCCGCGCGCCACTCGCCGCGGAGCTGGAAGCGCCGGACCAGGAGGTAGACCGCCGGGATGATGATCAGGGTGAGGAGGGTGGAGGAGATGAGCCCGCCCACCATGGGCGCGGCGATGCGCTTCATCACGTCGGAGCCCGCCTCCGCGCCGACCATCACCGGCAGCAGGCCGATGAGGGTGGTGGTGACGGTCATCAGCTTGGGCCGCAGGCGGCCCACCGCGCCCTCGGTGATGGCGGCCTTGAGGTCGGCGACGCCGCGCATCGCCCCGCGCGACCGGTGGTCGCGGAACGCGGAGTCCAGGTAGACCAGCATCACCACCCCGGTCTCCGCGGCGAGGCCCGCGAGGGCGATGAACCCCACGTCCACCGCCACCGACAGGTTGTAGCCCAGGAGGTAGAGGAGCCATACGCCGCCCACCAGGGCAAACGGCAGGGTCGCCATGACGATGAGGGTGTCGGTGAGGTTGCCGAAGTGGAGGTAGAGGAGCAGGAAGATCAGCGCGACGGTGATCGGAATAACGATGACGAGCCGCTCCTTGGCCTGCTGGATGTACTCGTACTGGCCGGACCAGACGAGGGAGTAACCGGGGGGCAGCTTCACCTGTTCGCCGACGATCGCCTGGGCTCGCTTCACGTAGGTGCCGACGTCGATCCCCTTGAGGTCGACATAGATCCACGCGGTCCGCCGGGCGTTTTCGCTCTTGATGGCGGGCGGCCCCTTGCGCGTGTGGATCTTGGCGACCTGACCCAGGGGGATCTGAGCACCGAAGGGCGTGGCGATGAGGATGCGCTCCAGGTCGGCTGACGAGGTGCGCAGCTCGCGGGAGTAGCGCAGGTTGACCGGGTAGCGCTCCAGCCCCTCGACGGTCTGGGTGACGTTCATGCCGCCGATGGCCGACTGGATCACGTCCTGCACGTCGCCCACCGTCAGGCCGTAGCGCGCCGCCTGCTCGCGGTCGATATCGAAGTCGAGAAAGTTGCCGCCGGTGACCCGCTCCGCGTAGACCGACAGGGTGCCGGGGATGTCGCGCACCACCGCCTCGATCTCCTGGCCGATCTTGGAGAGCACCGCCAGGTCGCTCCCCATCACCTTGATCCCCACCGGCGTCTTGATGCCGGTGGCGAGCATGTCGATGCGCGTCTTGATCGGCATGGTCCAGGCGTTGGTCAGGCCGGGGAACTGGAGGGCGTCGTTCATCTCCGCGGTCAACTCGCCATGGGTGATGGTTCGCTCCAGGGGCCAGAGGCGCGCCAGCCAGCCGCGCCACGGCTCCGGCCAGTTGCTGAAAAAGCGCGCCACGGGCACGCGCCGCCACTGGTCCACCGGCTTCATCGAGAGGGTGGTCTCGATCATCGAGAGCGGCGCCGCGTCGGTGGCCGTCTCGGCGCGCCCGATCTTGCCGAACACCCGCTCCACCTCGGGGAAGGTGCGGAGGATCTTGTCGGTCTGCTGGATCAGCTCGCGGGCCTTGGTGATCGAGATCCCCGGCAGGGTGGTGGGCATGTAGAGGAGGTTGCCCTCATCCAAAGGCGGCATGAACTCGGTGCCGAGGCGGTTCGCCGGGATCACCGTGAGCGCCAGGATCGCCACCGCCGCCGCCACGGTCAGCCACGGAAAACGGAGGGCGACCCGGATGAAGGGGTGGTAGGCCCACTGGGTCGCCCGATTGAGCGGGTTCTTGTCGCCGTCCGGGATCTTCCCGCGGATGACGAAGTACATCAGCACCGGGATCACCGTGATCGCCAGCACCGACGAGGCGCCCATGGCGAAGGTCTTGGTGAAGGCCAGGGGCCGGAAGAGCCGTCCCGACTGCTCGGTGAGGGCGAAGACCGGGAAGAAGGAGACGGTGATGATGAGCAAGCTGTAGAACAGGGCCGGGCCGACCTCCTTGGAGGCGGCGATGATCACGTCCGCGCGGGAGAGTGGTGGTGACTCCGTACCCCTCCCCCCCGCCCCTCCCACAAGGGGAGGGGAGCCAGGGGACACCCCTTCGGGGAGGACCGGTTGAGCCGCCCCCTCTCCCCGTCCCTCCCCCACCAGGGGGGAGGGGGCTTGATCCCGACCGCCCGCAGCAAGTCCCCCCTCCCCCCGTGGGAGGGGGACAGGGGGAGGGGGAGCCTTACCGCCCCCCGCCGCGCGCCATCGCTCCAGGTGCCTGTGGGCGTTCTCCACCAGCACCACGGAGGCGTCGACCATGACGCCGATGGCGATGGCGATGCCGCCCAAGGACATGATGTTGGCGTTGATCCCCAGCAGATGCATGAGCAGTAGCGAGGCGAGGACCCCCAGGGGCAGGACGATCGCCGCCACCAGGGTGGAGGGGATATGGAGGAGGAAGAGGACGATGACGATCGCCACCACCGTCATCTCTTCCGCCAGCTTCCCCGTCAGGTTGTCGATGGCGCGCAGGATGAGCGACGAGCGGTCGTAGACCGGCACGATCTCCACCCCCTCGGGCAGCCCGGCCTGGAGGGATGCGAGCTTCGCCTTCACCCCGCGGATCACCTCCAGGGCGTTCTCGCCATAGCGCATGACGATCACCCCGCCCGCTACCTCCCCCTCGCCGTCGAGCTCGGCGATGCCGCGCCGCAGCTCCGGTCCCAGGTGGATGTGGGCGACCTGCGAGAGGAGGATCGGGGTGCCGCGCTCGCTCACCCCCAGGGGAATCGCCTCCAGGTCCTTGAGCGACTTGATGTAGCCCAGGCCGCGCACCATGAACTCGGTCTCGGCGCGCTCGATGAGGCGCCCGCCCACGTCGTTATTGGAGCGCTGGATCGCCTCCTTCACCCGGCTCAGGGGGATACCGAAGGCGAGCAGCCGGTCGGGGTCCACCTCCACCTGGTACTGCTTCACGTAGCCGCCCACCGAGGCGACCTCCGCCACCCCGGGGACGGCGATCAGCTCGTAGCGCAGGAACCAATCTTGAATCGAGCGAAGCTGGGCGAGGTCGTGCTGGCCGCTCTTGTCGACCAGGGCGTACTCATAGACCCAGCCGACCCCGGTGGCGTCCGGCCCCAGGGTTGGGGTCACCCCGGGCGGCAGGCGACCGGCGACGAAGTTCAGGTACTCCAGGACCCGCGAGCGCGCCCAGTACAGGTCGGTACCGTCCTCGAAGATGATGTAGACGAAGGAGAGGCCGAAGAACGAGTAGCCGCGCACCGCCTTGGCGAAGGGGACCGACAGCATCGCTGTGGTCAGCGGGTAGGTGACCTGGTCCTCCACCACCTGCGGCCCCTGCCCCTCGTACCGGGTGAAGATGATCACCTGGACGTCGGACAGATCCGGGATCGCATCCAGGGCGATGTGGCGCGCCGCGTAGAGGCCGCCGAAGAGCAGCGCCGCCGTGGCGATGAGGATCAACGCACGGTTGCGGACAGAGTACTCGATGATGGCGGAGATCATCTCGGGCAGTAGACAGTAGGTAGTAGACAGTAGTTAGGGGGGAGCTATTGCGAGTCGTTGACGGAGGTGACGAGGCCACTGAGTAACCGCGCCACTTCGTCCGCGAGGTTGGTCAGGGCTTGCGGCACCACAACAAACTCAAGATCCCCGGCAAGGATGAGGTAGTACCGCGCCTCTTCGAGTGAGGCCTGGGCAATGTTGTAGAAGCGCGCCTTTTCCTGCGGAGAACGGCGTTTGAACCCCTCGGCAATGTTCGCCGGTGCAGATACCGCTGCCCGGCGTAGTTGGTTCGTCATCCCGTACATCTCCTCGCGCGGAAAATCGCGTGTGATCCGGTAGATCTCCAGGACGAAGGCGTGTGCCTTCTGCCACGCGATGAGCTGCTCAAATCGCTGGATCTTTTCCATTCCGTTCCCCCATCCGCTGTCTGCTGTCTACTGTCTACTGTCTACTACCTACTGACAGCGGCTCACCGCAGCGCAGCATGGAGGCGCCGAAGTAGGGGTTCGCCACCTCGCCCTTCTGGAGCCAGTTGGCGTGCGACATGGGGCAGTGGTAGGCCGCGAGGCCGAGGGTTGCGGCGGCCGCCTTGGCGGGTCCAGCGGCGACCTCCAGGACCACCTCCGAGATCGGGCCGAAGGCACCGCGGGCACGCTGCAAGTCGCCGCTCTGCAGGCCGGCGAGCTCGGCGTGGACCCGCTGCATCTGCGCGGCGCTGATCCCCTGATCCGCGAGGGCGTGGAGGGCGGCCATCAAGCCCTTGGCCTGCTCCGCGACCCGGGCGGTCGTGTCCCCGGCGAGGGCGGCCTGGATGGCGAGGTAGGTGGTGAACAGGTCGTGGTAGGCGGCGGCCTGCCCAGCGGGCAGCGGTGCACCGCCGCCCATCGCCATGTCCGCCATCGGGGCGGCTCCCACCGCCGCGGGGGCGGCTGGCGCGGTGATCGGCGCTCTCGCCGGTGGCGCGGCCGCCGCGGCGCCGCTCTCCTGGCGCACCGCCATGAGCTTCGCCACCGCCTCCTTGAGCTGCGATTCGGAATCCAGCAGGAACTGCGCGGAGGTGACCACGGTCTCCCCCTCGGCGAGGCCGGCGAGGACCTGCTGGCCGTCGTCGCCCGCGGGGCCGAGGGTGAGGGTGCGGGGCTCGAAGCGGTTGTCCGGGAGGCGGACGAAGGCGAGGTTGCGGCGGCCCGAGTGGATCACCGCCTCGTTCGGCACCACCACCACCGACGCCGCCACCCTCGGGGTGAGGGCGACGTCGGCGTACATGCCGGGCTTGAGATCACCCTGCGGGTTGGCAAAGACGAGGCGCACCTGGATCACACGGGTCTTCGGGTCGAGGGTCGGGTAGACGTAGTCGAGCTTGCCCTTGAAGACTTGCCCGGGGTGGTAGCTGAGGGTCATGTCGGCCGGGGTGTTGGGGCGCACCCATGGCAGCTCGCTCTCGTAGACGTCCGCCAGCACCCACACCCGGGAGAGGTCGGCGAGCTGGAGCAGGGGCTGGCCGGGGGTGACGTACATCCCCTCGGTGGCGTGGCGTTCCAGCACCACCCCGTCGAACGGGGAGTAGAGGGTGAGGGTGCGCTCCACCACGGCGGTCCGCTCCAGGCGGTCGATCTGGGCGCGGTTGATGTCCCACAGGGCGAGCCGCTCGCGTGTCGAGGCGAGGAGCCGCTTGGCCCCCTCCACCACCTCCGGGAAGGGCGAGGCGCCCACCTTGCGCAGGTTGTCCACCGCCAGGAGGTACTCGCGCTGGGTGGTGACCAGGTCCGGGGCGTAGAGGGTGAGGAGGGGGTCGCCCCGCCTCACCTGCTGGCCGGTCTCCGCGACGAAGAGCCGCTCGATCCAGCCGCCCACCTTGGTGTTGATCTCGGTCAGCCGCTTCTCGTCCACGGTGACCCGGCCGATGGTGCGCAGGGAGCGGGTGAGGTCGCGCCGGGCCACCACCGCCGTGCGCACCCCGATGTTCTGCACCACGGAGGGGTCGATGCGGATCGCGTTCGGGTTCTCCGCGGCCGCCTCCGCCTCCTCGTAGACCGGCACCAGCTCCATCCCCATGGGCGACTTGCCGGGAGAATCGCGGATGTAGGTGGGGTCCATGGGCGCGACCCAGTACTTGATCTTGCGCTCGCCCTTGGGCTTCGCCGGCGGCGCGCTGGCCTCCCCGTTGCCCCGCACCGGGACGAGCCTCATCCCGCAGATCGGACAGTTGCCCGGGTGGTCCTGGATCACCTGCGGGTGCATGCCGCAGGTGTAGAGCCGCTTGGCCGCCGTGGCCGCCCCCTCCTGTGCCGGAGCCGGGTGGTCGCCGTGCAGACCGGCGGTGTGGAGGAGGCCGTGGAGCTGCGGCGCAAAGCGGCCCCCGGCCCACAGGCCAAGGGCGGTGCCGACGAGGACCAGGCCAACCCAGCCAAGCGTGCGTTTCATTTTTTTCCTTAGCCGCGAATGGACGCGAATGGACGCGAATCAGGGACTGGAACGATGAGGCCAACGCGATCCATTCGAGATCGGAGACGCCTTGCAGGGGGGTTCACCACAGAGGACACAGAGATTCTCTCTGGAGCGGTTCTCTGTGATCTCTGTGTCTCTGTGGTAAAAACATTTGCGTCCATTCGCGTTCATTCGTGGTTTTGCTTTTCAGGATTCGCGTTCATTCGCGGTTAATCTTTCTTGGGTTCCGGCAGCCGCCCCACCGCCTGGTCCAGCCGCGCCTGCTCCTGGAAGAGGTCGGCCTTGGCGCGGAAGGCGGCGAGCTTAAGATCGAGCCAGTCGCGCTCGGCATCCAGCAGGTTGAGGAACTCCGCCTGGCCGGTGCGGTAGCCGTCCATGGTGGCGCGCAGGGCCTGCTCCGCCTGCGGCACCAGGCCGGTGTCGAACAGGGCTACCTGCTCCAGGGAGGTGGTCAGGCGGAAGCGCAGGTCGGCGAGCTCGCGCTCCGCGCGCTCCAGCTCGTCGCGGTAGACGGCCTCTGCCTCGGCGAGGCGCGCGCGCGCCTCACTCACCCCGGCGTCGAGGCGCTTGCGCCAGATCGGGAGGTTGATGGACAGGGTCGCCCAGTAGCTGTCGGTGCCGTTGTCGGCCACCGGTAGCGGCCCTTCCGAGGTGAGGGTGTAGTCGAAGCGGGCGGTCAGGTCCGGGTAGTACTGCTTGCGGGCAAGGTCCACGACGGCACGCGCGGCCTCGATCCGGCGGGTGAGGGCGGCCAGCCGCGGCCGTGTGGCGACCATCTCGTCGCGTAGCCCGTCCATCGTCTCGACCACCGGCAACGCCGCGGGCAGGGCCACGCCATCGATCGGGGTCTGCTTGTCACGGGCGAGGAGCTCATTGAGGATTGCGGTAAGGGTAGCGCGCTGCGCGCGCAGGGTGAGGAGGCGGTCGGTGTCCCGCGACAGGGCGACCTGGGCGCGCAGGACGTCCCGCTGCTGGCCGTGGCCGGCACCGTAATGGGCCAGCGCCGCCGCGACGATGTCCTTCACCAGGGCGCGGTCCGCCTCGGTGATGCGGATCGACTCCTCCACGTAGACGAGGTCGTAGTACCGCTCCTTCACCTCGGTCACCACGGCCAGGGCCACGTCGCGCACGGTGGCGCCAGCCGCCCGGGCGAGCCCGCCTGCGTGTGCGCCGCGCAGTCCACGCTTGCCCCAGAAGGGAAGCTTCTGGGAGAGGAAGAGGCGTTGCTCCTGCGGCCCGACCCGCGTCTCCACCTCCGACAAGTACCAGGCCACTCCCGCCTGCGGGTCGTCGAAGCTCGACGCCTGGGCCGGCACCGCGGCCGCCGCCGATGCCGCCTGGCGCGCCGCCTGGATCTGCGGGTTGTCCCGCAGGGCGATGGCGATCAGCTCGTCGAGGGGGGCGGCGCCGGCGGTGGCGGCGCACAGGAGGATGAAGAGGGCAATCGTGCGCATGGATGGGCTCCGTGTTGGTAGGGGGATCAGCAACCAGCGTGCCGTGGGGGTGCAATCTTGTAACGTGCGGAAAAGGCGGACCCCCGCCCCGCGGGGGGTGCAACGGTTTGGAGAATAGTCCGCGGTTGAACTCTCCAGGGTTGGAGGATTCTCCAGGGCGAGAGCCCCGCCACCCGCGGGCGGAGGGTGGCGGAGCTGGCAGCCGTATTGCGCTGGCTCGCCCGCGGGGCGGGGGTGGCGACCACGGCGGACCGCAACCAAAGCCGGCGGGCGCCGGCGGCGGCGATCCCGGGGGAGCTCCCCCCGTCGCCTACCCGAGGCTCGGCTTGCTCCGTAGACTGGCCGCATGCGTTGGCAGACCACCAAGCGATTCCGCCTCACCCGTTACAGCAACTGCGCCGGTTGAGCCTCCAAGGTCAGCCCGGCGGCGCTGGGTGAGATTTTGCCCACCTTTCACCAGGCGGTGGGCGGCGACGTGATCGTCGGGCTCGACCATCCCGACGATGCCGGCGTGGTGCGCCTCACCGACGAGATCGCCCTCCTCCAGACGGTCGACTTCTTCACCCCGATCGTCGACGACCCCTACGCCTATGGCCAGATCGCCGCGGCGAACGCCCTCTCGGACATCTACGCCATGGGCGGCACGCCGATCAGCGCGGTGAACATCCTCTGTCTGCCGGTGGCGAAGATCGACCCGGAGGCGGTGGCGGGGATCCTCGCCGGCGGCCGCGACAAGGCGGCCGAGGCGGGTTGCCCGATCATCGGCGGCCAGTCGGTGGAGGACCGGGAGCTGAAGTACGGCCTAGCGGTCACCGGCCGCATCCACCCGGCGCAGATCCTCAAGAAGGTTGGCGCCCAGGCGGGTGACGTCCTGGTGCTGACCAAGCCCCTTGGGGTGGGGCTGCTCACCTCCGGCTTCAAGGCGGGGCGCGGCGAGCCAGCGTTGGTGGCGCGCGCGAGCCAGACGATGGCGACCCTGTCGGCGATCCCCGCCCGCCTCGCCCACGCCTTTGGCGCCCACGCCTGCACCGACATCACCGGCTTCGGGCTGCTCGGCCACGCCGGGGAGATGGTCCGGGACACCGAGGTGGGGTTTCGCATCGACGCGCGTGCGGTGCCGTGCTTCGCCGAGGTCCTCGCCCGCCCCTACCGCAAGCTGCGCACCCGCGCCGACGCCACCAACCGCGCCTACACCCGCGCGATCGCCACCGTCGGCGCGGCGGTGGGCGAGGCCATGGAGGCGCTGCTCTACGACCCGCAGACCTCCGGTGGGCTGCTCGTCGCCCTGCCCGCCGCGCGTGCTGAGGGCTACCTGCAGGCGATCGCCGGCGAGGGCTACCTCCTGCCGTGCGCGGTGATCGGCACGGTGGAGGCCGCGTTGGTTGGGCGGATCGTGGTCGAGTAGCCACGTCCACCGTCGTGGCGCGGGGGGCGATCGGCGGTGGGCGCCACCGTCGGGAAGGGGGGGCACCCCTCGGAGTCGGACTGGGTCGATCGGCGGCGACAACCATCAGCGCGAGCCCGGCTCCGCCCCCTCTTCGTTGCGTCGCTCCCCGATGGGCTGCGCACCCCTCCCGATCGGGGCTCGCGTCCGCCTCTTCGCAGTCGATTGGGACAAAGTTCGACAGCCTCCTCGGCGTGCTACCGGCGCCCCCCCCCTGGCGATCGGGCGGCGCGGCCCTTCGGCTGGCCGCGGCGCGGCGGCGAGCGGTCCGCTTCCCGTCCCCTGGCCCTTCCGCCCCAGCGGCCGGTAGACTCCCGCCCCCGCCGGCGTGCGCGAGTAGCTCAGCTGGATAGAGTACAGGCCTCCGAAGCCTGGGGTCGTGGGTTCGAATCCCACCTCGCGCACCAGCCCGTCGCGGGCTCGCTCGACCGCCCCGAAGGCGGCGGTGCCGCGACCCTGGCCGGCCGCGCCGCCCGCCTCGCCGGGTGGCCCCGCGGTCCGGTGGCGGCTACACTGCGCCCCCCTTTTGCCCTTTGGAGACGCGCCATGGCGAAGATTGCGGTCCTGCCCGGTGACGGGATCGGTCCCGAGGTGATGGTCGAGGCCCTGAAGGTTCTCGACGCGGTGGCGGATCGGTTCCAGTTGCGCTTCGAGCGGCAGGAGGCGCCGGTGGGCGGGGCGGGGATCGATTGCGCCGGCAAGGCGCTCCCGGACCCGACCCTCGCTTTGTGCGAAAGCTCGGACGCGATCCTCTTCGGCTCGGTGGGCGGCCCCAAGTGGGACTCCCTGCCGCCCGACCAGCAGCCGGAGCGGGCGGCCCTTTTGCCCCTGCGCAAGCACTTCAACCTGTTTGCCAACTTCCGCCCGGCGCGTGTCTTTCCGGCGCTGGCCCGCGCGTCGGTGCTCCGCCCCGACATCGTCGGCGACGGCTTTGACCTGCTGATCGTGCGCGAGCTCACCGGCGGCCTCTACTTCGGCCGCCCCAAGGGGCGCGAGCCGGCCGGAGAGCGGGGTGAGCGCGCCTTCGACACTCTCGAGTACACCACCTTCGAGATCGAGCGGATCGCCCGCGTCGCCTTTCAAGCGGCGCGCGCGCGCCACCAGCGGGTAACCAGCGTCGACAAGGCGAACGTGCTCACCTCCATGGTCCTGTGGCGGGAGACGGTGAAGCGGGTGGCGAAGGAGTTTCCGGACGTGGCGCTTCACCACATGTACGTGGACAACGCCGCCATGCAGCTCGTGCGCGACCCGCACCAGTTCGACGTGATCCTCGCGGAAAATATGTTCGGCGACATCCTGTCGGACGAGGCGGCACAGCTCACCGGCTCGCTCGGCATGCTCGCCTCGGCCAGCCTCGGCGAGGGGACGTTTGGTCTCTACGAGCCGTCGGGCGGCTCCGCCCCGGACATCGCCGGGCAGGGCATCGCCAACCCGATCGCCCAGATTCTGTGCGTACCGATGATGCTGCGCTTCACCTTCGGCGAAACCGCGGCGGCGGCGGCGGTGGAGGAGGCGGTGCGCGCCACCCTCGACGCGGGGCTGCGCACCCGCGACATCGCCCAGCCGGGCGAGGCGACCGTGACTACCGCCGCGATGGGCGACGCGGTGGTGCGCCACCTGGGTGGCTGAGCCCCCGCGCCCGAGACCGTGGTTGCTCTTTTCGCCTTGCTCGCGGCGCGGGTGCTACCCGACCCTCTCCGCGAAACGAACCCCTCAGGGATGGAACAACGCCATGCTCGAAAAGAAAGAGAAGTACAACGTCGCGGTGGTCGGGGCGACCGGCGCGGTGGGGAAGGAGATGCTCTCCATCCTCGCCGAACGCGACTTCCCGCTGGGCGAGCTGAGACCCCTCGCCTCGGAGCGGTCGTTGGGCAAGGAGGTCGAGTGCGGCCGGCGTAAGGTGAAGGTCGAGGTCCTCGGTGACGACTCCTTCGCCGGCGTCGACATCGCCCTGTTCTCCGCCGGGGCGGCGCGCTCCAAGGTGTACGGCCCGAAGGCGGTAGCCGCCGGCGCGGTGGTGGTGGACAACTCCTCCGCCTTCCGCATGGACGACGACATCCCCCTGATCGTCCCGGAGGTGAACCGGGCGGCGATCCCCGACCACCCCGGGATCATCGCCAACCCCAACTGCTCGACCATCCAGATGGTGGTGGCCTTGAAGCCGATCCACGACGTGGCCCGGATCAAGCGGATCGTCGTCGCCACCTATCAGGCGGTCTCCGGCGCGGGCGGTCGGGCGATGGAGGAGCTGTTGGAGCAGGTGAAGGCGGTGGGCGATTTCCGCTTCCCCTCGCCCCAGGTTTTCCCGCACCAAATCGCCTTCAACCTCATCCCGCACATCGACGCCTTCCTCGCCAATGGCTACACCAAAGAGGAGATGAAGATGGTCAACGAGACCCACAAGATCATGGGCGACGCCTCGATCCGCGTCTCCGCCACCTGCGTCCGGGTGCCGGTCTTCCGCGCCCACTCGGAGGTGGTGAACGTGGAGACCGAGAGGAAGATCACCGTCGAGCAGGTGCGCGAGCTGCTGGCCTATGCCGAGGGGGTGACGGTCTACGACCACCCGGAAGACCTCATCTACCCGATGCCGTTTGAGGCGAGCGGCCACGACGACGTCCTGGTCGGGCGGATCCGCGAGGACCTGTCGGTGGACAACGGCATCAGCATGTGGGTGGTCTCCGACAACCTGCGCAAGGGGGCGGCTCTGAACGCGATCCAGATCGCCGAGGAGCTCATCCCCGGCGGCCGCGCCCACGGCAACGCCGCGGCGGAACAGGCGCGGGGATGAGGGTGAGCTTGCGCCGCCTTCCCCTTTTCTGAGCTCACCACCGCCATGAGCGAGCGCATCCAGCCGGTCAAGGGGACCCACGACATCCTGCCCGAGGAGCAGGGGGTGTGGGGGCGGGTGCGCGCCGCGGCCACCTCGATCCTGCCGCTCTACGGCTTCCGCGAGATCACCACCCCGATGTTTGAAAGCGCCGAGCTGTTCGAGCGCAGCGTCGGCGCCGCCACCGACATCGTGGAGAAGGAGATGTACACCTTCGCCGACTCGAAGGAGCGGCGCATCGCCCTGCGCCCGGAGGGGACCGCCGGGGTGGTGCGCGCCTGTGTCCACCATGGCCGCGTGCGCGCCCAGCCGCTCGACAAGCTCTACTACCTCGGCCCCATGTTCCGCCGCGAGCGGCCGCAGAAGGGGCGCTTCCGGCAGTTCCACCAACTTGGCGTGGAGGTGATCGGCGAGTCGTCGGCGACCCTCGACGTGGAGGTAATCGCCCTCCTCGCGCGCCTGCTGGCCGCCTGCGGGGTGGCGCGGGTGGAGCTGCAGATCAACTCGGTGGGCTGTCCGATCTGCCGTCCCGCCTACCGCGCGGCCCTGGTGGCAGCGCTCGCGCCGCGCGCGACGGAGCTGTGTGACGACTGCCAGCGGCGCCTCACCACCAACCCCTTGCGGTTGCTCGACTGCAAGGTCCCCACCTGTGGCGCGGTGACCGCCGGGGCGCCGGAGCTGATTCACCATTTGTGCGACGCTTGTCGCGACCACCTCGCCACGGTGGAGCGCGGGCTCACCGAGCTGGGGATCGCCTACACCGTCAACCCCCGCCTGGTGCGCGGCCTCGACTACTACACCCGCACCGCCTTCGAGGCGATCGCCGCGGGGCTCGGGGCGCAGGCGGCGGTGGCGGCGGGCGGCCGCTACGACGGTTTGGTGGAGGAGCTCGGCGGGCCGCCGACGCCGGCGATCGGCTTTGCGATTGGTCTGGAGCGCCTCGTCACCCTGATGGACGGCGGCGGTGAGGTGCCCCCCCTGCCCCTGTTCGTCGCCCCCCTGGGCGAGGCGGCGCGCCTCTTTGCCCTCAAGCTGGTGGAGGAGCTGCGCGGCGGCGGGGTGGCGGTGGAGATGGACCACGCGGGCCGGTCGCTGAAGGCGCAGCTCAAGCGCGCTGACCGCTTGCAGGCCCGGCGCGCGGTGATCCTCGGCGACGACGAACTGGCCGCGGGCGAGGCGACGGTGCGCGACCTTGCCACCCACAACCAAGAGCGCCAGCCTCTCGCCGGGCTGGCGGCTCGCCTTATCGCGGAGGAGAGACCATGAGCCCGACCCCGATCGTCATCACCGGCGCCGCCGGGCGCATGGGCAAGACCCTCATTCGCTTGGCCGCCGAGGACCCGGAGATCAAGCTCGCCGGCGCCCTGGAGCGGTCTGACTCGCCGGTGATCGGCCGCGACGCGGGGCTGGTGGCCGGGGTGGGGGAGCTCGACGTGTTGATCACCTCCACCCTCGACGAGGTGGCAGGGCCGTGGCAGGTGGTGGTGGATTTCACCTTTCCCGGGGTCACCCTCAACCTCCTGCCTCGGGTCACCGCCGACGGTGGCTCCATGGTGATTGGCTCCACCGGCTTCAAGGCGGAGGAGGTGGAGTTCATCCGCGCCCTGGCCACCAAGCAGCCGCACCTCCTCGCCCCGAACATGAGCCTCGGCGTCAACCTCCTCTTCCGCCTGGCGGCGCTCACCGCCGAGCGGCTTGGCGACGGCTTCGACGTGGAGATCGTCGAGCTTCACCACCGCGCCAAGCAGGACGCCCCCTCGGGCACCGCCCTGCGCCTGGGCGAGGTGGTCGCCACGGCCCTCGGCCGCGACCTTCGCCAGGTGGGGAGCTACGGCCGCCACGGCGCCATCGGCCCGCGGCCGGAGCGGGAGATCGGCTTTTCCACCGTCCGCGGTGGCGACACGGTGGGTGACCACACCTGCTTCTTCTTCGGCGGCGGCGAGCGGTTGGAGCTGACCCACCGCGCCACCTCGCGCGACCCCTTCGCCACCGGCGCGCTGGTCGCCGCCAAGTGGATCCGCGGCCAGGCGCCCGGCCTCTTTGACATGCAAGACGTCCTCGGGTTGCGCTAGGCCACGCCGCATCTTGGTTTCGCCGGACTCCCGCGCCGTCCACATTCCCCCCCCCGCAACCCGCGAGTCGTTTGCCATGGCCCCGATCCACGTGCAGCTTGCCGGCCGCCTCGGCCAGCTCCCCCCCTACCTCTTTGCCGAGCTCGACCGGCTGAAGCGGCAGGTGGTGGCGCGCGGCGTCGACGTCATCTCGCTGGGCATCGGTGACCCCGACCTGCCCACCCCGCCGCACATCATCGAGGCGTTGTGCCGCGCCGCCCACGACCCGGCGAACCACCAGTACCCCTCCTATGAGGGGATGGTCCGCTTCCGCCAGGCGGTGGCCGACTGGTACGCGGCGCACAATCCGGCGATCGGACTCGACCCGGCCACCGAGATCGTCGCCTTGATCGGATCGAAGGAGGGGATCGGCCACCTGCCGCTGGCCTTCGTCAACCCGGGCGACGCGGTCCTCTGCCCCACCCCCGGCTATCCGGTCTACCAGGCGGGGACCCGGTTTGCCCACGGCGAGGTGGTGGAGATCCGCCTGCGCGAGGAGGACCACTTTCTCATCGACTACTCGAAGATCCCCCAGGGGATTTTGGAACGGGCGCGGGTCCTGTTTATCAACTACCCGAACAACCCCACCGCCACCTGCGCGCCGAGGGGCTTCTACGAGGAGACGATCGAGGTGGCGCGGGCGTTTGACATCATCGTCTGCCACGACGCCGCCTACTCGGAGATCTACTACGACGGCAAGCGCCCCCTCTCCTTCCTTGAGCTCCCCGGTGCCAAGGAGGTGGGGGTGGAGTTCCACTCCCTCTCCAAGACCTACAACATGACCGGCTGGCGGCTCGGCTGGGTGGCGGGCAACGCCGAGGTGGTCGCGGGGCTGGGGAAGATCAAGACGAACGTCGACTCAGGGGTCTTCCAGGCAGTGCAGGAGGCGGGGATCACGGCGCTTACCGGCGACCAGGCGTGCGTCGCCGAGCTGCGCGCCACCTACCAGAAGCGGCGTGATGTGGCCCTCGCCGCCTTGGCGCGCATCGGCTTGGAGGCGGTCACCCCGGAGGCCGCCTTCTACGTCTGGGTCCACTGCCCCGCGGGGAGCACGGCCGCGGAGTTTGCCGCCCGGGTCCTGCAGGAGGCGGGGGTCGTGATCACCCCCGGCACCGGCTTCGGCTCCGGCGGCGAGGGCTACGTCCGGATGACCCTCACCGTCAGGGTGGATCGCCTGGAAGAGGCGATCGAACGGATCGGCAAGGTGGTATAGGTTGCAGTTCGGGTAAGGGCTTGGAGGTGTTGGTCGATTTCAGCCGCGGCGGAGCTGGAGCGGGCAGAAGGTAGACCGGGGGTCGCACCCCCACCGTCACGGCGAGCCCCTCCTTTCTACTTTCTACTTTCTCCTCCCCCCATGGCCACGGCATTCATTGGTTTCGGCGGTAACCTCGGCGATCGGGCCGCGGCGTGTGCGGAGGCGCTGGCGCGGCTGGGGTCGACGGACGGGGTGGGGGTGGTGGCGGTCTCCGACCTGTTCCGCTCCGACCCGGTGGGGATCGTCGATCAGCCGTGGTTCATTAACGGCGTCGCCGCGCTGGAGAGCCGCCTCTCCCCCATCGACCTCCTCAACCGGCTCATCGAGATCGAGGCGGAGATGGGACGGGTGCGCCTGCGCAAGAACGGCCCGCGGATCATCGACCTCGACCTTCTCCTCTACGGCGCGGCGCGCCTGGCCGAGGCGACCCTCACCCTCCCCCATCCGCGGATGCTGGAGCGCCACTTCGTCCTCGTCCCACTCCTCCAGCTTCTGCCCCACGGCCGCCATCCGGTGAGCGGCGAGCCCTTTGCGGCCGCCCTCGCCCGGTTGCCCGGCGATGGCGGCGTCCGGCCGTTGCTTCCCTTGGCCGCGGAGGTGGTCCGATGAAACGGTACTTGGTGGTGGAAGGGCCCATCGGGGTGGGCAAGACGACCCTGGCGCGCAAGCTCGCTGATGCTCGCAACGCCCGCTTTATTGGCGAGCGCCTCGACGAAAACCCGCTCCTCGAGAGGTTCTACGAGGATCCCGCGGGCCACGCCTTCCAGACCCAGCTCTTCTTCCTCGCCTCGCGCTTTCGCCAGCAGCACCTCCTGCGCCACCGCGACCTCCCCGAGGGGCCGTGTGTCTGCGACTACCTCCTCGCCAAGGATCGCCTCTTCGCCCACCTCAACCTCACCGGCGAGGAGCGCGACCTGTACGACCAGCTCTACGCCCTGCTCGCGCCGCAGGTGGTGCGCCCGGACCTGGTGGTCTACCTCCAGGCGACCACCGACGAGCTGCTCCATCGCATCCAAGCGCGCGGGGTCGCCTACGAGCAGGGGATGGAACGCGCCTACCTCGACCAGGTGAACGAGGCGTACAAGCAGTACTTCTTCGACTACGCTTCGACGCCGCTGTTGGTGATCAACACCACCGACATCAACTTCGTCGACCACCCCGACGACTTCGACGACATCCTCCGCCACATCGAGGAGTGCCCAAGCTCCACCCTTTACTACCAGCCCCCGAGCTCACGCAGGTAGGCGGCGGCGCGGGCAGGCCGCGGCGGCCTGGGCGGAGGGAGGGCCGCCGGGCGGCGGAGTCGGGGCGGCGGCGGAATCCCACGGGCGCAAGGGCTGGGCGGAGGGGCTCCTCGCGGGGGGGGAGTGGGGCAAGGGCGGGTGCGCACCCCCACGGTGGCCCGCGTTGCCCGCTAACCGAACCGGCCGGGTGATGTACTCGTCGGTCTCTTTGCGGCGCGGGTTCTGGAAGAGCTGGTCGGTGGGGCCGACCTCGATGAGGCGGCCGAGGTACATGAAGGCGGTTTGGTCGGAGACCCTGGACGCCTGCTGCATGTTGTGGGTGACGATGACCACCGTGTACCGGCCGCGGAGCTGGTCGATGAGCTCTTCGATCTTTGCCGTGGCGATGGGATCCAGCGCCGAGCACGGTTCGTCCATGAGCAAGACCTCGGGCTCCACGGCGATCGCTCGGGCGATGCACAGGCGCTGCTGCTGGCCGCCGGAGAGGGCCGTGCCCGGTTCGGTGAGCTTGTCCGCTACCTCGTCCCAGAGGGCGGCCGCGCGCAGGGCCGCCTCGATTCGGTCGGCGAGCTCGGTGCGGCTGATCCGTCCCTGCAGGCGCAGGCCGTAGGCGACGTTGTCGGCGATCGACATGGGGAAGGGGGTGGGCTTTTGGAAGATCATCCCGACCCGCTGGCGCAGGGTGAGGGCGGGGACCGCCGGGTCGAGGAGGTTGACGCCGTCCATCAGGACCTCGCCCTCGGCGCGGTGGCCGGGGTAGAGGTCGAACATCCGGTTGTAGCAGCGCAGGTGGGTCGACTTGCCGCAGCCGGACGGGCCGATGAAGGCGGTGACCTGGCCTGCAAGGATATCGAGGGTGTTGTCCTCCAGCGCCCGGTGGTCGCCGTAGTAGAAAGAGAGACCGCGCACCGCGATCTTGACCGCCGGCTTGTTCATCACCCCCTCCCGTCGCGCAGGAGGAGGCGGGCGGTGATCGAGGCGGCGAGGACCGCGCCGGTGATCAGCAGCGCCGCACCCCAGGCGAGGCTCCGCCAGTCGTCGTAGGGCGACATGGCGTAGTTGAACAGGGTGACCGTGAGGTTGGCGGTGGGCTTGGCGAGCGAGCGCGTCCAATACGGCGAGTTGAGGGCGGTGAACAAAAGCGGCGCGGTCTCGCCGGCGACCCGGGCGGTCGCCAGCAGGATGCCGGTGATGAGCCCCGAGCGGGCGGCGCGGAAGAGGATCTCCACGGTCAGCCGCCACTGCGGCGAGCCGATGGCGAGGGCCGCCTCGCGCAGGGCGGTGGGCACCAGACCGAGCATCTCCTCGGTGGTCCGGGTGATGACCGGCACCATGAGGATGGCGAGCGACACCGCCCCGGCGTAGCCGGAAAAGTGGCCGAAGGGTTTCACTAGCAGGAGGTAGACGAAGACGCCGACGACGATCGACGGGGCGGAGACCAGGCAGTTGTTGACCAGTCGCACCGCCCCCGCCAGCCGCCCGCGCCCCACCTCGGCGAGGTAGGTACCGCAGGCGAGCCCCATGGGGATGGCGATCGCCGCGGCCAGCAGGGTCATCGCCAGGGTGCCGACCAGCGCGTTCGCCAGCCCTCCGCCCGCCATCCCAGGCGGTGGGGGCAGCTTGGTGAAGAAGTCCCAGTTCAGGGCCATCGCCCCCTGGCGCGCCACGTCGGTGAGAATCCACAGGAGCATGGTGAGGCCGAGGGCGGCGGCGCCGCTGGCCAGCACCATCACCGCCCGGTTGGTGAGGCGGCGGCGGGTGAGGGGGTCGATCATCTCCCCCCCTGGCCGCGCTCCAGCCGGCGCAGCCAGAGCTGGAGCGCGCCGAGGATGAAAAAGGTGATGACGAACAGGATGAGGCCGAGCTCGATGAGGGCGGCGAAATAGAGGTCGCCGTCCGCCTCGGTGAACTCGTTGGCCAGGGTCGAGGCGATGGAGTTGCCGGGGGCGAAGAGGGAGGCGGAGAGGCGGTGGGCGTTGCCGATCACGAAGGTGACCGCCATGGTCTCGCCGATCGCCCGGCCGAGGCCGAGGATCCCCGCGGCAAATAGCCCCTGGCGGCCATAGGGGAGCATCACGTCGCGCACCACCTCCCACGGCGTCGCCCCCATGCCGTAGGCGGATTCCTTGAGGGCCTGTGGCACCATCGCGAGCACGTCGCGGCTCACCGAGGCGATAAACGGGAGGATCATCAGGCCGAGGACTAGGCCGGCGGTGAGCATGCCGATCCCCATGGGTGGGCCGGCGACCAGGCGGCCCACGAGGGGCAGGCGGCCGGCGGTCGCCTGCAGCGCCGGCTGGACGTGGTCGGCCATGAGCGGGGCGAGGACGAACAGCCCCCACATGCCGTAGACGATGGAGGGGATCGCCGCGAGCAGCTCGATCGCCATGGCGAAGGGGGAGCGCAGAGGCGCCGGACAGATCTCCTCCAGAAAGAGGGCGACGCCGAGGGCCACCGGCAGGGCGACGGCGAGGGCGATGGCGGTGGAGAGCAGGGTGGAAACGATCGCGGTCAGGGCGCCGAACTGCGCGGTGACCGGGTTCCACGCGCTGCTGATCAGAAAGCGCCAGCCGAAGGCGTCGATCGACGGGCGCGCCGCCAGGGTGAGGAGGAGCCCCATCGCCAGCGCCAGGCCGAGGAGGCCGCAGGCGGCCGCCCGGGTGGTGGCGCGAAAGAGGCGATCACCCTGCCAGTAGGGGCGCGGCGATCGGGGAGGCGCGCCGGCCAATGCGGCCGGTGGGGTGGCGGACATTTCCAAGTGGGCCTAGGAGTCTGTGGGAGGTGGTCGATCGGCTGGAACGGTCAAGGGTGCGCGCGCCCAAACGAGGGTGCGGCTCCCGGAACAAGCCGGCCGCAAAGGAGCGCGCATCGAGCAGCTGGGTGGTTGAGCGCCGGGGAGACGGAGGTCACGAAGGTCACCGCGGACTACCTTAGAAATCATCTCCGGTGGCTCCGTCGCCTCGGAAGTGCAAGCCACCTTCCAGGCTAAGCCGGCGTGACCGGATGGGGTGGACCGCACCCTCCGGCCCAGGATTCGCGCCCCTTTCCGTTCCTTCGCGTTCATTCGTGGCGCAATCGCAAAACCATCTTCCCATACCGTTCCTTAGCAAGACTGCCCGCAAGCCGACCAACTCCATTAGCGCGCAGGCCACACGGCCTGGCCGTTGGCGTCGCGGAGCTGGCTGCGCCACGTCCCCTCCACCTGCTCCACCACCGCCGCGGGCATCGGCACGTAGTCGAGGGCGAGGGCCTGGTCGCCGCCGTTGTGGTACGCCCACGCGAAGAAGGAGAGGATCGCCCGGGCGCGTTCCGGCTGCTCCTGAACCGTGTGCATGAGGATGAAGGAGGCGCCGGTGATCGGCCACGACCCCGCGCCCGGCTGGTCGGTGAGGACGACGTAGTAGTGGTCGGCGTGGGCCCAGTCCGCGTTCGCCGCCGCCTGTTGGAAAGAGTTGGCGGTGGGGGCGACGAACTGGCCGTCGCGGTTTTTCAGCAGGCCGTAGGTCATGTGGTTTTGCAGGGCGTAGGCGTACTCCACGTAGCCGATCGCGCCGTTGACCCGCCCGACGAAGGCGGCCACCCCCTCGTTGCCCTTGCCGCCGAGCCCCACCGGCCAACTCACCGCCTTGTCGTTACCCACCTGCTTCGCCCACTCCGCGCTGACCTTGGCCAAATAGTGGGTGAAGATCCAGGTGGTGCCCGAGCCGTCGGCGCGGTGGACCACGGTGATCTCCTGGTCCGGCAGGGCGAGGTCGGGGTTGATGGCGGTGAGGCGCGGGTCGTTCCAGCGCTTCACCTCCCCGAGGAAGATCGCCGCCAGGGTGGCACCGTCGAGCTTGAGCTGGCCGGCCTCGACCCCCTGCAGGTGGACCACCGGGACCACCCCGCCCATCACCATGGGGAACTGGAGCAGGCCGTGGTTGGCAAGCTCCGCCGGGGTGAGCGGCGCGTCGGAGGCACCGAAGTCGATGGTGCGCGCCACGATCTGCTTCACCCCGCCGCCGGAGCCGATCGACTGGTAGTTGAGCTGCACGCCGGTCGCGGCCGCGTAGTCGTGCGCCCAGCGGCCATAGATCGGGTAGGGGAAGGTGGCGCCGGCGCCGGTGATCGTGGTCGCCGCGGGCAGGGCGGCGGGCGCCAGGGTGGCGAGGGTGGCGAGGGCGACGAACAGGTTGCGCATGGTCTCTCCGGGTTGAGGTTCTCTTGGGTTGCGAGAAGGCTCGCCTTTCGCCATGGCGACCCGGTGGCGCCTGCGTCACAACCGTGTCACGCCGCCCGGGGGCCAGAGCCGGCGGCGGCGGGTGGCACAACACGCGGCACCCCCCTCGGCCACGCGCCGCCGCTCAGCCGCTCACCAAGACCCACACCCCGACGGCGATGAAGGCCACGCCGGCGATCGACGAGACGAGCTTCGGGTCGAGCCAGCGGCCGAGGAGCTGGCCGGCAAAGACCGCGATCGTGCAGCTGGCGACCAAGGCGAGGGCGGCGCCGAGAAAGACGGTGAACCGCCCGTTGCCCGGCTGGCTGGCGTAAAGCAGCGTCGCCACCTGGGTCTTGTCGGCGATCTCCGCCAGAAAGACGGTGGCAAAGACGGTGGCGAGGAGCTTGAGGTCCATGGGGGGCCGGGGGAGGAGGGGGCGGCTGGGAGGTCGAGCGGACCGGGTCTTGATTTACGCGGAGGAGGCGGGGGTTCGCCAGCAAGCGCCATCTCTCGGCCGGGGTCCGCTGGCCCTCGATCTACGCGCGGAGCTGGCCGCTGCCTTGGATGGTGTACTTGGCGGTGGTGAGCTCTTCGAGCCCCATGGGGCCGCGGGCGTGGAGCTTGTTGGTAGAGATGCCGATCTCCGCGCCGAGGCCGAACTCGAAGCCGTCGGTGAAGCGGGTGGAGGCGTTGACGTAGACCGCCGCCGCGTCCACCTCGCGCAGGAAGCGGCGGGCGCGGTCGTAGTCGCGGGTGAGGATCGCCTCCGAGTGGCGCGAGCCGTGGGCGGCGATGTGCGCCAGTGCCTCATCCAGCGAGTCCACGATCCGCACCGAGCAGTCGAGGGAGAGCCACTCGGTGTCCCAGTCCGCGGGCTGCGCGGCGACAAGCAGCTCGCCCATCACCGGCGCGAGCAGGGTGCAACTGCGCTTGCAGCCGTGCAGACGGATGGCCGCGGTGCGCGCCGCCGGCGCGAAGCGCGCGAAGAAGGGCTCGGCGATGGCGACGTGGACGAGCAGGGTCTCGGTGGCGTTGCAGGTGGCGGGCCGCTGCGCCTTGGCGTTGAGGGCCACCCGCGCGGCCATCTCCAGATCGACGTAGCGATCGACATAGGTGTGGCACAGCCCCTTGTCGTGCTTGATCACCGGGATGGTGGAGGTCTCGGTGACGAAGCGGATCAGCCCCGCGCCGCCGCGCGGGATGATCAGATCGACGCGGTCGTCCATCTTCAGCAGGCGCGCCACCAAAGCGCGGTCCGGGTCGTCGACGAAGGTGACTGCCGCCGCCGGTAGCCCGGCCGCCGCCACCGCCGAAGCGAGGATGCGGGCGATGGCGCGGTTTGAGTGGATCGCTTCGGAGCCGCCGCGCAGGACCACCGCGTTGCCCGCCTTGAGGCAGAGGCCAGCGGCGTCGGCGGTGACGTTGGGGCGCGATTCGTAGATGATCCCCACCACCCCAATGGGGACGCGCACCCGGGCGATCTCCAGGCCGTTGGGGCGGACCGTGTGGTGGCTGATGGAGCCCACCGGGTCGGGGAGGGCGACGATCTGCCGGAGCCCCTCCGCCATCTGGTCGATGCGGCCGCCGGTGAGCGCGAGGCGGTCGAGGAGCGGAGCGCTCAGCCCCGCCCGCTTCCCCGCGTCGAGGTCGAGGCGGTTGGCCTCCAGCAAGCCCTCACGGTCCGCCTCCAGCCCCGCGGCCATCCGGGTGAGGGCGTCGTCTTTCACCGCGGTCGGGGCAAAGGCGAGCAGGCGTGCGCTCGCGGCGGCGGCGGTGACCGCCGCGTCGAGGTCAAAGGGTGGGGTCATGGGCTCTCCCGGAAGGGGTGGATCCGCGGGCGATTGTCGCCCAAAGGCGGGCGGGGCGCGACCGGCCTCTCGCCTTGGGCGCGAGCGCGGCGTAGCGGCCGACCGGGGGCGGGTGACTGATCCGGCCGCCCTCCGTACCCTGCACCCATGGACCTCGAACCCCTTCGCCGCCACTTCGCCGGCCACCGTCCGCTCCTGCTCATCGTCCTCGACGGCTGGGGGATCGGCGCGCACCTTGAGTACGACGCGATCGCCCAGGCCGCCACCCCGGTGATGGATCGCCTGTGGGCGCAGTATCCGCACACGACCCTGATGACCTGCGGCTTCCACGTCGGCCTGCCGGGCCAGCGCGACCTCGGCGGCAGCGAGGTGGGCCACCTCACCATGGGGGCTGGAAGGATCCTCGATCAGGGGCCGACGCGGATCGTCAAGGCGATCGAGGATGGCTCGTTCTTCGCCAGCGAGGTCCTTGGCGAGATCATCGAGTGCGGCCGCGGCGGCCACACCGTGCACCTCTTGGGGTTGCTCTCCGACGGCAACATCCACTCGCACATCGCTCACTTCGAGGTGGTGATCCGCCACGCGGACCGTTCGGGGGTGGCGCGCTTGCGCCTCCACGCCCTCCTCGATGGCCGTGACGTGGGGATCCAGTCGGCCCTCGACTACACGGCGCGCATCGAGGCCCTGTTTGGAAAGATCAACGCCAAGGGGGGCCGCGACTATCGCATCGCCTCGGGCGGCGGTCGTGAGCAGATCACCATGGACCGTGACACCACCTGGCCGAAGGTGGCGGCGGGGTGGGCGTGTCACGCCCTCGGCGAGAGCCCGAACCGCTTCCCCTCCATCGCGGCGGCGATCCGCGCCTTCCGCGCGGCCACGCCGGCGATCATCGACCAGGACCTTCCCGGCTTCGTGATCGTCGACCCGGCGGGGCGCGCGGTGGGGCCGGTGGCGGATGGCGACGCGGTGCTGTGCATGAACTTCCGCGCCGACCGAGCGGTGGAGATCAGCCAGGCCTTCGAGCTCGACGACTTCTCCGGCTTCGACCGTGGCCGGCGGCCTGCCTGCCTGTACGCCGGGATGATGGTCTACGACGAGGACCACAACCTGCCGCGCAAGGTGGTGATGGGGCCGGCGCGGGTCGAGCGGCCCCTGGGCGAGCGGCTTGTCGAGTGGGGGCTTTCCCAGTTCCGCCTCGCCGAGACCCAGAAGTACCCGCACGTCACCTTCTTCTTCAACGGCGGCCGGCATGAACCCCTGGCGCCGGCGCGCGAGTCGTACGTCCTCATCGAGTCGGACAAGATCGACTCCTTCGCCAACGCCCCGGCGATGAAGGCGGTGGAGATCGCGGAGAGCGCCGAGAGGCTCGTCGCCGAAGGCCGGTTTGATTTCGGAATCCTCAACTTCGCGAACACCGACATGGTGGGCCATACGGGCGACTTCGCCGCGGCGAAGGTGGCGGCCACGGCGGTGGACACGGCGCTGGGGCGGGTCCTCGCGGCGGTGGAGCGGGCGGGTGGCGTGGCGTTGGTCCTTGCCGACCACGGCAACGCCGACGAGATGGTGATCATCAACAAGCGCGGCGCGGCGGAGATCTCCACCAAACACTCCCTCAACCCGGTGCCGTGCATCTGTTTCGATCCGCAACCCGAGCGTCCCTACCACCTGCGCCAACCCGAGGGCGAGGAGGTGGCGGGGAGCACCCCGGGGCTTGGCCACGTGGCCGCCACCTGCTGTGTGATGCTCGGCCGGCCGGTCCCCGAGGGGTGGCTGCCGCCGCTGTTCGTGGAGTGAGGGAGAGGGGTGGCGGCTTTAGTTTTCAACCCCGTCCCCCAGAGGCGCGGCGGGCGCAGAGGAGCGGCGGTGGTGGCTGGACATCGCGGTCAAGCGAAGAGCCACACCTCCATGCCACCCGCCATGGCGGATCGCGGTTGGCACCGCGCGTCGCGCGCCCTCCTTTCGTCGACCCACCTCCGTCTCTGCTCCTCGGTGTTGCAATCGTGATGCGTACTTCGGCATTGCATACGGCGAGCGTTGCCCGCTGAGTCGCTTCTCCTCGGTGTTGCAATCGTGATGCGTACCCAGGCTGACAAGGCGGAGCGGATCGCCGTCCGCCTGCCCAACTGGGTGGGCGACATCGTCCTCGCCACCCCCTTCTACCGCGCCTTGCGCGCCGCCTATCCCGCGGCGCGGATCACCGCGGTCGGGCTCGGCGCCACCCTCGGGATCGTCGCGGACTCGCCCTGGTTCGATGCCTTTCTGCCGCTCCCGCCGCGCCGCGCGCAACGGCGGCCCGCCTCCTTCTGGCGCGCGGCAATGGCGCTGCGCCAAGCGCGTTTCGACACCGGCTACCTGCTCACCAACTCGCTCTCCTCCGCGGCGCTCTTTTGGCTCGGCCGGGTGGGGCGGCGGATCGGCTACGCCCGCGATGGCCGGCGCTTGCTGCTCACCGACCCGTTGCCCGTGCCGCGCCCCGCCACTCCCGGCGGGGTGGTGGGGATCAAGGAGTACTACCTCAATCTCGCCCGCGGTGTTGGCCTGACCGTGACGGAGACGCGCGTCGAGCTCTTCCTCGGCAACGATGATCGCGCCTTCGCGGCGCGGTTCTACGCCGAGCGCGGGGTGGGCGACGGCGACTTCGTGGTCGGGATGAACCCGGGTGCCGCCTACGGCGCGGCCAAGTGTTGGCGCGCCGACTACTACGCCGCCACCGCCGATACCCTCGTGCGCGAGCAGGGCGCGCGGGTGGTCCTCTTCTCCGGCCCAGGCGAGGAGCGGATCGTCGAGGAGATCACCCGCCTCATGCACAGCACGCCGCTCACCGTGATCGGCGCCGGGGTCACCCTGCAAAACCTCAAGGGGCTCATCGCCCGTTGCGATCTGTTTGTGGGCAACGACTCGGGGCCGATCCAGTACGCGATCGCCTTCGACCTGCCGGTGGTCACCATCTTTGGCTCCACCCCGGTGGAGTACGCGGCCACCGACTATCCGCGCGTGCGCCAGCTCTGCGCCCACGTGGCGTGCGCGCCGTGCAACCACCGCACCTGCCCGATCGACCACCGGTGCATGAGCGCGGTCACCCCGGAGTGGGTGATCCGCGAGGCGGAGGCGTTGCTCGGCGGGGAATCAGAGCGCTCCCCCAACGGGCGGGGCGCGCGCCGGCAAAGACCCAGCCTGCGCCCTTGAGCACTTTCCCCGATTAGGGTGAAAGAAACATTTCGTTTTTTATTCTTGCCACCACCGGCCGATCTTCCCGCCATCGACGAACGGCCCACGCGGGAGACCAAGCCACCCGCACTGAGGGGCTAGGGGTTGACTTCCAAACATGCCTCATTCAAAAGGCGCGGCATCTGCCAAGCCACGGGAAAGAGGACCTCGGAACGAAACTCGTAGCCCCATCACTTTGCCCTCACTTTGAATGAGGAGAAGGAGCCATGGACGCAGCCAAGCAGACCCCCTTCGAAGCCGACGACGACCGCCCTCCGAATCCCACCACCGGAGACTGCGCGTCTCCGGGCCCCCTCGTCGCCACCCTTCCCCCGCCGTCCCTCTCCTCTCCCCTCGAGTTCGACCTCTCCCCGCTCGCCGCGGCCTCCCGCCACGGCATGCTCCCCCTGACCACTCACTCCCTGCCTCTGTGGGGGAGTGCTGCCTGGTCTTCCTGGCGCGCCCAGCTCCGGGCGCGGCTCCGCGATGTGGACAGCCTCGCCCGCGCCCTCGGCGCAAGCGACCTGTTGGCGGACACCGGCGCGGCGGTGCGCCGTTTCCCCATGGCGATCACGCCGTACTACGCCTCGCTGATCCGCCGCTTCGACGAGTCCGACCCGATCTTCGCCATGGCGGTCCCGCACGGCGGAGAGGTGGTCGATCCGCCCTTCCTCTCCGACGACCCGCTGGAGGAGGAGCACGACTCGCCGGTGCCGAACCTGGTCCACCGGTATCGCGATCGGGCGCTGTTGCTGGTCACCTCGACCTGCGCCATGTACTGCCGCCACTGCACGCGCAAGCGGGTCGCCGGTCAGCAGGAGTCGGCGATCACCGACGCCGAGCTCGCGGTCGCGGTGGGCTACCTCCGCGACCATCCGGAGATCCACGACGTGATCCTCTCCGGCGGTGATCCCCTCACCCTGCCCACTGAGCGTCTGGAGCAGATTCTCCAGGCAGTGCGCGCGGTGGAGACGATCGACGTGATCCGCATCGGCAGCCGTACCCCGGTGACCATGCCCATGCGGATCACCCACAGGCTGGTGACGATGTTGCGCCGCTACTCGCCGATCTGGATCAACACCCACTTCAACCATCCCGTCGAGCTCACCCCCGAGTCCATGGAAGCGTGCGGCCGGATCGTCGACGCGGGCATGCCCCTCGGCAACCAGTCGGTTCTCCTGCGCGGGGTGAACGACGACGCGCAGGTGCTGGAGAAGCTCTTCCGCGGCCTGGTGCGCAACCGGGTGCGGCCGTACTACCTCTTCCAGTGCGACCTGGTGCGCGGCGTGGAGCGGTTTCGCACGCCGCTCTCCAAGGGGATCGAGATCATGGAGTACCTGCGCGGCCGGGTGAGCGGCATCGCCATCCCGACCTTCGTGGTCGATGCCCCCGGCGGGGGCGGCAAGATCCCCCTGCTGCCCAACTACATCGTCTCCATGAGCCCGACCCACACGGTGCTGCGCAACTTCGAGGGCCGGATGGTGAGCTACCCGGAGCCGATGGAGCGTCACGATTCCACCCCCGCCGCCGCCCCGCACGCGGGGGTGGCGACGGTCTTCGAGCTGTGCCGCGGCACCGCCACCACCCTCGGGCCGGACGACCACGGCGGCTGTACGGCGCACGGCGGGTGAGCCAGGCGAGCCGCCTGCGAGGTGAGCGACACGACGCCCGGTTCGCCGGGCGCCGTGTCGCGGCGGCGCGAACCCTCGCGATGGAGCGGTTATGGGACTGAGGATTGGTCTGGTCTACGACCTGCGCGCCGCGTATCGCGACCAAGGGCTCTCCGAGGAGGCGCTGGCGGAGTTTGACAGCGAGGCGACCGTCGATGCCCTCGACGCGGCGCTGCGTGGCCTCGGCCACACCCCCGACCGGATTGGCCACGGTCGCGAGCTCGCCCGCCGGCTGGTCGCCGGGGAGCGGTGGGACCTCGTCTTCACCATTGCCGAGGGGGTGGCCGGGAGGTCGCGCGAGGCGCAGGTGCCGGCGTTGCTGGAGATGTTCGCGGTTCCCTACACCTTCTCCGATCCCCTGACCTGCGCCGCCACCCTCGACAAGGGGGTGGCCAAAAGGCTGGCAGCGGCGGCGGGGGTGGCCACCGCGCGCTTCGCGGTGGTGGGCGCGGTGGCGGAGCTTGACGCGCTGGAGCTCACCTATCCCCTCTTTGCCAAGCCCCTCGCCGAGGGGACCGGCAAGGGGGTGGACGGCGACAGCCACGTCACCACCCCGGCGGCGTTGCGGCCGGTGGTGGCGCGGCTGCTCGCGCGCTACCGCCAGCCGGTTTTGGTGGAGGAGTACCTGCCCGGGCGCGAGTTCACCACCTCGCTCCTCGGCACCAGTGCAGACGCCCGCGTCCTCGGCACCCTGGAGGTTCTCCTCCGGGAGGGGGCACCGCACGGCGACTACACCTTTGCGGTGAAGGAGGAGAGTGAGCAGTACGTGGACTACCTGCCGTTGCGCGACCCGCTGCTGCGCGGCCCGGTGGAGGCGCTCGCCCTGTTGGCCTACCGCGCCCTTGAGTGTCGCGACGCAGGAAGGGTGGACGTCCGCCTCGATGGCCAGGGGCGGCCCTGCTTCTTGGAGGTCAACCCCCTGCCCGGTCTCCACCCGAGCCATTCGGATCTGCCGATGACCGCCATTGCCTACGGCATGGGCTATGGCGAGCTGATCGGGGCGATCGTCGCGAGCGCCTGCCGTCGCTATGGGATCCGCCATGGGGCGTGAGCCGGAGGTCCTGCTTCTCTACAACGAGCCAGTTGTGGGTGGATTGGCGAGCGAGGCGGGGGTGCTGGCGGAGGTGGCGGCGGTGCGCGCCGGCCTGGAGCTCCTTGGCCTTCCCTATCGCGAGGCCGGGGTGCGGACCCTGGAGGAGGCCCTCGCCACCGTGGCGGTGGGCGGCGAGGGGGTGGTCTTCAATCTGGTGGAGGGGTTTGCGACCGGCGGCGAGGATGCGGCGCAGGTGGTCGCGGTGGCGGCCGGCCTCGGCCGCGGCTGCACCGGCAACACCACCGCCTGCCTCGCCCTCACTTTGGATAAGGTGCGCACCAAGGGCGTGCTGCGCGAGTACGGGGTACCGGTCCCCGACGGGGTGGTGGTCGCCATGGGTGAGGCGGTCCCGCCGCTACCGGCCGGGGTCGGCCCGTGGATCGTGAAGCCGGTGGCGACGGATGCGAGCGAGGGGATCGACGCGGAGCGCTCGGTGGTCCGCACCGCGGGACCGGAGCTGGCGGCGGCGGTGGCGCGGGTCCACCGCGACTTTCGCCAGGCGGCGCTGGTAGAGCGGCTGGCCGGCAGCCGCGAGCTGAACGTCTCGCTGCTGGAACGCGGCGGGGGTGTGGAGGTCCTGCCGTTGGCGGAGATCGACTTCTCCGCCTTCGGCCCCGAGCGGCCGCGGATTGTCGACTACGCGGCGAAGTGGGACGTGAACGCCTTCAGCTACCACCACACCCCGCGCCTGCTGCCCGCGCCTTTGGATGCGGCGCTTGCCGAGCGGGTGCGGAAGGTGGCGCGGGCGGCGTGGCAGGCGGTGGGATGTCAGGACTACGCGCGGGTCGATCTGCGCCTCAGCGACGCCGGCGACCTCTTCGTGCTGGAGGTGAACGCCAACCCGGATCTTTCGCCGGACGCCGGCTTCGTTGCCGCCCTGGGTGCAGCGGGGCTGGCGATGGCGGATTTCGTCGCTGCCGTGGTGGACAACGCGCGCCGCAGGCGGCCGGTTGCGGTCCCACCCCCGGTGGAGGCCGCCGCGTCCGGAGCGGGTGGGGTGGCGGTTCGCCCCCTGGAGCGGGGTGACCGGGACGCGGTCTTGGAGGTGGTGCGGCGGGCGGCGGTCTTTCGCCTCGATGAGCAAGAGATCGCCCGCGAGGTTCTCGACGACACGCTCGCGCGCGGCGCGGCGGCGGGCTACTACGGCCTGGTCGCCCGCCTCGCTGGCCGCATCGTCGGGTGGGCCTCCTACGGTCCGATTCCATGCACCGTGGGCGCCTACGATCTCTACTGGGTGGTGGTGGACAAGGCGGCGCGGCGGCAGCGAGTCGCCTCGACGCTCATCGCCGAGGTGGAGCGCCAAGTGGGCGCCCTGGGCGGCCGGCTGATCGCCATCGAGACCTCCAGCCGCCCGGCCTACACCGCGGCGCGCGCCCTCTACGGGCGGTGCGGCTACGCGGATGCGGCGCGGGTGGCGGAGCTCTACGGGCCAGGCGACGACAAGTGTGTCTTCGTGAAGCACCTCCCCGCCGGCCGGTGATGCGGTGGTCGCGGTCGCGGTCTTTGTCGCCTGCTACGCCGGTCTGATCCTCGGCCGGGTGCCGGGGTTGCAGCTCGATCGCACCGGCATGGCCTTGCTCGCCGCCTTGGTGCTGGTGGCGACCGGGGTGGTGGGGGAGCAAGAGGCGGTGGCGGCGGTGGACCTGCCCACCATCGAGCTGCTGTTTGCCCTGATGGTGGTCTCCGCCCAGCTCCGCGCCGGCGGCTTCTACACCCGCGTGGCGAGCCGCCTGGCCACGGTGGCGCTGCCGCCGCCCCTCCTGCTGGGGCTGGTCCTGGCGGCGATGGGCGGGCTGGCGGCGGTGTTCAGCAACGACATCGTCTGTCTCGCCGCCACCCCGGTGCTGATCGCGGCGTGTGGCCGGCTCCACCTCGATCCCATCCCCTTCCTCCTTGGCCTCGCCTGCGCAACGAACGTCGGCTCGGCGCTGACGTTGATCGGCAATCCGCAGAACATGCTCATCGGCGAGGCCCTGCACCTTTCGTTCGCGGGCTATCTCGCGGTCGCCTGGCTCCCCACCCTCCTCGGCCTGGTGGCGACCTGGGGGGTGATCGGGTTCCAGTTCCGCGGCCGCTGGCAGGCGACGGTGGCGCCGCTGGCGGTGGAGGGTCTGCCCCAGTTTGACCGGTCGCGCTCCGCCAAGGGGGTGGCGATCGCCGTCGTGCTCTTGCTCTGCTTCCTGTGGGCGCCGTGGCCGCGCGCTCTCTGCGCCCTGGCCGGCGCGGCGCTGATCCTCACCAGCCGGCGGCTCGGCTCGCGAGTGGTCCTCGGCTTGGTGGACTGGCAGCTCCTCCTCCTCTTTCTCGGCCTGTTCGTGGTCAACCACGCTCTGCAGGCCACCGGCCTGCCGGCGCAGATGGTGGCGGCCGCCGCCGCCCATGGCCTCGACCTCACCCACCCGGCGGCGCTGTTTGTGGCGGTGGTGGCGCTCTCCAACGCCGTCTCCAACGTCCCGGCGGTGATGCTCCTCCTGCCCCTCGCCAGCCACCCCCTGGCCGGGCCGCTCCTCGCCCTCGGCTCCACCCTGGCGGGCAACCTGCTGCTGGTGGGGAGCATCGCCAACCTGATCGTCGCCGACCTCGCGGGCCGCCACGGGGTGGTGATCGACTGGCGGTGCCACGCCCGCACCGGGGTGCCGGTCACCGTCGCCACCCTGGCGGTGGCCGCCCTCTGCCTGGGGTTCGAGTGAGGCGCGGCGCGCGGGCGCATCTGGCGGGGGCGACCGGCGCTGGCAAAAAAAATGTTGCGTGGCGCCGGGCGGCGCCTTACCGTCCCGCGCCTTGGTTGGTACGGCGCGTTCGGTGGATCAGGAACGTTGTTTTTCGGCTTCGCGTAGGGCGTTTGACTCAAGGCCATCGGGCCGGCAGCGGCGGGTGCCACCGTTTGGAGTTTTGTTCAACCACCGAGGAAGACTCGGTCCCTTGGGAGGGCCAATGCGTTGCAAAGGGGAAAACATCTACTGATCGATTGCCAGGGCGTCTCCCGGGATGTGTGTCTCGATGACCGGGGAATGCTCCGCGCAATGGCGGTGGCGGCCGAGCGTGCCGGTGCCACGGTGGTCTCCCAGGTCCGGTACCACTTCGGCCACAACTCGCCACCCGGCTTTACCGCGGTGGTCCTCTTGGACGAGAGCCATTGCACCGCGCACACCTACGCGGACCTTGGCCTCATCGCCCTCGACGTCTTTACCTGCGGCTCCACCGAGCCCCGGGATGTCCTCGCGTACCTGCGCGAGGAGGTCGACCTCGGCGAGGTGACCATCCGCGAGGTCGGGCGCTTCCCGCTTGAACCCGGGATGGAGGGCCACGGTGCGGTGCTCGCCGCGGTGGCCAACGAGTTGGCGGTGGCGACGCCCGGGGATGGGCCGCGCTTGGCATGAGTGAGCGCGGTCTCCACGACGGCCGTCACGACGGCCTCGTGCCGCTGGAGAGCCTCGATCTCGCGGGGGTGGACTCCTTCGCCGCCCTGCTGCGCGCGATGGCGAAGACCGCCTTTGGCGGTCGCCAACTCGGCGAGGCGCTGGAGATCCTCCTCACCATGGCGCGCGACCCGGCGTGCCGGGTGGTCCTCACCCTCTCCGGGGCGATGACCGTGGCGAAGCAGGGGCGGATCCTCTGCGACCTGATCGATCGCGGCGTGGTCCATGCGGTGATCGCCACCGGCGCCTTGATCGCCCACGGCCTTACCGAGTCGATCGGCCTCACCCACTACCGTCACGACCCGGACCACTCGGACACCCTGCTCTTTCAGCAGGGGTATAACCGGATCTACGACACCCTGGAGATGGAGTCCAACCTCAACGAGGTGGAGCGGCTGCTGGCCTCGATCCTCGCCAGCGTGCAGGCGGAGACGGGCGGGTGGTCGTCGGCGCGGTTGTGCCGGGCGATCGGGGCGCGGCTGGTGGAGCTCGATCAGGGGCCCGGGGTTTTGAAGAGCGCCTTCGAGCAGGGGGTGCCGGTCTTCATCCCCGCCTTCACCGACAGCGAGATCGGGCTCGACGTCTCCACCTGGGCAATGGCCGCGGCCCTCCGCCAGGCAGGGCGCGATCCGGCCACAGTGACTTCCCCCGCCGAGCTCTTCCAGGCGATCCCGCCCTTCAACCCCTTTCTCGACCTCCAGGAGTACGCCCGCCTCGCCTGCGCCGCCGAGCGCCTCGGTATCTTCACCATCGGCGGCGGGGTGCCGCGCAACTGGGCGCAGCAGGTGGGGCCGTACGTGGACATCACCCGCAACCGTCTGGGCACGCCGGTCACCCCACCGCGATTCCAGTACGGGGTGCGCATCTGCCCGGAGCCGGTGCACTGGGGTGGCCTGTCGGGGTGCACCTACTCGGAGGGGGTGAGCTGGGGCAAGTTCGCACCCCACGCGGAGGGGGGGCGGTACGCGGAGGTGTACAGCGACGCCACCCTCTGCCTCCCGCTCCTGGCGAAGGCCCTCTTCGAGGAGCTCGACGCCTCCCCCCGGCAGTGAGCCTCCCCCCCTTCCTCGACCTGCCCGAGGCGGCGGCGGAGATGGCGGATTGCCTGCTCCTGCCCCTGCCGTACGAGGCGACCGTCTCCTATGGCGGGGGTACCGCCCGGGCGCCGGCGGCGATCTGGCGCGCCTCTTGCCAAGTGGAGGTGTGGGACGAGGAGATCGGGTTCGACCTCGGCCGCCTGCGCTACCACACCGCAGACGCCGTGGTGCCGGTGGCGGGTGAGACGCCGCCTGCCTACCTCGCGCGGGTCGAGGTGGCGGCCCGCACCCTGCACCCCCACCGCGGCCTGGTGGTGGGGGTGGGGGGGGAGCACGGCCTCACCCCGGCGCTGGTGGCGGCGGCGCGGCCCGGCGGTCTGGTCGGGGTGACCGTGGTGCAGCTCGACGCCCACGCCGACCTGCGCGCCACCTACGGCGGCTGGGCCGAGTCGCATGCCTGCGCCATGCACCGCCTGGTGGAGGCGGGGGCGGAGGTGGTCGCCATCGGCATCCGCTCGGCAAGCGCGGAGGAAGCGGCGTACGGCCGGGCGTGTGGCCGGGTCACCACCTACGGGGCGCAGGAGCTTGCCGAGGAGGCGGGGGTGGAGGCGCGCCTGCTGGATCACCTCGGCTCCCTCACCGGCGCGGTCTACCTCACCCTCGACATCGACGGCCTGGAGGTCCACCTCTGCCCGGCCACCGGCACGCCGCAACCGGGCGGCCTCGGTTGGTGGCAAACCCTGCGTTACCTCCGCCGCCTTCTGGTCAACAACCGCGCGATCCACCTGCTCGGCGCGGATTTGGTGGAGACGGTCCCGGCCGCCGGCGGGGCAGTGAATGAGATGGTCGCCGCCCGCCTCCTCGCCAAGGTGATCGCCTACCACGGGGCGGCGCGGGAGCAATGAGGTGGGCGGCCGACCGAGGGGCGGGTTGGACGGTACCGTGGAGCGGCGGCGCAGAAGCGGCGCGCGGAGCCCGTCGGAATTTGTCGCCATCGACGGCGATGAAGCGAAGCGGGGCGACGAAGCGAAGCGAGGTACCGACCCGAAGCGGCGCGAAGCGGGCCTCATGGCGGGTGGCCGAGCCCAACGTCGTCCTACGATCGGGTCCCGATCTGGTGCGCCCCTAGGTTGCCGATCGTCACGCTCGCCAAGGTCGGACCGGCGCATGGCTCCGGGCGGCGGTTCAGGTGCGGCGGGCCACGGTCTCTTCCAGGTGGGCTACCGCCTTGCTGAGGTAGTCGTCGTTTGCCCGCTGCGCCAGGCGTAGGGCGTAGACCGGGCGGGGGATCTCGGGGGCATCCGCCACGCGGTAGAGGCGCCGCTTCTCCAGGGAGGGCCGCACCATCGGCTCGGGGAAATAGGCCGCGCCGCCGGCGAGGAGGATGTGGTCAAGCGCGACCCTTCCCACCGAGGTGCGCACATGGCTCGTGTGGTCGCCGGGGAAGTGTTGCAGGTGGATGGAGCTGAAGGTCGGGCTCCAATCGATGAAGACGTACCCCTCGGCCATCGCGTCCTCCACCCGCTGCCGGCGACGGCTGGAGACCATCACCATGGGGAGGGTGGCCAACTCCACGGCGAGGATCTGCGGCCGGCTGGGGGTCTCGAAGACCACTACCAGGTCAAGCTGTCCCTCGATGATCCGGTGGAGAAGATCTTCGGTGGAGGAGATGTCGGCACGGATGACCAGCTCGGGGACCGCTTCGCGAAAGCTCGCCAGCCAATGCATCAAGTAGATGGTCCACAGGCTGTCGATTGACCCCACCGACAGGAGCGCCCCGCTCTCCGAGGGTAAGACCACCTCTTGGCAGCACCGATTCCAGCCGTCGAGGAGAGTCTCCGCGTGGCGTACCAGACGCTGGCCGGCGACGGTGAGGGCCGCTCCCTGTTTCGACCGCTGAAAGAGGCGCGTTCCCATCTCCTCCTCCAAGAGGCGGATGCGCGCGCTCACCGCCGACTGGGTGACGCACAGGCGCGAGGCGGCGACCCGAAACCGTCCCGTCTGGGCGACTTGGAGGAAGGTGCGGAGCAGCTCGGTATCCATGGCGGTGACCATCATTGCCGATCATGGTGAAAAAAACATTTTGCTTTTTCGGCTCGCACCCAGAGTCCGATCTTCCAACTCTAAGGCTTTACCTTTCGCCCACCGTGGCGAAGTTTCCAACCCCTAGCCGGAGTAGAGAGATGGGACGCACCAAGAGGCACGATGACGACGAATGGGGAGGCAGCGACCACGACATGAAGTCCCGTTCGGCGTACGGCGACTCGTTTGACAGTGACGACGCGGACGATGACGATCTGTCTACTGGTGACGTGTGGCGCGAAGAGGATGAGCTGAAGGAATGGGGTGATGACCCCTTTTCTGAGTACCGCGACAACTAACAACATTCACCGCCAACGGTGAAATCTGCAAGAGGAGGGCCGGCGGATGAAGTGGATCACATACCTGGCGATGACCGCCTTCGTCATGGCTGGCGGGTGGGCGGAAAGGGCGCTTGCCGTGACCACCAGCGGGACGCACGAGCAGGTGCTGACCGAGGTGGTGCAGACCACCGCGGGTGGCGCGGCCGCCGGTCAGGCGGATGAGGGTGACCAGGAGTGGGGACAACCCGAGGCTGAGCCGGATCTGGCAAACCCGGACGAGGATCTCGACGTGCCGTCGCCCGACGAGCCGGAAGAGGGTGAAGATCCGCCCGCGGACAACCCGGATGCAGTACCGCCTGCCGAGGGTCAGAGTGGCGCCGGCCAGCTCTGATCGGTGAGCGACCGCCTGTTGCGGTGCTGGGGGCCCGGAGGCGCTGACCTCCGGGCCCCTTTTGTTGGTGGCCGGTGGCTCGGGCGTTCAGGCGCCGGCGTTGGCCACGGGGTGGCTGATGGTCCGCCCCGTCCGCGGGGTGAGGTGCGGCGGGGTGGTCAGTCGACCTACCCCCCGTGCTGGCGGATCGGCTCGCCGTGGGGGCGGCCGAACCCCCTGGGGAGAGAGGGGGGTGACGACTGCCAGGTGGGACATGTTCTGCCTTGGGGGTTAGTCGCCGAGGGCGGCGGTGGTGACCGCCGCGGCGGCCATGGTCGCCGCGGCCACGACCGCAACCCACTCGCCACCCTGCCGGGCTACGAGCCAGGCGGCGACCGGCGCACCAGCGAGGAAAGCGACGGGGATGAGTGCCAGGTCGGCGTAGAAGTGGGCGGTGGTGGCGAAGGCCGCGAACAGCGGCGCGGCCACCGCGGTCGCCGCGGCGACGGACACCCCGCCGCGCGCGAGCCCTGCGGCCGAGGCGCCGCCGCGGTCGCGGTTCGTCGCCGGGGTGACGGACCGCGCACCGCGCGCGAGCAGCCTTGCCGCGGCAGCGCCGCCGAGGGCGGCGGCGAGGCAGCCGGCGAGCTGGGCGAGGGAGGCGGAGTGGGCGAGGAGGATGGCGATCGACAGGCTGGTGGCCGAAGTGATCAACAGGAGGGCGAGGGGGAGGGTGGCCATCACCCGTCCGGCGCCGGCAAGGGCCGCCCACGCGCCGGTGGCGAGGGCCACCCCCGCCGCTACCCGCGCCCCCCCCGCCACCGGGCCCCACGCGGCGAGGAGGGGGCGAAGGAAGAAGACGGTGGCCACCAGCAGCAAGAGGCAGCGCAGGGGCCAGCGCCCGCCGCGTCTCTCCCGGCCGACCCCTTCGGCCACCGCCAGGGCCGCCGCTGCCAGGGCGAGGGTGGGGAACCCCTGGCTCGCCTCCACCGGCGGCCAGGGCGGTAGGCCAAAAAGCGCGGTGTGGCCGGCGCCGTAGGCGAGGGCCACCGCCACCGGCGCCGCCCACTCCGCCGCGTCCTTGCGCCGTTGCGCCACCGCGCTCGCGGCGAGGACTCCCGCCGCGGCGACCAGCGCCGGGACCAGGGTGGTGAGGAGGGCGAGTTTCAGGAACATGGCGGCCGGCGCGCGGCTACTGGCGAATCCCCTCCACCGCCAGGATCAGCTCGACCGTCTCGCCCACCGGGCCGACCATGAAGTCCATCCCGTAGTCGGTGCGCTTCAGGCTCACCCGCCCCTCGTAGCCGGAGCGGTAGCCGCCCCACGGATCCTTGCCCTCGCCCACGTGGTCCATGGGGAGGGTGATCTCCCGGGTGACCCCGTGCAGGGTGAGGTCGCCGGTGACTTGCAGGTGGCCGTCCGCACCCCGCGCAAACCGCTTGCCCACGAAGCGGATCACCGGGAAGGCCTTGCTGTTGAAAAAATCGGGGCTGTTCAGGTGGGCGTCGCGCTTCGCGTCCTGGGTGGCGATGGAGTCGGCGCGGATGGTCAGCTCCACCGCTGACTTCGCGAGGTCGCCCTCGTCCACGCTGAAGGTCCCGTCCACCTGGGTGAAGCGGCCATAGGAGTAGGAGAGGCCGAGGTGCTGGACGCGGAAGAGCACAAAGGTGTGGACCGGGTCGACCTGATAGCGGTCGGCGGCCGCGGCCCCCAACGAAGAGAGGAGGGAGGCGACGAGGGCGGCGGTCGGGGCGAGGCGGCGGACGGTGTGCATTAGGGGCTCCTTGGGGCGGTGCGAACCGGAGGGGTCTTACAGCTTCTTGTGGCTGCCGTCGCAAAACGGCGGCGTCTGGGTGTGCTTGCACAGGCAGAGCCACACCTTGTCGCGGCTCGCCACGGTGAACTCCAGCGGGCTGATCCCGCTCCCCTGGTGCGCGCCGTCGCAGTACGGCTGCGTCTTCGAGTGGCCGCAGGCGCACCAGGCGTAGGTGCCCGGGTCGAGCTCCACGACAGCGGGCTTCTTGGCGGCAATGACAGGTTCGGACACGGGGACCTCCTCGGGAAGGGGAAATGTGGCTAGGGTGAGGACCACCCTGCCAAAGGTGGGGGTGAAGGTAGGGGGGGCCGGCGAACAAACCAAATGGCGATCCGGTGTGGCGCCCGCGCCGCCTGTGGCACCGTACCGCCACCTCGCCCCCTTCCGCCTTTCATGCGCGTCTTGATCGTCAAGCTCTCTGCCCTCGGCGACGTGGTCCACGCCCTGCCGGCGGTGCGTCTGCTCCAGGCGTACCGGCCCGGGGTTCACCTCACCTGGGTGGTGGAACAACGGGTGGCGGGGATCCTCGAGGGCCAGGGGATCGACGCGGTGGTGCCCATCGACACCCGCCGCCTCCGCGCCGATCTGCGCGCCGGCCGGCTCGGGGAGGTGGCGGCAGCGGTGGGCGAGTTGCGCCACCGCCTCGCCACCCCCTTCGACCTCATCCTCGACCTCCAGGGGAACACCAAGAGCGGGGTGGTGGCGCGCCTGGCCCGCGGTCGCCGGCGGGTCGGGTTGCCGCGGCGGCTGTGTCGCGAGTGGCTGAATACCTGGTTGATCGCTGAGCAGGCCCCGGGGGTCGCGGACCATGTGGTGGACCAGGCGGGTGGCGTCGTCGCCCACGCCTTAGGGATCGCATGGGAGGGGGTCGCGCCGCCCTACCTGCGCACCTCGGGGGTCGCCGCGGCGGGCCCGCCGCGGGTGGCGCTGATCAACGGCGCCTCCTGGGAGACCAAGCTGTGGCCGGTGGCCAGCTTCGTCGCCTTGGGCCAGTGGCTCGCGGCGCGGGGGTTCGCGGTGGTTGTGCCGTGGGGCGACGAGCGCGAGCACCACCGTGCCGTGGCGATCGCCAGCGAGATCGGCCCCGCCGCGGTGGTGCCACCGCGCGGCAGCCTCGCGGAGCTGGCCGCGCTGCTTGCCACCTGTCGCCTGGCGGTGGGCGGCGACACCGGCCCCACCCACATCGCCTGGGCGGTGGGGACCCCCACCGTCTCCCTCTACGGCCCCAACCCCGCGGTGCGCAACGGCCCGCGCGGCCCCACCCACCGCCGGCTCCAGGCGCCGGTGGAGTGCTCGCCGTGCTGGGGCAAACGGTGCCCGACGAACAACTTCATCTGCATGGCGTCGATCACCGTGGAGGCGGTGGTGGCCGCCGCCGCCGACCTACTGGACTCCGCGCCCCCCCCGCGCCCAGGCGATTCGCCCTGAAGGGTGGGGGGGAGTTGGCTGCGGACGCCGGGTGGCCGACCGCGTGCGCTCCGGCGCGCGGTCCAGCGCCGCCAAGAACGGTGGCTGGGCGCCCTGCCGCATCGATCGCCATCGCAGTCGAACTCGCCATCGCAATCGAACCCGCCATCGGGACCTGTCGATCCGATTTCGATCCCCTTCCTACCTTCTACCTCCTACCGCTGGGGCGGGCAGCCCCAGGGGGTGGGCGGCGGCCATCGGCCGGCCCACCGCAAACGGGGTGAGGTCGACCGGTGGTGTACCGCCGGCGACCCGCGCCGCCACCACCTCGGCGGTGGCGGCGGCGAGGACGATGCCGTTGCGATAGTGGCCGGTGGCGAGGGTGAGGTTGGTGATCCCCGGCGCCGGGCCGAGAAAGGGGAGGCCGTCGGGGGTGCCCGGCCGGAGCCCCGCCCACTGGCGCTCGACTTCCGCGCAGTCGAGGGCGGGGAGGAGGCGGACCGCGCCGTTGGCGAGAGAGCGCATCGCCCACAGGGTGGGGCTCTTGTCGAAACCCATCCGCTCCAGGGTGGCGCCCACGAGGATGCGGCCATCGGCGCGCGGGACCACATACGCGCTCGCGTGCTTGACGATTCGCTGCACGGTCCCTGGCGGGGCGCGTAGCAAGAGGATCTGCCCCTTCACCGGCACTACCTCCAGGGTGAGGCCGAGGGCAGCGGCCACCGTCTGGCTCCAGGCGCCCGCGGCGAGGACGAAGTGGCCGGCGGCGAGCTCCCCGGCCACGGTGGTGGCGGCGGTGATTCGCCTGCCCGACCGGCGAAAGCCGGTCACCTCGCGATGGTCGAGAAGGGTGACCCCGAGCGCCGCGCACCCCTGGCGCGCCGCGGCGGCGAGGCGCGGGTTGCGGATCTGTCCCACCTCCGGCCACCAGATCGCGCCGGTGCACGTGGTGCCAAGGGCCGGCTCCACCGCCCGCGCCACCTGTTCGTCGAGGTGGTCGCAGCGCCAGCCCCAGCGCGCCGACCACGCCAGGGGCTCGGTGAGATCGCCCTCTTGCTCGGCCGCGAGCTGGGGGATGAGGAGGCCGCAGCGGCGGTGCTCCGGATCGACGGTGCCGAGTGCCAGCAGCTCCGGGATGAGGGTGGCGTAGCGGGCGAGGGACCGATTCACCAGCGCCGAGAGGCAGTCCGGGTAGCGCCACGGGAACATCGGCGACAGGATCCCCGCGCCCGCCCACGACGCCTCCTGGCCGAGGTCGCCACGCTCCACCACCGCCACCCGCGCCCCGCCACGGGCGAGCTCGTAGCCACACAGGCAGCCGATCACGCCGCCGCCGATCACCAGACAGTCCGGGAGGGCCATCCGCGGAGTATGGGCAACGGGTGGCGGCTGGGCAGCCGGGGCGGGGCGGTGGAGGCGAGCGGACCGGCGGGCTCGATCCGGTCGGTGGAGGAGTCGGGGTGGCTCTCCCCACCGCCGGCGGCCGCGTGGCCGGCCCCAAGGCGGCTCGCCCCGGAGGGTTGAAAGTGCGCCGAGACGATGGACCACCGTACGGGGCGGCGCCGATCGTGCTGGCCGCCACGGTCCGTGTGCCCGGCGGCCTCCCCTCGGCTGTGGGGGAGGTGGCGGGTGGCGAGGGTGCGGGCGGGCCGCGTTGTCCGCCTCCGGGGGGAGCGGCTACGCTCGGCGCGGGAGTGGATGTGGCCTGGTGGCCGCCGCGGTCTTCAAAACCGTTGAGGGGCCGCGCGAGCGGTCCTTGGTGGGTTCGATCCCCATGCACTCCCGCCAGCCCACCCCGCCTTCCCATGCACGACCTGCCGGGGTGCACGCCACCCAGCCGCACCCCGGCGTCCAGCGCCGCACGCCGCCCCGCGCCGCACGCCGCCCCGCGAAGGCTGGCGCCCCGCGAAGCGGCGCCCCGCGCACCCCGGCGTCCAGCGCCGCAGGCCGCCCCGCGCCGCACGCCGCCCCGCGAAGGCTGGCGCCCGGCGAAGCGGCGCCCCGCGCACCCCGGCGTCCAGCGCCGCACGCCGCCCCGCGCCGCACGCCGCCCCGCGAAGGCTGGCGCCCCGCGAAGGCTGGCGTCTTGACCCACCCGGTCGCCGCCCGCCAGCCTCCGCCGATGGACGATGACCACTACGAGCTCCTCGACTCGGGCGAGGGCGAGCGGCTGGAGCGGTTTGGGGAGGTGGTCCTGGCGCGCAAGCAGGCGACCGCCCTGTGGTGGAGGTCGCTCCCCGCGGAGGCGTGGGCCGCGGCCCACGGCCGCCACATCGGTAGCGGCGAGAGCGAGGGCCGGTGGGAGTTCGCGCGCCCGGTGCCCGAGGAGTGGTGGGTCAGCCACGGCGGCCTGCGGATGGTGCTGCGCCCCAACCCGTTCGGCCACCTCGGCCTCTTTCCGGAGCAGGCGGCGAACTGGCAGTGGTTGCGCGACCAGCTCCGCCCCGGCGACCGCCTCCTCAACCTCTTCGCCTACACCGGTGGTGCCTCCCTGGCCGCGGCCCAGGCCGGCGCCCAGGTGACCCATCTGGACGCGGTGCGTGGGGTGGTGAGCTGGGCGGCGGAGAACGCCGCCGCGGCCAAGATCGAGACGATCCGCTGGATCGTCGACGACGCCCTCAAGTTCGCCGAGCGCGAGGGCCGGCGCGCAAGCCGGTACGAGGCGATCATCCTCGACCCGCCCACCTTCGGCCGCGGTCCGAAGGGGCAGGTGTGGAAGTTGGAGCGCGACCTGGTGCGTCTCCTCGCCGCCTGTCGCGCCCTGCTGGCGGACCGCCCCCGGCTGCTCCTCCTCTCCGCCCACACCCCGGGGATCACCCCCGCGGTGCTGGCCAACCTTGTCGCCGGCGCGACCCCGCCGGGCGGGCAGGTCGAGGCGGGTGAGATGGTGATCGACGGCCCCCGGCCGTTACCGAGTGGCGCCTTCGCGCGGGCCACCTGGCCGGGCTGAGGTGGGCGCCCCGCCCGCGCCCGTCTCCTCGGATTTACATCGAGGCCCGACTCGATCAGCTCGTGGGCGCCCCGCCCGCGCCCGTCTCCTCGCCCGCAGCTCACACCCCCGAGGGTCGCGAGGGGGTGGCAACGCGCCGTGGTGCCGGCCCCTCCGGGAGGCCGTCGACCAATGGGCGAAGCCCCCCACAGGTAGGACGTGGCAACGCGCCGTGGTTCCGGCCCCTCCGGGAGGCGCCGATTCCCATCGGCGATTCCGGTCCGAGGGGGAGGCCGCGCCCAGGGCGCGCGGGTCGGCGGTGGGGCAGCCGGGTTAGTAGCCGGCCAGGCGCAGGAACTCGGCGCGCGTCGTCTCCGAGTCGCGGAAGTCGCCGAGCATGCACGAGGTGACGGTGGTGGAGTTTTGCTTCTGGACGCCGCGCATCACCATGCACAGGTGGGTGGCGTCCATGATCACTCCCACCCCCTTCGGCTGGAGGAGGTCGGCGATCAGGTGGGCGATCTGGGTGACCAGCCGCTCTTGGACCTGCAGGCGGCGCGAGTAGATCTCCACGATCCGCGCCAGCTTGGAGAGGCCGACGATCTTGCCGCCGGGGATGTAGGCGACGTGGCAGCGGCCAAAGAAGGGGAGCAGGTGGTGCTCGCACAGGGAGAAGAAGTCGATGTCCTTGACGATCACCATCTCGTCGTAGGCGTCGGTGAAGATCGCCTCGTTGAGGACCTGCACCGGGTCTTCCTCGTACCCCTTGGTGAGGAAGCGGAGCGACTCCGCCACCCGCGCCGGCGTCTTCACCAGCCCCTCGCGCTCCGGGTCCTCGCCCACCGCGGCGAGGATCGCGCGCACCGGCTCGGCCATGTCCACCGGCGTGCTGCCGCGGGCGGCGGTGTAGGAGGCGGCGATCTCGATGGGGTGGCTGGCGGGGGGCATGGCTTCCTCCGGGCGCAAGGCGCATCTGGCGTGGGCAGGGGTGGCAGGTAGACTGGGGCGGACGGTAGGGAAGGGCGGGGGTGTAACCAAGGGCGGACGGCGATGGCTTGGGTCTGGGCAGGGGTTCACGGGCTGCATGTGGCGGTGGCCGCCCTGTGGGTGGGGACGCTGGCGGCAGCCCTCCTACCGCCCGGTCGCCTGGCGTGCTGCAGCGGTCGCGCGGCGTTGGGGAGCGCCTTGCGGGTCCGGGCGGCGGTGGGGTGGGGGTCGCTCACCGCCGTGACGATCAGCGGCCTCGCCCTCGCCCCGGTCACCGTTCCGGCGGCGCGGTTTCGCCTCGCCTTCGGTCCCTGGTTCGCCGCCAAGCTGGCGGTGGTGGCGCTGCTGCTGTTCGTCTACGTGATCCTCTACTTCCGCCACCACCTGGCACTGCGGGCGCTGGTGCGCGCGGGCGCCGATCTAGAGGCCACCGGGGAGGCCGGGTACCATCTGCGCCGGATGAACCTCTACACCGGCGCCATGCTGGTGCTCGCGGTCGCCGCCATCTTTCTCATTGAGCTTGCCGAGTACGCCTGAGCCCATGTCCATCAAATCCGACCGCTGGATCACCGCGATGGCCCGCGACCACGGCCTCATCGACCCCTTCGAGGAGGGGCAGGTACGCCACGGCGTCGTCTCCTACGGCGTCTCCTCCTACGGCTACGACACCCGCGTCGGGGACGAGTTCAAGATCTTCACCAACGTGAACTCCTCGATCGTCGACCCGAAGGCGTTCGACCCCGCCTCGTTTGTCGACATCAAAACCGACGTCTGCATCGTCCCCCCCAACTCCTTCGCCCTCGCCCACACGGTGGAGTATTTCCGCATCCCGCGGAACGTCCTGGCGATCTGCTTGGGAAAATCCACCTACGCCCGCTGCGGCATTATCGTGAATGTCACCCCGTTCGAGCCGGGCTGGGAGGGGTTGGTGACCATCGAGATCTCCAACACCACGCCGTTGCCGGCGAAGATCTACGCCAACGAGGGGATCGCCCAAGTTCTCTTCTTCGAGGCGGATGAGGCGTGCCTCGTCTCCTATGCCGACCGCCACGGTAAGTACCAGGGGCAGACCGGCGTCACCCTGCCGCGGATCTGAAATCCGCGCCTCCCCTCCAGCCCCACTCCCGCCTTCCCACCCCGAGGAGCCCATGTCCGAGATCATCTTCTTCAACCGCTCTTGAAGCGGCTGCCGGCCGGCAAGGGAGTTTCTCTTGCGCAACCAGGTGGCCTACACCAACCACGATGTCCGTCTCCACCCGGTGGGGCCGGAGGACGCCCTGCTCTACCTGCGCCGGGCGGCCGCTTTGTTCGTGAAACGCGGCGCGGTGGTGGCGGAGCTGCCGGCGGGTGGGGCGGGGCTCACCGACGGCGGCCTGCTCGCCGCCTTCCTCGGCCGGTCTGGCGCCCTGCGGGCGCCCACCCTTCTCACCGGAGTTGGGCTGATCGCCGGCTGGGACGAGACGGTCTACCGCCACCTCTTGGGGCTGTCATGAACCGCGTGGCGCCCCGCGGCTGGCCGGCGGATCGGATCGCCGTCGCCCCTTAGGTGGCGCGGCGCGCGGGCAGTGGCGTCCCGGGTGGCGCCGTGGCATGAGAGTCGCCGCCATGGACGCTTCCCTTCCCATCGTTGCCCGCCGGGTGACCGTCACCGGACGGGTCCAGGGGGTGGGCTTTCGCCCCTTCCTCTACCGCCTCGCCCACGCCTGCAAAGTCGGCGGCTGGGTGCGCAACGACGCGGGGCGGGTGGAGGTGCACGTCGAGGGGGAAGAGGCGGCGGTGGTGCGCTTCCTCGGGGCGATCGTGGCTTCGGCGCCGCCTTTGGCGCGGCCGGTGGTGGCGGGGGTGGTGGCGGTTTTGCCGGCGGGGTGCGGCGAGTTTCGCATCGTGGCCTCGCTTCCCGGAGTGGCGCGCGAGGCCCACGTGGTGCCCGATCAGTTCTGCTGCGCTGACTGTCTGGCGGAGATCGCCGACCCCGCCGCGCGCCGTTACCGCTACCCGTTCATCAACTGCACCCAGTGCGGGCCGCGCTACACGATCATCGCCCGCCTGCCCTACGACCGGCCGAACACCGCCATGGCGCGCTTCCCGCTGTGTCCCGAGTGTCGCGCCGAGTACGAGGATCCTTTGGATCGCCGCTTCGATGCCCAGCCCCTCGCCTGCCCGGTGTGCGGCCCGCACCTTGCCTTCACCGGCTACAGTGGGCCGCCGATCGCGGACACCACCGCGGCTTTGGCGAAGACCGCCGCGGCGATTCGGCACGGCGCGATCGTGGCGGTGCGCGGCATCGGCGGTTACCACCTCCTCTGCGACGCCTACAACGACGCGGCGATCGCCCGCCTGCGGGCGCGCAAGCCGAGGCCGGACAAGCCGCTGGCGGTGATGGTCGAGCAACGCGGCGGCGACGGTCTCGACGGGGTGCGCGAGATTGGCTCGCCCAGCGTGGCGGAGGCGGCCTGCCTGCTCGACCCCATGCGCCCGATCTGCCTAGTGGCGAAGGGCGGCAGCGCGCCCCTGCCGGAGGCGATCGCCCCGGGGCTTGGGGAGATCGGGGTGATGCTCCCCTACTCGCCCCTCCACCACCTCCTGTTGGCGGAGGTCGGTACGCCGGTGGTGGCCACCTCGGGCAACGTCGCCGGGGAGCCGGTCCTCACCGAGGTGGCGGAGGCGGAGGGAAGGCTGCACCACGTGGCCGACTGGTTCCTCCACCACAACCGGCCAATCTTGCGCCCGGCGGACGATCCGGTCGTGCGCGTCATCGCCGGGGCACCGCAGTGGTTGCGCCTCGGGCGCGGCTGTAGTCCGGCCGAGCTGGCTTTGCCGGTGGGGGTGGCGCTCCCGCTGCTGGCGGTGGGCGGCCAGGAGAAGAACACGATCTGTCTGGCGTGGGACGACCGCGCGGTGGTCTCGCCCCACATCGGCGATCTGGAAACGGTGCGTGGGTTGGCGGTCTTCGAGCAGGTGGCGCGGGATCTGCAACAGCTCTACGGGGTGGAGGCGCGCTGGCTCGCCTCGGATGCCCACCCGCGCTACACCGCCACGCGCTGGGCGCGGGAGCGGGGAATGGAGGTGGTGGCGGTCTACCACCACCACGCCCACGCCAGCGCCCTGGCCGGGGAGCACGGGGTGGCGGGGGAGATCCTCTGCTTCACCTGGGACGGCACCGGCCTCGGTCCCGACCGCACGGCTTGGGGGGGCGAGGCGCTCCTCGGCCGGCCGGGCGCTTGGCGGCGGGTCGCGTCGTGGCGCCCGTTCAAGATCGCCGGCGGGGATCGCGCCGGGCGCGAGCCGTGGCGGGCGGCGGCGGCGGTGTGCTGGGAGGCGGGGGTCGGCTGGTCGGAGCTGCCGGGCGACCCGGACTTTCTCCACCAGGCCTGGGCGCGGGGGGTGAATTGCTTCACCACCACCGCGGCCGGCCGTCTCTTCGACGCGGCCGCGGCACTCACCGGCCTCGGTGGCTTTGCTACCTACGAAGGGCAGGGGCCGATGCGGTTGGAGGCGGCGGCGGGCGGCGCGGCGGGGGATCCCCTGGCCCTGCCCCTGGTCCGCGACGCGGCCGGCGTCTGGCGCACCGACTGGGCAGGGCTGCTGCCCATGCTCCTCGACCGCCAGCTTACCGTGGCGGAGCGCGCCGGCCGCTTCCACGCCAGCCTCGCCGCGGCGATCGTCGCCCAGGCCAGGGCGGTGCGGGCAGCGAGCGGGGTGGCGGTGGTGGGGCTCACCGGCGGCTGCTTCCAGAACCGTCTGCTGACCGAGCAGGCGCAGGCCGGCCTCGCCGCCGCCGGTTTCCACGTCCTGCTGGCTAGCCGCGTACCCGCCAACGACGCGGGGCTCTCCTACGGCCAGGCGGTGGAGGCGGCGGCGCGCGCGGGGTGAGGCGCGTCGTGGCGCGGGTGGGGTGGCCGGCCAGGCGCAGGGGTGTTGGCCAAGAGGCGTCGCCGTGGGCCGCGCACCTCGAGCTCGTCTCACGCGCGATGCCCAACGCGCGGGAGGCCAAGAGGCGTCGCCGTGGGCCGCGCACCTCGAGGGCTGCTCCCCCTCCGCTCCACCGCCAGCGCGATCACTCCCGGTTTGCGGGAGAGCGCCGCGACTCCGGGGGTGGCGACTCGGTCCTTAGAAGCTTTTGACCAGCGACCCCACCAGGAGGTACCAGCCGTCCACGAGGACGAAGAGGAGAAGCTTGAAGGGGAGCGAGATGAGGACCGGCGGCAGCATCATCATCCCCATGGAGAGGAGCACCGAGGCGACCACCATGTCGAGGATGAGGAAGGGGATGTAGATCAGAAAGCCGATCTCGAAGGCGGTGCGGAGCTCGGAGATGACGAAGGCGGGGATGAGCGCCGAGGTGGGGACGTCGTTGACCGTCGCCGGTTTGTGGTCCTGGGCGAAGGAGACAAAGAGGGCGAGGTCCTTCTCCCGGGTCTGCTTGAGCATGAAGTGGCGCAGGGGCGCCAGGGCGCGGCTGAAGGCCTCGGGCTGGTCGATCTGTTGCGCCAGGTAGGGGGTGATCGCGTCGGTCTGGATCTGGTTCCAGGTCGGCATCATCACGAAGGCGGAGAGGAAGAGGGCGAGGCCGATCACCACCTGGTTGGGCGGCATCGACTGGGTGCCGAGGGCCTGACGGAAGAAGGAGAGGACGATGACGATGCGGGTGAACGAGGTGACCATCACCAAGATCGCCGGCGCCAGGGTCAGCACCGTGAGCAGGGCCAGGATCTTCAGGCCGGTGGAGAGGGCCGCGGGGTTGTCGGCGCCGGGCAGGGCGATGGTCATGGTCGGGCCGGCGGCGGGCGCGCTCTGTCCCCACGCGGGCAAAGCCACGAGCACGGTGGCGCCGAGCAGCGCGATGAGCCAAGCGCGCGACCGCGCGCGGGCGGCGAGGCGCTGGAAGGCGGCGGGCGCGCCCCGCCCGTCGCGTACCTGATCGACGGCGCCCCAAGCGGTGGCCCAGCGGCTCATCGCGCCTCCCGCGCGGACGCGCTGGCGAGAACGTGGTCGAAGCGGCCGCCCTCGCCCACCTCACCCCCAGGCGCCCCGAGCTTGCAGAGGAGGGAGAGGCCGTGGGGTGACGACCCCACCAAGACACGCTCGCCCTCCACCTCCACCACGGTCAGGGTGGCGCGGTTGGGGAGGCCACGGCTGGCGATGATCTGGATCGGGTGGCGATGGCCGCCGGCGGGGATCCGGCCAAGCCAGCGGCGCGCCACCACCGAGGTGGCGAGCACCAGGGCGACCACCAGCGCCAGGGCCGCGACCGAGCGCAGGGCCGTGGTCCCGAGGGAGGGCGGCGCCGCGCCGGCGGCGGCGACCGCCGGGGCGAGGACGACGAGGGCGAAGAGGGGGAGGGTGCGCAGGGCGGCGGACCCACGCCCACGGCGTGCACGCCAGAGAGCGTCGTGCCAACACCGCGTGGCTGGCGACGGGTGTTCGGCGCTGGCGCGTGCGGCGCGCGTCTGCGGGTCGGGGGGCGGGTTGCGGGCGGCCATCATCCCCCCTTGGCGCCGGTGATCCGGTCACGCGGGTTGACCACGTCGGTGACCCGGACGCCGATCTTGTCGTCGACCACCACCACCTCGCCGCGGGCGATGAGACGGCCGTTGGCGCGGATGTCGAGGGGCTCGCCGGCGAGCTTGTCGAGCTCGACGATGGAGCCATCGACGAGCTGGAGGAGCTCGTGGATCGCCATGTGGGCGCTGCCGAGCTCCACGGAGAGCTCGATGGGGATGTCGAGGAGCATCTCCAGGGCCGGGTCGATCTCCGCGGCGAGGTCGGCCGAGAGGTCCGCGGAGGAGGCCCAGGCGGCGGACGCCTCGGGGGAGTCCTGGTTCGACTCGGCGATCACCCGGTCGGCGAGCTGCTCGGGGGAGAGGGAGGGGTTCTTGTCAGCCATGGTAGGCCTCGCGTTTCAGGGGCTTGAGGATCTGCACCGCCCGGGAGCCGTGGTAGGTGCCGGAGACCCCGAGGTACTTCGGGATCCCCTCCAACAGCGCCACCACCGGCTCTGTGGGGCGGCGGTTGAGGGGGAGGACATCGCCGACCTTGAGGGCGCGCACGGTGCGCATCGGCACCCGCAGGTTGGCTAGCCGGGCGGTGAAGGTGACCGGCAGCTCCCGCGTCGCCGTGGTCAGCCGCCGGCGGAAGAGGGTGCGGAGTTCGTCGCCCTCCTCGCTGTGCACCTCGTCGTGGAGCGCGCCGATCGGGTCGAGGGCAGGGTACGGGACGCACAGGGTGATCTCGTCGCCGTCCCCGACTCCGAGGTCGACCTCCCAGTGCATGATCATGCAGGTCTCGGCGGGTGGCATGATGGCGGCGAACTGGGGGTGGGTCTCCATGCTCTGCCAGGTGAAGGTGACCGGGGCGGTCTCTTTCCAGGCGTCGCCGATCGCCCCGAGGATCTCGCGCGCCAGGGCCGAGGCGGTGCGGATCTCGATGCGGGTGAAGTCGCGGCGGTTGAGCTTGACCGTCTCGCTCGGCTTGCCGCCGAACAGGAGGTCGATCATCCGGTAGACGGTGCGCGACTCCATCAGCAGGCAGCAGGGGGCGGCACCGGGGTTCATGGTGATGCAGGAGATCGCCGCGGGCGGCTCGGGGGCGTGGATGAAACGGCCGAACTCGCGCACCTGAATGGGCAGGGAGCGGCCACGCACCTGGAAGGAGAGGCGGCGGCTGAGGTGGTCATTGATCCCGGGGACGGCACGCTCGGCGATGAGGTCGAGGACCGGCATCGGGCGCAGGCCGCACGCCTCGGGGTGGGCGAGGTCGTAGGGGCGGATGTGCACCCCGCCGCCGCCCATCACCGTGACCTCCTCCGCGTCGTCGAGGCCGCGCAGGAGGGCGTCGACCTCGTCGCTCTCCAACACCCGGCGCGGGTTGGTCTCGGCGCCGGGTTCGGCCGTGGCCACGCTGGGTGGGGAGTCCGCGGCGTCGCCGCTGGCAGGGGTCGCGGTCGCCGCCGCGGACGGGGCCAGCGGGGTGGTCGTGGCCGCCGTTGCGGTCGCCGCCGCGGGGGTCGCCTCCGCCGCCACCTCGGGCGGGGTCGCCGCCGGGGTCGCCGCCGCCGCGGGGGTCACCGTTTCCGGTGGCGCCGTGGCTGGGCTCTCCGCCTCCTCAGGGGTGGGGTCATCTGCCATGGTGGATTCCTCGGGCGCAGGGGGGGCGCGCGGGCGGGCTACTGGACGACGAATTCCTCGAAGTAGATCCGCTTGATGAAGCCGGTGGTGAGCAGGCCGTTGATCCGGGTCAGCAGGGCGTCGCGCAGGGCGAGCTTGCCCTCCACCGTGGAGACGTCTTGGAACGACTTGGACGACAGCATGAGGAGGATGGCGTCGCGGAGCTGCGGCAGGCGCGCCTTGATCTCCTCCTGCACCGCCTCCTTGTTCAGCTCGAAGGACATTTTCACCTTCAGGTAGCGCTTGCCCTTCGACTGCTCGAGGTTGACCACCATCGGCTCGAGCTCGAATAGGCTGCCGATGAACGTCTCCGCCTTCTTCTCGCCCTCGGCCGCACCCGGCGCCTTCGCCTCGCCGCCCGCCTCAGCGGCGGGTGGCGCGGGCTTCACCATGGCGGCGATCTGTCCTTTGAGGAGGAAGTAGCTGATCCCGGCGCCGCCGAGCAGCAGCACCACCCCGACGCCGGCGGCGAGGAGGATGATCCCCAGCTTGCCGCCCTTCTTCGGGCTCGCTTCGGTGGCCGCCGGTTCCTGTTCCTTTTCGATCTTTGCCTTCGCCATGGTGGGTTCCTCCGCGTGGGGTGGTTGGGGGGTTAGAAGATGTCTTTGGCCGGCCGCTCAAGGTGCAGGCGCAGCTCGACCCGCCGGTTGTACGAGCCGACCTCGGCCGGCCGGCCGGTGACCCGCGGTCGGGCGCTGCCGTAGCCGGTCACCGACAGGGCGGCCGGGTTGATCCCGCCCGCCTCCAGGGCGGTAGCCACCGCCACCGCGCGGGCGAGGGAGAGGTCCCAGTTGTCGCGATAGCTCCACGAGCGGGAGAGGGTGCCATCGGTGTGGCCCTCCACCGAGACCACGATCCCCGGCCGTTGGAGGAGGGGGATAAGGGTGCGCACGGTCTGCGCACCGCGGTCCGATAGGCGGCCGTTGCCGACGCCGAACAGGAGATCGCCCGGCAAGGTAAGGGAGAGGCCGCGACCCTCCTCGCGGACCTCGATGGTCTCCGCAAGGCCAAGGTCGGTGATGCCATCCGTGACCGCCTCCAGGGCGCCGCCATCGGTTGCGGCGGCGGCGATCGGCGCATCCGTGACCTCCTGGCCGCCACCGGCGGCCGGGGCGCCGCTCTCGGAAGCAAGGTTTATCAGCGCGCTGCCGCCGTCACCGGTGGCGTCGCTGGTTGACCCGACCATCTGCTTCAGCCTCCCCCCATCGAGGGAGGACATGGCGAGGTTGAGGACGAAGAAGGTGAGCAGGAGGGTGATGAGGTCGGAGAAGGTGATCATCCACCGCTGGCCGTCGATCATCTCCGCGGCGGGTTTAGCCCGGGCCATGGTTGCCCCCCTGTACCCACCGCTCGGCGCCGACGAAGACGATCTCCACCCGCCGGTTCTTGGTTTGCCCCGCGGCGGTGTCGTTGTCGCCCACCGGCCGGTACGGGCCGAAGCCCGCGGCGGCGAGGTGGGCCTCGGGGATCCCGGCCGATTCGTGGAGGTAGCGCATGACCGCCACCGCCCGCTTGCCGGCGAGGGTCCAGCCGGTTGCGGTGTCGCCCTCGGCCGCGGCGGTGTGGCCCTCGATGCGCACCGTCCCTGGGAAGGTCTGCGCCGTTGTGGCGACGCGGGCGAGCAGCGCGCGCGCCGCTGGGCGCAGCTCTGCCTGGTTCGGCTCGAAGAGCACTCCGCCGGAGAGGGTGAGGCGGAGGTCGTCTTGGCCGTGCTGCACCTCGACGCCGTCGCCACCGGTGAGCGCCGCGACCCGGCGGCTGAAGCGGGCGGTGAGGTCGGCGAGATCGCCGGTGTCGGCGCCCCCGAGGGCGAGGGCGGTGGGCGCGTCGTCGTCGTCGTGCGGGGTGGTGGCGCCCTCGGGCAAGAGCGAGAACGCCTTGCCCAGGGAGCCGATGGCACGCATGCGTCGGCCGGTGTTGGGGATCGCCACGCTGTTCATCAGCAGGAAGAAGGTGAGGAGGATGACGCTCAGGGAGGTGTAGAGGACGACGAAGTTGCCGCGCGGGGCGTCCGGGGTGGAGCGTCGCCTTACCACGCCTTCGCCCCTTCAGCGCGCCCCTGGCCCGGGGTGGGGAAGGCGGAGATCCGGGCGCTGGGGGCGAGAAAGACGTGCAGCTTTTGCTCCAACACCCGCGGGTTTTCGCCGTCGGCGATCGACAAGACGCCGCGCAGGATGAGCTCCTTGAAGCGCACCTCCTCCTGGGTCCGCACCCGCAGCTTCCCCGCCGCCGGCTGGAACAGCATGTTGGCGAGGATGGCGCCGTAGAAGGTGGTGAGCAGCGCCACCGCCATCGCCGGGCCGATGGAGGAGGGGTCGGCCATGTTCTGCAGCATCCCCACCAGGCCAATCAGGGTCCCGATCAGCCCCATGGCGGGGGAGTAGGCGGCGAGGCTGGAGAGGACCTCGGCGGCGCCGTGGTGGCGCTCTTCGAGGAGCACCAACTCCTCGTCGAGGATCTTCTCGATGGCGCCGTGGTCGACGCCGTCCACCACCATCTCCAGCGCCTTGCGCAAGAACGGATCCTTCACCTTGTTCAGGCTGTCACCAATGGAGAAGAGGCCGTCGCGGCGCGACTGCTGGGAGAGCTCCACCAGCCGCTTGAGCATCCCCTGCTGGTCCGGGCGGCGGTCGCGGAGGAGCTTCACCACCGCCCGCGCCGCGGCGGACAGGCGCCGGAACGGGTAGTTCATCAGCGCCACCCCGAGGGAGCCGCCGACCACGATGAGTAGGGAGGGGAGGTCGAGAAAGGCGGAGAAGCCGACCCCGAGGAGGATGGAAACGGCCACCATGCCGAAGGCGGCAAGGGTGCCCAGAAGGGTTGCGAGGTCCATGGCGGTTCGAAAGAGGGGCGCACGCGCGCTTTCGTTGCCCGCCTCTGGAGCAAGCCGGATGCCAGCCCCGGCGCCGCCGCTGGCCACGGCTCGTTTTTGAGCAATGGCGCGCGGTTACTGGCCCCGCGCCGTACCCGGCTCGACCGCGGGCGTCAGCCGGAGCCACGGCGCGGGGGGGCGCTCGTCAAGCAGGTGACGGCCGCAACCCGGAAAACGGGCGAAGAGCCTCCCCCTCCCGGCGCGCGCCGCGCCTGATCTTCGCCCTGCCTCCGCCGGCGCCGCCTTAGACCACCACCATCGCGTCGCCGTAGCTGTAGAAGCGGTACCCCGCGCGGATCGCCTCGGCGTAGGCGGCGAGGATCTTCTCGCGGCCGGCGAAGGCGGCGACCAGCATGAGCAGGGTGGAGCGGGGGAGGTGAAAGTTGGTGATCAGCCCGTCCACCACTCCGAAGCGCGCCCCGGGGTAGAGGAAGAGGTCGCTCTCCCCGGCGCCTGCCACCACCGCCCCGTGGCGTTGCCAGCAGGTCTCTAACACCCGCGTGGCGGTGGTGCCGCAGGCGATGATCCGCCGGCGCGCAGCGCGTGCCGCCTCGATCGCGGCGGCCGCGTGCGCGCTCACCACGTACCGCTCGGTCTCCATCCGGTGGTCGGTGACCCGCTCGACCGCCACCGGCCGGAAGGTGCCCGGTCCGACGTGCAGGGTCACCGCCACCCGCTCGATCCCGCGCGCCGCGAGGTGGGCGAGGAGCTCGGCGGTGAAGTGGAGGCCGGCGGTGGGGGCGGCCACCGCCCCGGGGGTGGCGGCGAAGACCGTCTGGTACCGCTCGCGATCTTCCTCCGTGTCGCCCGCGGGTCGGTCGATGTAGGGCGGCAGGGGGATCTCGCCGTGGTCGCGGAGGATGGCGTCGAGCTCCGTGGCGGGCTCCAGGCGGAGGGTGCGCAGGGGGCCTTCGCTGACCGCCTCCACCGTCGCGGTGAGGGCGCCATCGGCGAACCAAAGGCGGCTTCCGACCCGCGTCGTGCCACGCACCATCGCCTCCCAGCGGCCATGGCCCAGGGGCCGCGAGAGGAGCAGCTCGACCTTGCCACCGCTCTCCTTGTGGCCGTGCAGGCGGGCCGGAACCACCCGAGTGTCGTTCACCACCAGCAGGTCGCCGGGGTGCAACAGCTCCGCCAGGTCGCGAAAGCGGAGGTGGCGGAGCTGGTTGCCGGCGCGCTCCACCACCATCAGCCGCGACTCGTCGCGCCGCGCGGCGGGGAGCTGGGCGATGCGGTCGGGTGGCAGGAGGTAGTCGAAGTCGGAGACGTTCACGGTTTGGCGCCGGTACGGCGGGTCGCGCCCGGGTGGGTCACCGGGGAGCGGTCGCGCCCCCTTCTCGGGGCCTTTGCAGGGGGTGTCCGCGCACGAAGGCTCTGGCCAGCGCTACCGGCCCACCGGCCCCCCCTGCAGCGCCAGGTCATTCTTAGCCGCGGGTCTGTGGGCTTCGGCAAGGTCTGCACCCGCGGGTGACCCTCGCCGCTGGGCGATGCGGCCTACTTGTCCATCACCATGGCGGTAAAGCGCGCCTCGGTGGTGATGGTGTCGTCGACGGTCGCCTTGGCCTCCATCACCCAGACGGAGCGGCGCTGGCGGATTAGGTCGACGCGGTAGCGGAGGGTGTCGCCGGGAACCACCGGATGGCGGAACTTCGCCTGCTCGATGGACATGAAGTAGATCACCTTGGTGGTGGGGTCCTCGACGGTGGTCAGGGCCAGTGCGCCGGCGAGCTGCGCCATCCCCTCGATGATCAGCACCCCGGGCATCACCGGGTGGCCGGGGAAGTGGCCCTGGAAGAAGGACTCGTTGATGGTGACGTTCTTCAGCCCCTCCGCCCACTGCGAGCTCTCGTCGAGGGCGGTGATCCGATCGAGGAGGAGGAAGGGATAGCGGTGCGGCAGCAGCCGCATGATCTCGCAGATGTTCATCGTCGGTTACGCCTCCGTGGGGCCCTCGTCGGTGGGCAGCCCCTCCAGCGCCGCGAGGCGGGTGTGCAGCGATTCGATCTCTTTGCGCATCTCCGGCAGGCGCGGGAGGGTGGCGATCATCCGCCGCCAGGCGCGGTGCTCTTGGACGGGGATGCCGGCGTAGACTTGGCCGCCGCGTAGGTTGCCGGGCACCCCGGACATTGCCGCGATGGAGACGCCGTCGCCGATCTCGAGGTGGCCGGCGATCGCCGAGTGGCCGCCGATGGCGCAGCCCCCGCCGATGGTGGTGGAGCCGGCAACCCCCACCATGGCGGTGATGATCGTGTGGTCGCCGATGCGGACGTTGTGGGCGATCTGCACGAGGTTGTCGATCTTCACCCCGGCGCCGATCACCGTGTCGCCCAAAGCGCCGCGGTCGATGCAGGCGTTGGCGCCGATCTCCACGTCGTCGCCCAGGCGGACCGCGCCCACCTGCGGGATCTTCAGCGCCCCCTCGTCGGTCTGGGCATAGCCGAAGCCGTCGGCTCCGATGATCGCCCCCGGCTGGAGGATGCAGCGTGCCCCGATCTGCACTCCCTCGCGGACCACCACGTTCGGGTAGAGGTAGCAGTCGTCGCCGAGCCGCGCCCCCTGGCCGATGTAGCAGCCGGGGTGGAGGACGACGCGCTCGCCGAGTTGCGCCCCGGCGGCGACGAAGCAGCCGGCCATGAGGGTGGAGCTGGCGCCGATCTGCGCCCCCGCCTCGACCCAGGCGCGCGGGTCGATCCCCGCGGGCGGCCGCTGCATCGGGTGAAAGAGGCGGAGGATGCGGGCGAAGGCGAGATACGGGTCATCGCAGCGGATCACCGGGAGGCGGTCGCACGCGACCCCGGGGCCGAGGATCACCGCCGCCGCGCGGGTGGTCGCGAGGAAGCGGCGATAGCGCGGGTTGGCGAGGAAGGTGAGGTCGGTGGGTCCGGCCTCTTCGATGGTGGCCAGGCGCGCCACCCGCACCGTCGCATCGCCCTCCACCTCGCCGTCGACGAGGGTGGCTAGCTCCTCCAGGCTCCGTTCCATCGCCACCTTTACTTGCCGCTGGGCTTGCTGGTGGCCTTGCTGCCGGCGCTTTGGTTGAACCGTTCGACGATCTGCGGCGTGAGGTCGACCCCCTTGCCGGCGAACAGGACCGGTCCCTGGGTGCCATCGAGGATGGCGGTGTAGCCCTGCTCCTCGCCGTACGCCTGGATCACCTTCATCACCGCCCCCATCACCTCGCGCAGGATCGCCATCTGCTGCTTGTTGAACTCATCCTGCTTGTCCTTCTTCAGACGGCCAAACTCGGTGATCCGGCGCTGCAGCTCGTCGTCTTTTTCCGCCCGCTTCTCGGGGGTGAGGACGAGCCCTTGCTTCTCCAGGTCCTCCTTGAACAGCTCGATCTCCTTGCCCTTCTTGTCGAGGTTGGCCTTCTCCTCGTCGAACCGTTTTTGCAGGAGCGCCCGTGCCTCCTTGCCGCGGTTGGATTCGTCGATCACCCGCTGCACATCGACCACCCCGAGCTTCACCTGCGCGTGCGCCGCCGGCGCAAGGCAGAGGCAGGCGGCGAGGGCAACCAGTAGGAACCGAGTTTTCATGGCTCTCTCCAAGAAGAAAAATAGCGGTGCGGATTATCCGTCACGCACGGGGTGGGTGAAAGGGGGAGGGCGGAGGCGAAGGGGGGCGCGGGCGTACGGAGGCTGCGCACCGGGGGATGAAACGCCCACCCCTTCCTACTTTCCTTTGCGCCTCCGCGTCTCCGCGCGAGGCCGATTCTCCTCGCGACGATCGCCAAGGTCCGACGGGCTCCTAGAAGAACGACCCGATGGAGAACTCGAAGCGGGAGTCGTTGGTGTCGGAGATGTCGTCGGCATCGGAGAGCTTGTAGCCCCACTCAAGGCGCAGGGGGCCCATCGGGGAGAGCCAGCGGACGCCGAAGCCGGTGGAGTACTTGAGGTCGCCCAGGTCCACCGTCTCCTGCCGTCCCCAGGCGTCGCCGGCGTCGAGGAAGACCACCCCCTTCAACCCCGCCTCTTCCACCAGCGGGAAGGTGAGTTCGAGGTTGGAGAGGAGCATGAAGTTGCCGCCAAGGGCGATCCCCTCGTGCGGTTGGCCGGTGAGGTCACCCGACTTCGGCCCCACCGACCGCGGCTCGTAGCCGCGCAGCGAGTTGATCCCGCCCAGGTAGTACCCCTCGAGGCGGTAGATGTCCTCTTTGTCCTGCGCGTCGTCCTCGCGGTCGGCGAGGTAGCCGCTGCGCAGGTGGAGGCCGACGACCGTCTTCCACAGGAGCTTGTGGAACCAGTTGTAGTTGGCGCTCACCTTCTCGTAGTCGTTGTCGAAGCCGAGCGGCCCGCCTGCCCATTCGCCGGAGAGCTCCAGGCGGTAGCCGCGGGTGGGGTCGAAGCGCGAGTCGACGGTGTTGCGTATCCAGCCGAGGCGGAGGGAGCTGGAGATCGTGTCCGTGGGGTCGACGCCGTTGTCGCTGCTCGACGGCTCGATCTTCAGCGAGTCGAGGCGGTAGCCGAGCTCAGCCGAGTCGTACTCGCTGATCTCCTTCGACACGGTCAGGCCGAACCCCTTCGACTTGCGATCGAAGTCGTTGAACTGCTCCAGGGTGTTGAAGATGTCGACCTGGCCGGTCAGGTCGGAGCCGAGCAGATAGGGCTCTAAGTAGCGGAGGTTCACCCGGGTCCGTTGCTCGCCCAGCTCCAGGGCCAGGTTGACCTTGCGGCCGGTGCCGAGGATGTTCGCCTCGCTCACCGAGAAGGTGGCGAGGAAGCCGTCCGCGGAGCCCCAGCCGGCGCCCATGGTGAGCGAGCCGGTGGGGCGCTCCTTGACGCGGATCTCGGCGTCGAGGATGTCGGTCCCCACCTCCCGTTTGGGGATGATCTCGACGTTGTCGAAGTAGCCAAGGTTGTTCAGCCGCTCGAACGAGCGGCGCACCGCCTGGCTGTTGTAGAGGTCGCCCTCTTGGAAGCGCAGCTCCCGGCGAATCACCTTGTCGCGGGTGCGGTCGTTGCCGGTGAGGTCGATGCGCCCGATGTAGGCCTGCTTGCCCTCGTCGATGTCGAAGATCACGTCGACCTCGGTCTTCTCCTCCACCGGCACCGTGCGCGGCACGATGTCGACGAAGAAGTAGCCGAGGTTGCCGTACTGCTCGGTGAGCTTGGCGATGTCTTTGCGCACCGCCTCGCGGCTGTAGATCGCCGCGGATTGGGTGTTGAGGTCGGTGACCAAGGCGTCGGTGGCGAGGTGGTCATTGCCGCGCACCGCCACCGAGTGGACGGTGAACTGGCGCCCTTCGACGATCGGGAAGGTGACCGTCACCTCCTTGCGGTCCTTGGAGAGCTGCACCTCCGGGCTCCCAACCTTCGCCTCGATGTAGCCGTTGTTGTGGTACAGCTCGCGGATTCGGTCGCTGTCCACCTTCGCCAGCTCGCGGTTGTAGATCCCGGAGCTGGTGAGCCAGGAGAGCATGTTGTGGGTCTTGGTGGCGATCACCTTGCGGATCTCGCGCTCCTTGAAGTGGCTGTTGCCGGAAAAGACGATCTTCCGCACCTCCACCTTCGACCCCTCGTCGATCTGGTAGGTGAGGCTCACCCCGCCCTTGTCCGTGGTCTCCACCTTCGGGGTCACCTCGGCGAAGACGTAGCCGTCCTTTTGGTACAGCTCCAAAAGCCGCTTGCGGTCCTCCTCCGCCCGGCGGGCATCGTAGACGTCGCCCACCTTGACGTGGATCTCCGGGTCGATCTTGTCGTCGCGGATCTTGTCGTTGCCCTTGTGCGCGAGGGTGACGATCGCCGGCTTCTCCTGCACCCGGAAGGTGAGGGCGACCCCGCCCTCCACCTCCTGCGCGTCCACTTGAATGTCGTTGAACTGGCCGAGCTGGAAGAGGGTGGCAATGTCGTTGCGCACCAGGTAGCTGGAGTACCCCTTGCCCTCGCGGGTGAGGCACTTGGAGATGATGGTCTGGCTATCGACCCGGTGGTTGCCCGCCACGTGGATCGAGACCACCCGTTTGCCCTCGGGGGCGTCGGAGTAGGAGTTGCGGATCGACGCGGTGAGGACCAGGCCGCAGACGAAGAGGGCAAGGAGATACTTCATGCCGGCGACAACCACCGGGAGGCGGGGGCGCCGCAAAGGGCGACCCCGAGGGGCGCGAGAGATGGGCGAGGAGGCGGACAAAATGCGCGCGGGTTATAGCCCACCCCCCGGCCGGTGCCAAGGCGGCGGGGGCGCGGGCGGCAGAGGCTGCGCTGCTTAGGTCGCACCCTACGGCTTCTTGGGGCGGCGGGCGGCGGGAGGGGGGCGGCGGATGGCAGGGGGGGGAGGTTGGATCTCCGCGGCGGCCAACTGGCGGAGCTGGGCCACCTCCGGGCGGGTGAGGGGGCGGTAGTCGCCAGGCGCCATGCCGGCGATGGTCAGGGGTCCCTCCGCCACCCGCACGAGCCGCTC
>Ga0210051_1000024_pt1 | contig 92911 bp, 87 predicted proteins | sample CryGey092014_all_FD_185464 | JGI IMG/M metagenome (GOLD analysis project Ga0210051, IMG submission 185464) | Groundwater microbial communities from aquifer - Crystal Geyser CG23_combo_of_CG06-09_8/20/14_all (SPAdes) (version 2) | ecosystem: Environmental > Aquatic > Deep subsurface > Groundwater...
GAGCTTTATAAATATGCACAGATAGGAATTGCCGCTGAAAGCGTGGCTAAATATTTCTCTATCGTTCCCTGGCAGGAAGAAGTAAAGATCTATGAATGGAAGGAACCGGATAAAGATTCAATAGATTCAACTATTGAATTCCTTTCAAAAGGCACCTTGCTTGAAGTCCTGCGGTTTTTCCTGTTTTTCAGAATAGAGCGCGGTGAAGCCACAAAAGTCATTACAAGGTATATGCAATACAGGGCTGCAAACAAAATAACCGAAAGGGTGCTGAAGAACTTAAGCGGGGAGATTGATAAAAACAAAGGATTAATATGGCACTGGCAGGGCTCAGGGAAAACCCTTACGATGATTTTCGCGGCAAACAAGCTTTTTCGCCTGCTCGAAAATCCCACTGTTCTATTCATCGTTGACAGGATTGAGCTTAGAAACCAGCTTAACGACGAATACTGTGCCCTTGACATTATGAAGCCTGAAGTCATCGGTACCATAGACGAATTAAGGGAATTCCTGAAGCATGACAGCCATAAAGGCAAAAGAGGTGTATTTATTACTTTAATCCATAAATTCAAGCCTTCAGAATTAAGAGAGCTTGAAGAAAAAATGAAAGAGCTGCCTGCGGATTCGGATATTGTGGTTAACAGAAAGGATATAATTGCCTTTATAGATGAAGGGCACAGAACCCAGTACGGAGCTCTCGCGTCGCAAATGAAGAACATCTTAAAAAAGGCGTTTTTCTTCGCGTTTACAGGCACTCCAATTTCCAAGACCGGAAGGGATACGTACAATGAATTCAGCTACCCGCCGGAAGAGCCTTATCTTGATGAATATTTCATATCGGTTTCACAGAAAGACGGTTTTACCAAGAAGATAGTCTATCAGCCGAGGCTTGAGGAGCAACACCTGAAGAAAGAGCTCCTTGAGGAATTCATGCGAAATGAATTTTATGAGGAATTGCCAGAGGAAATAAAGGATGACGTTGAAGAAGGAGTCAAAAAAAGGTTTAACGCGATCAAGCTGTGGTTTGAAAATCCGAAAAGGATAGAAGTTGTCGCAAAGGACATTGCTGAGCATTTTAAGGCCTGCGTGGAAGGAAGGTTCAAGGCAATGGTCGTAGCCGGAAGCAGGAAGGCTTGCGTCCTTTATGAAGGCGAGCTGTTAAAATATATGCCGAAATCGCATTTACAGATTGTTATGAGCGATGATAGGAAAGAAGACGAATTAGTGCGGGCTTATGTTGAGAGCGAGGAAAAGCGGACCGGAAAGGATTTTGAAAGCATAACGAAAGACGCCGTAGAAAAATACAAGGAGAAAGAACTGCCGAAAATACTAATTGTCACTGAAATGCTGCTTACCGGCTTTGATGCCCCCGTGCTCCAGACAATGTATCTTGACAAGCCGCTGAAAGAACACAGGCTGCTTCAGGCAATCGCAAGGACAAACAGGCCTTTTGGGGATTTGAAAGAAGCCGGAGTTATTATAGACTATGTGGGAATAATCGGGGAATTCAAAAAAGCCTTTGAGCAATACAGGGCGATAAAGGAAGATATCGTTAGCGCTGTTTTTGGCTTTGAAAGCGTAAGGGGAGAATTCACGGGTCTCATTTCGGAAATTCTTGAAATGTTCAGGGAAATCCCCAAAACATCCGAAAGAGAAACTTTGCTAAAAGCGGTTGAAGTAATAACCTTAAGCCAGGAAACAGAAAAGGAATTCGTTGAAAAGTGTAGGAAGCTGAAAAGGCTCTTTGAACTGCTGGGTTCTGACAGCGCCAAAGCGGAAAATATTGAAAAATATAACTGGATAGCCGATGTTTACGCGTATTACCGGAAGGTGGTAGTCCAGGAGCCTGACATTAAACCTTATATTGATAAATATTATGACAAAGCCCTGAAAGGAGTTTATGAGTCAATACAGGTTGAAAAATCTTCCAAAGAGCTTCCGCCAACGGTATTTGACGATAACTATTTCGAGAAAATAAAGCAAAGCGCCAAAGACAAAAGGGAAGAGGCCGCGAGCATCCTGTTCGCGCTCAATAAAATGGTGCTTGTGGACAGGTACAAGAGCCCGATTTATGAATCCCTGGTTGAAAGAGTGGAAAGGCTGATGGAATTATGGAAGGAAAAAACAAAAGACTACGAAAAAATTTACTTAGAAGAAACAAGGGTATTGCAGACAATCGCACAGCTGGGAGACAGAAAGAATAAATTAGGCTTTAATGATATGGAATATTATGTATTGCTTAGGCTTGAAGAGAAATTCGGAGAGGAGAAAGAACTTTTGCAAAATGTCAAAGATCTGTCAGAAACACTGAGAAATAGTATCTACCCGGGCTGGATCGGCCAGGTTACAATCAGAAAAGAAGTAGAAAGGGAAATCAGGAGATTTGCCAGGTCGTTTAAGGGGAAATACAACCTTTCTATGGACGGCATAGAAGGATTATATAATAAACTTATTGAGGTTGTAAGAAATTATGGAGGTTAGCGATACAAGGAGTTTTCGGTTTGTTCACAGGGATATAAAATATCCGCGGGTAGAATTGAAGACCGGAGAGCTTGTCATTGTTTTGCCCTATGGGCAGAAACCGGAAGACATTCTGAAAAGGAATAAAAAGTGGATCGTTCAAAAAGAAGGTTTTATCAAAAAGTGCCTGGCAGATGCCTCAAAATTAAAAATTGCAAAAAGAGAAAACAAGGAATTCAGGAAATTAATTGAATCTTTGGCAAAAAAGATCTCCTATGACCTTCGTTTAAAGATAAACCATATCTATTTCAGAAAAATGAGGACCAAGTGGGCAAGCTGCAGCTTAAGAAATAACCTGACTGTTAATCAGCTGGCAGGATATCTGCCTGAATACCTGCTTAGATACATAATTTTCCATGAAGTTACTCATATAAGAGAAAGAAGGCATAATATAAGGTTCTGGAATACAATGAAAAGAAGGTTTCAAAACTATCAGAAATTAGAGAAAGACTTATTTGCATATTGGTTTTTAATAAACAAGTCAGTAAAAAAATCTGATTAAATTATTTGGGAGGGTCGAAAATGGATTCAAGAGAAAGGGTAAAGCTGCTGCTGAACAAGCAGATACCGGACCAGATGGGCCTGTACGAGTCGTTCTGGCCTGAGACCATAAGGGATTACTGGAACAACCAGGGGTATCCGAAGGACCAGAACCCGGAAATCGTTTTTGACTACGACATACAGGGATGCGGGGGCTGGTTCAACTCTGAATCTTTCATGGGCACGAACTGCGTCGTTGAGGAAACAGACGAGTGGCAGGTTGTGAAGGACGGGCGCGGCGCGCGGCTTAAGACCTGGAAGAAGAAATCCGGCACGCCGGAACACATAGGTTTTGAAGTTGAGAATTCCGAGGTCTGGAAGAAATACAGAGAGCCGCTCCTCGCGGTGAACAGGGAAAGGTTCGGAAAGATCAAGGACCATAAGAATAACCTTGAGAGCGCGCGCAAAAGGGGCAAGTTCTCGGTGTTCGCCAACTGCTTTGTTTTCGAGCTGATGAGGGCGACAATAGGGGACCAGAATTTCCTTCCTTCCCTGCTTGTTGAACCGGACTGGATACGCGATTTCTGCCAGGTGCACCTGGACATGTTCAAGGCGCATTACGAAGTGCTTTTCCGCGAAGCAGGCCTGCCTGACGGGTTTTTCCTTTACGAGGATTTCGGTTACAGGAACGGCCTTTTCTGCTCGCCAAAGACAATGGCTGAGATGATAATGCCTTATGAAAAAGCCTTTGTGTCATTCTTAAAGGATTATAAGCTTCCCGTGCTCCTGCATACCTGCGGCGATATCAGGAAGGCGATACCCCTTATTATAGACGCGGGTTTTGACTGCCTGCAGCCAATGGAAGCAAAGGCGGGATGCGACGTTGTTGAGATAGCGAAGACATACGGGACAAAGCTTTCATATATGGGCAACATCAACGTTGTTCCGCTTGAAACAAACGACCCTGAGCAGGTAAGGGGAGAGATCATACCGAAGCTCAAAAAGATGAAAGAGATGCGCATCCCGTATTTCTATCATTCGGACCACTCGGTTTCTCCGAGGATAAACCTGAAGACTTACCAGTACGCGCTGGAGGTTTTCCACGAGAACAATAAATATTGAATTATTTTGTCATTGCGAGCGAAAGCGAAGCAATCTTAATTTAATATATTTGCGTGGCGCGTTTTTATTATGGGGTTGCTTCGTCGCTCCAAAATGCTTTCCCCTGCAGTCCCGATGAAAGAATCGGGACTACACGCAGGGGCCTTCGAGCCAGAGCTGGGTTGATGGCTCTACGGTCGCAATGACAAGAAGGAGATTTTATGGTCGGATTCCGGGAGGATTTTAAAAAGCTGCCTATAGAGGACAGGATCGGCATCTCCACGCACTTCATGCCGTCCACGCACGGGGAAAATATATTCAGGGCGGCTGAGATGGTCCACAAAGCCGGGTTCAGCGGTTTTGAGATCGTGCCCACGCTTGACCAGGCGCAACTCGGTTATCCTTCCAACTACCCCAATGTCGGCATAGATCTTTTTGAATCAACGAAGAAAGACCTGGAAAATGTAAAGAAAGCCCTTTCTGTTTTCAAATGGGTGACGGTGCACTCGCCGCACTTAGACTGGAACCTTTCAAGCGCGAACCGCCATTTGCGCAAGCTGACCTGGGATTATTTTGAAAGCTGTTTTGAGTTCGCCGTGGAAATAGGTGCGGTCGCGATGACCTACCACGGCGGGGGCGGGACAGGAGGGTTCATACGCCCTTATTCCGAGATCCTGAAATATAATCTGGATTTCGCGAAATATATTATGCAAAAGGCTGAAAAAGCCGGGATACCTGTCGGGTACGAGGCGGGCGGTCTGGATTATCTTAAATATTTCTGCGACAACGTAAAAGGCTGGGGCATAAACCTGGACATAGGCCACGCGTATATGGCAGCTGGCACAGACGAGGGATTTTTCAGGTTCATAGAAGAATTCAAGGGAAAGATAGCGGAAGTGCACCATAACGGAGTGAACCATTTTTGGGGAGGTTATATGGAACACCAGCCCCCGCATATGAACAACATGATAGATTTCCAGCGCGTCTACACGCGCCTGAAAGAGACCGGGTATGAAGGTCCCATTATCTGCGAGATCCAGGGGCATGATATCGCGCAGGTTGTAAGGCACTGCCTGGAATCAAAGGAAATGATAGCCGGCATCTGGAACGGCAGCGTTAAACTCAAGCAACGATGGAATGTTTCCGAATAACAGGTCAAAGCTCAAAGGTCAAATCGCAAATCGCAAAACTAAGGACTTTCACCTTTGACTTTTAACCTTTAACTTTTGACATTTGACCTGAATTTCTCTGTGCCTCTGTGGTGAATATTGGAGGTTTGATGAAAAGACCTGCTCCGTTAGCGTTCAAGCCGGACCTGGAAATGGCAGCGAAAAGATGGGAGGCGTTTTACGCCGGGGATATAATAGACCGCCCGCTTGTTTGCGTGACCGCGCCCAAAAAAGGCGCGAAGGGCCTAACCGGCAGTTGGAGCGATTATTACGAACGCGTGAACGGGGACATGGACGAAATAATAGACAGGACCCTGAGGTGCGGGGAAGCCACGTTTTACGGCGGGGAATCCATCCCTTCTTTCGGGATCACGTTCGGGCCTGACGAGACCGCGATATTCTGCGGCGGCGAGCTGCGCTGGAGTAAGGATTCATACGGCACGAACTGGTCAACACCTTTCGTGGAAAACTGGAAAAAAGTCCTGCCCCTGAAAGTCCGGGAAGACAACCCGCTTTGGAGAAGGATGCTGGAGTTTTATAAAAGAGCCGTGAACAAGATGGCGGGAAAAATGCTGGTTAGCCTTCCGGATTTCCACACGAACATGGACCTGCTTGCCGCTATCAGGGGGCCGGAAAAACTCTGCATGGACCTTGCGGACATGCCCGAGATGATAGACGAGGCGATGAAGAGCGCGAGGCAGGTTTTTCCCGTTGTATGGGACGCCGTGAAAAAAGCCGGCAGGATGGATGAGCTGGGATATTTCCAGTGCATGTATTCAATGGAGGGAGCCGCGATGCTGCAGTGCGATTTCTCCGCTATGATAAGCCCGGCGATGTTCCGCAAATGGGTTCTGCCCGCGCTTGAGGAAGAAGCCGGGATCGTTAAGCATGTTTTTTACCACTGGGACGGGCCGAGTGCTCTTGTGCACGAAAAGGACATTATCGCGAGTAAGGGGTTGTTCCTGCTCAGTTATGTTCCGGGCGAGGGGCACGGGAACCACATACGCCACCTGGACCTGCTTAAACGCCTGCAGGCGCAGGGCAAGGCAGTGCACGCGGGAGGCTCGATAGATGACATAAAGGCAATGCATAAGGACCTACGGCCGGAGAAAGTAATGTATGAAACCTGGGCGCCGACCCAGGATGACGCGCAGGAACTGTTAGACTGGCTCGTTAAAAATACTTAATAAAGTCGAGGAGTCGAAGACAGTCTAGGGGTCTAGGAGTCTAAGGGTCTAGGAGTCTAGGGGTCAAGGCTTTTAACTCCAAGACTCCAGATCCCGACATAAAGTCGGGATGACTCCCAGACTCCAGGGCTTGCTGTTCTTCGACGCAAGCCGACTCCTATTCGGAGGTTAATATGAACATAATTTTCATCGCGATTGACACGCTCGCGGCAGGGCATATGTCCTGCTACGGGTATAAACGAAAAACAAGTCCTACCCTAGACAGGTATGCTAAAAAAAGCGTGCTGTTCCTCAATGCTTTCGCGCCTGACATCCCGACACAGCCCGCGTATACCACGATGTTCACCGGCTTGCGCGGTTTAAGGCATACTATAGTCAGCCATGACGGAAGGAACGCGCTTGACCCGTCCGTGCCTGTGCTTGCGGAAGTCCTGCAAGATAACGGTTACCTTACTGCCGCTGTAGATAATCTTAAAGATATGAAACCGTGGTTTGACAGGGGGTACGCGGAATATTACAATCCCGGCGGCCTGCAGTTCGCCACCGCGGAAAAGATCAATTCGCTTGCCATACCCTGGCTGAAACAGAACTGCAGGAACAAATTCTATCTTTTCCTGCACTACTGGGATCCCCACACGCCGTACATTCCGCACCCCGAATATAATTATTACAAAGGAAAAAAAGATGATCCCGCGAATAACTCGCTGAAAACGTTCCGGACCCAGATGGTTTACCCGTTCTTTGAGAGATGGTTCAAGGACCTTGGTAACGTGAGTGACGCGGAATACATTACGGCTCTTTATGACGGAGAGATAAACTACGTTGACAGCAAAATGCAGGAGATCTTCGATCTGCTGGAAGAGCTGGGCATAGCGGAAGACACGCTTGTGGTCATAACCAGCGACCATGGGGAGAGCATGACAGAACACAACATTTACTGGGACCATCACGGGTTATACGAGACCACCACGCATATCCCCCTGATAATAAGGCTTGGGAAAAAATTCAAGCCCGCGAAGATCAGGGAAATGGTCCAGCATATTGACATAATGCCGACGATACTGGGGCTTGCCGGAATAAAGATAAAAGCGCGTATGGATGGTATGTCGCTTGCCCCGTTACTTGAAGGGAAGGGCGGGAAGGGTTACAAAGAAGTTTATCTGAATGAATGCCTTTACCAGGCAAAGGTCGCCATGCGCACAAACGACTGGAAACTGATACTCGCGGTTGACAAGGGAGTACATCCGGACACTCCTGACAGGGAATTGTATAGCCTTAAAGCCGATCCTGAGGAAAAAACAAACCTTGCCAAGAAGGAAAAGAAAAAAGCCGATGAAATGGAGAACACGCTCCTTAAATGGAGGGCTTCGCAGCTGGGCGGCAATCCGGATCCTGTGAAGGTTGAGGCAGGCAGGGGGCTTCCGGCGATCGCATGGGTGGACCGCGCTATGAAAAGTATAAACATGACAAGGGAGGAGTGGCTTTCTCGTCAAAAATACGTATAAGTCAAAATGCAAAATGCAAAATGCAAAAGTCAAAAGTTATAATCCGTGTAAATCCGTGGTTGAAAATGCAGTTATGAGTTTAAAGCAAAATTTTTCTCTGTGCCTCTGTGCCTCTGTGGTGAATTTTTTATCCGTTTGCATCCGTATTTTCTAATCCGTATGAATCCGTGGAGGTATTAACATGAAAAAGATCAGCTTGGACGGAACGTGGGAGCTGACGTATTTCCCGGAAGGGAAATTCAGCGTTAAGGATCCCGGAGAACTTTCAGGGATAAAGGCGAAAACCGTAAGCGCGAAGGTCCCGGGTAACGTGGAGCTGGACCTGGCGCGGGCAGGGGAAATACCCGATCCTTTTTACGGCGGGAATATTTTCAAGCTGCGCCCCTACGAGTTCTACGAATGGTGGTACACGCGTTCTTTTGAGGTTGAGGACATCGATAGGGTTTCCTTCCCGCATATCCATATCGCTTTTGACGGCATAGACTGCTTCTCGGAGATCTGGCTCAACAACAGGAAGATCGGCGAAACGGACAATATGCTGATAAAGCACTGCTTTGATGTTACGGACGTTGTTAAGAGTTGTTAAGAAAGGAAAGAACGAGATCGCGGTGAGGATAAGGTCAGCCGTGAATGAGGCGAGGAAATACACCTACGAACCCGTTGAGCAGGCGCTGCCCGTAAACCACGAATCCCTCTACGTCAGGAAAGCGGCGCATATGTACGGGTGGGATATCTGTCCCCGGGTGGTAAGCGCGGGCCTGTGGAGGTCCGTGGACCTGGAATTCCGCCCTCCTTCCGAAATAAAGGATATGTATTATTACACAAGCTCAATTGACGCCAGCAACGCGAGGCTGGGTATTTTCTGGCAGTTCCGGACCGACGAAAAAAGCCTTGAGGGGTTCTCGCTTAAAATAAGCGGCGAAAGCGGCGAAAGCGGCGAGCATAGGTTTGAAAGGACTATACCGCTTTATTTCGTCACGGGCTGGGAAACGATAGACGTCCAGAACGCGAAACTCTGGTGGCCCAGGGGATACGGCAGGCAGAACCTTTACGAAGTGAAGGCAGAGCTCATGAAGGACGGAAAAGTCGTTGACAGGAGATGCGACAGGGTCGGCCTGCGCACAATGGAACTTGTCCGCACTGATATAACCACGATTACAAACCCCGGAGAATTTCTTTTCAAGTGCAACGGCGTGCCGATAATGTGCAAGGGTTCCAACTGGGTCCCGGCTGACGCGTTCCACTCAAGGGACGCTTCCAGGTATAAAAAGATCCTGGAGCTGTTTGACGACCTGGGCTGCAACATACTGCGCAGCTGGGGAGGCAGCGTTTACGAGGACCACGCTTTTTACGACATTTGCGACGAGAAGGGGATAATGGTCTGGCAGGATTTTTCGTTCGCGTGCGCTCTTTACCCGCAGGAAAATGAATTTTTGAAAAGGGTGGAGATAGAAGCCGAATCCATTTTAAGGAAACTGCGCAACCACCCCAGCATAATACTGTGGAGCGGGGATAACGAGTGTGATATCTTCGCTTTTTACAGGGGGATAGACCCGGCGAAGAACCGCATTACAAGGGAAGTCCTGCCGCGGATGGTTTTCAAATGCGACCCGTTCAGGCCGTTCCTGCCCAGTTCCCCGTATTTCTCGCCTGAGGTGGTTAAAAGCAAGAACGGGGGACTTGTGCCTGAAGACCACCTCTGGGGCCCAAGGGATTGTTACAAGAGCAGGTACTACAGGGAATCGCTGGCGCATTTCGCGAGCGAAATGGGATACCACGGCTGTCCCAACGTTTCCAGCATCAAGAAATTCATTGACAGGGAATACCTGTGGCCATGGAAGGACAACCCGCAGTGGAGGGTGCACTGCACAGACCCGGTTGAGGGAGGCTCGTCCTACAGTTACCGCGTCAAGCTTATGGCTGACCAGATCAAGGAGCTGTTCGGCGAGATGCCTGAAAGCCTCGAAGAGTTCGCGCTCGCGTCCCAGGTAAGCCAGGCAGAGGCAAAAAAATTCTTCATCGAAATGTTCAGGATAAAAAAGTGGCGCAGGACAGGCATAATCTGGTGGAACGTGATGGACTGCTGGCCCCAGTTCTCGGACGCGATAGTGGATTATTACTTTTCCAAAAAGCTCGCGTACTGGTTCATCAAAAGGGTGCAGGTCCCGGTGTGCGTGATGGTTGACGAGCCTGATGACTGGAACTGCAGGATAGTCGCGGGGAATGATTCTCTTGAGCCGGCAGAGGGAAAATTCAGCATCAGGGACGCGGATTCCGGGGAAGCCCTGCTTAAGGGCAATTTTGAGGTCGGCGCGAACGTGAACAGGGAACTTGGGAAGATAAGGGTCAGCCGCGGCGACCAGAAAATGTTCCTGATAAACTGGGAGATAAAGGATAAGAAGTTCGGCAGCCACTACCTGCTTGGCACCCCGCCTTTCTCGCTGGAAAAATATAAGGGCTGGCTCAGGAAGATCGCGGAAATGCCGTTCCCCTTTGACGCGGACAAGGTCGGCCAATAAGACAGTCATGCGTCATGGGTCATGAGTCATGCGTCAAATCCACTGAATGCCCGAAGGTGCTGGATGCTGAATGTAGTAATCCGTGGAAATCCGTGTGAATCCGTGGTTTGACTGGAGGTTTAATGAATTATAAGTTGTTCTGGGGCGAAATGCACACCCATACCTATTGCGGCGGGGTTTTCGGAAAGATCGAAGAGGCGGCAGAGGTGGCGAAGACCCACCTGGATTTCTGGGCCCCGGGCGAGCACCATGACCACAAGGAATTCAACTGGGAAAGGATATGCCGGGTCGCGAGAGAGCATAATGACCCGGGAAAGTTCATCGTTTTCCCGGGCGTTGAACGCGGGGACATGGCAGGGGATTACAACGCGTATTTCCTGGACGATACGGTCAGTGTTCCCGCGCTTGAGACCTTTAAAAGCCTGGTGGATTTCGTTAAGAAGCAGGACGGCAGGGCTATTATGATCCCCCATCACACCGGGTACAAGGTCGGGTGCCGCGGCACGAACTGGAACGACCTGGATGAGAGCGTGATGCCGCTTGCCGAAATATTTTCCATGCACGGCTCCTCGGAGAGCGAATACGGATCATTTCCGATGGATCTTTTCTGGATGGGGCCAAGGGCAACAGAGGGAACAGCCCAGGCAGGCCTGGCAATGGGAAAAAAATTCGGGTTCATGGCTTCGTCAGACGGGCATGACGCTTACCCGGGCTGTTACAAAATGGGGCTGATCGCCGTGTACGCGAAAGAGCTTACCAGGGAATCGATCTGGGACGCGTTCAAGAAAAGAAGGGCGTACGCGGTCTCAGGGGACAGGATCAAGCTGGAATTTTCTGTTGATGGGCATTTTATGGGCGAGGAATACAAGGGCGGTAAAAAAAGAGAAATTAAGTCAAGGGTGATAGGCGATGACCTGCTTGACAAGATCGAATTCATTAAGAACAATGAGATTGTTTTTAGAACCAGCGCGCCTTTGAACCGTTGTTATTCCGAGAACCGTAAAGGTAAGTATAAGGTCCGTGTTGAATGGGGTTGGGGGCCAGGCGGAAAAGCGAAGTGGGATGGCAGGCTTGAGCTGAATGGCGGAAAAATAGTTTCAGCGGAGCCCTGTTTCGGTCCGCCCGCGCCAAATAAGATCATTTCACTGGCAGAGAAAACCTGCGAATGGCTTTCTCACACGGACAGCTCGTATTTCTTCCGCTGGAACTCAAACCGCAACGGCAGGGAAGGTACAAATTCAATAATTTTTGAGATAGACGGAAGCGCTGACACGGTGCTTAACCTGAAACTCAACCAGAAGGCCTGCTCTTATTCCATATCCCGGCTTATGCAGGGCTCTTGCATTGAGCTTGCAAGTGAGCCGCCCAAAGAAGGCGGCTGGAATGTGCTGAAATTCAAGCTCTACGAACCCGTCCCCGAAAGCCAGTACAAAGCAGAGATTGTTTTTGCGGATAATTCTATTCCCCACTTTGAAAAAGGGGGGCGAGGGGGGATTTCCGATTTCTATTATTTGCGCGTGACCCAGGCAAACGGCAACATGGCATGGTCCAGCCCCGTCTGGGTTGCCGGATAAACTTTATTAGTCATGGAAGTCCGCGCGTATGTGCTTGACTTTCGCGCGCAAATGTGATATAATATTAGATAGCTGAAGAGTTTCGGGAGGTGGAAAATGAAGAAAATAATACTGTGCGTTTCGCTGATCCTTTTGACGGCGGCAGCAAATAACGCCGGGGCGTGGGAGAAGGCGGGGTGGACAATGTCCCTGCCGGGTTATAATATGGGCACGTCCTATTCCTGCTACCAGCCGCAGCTTGGTGTTTTCATGAGAGATGAAATTGACTCTTTCCTGGGGCTTGACCCTGTGGCAAACCGCATGACGATCTGGAACCCCGCTTTCGTAGTCCGCTACTCAGTTACGCCCAACCTGCAGGTCGGCCTGCATTTTAACGGGCAGCAGGACCAGTGGACGAGCTCTGTTACAACCAATCCTGATTCTGTGACAACAAGGATCGACAGGAGCATTGCCTCACTTACAAGCTACCTTCCCACAGCTGTCCTGCTTTACAGGATCCCGGTGGCAAAGGGATACTTTTCGATTGGCGGCGGCCTGGGGTACTACGTTGTGAAGTACAGCGCGGGAAAGGATAACATAACAGTGGTTGAAAATCCCGTCGGGTCGAACACAACCACGTTCGGCCAGGTATTCGGAGTTGACGCCTGGGCCGGTAATTTCGGTACGCAGGCCCTTTTGGAATTCACATACCCGGTTTTCCGGGATGTTTTCTTCTTCTCTGTCAGAGCGGGATACGTGTTCTGCCTGATACCACAGCCTGCGGCGGTTGTGGACAACGAAAAAGGCTACAATTATTATGTTCCGGACATTGACCTGGGCGGCTTGCTTGCCACCGTGGGCTTCACCGCCGAATTCTAAAACCACAGAATTTAACCACGAGACTGTAGCTTTGCTGTCATTGCGAACAGAGTGAAGCAATCTCGTATTAGATTGCTTTGTCATTTCATTCCTCGCAATGACCAGGGTAAGGCGTTATTGAACTGCCCTTTAAGGATTCGGGGCAGTTTTTTATTTTTTAATTGACAATACCCGAAAAACATATATAATATGTAAATATCATAAAGTCTATCAAAGAAGGCTTGATTTGATAAAGTCTAATATAAAGAAAGAAAAGTATTACATGGGGCTGGCAATAGAACTTGCAAAGAAAGCGCGAAATCCCAGCCCCAACCCGTACGTCGGGGCAGTGATCGTAAAAAACGGCAGGATAGCCGGCAGGGGATTCCACCTGAAAGCAGGAGATCCGCACGCCGAGATCAACGCGATAAGAGATGCGGGCAAAAACGTAAAGGGTTCAACGCTTTACGTGAACCTTGAGCCCTGCGCTCACTGGGGCAGGACGCCCCCGTGCACTGACGCCATAGCAGAAGCAGGCATAAGGGAAGTTGTGATAGGAATAAAGGATCCCAATCCGCTCGTGAACGGTAAGGGCATAACCAGGTTAAAAAAAGCGGGCGTGAAGGTCAGTAGCGGGATCCTTGAACAGGAGTCAAGAAAGCTGAACGAAGTCTATACGCATTACATCATCCAAAAGATACCTTTCGTTCTTTTGAAAACAGCAATGAGCCTGGACGGCAAGATCGCGGCACGCACAGGCGAATCCAGATGGATCTCCGGCGAACAGTCGCGCAAATACGTAAAGCAGCTGCGCGCGAAGTTTGACGCGGTGTTAGTCGGAATAAATACGGTGCTGAGGGATGATCCGGAATTAACCACAGTTTACAAGTTTACAAGTTTACAAGTTTACAAGGAACCACTTAAAATAATAGTGGATAGCAGGCTGAAAATACCGCTCCGTGCGAAACTTCTGAAAAAGCCGGAAGAAGTAATTGTCGCGGCTACAAATAAAGCTCCTAAAAACAAAGCACGGCAGCTGGAAAGGCTGGGCGTCAGGGTTCTTGCAATAAAGGCAAAAAAAGACAGGATTGATATAAAGGCACTGATGAAGAAATTGGCAGAGATGGAAATTTCCTCCGTATTTATTGAGGGCGGCGGAGAAATTAACGCAAGCGCAATTGAGTCAGGTATCGTTGATAAAGTTCTATTTTTCATCGCCCCCAAGTTCATAGGCGGAAGAGACGCGAAAACCCCGGTTGAAGGCAGGGGCATTGCACGGATGGCGCAGGCAGCCCAGCTCCGCAATATAACCGTCAGGCGTATCGGCCTGGATATTATAGTTGAGGGGTACCTTTAAATAGCGTGTCAACGTGTCAGCGTATCAGCGTATCAAAGTTTAAAACTTATAAGTCAAAGGTCAAATCGCAAAGGTTAAAGCTCAAAAGTTAAAATAAAAACACCTTCATTTTTAATTTTGTTCCGAAGGAATCCCTTTGGGACATTTTTAATTGTAAATCACTGTAATCATCAGTTAATAATCACCGTAATCAATGGAGGAATAATGAAGATCGATAATCTAAGGAAAGAGATCGACAGCATAGACGCGAGGATACTGGACCTGCTGAACCGGAGAGGAACGAAGGCCCTTGATATCGCGCGGCTTAAATCGGCTGAAGGCAGGAGATATTACGTGCCCGAGCGGGAAAAATACATAATTTCAAGGCTTCTAGGGAAAAACCGCGGGCCCATCACGGAAGAAGGGCTTAAAATTATTTACCGCGAGATCCTTTCCGTATGCAGGAGCCTGGGAGCGCCCATAAGGGTCGCGTACCTCGGCCCCGAGGGTTCATTCTCGCACATCGCGGCCACGGAAAAATTCGGTTCATCCATAGAGCTCATGCCCGCGGCAAACATCGCCCATGTTTTCGTGCAGGTGGAGAAGAACGAGGTTGAGCTGGGGGTTGCCCCGGTTGAAAATTCGAGTGAGGGGGTCGTAACATACACGATGGACATGCTCGTGGATTCCCCTTTGAAAATAGTCAACGAGATAATACTCGAAGTTACTTATTACCTTGTTTCCAGGGAAAAAGACACAAAGAGCGTAAAGAAGGTTTATGTGCATCCGCAGGCATTCGGGCAAAGCCGCGTCTGGATGCGCAACAACATGCCCGGGGTGAAGGTTGTGGAGGTTGACAGCAACTCTGAGGCCGCAAGGCTCGCGTCGCTTGAAAAGAAGAGCGCCGCGATCACCAGCAAGTGGGCGGCGGAAATATACGATCTTAACATACTGCGCTCGCATATCGAGGATCTCGCGCACAACTACACAAGGTTCATTGTTGTTTCGAAAGAGAACGCGAGGCGCACGGGAAGAGACAAAACTTCGGTTATTTTTTCCCTCAGGCACAGGCCCGGTGCGCTGTATCACTGCCTGTCGGTTTTCTCGAAGTCCAACATCAACCTGACCAAGATAGAGTCCCGACCGTCGAAGAAGAAGGCGTGGGACTATATTTTCTTCATCGACCTTGAAGGGCACGCAGACGACAAAAAGGTTAGGAGGGCGCTTGGCAGTTTCGAGAAACTGTGCGTGTATATGAAGGTGCTGGGGTCGTATCCAAGAGAATAAACCGTTGAAAGTTAAAAGTTAAAGGTTAAAAGTTAAAACTCACAACCGACAACTGACAACTGGCAACTTGAATACAGGAGAGAAAGAGATGGAGAAATTAGCAAGGAAGTGCATACTGAAAATAAAACCTTATGTGCCGGGAAAACCAATCGAAGAGGTCGAAAGAGAACTCGGTATAAAGGAAGCTATTAAGCTTGCCTCAAACGAAAACCCGTTCAGCCCGCCCGCAGGCGTTCTAAAAGCCATAAAAGCTTATCTGCCCAGGCTGAACCGTTATCCGGATGACCATGGTTATTACCTGATCAACGCGCTTGCGAAAAAATTCGGGGTAAAAAGGGAGAACCTGATACTGGGATGCGGCAGCGACGAGATAATGGAGCTTATCACGAAGGCGTTCCTTGAGCCGGGAGAGGAAGTTCTGTTCGGGGACCAGTCCTTCGTTATGTACAGGATCATCACTCAGATAATGGGCGGTAACCCGGTCGCGGTGCCCCTGAAGAATTACACTTACGACCTCCCGGCAATGGCAAAGGCTGTTACGGACAGAACCAAGATAATTTTTATAGCCAATCCCAACAATCCCACGGGAACAATAGTAAAGGATAAAGAAGCCAGGGATTTCTTCAGGGATGTGCGCAAGGACGTGATCATAGTCTTTGACGAGGCGTACGCCGAATACGTTGAGGACAAAGAATATCCCAGGTCCCTTGAGATCATCCGCGAGAACCGCAACTGCATAATGCTGCGCACTTTTTCGAAGATCTGCAGCCTCGCGGGGCTGCGCATCGGCTATGGCATCGCAAGCCCGGGGCTTATCGCCTGCCTGGGCCGCGTCAGGCTGCCTTTTAACACGTCCAGCATTTCGCAGATCGCGGCGCTTGCAAGCCTTAAGGAAAAGAAATGGGCTTCGGAGATAAAGCGGATAAACAGCCAGGGAAAAAAATATTTGTACGGAGAGCTTGAAAAGATGGGCCTGGATTATATTCCGACCCAGGCTAATTTTATTCTTATAAAACTCGGGGATAAGGCGGCAAAGGCGGCCGAATCCCTTCTCAGGAACGGCATTATCGTCAGGAGCGGGCTGATCGGCGATTGCATACGCGTTACAATAGGCACGCAGGCAGAGAACAGGAAATTCGTAAAGGTACTGGGAGCAATACTAAAAAAGTAAAAGACCACCCTTGCCCATCCCTCTCCCTTCGCTTGCCCGCCAATCTTAGTGGAGGGAGGGAGAGGATTAAGGTGAGGGGGATCGGTTGTGGGCGTGTTTGATCTAAAGGGGAGAAAATGATGCAGGTCGCTTTCCTGCTTGGTTTTTTAATAATACTGATATCGCTGGTATCTGTTTTCTGGAACGGGTTCTGGAAAAGGATCGCGGAAGACGTAAAGACCGTGTTCCAGAAGGATCCCGCGGCGAAGAACATTTTTGAGGTTCTTACGTGTTACCCGGGGCTCCACGCTCTGTGGATGCACCGCATGTCGCACTCTCTTTTTCAGGAGGGTTTCTACACGATCGCCAGGATGGTATCGCACGCTTCCAGGTTTCTTACCGGGATCGAGATACACCCGGGCGCGAGCATAGGCAGGAGATTTTTCATTGACCACGGCGCGGGCGTGGTTATCGGGGAGACCTCTGAAATAGCGGATGATGTCCTGGTATACCAGGGGGTGGTGCTTGGCGGCACAAGCATCGAGAAGAAAAAGCGCCACCCGACCATAAAAGAAGGCGCCATCCTGGGAGCGGGCTCCGTGATCCTGGGCGCGATAACGATCGGCAAGGGAGCAAAAGTGGGCGCCGGCTCGGTTGTTGTCAAGGACGTTCCTGACGGAGCGACTGTTGTAGGCATACCGGGCAGGGTTGTAGAGCCGGGAGAGCTGCGGCCCAAGGTTGACCTGGACCACGGAAGGCTTCCGGACCCGGTAGCGGACGCTCTGCGCAAGCTCGAACAGCGGATCAAAAAGCTGGAGAATAAATGAAGATGTCGGCGATAAGAAACGATTACGGCGATTAATACAGAACATCAATTATTTATCGCTGAAATCGTGCTTGTATCGCTGTAATCAATATAAGGAATAATGAAAAAGATATTAGTGACTAACGATGACGGGGTGCACGCGCCCGGCCTTGAAGCCCTGATACAGGGGCTTTCAGGCCTGGGTGAAATAATCGCCGTGGTTCCCAACCAGGAAAGAAGTTCGGCAAGCCATTCGCTGACCCTTCACCATCCGTTAAGGGTCACCAGGGTCCGTAAAGATATCTACGTGACGACAGGAACACCATCGGACTGCGTTATTATAGGAATGATGGAAATACTGAAAGAAAAGGTTGACCTTGTTGTTTCCGGGATAAATAACGGCCCCAACCTTGGCGATGACGTGACGTATTCCGGAACAGTAGCCGCAGGCATTGAGGCTACCCTGAGGGGCGCGCTTTCTTTTGCAGTGTCAGTGGCAAGTTTTCGCGCCTGCAGGTATGACGCAGCCGCTGGATTTGCCGGCAGGCTTGCCGGGTACGTGTTGAAAAAAGGTCTTCCCGAAGGCACTTTTCTGAACGTGAACGTCCCGAATATCAGGCCCGCCGCGATAAAGGGCGTTCAGATAACCCGCATGGGAAAGAGGATTTACAGGGACGAGATGGTGCGCAGGCGCGATCCAAGGGGCGGGACATACTACTGGATCGGGGGGAAGGAGCCGTCCGCAGAAAAGGGATCCGGAACTGACTGCGCGGCAGTTGCGCGCGGTTGGATCTCCGTGACCCCTTTGCAGCTTGACCTTACTGATTACAAGTCGATCAAGGGACTGCGGAACTGGCGCATCAAGTATCCTTAGAGGATGATGCCAGCGATAAAAGATAGATTTCAGCGATTTTAATACAGTCATTTGTCGATCGTCATTTATCAAGAGCAGGATTTTAACTAATGACTAATGACGGTATTTATCGCTGCAATCGTTATTTAAAAATCGCTGTAATCAAGAAGTTAAAATGGACTATGAAAGAGAAAGAGAGGAAATGGTCAGGACCCAGGTAGAATTCAGGGGGGTTACTGACAGGCGCGTTCTCGATGCGATGCGCAGGATTTCTAGGGAAGAATTCGCCGGGGAAAAGTACAGGGCAGGCGCTTACGAAGACCACCCGCTTTCAATAGGGGAAGGCCAGACGATCTCCCAGCCGTACATTGTCGCCCTGATGACGCAGCTTCTAAGGCTAAGCGGCAAAGAAAAAGTGCTGGAAGTCGGCACCGGTTCCGGTTATCAGACAGCCCTGCTTGCGGAACTGGGCGGTGAGATCTACAGCGTTGAAAGGTGCGGGAAGCTCGCGCAGGGGGCGGCAAAAGTTCTGGAAAGACTCGGTTATAAAAACGTCCGCATCCTTGCCGGGGACGGAACAGAGGGATTAAAGGAATACGCGCCTTTCGACCGGATCATAGTGACAGCGGCAGCGCCGAAGGTCCCTGAACCGCTTGTTGAGCAGCTTTGTGAGGGCGGGATCATCGTAATACCCGCGGGTTCGCTTCATTCGCAGGAGCTGCAGGTTGTGGAAAAGAAGAATAATAAAATCCATATTACAAATCACGGCGGATGCGTTTTTGTTCCGCTCGTAGGAAGGTACGGTTGGCAGGAAAATGATATCTAATCAACGTGTTTTGCTTGCATATTTGATCCTGTGCGTAACCGCAGCGTTCTGCAACCGCGCATGCGGGGAAATCAGTTCGAAAGACATAGAATATAAAATTTACCTTTATCCCTCTGATGAAGCGCAGCCGCCGAAGCGTGCCCGCATACGCCGCGTTGCTTCAGTGCCGCCTTCGGTAAAAACGGTTGACTACAGTGTGTATACCGGTCTTGGCAGCATATATACCGATACTTTTCCGATAAGAGGGCTTCACGTGACTTCGTGGGCTGCCAGTTCTCTCGTTTCCTTTAACAGGCTTGTCGGGCTGGTAAACAGGACGGAGCTGAACGCGCTTGTTCTGGACCTTAAAGAGGCGGAGGGAAGGATCGCGTATGACAGCAGGCTTGATATCGCAAAAGAGCTGGGAACGCTGGAACCGATCGTTTCAAACATCGACGGGCTCATAACGATAATGAGGGAAAACAGGATCTTCCCCATAGCGCGCATCTGCGTTTTCAAGGATACGCTTCTTGCGCACAAAAAACCGGAGTGGGCGGTAAAAAACAAGAGCGGAAACATCTGGCAGGATAAAAAGGGCCAGTCCTGGCTTGACCAGTATAACAGGGAAGTCTGGGATTATATAGTTATGATCGCGGAAGAAGCGGCTCAGAGGGGTTTCAGGGAGATACAGTTTGATTACGTAAGGTTCCCCAGCGACGGACAAATATCCGACTGCGTATTTCCCGCAAAGGCGAATTTCGGAGAAACCATTTCTCCGGCGCGCGTTATTCGAAGATTCCTGGAATATGCAAAAAATCGCCTGAAGCCTTACGGCGTGGCTATTTCGGCAGACCTGTTCGGGCTTACGTGTTCTTCCCTCGATGACCTGAACATAGGCCAGGTGATCGAAGAAGTGGCGAAGGAAGTGAATTACGTCTGCCCCATGACCTATCCCTCGCACTACTACCGCGGGATGTATAACCTCCAGGTGCCGGAGGCAGAACCGTATAAGACTGTTTTCACAAGCATGAAAGACGTAAGGGTTAAACTCGGGGATACCAACCCGTGCGGCATAAGGCCGTGGCTGCAGGATTTTTCGCTGAAAGTGAAATACAACGCGTTCGAGGTGCAGGAGCAGATAAGGGCGGTCTATGAGAACGGCATAAGCGAATGGCTGCTCTGGAACCCAAGGTGCGTATACACGGAGGAGGTTTTAAGGCCTGAATCAGAGAGAAAGGCTGTAGCAAAGAAGATCCCGAATGGCGAAACGCTTACGAAGCGGATCGAATAATGTTTTACACCTACGTGCTAAGAAGCCGGAAAAATCAGAAATTATATTACGGTTATACAAATAATCTGGAGAAAAGGATTGTTGAGCATAATTCGGGAAAGGATGATTTTACACGTCATAACGGACCCTGGGATCTTGTATATTTTGAGGAATTTACTTTAAAAACAGAAGCATTAAAACAAGAAAGATTCTTTAAGAGCGGCAAAGGAAGAGAATACGTAAGAGGAAAATTAAATAATTTTCAAATCGGGGAATAGCCCGCCCAGCAAGATTGGCGGGTAAACTCCGCCTGGGTCAAAGACATCACTTATGTCTTTGACGGGTGGAAGAGCGGAGCGACATGCAATCATTCAGGCAGAGCACACAGGAAGCGCGCGCGGTTACAGTAATTAGGTATAAAAGTATTAGAGCGAAAATTCAAATCGGGGTGTAGCGCAGTCTGGTAGCGCGCGCGGTTCGGGACCGTGAGGCCCCCGGTTCAAATCCGGGCACCCCGATAGATTTTCGCAAAGCGAAAATCTGGAGCAATCGAACAATAGAAAATAGAGCAATAGATTAAGGAAAAAGTGAGATTGCGGTCTATTCTCTATTGTTCCATTTTCAGAAGAGCAAGCTATAACAGTGTAAATCCGTGGCTGAAATATTGGAGGGATCAGTGGCAAAGATCGTAATGATCGGCGCGGGAAGCATGGGCTTTACAAGAAAATTGATAATAGATATCCTTAATTTCAAGGCGCTCAGGGATTCCACTGTAGCGCTGGTCGATATAGACGCCGGAAGGCTGGATATGATAACAAGGTGGGCGAAAAAGCTCATTGAGCAGGAAAAACTGCCCGCGAAGATCGAATCATCTACAGACAGAAGAGAAGTTCTGAAGGGCGCGGACTTTATAGTCATAACCATCCGGGTGGGCGGGCTTGAGGCTTTTGAACTGGATGTGAGCATCCCGCGCAAATACGGCGTGAAGCAGGCGGTCGGGGACACGCTTGGGCCCGGAGGGGTTTTTTACGCGATGCGCACGATACCCGTGCTTCTGGGCATATGCAAAGATGCGAACGAGCTCTGCCCGGACGCCTTGATCCTTAATTATTCAAACCCGATGGCGATGAATACCTGGGCGATGCTGAAATACGGCCACGAAAAAACAATAGGATTGTGCCACAGCGTGCAGGGCACAGCAGGGCAGCTTTCCAATTATATAGGTGTCCCGTTCGGAGAGGTCTCGTACTGGGTCGCGGGAATCAACCACATGTCATGGTTCCTTGAGTTCAGGCACAAGGATGTTGACGCCTACCCGAAGCTGTGGAAGGCGCTTGAGAACCCCGATATCTTCAAGCAGGACCCGGTCCGTTTCGAGATAATGAAACATTTTGACTACTTCGTGACGGAGTCCAGCTTCCATATGGCTGAATACATGCCGTATTTCAACAAAAGAGAAGAGCTTATCAAGAAATTCAATACCCACGGCTGGATCTACCTTGAGCTCTGCAAGCAGGGCCTGGACCCGGCCGCGGAACAGATCAGGAAAGAAGTTGCCGGAGAGCAGAAAATAGATTTTTCTTCAAGCCCGGAATACTGCTCCTCCATTATAAACGCCGCGACCACGGGCATTTCTTACAGGATGAACGCAAGCGTTTTCAACAGGGGCATAATCTCTAACCTTCCGCAGGAGTCCTGTGTGGAGGTTCCCTGCTATGTTGACAAGACAGGGGTAAGGCCGGCATATGTGGGCGAGCTTCCCTTGCAGTGCGCTGCTCTTAACCGTTCCAGCATAAACGTCCAGGCGCTTGGCGTTGAAGCCGCTGTGGAAGGCAGCAGGCGCAAGGCGTTCCAGGCGATCTGCCTTGACCCGCTTACCGCAGCCGCGCTATCGCTGGAAGAGATCCAGAAGATGACGGACGAAATGTTCGAGGCAGAGGCGCAGTACCTGCCGCAATTTAAATAATGCAGTATCCAGTGGCCAGTATCCAGTGTCCAGCAAAATCATATGGATTTAATCACCGTAATCGTATTCAGAAATCACTGTAATCAAATTTTAATGAGGAGGTTTGGATGAAAGCGAAAGAGATAATGACGAAGAAGGTGGTAGCGGTTAAACCGGACACGACAGTGGAAAAGATAGCGAAGATACTGGCGGAAAAACACATAAGCGGCGTCCCGGTCGTGGACGACGACAACAGGGTGCTGGGGATCGTTACGGAGCACGACCTGCTGCTAAAGGACAAGATAAAGCAGGCAGTGCCCAGAATGGCGCTGTTCGGCCTGTTCGTTGTTCCGGACGAGCTGGTTAAAAAGGCGTACAAAGGCTACTGCAACGTGCACGCGTCGGAAATTATGAACAAGGGCGTCGTTACTTTTTCGGAAGACACCGATATCTCGGAAATCGCCGAAGTTATGCATAAAAAAAAGATCAACAGGGTGCCTATAGTAAAAGAGGGAAAGCTTGCCGGTATTGTAAGCAGGGCGGATATCGTCAGGTCAATGGTGAAGGATTCCTGCAGCACGCAATAATGCAAGATTTTAAAATCACCACAGAGACACGGAGACACAGAGTTTTTGCTTTAACTTAAATCTAATAATTCTCCGTGCCTCGGTGCCTCCGTGGTTATTATTGAAAACATTAATCTTAATTTGAGGTTTAACATGAAGTCATATAAAGAAGAGTTGTGGTTTAATACCAGGAAAAGAAGGGAATTCATAAATATAACTCCCCAGGTGGAAGAGGCTGTAAGGAAAAGCGGGATAAAAGAAGGCCTGTGCCTGGTCAACGCGATGCATATCACCGCAAGCGTTTTCATCAACGACGATGAAGGCGGGCTTCACCGGGATTTTGAGGAGTGGCTTGAGAAACTCGCTCCTTTCGGAAAAGAAAAGTATAAGCACAACCTGACCGGCGAGGATAACGCGGACGCGCACATAAAAAGGTCTGTTATGGGGCGCGAGGTCGTGGCTGCGGTCACGTGCGGAAAGCTTGATTTCGGCCCGTGGGAGCAGATCTTCTACGGCGAGTTTGACGGAATGCGCCGCAAGCGCGTGCTGATAAAGATAATAGGCGAATGATAATTCGTGCGTCGTGCATCGTTAAAAATAGTTTACACAGTTTATAAAGTTTACAGAGTTTACAAAGTTTTATCTGTGGAAATCTGTGTCAATAGGAGGGTTTAGGTATGGAAGATCTGAAGAAATACATCAGGACCATTCCAAATTTCCCAAAAAAAGGCATAATGTTCAGGGATATTACAACGCTCGTAAAGAACGGGAAGGCGCTGAAAAAAGTAGTGGACGCCATTGCGGCGAAATACAAAAGGCAGAAGATAGATGTTGTTGTGGGCGCTGAGTCCCGCGGTTTTATAGTCGGGGCGGGAGTTGCCTATAAACTTGGTGTAGGGCTTGCGCTTGTCAGAAAAAAGGGAAAGCTTCCCTTCAAGACGATCTCGGCCACGTATGAGCTTGAGTACGGCACAGACACCGTTGAAATGCATAAGGATGCCATAAAGAAAGGCCAGAGGGTCCTGATAGTAGACGACCTTCTTGCGACAGGCGGCACCGCGTCAGCCGCGGTTGACCTGGTCCGGAAACTCGGCGGCAGGATCGTGGGCATAGCGTTTATAATTGAGCTGGTGGACCTGAACGGCAGGAACAAGCTGAAAGGCTATGATATTTTTTCGCTTGTGGAGTATAAGGGGGAATAGCAAAGGGGCAAGGGACCAGATGCAAGGGACAAGTGTTGGAAAAGGATTTTTCTTTTAAATTAATTAAGCAAGGGAAATAAAGGGTGGGATTCGCCCGCCCATATCGCTTTTATCGATTGGGCGAAGCGAAATCTCGCTTACTTTAACCTGTAATCGTCTTCTGGATTGACGGATACGTGTCCGCCCATATCGCTTTCAGCGATTGGGCGAGACCTCGCCCGTTCATCCAGAGGATGAAACGGGCGGGGAGAGATGGCCGAGCGGGTCCCGATAACTGACGTTATCGGGACGGGTGGAAGAGTGGAACGACAGGCGTTCATTTATACAGAGCACCCAGGAACCGCATCACTTATGTTAACCGATGATTAATTGTAATATTTTGGGTTGGGATCCGCCCGTACCTTTCAGGTCGGGCGAGATCTCGCCCACTTGCCTATAAGGCAAGATGGGCGGAGAGATGGCCGAGCGGCTTAAGGCGTGCGCTTGGAGAGCGTATAACCTGAAAGGGTTCGTGGGTTCGAATCCCACTCTCTCCGCCATACTACGCTCTACCTGATTATGCACAGGAAGTGTACCGAGCTTCGAATGGCAGGTTTTTAAAAAGGTAAAAAAATGTATTATGTATATATTTTAAAAGATCAAGACAACAAAACATATATTGGTTCAACCAATAACATAGAAAGAAGACTCAGGGAACACGGGGAAGGTTGTTGTTATTCGACAAGATATTTTAAGAAAGCAGTTCTAGAAGCATATATTGCTGTGAAGGATGAGTCAACAGCAAGAAAGTTGGAAAAGTATTTAAAGGTAGGTTCAGGCAAAGCATTTCTTAAAAAGAGAATTTTAACTGACGAAGCCTCGGCGTAGTCAGTCCCACTCTCTCCGCAGTTTTTCGCTACAGCGAAAAACTAGAGCAATTGAGCAATGGAAAATAGAAAATGGATAAAGACAAAGCGATATTGCGGTCTATTTTCTATTGATCCATTTTCGGAAATTTTGCTATAGTTTATAGTCTAATGATCGAATAGAGGCTTAAATGGCTTACCTTACTTTAGCGAGAAAATACAGGCCGCAGGACTTCGACGGAGTTGTGGGCCAGTCGCACATTACACAGACCCTGAAGAACTCCCTTGAATCCGGCAGGATTTCGCACGCTTACCTTTTTAGCGGGCCCAGGGGCATCGGAAAAACTTCAACGGCAAGGATCCTGGCAAAATGCCTGAACTGCGAAAAGGGCCCCACGGTCAATCCCTGCGGTAAATGCTCTATGTGCCTGGAGATAACCGAGGGTTCGTCCATGGATATCGTTGAGATAGACGCGGCATCGCACAGGGGCATAGATGAGGCAAAAGATCTGATTGAAAAGGTAAGATTTGTATCAGGGGCCGCGCGGTATAAAATGTATATCATTGACGAAGTGCATATGTTAACCCCCCAAAGCTTTAACGCTCTCTTGAAAACCATAGAGGAACCTCCCCCAAATGTAATATTTGTTCTTGCCACCACAGCTCCGCATGATATCCCCCAGACGATCCTTTCGCGCTGCCAGTGGTTTGTTTTCAGGCGCATCTCGGTGCAGGATATGATAAAGCACCTGGCAAGGATAAGCAGCCTGGAGAAGATCAAGATCAGCGAGAGCTCGCTTTTCGCGATAGCAAGGCATTCGGAAGGTTCCCTGAGGGACGCTGAGGTGAGCCTTGAGCAGGTGATCTCATTCAGCGGCACCGACGTGCAGGATGAAGACGTAAGTGCGCTCCTGGGCGTGATAAAGCTTGATTTCTACAGGAACTATTTCAAAGGCATAATTACCGGGGATGTGCAGTCCGCGGTCAGCCTGACAGGCGAGATCATGGACAGCGGTTATGAGATAGACGATTTTATCCAGGGCTTGCAGGAATACGCGCGCAACCTTATAGTGCTCAAGGACGGCCAGGCCCGGGTTTCAGACGCGAATCTTTCCCTGGTTGACCTTCCGGTTGAGGACGTAAAAAAGCTGAAGGAAGAAACCGCGTGTTTCAGCGAGGAAGAACTTGTGTGGATGGTGGACGCGATCTCGCAGGCGCAGAAAGACCTGCACAATTTCGGGATGGGCGGCCAGGAAAGGCTGATACTTGAACTGATGGCGATAAGGCTGGTAAAGCACGGCATAAAAAAGCAGGCCGGTGCCGCATCGAAAAACCCGGAAGCCCGGCAGGTTGCTGTCCAGCCGACAAAGGATCATGCTCCTGTTCCTCCTCCCCCTACTGTTCCGCATCCTGCTCCGCAGGAGCAGGACAAACCGAAGGTTGTTCCTGCTGTTGCGCCAAAGGTTGGGCAGGCGCAGCCCGCTTCGCGCAGCGATAACGAAGATCCCCGTCCTGCACCGGCCCCAAAGGAAAAAATTGCGCCCGGGCATAAAGAAATAAGCCTTGAAGCAGTGCTGGAAGGATGGGGAAGTTTTGTGCAGATCATTAAGGAAAAAAAGCCGGGTATGGCTCAATTTCTGGAAGAGGCAAGGCCGAAGGAGTTGAAAGAAGGCACACTCACGGTATCTTTCAATAAAGAACTTGAGTTCCAGAGAAAAAGGGCAGAGGAAAAAGAGGATAAAAGTTTTATTGAGTCAACGCTTAAAGAAGTATACAGCGTGCCTTTGAAGATCAAGTACCTGCCCGGCGATCACGCGCAGGAAGAAAAGATCAAGAAGGCCGAGGATGAGCCGCTCTTGAAAAAGACGCTTGAGATTTTCAAGGCAAAAATAGTGGACAGAAAGAAAATCCAGTGAGGAGGTCTTTATGAAGAAGATATTTATGTTTTTGGCGATTGCATTAACTTTCAACTTTTCCCTATGGGATCCCTTTGGGACAACTTTTTTAATTTCAAACTGTTTCTCGCAGGAGAAAGGGCTTGTGGCTTACTGGAGTTTTGACGAGGGCTCAGGCAAAATTGCCAAGGACGCGGCGGGCAAGAACAACGGTGATATTATCGACGCGGAGTGGACAGCGGGGAAGGTTGGGAAAGCGCTTAAATTCAGCGGCGAAGGCAGTTTCATAGATATTCCCGTTTCTGACAGCCTTAACATTGACGGTTCGGTTACGGTGGAGTTGTGGGTGAAGCATGAAGGGGATGAATACAAGGAATGGGAATGCATACTTGCAAAGGGCGATCACGCTTACAGGCTGCATATCCGCCCGGGAACTTTTGAATTTGATTTCGGGGTGAATACGGGCGGCGAATTCCACGACCAGGTTTCCGGCATAAAACCCGAACCCGGCAAGTGGTACCACGTCGCGGGGACATATGACGGCGCTAAAACATGCGTATATGTTAACGGAAAGCTTGCCGCTTCAGGCGCTGAATGGTCCGGGCCCATAGACACAAACGACCTGGACCTGTATATCGGGGACAACAGCGAGGCAACAGGCAGGTTTTTTAAGGGGATCATAGACGAGGTAAGGATCTACAGCAGGGCGCTTTCCGAAGCAGAGATAAAAACGCGCTACGATAAGGAAAAATAGGCTATATGGAACAGGATCACGCAGGCGCGGCCCAGGCAGCAGGAGAGGTTTTTTACAGGTTTATCTGGACCGCCTACGACAACCTGGGAAAGCTTATACTGGCCAATGTGCTTTGGTTCGCCATGACGGTTCCCTTTTTCACCGTGTTTTTGTGCAGGCGCAAAATGCCTGATGCTCTCTATTTTGCCGTGTTCCTGGGTTCCATCCTGCTTTCCGCGATCGCTTATTCGTCGGTTGCCGGCCTTACGTTCTCGATCGCAGAGGGCAGGGACACGGATGTTATAAGGGAATTTTTTTCCCGGATGAAAAAGAGCTGGAGGAAGTCCGCGGTCCTTAGCCTGGCAATCCTGGCAGTCGCGCTTGCGGCTGTCGCTGACATAAGGTTTTATGCCGGGGTGAGAACAAGCGGTATTTTAAGGGTGATCCTGACCGGGGCCGGTATATTTATACTGTTTGCTGCCGGGATGATGCAGGATTATATTTTTCCGCTTCTTGCCCAGAGGGACATTAAAGCCGGGGATAACCTAAAGACAAGCGCGGCCCTTGTTATTGACAACTTCGGTTTTACGTTTATAATTTTCTTCCAGGGGTTGCTGCTATTTTTCATTTTCGGCGTTTCGCTTGTCGGAATCCCTTTTTTCTTCGCGTCTTTTCCCAGCCTGCTTTTCAACACCGGATTGAAAGTACTTTCAGTAAGAAAGTACGGGATGCCCGGAGAGCTGAGGGACGAAAAAAGGGGATGGAAGGAATTCTGGCAGCCGTGGAAAACATAAAAACAGTGTCAGCGTGTCAGCGTGTCAGAGTGTCAGAGCAAAAGCAAGGAATTGATTGTAACTCAGGGCTTCAGCCCTGATTTAGATAATCATTGTAATCACAAGTTAAAAATCACTGTAATCAGTTTCTTAAAAAAAGGAGGGGAAGATGTTAACTTTTATCGGTGGTATCGTGGCGTTAGTCGTCGGTGCGTGGTTGTGGACAATTACAATAGCCGGGCACCAGTTATTCAGGCTTTTTCTTAAGGCGCTGGCAGCCGTAGTGCCATTCTGCCTGGTTATGATGGGGATCGTGGGGATAATCGCGGGTATTTCAAGCATTAAGGAAAAAGCCGCGGAGAAAAAGGAAGAGAAAAAAGAGCCTGTTCCGGAAGAAAAGAAATAGGGTTACAGGTTCAGTCCCTGCTACGCTCTTCGAGCTTCGCAGGGCAGACGGTTTAGAAAATACGGATTCGGACGGATAAAAAATCTGAATTTATTCGGATTATTATCCGTATGCATTCGTTTAGTTCATCCGTATGCATCCGTAAAGACGAATAGAATGAGGAGTATATGAAAATATCAAAGGTGAAGGCCAGAGAAATACTCGACTCAAGGGGCAACCCGACGGTAGAGGTGGACGTTATTCTGGGGAACGGCGTGCTGGGCAGGGCAGCGGTCCCGTCCGGAGCGTCAACCGGCGAGCATGAGGCGCTTGAGCTGAGGGACGGCGACAAGGGCAGGTACCTGGGTAAAGGAGTCCTGAAAGCGGTTGAGAATGTGAACTCGGTGATCGCCGGGAAAATTACGGGAATGGACCCTGAAAAGCAGAAAAAGGTTGACAGGGCGATGCTCGACCTGGACGGCACTGAGAACAAATCTAAACTGGGGGCGAACGCTATACTGGGGGTTTCGCTGGCTGTGGCAAAGGCCGCGGCAAACGCGAACAAAATGTCCCTTTACAGGTATCTCGGAGGAACGAAGGCAAGGATCCTGCCAGTTCCTCTGATGAACATCCTTAACGGGGGCATGCACGCGGACAACAACCTGGATCTGCAGGAATTCATGATAGTGCCGGCAGGGGCCAATTCATTCAGGGAGGGGTTGCGCTATGCCACCGAAGTTTTCCACACGCTGAAGAAAATATTGAAGGAAAAAGGCGAGGAGACCTCAGTGGGGGATGAGGGCGGTTTTGCCCCCAACATGAAATCAAACGAAGAAGCGGTCCAGGTCATCGTGCAGGCCATCGAGAAGGCAGGGTATAAGCCCGGGAAGGACATCTATATCGCGTTTGACCCCGCGGCGTCCAGCATCTACGACAGCAAGAACGGCATGTACGAATTGAAGGGTGAGGGGCGTTCGCTTTCAAGCGCCGACATGGTGAATATGTTCGGCGAATGGGTTGAAAAATACCCGGTTGTTTCCATTGAGGACGGGCTTGCGGAGGATGACTGGGACGGCTGGAAGAAGCTCACCGAAACGCTTGGCCGTAAGGTCCAGCTTGTGGGTGACGACCTGTTTGTCACCAACGTGAAGCGCCTGCAGATGGGAATTGACCGCCAGGTGGCAAATTCGATACTTATAAAGGTCAACCAGATAGGCAGCCTTACCGAGACCCTGGATACCATAAAACTCGCGAAGAGCGCCGGGTACACCGCTGTTATCTCGCACAGATCCGGGGAAACCGAAGACACAACGATAGCCGACCTTGTAGTGGCGACCTCAGTCGGACAGATCAAGACTGGTTCTTTGTGCCGCAGCGAGCGCGTAGCGAAATACAACCAGCTGCTGCGCATCGAAGAGGAACTGGGCAAGAAAGCCGAATACTACGGGACAAGGATCCTTAAAAAATAGGGATTAGTGATCAGGGATCAGATATTAGGGAAGGAAATAAAAAAAGCCGCGGAGGAAATTCCGCGGCTTTTTTAATAATGGGGACAGTCCCGTTCTACCGCTTTCGGCCGGTAAACGGGACAGTCCCCTGCTTTATAAGCAGTTCCGCGATCTGGACGGCGTTGAGAGCCGCGCCCTTGCGCAGGTTATCTGAAACCACCCACAGGTTGAGCCCGAAAGGTATTGATCTGTCCTCGCGTATCCTTCCGACGTATACAGGGTCTGTGCCCGCTGCATCAACAGGCAGGGGGTATTCCGATCTTGCGGGGTCATCAACCACTACGACCCCCGGAGCTTTCCGCAGGATCTTTTTCGCTTCGCTGGCAGTCAGTTTTTTTCCGAATTCAAGGTTCACTGCCTCGGAATGGCTCACGAATACGGGAACCCTGACGCAGGTTGCGGTCAGAGGCATCCGCGGTTCGTCCATGATCTTGCGGGTCTCGTTAACCATCTTCATTTCTTCCTTAGTGTAGCCGTTCTCTTCGAACTTGTCAATGTGGGGGAAGAGGTTGAAGGCGATCTGGTGGGGAAGAACCTTACCTTTTTGGGACAGTCCCGATTCTACCCCCCGATGTCCATCGGGGCGGTAAATCTGGGACAGTCCCCACCCTGAGGCTACGATTTTTTTTGTTTCCGCCTTCATTTGCTCAACGGCCTCTTTACCCCAGCCGGATACTGACTGGTACGTTGAAACCACGATCCTTTTGATGCCTGCCTTAAGGTGCAGGGGGTATATCGCCACCACCATCTGTATCGTGGAGCAGTTGGGATTGGCTATTATGCTTTTATGCTCAAACGCGGCATCAGGATTGACCTCGGGAACGACAAGAGGAACATCTTTGTCCATCCTGAACGCGTTGCTGTTGTCGATCACCACAGCCCCGGATCTTGCCGCTACCGGGGAAAATTCCTTGCTCAGTTCAGCCCCGATCGAAAACAGGGCATAGTCTATCCCTTTGAAGGAATTATTACCCAGGATCTCGACCTTCCCGGTTTCGCCTTTGAATTTTAAGTTCCTGCCCGCGGAGCGTTCGGAAGCAAGCAGCCGGATCTTTTTAACAGGGAACCGGCGCCGCTCCAGGGTCCTCATCATTTCCTGCCCTACAAGCCCGGTTGCGCCTACCACCGCCACATTATACTGCTTCACGGTAACTCCTTAAAAAATAACCACGGAGACACTGAGACACGGTCGCCCCTGCGGCGACCCGCCGATGAGGCGGGAGACTATCTTAAAAATATTTTCTCTGTGCCTCTGTGCCTCTGTGGTTCATTTTGTGTTTTTAATGAATTTGCAGACCAGGTCGCCGACCTCGCTTGTGCCCATTCCCATTTTACCTGCCGCAAGGTCCTTGATATGCCCTTCATTTACGATCTTAATGACGGCGTCTTCAACTGCCTTTGCCGCTTTTGCCTCACCAAGCGTTTCAAGCATCATTCCGGCAGCGCAGATCGCCGCCAGCGGGTTTATCATGTTCTTGCCGGCGTATTTGGGAGCGGAGCCGTGTATGGGTTCAAACATCGATACTCCTTCCGGGTTAAGGTTCGCGCCTGCGGCGATCCCCATCCCTCCCTGTATCACAGCGCCCAGGTCCGTTATTATGTCCCCGAACATGTTGCACGTGACTATGACGTCGAAATATTCGGGATTTTTTACCATCCACATGCAGGTCGCGTCCACGAACGCGTAGTCCTTCCGGACGCCCGGAAATTCATTTCCGACTTCCGCGAAGGTCCTGCGCCAAAGGTCGTGGGCGTACGTCAGGACATTCGCCTTATCGCAGAGCGTGAGCATTTTTCTCCCGCCCCGCTTTTCCGTAAATGCGTAGGCAAACCTTATGATCCTTTCAACGCCCTTCCTGGTGTTTATGTCCTCCTGGATGGCGACTTCGTCAGGGGTGCCTTTTTTCAGGAATCCGCCCGCGCCGCAATACGCGCCTTCGGTGTTTTCCCTGACAACAACGAAGTTAATATCCGCAGGCCCTTTGTCTTTCAGGGGAGTCCACACGCCGGGATAGAGTTTGACGGGGCGCAGGTTCACGTATTGGTCAAGGGCGAACCTTATTTTTAAAAGCAATCCTTTTTCAAGCAATCCCGGTTCAACCCGGGGATCGCCGACAGCGCCCAGGTAAATAGCGTCCGCCTTTCTGAATTCTTCGATGGCGGAATCAGGAAGGATCTCTTTTGTCCTGATGTATCTTTCCGCCCCGAAATCGTAATTGATGCGGTTGAATTTCAGCCCGAATTTGCCGCTTACCGCGTCCAGGATCTTCGATCCCTCGCGTATTATTTCGGGGCCGACCCCGTCGCCGGGCAGAACCGCTACGTCATAACTTTTTTTATTGCTGTCCTTCACCTGTTTTCTCCTTTTCCTGTGCCTCAAGCCTTTTCATTATGCTGGTTTCTGTCTGCGTCTTGTCCACCGGTATATCAAGCGTTATGGTCCTTTTACCGCTGGAAAGCTTTACGGATCTTCTGTCTATTGAAACCACCTTGTAGCCGTCTATCACGTCGTTCAGCTGGAGTATCTGGTTATTGATGACAACGGATGATTCCCCGTTTTTCGACTTGATGGTGCCGTTCAGTGTGAACGGGGAGGCATTTTTCATTTCTTCCCTGGAAAAACCGGATGTATAGTCAGCCATGTCGTCGGGCGTAAATTTTATGGACCCGAAATATTTTTCGATCCCTACAGCCGGTGCCAGGGGGTCTCTCCTGCCCCTTGAAGAATAATCAAACCTCTGCGCAAGTTCCTTTGCCTGCAGTTCTTTCAGTAGTTTCTGCGTTCCTGACGTTGCCTGCGTGGATTGTTTGACCGCTGCCGCAGGCACTGCGGCTTTGGGAGCCGGGGCTTGTACCTTCGGCTGTTTTGCGGCCGGTTGCTGCGGCGCGGCCGTAGGTGCCTGCGGAACTTGTTTCTCAAGGGCGCGTACCTTGACATTGGCAGTTCCGGGCGGCACAACGCCTTTTTTGCGCATGTCCGCTATTTCCTGCATGGTATATTTTTTATGAGGCAGCAATGCTTTAAAACCGCCCTTCCTCCGCACGAAGATGAACAGGCATATAACCGCGTAAGCGGCTATATTTATTATGATGATCAGTTTTTTCAGCTTGGGGTTCATTTTTTCCTCCTACCATTCAGAAAAGGTTTCGCCTGAAACATCGTTCCCGCTGCGTATAACCAGCACCAGCCCCACCTCTTCATGGTCCAATTTATAGATGTAGAACCAGCCGTCCCATCTCTGTGTGTAAAGGTCGGTAACGAATGTTTCGTCCGTGTCTTCAAGCATGGTGACCCAGTTGCCGGGAAAATTATCATCCTCGCCCGGGATCAGGTTAGTAGGGATCTTCCTGAGGTAGTTGGAAGCAGGGGCGATGATCTCGGAGCTGCCGCCCCGGTCGGTTCCTGTATGTCCAATTGCGTAATCCCCGGCCACTATCTTTGAGGGGAAATGGTTTGTGTCAACGCTGTACATTGACATGGCATCCCTGAGGATCCGCAGGTTTTCCTTTGTGACTTTTTCCCTTGCCCTCTGGATATAAGTGAGACCGTTTTGGATCGAAATGACTGACAGTATCCCGATGATGTTCACTACTATCATCAGTTCAACAAGCGTAAACCCGCCCTGGCCTTTCCCGGATTTAATTTTATCGAACATACAGCCTCCTTGTATAATAATTAGCGAAGAATATGGTCATCCCATTCAATAATGGGGTTGTTCGTTCCTATGGAGCACGTCGGGGTTTCCCCGATGACCAGCATGCCTGCGGTACAGCCTTCGTTTTGATATGTTCCGCCCGAAGGGCACCTGGGCGTTCTCTTTATATACGTGGGCACAAGCTCTTCGGCACTAAGGATATCCCCCTTATTCTTGTTGCTGTCCATGGCATACTGTTCAACCGACATTTCTATCTGCCTGAGGGTTCTGCTGCACGCCTGCGCCCTGGATTTTTCTCTCATCGAGAAAAAGTTGGGCACGGCTATAAGTATGAGAAGCGCGATGATCCCGAATACCACAAGCACTTCAATAAGCGTGTATCCCTTTATATCTGCGGTCTTCATGCCGGTTTCTCTATTTTGTATCTTGCTGTCAGGACCTGGAGTTTTTCCTTTACCATTCCCAGCTTCTTTTCTATATCAACGGCGTTTTCCAGGCTGATCTCTTTTCTTTTTATGTCCGCCTCAAGCTCGCCGGCGATCAGGGTTATTTCCTTAGCCAGTTCACGGTCTTCCTTAACGATCTCCTTCAGCCCGCATATCATCTGGTTTATTGACCTGACAAGATCTTCAAGCTCATCGCCTTTGCGCAGGATTATGACGTGCGTCAGATCCCCGGAACCCACAGCTTCCTTAAGGTTCCTTTCTATCCTGTAAAGCGGCCCGGCGATCTTGTGCGAGATAAGGATGCTGGCAAGCACTGCAAGCACGATCAGTATTATCAGCTTCCACGAAATGCTGAACTGGAAAGCCTGTAATACAAAACCGATATTCCTTTCAGGTATATTCAATTTTGCAAGCAGAGGAGGCAGTAACGCGTCCACCGTCGTGTATACAAGCAGTATGGTCAGGAGTATCCAGAACAGTATAAATATCGTGTACCTGAACTGGAAGCCTTTTTTTACGATATATTGCCGCCTTTTGAAAAGCTGCTTCATTTTGTTACCGCCTTTTGATTTTTTCACCCGTATAATCGCTGAGAAGTTTCAGCGCGCAGAACTTGCCGCACATGGTGCACGGCCCTGCTGAACGCGCTTTTCCTTTATACCTGCCTGCTTTTTCAGGATCGATGGCAAGCCTTATCTGTTCTTTCCAGTTAAGCATGTGCCTGCTTGCGGACATGCGCCTGTCCCATTCCAAAGCTCCTTTTACGCCTTTGGCAATGTCCGCCGCGTGCGCGGCGATCCTGGACGCGATAACGCCTTCTTTCACATCATCAAGCCCGGGTAGTTTCAGATGTTCAGAGGGGGTCACATAGCAGAGATAATCAGCTCCGCTTGCTGCCGCTACCGCCCCGCCGATCGCGGCGGTGATGTGGTCGTAACCGGGAGCTACATCCGTCACAAGGGGCCCCAGCACGTAGAACGGCGCACCCCCGCATATTTTCTTTTCAAGCCTTACGTTTTCCGCTACCTGGTTCAGCGGAACATGCCCGGGCCCTTCTATCATGACCTGCACGTTTTCCTTCCATGCCCTGCGCGCAAGCTTGCCCAGAATCCGGAGCTCGCACAGCTGGGAGCTGTCTGTAGCGTCAATGATCGAGCCCGGCCTGAACCCGTCTCCCAGGCTGAGAACAACGTCGTATTTCTTTGCTATTGACAGGAGCCTGTCAAAATTCTCATAAAGCGGGTTTTCTTTTTTGTTATGCAGCATCCATTCCGTGATCAGTGTGCCGCCGCGGCTGACTATGCCCATAAGGCGCGGGTTTCTTTTAAGCGCCTGCAGAACCCTGCGCGTCACGCCGCAGTGGACAGTGACGAAATCGACGCCGTCACACGCGTGCTTTTCTATGCTTGAGAAAATATCGTCTTCGGACGCGTAAACTACCGAACCTTTTTTCCTGCTTGCTTCTATGAATGCCTGGTAAACCGGGACCGTGCCCACGGGAACAGGGGATTTGGCAAGTACCGCTTTCCTTACCCTGTCGGTGTTGCCGCCTATACTGAGGTCCATCACCGTGTCGGCGCCGCACCTTACCGCGATCTCCAGCTTTCTGAGTTCTTTTTTTATATCCGCGCAGTCGGGCGACGTTCCGATATTGGCGTTGACCTTTGTGCGCAGGCCCGTGCCTATGCCCAGTGGTTTTATCTTTTTCCCGCGTTTTGAATTGCAGGTTATTACGATCTTCCCCGAGGCTATTCCCTGCCTGAGCGTCCTGGCATCTATTTTTTCATCGCGGGCAACCGCGCGCATTTCCGCGGTTATTCTTCCTTCCCGCGCAGCCTTCATCTGCATTCAACACCTCTATTTCAGCCACGGATTCACACGGATAATCAAAGAAATATCAGCCAAGAAATTAAGATTTTAAAATAAAGTTTGACACTGTGCTAAAGCATCACTGATTTTTCTGTGCAAATCTGTGTCAAAATGGTTTTATTTTTTATTGAATTCTTCCCAGAGTTCCGCAGGCATCCTGTCACCGAATTTTTCAAAAAATTTCCCGGCATCTTCTGTTTCCCGGTCCCATTCACCCGGGTTTACTTCAAGCAGTTCTTCCAGTTTTTCCGCCGGAACATCCAGGCCGCGGGTGTCGATGTCCCCGGGCCGCGGCACAAGGCCTATCGGTGTCTCCCTTGCTCCCGCCTTGCGGTTTGTTCTGTTTATGATCCATTTCAGGATCCTGATGTTCTCGCCGAAACCGGGCCAGATGAATTTTCCGTCTTCATCTCTCCTGAACCAGTTGATGAAAAATATCCCGGGCGGATCTTTCATTTTTTTCCCGATATCGAGCCAGTGCCCGAAATAGTCGCCCATATTGTAGCCGCAGAACGGTATCATTGCCATCGGGTCCCTGCGGAGCGCGCCGATGCTGTGTATCGCGGCAGCGGTTGTTTCCGAGCCCATCCTGGCTGCGGAAAATACGCCGTGCTGCCAGCCGAAGCTTTCATATACGAGCGGTATGAGTTCTGTCCTTCTGCCGCCGAAGATTATTGCGGAGATCGGGACGCCTTTCGGATTATTGAATTCCCTGGAGACAACAGGGCACTGCGATATTGCCGCCGTGAAACGGGAGTTGGGATGCGCGGCCTTGCTGTCCTGTTGTAAATGGTCCCACCTGCGGCCCTGCCAGTCAAGTACGTTTTCAGGCACAGGGCCGTCACGGCCTTCCCACCACGGCTCGTTCCTGTCAGCATCCAGAGCGGTGTTTGTGTAAAGGGTGGGGTAGAATGTTCCCGCTTTCAGTGTCCTGACCATGTTCGGGTTTGTTTTCAAAGAGGTGCCGGGCGCCACCCCGAAAAGCCCGGTTTCCGGATTTATGGCCCACAGCCTTCCGTCCGGGCCGACATTCATCCATGCGATATCGTCACCCACCGTCCATATTTTGTAGCCGGGTATGGAGGGCTGCAGCATGGCAAGGTTGGTTTTTCCGCAGGCGCTTGGCAAAGCGGCGACAACGTAGGTTATCCTGCCTTCAGGATCTTCGATGCCTATAATTATCATGTGCTCTGCCAGCCAGCCTTCCTTCAGCCCCAGCCAGGAGGCAATTCTCAAAGAGAAGCATTTCTTGCCCAGGAGCGCGTTGCCGCCGTATCCTGAGCCGATGCTCCAGACAAAATTCTCGTCCGGGAAATGCATTATAAAGCGTTTTTCAGGATCAAGATCACCCACGGAATGGAAGCCCCTGACAAAATTTTCCGATCCGCCTATCTTCCTGACAACGCCTTTGCCCAGGCGCGTCATTATGCGCATGCTTACAGCGACGTAGGAGATATCGGTGAGCTGGACGCACGCTTTCGCGTACGGTGAATCGGGATGGCCCATCATATACGGAAGGACGTACATCGTCCTTCCGCGCATGCACCCCTTTGACAGCCTTGAAAGCTTTTCTTTTGCCTCAAGGGGCGGCATCCAGTTGTTGTTGGGTCCGGCAGTCACTTTGTCCGGGTGGCAGACATAGGTCAGGTGTTCGGTCCTTGCCACATCGGTCGGATGGCTCCTGTGCAGGTAACTGCCGGGAAAAGAAGACCTGTTGAGCTCATGGAAGACGCTGTGCCCGTTTATTTTTTCTTTTGTAAGGCCGGCCTCAACTATTTTGCGCGCTTCTTCTTCGGTGCCGTCACACCAGTAAATACTTTCGGGTTCTGCAAGCCCTGCCTGTTCTTCAACCCATCGTTCGAGAGGTGTTGCCACTATTTGTCCCTTCTGTAATACAATTATGAGTTATGAATTATGATTTATGAGTCAAAGGCATGGATTTTCATTTAAATTAATAATCTTGCTGTTGATTCATAACTTATAACTCATAATTCATAATTGATTTACATAATTATTCCCAGTCAAGTTCCTTTACGTTATGCCTTGTGACTTCTTTTACGGGATATATGTGAAAAATTATCTCCTCGGGTTTGAACCAGAGCTTTATTTCCCTTTCGGCGTCTTTTTCGCTCGAGGACGCGTGTATCGCGTTCTCGTAAACCCCGCTGGTCGTTATCCTCCCGTAAGAGCCCCTTATGCTTGTAGGGTCGGCTTCTTCGGGATTGGTCGCGCCTGCAAGCTGCCTGACCTTCTTTATCGCGTCCTCGCCGTGGTAAACCATCGCGATCACCTTGCGCCGGCCATGGAACTCTCCTTGTATATACTTTAATAAATCCTCAAAAAAGGGTTTGTCCTTTAATTCGCTGTAATGTTCTTCCGCGAGCTTCCTGCTGACCTTGACGACTTTCGCCGCCGCGATTTCAAGCTTTGTCTCGGAAAGGCGCGAGAGTATGTTGCCTGTCAGGGACTTCTTCAGCCCGTCCGGTTTTATCAAAATAAGGGTCTGCTGGACCATGGTTCCTCCTAAATATTTTAATATTATACCACTATTTCTGTTAAAAGTCAAGAAAACTTGACAAATTAACTAAATAGTATATAATATATAACCTTGAAAATAAGCCTTCAAAGACCAAAAACAGGGCCCTTGTCCTGTTTTTCTTCTTTAAGGGAGGGCATATGAAAGTCAAAGATATAATGACCAGAGAGGTTAAAACCCTCAGTCCGGATATGTCGGTCAAGGACGCCGCGGTAAAACTTTTTACGCTGCAGATAAGCGGCCTGCCTGTGGTGGACGCGGAAAACCGCGTTGTGGGGATGTTCACCGAAAAAGACATCATAAAGATGGTTCTGCCGTCAAATATAGAGCAAGTAGAGGGTCTGACCCAGCTTTTCGGAGGGGAAGCCCTTGAAAAGAAATTCGCCCGCACAGCGGACATCAAGGTTTCGGAGGTAATGCGCAGGGAAGTGATCTGCGTGGATGAGGATACGGATGTCGCGGAAGTGGCGAAGATGATGATCGTCAAAAAGGTGAGGAGGATCCCCGTGGTCAGGGATAACAAGCTGGCCGGCATCGTTGCAAGAGGGGATATCGTAAAACAGCTTTTGAAGAAAGAAGGTTTATAAACAATGGATAACAACGGCGAACGCGCGGAAATAACCAGTAAGCCCAAGCATATATGGAGAAATTTTTCTCTGCTTCTTCTTATTGTGGTCCTGACAGGTTTTTTAGCGCACAGCAGGAACATGTCATTCAGCCAGGTTCTTGCCATTTCGCTTTTTACTGCCACTGTCCTGGGCACGCTTCTGTTCTGATCCTTCAGGCTGTCGATAGCGTTTGTGGGTATAGGCATACTGCTTGCGACAAAGACGCTTGACGTAGAGAATTTTGTAAAGTTCTCATCCCTGGATGTCATATGTTTCCTTGTGGGAATGATGACCATCGTGGGGATGCTGAAGGATGTCGGGTTCTTCAACTGGATCATGATGAAGCTTATCAGGGGCGCGAAGGGAAGCGCGACCAGGTTTCTGACCCTCCTGTGCGTTTCTTCCACCCTTCTCGCATGCCTGGTTGACGAAGTGACCTCCATTATATTTATTGCCGCGATCATCCTGGAAGCCTGCGATTACTTTGAGGTAGACCCGACTCCCTATATAATCAGCAGCGTGCTTGCGACCAACATCGGCTCCAGCGGCACGATGCTGGGCAACCCAATAGGGATACTCATAGGAATGAGGGCGGGACTGACTTTTGAGAGCTTCATAAAATGGGCGTTTCCCGTGACAATGGCGGCACTGGCGCTGACGCTTCTGATATTAAGGATCTGGTACAGGAAAGACCTGCTGCTCCTGGGCGCGAAGATGAAGGAAAAACTTTCTTCGGCGGCAGGGACCGCGGGACCGGGAACAGCTAAAATTGAAAATAAAAAGGATTTTAAGATCGGTATATCCATATTTGTTGCCACCATTCTGATGATCGCGTTCCACCACCGCATCGAGGTATTGTGCCGGTTCCCGCAGAACACCATGCTTCTTGCCGCTCCGCTGATCGGGGCCGGGGTTGTGATGTTCTGGAAAGCGGAAAGGGCAAGGCATTACATAGAGAAGGACGTGGACTGGTGGACGCTGATATTTTTTATGATGCTTTTCGCAAAAGCGGGAACTCTCAGATATACGGGTGTCACGGATATACTGGCGAACAAGATCGTTGCTTTTTCAGGTTCAAACATAACTATTCTCATAATGATAGTGTTGTGGATATCCTGTTTCGGTTCAAGCATCCTTGACAACGTTGTGCTCGTATCCGCGATCATACCGGTGATACAAAGTTTCAAGGCCATCGGGATAAACGTGTATCCCCTTTGGTGGGCGCTGCTTTTCGGGGGCTGCTTCGGCGGCAACATAACAATGGTGGGCAGCACCGCCAACATCGTGGCGATAGGCATGCTGGAAAAACAGGGAAGGAAACAGATGAAATTCTTCCGCTGGTTCCGGATCGGCGCAACTGTCGGCGTTATTTCCACGGCGGTCGCGGGACTGCTGCTTTTGATCCTTTTTCCGTTTATGCCGAAACATTAAATAACATGCCATTAATCCAATCCATAATTCTGGGCCTGGTCCAGGGCCTGACCGAATTCCTTCCGGTCAGCTCAAGCGCGCACCTTGTGCTTGTGCCCAATTTTCTGGGATGGGAGCCCTCTCCTGTTTTGTTTGATATATTCCTGCACCTCGGCACCCTTGTTGCCGTGCTTGTTTACTTCCGCAAGGATATTTTGGGACTCTTCTCTTCCCGCTCTTCACTACTCACTGTCTTAATTGTGGCCTGCGTTCCGACCGCAATTATCGGTTTTTTATTTAAGGGCTTCTTTGAAAAACTTTTCGAGAATCCGGCAGGCGTCTCTGTACTTCTTCTTGTCACCGGTTTTCTTTTATGGTTTTCTTCGCGACGCGCGACCCGCCCAGCAAAATTGGCGGGCAAGCTGTCCGACCCGCAAGGGCGACGCGCGACGATTTCGTACGCCGACGCCCTCTGGATCGGCATTGCGCAGGGCGCCGCGATAGCGCCGGGCATTTCGCGTTCAGGCGCCACGATATCAACCGGTCTTTTGAGGGGTCTTTCAGGTGAAGAAGCCGCAAGGTTCTCTTTCCTGCTTTCGATCCCCGCGATCCTGGGCGCGTTAGTGTTTAAATTAAAAGATCTATCGTCCACAGTTCACGGTCCACAGTCCACGGCGTACATGATTGGAGGGGCAGTCGCGGGATTAGCAGGATATGGGGCGCTGAAAATAGTTTTTAAAGCCCTCAAGGCGGGAAGGTTCAAATATTTCGCGCTGTATTGCTGGGCACTGGGAACCATTGGTATTTTATCCGTTTTGGTCCGTGGCTGATTCAGTGTCAAGAGTCCCGCCTCAACGGTGGGTCGCCGAAGTGGCGACAAGAGTCAAGTGTCAAGTTTAAAACCAGAAAGTATTATCCGTGGATATCCGTGGCCAAACATGATACAGAAACTGCTTGTAGCGTTACAGGGGCTGCCGAAAGAACTCATTACAGTTATCGTGGCGATGCTTCCCATCGCCGAGTTACGGGGTTCAATACCCGTGGCCCTCGGAATGGGAATGGATCCCCGGTCTGTATTTTGGTGGTCGATAATAGGAAATACAATACCGGTTGCACCGATATTGCTGCTGCTGGGTCCAGTGTCAAAGTGGCTGAGGCGGTTCAAGATCTTTAACAGATTTTTCAATTGGCTGTTTGCCCGCACTGAGAAGAACAGCGCGGTGATACAGAAATACGGGTTCTGGGGCCTTGCGATTTTCGTGGGCATTCCCCTTCCGATAACGGGTGCGTGGAGCGGGTGCGCCGCGGCGTTCCTGCTCCAGATGAAATTCTGGCGCGCGTTTTTCGCGATCCTGCTGGGGATCCTTATCGCGGGCGGGATCGTCATGCTGGCAAGCTTGGGTGTGATCAAGATTTTCTTATAGTATTAAGTGTCAAGTATCAAGAGTCAAGTAAGAGATTAATCTTGTGGAAATCTGTGTAATCGTGTGGTTTGAAATCTGAGGTTAAGATGAAAAGAAGGTTTAGTCCGGCGCAGACCGTTCTCCTGGGCTTCCTGCTCTTGATCCTGACAGGAACTTTCCTGCTGCTACTCCCGTTTTCAACGAAAAGCGGGTCAAAGCCGCATGGTATCGACGCGCTTTTCACAGCCACTTCCGCCATATGCGTGACCGGCCTGACCGTGGCCAAAACAGGGGAATACTGGTCGCTGTTCGGCCAGCTGGTCATCATTGTCCTGATACAGCTCGGGGGCCTTGGTTATATGATGATCACGGGTTTTGTAATGCTTGCGATCAGGAACAGGATAACGCTTGAAGAAAGGCTGGCATTCAGGGAGGGCATGGACCAGTTCAGTATGTCGGAACTCGGGCATTTCATAAGACAGGTACTGAAGGCAACGTTCATTGTTGAGGGCGCAGGCGCCCTGGTCCTTTTTCTTTACTGGCGGGAAAAACTCGGGTGGTTAAGGGCTCTTTATAACGGCATTTTCCACTCTGTCTCCGCCTTCTGCAACGCGGGATTCATCCTTTTCAGCAATAACCTTGAGGGTTATAAAGGCGATCTGGTCGTCAGCATTACTATAATGTGCCTGATAATAACCGGCGGGATAGGATACCATGTTATCAGGGACGTTTACCATCATTATTCAACAAAACGCAGGCACCCCCACCTGTACCTCCACACAAGATCCGTGTTGATGATGACCGGTATACTTATCCTTACGGGCGCGGTTTTTATTTTCATTTTTGAAAGCATGAACCCGGGAGTTTTTACAGGCCTGACGCTTAAGGAAAAAATACTTACTTCACTTTTCCAGTCACTGACCCCCAGGACCGCGGGTTTTAACACGCTCCCGATCGGGCAGATGACAATACCTTCGCTGTTCCTTATTATCATACTTATGTTCATAGGCGCTTCTCCGGGAGGGACCGGCGGAGGCATAAAGACCACCACCTTCCTTGTTATTATCGACGCAACATGGTCAGCCCTGATAGGCCGAAGGGACGTCACGCTTTTCAAAAAAAGACTGCCTGAAGAAACGGTCAGCAAATCTTTCGCGATCTTCATACTTGGGCTTCTGCTTGTGTCCGTGGTTACGTTCTTCATGCTGAACACAGAATCAAAGGGATTCATACCCGTGCTTTTTGAGATCGTTTCAGCGTTCGGAACCGTGGGCCTGTCCACCGGTATAACACCAAGCCTGACCTTTATAGGCAAGGTCCTGATAATAATAACGATGTTCATAGGCAGGATAGGGCTTCTTACTTTTGCGATAGCCCTGACGCAGGTCAGGTACGAATCGCTTTTCAGGTATCCGGAGGAAAGAATACTGGTCGGCTGAATTAAAACAGTGTCCAGTGTCCAGCCAAAAGATTAATACTAAATCTGTGTAATCATCTTATAAAATCGGTGTAATCAGTTTTACGGCGGGAGGGGAAAATGAGACAGTTTGCGGTGATAGGCCTGGGAAAATTCGGCCTTGCGGTGGCAAAGACACTGACCGAGAAGGGATGCCAGATCCTTGTTATTGATTCCGACGAGGAAAGGGTAAGGGAGGCAGGTGAGTTTGCCGCGTCTGCCATTCAGATGGACGCTACCGACGAAGAAGCCCTTAGAAAAGTCGGATTTGAATCAATAGACGTTGCCATAGTCAGCGTCGGCGAAAACCTTGAGTCCAGCATACTAATAACCCTGCTCCTCAAGGAGATAGGCGTGAAAGAGGTTATTTCCAAGGCGCTGACAGCCCATCACGCGAAAGTCCTGCAGAAGATAGGGGCGGACCGGATAGTGTTCCCGGAAAGGGAAATGGGCATCAAGGTCGCCGAGCACCTTATTTCTCCCGACATCCTCGAGCTGATAAGGCTCTCTCCAGATTACGACCTCCTGGAGTTCACGGTTCCCAGGGGCATGAACGGAAAGACGCTCAAAGACCTCGCGCTCAGGACAAAGTATAAAGTGAATATTGTCGCCATAAAGAAAAGGGTCCCGTATGTCAACGACGCCGGGGAATCGGAATTCAGGGAAGAGATCAACCCTACGCCAAACGGGGATGACGAGCTTTCCGCCGGCGACGTGATCGTGATGACAGGCGAAACCAAAATGATAGCTGAGTTTCGAAAGGAAGTCCAGAAATGATCGCAGATAAAAAGGAGCTGGCGAACGCGCTTTTTGAAATAGGCAAGTTTTATTTTTTTAACGAAAGGTACGATGAGGCGCTGAGGGTGCTTAAAAAATCAGCTGACCTGAACAAAAAAGAGCCGGAGACCTATTACCAGATGGGCCTGGTATATGAGGCAAAGAACGAGAGCATGCCAGCCAAGGAAATGTACCTTAAAGCCCTTGAGCTGAATCCCAGGCTCAGCGTCGCGCAGGAGCACCTTGACAGGCTTGTCGGTAAATAGTGGTTAAAAGTAAGGGGCGCGGGCATCAGTGGCGCCCCTTTTTTATTTAGAAGCCCGATTACAGTGATTTTCAAAAAATGATTACACCGATTTCAACTGATGATTGCACCGATTATATGAAGCAGATTACGCGGATTGAAGGAGATATGCATGAAAACAGCAATTATAAATGGCAGAATTATTACTCCGCTCGAAGAAATAGAAAGCGGAACTGTGCTGATAGACAACGGGAAAATAACCGCGGTTGTCAGGGGAAGGCCCAGGACCGGCAGGGATTTCAAGGTAATAGACGCGGGCGGAAAAATAGCGTGCCCGGGATTTATCGACCTTCACCTGCAGGGCGGGGGCGGTTCTGATGTTATAGAGGGAACCCCGGAAGCTATATGCAGGGTTGCCCGCACGCACGCCAGATACGGCACCACTTTGTTCCTGGCAACCACGATAGCCAGGCTGAAAGGAGGCAGGGCCTGCCACCTTAAGGCTATAGCAGAAATGACAGGAAAAGAGACCGGCGGAGCGCGGATAGCCGGCATTCACCTTGAAGGACCGTTTATCAGCCCGGTAAAAAAAGGTATGATACGCGGGGATTACATAGCGAAGCCTGACATCACCGAGTTGGGGAAGATCATAAAGCTGTGCAACGGAACGCTGAAAATGATGACTGTAGCGCCCGAGCTTAAAGGCAGCCTGCCCTTGATAAAAAGGCTTCGCGCAGAGGGCATCATCCCGTCGCTGGGCCATACTGATACATCTTACGAGGAAGCCATTGCGGGGATAAAAGCTGGCATCAGCCACGCAACGCATTTCTGCAACGCGATGACAGGCCTGCATCACAGGCTCCCCGGAGCAGTCGGCGCGTGTTTTGATACGGACGTGAGCGTCCAGCTTATCGCTGATATGGTGCATGTCCACCCGGCTGTGGTAAGGCTGATACTGAAAGTGAAAGGCCTTGACAGGGTCGCGCTGATCACCGATGCGGTGTTGCCTTTGGATATGCCGGACGGTGTTTACGACGGGTACAGGCAGAAAATAACCGTGAAAAACGGGGTTGTAAGGGGCGTTGGGGGCGTGCTGGCAGGTTCGACCCTGACGCTGGACAGGGCTGTCCGGAATATAAATGCCCTGGGTGTACCTCTCGCGGATGCGATAAAAATGGCAACGTTTATCCCCGCAAGGATACTGGGCATCGGGAACAGAAAAGGGATATTGAAAAAAGGCGCCGACGCGGACATCCTTATCATTGACAGGAAGGTGAGCGTGAGCATGGTGATGGTGGGGGGAAAGATAGCGTGGAAAACCTGAAGTCAAATTTCAAATTGCAAAATGTAAATTGCAAATTGCAGGATCCAGAGACTGAAACTGCAAAGCTGCGGGAAATAATACAGAAGATAAAGAAGCCTTTCGGGCTGGAGGAGAAGAATGGCTGCACGAACTTCTCCGTCATTGGAGGCTTCAGCAGTTACGTGATGAACTGGGCGCAGAAAGCATTAGATGCAGTATCAGGTATCAAGTATCAAGTGTCAAGTAAAGGATATATAATAAGCAACCTTAATGAGTTGAAAAAGATATTTGAAGGATATATTTCGGCGAAAATAAATTACAGGGTTGTTCTTTTGAAACAGGGCCTGCAGGCCATCGGAAAGATCGAAAAGTTCCTTGAAGATCCCGGGGCGTTCAGGGAGGAAATTGCAGGAAAGAAAGCGCGTACCGCACAGGACCTAAGCTCGCCGGCGCAGTACCTGAAAGGGGTAGGCCCGAAGCGGGCAAGGATACTGGGTAAAGTGGGCGTTGGCACGATCCGCGACCTGCTGATGTATTTTCCGTTCAGGTACGAGGACCGCAGCCGCCTGACCCTGATCGCGCAGCTGCAGGACGGCGACGAGAAGACGATACAGGCGATCGTAAAAAATCAGAAGCTCATAAGGACAAGAAGGGGCATGCTTTTAAAAGTGATCTTGACGGACGGCACCGGAGAGGTCGGCATGGCCTGCTTCAACCAGTATTACCTTAAGGACATACTGATCCCCGGGACCTCACTTGTCCTGACAGGGAAATTCAGCCGCAGGGAGGCTTCAAGGTCCAGAAGGCTGGAAGTGTCAAGTTTTACCTATGAAGTCCTGCGAAGCGCGCAGGAAGGTGAGACGCCTGAAGACGAGATGATACACACAAACCGCATCGTCCCCATATACCCCGTCACGGAAAGGCTGAACATGAGGTTTCTGCGCGCGCTCATAAAACACACGCTTGACGAATATCTTCCCGCCCTTTCAGACAGCATCCCGGCCGGCATAAGGGAAAGGCAGGGGCTTGCGGATTACAGGACAGCCGTTGAGAACATACATTTCCCGAAGGATCTTGCGATATGCGAGGAAGCGAGGAGGCGGCTGGTCTTTGACGAGTTCTTCTACCTGCAGGCAGCGCTTGCGGTCGAGAAAAATAAGGTCAAGGCAGCGCCGGGCATAACATTTTCAATACCGCAGGATTTCCTGCCCGGTTTTGAAAAATTGCTTCCGTTCAAACTGACAGGATCGCAGAGGAAGGTCATAGGGGAAATTTTTGCCGACATGTCCAGCCCCAGGCCTATGAACAGGCTGCTCCAGGGAGACGTAGGTTCCGGAAAAACCGTAGTCGCGGTCTGCGCCGCATACGCGGCAATGAAGAACGGATTCCAGGTTGTTTTTATGGCCCCGACAGAAATACTTGCTGAACAGCATTTTCTGAACCTGCGGGAGTTTCTGTCGGGGCTGGGAATAAAGAGCGTGCTCCTCGTGAGCGGTATCAGCAGGAAGGAAAGAGAATCGGTGCTTGAAGATATTGCCGGCGGTGAGGCGGATATAGCCATAGGAACCCACGCCCTCCTGGAACAGGACGTGCGGTTCGCGAAACTCGGCCTGGCGATAATAGACGAGCAGCACAGGTTCGGGGTCCTGCAAAGGGCGGGCCTGAGGCAGAAAGGCGCAAATCCGGATGTGCTTGTGATGACCGCAACGCCCATACCCCGCACTCTCGCCCTCACGCTTTACGGCGACCTTGATGTTTCCGTTATCAGGGAAATGCCCCCCGGCAGGAAAGAGATCAAGACCAGGCTGTTTTCCGGCAACGCTGACAGGGAATCGGTGCAGGAAATTGTGAGGGGCGAGATCAGGTCAGGCAGGCAGGTGTATATCGTTTATCCGCTCATCGAGGAATCAGAAAAGATCGACCTGAAAGCCGCCGTAAAGGAGTTTGAACGCCTTAAAAAAGTATATCCCGAGTTCAGGCTGGGCCTGATGCACGGAAGGCTTCCGCCGGATGAAAAAGATGACATAATGAAAAATTTTAAGAACGGGTCGATAAAAATACTGGTGTCAACAACCGTAATAGAGGTCGGCATAGACGTGGCGAACGCTTCCGTGATGCTGATCGAGCACCCGGAGCGGTTCGGGCTCGCGCAGCTGCACCAGCTCAGGGGAAGGATAGGGCGCGGGGGGTACGAATCCACCTGCATACTGCTCGCAAGCGCAAGGCTCACAGAGGAAGCAAGGGCGAGGATAAACGCGCTTGTGAGGACAACCGACGGGTTTGAGATAGCGGAGGCGGACCTGGGCATAAGAGGGCCGGGGGAATTCACCGGCACAAGGCAGAGCGGGATGCTGGATTTCAGGTTGGCTGACCTGGTGAAAGATTTCCGGCTCCTTGAAACAGCGCGCGAGGAGGCTTTCGCTCTTGCAGGCGCGGACCCCGATCTCAGTTCGGAAGGCAACCGCCCGCTCAAAGAGATGATAAGGACTATTTACAAGGGCAGGGAGAAGCTCCTTAAAGTAGCATAGGACCTTAATCAAAAAGCGTGTCAACGTATCAGCGTGTCAACGTGTCAAAGTAAAAACAAGGATTTTGAAATTGTCCCAAAGGGACTCCGTATCCCCGACGGTATGTCGGGGCATCGGAGTAACTTAGGGCTTCAGCCTTGATTTTAGAACCGGTATTCGTCGTTTGCTGACGCGATTTTTTCATAATCGGTGTAATAATTTTTAATCACCGTAATCATTATTTAATAATCACTGTAATCAATTTTCCGAAGGAAGAAATGAAGATAGCGGAAGTGGTCCTGCCCATACCTGTTGACAAATCTTTTTCCTACTCAGTCCCGGAAGCTTTTGCCGCGCAGTTACGTGCGGGAATGAGGGTGAAGGTACCGTTCGGCAACAGGAAACTGACCGGGTTTGTCATTAAAACGTCCGACGTCCGACGTCCGACGTCCGACGGGAAAATATTAAAAGATATTATAAATACGGTAGACGAAGAACCCGTGATAAACGCGGAAATAATGAAGCTGTGCGAGTGGATCTCCTCCTATTATTTCTGCCCGCTGGGCAAGGTCCTGCATGCGGCAGTACCGGTCAGAGACAGTCGTGCGTCGCCCTTGCGGGTCGTGCGTCGTGCGCAGGAAACTTCCGAAAACAGTGGCCTGTGGCCAGTGGCCAGTTGCCAGCAAGATGATCAAAACTTAATTTCCGGCAGTCAACTCACCACTGACCACTCACCACTCACCACTAATTTACCGGTGCTGACAGGAGAGCAGGAAAGCGCGGTCGGGCAGGTAAAGGCCTGCATCGAAAGCGGGAAGCACGGGGTTTTCCTGTTCGAAGGCCCGCCGCGTTCAGGCAAGACAGAATCATGCATGCGCGCGATAGCGCTTGCAAGGAAAAAAAATCGAAGAGTACTTGTGCTTGTTCCCGAGATCTCCGCCCTGGCCGCGCTTGCCGGCAGGTTAAAAACAAGGTTTGCGGGAGAAAGGATCGCGGTCCTGCACAGCGACCTCAAGCAGAAAGACTATGATTCTGTGTGGTGCGGCATAAAGAGGGGAGAAGCGGATATCGTGGCAGGGACCCGTTCCGCGGTTTTCTGCCCGGTTGAAAACATCGGCCTTATAGTGGTTGAAAGTGAGGAAGACGGAAGTTTTAAGGAACAGATGGAGCCAAGGTACCATGCCAGGGACGCTGCGGTGGAAAGAGGGAGGATCTGCGGCGCGGCCGTGATACTTAAGTCCGGCTCTCCATCGATGGAATCGCATTATTCCGCGGTAAAAGGAAGGTATATTCTGTGCGGTTTTTCCGTTCCGCAGGGCGGCGGCGAAGTGCCTGAGGTTGAAATAATCGACAAGAATCAAGCCCGGCAGGTCAGGCAGAAAAGCTGGATCTTTTCCTCCAGGCTCATAGAAGCAATAAGGTTAAAGCTTGAAACAGGCGAAAAAATATTTCTTTTCCTGAACAGGCGCGGGTTTGCCTCGCTGCTTTTGTGCGATGAATGCGGGAAGGGAATGCACTGCCCCGGGTGCGGGGTGCCCCTGACTTTCCACAAGCCGGACCTGCTTCTCTGCCACCGCTGCAACTACAGCGTAAAGGCGCCGGATACCTGCCCGGACTGCGGGAAAAAGAGCATGCGGCGTTTCGGCATGGGCACTCAGCAGGCTTTCGACGAGCTAAAAAGGCTTTTTCCGCAAACCCCTTCCGGCAGGCTTGATGCGGATGCGGCAAAGGACGTGCTGTCAGCCGGGCAGATACTGGCGGATTTCAGGGCCGGAAAAACCAGGATCCTTGTTGGAACACAGATGGCCGCCGGGGAAGAGCTTGGCGGGTTCGGGCTGCTGGGCGTGGTGCTTGCGGATTTTTCAATGAATATTCCCGACTTCAGGAGCCCGGAGCGCACATACCAGATCATATCAAGGCTGATGGGCGGCCTGGCCGCAAAGGAAGGCGGAAGCAGGCCTTTGGTAATAATCCAGACATACAAAATGAATATTCCCGACTTCAGGAGCCCGGAGCGCACATACCAAATCATATCAAGGCTGATGGGCGGCCTGGCCGCAAAGGAAGGCGGAAGCAGGCCTTTGGTAATAATCCAGACATACAATCCAAATCACTACGTTTTCAGCGCGCTGAAAGAGGGATATGATTCCTTCTTCAGGGATGAATCGAGGATAAGGCGCCGCCTGAGATATCCTCCTTTTTCAAGCCTTATCAACTTAATAATATCCGCAGGTACCGAGCAGAAGAGCGCGCAGGCAGCGGAAAAGATCAGGGAGGCGCTTGCGGCAAGAAAGGGCGCCGCAGGGCGTTCGGGCAGGTTTGACATGCTTGGGCCCGCGCCGGCGCCGGTCCCGGTGATTAGGGGAAAATACAGGTACGAGATAATGCTCAAGGGTAAAAAAACCGCTCTGGATAAACTGGTTGACACCGTGGCGGAACAGCGGTTCGGGTCAAAAACAGAAAAGGTTGCAGTGGACGTGGACCCGATAAGGATGCTCTAAAAACGATAAAAACATTGATTTTTCTTGAAATTGCCGAAAAATATGATATAATAATACTCCTAATGAATAGAAGAAATATAAAGATCGCGCCGTCAATCCTGTCAGCGGATTTCGCGAATCTTGAGAAAGAAATAAAAAGGGTCGAAAATGCCGGGGCGGACCTGCTGCACGTTGACGTTATGGACGGGCATTTCGTGCCCAATATCACCATAGGGCCGCCGGTTATCAGCGCGATAAGCGGAAAAACAAAACTTCCGCTTGACGTCCACCTGATGATCGAAGACCCGGATCCCTGCATAGACAGTTACATAGACGCGGGCGCGTCGTTCCTGAGCGTCCACGCGGAAGCGTGCAGGCATTTGCAACGCACTCTTTCAAGCATCGCGGCCAGGAAAGTAAAACCCGGAGTGGCGCTTAACCCGGCAACACCCCTCGACGCGATAAAATACGTGCTTAAGGACGTTTCGTTCGTCCTTCTGATGACAGTGAACCCGGGATTCGGCGGGCAGAAGTTCATTCCGGCGGTCCTTGAAAAGATCAGGGAGCTGAGCAGTAAAATAGCCGCGGAAGGCCTTGATATCGACATCGAGGTTGACGGGGGAATAAACGAAGAGACCGCTCAAAAAGTGATAGACGCGGGAGCCAATATCCTGGTAGCCGGTTACGCGATCTACAGGGGCGATTCACGTAAAGTCATCAGGGCGCTTAGGAACGCAGGAGATTAAAATAAGTCTATAAGTTTACAGAGTTTACAAAGTTTACAGAGTTTATCCCGAAGAGATCCCTTTGGGACAAGCAAATTCTTATCGCTGCAATCGTTTTAATCTGTGTAATCATTTTTAAATAATCGGCGTAATCAATCTTTTGGCGAAAAGGAGGCAATATTGCTTAAAATCAGGCTTCGCAGGATGGGTAAAATCAACAGACCCTATTACAAAATAGTAGTTTGCAATTCCAGTGTTGCATCGAAAACCGGAAAGTACATAGATACTGTCGGACAGTATATTCCCAAACGCAAACCCCCGGTCATCGAGATAAACAGGGAAAAGTTAGATTCCTGGGTTAAAAAGGGAGCCGCGGTTTCGGATACCGTGGGATTCCTTCTGAAATCAGGCAGATCAGTTGAAGAGGAAAAACCTGCAGTTGTGACAGAAGCTGCGGGAACCAGTGGATAGTGGCCAACAATTCCCACACCACCACTTTTTACTAAAAAACACTTATTCTTTTTCCGGGAGGAGGACTGAATGAAGACGCTGGTTGAGTATATCGTAAAATGCATTGTGGACAAGAAGGATGAGGTTGAAGTAAAATCCGTGGAGGGCGACAAATCGATTGTTTTGGAAATCAAGGTAGCACAGGAAGATATGGGAAAAGTCATAGGCAAGGAGGGCAGGACTATAAAAGCAATACGCACCCTGCTTGGAGCAGCCGCGACGAAGATCGGCAAGAAAGTAATGGTTGAGCTCCTGCAATAAGAAAAGGTTCCCGGGTTACTATGTTAAAAATTGATGTTCTGACGCTCTTTCCGAAAATGTTCGAAGGTCCCCTTACTGAAAGCATGCTCAGAAGAGCCCGGGAGAAGAAGCTTTTAGGGATAAAGATAATTGACATCAGGAACTTCACTTCCGACAAGCACAGGACCGCGGACGACTCTGCCTATGGCGGCGGCGGGATGGTATTAAAACCGGAGCCGATCTTTAAGGCGGTCGAGTTCCTTAAAAAGCAGTCGTGCGTCATACGTCGTAAGTCGTACGTTAAAGAAAAAAAACGCTCGACGCTCGACGCTCGACGTCCGACGGTTGTGCTGATGGCTCCCGACGGGAAGACGTTCGACCAGCAGGCCGCAAAAAGGCTCGCAAAAAAGAAACACCTGATTTTCATATGCGGGCATTACGAGGGGGTGGACGAAAGGATAAGGAAGATCGCCGACGAGGAAATTTCGATAGGCGATTACGTCCTTACGGGCGGCGAGATCCCCGCGATGGCCGTTATAGATGCGGTGGCAAGAATGGTGGAAGGCGTGGTGGGGAATAAAGAGGCAGCGGTCAGGGATTCATTTTACAGCGGCATCCTGGATTGGCCCCATTACACCCGTCCCGGTAAATTCAGGAATATGAAGGTTCCGGATGTTCTTCTTTCCGGTAACCACAGGAAGATAGAGGAGTGGCGCGAAAAAAAAGCGTTTGAACGCACGAAGAAACGACGCCCCGACCTCCTTAAATAAAGCGTATCAACGTGTCAAAGTTTAGTTCGTGCATCGTTCTTCGTGCATCGTGCATCGCAAACAAACCACTGTGTCTCAATGCCTCCGTGGTTATTCTTGACACCGTAATCGTCAGTAAAAAATCACCGTAATCATAAAAGGAGCAAATCATGCTGCAAATAGTAAGGGATTTTGAAAAAGAAAGAATGAAAAAGGATGTACCTGCATTCAAGCCAGGAGATGAGGTCAGGGTGCACGTCCTGGTTCCGGGCATTGAAGAGGAGAGAACGCAGATTTTTGAAGGCACGGTGATCGCAATGAAGAACGGCGGCCTAAGAGAGACGTTTGTTGTCAGGAAGCTTTCGTACGGGACCGGGATAGAGAGGACATTCCCCTTGCACTCGCCCATAGTAAAAAAGATCGAAATAATAAAAGAGGGCCATGCCAGGCGGGCAAAACTTTACTACCTGCGCCGGCTGAAGAAATAAAAACAAACACAGGGACTGTCCCCTTTACGGACCGCAGGTCGTAGAAGGGGACTGTCCCTTTTTATGGAGACGGAGGGGGATTAACGAGGACTTGGATTTTATTACTGAACAGAAGTTGTGGGTTGAAGGCTACAAACTTATCGCGGGTGTTGACGAGGCGGGTCGCGGGCCCCTTGCCGGCCCCGTAGTGGCGGCGGCGGTGATACTGCAGTGGACAGTGGACAGTGTTCCCACTGCTTTTTCAGGAAAGCAAAAAGTGGGACTCGCTTTATGCGGCCAGTGGCCAGTAAAAGACATAAATGATTCAAAGAAATTAACGGCAAAGACAAGAGAAAGGCTTTTTGAAGAGATCAATAAAAACGCTTATTCGGTGGGTGTCGGGATAGTTGATAACGAAATAATTGATAAGTCGAATATACTTGAGGCCGCCTTGCTCGCGATGAGAAAGGCGGTTTTTAATTTAATGGACCCGCCCGGATATATATTAATAGACGGCCTGCAGGTTCCGTTCCCGAAAGGGCACTGCGTTCCCCAGCAGGCCGTGGTCAGGGGAGACAGCAAAGTCATTTCGATCGCGGCCGCCTCCATAATAGCCAAGGTCACCAGGGACCGTATTATGGGGGAATACGCGAGAAAGTTCCCGCAGTATAAATTTGAAGTCCATAAAGGCTATCCGACAAAAGAGCACGTGCGCATCCTGAATGAACTGGGGCCGTGCCCGATCCACAGAAGGACTTTCAAACCGGTAAAAGCAGTGTCCAGTATCCAGTATCCAGTTTAATAATATTATAATATTTAAAATTTCTTTCATTATAGAGAGTAGCGGTCGGATTTATCGGGACATAATAATAAAAGGATTGAGCGAATCTATGGACAAAATAGGTTTGGGCAAGCGCGGTGAGGATATCGCGGCTGGTTACCTGAAAAAGCGGGGTTATAAGATAATAGAAAGGAATTACAGGTCCAGGCTGGGCGAGATAGACATAGTTGCCGCGCATAGGTCCTTCACTGTTTTTGTGGAAGTTAAGACCAGGACAGGGAACGATTTCGGCTTTCCGCAGGAATCAGTTGAAGAGCGTAAGCAGCGCAGGATGGTCAGGGTAGCCCAGGTCTATATAAAGCACAGGAGGCTGCCTGATGGTCATTTCAGGTTTGATGTAGTCAGCATAGATTTTTCCGGGAAAAAGCCGTCGGTAAACCTGATCCCGGGCGCTTTTTTGTCCGAACCCGAGTGACGGTAAAAATCATGATTTCAGCTGTTTTTCCTTGACTTTTTTGTAAAAAATAGATATAATATATAGTAGTAATTTAATAAATAAGAGAAAAATATGAAAAAAATCTTGTGTTCCACCACAATTGTATCTTTGGTCCTGCTTGGTTTCTGCTTGGCAGTGCCTTCTGTATGTCATGCATCGCTGCATTCAATAACCGATCTTGCGGTAAGCGAGGCCGGTTATGATTCAGCAGGCTTTTACGTCAAGCTTTCCTGGACCGCGACAACAAATGACGACCCGATTGATTTCGGGGCGCAGTTCCTCTATTATTTATACAGCCGCAACGGCCGGGACGGCTTATCCTCTGCTTCTTTGGACAGCCAGTGCATAGCAACTACATCATCTAATAGTTATAGCTGGCATCCGTCCGTGACCCAGGATTATATGTTTATGGTGATCGCTACCGAAACCTTCGGGTTGCACGTGGGGGACAGCACCTGTTCAAACACGGCGGTAAATCATTGCCCTTACGGTTTATACGGCACCGAAGGGACCAACGGGGCAAGCTGGAGTTTTCCCTTTAGCCTTCGGGGTAACGCTTATGTGAATGTCAGGATCTACGCGCCCGGCGCAATCCTTAATCAGGACACTTACGGCCATACGGTTCACGACGCCGCATACAACAGCTGCATAAGAAACCTTGTTGTAAAGCAGTTAATGTCTTACGGGTCGCAGAGCGCCTCGTGGAACTGCAAAGACGACACGGGAACTTATGTTACCAGCGGTAATTACCTGGTTCTGGTCGAGGCAATATTAAACGACACCGAAGTGATAGGCAGCGAGACCGTCACCGCGTCTGTAAACGTCGAGATAGGCCAGACCGTGCACACTTACCCGAACCCGTCAAAAGGCCAGCCGATCAATTTTGAATATATTGTCGGCACCGCGCCTGCCGAAATTACCATTGAAGTTTATACGATAACCGGGGAGCTTGTCTGGACCAATACTTATAATTACGCGAGCACCGGAACGAAAACAGAGATGTGGAATTGCCTGAACAGTTCCGGATGTTTGATCGGTAGCGACATATACGTTTACAGGATAATCCAGAAGGTCGGCACTGATACGACTATCGCGGTAAAAAAACTCATTTACGTGAGATAAAATGAAAAAAGAAAAAAGACCTATTTTATGCTTAAGCATAACAATAATTATGGCATGCGCCTTTATTTTCAGCGTGTTTTGTACGCATGCCGGCGCGCAGATAACAAACGTGGGAACGAGCACCGCGAATTTCCTTAAAATTGGGCTCGGGGGACGTTCCGCCGGAATGGGCGGTGCTGTTGTTGCCTCGGGCGAGGGCGTTGAATCTCTTTTCTGCAATCCCGCCGGACTTTCTTTGGCGAAAATGGTGGAATTGGGCGCCAGCTTCAATAACTGGTTTGAAGGCATATCCAACACGTACCTGGCATTCGGGTATCCTTTTAAGAACGGCAAAACCGTCCTGGGCCTGACTGCCGCTTACTGGAACATGGGCGAGATCGAGGTCACATCGACATCCTCGACAGTCGAAAGGTATGCGACCGTTACCGAGGGTTTCGGCGGAGTTTCTATCAGCCACGCGTTAATGCCCGGCCTGCTTGCAGGCATATCTGTGAAATATATATTCCAGGACCTGGTTGCCTGTTCAGTAAACGGTGTTTCGGCGGATGTCGGTCTGGTTATACTACTCGGTGATATGGTCCGTATCGGAGTTGCCGGGCAGAATTTAGGGACGGTCCAGGCGGTAGGCGGAACCCAGGATGCGCTTCCAACAGTGGTAAAGGCGGGCGGTTCTCTAACACTCTGGAAAACCGCCACGATCGAGGTGGACGCAGTGATACCCAGGGATAATGATGTAAAGCTGCAGGCCGGCCTGGAATACCTGATAAAGTCTTCGGAATACAATAGCGCGATAGCCCTTCGCGCAGGATACAACCAGGCAGAAGCTACGAGTGCCACAGCAGCCCCGAGCGACCTTTCGGGGATCTCGGTCGGAATAGGAATAAGGGGATGTGTGGGAGAAGGCTCTTCCGAGAATATGCTTATTGATTACGCCTACGTTCCTTTCGGGGGTTTCGGCGTGACCCACAGGTTCTCCATGGTGATGAGATTCTAAACTACTTTGAAATGTCATTGCGAGTGGAACGAAGCAATCTAAGAATGGGCTCGATGACCTCGGGCCCATTTTTTATTTAAAGATGATTACGGTGATTATTGACTGATGATTACAGTGTTAAAAACAAATAAAACAATAGTTTTATCTAACCAACTAACAAACTAACCAACGGTATTTCGGGGCGCTCCGCATGAGCAGAAATGTAAAAGTGTTACTGCTGATATCGGTCATATTCGGGCTCGCGCTGGGGATCTACGAGTTTATTTTCCCGCTTTACCTGAACGATATGCACATTTCCTTCCGGAACATGGGGATCATATTCTCGCTGAGTTCCATAGCGATGTTCTTTATAAGGATCCACGCCGGCCAGCTCGCGGACGTCCACGGAAGAAAAAAGTTTTACTCGCTTGCGTTACTGGGCTCGGGCTTAGCCAGCCTTTTTACTCCTTTTACCCTGAGGATCTCTTTGCAGACGGTCCTGAAAAGTCTCAGGGAAGCGTGCGCGGTGGTGCAGGAGAGCATCCATTCCGTCGCGCTTTACGAGAATGTAAAGTCAAAATTCCTGGATTTCATAGGCAAGACCGTGGGCGCGCAGTGGGTTTTCCAGGGCCTGGGAGCCCTGGTCGCGGGCGGGATGCTGGTATTTTTCGGATACAGGAACATTTTTCTTTTCAACGCGGGGCTGCTTTTTTCCGCCTTCCTGATCTTCACAATTTTTTTCAGCGAGAAGGACTTTAAAAAAAGCGATCCTTCCGCGGCCGTGCCGTTCAGGAAGCTTTACGCGCTTGACTTCAGCCGCCCGATGATGATCATAATGCTGTCAAGTTTCGTGTTCAACATAGGGATGGGAAGCAGCCACTCGTTCATAATGCCGCTTTTTTTCCTGGATAAATTTGCGATCTCAAAGGGCGCGGTAAGCATCGTAATGGCGGTCCACCGCCTGACCCTGGGCCTTCCCATGATCTTCGCGGGATGGTTCATAAACGAAAAAATGAACCTAAAGCGTATTTACATATGGTTCATCGCGCTGGAAGGGATAATGATGGCGGCTTCCGCCGGCCTTCCCATGATCTTCGCGGGATGGTTCATAAACGAAAAAATGAACCTAAAGCGTATTTACATATGGTTCATCGCGCTGGAAGGGATAATGATGGCGGCTTCCGCCCTGATACCGAATTTTTTCATTGCGACCGCGGTCTGGCTCGCGCACGATTACGTCGGCGCTGCGTTCTGGAGTCCGGTGTCAAAAACCCTTATCCAGCGGTATTCAAGGCAGGAGTCCCGTGCCTACGACGTGAGCAAGGTAGCGGCTTTCTCAACCCTGGGCCTGATAATCGGCCCGCTTATTGCCGGGTGGCTCGCGGGAATTTCGATAAGCGCCCCGTTCTTCGCAGCCGGAATGATAATGATAGTGTCCGCGCTGATGCTTGTTCCCCTCTAAAAGACAACCACGGAGACACGGAGGCACAGAGAACCACAATTTATATATTTTCTTGACAAAATATCTTTTATCTGGTATAATTTTTAACATCGTAATCTCTTTTGAAATCACCGTAATCAGCATTTAAAAAGGAGGAAAGGAAATGGCAGCAAAACTATACTCGTTCGTGCCCCTTATGCAGGCAGCAGAGCAGGCTTCTTTGAAAGGGCACCCTTCGGCAGTGGGCGCTTTCAACGTAAATTTTTACGCCCAGGCAGAAGGCATACTCGAAGGGCTTAAAAGGGCGGAAGCACCCGGAATAATACAGGCAAGCAAGGGGGCGAATAAGTTCCAGGGAGGCGCGGACAAGATCCAGTACATGCTCCTGAAAGCAATGGATAATATGAAGTTCGGAAATCCCATTGCCCTGCACCTTGACCACGGTGACACAAAGAGCGCGAAAGACTGCGTTGACAAGGGATTCAGCTCGGTAATGATAGACGCTTCCAAGCTGGACGAGCCGCAGAACATAGAAACCACGAAAGAGATCGTGTTATACGCGCACGCCAAAGGTGTTGGTGTTGAGGGCGAATACGGGAAACTCGCCGGAGTGGAAGAAGACATCGCTCACGAAAACACAACCTACGCGGACCCCAAGTTCGTGCCGGTTTTCCTGGACAGGTCAGGCGCGGATGCCCTTGCCGTGGCATACGGCACCTCGCACGGCCCTAACAAGGGAAAGACAAGCGCCCTTAACGTGGGCATAGTCACAGAAAGTTACGCGGGCCTGAAGGCGTACCGCATGAACACGCGGTATTTCCTGGTGGGCCACGGCTCTTCAACCGTCCCGAAAGAACTTGTGGATGAGATAAACAGGTTCGGAGGAACGCTGAAGGGCACAAGCGGCGTGCCGGATTACATGATAAAGAACGCGATAAAGGAAGGGATAAGGAAGGTCAACATAGATACCGATCTGCGGCTCGGAATAACCGCCGTGTTCAGGAAATATTTAAGCGACCATAAGGACATAGAGAAGAAGTCGGAAATACTGGGAGTGATAAAAAGGGTTTTCTCGGGTGAAACGCCGGCGAAGGACAAGGACGGGAACCCCGTTGATTCCGGAGGTCTTGTTGACCCAAGGAGCTACCTGGACCCGGTAATGGCGATGGACCCCGGTATCCTGAGGGAAGATTACAGGAAGCTTAAAGACGAAGCCTTCATCGAAGTAATGAACATGGTAAGGGAAAGGATCGCGGAGCACGTGAAGGGCCTCTGCGTCATGTTCGGTTCCGCCGGTCTTGCTTCCCAGGTCGATACGGGGATGACGCTGGAAGCAATGGCCGCGCAATACGGCAAATAAAACTGCGGGCAGCATCCGTTTTCTTTTTCTGCAAGTAAAAGATCCCCGTTTGTTTGCGGGGATTTTTTATTTTATACGAAGCGAGTGCAGCGAACGAAGAGAGTACAACAGGGCAGGGAAAAGATGGGCATAATAGAAGCGAGAGAACTCGTAAAAAAATTCAAGAGCATAACCGCAGTGGACGGCATATCATTTGACGTGCCGCAGGGGGAGCTTTTCGGCATACTGGGCCCCAACGGCGCGGGTAAGACCACAACCATAAAGATGCTTACAACCTTGCTGATGCCCACGTCGGGCAGCGCCTTTGTGGCCGGCTTTGACGTATACAGGCAGAGGGATGAGATCCGCGAAAGCATAGGGATAGTTTTTCAGAACGTGGCGCTGGACCTTTACATGACCGGCAGGGAAAACCTGGAATTCCACGCGTGGATGTATGACATGCCCGGAAAGCTCATGCGCGACAGGATAAAGGAAATACTCAAGCTTGTGGAGCTTTCAGGCAGGGCTGACGACCTTGTGGAGACCTATTCCGGCGGCATGCGCAGGCGGCTTGAGATAGCCAGGGGCCTTATGCACCGCCCAAAAATACTTTTCATGGACGAGCCTACGCTGGGGCTTGACGCCCAGACAAGGCGCAGGATATGGGAATACATACGGGTGCTTAACAAGGGAGAAAAGATCACCATCATCCTTACAACGCATTACATGGAAGAAGCGGATTTCCTCTGCGAGAGGGTGGGTATAATTGACCGGGGCAGGATAGTCGCTATGGACTCACCCGAAAACCTGAAGGGAATAATTGGTTCGGATTCGGTCACGCTGGACGTGGACTCCGGGGACTGCGGCCTTTTTGAGCAGCTCGGGTTTGTGAAGAGCTGCGGAAAAACAGGCGGCCTGTTCAGCCTGAACGTGGAAGACGGGGAGGGTAAGATACCGGAAATAATGCTGTTCGCCCAGGCGCACGGCATAAAGGTCCGAAGGGTCGGGCTTAAAAGGCCCAGCCTTGAGGACGTTTTCCTGAAATTTACCGGGACCAAGATACGGGAGGGTTCAGGGACCGAAGAGGAAGAAGAGGAAGAGACGGGCAGGCAATGAAACCAATAAAAATAAAGGCGATATACATAATATGGCTGAGAGAAATGCGCAGGATATGGCGCTTCAAAAGCGAGCTCATAGGTTCGCTTGTGATGCCGGTCATGTTCCTGGTTTTCCTGGGGCTGGGGCTCAACGGCGCCGCTGTGCCCGGCATTCCCAGGGGAGTCAGCTACATTGATTTCATAATGGCGGGCGTGATCGGGATGACGCTTCTTTTCAACAGTATGTTCGGGGGAATGGACCTTCTCTGGGAAAAGGAGATGGGATTCCTCAAAGAAGTGATGGTGTCACCCGTATCCCGGCTTTCGATCTTTATCGGGAAGGTCGTGGCAAGCTCCACCACTTCGATAATTGAAAGCGTGATGATACTGCTCCTGGGCATGCTGCTGGGATTCAAGTTCCCCGATTTCGGCAGGTTCATGCTCACCCTGATGTTCATGCTTGTGACCTCATTCACTTTCCTGGGCCTGGGGCTCGCGATCTCGTCAAGGATGAAAGACACGCAGGGTTTCCCTGTAGTTATGAATTTCGTCATATTCCCGCTCTTCTTTTTGTCAGGGGCTTTCTACCCGGTTGAGGCGCTTCCGGGGATCCTCAGGCCGCTGTGTTATTTCGACCCGCTCACCTACGGGGTTGACGGGATGCGGGCGGTGCTGATAGGAGTTTCCTCCATGCCCCCGATCCTTGATTTCGCGGTCCTTTCGCTCTTCTGCCTTGCTATAATCCTGATCGGGGTTCACCTGTTTGAGACGGGAAGCGACATAGGGAACTGAATATCGCATTGCGTTATCTTGAATGAAATTTAATATTGAACCGGGAGGCGTGATGAAACTTAGTGCCGGGATCGGTTTGCTGTGCCTGTGTTTCGCGCTGGGCGTGAAGGCGCACGCGACAAAGATCGTAGAGCCGGAGAAGAACCCGGCCCAGAATTTCTGCACCAACGGCGGGTTTGAGGACGGGCAGGACGCTGGCAGGCCGGCGTGCTGGGATTATTTCGGCAGGGAGTTTGAGCTCACCTCTGACGCGCATTCGGGAAATTACGCCATAATCCTGCGCGCGGAGGGCAGCAACCCGATGGGCCTTAACCGCAGGCAGGTGCCGGGCGGCACAGGGTCGATGATCACCCTGAAGAAAGGCAGGATCTCGTTCTGGTACAAGATCATTTCCTCCGAAACTAAAGGGGATAACTTTCGTTTCTTCGCCATAGCTGTGCCTGAAAAAGGCGCTGAGCTGGGCAGGGCGCAGTTCACTTTCCCGTCCGAACACGTCGGAGACGGAAAATGGCACAGGGGGGAATTCAGCTATGATTTTTCAACCAACGAAGCCATAGCGTATATCCACGTCGCTCCCAGGATAAACGAGGGCGGCACTGCGGGAAAAGGTGAAATAATCCTTGATGATATTGCCGTTTCCATTATAGGCCCGAAGCTGAGGATCTCGTCCTTGTCGGTTTCAAAAGCTGTTATAAAACCGGGGGATGAAGCAGAGTTGGCAGTGGGTGTTGAAAACTGCGGGGATATGCCTGCCGAAGGAATAAAGGTATCCGTGTCTACGATGCCGCAGGGCATGCGGCTTGAGCCTTCAAGCGCGCAGATCGTAGATAGCCTTGAGCCGGAAAGATCCGCGCAATTCTCCTGGAAGATAAAACCCGCAAAGGACGGAATATACGACAGGCTCACCGCTGTTGTTTCAGCGAAGGATTTCCCGAAAACAGAGATCTCGTCTCTTGTTATCGCGGGGCGGACCCCGCCCATGATCGCCGAAAAGGGAAAAACAAGGGCGTACAAGGCAGGCGCGGACGCGGACGCGGTCCTTGAAAACGAGAGCGTAAGGCTTATCGTGGCAAAAAATATTTTCGGTTACGGGTGCGCCTCAATAGATGTGATGACTAAAGACGGCTGGAAAAGAGCCGCGGGTTTCCCGCACCTGGGTTTCCTTGCCCTGAACGTCAAAGGCAGGGCGGAAAGATACCCGGTCTTCTGCGAAAACTGCGAGCCGGAGGACAATCCTTCTTCAGGCAGGCTGAAGTTTTCGGGGAAACTTTATGACAGCGGGAAATGCGAGTGGAAATTTTCTTTTATATTTGAGTTGAAGGACAGATCGAAAAGGATAGAGGTTGAGTCAAAGGCATGGCCTTCCGAGGACAGGGAGCTTTTGTGTTTCCAGGGAGTGACCCTGCTTGCGGGAGAGGGAGGTTTCGGCGGCTTAAAGGACGAAGCCTGGGTCCCGGGCCTGGAATACCTCAGCTCCGAAGAGCAGTCCTCAAACAAGCTGGACGCGGTTTACCCGATAAGCGAGCGCTACGTTCCCCACCCGCACAGGATCACCATTCCCCTGCTTGCTGTAGTTAAGGACAGTATGCTTGTCAGCCTGCAATGGGATATGCTGCAGAAATGGGACGGCACAAACATCAAGCCAAGCGCCGTGTTTTCAAGCCCCAACCATCACGAGGGCCAGGACAACCACCTGATGGCGCTTTTCGTGCCTTCAGTGCCTGAGTGGGTCAATGAGAACGAGCGCGAAGCATCAAAGCCGTATAAGCTGGGGAAGAATAAGCCTGTTACCCTGAAAGCGCAGATGGTCGCGGACTATCCCGCGAAGCTTATCAATTCCGTGGACCACTGGTTCAGCGCGTTCGGGGTGCCTGATATGCCGGAAATGCCGCGCACTTTTGAAGAGGGTATAAGGCTTTCGCTGGACGGGGAAAATTTCAGGTACGTGCCTGAGAAAAAGGGATGGTACGGAACAAGCAACAAGGCGTACGGCGCAGGTCCGAACCCGGACCTGTGCGTGTATATGTGGATCGATTCAATAAGAACGCCGGACGCGGGCAGGAAGCAGCAGCTGCGCGGCCGGGTCCTTGAAGTCGCGAAAAAATTGGGCACAGGCCGGGGTATAAACCTTTCCCTGCATCTGGGCAAAGCATATCTTGCGATGAAGGGCGAGATGTCCCGGATCCGCAGCCTACGCGCAAGCCAGAAGCCTGACGGAGGCTGGGCATGGACGCCGCCTGACAAGCAGAAAGAGATCCTTGGCAAAAAGGGCAAAGAGGTTTCAGGCACAACAGCAAGGAACGCAAGGGATCTGATGAGGATCGCGAGGATCACAGGGGACTCTGTTTGCCTGAGCACGGGAATGAAAGCCCTGAAGTTCCTTGAAACGGTTGACAGGATCCCAAGGGGAGGCCAGACCTGGGAAGTGCCTTTGCACACCCCTGATGTTATAGTCGCGGCTGACGCGTGCATGGCTTCTATCGACGCGTACAGGATAACCGCGGATAAACACTATCTGGATGAGGCAAGATACTGGGCGTATACCGGCATCCCTTTCTTCTATATGTGGAAACTGCCTGAAAGGCCGATAATGCTTTACGCGTCGATCCCGGTGCTGGGAGCAACGATGTATGTCGGTTCCTGGTTCGGCCAGCCTGTCCAGTGGTGCGGGATAGCGCATATTTATCCTCTTCTGCACCTTGCGAAATACGACAATTCGCTTCCGTGGCGCAAGCTTGCGGAAGGGATGACAATATGCTCGATGCAGCAGCAGTTCACGATGGACCTGCGGATGTATCCTGATAAGAAAGACACCCCGGACAGCAAATTATACTGGGATTACCGTAAGGGCATCGAGGATAACGTGGGCCTGTACCCGGATAACTTCGCGCTTGTGAACGGAAAACAGGTGTGCTGGGAATACATGATCTCGCCAAACACGCACTACCCCCTGACCCGGTGCATCTACAATTTCCTGGGCGTGGAACCTGAAGCCCAGACAGAGATTTTGCGCTCAGGCGATGCAAGGGTCCATATTACAACAGTCGCGAAGATTACAAAGGCTGAATTGGCCGGGGGCAAAATATCGGTTGATCTGCAGTTCTTCCCGGAAGAAATCTGCCAGGGCATCGTATGCGGTATCTCCAGGCCTGCAAAAGTAACGAAGAACGGGACAGAGATCCCGTTCTTCGAGGCAATTGACGATCCGGCAGAGGGCTGGGAATTCCATACCAGGTCAGCGGATTCTCAGGAAGGTTTTCTGGTCTGGAAGATCACGCATTCCAGATCCGACAAACTTGAGATTTCCGGTTCTTCCGTATTGCCCGTCGGTAAATAGTAATCTATATTTCCTCTCCCCTTGCTTGCCCGCCAATATTGGTGGAGGGTGGGAGAGGATTAAGGTGAGGGGATACTTAATAGGGTAAGATTTCGCCCGTGTTTTGTAGCGGTCCCGATTTATCGGGACATCTTTCGTGGGTTGCTGGCTGTGTTTGTTTTCGTAACTCAGGGCTTCAGCCCTGAATGTTTCAAATAGGGTTTTAATTTATCTTTCGTAGGGCAAGGCTTTAGCCTTGCGATATTTCCTTGACCCCTGCTACTCCGACCCCTATAGCCCCGATAAATCGGGGCTTAACATAGGGGCCTGCGAGCCAGAGCTGGGTCGATGGCTCTACGGTCGGAGTAAGCTGCTGGGGTCTTCGTCTCCGGGATCGAATGGTAGCTTTTTCCTTGACAAATTCGAACATCTATGTTATACTATTAAACAGTTGGAAAGTTAAACTATCAAACATAACAGGAGATGAACTATGGACACAGAAGTAGTCAGGATAAAAACCAAATACCAGATCGTGATCCCTGTCGCTCTGAGGAAAAAGCTGTCATTTAAAATAGGCGATCTTTTGGAAGCAAGGGTCAAGGGGGATGAAGTTCTTTTAAAACCCGTAAAAACAATTTCAAAGGACCAGGCGTGGTTCTGGACAGAACGCTGGCAGAAAATGGAAAAAGAGGCGCAGGAGGACATTGATGCCGGCAGAGTGGAAGAATTTAATAATATTGATGACCTTATAAAGGCTCTGAAAAAATGAGATTTATCTTTACGAAGAAATTCAGAAAATGCTATGAGCCGCTGCCCGCGGAAATACAGGAAACAACTAAGGAAAAATTGCGCCTTCTGGTACAGAATCCCCGCCACCCTTCTTTGAGGGTTAAGAAAATGCAGGGGGCCAAAGGTATCTGGGATGCAAGCGTCACGATGGATTACCGGCTGACATTTGAAATGGCGGCTGATAAATTAATTTTAAGAGCCATCGGCAAACACGACGAAACTCTCAAAAATCCTTAAGATTGATAAGATGTAAATAAATAAAAACCTTTTTCTTGTCCCATTGATCTTTCGCCCGCCCCGATGTCCATCGGGGCGGATAGGGCAGACCTTTTCGAAGACCCCCGCCAAATGCCCGGTTGTTTAAAATTAGTTTACGCTTTACCCCCCCCACCCCCACAGGCAGAAATACCCACTGGAATAGGCCCAGAACTGCACCAGTAGGGGTTCTATGGCGTTCTGGGGCGAGTTCTCCCTATATATAAACATCTATCAAGCCTAATAGAGAAATTCAACCGTGCTTGTCTGGGTGTATTATTCGGTAAATTGCTTGATTTTAAAGGGAATTGTGGTATAATCAAAGTCAGGTCAATATTATAAACTATTTATGGTTTATAAAACTTAATCTGCAATATTTAGTTTATAAACCTTTTTAAGTTTATAAACTTTTATGCTTGACTTTTAATTTATAATATGATATAATAAAAGCGTAAAGGGAGGTCTTTATGCAAATATGGGAAAAAATGGGTTTCAGAGATAATCCGTATGATAAGGATAGCCTGGAAGTAAGCGAACAAGGTTCCAATCTTTTTATAGACCGAGATTCGGAAAGCAAATATTTCCAGACAGTGCTTTCGTCCGCAAGCGGCGGATTAGTAATGGTCGAGGGTGACGTGGGTGTCGGAAAGACAAGTTTCATAAATATCCAGCAATACCAAAGTCTTAAGAAGAAAGATGACATGCCGTATCTGCTTCCGTGTTTTGAAACAGTCGAGATCTGCGAGCCGATTGATACTTTCCAAATCCTGCTTTCTGTTTTGTCGCACTGTTTCCAAGCATTGGAGAGCATTTTAAAGGACGAGATAAAAAAGGATGATAGGCTCAACGAGATTTCTCGTCTAATTGGGCAGTCTATCCTGTCTTCCCTTTCCTGGCAGGCAGGCGTTAGTATACCGGGTGGCGCAGGCGGATCAGTCGGATTAGGAAGTACTAAAACACAAACAGTGCCTGCGGGAGTGTCTGCCCAGATACTTATCAATGCATTAGACAATATGCAAAAGATAATAAGGGAGAAATATGGATTTGAGGGAGTTTACGTGCTCTTAAATAATTTAAACGTAATATCCGATTCTGGAATAGTAGCGCTTTTTGACCGTATGCGCGACATTTTCGTGAAAAGAAAAAATTTCTGGTGGATTTTGTTAGCCAGGAAAGGGATATTTTCAATGATGGAAAGAGAAAGTAGCCGCGCAAGTGAAATGTTCAACGGAGAACCCATAGTATTGGCACCTCTTCCCTGGCCCGAAATAGAAAGGGCAATAGACCTTAGAATAAAATATTTCCGTACAAGAGAGGACGCTGAACCGCCCGTACCAATAGAGATAGTCCATCTTTTATATGATATTTCCAAGGGAGAAATAAGGTATATCTTTAAAAGGATAACGGATTTAGTTATAAATTTTAAATCTAAATACCCGTCGACTGGAGCCATAAACTATGATGAGGCATTACTTACCCTGCGTCAATTAGCAGCGGAAAGGCTTAAAGAGCAGAGGTCTTTGTCAAAAACCGACTGGGTCGTGTTGGAAAAGATGGCGGATGCAGGCGAGTTCAGGCCTAAAGACTTCCAATGGTTTGGTTTGAAAAGTGCCCAATCCTTGAACAAATACATACAAAAATTCCTGGAGCTAAATTTACTTTATAGATTTGAGGAAGGGAAAGCATCCATCTACCGTTGTGCTGGAGACGTGAAACTATATTATCAAAAAAAGTAAATAAAGGGGACGGTTCTATTTTTCTAACCAAAAGCAGAATTTCAATAAATTCCCGGATGAGTTCGGCTGGTGGGAAAAAAGAATCAGGTATAAAGAAGCAAAAGGATAAGCGAAATCCTGTCGGACAATAAAAGTAATTTTACTTACTTCCGTTAAATATTTTTACTTAAATTAAAAAGGTGGGAAAGATGAATAAACTATTTTCGTCCTGGCAGTTATTTGCTCTGGGTTCGGCTTTTTTCGCGAGCCTTACGGCTATATTCGGCAAGATCGGCGTGAGCAAGATGAATTCCGATTTCGCCACGTTTATCCGCACGGTTGTCGTCCTGTTTATCATCGCGCTGATCGTTACGATCAGGAACGAATGGAGTTTTACGGATATTCCGAAAGTATCGCTTTTATTCCTGGTGCTGTCCGCGGTTACCACGGGTTTTTCCTGGCTCTGTTATTACCACGCTCTTAAAATAGGGCCTGCGAACAGGGTCGCGCCCATAGACAAGCTGAGCGTTGTATTGGTCATAATTTTCGCCGCGATGTTCCTTAAGGAACGCGTAACGTGGAAGGTTGGTTTAGGGGGGTTGCTGGTAACAGCAGGAGCTGTATTTCTGGCATTTTAACAATGGGGTTAATCAATAGAAGGTCAGCCGGGGCTTTGCTTGACTTTATTTTCAATGTGTGGTATAATGTTACTATCATACACCAGATTTATTTATCAGGAGGCAAAGGAAATGAAAGCATTGGATATGACGCCAGTTATTAAGAAATATTCAGGATTTTTTGTAGCTTTGAGCTATGACAGAAAAAAAGTATTAGGCAAAGGATATACGCCCGAAAAAGCCCTTAAGGAAGCAAGGGAGAAGGGATTTAAAGACCCTATTTTGACAAAAATCCCCGTTAAAAACAGCTTATATTTATTATGAAGGAAATAAAATTCCCTTACATAATAACTCACAATAAAAAAAAGGTGTCAGGTCTTGACATGTGACATATCTTATGATATAATCCCTTTTATACAGTATCCAATGAGTTAATCCAACCTAAAGAAAGGATCTCCCGCCAAAATGGGCAGGCCGTTAAGGATCGAATTCGAGGATGGTTTCTATCATATCACTTCAAGGGGAAACGAAAGGAAAAAGATATTCCTGGACGATTATGACAGGAAGAAATTCCTGGAGTTCCTGAAAGAGTATCACCTTAAATTCAGGGCGGTCTTCCATTGTTTCATCATGGGGGTCAGACCTTGAATATAGGAATTATTCTCTTGACTTCCTCTGCTCATTCTGATATAAATTATTACGCTTGACTTTATTTTCAAAATATGGTATAATATTAATGTCGGATTACGTAGCTACTTGAAATCCATAAATAAATTCTGCAAAGAGGGAAATATGGCAAGAGAAAATAAGGTTGTTGATTTGACATCTGCTTTATCCCGATATGAAGGTAAGTGGGTGGCTTTATCCAGGGATGAAAAGAAAGTAGTAGGGAGCGGCAGGACCCTCAAAGAAGCAGTGAGGGTTGCAGGGAAAAAGAACTGCAAAGACCCTGTTTACACCCAGGTTTTTTCGTTCAGTAAAGGGCTTGCCCCATGGCTACTTTAACAATTCCATACTATAAACTTCCATATAAACCGAGTGAAGCCTTCCCCGAGGAAGAAAATGTCTGGAGACCCTTCGTTGAAGTCCGGATAAATAATAAGACGGCACACATTGACTGCCTTGCCTTGCTTGATTCGGGGGCAGACAATTGCCTTTTTCCGGCCGAAATCGGCGAATATTTGGGAGTTGATATCAGGAAAGGGAAAACCAAGGAATTTGGAGGAATCGGGAAAGGAAAAATTAAAGCCTATTTTCATGACGTGCTTTTGCGGATAGAAAATATATCTTTTAAGTGTTGCGCAGGTTTCACTTATGACAGACTACCATACGTGCTGTTGGGTCAGAATGGCTTTTTTGACCAGTGTATTATAAGTTTTGACCTGCCCCAGAGAATCATTCGCATTTCTGTTCCTTAATAATCTCTGAGAATTGGAATTTTTAATAAAAAACGCAGAAAACCGCCAAAAAAGGCGGTTTTTCTACTTTTTCTTGCTTTTTTGCCAAAATAGTATATAATATAAAGTCTAATAAATTAGATAATTAGACGACTGGATAATTGGATAACTGGTTAAAGCATTCGCAAGGCTGAAGCCTTGCCCTACGACTGCTAAGAACGAGATTGCTTCACTATCGCTCGCAATGACAGGAGAGAGAAGATATGCTGGCACGTGTGTATTCATCGGCGATTATAGGGGTGGACGCGTATACCGTTGAAGTAGAAGTTGACATCGGCAAAGGCCTCCCTGTATTTGATATAGTAGGGCTGCCTGACGCTTCGGTAAAAGAAGCAAAAAAACGCGTCCGGTCCGCGATCAAGAACAGCCAGTTTGAGTTCCCCGCGCAAAGGATCACGGTAAACCTCGCGCCTGCCGACATCAAGAAAGAAGGTTCTTCCTTTGACCTTCCGATCGCCATAGGCATATTAGTCGCTACAGGACAGCTTGAAGCCGAGGAATTCGGGGATTTCATAATACTCGGAGAGCTTGCGCTTGACGGCAGGATAAGAAAGATAAACGGAACCCTGCCCATAGCCATCGCAGGCAAGAAAGCCAAAAAGTCGCTTGTAATACCTTCGGAGAACGCGAAAGAAGCGGCTATTGTGGAAAAGCTTGACGTGTTCGCGGTTGACAACCTGAATAAAACATGCGAATTCCTCAGCGCAAAGTCAACGATACAGCCCTATTCATATAACATAAAGGAGGCGTGGAAGGAAGCCTCGGAATACGAAGTGGATTTCTCCGACGTGAAAGGCCAGTATCACGTGAAGCGCGCCCTTGAGGTCGCGGCAGCCGGAGGGCACAACTGCATTATGGTAGGGCCGCCGGGTTCAGGCAAGACAATGCTTGCCCGAAGGCTTTCCACTATCCTTCCTTCTATGGTGCTTGACGAGGCGATCGAGACAACAAAGCTTCACAGCATAGTTGGGCTTGTGCCTTCAGAAAAAGCTATGATCGCGACCCGGCCTTTCAGGGCTCCGCACCACACGGTCTCGGACGTTGCCCTGGTCGGGGGAGGAAGGATCCCGAAGCCCGGCGAGGTGAGCCTTGCGCATAACGGGGTGCTGTTCCTTGACGAGCTTCCTGAATTCCACAGGAACGTGCTTGAAGCTTTGCGCCAGCCGCTTGAAGACGGCAATGTCACGATATCAAGGGCGCTTACCTCCCTGACGTATCCGGCAAGGTTCATGCTGGTCGCGGCGATGAATCCCTGCCCGTGCGGTTATTTCACGCACCCGTCAAGGGAGTGTTCATGCACGCCCCACCAGATCCAGAAATATCTTTCAAGGATATCCGGTCCCTTGCTGGACAGGATCGACATCCACATAGAAGCGCCTTCGCTTGAATACAGGGATATGGCTGACAATACTTCCTCAGAAAGTTCAAAGGACATAAGGGCAAGGGTGGAGAAGGCGCGCAGGATCCAGGAAGAGCGATTTAAGGGAAGGAAGATCTACTGCAACGCGCGGATGGGCACGAAAGACGTCAGGGAATTCTGCAGGCTTGAAGCAGCAGGCATGGAGCTTCTCAAATCAGCGATACAGCAGCTGGGGCTGAGCGCGCGCGCTTATGACAGGATCCTGAAGGTGAGCCGCACGATAGCGGACCTGGAAGGCAAGAGCGGCATAGAAGAGCAGCACATTTCCGAGGCGATACAGTACCGCAGCCTTGATAGGAATTTGTGGTTATAAGAAAACATTGCAAATTGCAAATTTCAAATTGTAAATTTTAAAAGTTGAAATTTAAATATAGCTTACAAGTACACAAGTTTATATACAAAGTTGAAATCCGTGGAAATCCGTGGCTGAATCTTTTCGTGCTTTCCTCGCCCATCCTTTCAGGTGGGCGAAGTCTCGCCCGCTGAAAGACGGGCGGAGTGATTTCGTGGAAATCTTGTATGGTTATAAAAACTGAGAACCTTAAAAAGAATTTTGGCGGCGTGAAGGCGCTGGACGGGCTGAACCTTGAGATAAAAGAGGGTGAGCTCTACGGACTGCTGGGGCCTAACGGTTCAGGCAAGACAACCCTTATCCGCATTATAGTCGGTGTGCTCCTTCCTACATCGGGAACGATCAGTGTTATGGGAAGCGCTAATCCCTTCAAGAAAGCCGCTCAGATCGGGTACATGAACCAGAGCGAGTCCCTGTATATAGATCTTACAGTAAGGGAGAACATATCGTTTTTCGGCGCGCTTTACGGCGTTGAGAGGAACGCACTGAAAAAGAAAATAACAGAGCTTCTTGACCTGCTTGAGCTGTCTGATAAAGCGGACGAGCTTGTCGGGAACCTTAGCGGCGGCACGAAGAAAAGGGTGTCTCTCGCGTGCGCCCTGGCGCACAGCCCGAAGCTGCTTTTGCTGGACGAGCCCACTGTCGGGATTGACCCGGCTTTAAGGGTTTCATTCTGGGATTACTTCAACCGCCTGGCAAAAGAAGGCGTGACAATACTTATATCCAGCCACCAGATGGACGAGGCGGAGAAGTGCGCGAGGCTTGGTTTCCTCAGGGAAGGCAAGCTTCTCACGGAGGGCAGGCCAGGCGAGATAAGGTCAATGACAGGAAAAGAGACCATGGAAGAGGCGTTTTTGGAGCTGATAAGGACATCGGGAAAATAACCCCTCACCTTAATCCTCCCCCACAAGGGGGGAGGAGAACAAGGAAATTTTAAGGGGGGAAGAAGAATAGGGAAAAAGAGAGAAGCATACAAGTGAACAGGATCGCTGCAATGGCTTTAAGGATAATACGGCAGTTCCTGCGGGACAAGCGCACGCTCGCGCTTGTTTTTATTGTCCCGATAGTCGTCTTCACGCTATTCGGGATACTTTTCAAGACAGAATCAGCCAATATCAGAGTAGGGGTCATTAACAGCGACAAAGGAGCGGAAAGAACCATTGTGGAACCGCCCAGGACCTTTCCGCCCATACCTGTCATAAAGAAAGTAAAAATAAACGTGGGCCAGAAATTCGTTGAGGGATTGAAGGAGAACGGCGGTTTTGATATCATCGAGCTTGCGGGCGGGGACACGGAAAAGGTCATCAGGGAAAACAGGCTTGACGGCCTGCTCCTGTTCGCTGAGGATTTTTCCGGGAACATCATTGACGGAAAGGGAATAAGGTTCGGCCTTGTCATAGAAGGCACCAGCTATTCCAAGAAAGTCGTCCTTGAGAACCAGTTTGAAAAATTCTTCTCTAAAACAATACCGGGCCTGCTGATACAGGGCACCCCGCTTGAAACGAACCTGAAGGTTGAGATCGACACAAGGTACGTTTACGGCGGAAAAAAATTCACGAATATAGATTACTTTTCGCCGGTGTTCATCGCGTTCTTCGTGTTCTTTCTTACTTTCCTGCTGACCATAATCTCCTTTTTAAGGGAGAGGGCGTACGGCACGATGGAGCGGCTGTTTGCCTCGCCGCTGACAAAGATGGAGCTCATCCTGGGTTATTCGCTGGGATTCAGCATCTTCGCGCTTGCCCAGTCAGCCCTGGTCCTGTTTTTCACGCTTTACGTCCTGAAGATCAATTATATGGGAAGCATCTACCTGCTTTTTGCCCTTAACGCGATTTTCGCAGTTGGCGCGGTCAATATGGGCATACTTCTTTCTTTCTTCGCGAAGAACGAACTACAGGCAGTGCAGTTCATACCGATCGTCATTGTGCCCCAGGTTTTTCTGTCCGGCTTGATATGGCCGATAAGGGACCTGCCGGGATACTTAAAACCTTTATCATATATTATGCCCCTTACTTACGCCAGTTCTGCGATAGAAGGGGTGATGATAAAGGGTTTCGGGCTGGGGCAGATAGGTTTTGAATTCGTTATGCTTATACTTTTCGCTTTTCTCATGATGCTGCTGGGTTCGCTTGTCCTGAAAAGAAGAGTGGCTTAAATAAACGTGTCAACGTATCAGCGTATCAACGTGTCAGAGCAAAAGCAAGGAATAATTCTTAGGATTAATCCGTGCCGTAGGGTCATTAACTTGGTCCTGACCCGAAGGTCCCTGAGTTATAGCTCCAGTTTCATCGGAGCTGCAGGGGGGCATCCGTGGCTGAATTAATACGCAATGAGGTAAAATGAAGGATTTGAAGATCGATCCGGGGAAAGCAAGCAGGCGCCTTGCGGGATTCATAAAGCAAGAGGCGCGTGAAAGGGGGTTCAGCCGCGCGATACTGGGGATCTCAGGCGGCGTGGATTCTGCCGTAGTTGCATTCCTCGCGGCAAAAGCCCTGAGTCCTAAAAACGTGTGGGGAGTGACCATACCGCACAGGTCAAATTCAAAAGAATCTATAAAGCACGCGGGACTTGTTATTAGAAAACTGGGCATCAACGCTCTGAATGTTGACATAACCGCGCAGATAGACGCGTATTTTAGAAAATTCAAGGATGCGTCAAGGGTGCGTGTCGGGAATAAAATGGCGCGTGAAAGGATGTCTGTTCTTTATGACCTTTCCGCGAAATACAGGGCGCTTGTAATCGGTTCCAGCAACAGGACAGAGCTGCTTCTTGGTTACGGTACGGCGCACGGGGATCTCGCGTGCGCGATAATGCCGCTTGGCTGCTTATACAAAACCCAGGTCTGGCAGGTCGCAAAATACCTGGGAGTCCCGGAAGAGATCATTAAAAAACCGCCGACAGCGGACCTGTGGCAGGGCCAGACAGATGAGGGAGAGCTGGGGTTCAGGTATAAAGACGCAGACAGACTGCTTTTCAATATGATCGACCGTAAGAAAATGCCGGGCCAGCTTAAAGCTATGGGTTTCAGCCGGGATTTCATAAAGAATATCAGGGACAGGATAAAAAAGAACGCCTTCAAGCGTTCTCTCCCGACAATCCCGTAAACTTAGACACAGATTCACACAGATTCACACAGATTATTACATTTATCTTTCAGTATCCAGCATTTAGCATCCAGCAAATAAACTTGTCACTTGTTACTTGCCACTTAAAGTGAGTCCCCCTTCTTGCTTTCATGAAAAAGCAGGGGGATCACTTGTCACTGTAGTTATGGGGAGGTATTGTGACTATAGTTCTTCAGCTGATCGCTCTTGGGATAGCGGTGATCCTGCACGAAGTCGCGCACGGCTGGGTCGCTGAGAAGTGCGGTGACCCCACTGCAAGGCTTATGGGAAGGATAACACTCAATCCTCTCGCGCACATTGACCCTATCGGGTCTGTGATACTTCCGCTTGCCCTGCTTTTTTTCAAATCCAGGTTCATTATCGGCTGGGCAAAGCCCGTTCCCGTCAACTTCCAGGCATTGCGCCACCCGAAAAGGGATATGATATGGGTTTCTCTGGCAGGGCCGGGCGTGAATATCATTCTCGCCCTGATCTCGGTTCTCCTGCTGAGGATCGGGATCATAAACCCGGATTCGCTGCTTTACATTTTTCTCATAAACCTGGCAGGGATAAACCTTGTGCTTGCCGTGTTTAACCTTATACCGATACCACCGCTGGACGGTTCCAAGATACTCATAGGCCTGCTTCCGATGCCGCTCGCTGTTCTTTACAGCAGGCTTGAGCCATTCGGGATGTTCTTTATACTGCTGCTGCTAATGAGCGGATTTTTTTCCATGTTGATCGTGCCGATAATAACAATTCTTGCCAGGCTGATAGGAGTCCCTTTATGAAGCAAGAAACAGGTAAAAAAAGGATATTGAGCGGTATGAGGCCTACAGGCAGGCTGCATCTCGGCCACCTTCTGGGTGCGCTTGAGAACTGGGTTAAACTGCAGGACGAATATGAGTGCTATTATATGGTCGCGAACTGGCACGCTCTCACAGACCACCTTGACACAAAGGATTACCAGGACAATATTTATTACATAGTAAGGGACTGGCTCGCTGCCGGCATAGACCCCGCGAAGAGCACGGTTTTCGTGCAGTCGGAGCTGCGCGAGCACAGCGAGCTTTACCTGCTTCTGTCAATGCTTGTGCCTGTTCCGTGGCTTGAAAGGTGCACCACATTCAAGGAAAAGGTCAGGGACATGCACATAGGCAAGGCGGACATTTCCTACGGCCTGCTCGGGTACCCGGTGCTGCAGGCAGCGGACATAATGATGTACAAGGCCAACGCGGTGCCCGTGGGTGAGGACCAGCTTCCCCACCTTGAGCTCACGCGCGAGATCGCCAGGCGGTTCAATTATTTTTACGGGGAAGTTTTTCCCGAACCCCAGGGCCTGCTAGCCCCGACCTCAAAGCTGCTTGGGCTTGACGGCCAGAAAAAAATGGGTAAATCATACGATAACTACATCAGCCTTGACGAAACTCCGCAGGAAACAGCGAAGAAGGTGCAGGGAATGTTCACTGACCCCGCAAGGATAAAGCTCAGCGACCCGGGGCATCCGCATTTGTGCAACGTTTTTACTTATTGCACACTTTTCGGGCCGAAGGATGCGCCCGCGGCGCTGCGGGGCGATTGCGCGGCAAGCAGGATAGGCTGCACGGACTGCAAGAAAAGGCTCGCGGGTTACGTTGAAAAATTCCTCGCTCCCATACAGGAAAAACAGAAGCACTGGACAAGGGACAAGGTCAGGGATATACTTAACGAAGGGGCTGTAAAGGCCGGCAAAATGGCGCGCGCGACAATGGACGAAGTGCGGCAGGCAATGAAAATAGCGTAACAGATAGTTATGAATTATGAGTTATGAATTATGAATCAAGGAGTTAATTTAAATTAAAATCCTTGCTGTTGATTCATAACTCAGCATTCATAATTCATAATTGATTTTCTGGAGAAAAGATGGCACTGAACGTAAAAGCGAACGGATTTGAAGGGCCGATAGAGCTGCTTTTCGAGCTCGTCAAGAAGAACGAAGTGGATATTTACGAGGTATGGATCGCGAAGATCACATCCCAGTACCTCGAACACCTTTCGGCGGTAAATACACTTGACGTGGAAGAGGCGCTCGAGTTCATGGTTATCGCGGCAAGCCTGGTGTACCTGAAATCCAAGGCGCTGCTCCCCAAGGAGCCCGTGCTGGAGGCGGAGGAACAGCAGCTGCAGGAATCCCTTGAAAAGCAGGTGCAGGAATACGAAAAATACAAGCAGGTCGCGGAGGGATTAAAAGAAAAAGCGGTCATAGCCAGCCAGATGTTCCCCCGGCCGGTCCCGGAAGGCCTGAAAGAGGAAGAATACGTTGAGGCAAGCCTGTTTGACCTTGTCGCGGCTTTCAAGACCGTGCTTACCGACGTGGCAAAAAGACAGGAATTCACCGAGATCGCGCGGGACACCGTGACCGTGGAACAGAAGATGGAGGAAATATCCAGAATGCTTGCGGTAAACCCGGTGATAAAATTCACCGATATTTTCAAGACCTCGCATTCAAGGATCGAAATAATAGTTTCATTCCTCGCGCTGCTTGAGCTGATACTCGAGAAGATCATCAGGGCCGTGCAGAAAAAAATGTTCGCGGACATTGAACTGATAAAAATACAAGTTTAGATCAAAAGGCGGAGATAATGGAAGAGAATAAAACAGATGACAACATAACTGAAGACGCGCAGGACCAGGAAAAACAAACCGTTCCGACTCCCGGGGTCGGAATGGAGAAGAAGGAAGAGGCGCAGGCCGCCGAATCGCCGCAGGAACTGCCCCTGAAATCCGTCATAGAAAGCCTTCTTTTCGTATCGGACAGCCCCCTTACTCCCGAAAGGATAGGAAAGCTTATAGGCATAACCCCGGAAGAAGCAAGAAAGCTCGCTTCCGAACTGATACAGGAATACGACAGCAGGGGGCACAGCTTCAAGATAGTTGAGATCGCAGAGGGCTACCAGATGTGCACGCGACACGAATACGCGCCCTGGATAAAAATGCTTTACGCTTCCAAGAACCTTGCTAAATTGAGCAAGCAGTCCCTTGAGACCCTTGCCATCATAGCCTACAGACAGCCGATCACAAGGGCGGAGATAGAGGCGCTCAGGGGCCTTGATACGTCCGGAGTCCTGCACGGCCTGCTTGAGAAGAAGCTGGTAAAAATAGCGGGCCGTAAGAAAGTACTCGGTCGGCCGCTCCTTTACCGGACCACCGACGAATTCCTTGTTTATTTCGGGCTTAAAGACCTTTCGGATCTTCCGAAAGTCGAAGAACTGCGCGGCCTTCTTTAAATGCAGTGTCAGCGTGTCAACGTATCAACGTGTCAACGCAACAACAAGGAATTTTATTGCCCGCCCCGATTTATATCGGGGCGAGGTCTCGCCCCGACTGACATCGGGGCGGATAACTCAGGGCTTCAGCCCTGATGTATCTAAACTGTGTTAAACTGTGTTAACCTGTGGTTAAACTCGTATGAAAATCAAGGATTTAGGGGAATTTGGGCTCATTGACCGCATCCGTAGCCGCGTTACACGTAACACGTTATCCGCCCCGACGTCAGTCGGGGCGAGACCTCGCCCCGATATAAATCGGAGCGGGCACGTTACACGTGGTTTGATCGGAATTGGCGATGATACTGCCGTTATTCCAATTTCCCGCGGTAAATGTTTACTTTGGACTACCGATATCCTTATTGAGGGCGTGCATTTCCTTGCCCGTTTGCCGTCGTACGTCGCCCTTGCGGGTCGTACGTCGTACGGGTTCATGTTAGGATGGAAGGTGATGGCTGTAAACATGAGCGACATCGCTTCAATGGGCGGGAAGCCAAAATACGCGCTTGTAACGCTGGGATTGACAGGTAAAGAAGACGTTGGATTCATAGATGATCTATACCGCGGGATGAACGCCGCAGGTCAGGGACTGTCCCATCCCGATGGTCATCGGGAGGGACTGTCCCATTGCAGTAAAGGCGTTCAGGTTATCGGCGGTGATATCAGCAAATCGGATTCTTTAATAATAGATACGACCGTGATCGGCGAAGTTGAAAAGAAGAACCTTCTTCTGCGCAAGGGTGCCAGGCCCGGAGATATGATCTGCGTAACAGGGTCCTGCGGCGACTCCGCGGCTGGCTTTGAGCTCCTTAAAAAAACCGTTCATCGTGCATCGTGCATCGTGCATCGCCAAAACCACGAATATCTTATAAAAAGGCATTTAATGCCAAGCCCAAGAGTAAAAGAGGCGGGGATAATCGCTAAGAACAAGCTGGCAACCGCAATGATAGATTCAAGCGACGGGCTTCTTGCTTCGGTTGGGTTCATCTGCCAGGAATCCGGCACAGGCGCCAAGATCCATGAAGACATGATCCCTGTTTCAGAGCAACTTATCCGTCGTACGTCGTACGTCGTAAGTCGTAAGTTAGTACTGACAGGCGGTGAGGATTACGAGCTTGTTTTCACTGTCCCGCCGGCTAAATTAAAGAAGGTCCTGGCATTGGTGCCAAGATTGACCGGCACTCCTGTTACGGCAGTCGGCGAGATCATAAAAGACAAAAGTCTTTTTATCATTGACAATAAGGGCAGAAAGAGAACCGCTAAAAATTTAGGCTTCTCGCACTTTTAATCACCGCAATTTTTTATTTATAATCACCGTAATCTATTCTAAAATCACCGTAATCAGTAGTTAATAATCACCGTAATCCCGTTATGAATATAATAACAAAGCAGGAAATAAAAAGGGATCTTGTTGAAAATACCGGGCTAAAAGAAGGATCAAATGTTCTCGTCCACAGTTCTTTGAAAAGCTTCGGCTGGGTGGAAGGCGGGGCGGATGCCGTCATAGACTCTTTAATAGAAACGGTTGGCGCGAGCGGAACCGTTTTGGTGCCGACCCTGACAGGTTCTGCGCAGCTGACAGCTGCCAGCCCGCCTGTGTTCGATGTTCTGAATACTCCCTGCTGGACAGGGACGATCCCCGAGACCTTCAGGAAAAGGAAAAACGCGGTCAGGAGCCTGGGCCCCACGCATTCTGTCGCGGCAATAGGCAGGCAGGCGGAATTTCTGACAGAAGGCCACCAGCTCTGCAGCACGCCGTGCGGCAAGGGCAGCCCTTACGACAAATTATGTTCAGCGGATAACGGTTACGTGCTTATGATAGGCATCGGGCTGGCTTGTTTTACCACGTTCCACTGCGCGGAAGAGCTTGCCGGGGTTGATTACCAGTTACAGCCGGAACCGGTGGATGCCGTTATAATAGATAGAAGCGGCAGGAAGATCATTGCCAGGACAAAAATACACCGTTACGGGATCGTGCGGGATTTTCCGAAGATGGAACCGTTGTTGCTCAGCCGGGGAATAATGAAAGCCGGCCTGTCCGGTAACGCATCTTTAAAGCTTATCAAGGCAAGAGAAATGATGGATTTTACCCTTAGAAAGCTTGAAGAAGACCCTTGTTTCCTTTTATCGGAAGAAGGGAAGCGCGCAGCGGCAGGCTAAAAAGTTAAAGGTTAAAGGTTGAAGGTTGAAAGTTAAAGAAATCATTGCAATCATAAAAAATGAAAATAATAACAAACAGTGCGAAAGAAACACAAAAATTTGCTAAGGGCTTTGCTAAAAAACTGAAAGCCGGCGATATACTCTGCCTGACAGGGAGCCTCGGAAGCGGCAAGACCACGTTCATCCAGGGCCTGGCAAAAGGGTTGGGTGTCAAAGGCAAGGTAATAAGTCCCACGTTCGTGCTCATGAGCATATACAAGGGCAGGATACCTCTTTACCACTTTGACTTGTACCGCCTTAACAGCACGGATGATGTCCGCGCGCTGGGATATGAAGAATTTTTTTACGGTGACGGCGCAGCGGTCATCGAATGGGCGGAAAGGCTGAAAGAACTGCTGCCGGCGGAATGCGTTAGAATAAAAATTGAGATCTTAGGCAAAAATAAAAGAGAATTACTGATTTCCACGAAATCACTCCGTCCGTCTTACAGCGGGCGAGACTTCGCCCACCTGGAAAGGATGGGCGAGGAAAGTACGAAATAACTTTAGACGCAGATTGTCACAGATTATCACGGTTTACACTTTGTAAACTATGTAAACTCTATAAACTCAGTAAACTGTCTTTTAATACTATTACCAAGGGCACAGAGAAAATCAGTGAAAATCAGCGTCAAAAAATGCTTCGTAGTTCTTGGGATCGATACAAGCGGGGAATACTGCAGCGTTGGCCTGGCTGACCGCGGTAGATTACTTGATGAAACAAGCGAAAGAACTCCCCGGGAGCATTCCTCCAAGCTGGTATTCTTCATTGACAGGATCCTGAAAAAAAACAAGCTGAAGATCCGGGACATCAATGCTGTTGCCGTATCCATTGGCCCGGGCAGTTACACGGGCCTGCGCGTTGGAGTGGCTTCAGCGAAAGCGCTCGCGCAGGCGTTGGATGTTCCGATAGTAGCCGTGGGAACGCTGGATGTGATTGCTTTAAATGCGGTATCCAGCAAAAAAAATGAAAAATCCCCTCTTACCCCCCTTTATGAAAGGGGGGATGGCGGGGGATTTAAAATATGCGTGATAACGGACGCGAGGAAACAGCAGGTCTATACTTCCTTATACAGTTTACAAGTTTACAAGTTTACAAGTTTACAAGGGAACAAGTTGATAAGTGGACAAGTGGATAAGTGTATAAGTATACAGGACAGAAGCTCAAAGTTAAGAAAAGTAATGAAAGATTCAGTATTAAGCATTGAGGATTTACTGAATTTACTTACGACGTCCGACGTCCGACGTCCGACGGTATTTATCGGCAATGCAGTAAGGATATACGGGGACGCGATAAAAGAAAAACTCGGCGGTAAGGCAATATTCGCGCCTGAAGAACTGTGGCGCCCGAAAGCAGGCACTATTGCTTTTGAAGGTTACAGGAAATTGCAGAAGAACAGGAAGGGCGACGATCTTTTTAGATTAAAGCCGGTTTATGTCAGGGAACCGGACATACACTCATCGATTCAACCCCAATTATGAATTATGAATGATGAGTTATGAGTCAAAAACAAGGATCTTTATTTAAATTTAATACCATGAAGTTAATTCATAATTCATAACTCATAATTTATAACTTTTCCGACGATTATTAATCCAACGGACTAAGGAGGAAATAAATGCGGTCAGATACAGTTAAAAAAGGAATAGAAAGGGTCCCGAACCGCGGGCTGCTTTACGCAACGGGCATTTCGAAATCGGACATGAAAAAGCCGTTCATCGGCATAGCGTCAAGCTTCACTGATATTATCCCCGGGCATGTTGGGATGCGCGAGCTTGAAAGGTTCATAGAGCGGGGAGTATGCTCCGGCGGCGGCGTGCCGTTCATCTTCGGGATCCCGGGCATCTGCGACGGCATCGCCATGGGCCACAAGGGAATGAGGTATTCGCTCCCTTTAAGGGAAATAGTCGCGGATACTATCGAATCTGTCGCAGGGGCGCACTGTTTCGACGGCCTTGTGCTGCTCACAAACTGCGATAAGATCACGCCCGGCTGTCTTATTGCAGCCGCGCGCCTGAACATACCGACCGTTGTCGTCACCGCAGGGCCCATGCTTTGCGGCAGGTACAAAGGCACGATCAGGCTTGACCTTGTTCACGACACGTTTGAGGCAGTGGGAAGGGCGAAAGCCGGTAAGATCTCCGGGGAAGAGCTGGATGAACTTGAGATGGAAGCATGCCCGGGTTTCGGTTCCTGCCAGGGCCTTTACACCGCCAACACTATGTCCTGCATCACGGAAACAATGGGAATGTCACTCACGGGATGCGCCACCGCGCTTGCGGTTTCAGCCAGAAAGAAAAGGATCGCCAAGGAAAGCGGCGAAAGAGTCGTGGAGATGGTCAGGAAAAATATACTGCCCAGGAGCGTAATGACAAAAAACGCGCTCCTTAACGCGATTAAAGTTGATATGGCTCTGGGAGGTTCGTCAAACACTGTCCTCCATCTTACGCGCATCGCGAAAGAGCTGGATATAGACCTGCCACTTGAAGTTTTCAACAAGGTCAGCAGGTCCACGCCCCATATCATAAACCTGCGCCCCAGCGGCGAATATTTTCTTGAGGACCTGGAATATGCGGGAGGCATACCGGCGATTTTAAATGTCCTGAAAGACGGGCTTAAGCCTTCGCCTACGGTGAACGGCCGAAGGGGCATACTGGAGGTCGCGCGGAAAGGCAGGGTGCTGAATTCCGCGGTCATACACAATAGATCAAACCCGTACCATAAAGAGGGCGGGATAGCTATTCTTTTCGGGAGCCTTGCGCCTGAAGGAGCGGTTGTCAAGCAGATAGCCGTTAGCTCTAAAATGTGGAAATTCACGGGCCGCGCCCGGGTTTTTGACGGGGAAGAAAAAGCGATGAAAGCTGTCATGGGCAGGAAGATCAAAAAAGGGGACGTTGTCATTATACGTTACGAAGGCGATAAGGGCGCTCCCGGAATGCCGGAAACGCTTTCGGTTACTGCCGTGCTTACGGGAATGGGGATGGGGGAAAGCGTCGCGCTCATTACGGACGGAAGGTTCTCCGGAGGCACGCAGGGCCCCTGCATCGGCCATGTGGCGCCGGAAGCAGCGGTCGGCGGACCGATCGCGGTTGTCAGGAACGGGGACAGGATAAACATCGATATCAAAAACCGTAAACTCGACCTTGTCTTAAGTGAAAAGGAGATCAGGGCAAGGCTCGCGAAATGGAAGGCTCCCGCGCCGAAGGTAAAAACCGGGTATCTGGCGAAATACGCGAAACTGATTTAACTGATTTCCACGAAAACACGAAAGTACCACGAAATCACGAAAAAATACCAAAATATGAAACTTATAAATGAATTAAGGGATGAGATAAACAGGGAAATTACCATAACGCTGAAGAAATTCTGCGATATCCCTATTGCCGGGGAGATGCTTGGATACCAGTTGGGTTTGCTGAAAAACCAATCCACTGGAGCTCAGGGTAAAAGATTCAGACCCGTTCTGTGTCTGCTAACCGCAAAAGCGATCAGCGGCAGCTATAAAAAAGCGCTTCCCGCGGCAGTCGCGATAGAACTGATACATAATTTTTCGCTTATCCACGACGACATACAGGACGGGGACGAATTCAGGCGCGGCAGGCAGACGGTCTGGAGGAAGTGGGGCGCGAACCAGGCTATCAACGCCGGGGACGCGATGCATGCGCTGGTAGGCCTTGCCCTTTCAGGTCTTTTTGATTCAGGCCTGAAGCCGGCTGTTATCAACTCTGTATCCTCTGCGGTTAATTCTGCCTGCTACCGTATGTGTGAAGGCCAGATGCTCGATTTGTCCTTTGAAAAAAGAGCCCGGGTAGGAATAGGCGAATACCTGCGGATGATAAGGGAGAAAACAGCCGCGCTTATTGAATCCGCCCCTGTTTCAGGCGCTCTTGTTTCAACCCAAAACTGCGGGATAATTAAATGCTACAGAAGTTTCGGGGCTAACGCGGGAATGGCGTTCCAGATTTTTAACGATATCTCGGGCTTCGGCGATAAAGGCAGCCGTTCCCTTCATATACAGAGCGACCTTAAAAAGAACAAGAAGACGCTTCCTTTCGTCCTTGCCCTTGGCGCGGGGAAAAAAGGAGCGTCCGGTATGCGCGTTCTCATAGAAAAAACAGGCGCGTTGCGCCATTCAGAAGCGATCGGCACGGAATATCTGCGCAAAGCTTTATATGACCTTGACAGATCCGGGGTCAGCAACAGCGCCCAGGATCTTTTAAAAGACTATGTTTTGCATATCAAAGATTAATTATGAATTATGAATGATGAATTATGAGTCAAAAACAAGGAGTTCTATTTAAATTTAATACCATGCAGTTGATTCATAATTCATAACTCGTAACTCATAATTTTATTTAAAAAAGATAGGAGGAAAATTGGCCGGATGGACGAACGTGCAGAATCTTTTAAAAGAAGAGCTGAAGCAGCGCCAGGAAGAGGGCTGCGATATATCGGGTTTTTCAGAAATGGCTGCAAGGGCAAAGGATGACAAGGCAAGGGCGGGCGTTTACAGGAAGTTAATGCGCCTCAAGCCTAAAAAGGATTTCCCCTATAAGGAACCTTCAGATTTTAACCGTATCCTGAGGAAAAGGCCTGCTTTGAGAAGGGATATCCTCCCGATGAGGTTTTCTGAAGAGGAGCTCTATGACAGGATCTACGGCGCGTGGCTGGGCAGGTGCGCCGGATGCGCCCTGGGCAAACCGGTCGAGGGATGGACAGAGGAAAATATCAGGATATACCTGAAAAACGCGGCGGCATACCCGCTTGACAACTACTTCCCCGAGAAATCGCTGGACAAAGAGGGAACCGAGGTAAAAGGAATGTGCCCCGCGTCTACCAGGGAGCATATCCAGTACATGGAGCCTGACGACGATATTAATTACACTACCGCGGGCCTTCTGATAGCCGAGTCAAAGGGATTGAATTTTACCACATCGGACGTGGGCAATTTCTGGCTGTATTCGCTTCCGTTCTTCCACGTCTGCACCGCGGAAAGGCAGGCGTACCTGAACCTTGCGAACGGCTTGCATATTGACGAGGTCCCGCTCTTCCATAATCCCTACAGGGAATGGATAGGCGCGCAGATCAGGGCGGATTTCTGGGGTTATGCGTCTCCCGGGAAACCCCTGCAGGCGGCAGAACTCGCTTTCAGGGAAGCCTCGCTCTCGCACGTGAAAAACGGCATATACGGTGAAATGTTCGTAGCGGCAATGATAGCGGCGGCTTTTTCGGTTTCAAGCTTGGAAGAGATAATAAGGATAGGCTCAAGCCAGATCCCCCGCACTTCAAGGCTTTACGAAGCAGTGCAGGACATGGTAAAGTGGAGCGCGGAAATAACTTCATGGGAAGGCGCGTTTAAAAAAATGATGGAGAAATACGGGCATTACCACCCGGTGCATACGATAAATAACGCGTGCATCGTGCTGCTGGGCCTGCTTTACGGAAAAGGGGATTTTGAAAAGACCATATCGATTGCCGTAATGTGCGGGCTTGACACGGACTGCAACGGCGCGACAACAGGTTCCGTCGCCGGAGCAATGCTTGGGGCGAAAAACCTTCCGCAGAAATGGATCGCGCCCCTGAACGACACGCTTTCCAGCACTGTGGTGAGCGGCAATGAATCCCTTTTCAGGGCGAAGATCTCGGACCTTGCGCGCAGGACCCTGAAGATCGCCACTACGAAGTAATATTAACCACAGGTGAACACAGGTTAACACAGTTTTGCCACTGAAGGCACTGAAAACACTGAGATTTTAACGATGTGCGAAGAACGAAGCACGACGCACGAGAACAGGGGGTAGCATGAAAAAGAGCGTATTGTTACTGGCGGTGCTGGTTTGCGCGGCAGGTGTTCTGACAGCCGCGGAGAACTGGGAAAGCAAGGACATAGGGACAAGCGGCGGCAAGACCATAATGGGAAAGGATTCCATTGTCGTGGAAGCGGGCGGCCTTGACATCTGGGACCTGGCAGACGGCTTCAGGTTCGTTTACCAGAAGATGAGCGGCAATTTCGAGGTGTCCGCGAAGATAAGCAGTCTGAAAGAAGTTTTTGAATGGTCAAAAGCAGGTGTTATGATACGAGAGAGCGCAGAACCGGGCTCAAAGCACGCGATGCTGGTCGCAACTCCCCAGCACGGCCTTGCGTTCCAGTACAGGCCCGAAGAAAACGATATGAGCCAGCACGTTGAAGCAGGCGAGTTTTCATATCCGATATACCTGAAGATGAAAAAGACAGGCGGCAAGTTCGCCGGATCCTGGTCAAGCGACGGCAAGAAGTGGAACGAGGCGGGAGAGATCGAGATAAGCATGGGCAAGAGCGTGCTCGCAGGCCTTGCCGTGACAAGCCACGTTGAAGGCGAAAACACCGAAGCCAAGTTTTCTGAAGTAAAAATTACTCCCCTGAAATAGCTTATCGCTAAATGCAGATCCTGGATGCTGCCGCCCATGGCCTATGCCTGGGCGAGCCTCGCCCTAAGGTTTCAGGGCGGGGATGTTAGATCCTAGATTAAGGAATTATTAAAATAAACTCCTTCATCCAGGATCTAGGATCCAGGATCTAGGATCTAGCATCTTCCGGAGGTTGGATGCGGATTATTTTCATGGGGACGCCGCAGTTTGCCCTGCCGTCCCTGAACATGATAGCAAAGGCGTATGGGGTGGCCTGCGTCGTGACCCAGCCCGACAAACCGAAGGGCAGGGGCATGAAGGTCTCCGCGCCCCCCGTGAAATTCGCGGCAGGACAGCTGGGCATTCCTGTCCTGCAGCCGGAAAAGATCTCCGAGGCCACGGACAGGCTGAAAGAACTGAAGCCGGACCTGATAGTTGTGGTTGCGAGCGGCCACATACTAACGAAGGAAATATTGAAAATCCCGGCAAAGGGCTGTGTTAACCTGCACGCGTCTTTGCTCCCCGAGCTGCGGGGACCTGAGCCGATCGCTTGGAGCGTTATCAGGGGAATGAAAAAAACAGGCCTGACAACGATGCGGATGGACGAGGGCATAGACACCGGCGACATGATCCTGCAGAAAGAAATGGAGATACTGCCTGGCGATACAAAGGGAAGCCTTGAGCAGAAGATGTCTTTAGAAGGGGTGCAGCTCCTGTGCGAAACCCTGAAGATGGTTGAATCCGGCAGCGCTTCCTATAGGAAGCAGGTCCGATGTCCCCCGATGTCCATCGGGGGAATACGGACTCCGAACGAAAGCTTCGGAGAAGGCAGTTTTTCCCTCGCGCCCGTGATAAAGAAAGAGGACTGCAGGATAGACTGGTCAAAGCCGGCGCAGGAAATACACAACCTTATCAGGGGCCTGGATCCAGAACCTTCCGCGTTTACTTTTTTAGAAGGCAAACGCCTTAAGATCTTTAGATCATCGGTTTACGTAGGGCAAGGCTTCAGCCTTGCAAAACCATCGGGAGAGATCATTGATATAAAAGCAGATGAGATCCTTATTTCCACAGGCAAAGGCATTCTTTCGATCCTGGAACTGCAGCCGGAAGGCAAGCGGGTAATGACAGCGAAGGAATACCTTGCCGGCCACCCGCTTATAAAAGGAATAAAACTAGGACAAAACTAATTTTTAACCACGAATTAACTCGAATTTTCACTAAGTTTAAAATGCTAAAAGCTTGATATTAAATAATATAAAAATCCGTGGAAATTAGTGGAAATTCGTGGTTACAATATCTTCTGTGGTGAAAAGGTACTAAATGGAAAAGATAAAGGCGAGGAAGATCACTCTTAAGGTTTCAAAAGAACAGCTGAAAAAAGACCTTGAGAAATACAGGAAAGCGGCTATTGACCTGGGCGCGAAGGCCGCGAAGGTCGTGCCTGCTTATTTTGTCGCTTTCGACGACAGGGTGCGGCTTAAGTGCGCTGTGCCAAGGTGCCACCTTTACGGGGAAAGCGCGAATTGCCCGCCCCACGTTCCGCCTGTTTCAGAGATGAGAAGGACCTTGCGGAAGTTCAAATACGCGGTGCTTTTCAAAACGGAAGTTGAGCCCAAAGAGGACTTCGTTGGCGACAAGCAGTGGCTTGCGGGGCATATGCGCCACCAGGGAAAGATCCACGAGATCGGAAGCAGCGTTGAATCGCTTGCTTTCAGCGACGGGTATTATTTCGCCACAGCTTTCGGAGCGGGCGGGTGCAAGACAGCGCTGTGCGGCGGCCAGTACTGCCAGTCCCTTGACAGCGGCAGGTGCAGGTTCCCGCTGAAATCCCGCCCTTCAATGGAAGGCGCTGGCATAGACGTTTTCCGCACCGCGACAAAAGCAGGATGGGATATTTATTCCGTTGGGGCGCGCGGCGTTGACCCGGATTCCATCAAATGCGCGGTCTCGGTCGGCATTGTGTTCATCGTGTAACGTGTCACGTGTAACGTGTAACGGAAAAACAGAAGAACTGTCGTGTTGGCGTGTTAAAACTCTGATACTTTGATACTCTGACACTTTGATACTGTATTTAAGGAGGAACAGATGGCTGAAGAACTGTGGCCCGGCGGGATGGAATACACTTTCGGAAATGACGCGGACGAGGAAAAGGCGAAGCTTTACAGGTCTCTTGGCGTCACGAGCATCGAATCCTATGTTACCTGGCAGACCGTTGAGGATAAGGGGAAGGACCAGTGGGACTGGTCGGTATGGGACAAGCAGGTGGACATACTTAAAAGGAACAACCTGAAATGGGTCCCTTTCCTTATAGTAGGCCCTGCATACTCGATCCCGAACTGGTTCAGGCAGACACCTGACCATTTCGGCTGCATATGCCTGGAACACGGCACTCAGAGCAAGGTTGAATCGCTGTGGAACCCGAACCTCCCGAAATGGATAGAGCGTTTTATCGCTGAATTCGCGAAGAAATACAGGGGAGAGAATGTCATAGAGTCCGTGCTCCTCGGGATCCAGGGTGATTACGGCGAGGCGATTTATTCGGTGACCGGGGGCGGGTGGACTTTCAAGGGCCCCGGCGAATATCATAACCACCAGGGATTCTGGTGCAACGACGATTACGCCCTCGCGGATTTCAGGAAATACTTCAGCGGGAAATACAGGAGGATAAGCAGCCTTAACAAGGCGTGGGGCGCGGCGTTCAAAGCGTTTGACGAGATAGATTTTCCGGCAAGGGGAGAGGCGTTCATAGAGTACCGCAAAAAGACCGCAAGCCTGGGACCTGAAGGCAGGAGGCGCTGGCTGGATTTCGTCGAGTGGTACCGGGGCTCTATGACAAGGTGGTCAGACTGGTGGATAGGGCTTACGTGGAAATATTTTCCTGACACGGAGATCTATCTCTGCACGGGGGGTGACGCGATACCTGAGCACGGCTCTGATTTCGCGCAGCAGTGCAGGGTGGCCGCGAAGCACGGCGCCGGAGTGCGCATTACCAACGAGGGCTCCAATTACGCAGCCAATTTCGTAATAACAAGATGGGTGGGTTCAGCGGGTAAATTTTACAACGCGTATTACGGGTTTGAGCCGGCAGGCGCAGAGGACGAGAAGGGGATAGCCGTGAGGATCTACAACGCCACAGCCTCAGGCGCCAGGCAGCTGCACGATTACAACCCCAACGTGATCAAGTCAGAGCAGACGATCAGCGCGCAGAAGGCAAATTTCAAATATATATTCGCGGCGAAACCTACCGTGGACGCGGCACTGTGGTATCCAAACGTTTCGCTCACGCTGGACTGGCAGGGCTTTTTCGAAAAGGCGTCCGCGCTGAGGGATGTACTGGATTACGACTATGTGGACGAAACTATGCTGAGGGACGGGGCGCTGAAAAAGTACAGCATACTGATCATGCTGCACGGCGCCGTGCTTGAAGATGCGGATATCAGGACCATAAGGGAATGGGTAAAGGATGGGGGAGCGCTTGCCGCCCTTGATTTCGGCCAGCTTGAAACGGTCGGCGGGGATAAGAAATACCACAAAAGGACGTTCAAGATTTCGGGCGGAACAAAATCCATTGGGGAAGGTAAAACCCTTTACGTGCCGGTGAAGTGGGAAAACAGGCAGGAGTTCTTTGACAAGCTTTCAAGGCTTATTGAAAAGGAAGGCCTGATAAACCCGGACGGCGAAGCGGACGGGGTATACGCGACCGTGCTTGACAAGAACAGAGTCCTGTACCTTAATACTACTAACGATCCCGTGAAGAAAAAGATAATGCTTCCTGACGGCAGGAAGGTCAAGGCGAAAGTGCCGCCGAATGCCATCACCGAAATAGTATTTTAACCACAGATTTCCACGAAATCACGAAAGTGCCACGAAAGCACGAAAAAGGCTTTTTGCAGGGATCTTACGAAAGAGATTCAAAAAACTGAGAATATTGTAGTTTAAATCCCGCTGAATCCCTGTAAAAGAAAGTATTGCAGTGTTCACCTGTGGTTAAACGGAGCTTTTAATGAAAGACATAATTGAAGTGCTTGAGGAATATATATCCGAGGAGAATCCGCGAAAGTGGGCGAAGCTTTCCAGCACTATACAGTTTCGCAGGCTTGTGCTCGCCCTGCTTAAAGAAATACTCAAAGAGTTAAAGAGGTTAAACGTTTCCGGAGGAAAAAATGAATAAAATGTTTTTAATGTCTGTAATGTTTCTAATGGTATTTTCTGTCGCAGCCGGGGCCCAGCAGGCGCAGACAATAAGCTCAGGCGGGAAGGTATGCCTGCCTGAAGAATGCCCCGCAGGCTCAATACCCGTTCTTACTGTCAAACTTATCTGGAAAGACCTGGAAGCGTCCGCCGGCGGTACAGGAAGGGAGATCATCGAGGAAGTTGTGTTCAAAGGCATGGAAGGTGACAGGGAAATAAAATTTTACAACGCGAGGATAACCCCCTCGTTCCCGCGCGGCAGAGTATCAATAGATGCGAAGTGCGAGATAAAAAGGGGAGAATCCGTTGCCAGAACTTATGAAACAGACAGGGACAACAAAAATAATCCTGCGCCCGTATCATACGAAGGTGCGGCAAAAGGCGGATTCAGCGATTTGAAAATTTATTTAAAATAATCACTGTAATCATTTTTAAAAATCACCGTAATCGAGGAGTCATAATGAAAAAAAACGGAGCACAGATACTTATCGAAAGTTTGATCAAGGAAGGAGTTGATGTGATATTCGGGTATCCCGGAGGCGCGTCCCTTCCCATTTACGACGCTCTCTACGGCGCGCCGTTAAAACATATCCTCGTGCGCCATGAGCAGGGCGCAGCCCACATGGCTGACGGTTACTACCGCGCAACAGGCAAAACCGGCGTCTGCCTTGCCACGTCGGGCCCGGGCGCCACCAACCTTGTTACCGGTATTGCTACCGCCTATATGGATTCCATCCCGATTATCGCAATTACAGGGCAGGTTGCTACCCCCCTGATAGGCAATGATGCCTTCCAGGAGGCGGATATAACGGGGATTACGCGCCCGATCACCAAGCACAATTACCTCGTGAAAGACGTCAAGGACCTGGCATACACAATAAAGGAGGCTTTCTACATTGCTTCCTCAGGAAGGCCGGGGCCTGTCCTTGTCGACATTCCAAAAGACGTGCAGATGGCAGCGGCAGAGTTCCATTATCCGGAAAAGATCAGCCTGCGCAGTTACAACCCGACTTATACCGGTCATCAGGGCCAGATAAAAAAACTTGCCGAGGCGATCCAAAAAGCCGAGCACCCGTTGATCTACGCGGGCGGCGGAGTCATAATCTCGAATGCCGCGGACGAGCTTAAAGAGCTGGCGGAAAAAACAGGGATTCCCGTGACAACAACGCTCCTGGGCCTGGGTGGTTTTCCCGAGACTTCGCCGCTTTCCCTGGGGATGCTCGGTATGCACGGGACGAGGTACGCGAATTACGCTGTTATAGAATGCGACCTGCTTATAGGCATCGGGGCAAGGTTTGACGACAGGGTGACCGGAAAGATCAGCCATTTCGCTCCCAAGGCGACGATCGCGCACATTGACATCGACCCCACAAGCATCAGCAAGAGCGTGCAGGTGCACATCCCGATCGTCGGGGACGTTAAGAACGTGTTGAAAGAGCTGAACAAGATCGTGAAGAAGGGGAATATCAGCGGGTGGGTGGAAAAAATTGAAAAATGGAAAAAGGAATATCCTCTCACGTATAAGCAGGACAAGAAAATAATAAAGCCCCAGTTCGTTATTGAGGAGATCTCCAGGATCACGAAGGGGAAGGCGATAATCGCCACGGAGGTCGGCCAGAACCAGATGTGGACGGCGCAGTTCTACAAGTTCACAAAACCGCGGACCCTGCTTTCTTCCGGGGGCCTTGGCACAATGGGTTACGGGTTCCCAGCGGCGATAGGGGCCAAGGTTGGCTGCCCGGATATGACGGTTTTTGACATCGCGGGCGACGGCAGTTTTCAGATGAACCTGCAGCAGCTTGCCACTGCGGTGCAGTACAAGATCGCGGTCAAGGTCGCGGTGCTGAACAACGGTTTCCTGGGGCTGGTGCGCCAGTGGCAGGAGCTGTTCTTCGAGAAACGTTATTCAGAGTCGCGCATGATGAATCCTGATTTTGTGAAGATAGCCGAGGCATACGGAGCGCTGGGTGTCAACGTCACAAAGCCCGAAGAAGTCGCCCCTGCCATCGAAAAAGCCATTAAATCGCCGCTGCCGGCGGTCATTGATTTTCACGTGGCACCCGAGGAAAACGTTTTTCCGATAGTGCCCGCGGGTTCCCCGCTTTCGGAAATGATGGGCGGCTTAGC